>Ga0179596_10000053_pt1 | contig 136160 bp, 107 predicted proteins | sample CZODoug1_1_08_16_FD_155494 | JGI IMG/M metagenome (GOLD analysis project Ga0179596, IMG submission 155494) | Vadose zone soil fungal communities from Angelo Coast Range Reserve, California, USA - CZODoug1_1_08_16fungal (Illumina Assembly) | ecosystem: Environmental > Terrestrial > Soil >... | reverse complement strand
CGGCGCCGTTCCACCCCAGGCGCGGTTCCTTACTACTGCGAGGGAGGCATCGGCTCCGCCCTGGTCGCCGCTCTTGGATTGGGCTTCGGCCAGGCTGAGATAGATCTCGCCCAGGCGCAGCATGTTGACATTCTGATCGCCGAAGATATGGGTCTTTCCATCGGCGGCGCTGGGTGTATTACCGCTGACATTCGGATCGCGCCACATCTTCGTACCATAATAGCCACTTCTTGGCTGGCCGGGCTGGTCACCTGTCCAGAGATCGCCTGTCTTGCCGCAGGTATTGATAATTTTCCCGTCGGCGCCGGTGAAATGAGAGGCAGGCAGTGACAGTTTACCGGCAAAGCCGGCAATCACCTGGGCATAGGCCTTGATCCCGCCAATCTTTGCGATGCCGGGGCTGGCCAGGCTGTCACCCGGCCCCACGATAGTCGCAGCCTTGCGGGTATCGCCGGCTTCAAAAGAAGTCCACAGGAGCTTATTGGAATAGGTATAGCCGAAGTTAGACGTTTCCCAGGGCCACATAAAGGAGGACATCCAGGTGACCTCGTTGTTATTATAGCTCCAATCGGGTGTGGCGCCGCCCGGAAGCGAGAATTGCAGTTCGAAGATCGACTCCGCATTGTTCTGGTGATTGTATTCATGAATGTCCATGTAGTTTGATAGCAGCGTATAATGCGGTAGGATCTGTTTAAAGGAAGTCGCGGCATCCGAATATTTTTTCAACCACATCTGGGCGCTTCCCAGGTAGCCCAGTGCAGCGCCTTTGGTAGCCCTGCCCAGGTCTGAAGCGGCCAGGTTCTCCGGCCAGGGTAATAAGCTGGCCGCCTTGGTCATATCCGACTCTACCTGCAGGAATACGGAGTCCTGGGTGCTGCGCGGGTGCAGGCCGTTGGTTACGACATTGAGCTCCAGCGGAACGCCGCCAAACGTGCAGGCCATGTAATAGTAAAATACGCCCCGTAAAAAATAGGTCTGACCGGCTAAAAAATTGGCCAGTGAATCCGTGATGACTCCCTGACTATGCATCTGATCGATAATGGGCAGGGCTGCGTTGGCCCGCCCTATTCCCTGATAGGAAAGGTTCCAGTAAGCATTGAGGGAGGCAAAATCGGTGGGGAACAGGTAGGTGTTATAGGATACGTCGGCACCCCAGTTGAAATAATCCTGGGAGGTGTAATTGGCGTTATACCATAATGCTTTGAGCACAAAGCTCTGGTTATCGTGCTGGAAACCATCGTAGATGGCGTTGACCAGGCTGATGCCGTCCTGGGGTTTCTTAAAAAGGGTTCCCGCACTGATATGCGAAGTATCCTTTTGATCCAGGAAATTCCTTGAGCAGCTAATGGCCAGGACCAGGAGGCCCAGAGACATCAGGTATATAATTCTTTCTTTCATATGCTAGTTTTTTGACTTCTGGTATTGATTAAAATGTTACGTTGAGTCCCAGGGTGTAATACTTGGAAGAAGGATAGGTGCCTACATCGACTCCTGATCCCGTCACGTTGCGATAGGTGGTGTTATTGGTATTGTTTACGTCCGTACCCTGCGCCAATCCAATTTCCGGATCCAGTCCCGAATATTTGGTGATGGTGAAGAGGTTCTGCCCGGTGGCATATACCCTGATCCTGACAGAAGAGCTGCCGGCCGATAATTTTAGCGGCAGGGTGTAGCCGATTGTCAGGTTCCTGAGGCGCAGGTAGCTGCCGTTCTCCACATACACATCGGAGGGGCGGGTATTGGCATTGAACTCGTTGGCATCTATTTTCGCGTACCTGTTGGAAGCGTTGGAGGACGTCCATGCGTTCTGATAATATTTCAGGCCGATATTTTCGATACCGACTGATCCGGTGGAGCTGCCAAAGCTTTCGAGCGTCCTTTCCTGGTAGTTGTAGATCTTATTGCCATAGGTACCATAGAGGAACAGGCTAAAATCCCAGTCTTTATAAGAACCATCGAAGGTTATGCCGCCATAGAATTTTGGAATGGGGCTGCCTAAGGCGACCTGGTCGTCTGCCGTAACGCGGCCGTCGCCATTGACGTCGACGAACTTGCGGTCTCCTATCGTCGCGCTCTTGGCGGGTCCGGAGGTCGTCTGGTAATTATTGCCGGCTCCATACTTAGCTACGGCTATGGCGTTCAGGTCGTCGATTTCTTTCTGTGACTGGAAAATACCGGCGGATTTATATCCATAGAATTCGCCTACGGGACCGCCTACCATGGTCTTGCTGAAAGTGCCCCAGTTGTTACTTCCCGTAGTCGAAAAACCTAAGTTGACAAGATTAGTAATATTGTCCAGGGAATTGGTCAGGCTGACCAGCTTATTGTTAACGGTAGTCAGGTTCAATCCGATATTGTAATGGAAACCGCCTGCGGCCGTATGGTTATAGTTGAGGCCGAATTCGAACCCATGGTTGTCGATACTGCCTACGTTCTGATAGGCGCTGGTGAAACCTGACTGCGGAGGCACCGGTACATTCAATAAGAAGTCTTTGGATTTCTTTTTGTAGTAGTCTACAGTGAAGGTGAGGCTGTTATTTAAAAAAGCTATATCCATACCGATATCTGTCTGCACGGAAGTCTCCCATTTAAGGACGGTATCGGCCAACCCGGTCAGTACCAGGCCCGGCTGATAGACTTTATTGAAAGGGTAACCATTGTTGCCCGCATCGGCAGCGCCTGGTCCTGAAGTGTACTGGGACAGGTACTGGAAGGTGCCTGCGTTGAACTGATTGCCGATCCGGCCGTAGCTGGCCCTGAACTTCAGGTCGGAGATAGCGTCCACCTTATTCAGGAAGGACTCCTGCTTGGCCCGCCAGGCGACCGAGCCCGAAGGGAAGACGCCATACTGGTGGCCGGGTGCGAACCTGGAAGAACCATCTCTTCTCACCGTACCCGTGATCAGGTATCTATCCATGAAGCCATAGTTCAACCGGGCGAACTGGGATGCCAGTGAATACGTGGTCTGGTCGCCGTATACTTTTGTAAGAGAGGGCAGGTCCTGCAGGTCCCTCAGCTGGTCGCTGACCAGATTGTTACCCTGGCCTCCGATCTGCCGGAAGGTGTTCTCCTGCGCGGAATAACCGCCTACGAAATCTATGCTATGCTCTCCAAAGGTCTTCGTGTAGGCGATGGTATTCTCCCAGAGCCATTCGAAAGTATTATTGGCGGATTGATTGTAAAAATTCAGGGTCGTCTGCGTTCCTGCCCCGTATTGCGTCAGCGCACGGGTATCGGAAGGTGTGAAGTAGTATCCTGAATAGTCGTTGGTATTGATCCCTACGTTCGTTTTTATTCTGAGGCCGGGAAGAAGGGTGACTTCCAGCGAGGTAGATCCCAGGAAATAATTGGTCAGGTTCTTCTGATCCTGGGTCTCTATGCTGTAGACGGGTCCGCTGCCCCAGTTGCGCACGGCCTGGTTATTCGGATTAAAGAAACCATAATTGCCTTTGCCGTCCTTGATCCGGGAGGTAAGGAGGTTGCCTCCATCGAGGGTGGGCGGCAATTTACTCAAATAGCCTACGCCGGCGCTCGCGCCCTGTCCTCCCGTGCCGAACGGAATTTTGGTATCACCCCGGGTATATTTAAGGCTGGTGGATGATTTGAGCCATGTCTGGGGGGTATAATCCAGGTTAGCGCTCAGGTTGTACCTTTTAAAGGAAGAGCCCAATACAACTCCTTTCTGATCGAAATAGCCTGCGGAGAAGGCGGTGGTGACCTTATCGCTGCCTCCCCGTATGGCGACATTATAATTCTGTCTCAGGCCGGTCTGGAAAACAGCTTTCTGCCAGTCGGCTTCATGTAAGGTATCCGCATTGGCCCAGTTGGGTAAGGCGGTATAGCCATCGATCGACGCCTGCTTGTAGGCCAATGCCCCAAATTGCTGCGCATTCAGCACCTTATAGGTTTTAGGCCTTGACTGAATGGAGGTGATGGCATCGACGGAAACCTGAATACCATTCTTTCTACCCCGCTTGGTGGTAATGATGACTACGCCATTGGATGCCCTATTACCATAAATAGCGGTAGCCGATGCGTCCTTGAGGATATCGATAGAAGCTATATCACTTGGGTTGAGGGTATTGATCCCTCCGCTTATCGGGTATCCATCGACGACATATAATGGGTCATTCGTTCCAAGACTGCCGATTCCCCTGATCTGTACCTGGACTCCGCCGCCGGGGGCGCCGTCATTATTGGTAACCTGGACTCCGGGGGACCTGCCCTGGAGAGCCTGGTCCAGTGTGGTGACCGGCACTTTCTCAATCTGGGCGGAGCTGATGCTGCTGACGGAGCCTGTAAGGTCTTTGCGTTTCGAGGTACCATAGCCCACGACGATCACTTCGTCCATCGTCTTGTTGCTATGCGTCAACCGGATGTCAACCGTCGAACGGGCGCCAATGGCCAATTCCTGGGATGTAAATCCGATGGTGCTGAATACCAATACGGCTTTATCCGGGACTGTCAGGGAATAAGATCCATCAGAGGCCGTAGCCGTTCCACCGGATCCTCCTTTTACTGTCACTGTCACGCCTGCCAGGGGAAGGCCATCTTCAGACGTTACTTTTCCGGATACCTTCCTGCCTTGCGCAAGCAGGGTGACCTGAGAAAAGGCAATCATCAAAAATGTCAGGATCAGTATTCTGTTAAGAAAAAAGGAAGAGCGGGTAAGAGATGAATCAGAATGCGCCTGATTCGATCCCGGGAGATGAAGGATTTTCATATTGCAGTCGTGTAGTTTCAGCAAACTTACTTCGCCTATATGTTTTCCCGTAATACTATTTTATCAATTTTTAGTCCATTACCTCCCTGAATCACTGTATCAGCAAGGCCTCGCAGGGATTGTGATACTTTTTTATCTATTAGCGATATGGAACTGCACTGTCCCATCCAAGGGTTTTGTTTTTTGTAAATTCAGGAAGAAAAATGCAACATGCTGAAATACCTCCGGACAATAAAGGCCCGGCATTATGTTATCCTGGTCCTGATTATTGCCGTCTGCTTTGGCAGCACGTTGTGCAGTTCCCGTCCTGATGCGAGCCGATCCGCGTTTGCACGGGACAGTGAGGGGAAAGCATTTGCCGGCTCCGCCTCCTGCCTGACCTGTCATGCTGCCATCTGCCGGAGCCAGCTGCATACAGCTCATGCGCTCGATTCCAGGCCTGCCTCCCGGGAATCTATCCGGGGCAGCTTTGACAGCGGCAGGAATCGTTATGTCTATAATACAAAGATGGAAGTCATGCTGCAGCAAAGGAACGGCCGTTTCTTCCAGGCTGCCTTCCGGGAAGGAAAGGAAATCCAGCGGGAGCCTTTTGACATCGTGATCGGCTCGGGCAGAAAGGGGCAATCTTATCTCTATTGGAGCGGCGCGAAATTATTTCAGCTTCCGATCTCCTATTATACCGTCCTGGACAGCTGGTGTAACAGTCCGGGTTATCGGACCGATACGATCCTCTTTAACAGGCGGGTCCTATCGTATTGCCTGGAATGCCACAGCACTTATGCAAAGGCGGCGTATAGCAGCCCTGGCGACCCGGGGGATTCGTTTGATCCTGGCCAGATCATCTATGGCATCGATTGTGAAAAATGTCATGGGCCGGGTGCGGAACATGTGGCTTACCACAAGCGTCATCCCGGGGAGATAACGGGAATGGACATTATAAATGCCCGGCTCCTGAGCAGGCAGCAGCGGCTGGATGCCTGCGCGCTGTGTCATTCCGGTGCGAGGGCGCCTTTGAAACCGGCTTTCAGCTTTACAACAGGGGACACGCTGGAGCATTTCTCTCTTCCTGAATATTCCGGGGACAAGGTAACCAGTCTGGACGTACATGCCAATCAATATGGTCTGCTGACGTCCAGCAAGTGCTTCCGGCTATCGCAGATGGACTGCTCTTCCTGTCATAATGTACATGTCAATGAGGTCAACAGTCCCGCGCTCTTTTCTCAAAAATGTATGACCTGTCATAATGCAGCCACGCATAGTACCTGTACGATGAAGCCTGCTCCGGGACTGGTTCTTAGCGATAATTGTATCGACTGTCATATGCCGGCGCTGCCTTCTCAAAAGATCTTATTAACGATGTCCGATGCAAGCCGGACTGTGCATAATCTTGTCCGGACCCATCGTATAGCGATCTATCCGGAGCGTACGAAGGATTACCTGGAAAAGGTGAAGCTGAAATAAATCCGGATCTAGTCAGCTCGTAAACTCTTCGCCGGATTGGCGATGGCGGCCCGCAACGTATGGAAGATGACGGTAAGCAGGGTAATCAGCAATACGGTTAGGGCTGACAATAAAAAGGGAGCTATCGTCAGTCCTGTATTGTAAGGGAATACTTTCAGCCATTTATCCATGAATAGCCAGGCGACCGGGAAGGCGATCAGACAGGAGATCCCTACCAGGTAAACGAAATTGCGGGTGATCAGGGGTATGATCTCGCCGAGGCCTGCGCCCAGGATCTTCCGGATGCTGATCTCTTTTTGTCTTTGCTGGGTGATAAAAGCTATCAATCCCAACAGGCCCAGACAGGTGATCAGGATGGTAAGGATGGAAAAGGCGGTGAAGATCTTCCCTCTTTTCTGATCGGATGCATATTGCGAATCAAAGTCCTGGTCGAGAAAAGTATAGGTGAAGGGCAGATCCGGAAAGATGCTCTTCCAGGTCTTCTCCACGCTGGCGACAGTGGCGGGGATATTATTGGAAGCCAGCTTCAGCTGAATGTTGTTGCTGTTAGGGGAATAAAACAGGATCAGGGGAGTGATGGGATTATAGAGTGATTTCTGATTAAAATCTTTGACGACCCCTACGACCTCAAAATATCTTCCGGAGGTATCGCCGGGGTATTTGATTCTTTTACCCAGCGGCTCCTCCCATTGAAAATATTTTACCATGTTCTCATTGACGATGACACTGTGCAGCGTATCGGACAATCCGGAAAAGTTGCGGCCTTTCTTTATCTGCATACCCAGGGTCGGGATATAGTTCTCATCCACCCCATAATTATCCACGCCTTTATCGGCATAGCCGTCTTTGGATTGAACGGACAGGAGGCTAAAGTTTATTCCCTTGCCGGGCGTGGCATCGGCGGTGCTGGCGGCGAGGACCTGCGGATCTTTCCGCACTTCATTTTTGAAAGTCAGCAGCTTTCCCCGGATATCACTATTGGCATTGGCTACTACGGAAAGCACCTGCGCCTTGTCAAAGCCCAGGTCTTTGTTACGCAGGTATTTCAGCTGTCCGGACACTACCCAGGTACAGATCAGCATGACCATCGAGATGGTGAATTGTATCACTACCAGCACCCTGCGTAAGGTGGAATTACTGGCGCTCTTGGAGAGACTGCCTTTCAGGATGCTGACCGGGTTGAATTTCGAAAGATAGAAGGCGGGGTAGCTCCCTCCTACCAGCCCCACAAATATAATAATGGCCAGCAGGATGCCGAAAGTGCCCGGCTCCAGTAAAGAGCCGAAAGAAATGAATTTGCCGGAAAGCAAATTGAAGGTGGGCAGGAACAGGGCGATCAATCCCAGGCTGAGCAACAGGGCCAGCAGGGCCGTCAGGGTGGATTCCAGGAGGAACTGTGCGATCAGCTGTCCCTGGGTGGAGCCCGTCACTTTACGGATGCCTATTTCCTTGGCCCTTCTGGCGGAGCGGGCCGTGGTGAGGTTCATATAGTTGATACAGGCAATCAGCAGCATGAACAGGGCTACCGATGCAAAGATGTAAATATAGGAGATGCTGCCCAGCTCTTCCGGTTCGCCGGCCATGTCGGAATACAGATGAATATCCTTTACCGGCTGTACGCCATAACGGATCTTAATCTTATACTTGGCGAAGATCGGGGCCATGTATTTATCATACATCGGCAGCAGCTTGTTTTCAAAGGCGGCGGCATTGGTATTAGGCGAGAGCAGTACGTACGTATAGATATTGAAGTTACCCCAGTCGCCTTCATTGCCTTTTGGCAGGGAGCTGGCGGAGATGAGCATATTGAAGATAAGGTGCGAGTTTTTAGGAACATCTTTCACGACACCCGTTATCTTATAGATCTCGCCTTTGTCGTTGAGCAGCGATCTTCCGACGACAGGGCCGTTCTTACCAAAATACTTTACCGCCTCGGACTGGGTCAGCACCAGCGAATTCGGCGCGACCAGGGCTGTCCGTGGATCACCTTCGATGAAGGGATAGGTGAAAATCCTGAAAATATTGCTATCGGAAAAGAATACTTTTTCTTCATAAAAACGCAGATCCCCGTTCTTAAACATCACCTGGCCCCGGTTAATGAACCGGGCGGATTCCTCCACCTCCGGAAAGTCTTTTTTCAGCGTGGGTCCCAGGGGAACCTGGGTGCTGGTCCAGTTCATCGTCGGTTTTTCCGGCTCTTTGATGTAGGCGTTGATACGCATGATCCGGTCTATTTTCTTATTATATAAGTCATAGCTCAATTCATCCTTGATGTAAAAGATCAGGAACAGGCTGAAGGTAATACCGATCATCAGACCGAGGATATTGAGCAGGCTATACCACTTATCTCTTTTAAAATTGCGGATAGCGACGCGGAGCATATTCTTTAGCATAATTGCCTGTTTGATGGATTAAGACGGTTTGGCGGCCGAAAGGTTACAAAGGAGATGCCTGACAGGCAGGATTCTGATAATCAATTTATTAAAGAAGGGTAATTTCTCAGGCTGTCCGCTTATGATACAATCACTGTCCACGGATGTACATCTCCGAAAACACTGGCGGACAGGGGGCTAAGTTTTACCGATGGGTAAAAATTGATTGGTTATAAAAAAAATGTGGCATATATTACCACTTTTTATTATGGCACTACTGGAAAAGCAATTATTCATCAAAAAATCCGGGATTCCCGGTGCAGGCAAGGGACTCTATACCAACAAAGCAATCCCCAAGGGAACAAAGATCGTAGAATACAAGGGTGAGATCGTCAAATGGAAGGATGTGGATACCCGCGACGGTACGAACGGGTATATCTATTATGTCAACCGCTATCATGTCCTCGACGCCTGGAATACCAAGGAGGCGCTGGCGCGCTATGCCAATGACGCCAAGGGGCCGTCCAAGCCGGATGGGGTCCGGAATAACTGTACCTATAATATCGAGGGCGTACGGGTTTACATCTTCGCCATGCGGGATATCCCTGCCGGCAGCGAACTGCTCGTAGGTTACGGAAAGGAGTACTGGGACATCATGAAAGAGAACGGGGTTACCAAGTAACCCCTGATCACGGGTTATTTATAAAAGGCAGTGTATAATTACCTTTCAGGTAATGCTCCAGGTATTGAAAGGTCATCGTGGCAATCAACAGGGAACTTTGCCAGTTATAAGCTGCCCCATGGGCTCCGGGCGGGTAGATCCGCAGGTCGGCGTCTTTACCGGCGTTGGTAAGGGCCGTAAGCAATTGCATGGTATGTACCGGGTGTACATTGTCATCGCTCATGGAGTGGATCAGCAGTAGATGGTCTCTCAGATTGCCCGCATAACTCATATCCGAACTGTTCTTATATCCATCCGCATTATCCTGCAGGGGAGCCATGAAGCGCTCGGAATAGACATTATCATAAAGCCGCCAGTCGGTGACCGGGGAGTTGGCGATCCCCACTTTAAAGACCCCGGGATGGGTCAGCAGGGTGTAGGTAGTGCTGAACCCACCATAACTGCCTCCCATGATCGCCATATTGGCGCTGTCGACATAGGGCAGGGTCGCCAGGTAATGAGCGGTCTCCACGAAATCATGGCTTTCCCATTTGCCCAGCTGCCGGTATACCACTTTCACGAAAGCGCTGCCATAGTTGGCGATGCCCCTGTTGTTCACATCCACGACGATATAACCGTTCTGGGCCAGCCATTGGTGCATGCCATTCGTGGCAAACCGATCGAATACGCCATGGGATTCGGGCCCTCCGTAGATGGCCAGCACGACGGGATATTTCTTCGATGGGTCGAAATTAAACGGTTTGATCATCGAGCCGTCCAGGCCTACCCCATCCGAAGTCGAAAAATGGAAGAGCTCCAGTGGGGAGTAGGCGTGGGTCTTTATAAAATCGCTTACCTCCGGGTTGTCCTGCAGGGACCGGAGCAGCTGACCCTGCGCATTGTAGAGGCCTGCGTGGAGGGGGGTGCTTCTATTACTGTATTCATCTATGTAATAGCTGGTATTGGAAGACATATTAATATTGTGATACCCTGGCTGTATGGTCAGTTTTTTCTTGCCGGTCCCGTCGTATTTAATGGTATACAATTGTTGTTCGAGGGGAGAGGCTTCGGCAGAGAGGTAATAAATGGATTTGGTATCGGGGTTGATGCCGGTAACTTTGATGATATCCCAATTGCCTTTGGTAACGGCGCCGATCAGCTTGCCATCGTAACCGTAGTGGTAGATATGATAATAGCCGGAGCGGTCAGATACCCAGAAGAAATCCCTGGTCTTCTCCGGGAAGTAGATCATATCGTTCACATTGGTGTAGAAGTTAAAGAGGGCCACCCAGCTGCTGTTCTGCTCTTCCAGGGCTATCCGGCGTTCGCCGGTCCTGACATTAAAGAAGTAGAGCTTCATGTGGTTCTGCGCCCGGTTGAGGGTCATGACCGCCAGGATATCGGGATCACTGGTCCAATAGATCCTTGGGATATAGAAGTCTCCTGTTTCCTCCGGGGTCAACCATATTTTCTTACCGGAGCGGGTGTCTGCGACGCCGATTTTTACGGAGGGATTGGGATCCCCGGGTTGGGGGATGGGGATCCTGACCTGGGCGGGATGCAGGCCGTCATAGTTCGTCATTTCAAAAACGGGGACCTTGCGTTCGTCGAATTGCCAGAAAGCCAGGTATCTGCTATCCCGCGACCAGCTCCAGGCCTGCCCCTGGCCGAACTCTTCTTCATAGACCCAGTCATAGTGCCCGTTGAATGTCCCGTCTTCGCTGGTGGAGTCGCTGGTAAGCTGCCGCTCTTTCCCGGTGGCGAAATCATAGACGAACATATTTCCTTCCCGCTCGATGCCCACCATGGAGCCGTCGGGGGAAAGCTCCGCGGAGCGGGCATCTTTCGCAGCCTGCAGCAGTTGCCGGCCTTCGAGATCGTAGATATAATAGTCGGAGATCCCGGAGTGACGGTAGATATGCCGGAAGTTGGTCTTAAATACCAGGTGCCTGGAGTCGTGGGACCATTGGAAAGATTCATACCCGAAGTCCTTATCCGAACCGGGGAAATGGATGCCTTTATTGCTGAAGACGGTATTTTCCTGCCCTGCCTTCGGGTCCAGGGTATGAATCTCGCCATTGCTGATAAAAGAATAAGACTCGCCGCCCCTGATCCAGTTGACGCTCTGCGGGCCGGGCTTGCCCCGTAGTCTGGGAGAAGACCGGAGGGCATCCGGGATACTGCTGTATTGCTGCAGTCCCGGAGCCTGTTGGGCCTTCAGCACCTGTGACGGAAGCAGGCATTCCACCCCGAGGGAGAATGTCAAGGCAAGGAGGATTCTGGCGGTCATGGGATTGTTTATTTTTTTGGGGGGAGGTTGAAAGCGACTGCATCGTGCTCGAAATGTCCTTTATGGGACCCGTCGCAGAAGGGCTTGTTCTGAGAGAGCCCGCAGCGGCAGACCGAAACGATCTCCCTTCCGCCCAGATCATAGACCGCGCCGGTCTTGTCTACCAATTCAAAATTACCTTCCAGCTTAAGAGAACCATTACTGTTGACCGTGATCTTCGTTTTTTCCATACCTGTTTTTTAATAGGGGCTAAAAGTAGGAAAATTTGAACTGGGATGGTACAGGCGGGCCCGATTCTTTATAAGCGGCGGTCATTCTCTTGCTCAGGGATGAATATTATTCTACATTTAGCAGGATAACAGATGACTGGTTTTAAAACACATTAATTTCCTGCTTTTGAAAAGAAAAGACTTTCTCACCCTGACGGGAATGGGGTTCGGCGGAGCGATGCTCGGCAGGATACCTGTTCTGGGTTCTTCCCTCTCTTCCCGGATGTCCTACGAGCATGTGGATACGGCCCTGAAAAAGCAAATGGCGGATGTCGCCCTGAATGCCGCCCGTTCCAGGGGGGCCACTTATGCCGATGTACGGATTGGCCGCTATCTGAACCAGTTCATCATTACCCGGGAGAATAAAGTATTAAATGTCGTGGATACGGAGTCTTATGGCATGGGGATCCGGGTGATCGCCAATGGCTGCTGGGGTTTCTCGGCTACGGATAAGCTGGATACCGATAGTATTGCCCGATCGGCGCAGCTGGCGGTATCCATTGCCAAGGAAAATGCCCGGCTGCAATCGGAGCCGGTGCAGCTGGCTCCTCAGAAGGGTTATGGGGAGGTGAGCTGGAAGACGCCTGTCGAGAAGAACGGCTTCGATCTGCCCATCAAGGAGAAGGCGGATATGTTGCTGACGGTCAATGACGGGGCTATGAAAAATGGCGCCAGCTTTATCGACTCGGCCCTGTTCCTGGTGAATGAGCAAAAATATTTTGCTTCTACGGACGGCTCGTATATCGACCAGGACATCCACCGGATCTGGCCGACCTTCAACGTCACCAGGATAGACAGCAAAACCGGGAAGTTCGAGACGCGGCAAGCGCTGGGCTCTCCGATGGGGATGGGCTATGAGTACCTGATCCCGGATGAGAAGAAGAAGATCAAAACGGTGACGACCCTCTACCGGGACCGGTATGATATGGTGGAAGATGCGAAGCTGGCGGCTAAAGAGGCGGCTGAAAAGCTGGGCGCCAAATCCGTGGAACCGGGGAAATATGACCTGGTGCTGGATCCCACGAACCTGTACCTGACGATCCATGAATCGGCGGGGCATCCCACGGAGCTGGACCGGGTGCTGGGCTATGAGGCCAACTTCGCGGGGACGAGCTTCCTTACGCTGGATAAATGGCAATCGAAGAAATTCAATTATGGCAGCAAGCTGGTGAATATCGTAGCGGATAAGCTACAGTCGGGGAGCCTGGGGGCCGTAGGCTATGACGATGAAGGGGTAGGTACGAAGGAATGGGATGTGATCAAGGACGGGGTGCTGGTCAATTACCAGGCAATCCGCGACCAGGCGCATATCGTGGGGCTGAACGAGTCGCAGGGCTGTTGTTATTCCCAAAGCTGGCAGGACGTGCAGTTCCAGCGTATGGCCAATATCTCGCTGCGCCCGGGGAAAGACCGTCTTTCTCCCGCGGATATGATCAGGAATGTAGAGAAGGGTATTTATATCATCGGGGATGGATCGTATTCGATTGACCAGCAGCGGTATAATTTCCAGTTCAGCGGACAGCTGTTCTACGAGATCAAAAACGGCAAGATCGCCGGCATGCTGAAGGATGTCGCCTACCAGGCGAATACGCAGGAGTTCTGGAATTCCTGCGCGGCGATCTGCGACGGCGACGATTACCGGCTGGGGGGTACTTTCTTTGACGGGAAGGGGCAGCCGCCGCAAAGTAACTCCGTATCGCATGGATCGTCCACCAGCCGATTCAATGGCATCAATGTGATCAATACGGCAAGAAATATCTAACCTTATTACCAGTAAGAAATAAGCTATATGGCTCTATTAACCCAAGACGAGGTAAAGACCCTCCTGAAAAAAGTGCTCAGCTATTCCAAAGCGGACGAATGCCAGGTAACCATCAATGGCAGTGAAGGCGGTAATATCCGGTATGCCCGTAATTCCGTCTCTACCAGCGGCGCGGTGAACCAGGTGAGCCTGGTCGTGTCTTCCGTATTTGGCAAAAGACTGGGGACGTCGACGATCAATGAGTATGATGACGCTTCCCTGGCAAAGGCGGTACGACGTTCGGAAGATCTGGCCGGTCTGGCTCCGGAGAATCCCGAGCACATGCCTTTCTTAGGTCCGCAGACCTATGGTCCTTCCGCCCAAACTTATATTCCGGCAACGGCGTCCATCGACGCCAGGCTACGGGCCGACCTGGTACAGCAGAGCCTGCAGATCGCCAAAGACGCGAAACTCACCGCTGCCGGCTTCTTACAGAATACCGCCGGTTTTTCGGGGATCATGAACTCCCGTGGACTATTCGCCTATACTACGGCTACGGATGTCAACTTCTCAGTGACGCTGCGGACGGAAGACGGGACCGGATCGGGATATTCGGCCAAGGGCTATAATGATATTTCCAAACTGGATGTAGTTTCTTCTTCGAAGATAGCGGCCTGGAAGGCCAGCAAGTCGGCGGGAACGAAGGCGATCGAGCCGGGCAAGTATACGGTGATCCTGGAGCCGGCGGCAGGTATCGTATTGCTGGAGAACCTCTATGGTGGGCTGGACGCCCGCAGCGCCGATGAAGGGCGCAGCTTCCTGAGCAAACCGGGAGGCAAGACGCGGCTGGGCGAGAAGCTGGTCGACGAGCAGGTAACGATCTATTCCGATCCGCTGAATGTAGAGTTGCCGGGCAATCCCTATAACGGCGAAGGACTTCCGCAGCAAAAGGTGAGCTGGATCGAGAAAGGGGTGATCAAAAACCTCTTCTATTCCCGCTACTGGGCGCAGCAGAAAGGCGTGCAACCTATCCCCTCACCCGACAATGTCATCATGCAGGGGGGAACTGCCAGCCTGGACGATCTTATCAAGAGCACGGAGAAGGGCATCCTGGTGACCCGGCTCTGGTACATACGGGCCGTGGACCCGCAAACACTGTTATTTACCGGTCTCACCCGGGATGGCACTTTCTATATCGAGAACGGGCAGATAAAATTCCCCATCAAGAACTTCCGCTTTAATGAAAGCCCGATCATCATGCTGAATAACCTGGAGGCGCTTGGCAAGCCGGAGCGTACGATCAGCGGCGAAGGGGGCGGCAGTGCGCTGATCCCTCCCATGAAGATCCGGGACTTCACGTTCACTTCCCTGTCGGATGCTGTCTAGGAATAAAGTGACGCTAAATGACATTGAAATCGTAAAAATACGGTAAAAATAGAGGGACTTTGCTCTTTTTTGCTGGCCCTGGCTGCCGTAGATTTGTGCTATCCAATACCGATGAAATAACCGGTATCCAATCCAGAAAAACCAAATTATTGTCGTGCTCATGGACCAATGCACGAAGTCCTAAAATTCAATTTCTCTTGAAAAGCCTCCGACTAACTCTTGGAGGTTTTTTCGTTTTCCCCCAATTTGTACAAGTCAAGTGACTGGTCCTGCAACAGACCATCAGTTCGCACTAATTTTTTGTTACAATAATATGCGTTGCTTTTTCTCCATTTATTTTTTGGACTTGATTGAAGCCTAAGGCAGACATATCTATTCCTGAAAATAAGTGTTCTCCACTACCAAGAAATATCGGGGAGAATACCAGGTGCATTTCATCAATATAGCCTGCTTGTAAGAATTGACGGATGGTCGAAGCTCCGCCACCAATGCGTATGTCTTTACCATTCGCAACCTTTTTGGCTTCTTCCAGGGCGGATTCAATACCACCTGTAATAAAGTGAAATGTTGTTCCACCTTTCATTTTAAGCGGTTCTCTTGCATGATGGGTTAAAACAAAGACAGGAACATGATATGGCGGCTCTTCACCCCACCAGCCTTTCCACTCATTATCCGGCCAGGGGCCACGAATCGGCCCAAACATATTGCGTCCCATAATCCACGCGCCATTATTCTCCATTGACTTCTCAGCGAAGTCGTTATCCACTCCCTCAGTTCCGCCCTCTTTGCCGATCATACGATGAAACATTTTTGTGGTAGTCATCCACGGATGAAGCTCTTGGCCTCGTACGCCGAGTGGATTCTCTAGTCTTTGGTCTTGTCCGGCTCCAAATCCATCGAGGGAAACTGAAAATGCTGCTACTTTTATCTTGCTCATGCTTTTATAATTTTAGGGAACTAACTTCAATACAAAGATCGAGAGAAAATCGGATTGGGCCAGGGGCTGGATAAGACACAATAAAAGGCTGTTTGCGACAGCGACCGGCTAACGTACGTCAAATTACCCAAAACTTTTCGCATTCAGCCACTATTATTGTCGCATTTACACTGCAATAATATATCGTTTTTGCTAAACTAGATGCACTTAGCCGGATGCCTACTTTCGTCCGTATCATCTTGATACCAGGAAAATGCCGGCAAGAATCACCAGTATTCCAGCTCCGTTTACAAGGTTTAGTTTATCCTTAAAAATAAAATGGGAGGCAACAAGGATCAGCCCGATACTGGCACCGCAGAAAACCGGGTAGGCCAGGGCGAGGCTGAAATCCTTTAATGATCGGGTGAACAGGAAGGTGGTGCATCCGGCCAGCGCCAACCCGCCTGCAAACCGGGCCAGCCAGCCGGGGTTATAGGGTCGATCGGCAATCGATTTCAGCACCAGGTAGGACAAAACGTTCAGCAGGATAGATGATGTTAAAAAGATCCACTTCATAGGTTAGTTCAATTTATCTAACATTAAAAATATCGCTTTGGACTGTAGCTGGAGATCATACCTGTACGACTGGAATTTTGGCAGGTATACTTTTTTCTGAATAACAAAACAAAATACAATGTTGAAACAGCTGCTGCCAGGTGTTTTAGAGTATGGCCGCTAATCCCTGTATAGGCATAAATAGTAAGATCGAAATGCTCGAAGATCTTTGCCACTATGTACCAGACCAGGATTAGCCCCAAATAGCGAAATGAAAATTTACTTTCGCCAGTATAATACAGTACCATAATAAGAGGAGTGAATATCATTGGGTAGAATTGAACGAAAAAGTAAACCCGAAGATCTCCATGTCCTTTAATTTCAGTATAGTACCACCATAAAACGCTGCCTATTCCAAGAAATAAAAATGGCAAAAGCAGATTACGGGCAAGTAGCGGGTTAATAAATTCTGCGATAGTTATCGCTGTAAATGCCATAAATATAATGGTCATCGGAATGCGATCCCACACAATCGTATTATTGTTTGGATTCAAGTGATAAAAAGCGGAACCGAGGGCCGTAAGTATGATACCTAAAAAAAGCACTGAAAAAATTAAATGAATAGTGAATGAAGCTTTGCTTTTTCGAAGGGACGAGAATCCATACACTCCAACTATTAGAAATGACAAGTTGCTGACGACATTAAAAAAATTTGGAATGCTGGCCAGCTTACGCCGATCGGCAAAGTCGTGGAAGGCTGTTGGTTGCGGGATGGGTGGTAGAAAGAAGATAGATGCGGCGAGGAGCTGGATCGTGAAGATGGGCCCTTTGCCCGGGTCTTCGGTTGCTGCGTATCCCGGTAGACGGAAGCGCAGGCCATCAACGGCCGTTTTCCTTTAAGATATATCCCATTCCGACATGGGTCTGGATGAGCTTGTGCTCAAAATCCCGGTCTACTTTATTGCGGACATAACTTATATAGACATCGATCACATTCGTATTGGTATTGAAGTCCACATCCCATACGTTGATGGCCAGATCGGCCCGGGAAACCACCCTGTTCTTATTGCGGAGCAGGTATTCGAGCAATTGAAATTCTTTGGCCGTCAGCTTGATCTTTTTTCCGGACCGGAGGACTTCTTTATTATCGAGGTTCATCTCCAGATCAGCGGCCTTGAGGCAATTGCCTACCGGCAGGGGCTGACCCGGGGTACGTTTCAGTAAAGCTCTGATCTTGAGGAGCAATTCACGAAATTCAAAGGGTTTAACCAGGTAGTCGTCCGCCCCTGCGTCATAGCCTTCGATCTTATTTTCCAGGGTACTCATGGAGGTGAGCATAATGACCATCATAGAGGGATCCCTGTAACGGATCGCCTTACAAAGATCATAGCCATTCATGCCCGGCAGGTTGATATCCAGGATGACCATGTCGAATTTGCGGGAGGAGAAGAGCTGATAGCCGATCTTGCCGTCATAGGCCACTTCCACGTAGAAGCCGTTTTCCGTCAGCCCCATCTTCAGGGTGTCGGCAATCTTCTTTTCATCCTCTATCACTAATATTTTCCTTTCATCCATCATATATTACCGGTAAGTTTACCGGGTATCGGCGAATTTACAGGGATTTCGGGTCAATAGAGTGCGCATTAATGCATTCTAATCCAGCTTTAATTCGGGTTTAATCTGGCCGGGAAATATGGCCGGGAGGCGGGAAATAGTGGGTTATTCCTTCGCAAATCGCACCGACAGGGTGGTCACCTGCCAGATCCAGCGGGCAGGCTTCTTTTCACCGGGCACGACTATGCGGAAGGGGCCTTTATTGGCCGGCAAGGGGCTGCCATCTACCTGGTCAGCCAGGATGATTACCCGATCGGAGTAGGTGGAATCCAATTCCGGCAGGGAAAAGAGTACCTCATACCCATCCGCCGATTTCACCAGCAGGTATTTGGCCATATTCTCACCGCGAAGCTGTGGTCCCATGGTAACCCCGGCCTGTTGCAGGATATCCGATAGGGGAACGCCGGAATAATGATGTTCTTTCCCATCCCGGTCTGCCGCCCGGACCTCTACCCTTCTCATCTTAGCCAGGTCAGCCGGGCTCAGTTGCAAAGGATGGGTGACTTCTCCTTCCACTTTAATGGCAGCCTGCTTTGTACCATCCTGTGCTTGCGCCCAGGTAAAAGGAAGGGAAAGCAAAGCAAATACAAGGATCAATTTATTTTTTTTCATGATAATCGTTATTGTTGCTCAAAGATCGTGAATATGGGGATTGGAAAAGCGGGGGTCGCTGATAAAGCTGGAATCCGTTAACATCCGCAAAAAGGAAAGCAGGTCCTGAATCTTCCATCATGCATATAGGGCGCCGTCAGCGCGATATTACGAAGGGTCGGCACTCTGAACCGGCCCCGGTCTGCCGCTAAGCCGGTAAGGGTCTCCCGTCCCGGGTCGGTGGGTATGCTATCCAATCCATTGTTGTGAAATTGGTCCAAAAAGAATTTGGGACTTCCATGACAATGTTCGCAATTGGCTCCGCGGATACTTCTCTCCGGAGAAGGGTTGCGCATAAAGAGGGCCATGCCCCTGGCTTCCGCCGAATCCGGCTGCAACTGTCCGCGAAGATAGCGGTCATAGCGGGAGTTGGCGGAGATCAGTGTTCGTTCGAACTGGGCGATGGCTTTGACGATGCGGTCGCCGGTGATGGAGTCCGATCCAAAGGCCGAGCGGAACAGGGCGGGATAAAGCCGGGATTGCCGGAGTTTCTCCGCCGATCGTTCCGGCGATTGTCCCATTTCATGAGGGGCCGATAAAGGGGTGATCATCTGGGTCTCCAGACTGGAGACCCTGCCATCCCAGAAAAAATGCCGAACCCATAGCAGGTTGGTCAGGGACATGGAGCTCCGGGTGGTCAATATGGAATCTATGCCCTGACTAAACGGCTTCCCATCGGTGAAGGCCAGCCGCTGCTGATGGCAGTTTTCGCAGGAGATGGTATTGTTAGCCGAGAGTCGCGGCTCATAAAAGAGCAGGCGGCCCAGATAAACGCCTTCGCGGGTAAGCGGGTTATCCGCCGGGATATTGGTCCTGTTCCCGAAGTAGGATGGGTAAACCAGTTCGTAGGGTTCTCCCGCAGGGTGGATGCCCGGTATGCGCGGCATGGCGCAGATGGTTGCAACGCCCAAAAAGAATATGAATAACCGGCTCCCCATGATCTTAAAGGTAGGAATAATTATATTTCATCACATCTTCGGCCGGATTCATCACATTTGATAAAAAGATCCTTTGTGTTAGTCTAATCTTGTTGAAAAATAAGGGACTATGCAATCCAGCACTAAAAATGAAGAGCAGTTAAAAAATAAAGTAAGATGGAGAGAACATGAGCTCCTGCTGGTAACGATCGTTGTTGTTTTAAGCATCGCTGGTCCAATATGGCGGATTTTCGATCTATCGCAGGCGCAGATCGACGAATTCTATGGGAGCCCTTTTAGCAGCAATGGGCTTTCTTTTAACTATTACCGGAATGTATTGTTACCGAATGCGGGTCTTCCCTTACTCATTTACCTTTGTTATCTCCGGATGAACCTTTATATCCTTCCCCGCCTGCTGCAAACAGAGTCTGTGGAGAAAGGGACTTTTCAGCTTCATTTCTCCCTGGCGGGGCGGATCGAGATGAAGGGAGCCGCCGGAGAATCCCTGAAGAGGGCGCTATGGGCGCTGCTCTATACTTTTCTGCTGGCGTTGTTGCTGGGGGCCGGATGGGGGATTGCCGAATATTACCGGGAGCAGTTTGCCTATTTCATTCCCGGCAACCGGGATGAAAGCCGCCAGATCATTTTGGGACTGGGATTGAAAAGGGCTTTCGGTCTGGTGACCGCTTATATCATTTATGCCGGGTTGCGGGAGACCGCTATCCGGCTGCTGGAGAAAGATAGTCACCGGAGGAATTTCCAGGTATCGGTCGCCAACCAGGTGAGCGGATTCCTGGTACTCTATCTATCGCTGCCCTGGTTCCTGTTTACCTTCTACATCCAGACTGACTACGATTTCTTTGTCTTCTATTTTTGTTTTTTTTCGTCTGTCCTGCTGACGATGCTCTGCAACCTGTATTGGATTTTTCCTTTAAAAGGGGAAGGGTCTATTTTTAAAAGGAAGGTCTTTTGGCGATTATTGTTTTCCGCTTTTATCTGTACAGTTCCCTTCCTCCCATTTCTCATTCATGTTTATGGCGGCACGGCCTTTGCCGTTATTATTTTTTGCTGGATCCTGCAGCTGCTCGTCAACACTCCCATCTCCTGGCTGATCTACCGGCTGCTCAAGGATAAGATCCTGCAGCTGCGGGGGCTGGAAACCGCCCTGGGAAAATCGGAAGCGGACCTGCAATTCCTTCGCTCCCAGATCAATCCTCATTTCCTCTTCAACGTGCTCAATACGCTGTATGGCACCGCCCTGCAGGAGGAGGCGGGCCGAACGGCCGAAGGGATCCAGAAGCTGGGCGATATGATGCGGTTCATGCTGCATGAAAATAACCAGGACCTGATCCCTATGAGTCAGGAGATCGAATACCTGAAAAATTATATCGCCCTCCAGAAATTGCGGACGGAGTCTTCTCCGTCCATCCTGATCCAGGATGAGATCAACGGGCAGAGTTGTGATTACCTGATTGCCCCGATGCTGCTGGTTCCTTTCGTGGAGAATGCGTTCAAGCATGGGATCAGTCTGCAAGAGGAGTCCTGGATAAAAATACAGCTGGACTGCGATGAAAGGGGGATTCATTTTAAGGTCCGGAACAGTGTACATTACCGGAGGGATAATGATCCGGAAGAGCGCCAATCGGGCATCGGGATGAAAAATGTCATTAACCGGCTCAAGCTGGTCTATGGCGGCCGGCATGAGTTCTATGTGCATAATGATGAAAGGGAGTTCTTTGTGCAGCTGGTGATCTACCCCCTACCCCCTAAAGGGGGAGAGAGTAAAAAATAAATGATATTTTTGAATAGAAATCATTCTACAATAATGCTGAGAGCCATTGCCATAGATGACGAGCCGATCGCATTGGAAGTGATCAAAAGCCTTTCGGCCCGGATCCCTTTTATTGAACTGGCGGCCTGCTTCACGAATGCGTTTGAAGCGGCGGAGTTTTTGCGCAGGGAGAAAGCGGACCTGCTTTTTCTGGATATTAAAATGCCGGACATTTCGGGGATCGAATTTCTGAAGTCCATTTCCAGCCCCCCGATGGTGATCTTTACGACCGCTTACAGCGAGCATGCCGTTCAGAGTTTTGAGCTGGATGCTATCGACTATCTGCTAAAACCCTTCTCCCAGGTGCGGTTCCTTAAAGCCTGCAATAAGGCCTATGAGCTTTATGAGCTGAGGATGAATAGCCAGGGTCTGACGCCGGCCCCCGGTCATATATTTATTAAAAGCGGGTATGGTCAGATCCGGCTGGACCTGAGCGATATCCTTTACATACAAAGTACGGGAAATTATATGCAGTTCGTATTGACGGGCGAGAAGATCCTGTCCCGCCTAACCATGAATGAAGTGGAGGAATTGCTGCCGGCCGCCGCTTTTGTCAGGATCCATCGCTCCTACATTGTAGCCAAGGCGAAAGTGAACCGGATCGAAAAGGGAACAGTCTGGGTAAAGGAAAAGGAACTCCCGATCGGAGCGGGATATGCCCCTGAGATCGGGAAGATCATTAAATAAGCCGGGGGAGTCCGAATCGCGCCACTGGGTGCCGGATCAGTTTTCTTTTACTACGATTTTATCCTGGTACACTTCGATCGTGCCGGAACGGCGATCGGCGATCATCTGGTGATAGACTTTATTTACCACACATTTATTCTGGAAACGGCTGAGATATTCTACTTCTTTGAGATGATGGGGGTCGACATAATTGCCCTGTTCGTCCACTAATTCAATTCTGATATTGAAGGGAGATGATGCGGTCTGGGTCGATTGCCAAAGGTTGTCTACACTGAACATTGGATATTGGATTTTTTATTCTAATTACAATTATAGGGTTTATTCCTTTACGACCATCAATTTCTAAAAATTATTTTTCGTGTACGATGATCTCGGCGCGCCGGTTCAGCCAGGCCTGGTTAGGGTCTTTGTTATCAGCCACAGGATTGTCCGATCCATAGGCCTTTGCCTTCATCAGTTCGGAGGATACGCCCCGGCTGTTCATATAATCCAGGACTTGCTTGGCCCTTCTCCGGGACAGGAAGTTGTTATACTGATCGGTACCTACATCATCGGTATAGCCTTTGATCTCGATGGCCAGGTTGGGCTTATCTCTCAGATGGCCTAAGACCTTATCGATGCTGTTGAAGGCTTTGGAGTTCAGGGAATATTCATTGAACTCGAAGTAAACGATAAACCGGATAACGGGTTCTCCGTTGATGGTATCTACCTTGTAGTCTTCGGAATTGAAGTCTTCGAAATTAAAGGATTTGATGGCGGTCTTCTTTCTGCCGTGTTTGCCGGACCCCGAGCCGGAGCCGTCGTCACCGCTACCATCCCCATTGTCGCTGCCATCTCCATTATCATTGCCATTGCCCCGCCGCCTGCCTGACCCGCCATTGGCATTTGCACTGTCCCGCTGGGCTTTCAGTAAGGAGTCCATCTTGATGGTGATAAAGATGTTATTGATGATAGGGCCATTTTTGGAGGCAGTGTCCTTATTATCTTTTTTCGTTCTGTTATAGGGTGATTTATCCTCATCGTCCAGCTGCTTTTGTTTCTTGCTCCGGATCGGGATATAGATACCCAGCGAATACATGGTGGTATTGGATATATTTTTGGTGACGCCGTATCCATAGGCGATCTGTCCCAGCACCATGATCTTTTTCGAGTTGAATTTGGCTCCTACGCCAATCGGTGCGCTGGCATAGCTGGCGTCGTTGATAATATCATTGATACCAACGGTGATATAGGGCTGGAGCCGGTAGGAGGCGCCCAGCAGGTGATAGTATACACTAAAGTTAAGGAGGTTATAGGTCTTTGAGTCTGTCTGGCTGATGAGCTTGCTATCATTGGTTACGTGTCCGAAGCTAAGTCCGATGTCTGCGCTTATGGCCAGGCGGGCTGTCAGGTTCTTGTAGGCGGAGGCTGCGAAAGAAGCGTTGCCTCTCTTCATAAAAGGCAGGGTATTGGCGTCACTGAGGTATCCCTTGCGATTCTTCTCCAGGAAGGCGAAGTCCTGGAACTGGCCTTTGAGGAGTGGGGAGATAAACCAGCGTTTGTCAACCTGCCTCTGTGAGCTCAAAGTTTCGGAGGACTCACTTTGTTTGGCCTGAGCGGTATCTTTAGCATCCACGGGAGATTCTTTGGCCTGTACGGCAGCGTCCTTCGTTTGAGGGGCGGCGTTCCGGGCCGTGACACTTGGAGACGCGGAGGAATCGGACCTGGAGTAGTCGACTGTATCTTTTACATGAATATTATTACCCTGGACTTTTATGTCAAGACCCTGTACGTGGATGGTCGTATCCTTCATCTGGACAGTCGTATCTTTTACCTGTATGGTCGTGTCTTTTACCTGTATAGTCGTATCCCTGGTCTGAATAGCCGCATCTTTTGCGGGAACAGGGGCCTCATTGATCTGAGCAGCCGCATCCTTTACCTGGATGACGGTATCCTTTGTCTGGACGGCAGTATCTTTTACCTGAATAGTAGTATCCTTTGCGGTCTGGGAAGCGTCCTGTGCCGATTGGGTGCTATCCGGCTTTTTCGCCCGTTTGGTGGCATGGCGGGCAGGCTTCGTATTCTCCGGTGTCTGGCTGGCAACATCCTGTGCCCGGAGAGTTCCGAGGGTCAGGAGAAAGCCGGTCAAACAAATAATTACCTTGTTCATGGGTTAGTTTTTAAAAATCTATCCTCAACGACAGTTCTACGCCATTGCGTGAGACTCCTGCCGCACTGATAGTCGATATATTTACATCATATAATAATCCTATTATCAACTTCTGATATCGCAGTTCGAGATTCGGTATGATGGCATCATTGTACCGGTAGCCTAATCCGAGTCCGACGGCGGCGCCTCCGGTTACTCCCGGGATTGCCTTGGTATAGGAGAAGTCAAAGTAGTGCCGGTAGGCTGGCCCCTGCCAGTTCATGGATGCATAGAACGCTACTTCATCGTCGGTCTTGGTAATGTAGCGGTATCCACCCTGGAAGCCGATATTGGGCTTGAGGCGGGTGGAATCCGATTTGACCTGGTAGGAATAGGGCTGGTTGACCTGCATCGCGGAAACTCCGAGATACCATTTATCGTACCGGGAGTTGCTGAAGACGGATACGCCGGCATTGAGATTAAAATGGCCATAGGACCATCCACTGGCCAGCCTGTCGCTGCTGGGTGATCCTTCGATGGGGCCATAGTTGTCGTATTGATCGGCAAAGGCATTGGAAACGCCATTCAGGTTTAGCTGGCTCTGGTAATAGGCGCCCTGGAATCCCAGGCTCAGGTAGGTCTCGTGACCTCCGAGAGGCACGGCATAGGACAAGCCCAGCATGCCTGTGGTGTTGTTCAGAATTCCCGTATTGGATTTATCGGAGGCCGCGCCGGCGCTCAAACTGAAGTAACCGGAGTTAGGCTTACTCTTTCCTTCTTTGGAAAGCAGGGGCATATCGAAAAGTGCCGCGACGCTGTTATATGCTATTTGTCCGCCATAGTTAACGTTGCGATAGTTTAGTTTCAGGCTGCTCTGCTTGTCGGTTTTGAGGGATTGGTTGTACCAGATTGCCATATCCTGCACACGTGAGAAATTGATCTCCTGTCCCCGGGCGATGCCCGTCAACAAAAGAATACACGGTATGATGTAAATCTTCCTCATCTGGATATTGGATTTTACTATTTAAATTGTCTTCTGCCCTGTTTATCTGACGAGGCTCGTCATGCCTCTCTGCACTACTGTTTTGCCTGATATATCGACTCCTTCTGCGATCCATAAATAGGTCTCTACCGGCTGCGCCACTCCTTTCCACCGGCCATCCCAACCCTGGCTCGCATCTTCGGATTGGAAGATCAGGTTACCCCATCTGTTGTACACGCTGAAGTAATGGAATTGGGATATGCCGACCAGGATAGGTTTGAGCACATCGTTGGTACCATCACCATTTGGAGTGAATACGGGTGGAACATAGATATTGATCGCTGCGAATTTGACTCTTGCCGGGCTGCCGAAGGTGATGCTCTTTCCACCTACCGTAGCCGTGATCAGAACAAACCCGGGGGTCTTGCTGGTGATCTGGATGGAAGCCACGCCATTGATGTCGGTCGTTACCGGTTGAGGGGTGATGATGGTCGCGCTGCCGGAGTCGATGGTGAACGTAACATCCTGACCCGGCAGGAGTGTACCGTTTTGATCGACCACCTGGGCGTTTACCACCGTGGTGCCCAATCCATTCGCCAGGGCCTCATAGACGACGACGAACAGTTTTGTCTCCGGGTTGGTCACATCGGGCGCGTTGACAAAGGTCACGACCTGATAGCTGCCGTCGATAAGCACATTATCCACCACCAATATAGCATCGACATATACTGTTCCGGCCATCGTGCTGGTGATGGCGATACGCGCCATACCACTGTCATCGGTGAGTACATTTGTCGGATTGCCGACAAACTGTGCGCTGGCAGTAGCCGTGCCTGAGGCCGGTGTATTTTGTATAAAAAATTGAATTGACACATTTTTCAACGGATGCTGGTTTGCATCTGTAACATAAGCGATAACGCTGTCCTGGTGTGTACCATCTGCCAGCTGGAAGTCCTGTCGGACAAACAGCACAGTATATTTTAAGTTGCTGCCTGATCCGTTGCCACCGCCAGTACCGCCACCGCCAGGGTTGGTGCCGCCAGTACCGCCGCCGCCGGGATCACCAGGGACAGGTGCGCCGGCAACAAAGTGTATCGTAACATAATTATTAGCTGAATTATTCTGATCGGTGAGGATGGTGGTGACGCCATTATAAGTATAGCTCCCCTGCACCTGCACCGCACCCACGACAGTACTGACATATTGCGCAGACACGCTCCCGGTCGTTACCGGCTGAGTAGCAGCGTTCACAATGGTCGCCGTGCCGCTCTGGATGGAGAAGGTCACATTCGTACCATCTTTAATGGCACGTCCCTGGGCATCAAAGAGATAAGCCGTCACGATATCCTGGGTGACTCCATCGGCTAAAGCATTATCCTGCGTTACTACGATATAGCTCTTCGAAGGGTCCGGGGGACCAACAACGAAATGTATAGTTGCATAATTATTAGCCGGATTGCTCTGATCGTTGAGATAGGTACCGCTGGCCAGCATCGCCTGCACCTGCACCGCTCCGACCGTATTGCTGACATATTCCGCGGCAACTGTATTGGATACAGACACGGTGTTCACCAATGTCGCTGTGCCGCTCTGGATGGAGAAGGTTACCGAACCGGTAGTCGGTCGTCCCTGGGAATCAAAGAGGTACGCCGTCACGATATCCTGGCTGGCGCCATCAGCCGCAGCCGGGTCCTGGGTTACCACGATATAGCTCTTCGAAGGATCGGGGGGACCGGTTGTGAAGTGGATCGTGGCATAATTATTAGCCGGGTTGCTCTGATCGGTGAGGATGGTGGTGACGCCATTATAAGTATAGCTCCCCTGCACCTGCACCGCACCTACAACATTACTGACGTATTGCGCAGCGACACTCCCGGTCGTAACCGCCTGTGAAGCAGAGTTTACAATGGTCGCCGTGCCGCTCTGGATAGAAAAATTCACCACCGTTCCATCCACAACAGGCCGTCCCTTTGAATCGAAAAGATAGGCTGTCACGATATCCTGAGACACCCCGTCAGCTACGGCAGGGTCCTGCGTTACCAGGATATAACTCTTCGAAGGGTCCGGAGGCCCGGCGACAAAATGCACGGTTTGAGTGTAACCAGCGCCTCCGATAGGCGTCGGGTCAGACGGATATGTAGCCTGGAGCGTCACGCTCCCGACAGTAACATCCGTAATAGGTATATCGACTATGCCATTAGCACCAAGGGGAACTGTAATTGTAGTCGTCGTGGTCCCATTCAACAAGGCATCGGTAGGAACCTGCGTGCTCGTCGTAACCGTAAGTGTTACAAGGGTTCCTGCGGGTTCGTTCACACCATATTGATTCGAGAGATGGACCTCTACGATATCCTGGGCGGATCCATCGGCAGCTGCATTATCTTGAGTAACAATGAAATAGGACGGGTTGGGACTTCCCGCCGGAGGATTCACAGCGGGCGGACCTGCAATATAGGTAAAAGTATAAGTGGTAGTCTGACCATTGGCCATAATGATGATATCGGCCGATCCTACAGTGCCGCTTGCAAGGCCATAATCATAGTAACCCGAGGCATTGGTGACCGGGGTACTGCTCACCGAAGTGCCTGAGATCGTAAAGCTGAGGGGAAAACCCACAGCCGGCAGTCCGGTGGTAAGGTCTGTCACCGTGACTCTCACTACGTCATTGACACCGCCGCCCGCGACCGCATTATTATTTTGAGGGGTGATGATAACACTATAAGTATCCCACGCAGCACGATCCGGAGTCCCCGCCGCCAGGCTATTCGTGGACAAGCCTAACATCAGGAACAGTATCCCTGTCAGCGCGGAAACGAAATTTCTCCGACGGCCTTGTGTTACTGGTAAATGTAGAAAAAATAGTATAACTGGTTTCATAAGGGCGAGATAGGTAAGAGAATTATTCACATTGCGACGATCACTCTCCGAAAGTGTTCAACCGGAGCGATCAGGGCAATAAAATCATCTTTGTTCTTCGCCCGAAGATGGTTACAGTTTGTTTAGGGTTGGGTATCATAAAATTGGTTTTAAACTATTGGATTTCCACAGGTCAAGATATATTAATCCTTTATAAAAGTATTAAGAGATGTTTTATTGCATAAGGCGTTGCATAAATTTATCCAAGTATTCCTATTATTTATCTAAACATATATAATACACTACTGTTCAGCAACTATGTCTTATACGGCTTTTATTTAGAGAATTCGGGTATTTTTTTATATCCGGCCGGAACCGGGGGAAGGTCAAGGTTTTACAGGGGGCTCCTACGCCCCGGAAAGTGATTCTTTCCGGGGCAGGGAAAAAAATATACAACTGGGTGTTACCGTTGCAGGAGCCAGGTGTAACACTTATAAAACCACCCTTCAAAACCGGGGTTTATTGATACTGTTATTACAATCCGGGGCCTCGTTATTTGCGCGCCTTCTTACCGGTGCTAATAAACTTTAGCGCATAGACGCTTAGCGCGAGCCAGGTAAAGGCGATCAGGACCATGTCGGCGTAATCATTATCCAGGAGCGTGCCGCCGCCAAGGCGAAGGATACCTACCATCAGGAATCCTCCGATAATGGTAACGACCAGGATACACAGGGGTAGTAATAACAGGATACCCCAGTTCTTCGAGCGCAGGATCAGCCCCTGAAAGATGAAAAAAAGATAGCCGTCTATCAGCAGGAATTTTATACCATAGAAAAAATTATCGCTTTTATAGGGTCCGAATCCGTGGGGATGGCCGGCTATGTATAGGGTGTAGAGGAGTGTGAAAAGGCAATAAAGGAGCGTGAGCATCCGGGACCGGTCCAATTTCATATAGAATTGTGGCTGATTTTTTCCAAATATATAATAGATATTCCTCCTATGGTTAACTTTACGCTTTTTGCGTATGAATATTACGGAAGCCTACTTAGAGAGATTGATCGTGCATTATACCGGCAACAAGCAGAATGGAGAGGTGCTGTTGTTATCCAAACAGGAGCAGGCCCTTGATCCCGAGAGCCGGCAGCGGTTTACGGAGAATCTCCTGGGCAGATTCAAACAATGTCATGAGCGCTATTCCTTTCACCATAGCTCTTCTCTGGAATTTCATGAGGTCTACCATTTTGTGGAGGCGATGTTCGGGGGAAGTGGGGCTGCGGTAGAACCCGGCGGCGGGGAAGCCCCGAATTTCCAGGAGCAATCGGTCCGGATGGCTTCTCATCTGTATGAGGTCGCCCTGCACCCCAAGATAAAGCCGGGGGAATTATATGTCACTTATTTTAGCAATATCCAGGTCGAGGAGCGGATCATGGATGCGATCGGTCTTTTCAAGGCAGAGAGCAAGTCTTTGTTCGTGGATATCGACCCCAGCGCGGATGGTCTGAGCCTGGAATTGAAGGAAGGCGTGGAGCTTTCGAAGATCGACAAGGGCTGTCTTATCCTCAATCATGAACCCGATAAGGGGTATGAGCTGATGATCTTCGATGCGAATGGCAAGGGGGAGGAAGCGCAGTACTGGAAGGACAAATTCCTGGGGGTGCTGATACAGCAGAATGAATTTCTTCATACACAGGGCTTCTTAACGATCACCAAAAATTTCGTCACGCAGCAGTTGCCTGACGAATTCGAAGTCTCCAAAACAGAACAGATAGATATCCTGAACCGGTCGATGGATTATTTCAAGACCCATGGTAATTTCAACAAGGATGAGTTCGAGACGGAGGTGCTGCACCATGAGAATATTATCAGTTCTTTCCGGAAATACGATGAACAGTACCGGGTCAATAATGACTGGGAGCAGGCCAATGAATTCGAGATTTCTCCGCAGGCCGTAAAAAAGCAGGCCAGAGTGTTCAAAAGTGTTATTAAATTGGATAGGAATTTTCATATCTATGTGCATGGGGACAAGGAGCTGATCGAGAAAGGATATGATGAGGGAGTGGGCAAGCACTACTATAAAATCTATTTTGACCAGGAGACATAGATTGAAGAGCGGATTCGCTCCGTCTGACGATAGACGGCGGAGCCGAAAAAAATATTACCATGAATCCAGACAAAATGTTTGCGGGGAAGTCAGCTATCGTCACCGGCGCGGGTCAGGGGATCGGGTATGAGATCGTCCGGCAATTGGTGTTACAGGGCGCCCGGGTAATCCTGAATGACCAGGATGCGACGCTGGCTGCGCGGGCTGTGGATGCGATCCGGCTTTCGATAGAAAATGCGGAGGGAGCGGTGGGTATAAGCGGGAATGCCCTCGTGGGTGGCGGGAGCTTCTGCCTGGCGATGGGAGGAGATGCCTCTGATACCGGTTTCATCGGGCAGTTGGTGGAGCGGGCTGTAAGTGAGTTCGGGCAATTGGATATTGTGATCGCCAATGCGGGTATTACGCTGTTCGGCGATTTTCTTACTTATACACCGGAATCTTTTTTCAGGGTGCTGCAGGTGAATCTGGGGGGAAGTTTCTTTCTGGCGCAGGCAGCGGCTTTGCAGATGAAAAAACAAGGTACCGGAGGAAGTATCCTCTTCACGTCTTCGGTCACCGGTCATCAGGCCCATAAGAATTTAGCCGCGTATGGCATGAGTAAGGCAGCGCTGGAAATGCTGGCCCGCAACCTGGTGATCGAGCTGTCGCCCTACCATATCACGGTAAATGCCGTTGCTCCCGGCGCTACACTGACGGAGAGAACGGCGGATGATGCCGGCTATGAAAAGACCTGGTCGGCTATTACCCCGATGGGCCGTCCTGCTGCGCCTGCGGATATCGCTCATGCCGCACTGTTCCTCGTATCCCCTCTGGCCCGGCATATTACGGGGCAGACCCTGGTGATCGACGGGGGATGGACGGCGACGAGCCCGTCGCCTTATTAAAAGGGAGGCAAGGCAAACGCTACATACGTATCTGCGGAATGAGTCCCCAGCTTTCCGCCGCCGCAGGCAATGACAATAAACTGTTTTCCTCCTGCCGAATAGATGGCGGGTGTGGCGAAACCGGGTGCGGGGAGGTCGGCCTGCCAGAGGAGCCGGCCGGTCGCTTTATTAAATGCCCTGATCTTTCCGTCCCGGGTAGCCGCTATAAAGACAAGCCCTCCCGCTGTAACTACAGGGCCGCCATAATTCTCGGTGCCGGTGATGATGCCTTTCTTTGCAAATTCGGGATATTCTCCCAGGGGGATCTTCCAGGCGATGTCGCCTGTATTCAGGTTGATCGCATTGAGCGTACCCCATGGGGGTTTGATGGCGGGATATCCTTCCTTGCTGAGAAATTTATTATAGCCCGTGATGGTGTAAGGAAGGTTGAGGAAGCTATCCAACGGAGCCGCAGGCGCCGTGAATTCCTTTTGCTGCTGTGACTTGATGTCGAGAATAAAAGATGCCAGGGCCGCCCTATCGTTCCCGGATAGCTGTTTAAAAGCAGGCATCATTCTCCGTCCGTTCATTACCAGGTCGGCAAACTGCTGTTCATTGTATTTTTTCCCCACGCCCAGCAGAGAGGGGTAGTTGCCTCCTCCTTTCCGTTCGGGTCCGTGGCAGCTGATGCAATTCTGCCGATAGAGTTGCTTACCTGCTTCGAGGTAGGTATGGAGTGAAGCCTGACCAGTGCCGGAGGATGTTCGACCGGCCGACCGGCCAGCGGGCGCCTGTCCGGATCCGGAAGTCCCTGTAACATCTGTGATCGTTATGATCCAGGGCATCTCGTTGGCATTGACATACAGCAATCCTGTTGCGGGGTCGAAGGCGGGGCCGCCCCATTCCGCGCCGCCATCCAGGCCGGGAAGGATAATCGTTCCTTCTTTCGACTGCGGGTTGAACATATTGCCGGTATGATATCCTTTAAGTCTGTTCTTAATATCCTGTATGGAGGAATCCGGGAGCAGGTCATTGACGTCGGAGTCCGTGAAAGTCTGCCGCACAAAGGGTTTGGGCAGCGAGGGAAAGGGCTGGGTGGGCCAGAGCTTCTCCCCTGTCAGCGCCGTATTCGTGGGCACGGGTTTTTCTTCGATGGGGAACAGGGAGGCGCCGGTCTCCCGGTCCAGCAGGAATACAAAGCCGGTCTTGGTGGGCTGTGCGACGGCATCTACCCATTGTCCGTTGTGCATGACCGTGACCAAGGCCGGAGGAGTGGGAAGGTCTTTATCCCAGGTGTCATGATGAATATCCTGGAAATGCCAGATCCTTTTGCCTGTGGCGGCATCCAGGGCCAGCAGGCAGTCGGAGAAGAGTCCCTGCCCTTTGCGCATACCACCATAGAAATCGAAGGAGGCGCTGCCCAGAGGAGCATAGAGGATGCCTCTTTTTTCATCCAGGCTGAATCCGGACCAGGCATTGGCGCCGCCGATATGTTTCCAGGCATTGGGATCTTCCCAGGTGTCGTATCCGTATTCTCCCGGCTGGGGGATGGTGTGAAAGATCCATTTTATTTCTCCTGTGCGGGTATCATAAGCCCTCAAATGGCCCGGGGCTGCGTCGCTGCCTTCCGATACGCGGGTACCCATGATAAGCAGGTCTTTGTAGACTATGCCGGGAGACGTGGCCACTACGTAGAGGTCGTGTACATCGCGGCCCAGTCCATCGTGCAGATCGATCTTACCTTCCTTGCCGAAAGAAGGGATTACTTTGCCGGTATTTGCATCGATGGCATATAGCCAGGGGCCTGCCGAATAAAAGATGCGCCGGTCATTGCCGTCTTTCCAGTATGCCACTCCCCTATTGTTATTCAGGGCGAAGTCCTTACGGGATTTATTCTGATTGGAGTCCTGCGGATTGAATGTCCATTTAGCCTTGCCGGTCGCCGCATCCAGGGCGAACAGCACCAGGCGCGGAGAAGTGCCATATACTACGCTATCCACGACCAGGGGGGGACATTGGATCTGGGAATGATTGATCGTGTCTGCGTCACCGGTATGATAAGTCCAGGCGACCTGCAGGTTCTGTACATTCGTCGTGTCAATCTGCGTAAGCGGGGAATAATGTGTGGAAGGGGTCGATTTCCTGGGAGAGCAGGCCAGGCACCCGGTCAGCAGGGTCAGGATTAAGAAGCTATAAGCGGGCAGGCTTTTATTCATTGTTATACTTTAAGGTTGTCAGTTTTCCCAGCCGGTGTTCTTCAGCGCGGGGTCGTCTTCTTTGGCCAGGAAATCCCGTGGAGAAACAGCGTCCGCCTTCCATTCGAGGATGGCCGTATCCGGCACCCGGGACACCGGTGTCCGCCAGGATGTGGAGGTCTCGTTATAGGCGGGATTGGAGGCGGAGTTGTAACAGGAGATCAGGGACCATCGGGGTTGTTCGGAAAGGTTGGCTTCGGAGCGGTGCAGGAGGTTGCTGTGAAAGAAAAGGATATCGCCGGCGCCCAGTTCGCAATAGACGAGCTCCATCGTCTTCAACGCATTGTCCACCATAATGGTGTCCGCGCCGACCTGTTCGCCGGCAAAGCCATGGTTGACCCGTCCCATTTTATGAGAGCCGCGGATCACCTGGAGGCAGCCGTTCTCCTTATTGGCCGGGGTCAGGGCCAGCATGACGCTGATGAGCTGATCGGGGAACATGAACTGGTTCTTGTACCAATACCCGTAATCCTGGTGCCATTCCCAGGCCCCTCCTACTCTGGGCTCTTTCTGCATGAGCTTGGAATGGAAATGACAGACGTCGGCATCGCTATCCATGAGCTGCCATACGGTGTCTACCAGCCGGCGGCCCCTTGTGAAATAGCCAAAAATATCATTGCCTGGCGTAAACCAGAGGGAAAGGCGGGTCTTTTTTCCCGACTGATCATTCAGGTCCAGGGCGTTTTTGCTCATGGCCTCATCGGCTAAGGCGGCGGCATATAGTTTGCCGATCTCAGCCGGGGAACAAAAATCCCTGATCACTAAGTATCCATCCCGATCATAATCAGACAATTGTTCGGGAGTCAGGAAATCAAAAGACATGGGCAATCGATTTAGTCTGATTAAATTTAGGGATAATATGACGAACTAAAGGCCTCTGAGGGAGAGTTTTTGTTGGGAAAAAGGACGGAAAGCCGGGGGAGGGTGGAAAAACTTATAATCAACAACTTATGGCGTCAGGATTGATAGGAAGAAGGGGTATTTCTTTTAAACAAGAGGTTATTCTCTTGTATTTTGGCTGCAGGGACCCGCGGACGCCGTGGTATGCCCGGCTGCCGGCCATTTTTTCGCTGATCTACCTGATCAGCCCGCTCGATCTGATCCCGGATTTTATTCCATTTGCCGGTTATGTCGATGATCTCATTATCGTACCCATTCTATTACATATCTCTTTTCGGCTGTTGCCCCCGGACGTGCGGGAGACCAGTCGTTTGAAGGCGATCCGGTATGCCCGAAGGGTGCGTATCGTTTTTGCGATCGGGGTGGTTTTGCTGGTATTGCTGCTGGCGGGGATCTTTTTGGCTTTTAAGCACTTGTTGGGATGGTGAGATGACACCGGCAATTAGTTATGTCTCGCCTTTTGCGAATCCGACCTGTTGCCGGTAGAGCTGAGGGGAGATCTCCGTCTTGTTTTTGAAGAAACGGCTGAAGTGATGCTCGTCCTCAAAGCCCAATTCGTAAGCGATGGTCTTTATGAGCTTGGAAGTCAGGTATAGCTCGCGTTTAGCCTCGATAACGATGCGTTCCGAGATCATTTCGGTGATGGTCTTTGAAAAATGGTGTTTGGTGATCTTAGCCAGGGCCTTGGGAGAGATGTTGAGCATCTCAGCATATTTCCCGGCGGAATGCAGCTGACGATAATGAAGTTCGATCGCGTCTTTTAGTTTTTGCAAGACAAAAGGTTTGGGCGGGGATACGGGAGATAGTTTTGACGCCGGGAATGTAATCCCCGGGGAAGGCTGATGGTTTGCAAGGTCCGCTTTGGAGCGGGAAGCGGTGATCAAAAAGATCTTCAGCAAAGAAACCAGCAGTTCATGCTGCGCCAATGCCTCCTGTTGCAGTTCCAGCTGCATATCGGCTATGACGGCCTGCAATTTTTGCATACCGGTCTCTTCCAGCGCATGGAAAGGGGGCTCATAGATATTATTGAAAAGGATCCCATGACAGGCGACTTCCTGGTGATGTTTGTGAATACAAAAGAAATCCGGGTGAAAGTTGATCACCCAGCCTTGTCCATCCTGCACGGTGAGTCTGAATGGTTGGTAGGGGGCGAAACACAGGAGACTGTTCTTTGAGACGGAATATTCGGAAAAATCCGATTGCAGCCGCCCTGATCCTTCCGTAAGAAGGATCAGGGAATAATAGTTCACTCTTTGGAGGATGTCCAGGGGAAAATAATGATCCAGGCTTATGGCTTTGAAAGCCAGGTTGCTGTTGTGTGGATTTATTAAGGTATACGTGTAGGAAGACATCATGGCAATTTAGCTAAGTTCGGGCGCTAAAGGAAAGTCAATTTTTATTTCTGTCAGGTTGTGCAGATAGTTCATGGCGATCTTATCGCTTATCTGCAGGATCAAATCTACCATGCTGCCTTTATCATATCCTGCTTCGAAGAAGCGATCGCGGTGTGCGGGAGAGATGCGCCCTTTGTTTTCCGTAATATCCTTGGTAAGTGCGGCCAATGCGTTCAGTTTGACATCACTGCTACCTCCCCGGCGTATGTTCAGGATCTCTTCTTCGGACAGGCCGTTCATTTTGCCTAAGAGGGTGTGGGCGCTCAGGCAGTATTTGCACCCGTTGATCTGACTGACGACGAGGTTGACCACTTCCTTCTCTTTATTGGTCAGGGATGTTCTGCCACCCTGGTAAGCAAGGTATTTAGGCAATCCGTTTTCGGAATAGGCGATAGTCGCGTAGAGGTTGGGGACCATTCCGAGGGCTTTTTGAAGGGCATCGAAGGCGATTTGGCTGGCCGGGGAGACTTCGTCTCTTGTGGGGACATTAAATACAGGCATTTTATTTGTTTTTCGGTGTTGTCATATCGACAAGACAAAGGTGGCTTGAAAAGCACCACCGAAAAATGGAAATAAGACGCAAAAGGATGGATAATTAGACGTTATCGTCATTTGTTTCTTCGAGGTCGTCGTGATCGTCGCCACCCAGGCTATAATAGCTATTTTCTTCATCTTCTTCGCCGACCGCCTCGTCGTCATCCAGATCAGCGCCGGGGACATCGAGCTCGTCTTCGGAAAGCATGTCTTTGGGGGTCTTTTTTGCCTTTTTTGTCTTTTTCAGGCCGCCATCCAGATCGAGGTCTTCTTCTTTGTCCCTGCTGTAAATATCATCTTTACCGGAGTAGTCCATTTCGTCCAGCGATTTCTGGATATCCTCTTCGGATTTTTTGGGTCCGCTTTTAGTTGACTTGCTCATACAAATATCTTTAACGGTTAATTAAATGATTGGTTTTGCGTAAAGCTAACCAATTATTTAAAAATTAACGGGTGTATTTAGGGATCCGGCAGGGGGGTATAGTTAAATACGGAGGTCAGACTACAAGGCCTGACCTCCGTATTTTTTATAAAGTAGCCATGTCGATGACAAACCGGTAGCGCACGTCTCCTTTGACCATACGGTCGTAGGCGGTCTGGATATTCTTTATGTCGATGAGCTCGATGTCTGAAACGATGCCGTTCGCGGCGCAGTAATCCAGCATCTCCTGTGTTTCGGGCAGTCCTCCGATGCCCGATCCGGCGAGGCTTTTGCGGCCGCCCAGAAGGCTGAAGGGAGCAACTTCATAGGGGGGTGGAACGCCGACGGTGATATGAGTGCCGTCTGTCCTGAGCAAGGACAGGTACAGATTCATATCATGGGGAGCCGATACGGTATCGAGGATGAAGTCAAAGTAGCCTTTGACGCCTTTGATCTGTTCAGGATCGGAGGTGACGACAAATTTATGGGCGCCTAACTTTTTGGCATCCGCTTCTTTTTTGGGAGAAGTGCTCAATACGGTGACTTCCGCTCCGAAGGCAACGCCGAATTTCACGGCCATATGTCCCAGTCCGCCAAGGCCCAGAACGGCCAGTTTGTGCCCTTTGCCTACTTTCCAGTGTTTCAGGGGAGAATAGGTGGTGATCCCGGCGCAGAGCAGGGGGGCGACAGCGGGAAGAGATAGCTTATCGGAGATATGCAGGACGAAGTCTTCGTGGACGACGATGGTATTGGAATACCCTCCATAGGTGGGTGAGCCATCCTTACCGCGGCTGTTGTAAGTCTGGACGTTGCCTACTTCGCAATATTGTTCCAGTCCTTTTTTGCAGTTCTCACATTCCCGGCAGGAGTCCACCAGACAGCCTACGGCGGCCAGTTCGCCTACTTTGAACTTCTTAACGTGGTCACCGACTTTTGTCACCGTCCCTACGATCTCGTGGCCGGGCACCATGGGGAAGATACCGGGGAACCAGTCATTTTTTATCTGGTGCAGGTCGGAGTGACAGACACCGCAATAGGAGATGCTGAATTGTACGTCATGCGGTCCTACTTCGCGTCTTTCAAAATTCCAGGGCCCCAGGTCTGTTTCAGGAGTTTGGGCGGCATATCCTTTTGCTTGTACCATAACTTTTACAATTTGAAGGCAATTTAAATGATATTTCTATTAGGGAAAATTTAAAACCAGTACTGGTGGTTCAGAATCGATAGATCAAAGTTGGGAATAAGAAACGAGTCGCATTTTGCCATTCAGTCCAATTAACTATTGATTTCGGGTCATGGAGGGAGAATAGCCAAAGAAATCTTTAAATAGCCTGGAGAAATGGGCGGGGTTTTCAAAGCCGGTGGCATAACAAATATCGGCAACAGGCAGGGCTGTATTGTCCAATAATTCCTTTGCTTTTGCCAATCTTTTTTCGCGGATCCATAATGCCGGAGGCATTTTATAGATAGTCTGAAAATCCCTTTTAAAGCTGGACAGGCTTCTGCCGGAAAGGTAGGCCAGATCCGTCAGGGTTACAGGACTGGTAAAATGCTGTTCCACGATCGCAGGAATACCTGTGTGGACCTGTTGCCGGAGCTGGAGCATCTGCTGCAAGAGGTTTCTGTCCGAGCTGGCCAGGTCGTATAACAGCTCCAGCATTTTAAGCCGGATCAACTGCGGATTGATCTCTTCCGGATCGGTAAAATAGGGCTGGATGGATTCGATATATTTTAATAACCTCAGTTTGACGGGTCTGACGGTAATACGCGCCAATTCGGGAGTTTCAGCAGAAGATACATCTGCCATCTTCATGAAATCCTTCAGAAATTCATCTTTCAGGAAGAACATCATGCTGTCATAGCGATTATCTTCTGCGGGGTCTCCGGCCTTATAGTATTCTATCAGGATTGATTTTTTCAACAGCACCATCTCATTTTTACGGACGGTGTATCTCATTTTCCCGTGCGTGATCTCGTTGACGCCTTTGAGGACAAATAACAGATAATGGTCTTGCAGGAACATGGAACCTCTGCTATCCTGCGTATGGGTACAGGATTCCACCACGGAAAGTCCGTTAAGCCGGATGGAGTTAAGATTATAAGGGGATGCCGTGAGTGCCTGCGGAACTTTAATCGCTTTCACTGGAATGCTTTTGCCTGCGAATTTAAAGAACTTTGTTCATTTCCTCTATTCAAATTAGTCCAAATTGTTTTGTTATTCGGGTCATTCGCAGGTCGCAAAATCATTTTTTGTTTATAATTATTAGTCTACTATTTTTATATAGTAACAGTTTTCCATCATTAAACATAACCACCATGTTAGTTTCTTTTGTCCGTTCAAAAATGAAAGTTCTCTTATTGGCCGTGCTGGTATTCTCTGTTTCGTCGCATGGATTTGCGCAGAAAGCCAGCGAGTATTTCACCGTGGAAGATTATTACCGGGTGAAATGGGGCCATGCCGATGAGTTCATCGCGCTGTGGAAGGCCAATCATTATCCCTTATTGAAAAAGGCCCAGGAGAAGGGGGATGTGATCAGCATCAAAGCGGAGACGCCTCGTCTGCATGCCGGAGAGGACACCCGTTGGGACTTCCGGGTAACGGTCGCATTCAGAACGGCGGCCTTGGCCTTCGATGAGAATCTCACGGCGCCTTATAAGAAACAGCTCTATCCTGACCAGGATACATTTATCAAAGCCGAGACGCACCGGTTTGAGATCCTGCTGTCACATTGGGATGTGGAAGTGGCGGGGGTGCCGTTGGATTGAGGGGCGCTAATAAATCTGACCAAAATATATCCGGCATTTTCGGGACATTTGCAGCAAATCTTCCTATTGGAATATTTACGAATATATCAAACTGTTACAGGAGGCTGGATGGATTTACATCCACTACATGGAAAAGATGAACTGCAGGATAATGCCAAAGCTTGCGGGACGTTGGCAGATCACGGCTATCAAATAGAGCTGCTGCCTTCCATTGCAGCTGGAGAGGAAGCCCTCCGCAAAAAATGGCTACCTGAAGTATATGCCAGCAAAAATCCCGATGTTCGGATCGACGGGCTTTGGATCGGTGATATCAAAACGCCTGATCAGTCAACGCATGTCAAAAAATCAACAATCAACTGGAATATTTATAGTGCCGCCAAGCAAAAAGTAAGCATTGCTATTATCAATTTATCCAATCGGGAGTATACGGTGCAGGATGTGAAAAAAGGCATTGTTGGCGCTTTGCAGCCGGATCGGAATAAAAGTATCGATCAGGTATGGGTCATTACCAAAAGCAAGAATCTGTTTATTGCAAAAAGAGAAATGGTTTTTGACGATACCATATATGAAGCACTGAGAACCTTGTAGAAACAGGCAGGGCAGTTACCATAAGTAGCTGCCCTGCTGCGGAGGCTCCAGGCCGCAACCCGAAGCAAGGCAAAGATAGGTATATTTATTATACCTTACCAATGTATAGAGATTGGGAAGGTTAAAGACCCGTAATCACGGGTTTTCCATCGGTGAAGGTCAGCGGCAGCCAGAGGTAGGTAGACTTTTCCAGGTCGAGTTTGTTCCAGCGATCGGCCATAAAAATGAACTGGTTCTTTTTTCCGGCGAGGGGCAGGACAAACGTGCTCTGTGCTCCGAAGGTCGTATCGGCGCCGGGACCTGTGCAGGGGTTGCCGTATTCCTGCCAGGGACCTAATGGGTGGTCGGCAACCGCATAGCTGGCGGCATTGGGAGACCATCCCGTACAATCGGAACTGATCAGCCAGTATTTCCCTTCTGCCCGGAAAAGGGCAGGTCCTTCCCTTCTTCTACCGATCAGGATCCGGCTATAGGTAGTAGAGGGAGAAAGATAATCGTCCGACAGGAGGCAGACCTGCATGGTATTGTTATTCTCCGAAGAATAGATAAGATACGCCTTGTTATTCGTATCCCTGAACAACGTCATATCCCGGGACATATTCCCATTGGGCTTAATGCTGTGCAGGTAACGATAAGGGCCGGTGGGCCGATCGCTAACCGCAACACCCGATTGGGAATAGGAATAATCTTTTGCATCGACATGCATCCACATGACGAACTTACCTGTCTTCTCATTATAAATTACTTTCGGACGTTCCACTACTTTACCCGTGTCCAGGTCATGGCCGGGGTCGCCCGTTACCGGGGATAAGGCAATGCCTTCATATTTCCAATGCCGCAGGTCCTTCGAGGAATAGCAGCTTACACCGCCGGCGGGCACCCGGTAATCTTCCCATGACTGCGAGGGCACCAACCAGGTAGAGCCTTTTTTGATTTCCCCGAACAGGTAGTATACTCCTTTGTGGAAAAGAACACCCGCGCCATGGGCATTGATGGGATGGCCATCCAGGCAGGAGATATTTCATTTACCTACAAATTTAGCCTGTTCACCTCAAACTCGTCCACAAAAAGCAACTCAGGTTCCTGAAGCGAAGTATCATTGTAAAGAAACGAGCCTGCCGGAGGTGGGCAGTCTGCGGGAAATGACGGATGCGCCTAATGCTGGTGAATGAAGACGGGAGTAACGGTATAGCCATCCGGGGCAAATAATGGATTTTTTAAGAAGGCGGTATCCGTTAAAGTGTATAGAAAGGCGGTCAGCTGCCCTATCTCATAATTCGACAGGGGTATTTTGTGTTGCAGCAATGAATCAGTGAGGGGAGATACGACCATGTCTTTCCGGTAATGCTCGAAAACGTTCAGCAGGGTGAAGAAGCGGCCATCATGGCCATAGGGATGGGTAATGGCCACGTTGCGCAGGGAGGGTACTTTAAATTTCAGGGAGTCCCTGGCATCTCCTGTGATCTTCATCCGGCCGTAATCGTTTAGGGTATTATCTGTGGTCAGGCCGGTATTGCGGTAGGAAAAGTCTGTGAAAAGCGGTTCGGTATGGCAGGCGCTACACTTCTGCTTAAAAATGGTATAGCCCAGCTGTTCGGGCAGAATGAAGGAAGCTTCTCCGCGCATGACCTTATCATATTTACTGTTGCTGCTAACGAGCATCAGCATGTATTGACTGAGGGCTTTGTTCATGCGTTGGGTGGTAATGGCCGGATCGCCGAAAGCCGCTGCAAACATCGCCGTATAACTGCTGTCCTGCTGTAGTTTGCGAAGGGCGCCGGCCAGTGTCTCTCCCATTTCGTTGGGGGCTGTAAGAGGGGCGAAGGGTTGCAGGTCCAGGTGGTTGATGCCTCCGTCCCACATAAATGCTGACTGCCAGGCAAGGTTCTGCAAGGCAGGGGCATTACGGGTCGTCAGGGAATTATCGACGCCATGGCTGAGATTATGTTCGTAAGTGGCGAAGGCGCCAAACTGCTGATGGCAACTGGCGCAGGATATCGTGGAGTCTTTGCTCAGCCTCATATCATAGAAGAGTTTCCTCCCCAGGAGGAAGCCTTCCCGGGTAAGGGGATTGTGCTTAAAATCATACCGGGGCTGCGGCCAGTTGGGGGGAACGGTGAATTTCAGGGGTGTGGGCCGTTTGCCGGCATCGACCCAGGACAGTCCGAGGAAAAGTAATAATAAGAAAAACCATATCGTGAAGAGGGATCTCATGGTTCGATGGAGAACATAGATGAATAATTATCGGCGATCTGCATGGCTAATTCGCCGGGCTGATGGCAGAGAGGGTGTTGAGCTATTTTTAAAGTGTGCTGACCTTCGAACCATTTCAGCAGATCGACATCGATTACTATGAGGGAGGCGGATGTTGATTGTACAGGAACAGCGATGACTATTTTCCGGGAAGCGTTGGCGGGAGATTTAAAGCCGCCGATGTCCCAGTTGAAATAGTGGGCGGGAGCCTGCGATGAATCGCTCCGGCCTTCCATTTTAGCGAAGATGTAGCCGCTGTTCCAGGTCCAGAACATTCCTTTGAGCGGGTCGAGGTCGCCTGTCTGCACGCCGCTGACATTCAGGATGCTGTCTACGCCGACCTCGAAGGAAACGGATTGAATAGCGGCGCCGGAAGAAGGCAGGACAAGGGTCTTTGAAGAAGAGTCGGTTTCATCGATCAAATAAGTTTTTTCTGACAAAGGCCATTGCCGGTGATCGGCGCCGGTAACCCGGAAATGGGAGATGTAATATGAAAAGCGGGTGATGGTTATGGGTTCTCCGAAGCCGTTGGTATAGGTTTCGTCGAACAGTTTCAGCGCCCTGCTACCGACCAGGTGCCGGAAGTGTATGGTTAGCGGGTGCTGACTGTCTAAGGAAAAGACGGGGCCCGGCTGTGTACCACCTGCCGGAACAGCAGCCACTACGAAGCAAGCGATGCAACAGGCGAATAGTAATCCTCTGATCATGATCCTCTTATAACTTATCCTTGGTCGCTTCATACTAAAAATCGATTGGAGCTTAAACGAAAATAGTGAGTAAATAGTAAGTAGCCGGAAAAAAATTATGCATAATACCTGCACTAAAAGCAACCAATGGGATCAAATCGAAGTATTGTCGGTACAAATAGCGTGTTCGTGAAACTATTTTATAAAACCCTGCTAACCCTGCTTGTAGTAATTTATTCACAGACTGCCTTTGCAAAGCATGTGAAGGGTGGCTATATTCAGTATACCTATAATGGCGTGGGCTCTACCTCCGGCACGTCCAACTATACGATCACGGTAACGGTTTTTTTCAGTTGCACGGCCATTGGCCCCAGAACCAGCGTATACCTGGGCATTTTCAATGCCTCTACCAATGCGACCGTCGCGGCTCAATCCATTTCCACCACCACTGCCAATACTGTCACCAAGACGACATATAGTCCCTGCATGAGCGACCCTCCCACCATTTGTTATGAGATCTATACGTATGTCTACAAGGTGGATCTGCCCGATATCGCAGCGGGTTATATCCTTACGGTCCAGGATGCATTGAGGACAGACGGGATCATTAATATCAGCAATTCCGGGAGTGACGGCATTACCATTTCCGCGTCTATCCCGGGTACCATCAGCGGAACGGATTATCACAAGAACAACAGTCCCGATTTTCTTTTCAAGGATACGGCCATTATTTGTTACAAAGGATCGTTCAGCTATCCCTTCAGCGCCACCGATGCCGACGGGGATTCGCTCTCTTATTCTTTCGGCAACGGCCTGAATGTCAGCAATGCCAGCGCGAACACCAGCCAGGCTGCGCCGGCCAGCCCGCCCTATACGGCTCTGACCTATCTCACCGGGTATAGCGGCGCATCCCCCCTGGGAAGCGGTGTGACCATTAACCCTGTTACCGGGCTGATATCGGGGACCGCGCCGGCCACCACCGGAGAATATGTGGTGGCCGTGTATGTCAAAGAATGGCGGAAAGGGGTATTGATCAACACGACTAAAAAGGAATTGCAGGTATATGTCTATAGCTGCAGCCTGTCGGCGGCGACGCTGAATGCCTCTTATACCAATTGTGACAATTATACCTTCACTTTCCAGAATGAAGCGACCTCTTCCAATATCACTTCGTATTACTGGGATTTCGGGGTGACTAATTCGACTACAGATATTTCTACGCAGGCGACGCCGACGTATACGTATGCCGACACCGGTACTTATACGCTGAAGCTGAAAGTAGGCAATTCCACGGGCTGCACGGATTCGACTACCGCTCCCGTAAAGGTCTATCCGGGATTTACCCCGGCCTTTACCTATACCGGCAGCTGCTATCAGTCCGCCTTCCAGTTCACCGATGCTACGTATGCGAAATACGGGGCCGTCAATTCCTGGAGCTGGACATTCGGGGAATCCTCCTCTTCTTCCAATACGGCGGCGGTGCAAGATCCGAGTCATTTGTATGCCAGCGCCGGTAGTTATACGGTATCGCTGAATGTCGGGACCAGCAAGGGCTGCAGCGGCACTGTTTCCAAAACGGTGACGGCCAATGACAAGCCGGTGATTACTTTGCCTTTTACCGATACGCTGATCTGCAGCATCGACAGTCTGCCTTTAATCGCTTCGGCCGATGGCAGCGGAGCTACTTATAGCTGGTCGCCGGCGTATAATATCATCAATCCCGGCACGGCGGATCCGATCGTTTACCCTAAGGACACTACCGTATACACGGTGACGGTGACCCAGAACGGCTGCGTAGGAACGGATTCCATTACGGTCAATGTGCTGGATTTTATTACGGTGAAGCTGCCGGCGGATACTACGATCTGTCTGTCGGACAGCTTCCAGCTTCGGCCGGTCAGCTATGCGTTGAAATATTTATGGTCGCCCGGGACGGCCCTGAGCGACTCTACGATCAAATATCCCAATGCCGCTCCTGCTGAAGACATCACGTACCTGGTGACCGCTAACCTGGGCAAATGCCAGGATAAGGCTTCGATCAATGTGCATGTATATCCTTACCCGCAGGCCAATGCGGGGACTGACACGACGATCTGTTATGGCACTACGGCGCTGTTAAACGGAACGATAGTAGCCGATCTGTTTACCTGGTCGCCCGACAGCAGTCTTTTAAATTCCAATTCCTTAGGGCCTGTGGCCGATCCTCTGATAACGACGTCCTATATCCTGACTGTCCGCAATACGCAGGGTTGCCCCAAACCTGTAGCGGACACGGTGGTGGTGAATGTCATTCCCAAAGTAGTGGTCTTCGCCGGCAACGATACGTCCGTCGTGGTCGGCGAACCGCTGCAATTACATGCCGTCAGTACGGACAGCGCGTTGGTAAGCTATAGCTGGACCCCGACGGACTGGCTGAATAATTCTCTTGTCTATGATCCGGTGGCTACGATCGAGTCCAGTGCGGTCGATTCGATCGTATATCTCGCGACGGCGACTACGGTACAGGGATGTTATGGCTCCGATGCGCTCACGGTGAAAGTGTATAAGACGGGGCCGGATATTTTCATGGCCAATGCATTTACGCCGGATGGGAATGGGCATAATGATGTTTTCCGGCCTGTGCTGGTGGGTATTACCCGGCTGAGCTTTTTCCGGGTGTATAACCGGTGGGGGCAGATGATCTTCGCCACCACGCAACCTGAAAAGGGCTGGGATGGGTTATTACATGGCATAAGGCAGGAATCCGGCACCTATGTATATATGGTGCAGGGAGTGGATTACCTCGGAAAGACACATTTCAAGAAAGGGACTTTTATATTGATACGATAATCCTATTTCCCTGAAGCGGAGCCCGGATGGCGTAAGGACCTGTGTGATCGGGGGGCCTGGGGGCCAGACTAAACTCCCAGGCTCCAGCCATCCCGGTAGGTCCTTTTGACGAACTGGTTGGCGGCTTCGAAATTGGTGATCTTCATATTATCTCCATCCCATAAGAGCTTGATATGCCGGCCGGGGTAGTCGAATTTCCCGTCGTTCCTGGGAACCCGCAGATCATAGCTGCGGATGGCAAGATTACCCATGATGACGGTTTCGGTGAGCGGACCGGCTATTTTAAAGTTGGAGCTGAGATTTTTTTCCTGGTCGCTGCCATAGCCTGCCAGCGCGGCTTCTACCCAGGCGTGGTAATGTCCGGGCTCATCTCCTCCCGGCACGCGGGCAATGGTTTGCGGTACTACGGTCTGCGCGGTCCGGGAGGTAGGAAGGAGATTAGGCTCTCTGCCATAGGTGGCACACATCATTTTTCCTTTCGTGCCGATGAATAAAGTGCCGTTGTCTCCATCCCCGAATATTTCGTTGGGAGCCAGTTCATCGGGTCTTTCGGGCTGTATACCTCCGTCCATCCAATGCAGCTTGATATCGGGCTTGCCGGGGTGACCCTTAAATTTCAGCGTGACATGCGAAGAAGGAGGGCAGCTGTCAGGGAAATAGCCTTTTTTGAATTCTCCAACGTAAACGCCGCCTACGCTACATTCTGCTTCGGTGGGATAACCCAGTTCCAGGACCTGGAAAGCGGGAGCGATGATATGACAGCCCATGTCGCCCAGGGCGCCGGTACCGTAATCCCACCAGCCGCGCCAGTTGAAGGGAACGAGATTGTCAACGTATTCCTTATAAGGAGCAGTGCCTAACCAACCGTTCCAGTCCAGTTCGGAAGGGACGGGCGCCGTTTTATCCGACCATTGGATGCCCTGCGGCCAGACGGGTCTATTGGTAAAGCAGAATACTTCCGTGATATCGCCGATGACGCCTGCCCGGTACCAGTCGACCAGTTGCCGGACGCCATCGCCGGAGCCGCCCTGGTTGCCCATTTGCGTCACCACTTTGTAACGGGTTGCCGCTTGTGTCAGCATACGGGCTTCATAGATATCATGGGTGAGGGGCTTCTGGATATAGACGTGTTTGCCCAGCTGCATGGCTGCCATACCGATAACGGCATGCATATGGTCCGGGGTGGATACGGTGACCGCGTCGATATGCTTGTGTTCTTTATCCAGCATTTCCCGGAAGTCCTTATAATATTTCGCGGAAGGGAATTTTGCCCGGCTTTTGACGGCGCGTCTGTCATCGACATCGCAAAAAACGGCGAATTCGGCTTTGCCGCTACTATATATATTACTGATGTCTGACTCGCCTTTGCCGCCGATTCCTACAGAAGCGATGACCAGCTTGTCGCTGGGGGCTGTAAAGCCTTTGCCGCCGAGTACGTGACGGGGAACGATATAAAAGCCGGCTGCGGCCAGGAATCCTTTTTTCAGGAAATCGCGGCGGGAATCATCGTGTTTTGTGTTTTCTCTTTTTTTCATAACAGATCGTTGAAGGGCGCACTGTTTTGGCGTGCAACGATCTAAGTTAAGGAATTTCAAGAATTTGTGCGCGATGATACCACATTAAAGTGGCATTAATTCTCAGTCCAGGGGATTGTGATATATCGTTTGCCGGAGAGGATCTGCTTAACGGCCAGGATCAGCTCATCGGGCGCCGCATCCTTACCCAGGTAACCTGCAGCGCCGGCTTTTAGCGCCCGGACAGCGTAGTTCTCCTTTGGATATAAGGTGAGGATGAGTACGATGAGCGTGGGGAAATTCTGGCGGAGACGCAGCAGGGTGTCCAGCCCTCCCCTATCCGGCATGGGCAGATCCGAGATGATCATATCCCAATGGGTGTCTTTTAATTTCTCCGTCCATTCCTCTCCATCTTCAATTTCTTCGATTTGGGCATTCGGGTACGCCTGGGTTAGTATCTGTTTAACCCCTTTTCTGATGATGGTATAATCATCAGCCAGTAAGATCCTGATCATAATGTACTATTACGTATTACGGTTAAAAATGGAGCAAACAGATTGTTTAGAGGCTACTGAGAGACTTATCCGGGATACTATCCTATTGCGATGGATAGAAGGTTTAAAGTAAGACTAATTATTGGTATAATGCTACTAAAGTATATAAGTGTTTACACCTATACTCTTTAATTGTTGATATTGGTCAATTTACCTTCCTGCCGAAAAGAATATATTAAACTTAAAAATGTAACTTCATCTCACCAATATCATACCTGACGCGTAGTGATTTATACATCTAATATGTTAAACCAGTCTTTTTGCATCGGCTACTATCTTCTGCAGTCCCAGGAATTCCCTGGAAAGTATATTCAACCCCGTTATTTGCTGGTCGCCGTGGAAATCATAACCACCTGTATTTTCCTGGTCGTGGGCGTTATCTACAGCCGGCTCTATTTTTCGAAAAAAACATATTTGTATAAAACCGGCATCCGCAATGACCTGGAAGTCTGGATCAGCGATATGATCTTTAATGAATCGGAAGAAGCCCCTGCCGTCCCTCCCAAATTTCGCCGGATCATAAAAAACCGGATCGGTCGCCAGCTCGTAATCGATGAGTTGGTCGCCTGCAAAAAAAATTTCATCGGCATCACCGCCAAAAACATAGTCGCCCTGTATGAGCAGCTGGGATTAAAAAAATACTCATTTAAAAAGCTTGGCAGCGGGGAATGGCATATCAAGGCGCGTGGCATCCAGGAGCTCTATTTAATGAATCAATCCGACACCCTTACAAGAATTTACAAGAACACGAATAACAGGCACGAACTGGTGCGGATGGAGGCCCAGATCGGCGTATTGCATATAACGGGTTTTGACGGGCTCCGGTTTTTAGACGTAATCTCTTATCCTCTCACGGAATGGCAGCAGATAAAGCTGCTGGAAGAACTGAAACATTCGAAAATGACGGAAAGGTCCGGCAAAGCCATTCCGGGATGGCTGCAATCGGCCAACAATACGGTGGTCCAATTTGCCCTGAAACTGGCAGATGAATATCAACAACTGGAACTGCATGATGCCATTGCGGACTGCCTGCGGCATCCCGATGAGGCGGTGCGGTCACAGGCCATCAAGACCCTGGTCCGGATCGCCAATGAAAGGACACCTTCCTGTCTGGCCGCGCATTTTGCCGGCGAAACGTTTGCCAATAAGCTAATCCTCCTGGACAGCCTGGGAAAAATAGCGGCCACCGACGAAACCTCTTTTTTAACCGGCCTGCTGAACGAGGAGAGTAATATGATCAAACTAAAAGCAGCCAGGGCCCTGGCTTTATCTTCCGGCGAGGGGCTTGCGATCCTGGCCCGAAAAAGTGAAGAGCAGCCACAGGCTTACCAGGAAATCTATCTTCATGTCAAAGCCGAAATGATCTTATGAGCCTGGATGGTCTTTTTAATTTCTTTTACCATGGGTTTACCTATGGCATATTCGCCTACTCGGTCCTGCTGATCTTTTCCTATCTTTTTATAGGTATCTATTCTATTGGAGAGACCAGAAAGTATATACATAAGAACCGGTTTACGGATTACCGGCTTTTGGCGGCTTCGCAGCATGCGCCTTCCGTAAGTATCCTGGCGCCCGCCTATAATGAAGGGAAGACGATCGTTGAAAATGTACGTTCCCTTTTGTCTATTTATTACAACAACCTGGAGCTGATCGTCATCAACGATGGCAGTAAGGACGATAGCTTACAGCGGCTCATCGATGCGTATGAACTGGAGGGCATCGACTTTTTTATCGACTACCAGATACCCTCCAAGCCCATAAAGAGGATCTATAAAAGCCGCAATGCCGTTTACAGCAAATTGATTGTGGTGGACAAGGTGAACGGGGGAAAGGCGGACGCGCTGAATGCGGGTATCAATATAGCTTCCAACAATTACCTGGTCTGTATCGATGTGGATTGTATCCTGGAGCAGGATGCCCTGCTGAAAATGATCAAGCCTTTCCTGGAGCAAACCGATGCGAAGGTAATCGCTTCCGGGGGTGTCATACGGATTGCCAATTCCTGTGTCATCGAGAACGGTCAATTGGTCAAAGTCAGACTACCTAAAAAGTATTTGCCCCGAATGCAGACCCTGGAATATATCCGGGCTTTTATCCTGGGGAGGATGGCCTGGAGCCGTTTAAACGGTCTGATGCTGATATCCGGCGCTTTTGGCGCTTTCGACCGGGAGATCGTCATTAAATGCGGCGGTTATAATCACAATACGGTCGGGGAAGACATGGAACTGGTCGTCCGAATGCGCCGGTATATGGAAGAGCAGAAAATAAAGTACCGGGTCACTTATGTTCCCGATCCGCTATGCTGGACGGAGGCGCCGGAGGCCCTTACCATCCTGGGCAGGCAGCGTAACCGATGGGCGAGGGGTACGTTTGAGACGCTCAAGTTCCACAAAAAGATGTTCTTTAATCCCAGGTATCACCTGCTGGGGCTACTGAGTTATCCGTATTGGTTCTTTTTCGAAATGTGCGCCCCGATCATTGAGTTCTTCGGGTTCATTTTCTTTTTTGTTTTCGCGCTGTCGGGGCTGATCGACTGGGAGTTCTTTCTTATTTACCTGTTGTTTATCATAAGCTTTGGATATCTCTATTCCGCCTTTGCCGTCCTGATGGAAGTATTGAGCTATCATCAGTATAAGCGCAGGATCGATGTTTTACGGATATTACTGACGGCGCTGACCGAACCCTTCTACTTTCATCCTTTCGTGGTCTGGAGCGCCATCCTGGGGTTTAAGGACCTTATAAAGAAGAAGAGCAGCTGGGGGGAGATGACGCGGCAGGGTTTTGCCAGCGCCACGCCAGTGGCGGCCGGACAACAGCCGGGGAACTTTGCTCCCACTGCCGGAGAATCCGCCGGGACAGCGCATGCACCGGGAGCTCCTGTCCGGAACAAATGGAGGATCGCGGGGACAGCTTTCTATCAATCGTTCAGGGATTATCTGCGTTTTGCGATCCTCTTGTATTTTTTATCCCTGGCCGGCAGGGCATTTGAGCTGATCAGCGACACGGTGCGGCATGGCATACCCCAATTTGCGGGCAGGGTGATCATGCTGGCTTTTCTGAAAGATCTCGCCTTCTTTATGCAAGCAGCATGCTGGGGATTCGTCGTGTTCGGTCCCCTATACCTGGTGCATAAAAAAACAGCCAGGTCGGTGTTTGTCCTTTTGGCGGTGGTTTTTCTCTTTATACAGATCGGGCTATCGCAATATTTTCTCACTACGCTGGTTCCTTTGGGTGCGGACCTCTGGGGATATTCATGGGCCGAGATCCGGCAAACCATCGCTACCGCCGGGGGAATCCCCTTACCGGCGATCCTGGCTTTTGCAGGGATGCTGTTACTCATACTGTTTGTATTTATTTATGGCCCGAAGAGAATAAAGCCCGGGAAGGTGTTTACCATGGTAGTTTTACTCCTGCTGGTCTTCTCCCTGCTCTTCCCTATGACGGCTGTCGTCAACAGGTATATGCCGGGCGCAGAGTACAGCAACAACCTCTCCATCAATAAGTCCTGGTATTTTTATCATTCTTCTTTACAGCATTGGTTTCCGGTTACGGAGGAGCAGGACATTTATTCCGACGCTTATGTCGGGGACGGGGATGCCGGGGCGACGAAACTGTCTTCGTTCACGTATAGCGATGAGCGGCAATATCCGTTCCTGCACTCCGTGGATACCATGGCCAATACCCTGTCCCCTTTTTTCAATAAAGCTCCGGTGACTCCTAATATTGTCATTATACTGGTAGAGGGGCTTGGGCGGGCTTTTACCAATCGGGGGGCCTATCTGGGAAATTTCACGCCATTCCTGGATTCCTTGTCGGGAAAGAGCCTGTACTGGGAGAATTTCCTGAGTGAAGGCGGAAGGACCTTTGCCGTATTACCTTCGCTGATAGGTTCCCTGCCTTTTGCAAAGAACGGCTGGAATGAGCTGGGGGAAAAGATGCCTTCGCACCTGTCGTTGTTAAGTCTGTTGCGGTCCAACGGTTATCGGACGGGCTTTTATTATGGGGGGGATTCGCATTTTGACAATATGGACCTGTTCCTCCAAAGGGGAAAGATCGACTCCATTTATGACGAGAATACATTTCCGGGCATCTATACCAAAATGCCTTCCACCACAGGGTTTACCTGGGGATATGGCGACAAGGAACTGTTCAGAAGGTATTTTGAAACGAAGTCCAATCCGCAGCAGCCTTATGCCAGCGTGGTGCTTACGGTGTCTACCCATAGTCCTTTCTTCATCAATGAACAGGAGCAGTATCTGCAAAAATTTGAGCAACGGATGAATGAGCTGGGATTTGACGGGGAGACTCAAAAACATTACCAGGATTACAAATATCAATATGCCAGTATTCTATTCATGGATGATGCCATCCATAATTTTTTTAAGGAGTATGCCGCAAGAGCCGATTTTAAGAACACCGTATTCCTCATAACAGGCGATCATCGTATGCCCGAGATCCCCATGAGCAGTAAGATCGACCGGTATCATGTACCGCTACTCGTTTATTCACCCTTACTGAAGCGGACGGCGAAGTTCTCTTCCATTTCCACTCATTTCGACATAACGCCCAGCTTGTTGATGTGGCTGCGGCACGACTATCATTTGCAGATCCCTTTGTCCGGCAGCTGGATGGGCAGCGGTCTCGATACGGCCCGTTCATTCCGGAATATCCATGCCTATCCCCTGATGCAAACCAAGAACGATCTGATCGATTTTGTGATGGGAGAATATATGCTCAACGGCAATGACCTGTACCGGATCGGCAGCGGCATGCAATTGACTCCGGAGCAGGATGATAGTAAAGCAGCTACCCTCCGGGCGGCCTTCGATCGTTTCAAAGCGAAGAATGAAAAAATAACGGGAGGCGCTCCTATAATACCGGATAGCCTGTACCGGTCATATGCTCCTAAATGAGGTAGTTCCTCCGGCGATTCATCGGTCCGGCAAGGGCTTTGAGGACCTGTAATAGTCATTCAGGATGGTCGTCACGAGCGGGCGATAGGCTTTCCAGAAAAAACGGGCTCTTTCCCGGGGATCGTGGCTGTTGTATAACAGCCAGTCAAAATGACCCGAGCCTTTGAAATAAGAAGCGGTAAGGCTGATGGGGTTGTCGCAGAAGTCGCCGGCGAAATAAAAGAACCGGTAATCCTTATCAAGGTGCACGATCACTGCGGGGAAGGACATTCCGATGCCGTTGGCATTCATTTCTCTTTTTCCTTTTTCATTGGCGTCTATTTTATAGGAGGCGATGGCATGATTGCGGGTCGAATCGATGCGTATGATATCAAACCAGTAATTGTACCGGATGCTGGCGGGCAGGCCGTAATGCGCCTGTGCTTCCCTATCGGAGCAGATAGCGGGAGACTCCTTATTAAGATGGGTTTCATTTTCCAGGATAACGATCCTGTCGTCTTTATGAATAAAGGCGATGCCGCTCGTTTTAAACGGCCATTTGCCCTGATGCTGATCCTTATAATTGTTGATCAGCCAGTGTGGCAATTCCTTATTCACGGTGGTATCGAAGGAATCGAAATAGCGTCCTATCCAGCCGGTCCAAAACACACCGAAGTTTTTTTCAAATTCATTGCGCAAGGCATCCGGGGTAGGCGATCCCAGGCAATTGAATTCTGTAATGATCAGCTTATGCCGGTCCTGCATTTGTTTTAAAAAATACAGGTCTTGCGGGCTCATGCCGCCATATATGATACCGGAGCGTTCTTTTTCATTTATATGCCTATACCATTCGTTACGGTAGATCCCGTAGGCGTCGGTGAGATAAGCCGCATCCGCATCCATACTTAATTGCTGCAACTGCTCTTCGCTGAATCTTTCCAACCCCTGCAACCTGAATTTACCGCCATCCGAGGGGAAAAATCCGTAATAATCCCTGCTGCGCTGGTAGAGATCCGTCTTATTCCGGGTGAATTTTTCCTGGTTCAGGATCCAGTTAAGGGAGATGTGTTCCTGCGCCTGCTGTGTGAGTACCGTCTTATCGATGATAGCCACGACTAATTGCCGTTTGGGGGTCCAGCACCAGGCAAGCCACATCCATAAGGGTAGTAACACTACGGCGAACACCAACAAGAGAGTGGCTCTTTTCTTAATTTTTTTCAAAACCGGTACTGCCATGCGATGCCTGTTTGATACTGGTTGCCGATAGTGTGTGGAAGATATTCCTGGTTAAGCCAATTGGCGCTTATTGACAATACATTCCTGCGCAGGAGCTTCTTCTTGAAAAATACCCCTACATTATAAGAGGTCAATTTTGTGCGACCTTCGAGCTGAAGGATATTATACCGGTCATCGGGAGAAATCCCGTAACCTGCCGAGACGCCGACCAGATCATCGGCTCCGCCGTAATAATATCTTGCAGACAGGGAGTAGGAGACAGACACAGCAGGGGTGTATGTTGCCGGTGTAAGATAGATCCGACCGCCCCAAAGCCAGCTTTTATAATATTTGCCGAGATAAGCCGTATAGATCCAGGTAGGGGAACCGGAGAATTGCAGGTACCGGACGCCCAGCTCGCCTTCGAAGCTGGAAGGTAAATTCGCATAAAGGGAGAATCCCCCCCTCCACTGCGGAAAAACGCCATCGTTATTCGAATAGGCCACTTCCGCGTAGCTGTAAAACGTCGGCGAGATATGCGGATAGGCTTCCAATTCATACTGAACGCCGTTCTCCCTGAACCGGTTGGCATAGTTAATGCGCCCGGTGATCGTACCGAATTTGGTGCTTCTTCCGTAATCGAGGCTAACCAGGTGCCAGGGGTCCTTGAACTGTTTGTCAAAGTACACAAAATCGTAGCTGCTGTTGATCTTATTCTTCCAGGACAGCTCTTTTAGCCGGTTGTCCAGGGCCCTGGCGGCGGTATTGTCTTTATTAATGTGCAGGAGCTGCCGCAGGACAGAATCCGCCGCGGCAAATCGTTTCATAGCGTTGAGTATTTTTGCTTTTCGCAATAGTAATTCCTCCGATGCAGGATGAGCCTGAAGGCCCGTGGTGCAAATGGTCAATGCTTCCTCATAATGATCGTTCCAATATTCCAGATCGGTATAGGCGAGAGCGGCGTCCTCATTACGGGGATCGCGTTTCCATACGTACAGGAAGCAGGCTTTTGCGCTGTCATAGTGATGGGTCCAGGTATATATCCTGCCCAAAAATATCCGGAGATCTGCGTAATCCGGGCTTATCGACAATCCTTTGTATAAGTATGCTTTTGCCCTGGGATAGTCTTTTTGGTCAAAGGCTGCTTTGCGGGCGGACAGGAAGAGGCCATCCGCAGTGGTAGTATCCTGCGCCGATACGGTGACAAAGGAGATACAGAAAAGAGCGAGGAGGATAGCCGGTAAAGAAAGTTTTTTCAAATGGGTAGACATGTAGCCGCTGTTAGGTAAACAAATGGACTGCAACCAGAATAGGATGGCGGCAGGGGGTCAGGAAAGGCGGGTGACATGGGTCATGGCGAATCTTTTAACTCTTACCGACAGTTCATTAAGGCTAAAAGGTTTGGTGATGTAATCATCGGCGCCTAATTTAAAAGCTTCCAGTACCACATTCTCCTGCTCCATCGCGGAAAGGATGATAACAGGGATCTTAACGGTCTTTTTCTTTACGATGGACACGATCTCCAATCCGGAGGCGAACGGCATCATGATATCGGCGATGATCAGATCCGGTTCCTGCTCTTCGATCTTTGCAAGGGCTTCCCGGCCGTTCACGGTGGTGATGACCTCATAACCATCTTTCCTGAGACGCATTTCAATCATTCTTAATAAAATGGGCTCATCCTCGGCAACCAAAATTTTCATATAAATCTATTATGGGTATTCGGAACCTGTGATCTTATCACAGGTTTTTCAATTCTTCTGATAACAGGATCTCAATTTTCGAGAAAGCTGCCGTAAGACTGAGCAGCAATCCGTTTACGCTATCCTCATCCACGGCTGACCCGCCGGGAACGTTTGCCAGCTTTTCGATCTGCTGCGACAGCACCACCAGTTCACTGGCTTGAAATATGCCGGCGCCACCTTTTAGTTTGTGGGCATTCGCATATACTTTCTTCCATTCTTTATTGCCGGCTTCCGCCAGCAGATCCCGGATCTGCAAAGGAGTATTGGTAAGAAACAGTTCTACCAACTGCCGCATCTGTGGTTTGTCATCCAGTTCCTCCAACATGCTGAGGCTATAGGGTTTCATAGAATAATCCTTTGATTCTTAGTTAATCAGAACTAAAAAAGACTGGAATTATTGCAAGGGAGTGGCAGGTTGCGGGGGGGAATAACAAGGTAATTCTATTTTTTTACAAAACACGTATAGCGACGTAAGCAATTACCCTTAGAATATAATAATAGGCAACAGGACTGCTTTTGACAGCAGTCCTGTTGCCCGGGGATGTCTTTATTGTTCCTGGCTGTCGCTGTGATGTGTGTCCTGGAGGGCCGACTGGATCTTTTCCATATCCGCTGCGGTGAAATGGCCCCGGAAATGGATGAACAGGCCGCCTCCGTCTTTGCCACCGGCCAGAAAGACGACTTCCTTCTGTCCGTCTCCTCTTTCTTTGGAAAGGAGCTGTACCCTGTCCTTTCCCTGGCGGATGGTGAGCAGTTCCTCGAACTGGTCTTTTTGCAGGGATTGGGATAGTTCTCTCCATTCCTGCTCCCGGGCGGGTGTCTTTTTATCGTCCAGGAGAAGGAGTCTTACCTTGGTGATCTTGTGCATCCAGCCGCTGTTGCTTTCTTTGCCGGAGAAGCTGGCATTCAGCAGGAAGCCGGGGTCGATGGAAAGGCTGTTCCCGTCTTTATTTTCGGAGCAGAACCGGTCGTAAAATTTGTCCAGCGAGGGGCTGCCGTCGCGGGAAGATCGCTGGTCCTGGCTCTGGCTATTGGCGGAGCTGCAGGCGGAAAGGGTAATGATGAGGGCGAGGGGGAAGAATAACTTTTGCATATATTTTATTTTTTCTTTTTTACGTTCTTTAAATTCTCCATGCCTTTGATGGACATGGAGGAGGAGAGCTGGGCCATTTTATCCAGGTCGATATCTCCGACGAAGCTCATCAGGGTGAAGCCATCGTCGTCTACGGCGATCATGAGGAGTTCGTGGATAGTGCCTCCGCTTTCTTTCACGACGAAGCGGACATTCTCATTCTTATTGCGGACGGTGATCAGCTCTTCGTATTCCTTCATGTCGATCCTGGTCAGGGATTCTTTATAGAACTGCTGCGGGGTACTCTCGGTGCTCAATATCCGAAGGCTGTGCAGCTTAGTAACGGTCTGCTTAACATCGGGAGGGATGGAATCCCAGTTGACCTTGGCCAGGAGCCGGAACATTTTGGGGCTGATGGATACGACGGTGAAGCGGCTGTCTTCGATGTATTTACCGAAGAATTTGCCGATGGCGTCGTCCTGGGCGAAGGCGCCGGCTGCCAGCAGAAGGAGCGGGAGGAGGAGGCAGTATTTTCGAAATTTTGAATGACTGTTCATTTTGTTCTCTTTATTATTTGTTAAGGGAGCGGTTTAATTAGCGATAGCGGATTGCAAGCCATCGTTCATCCGATCTATTTGTTTTTGGGTGATGTTCCTTCCGTGGTTCATTTTGGCGGAAGCTGTTCCCAGGGCCCGGCGGATCGCGGCGAGCGCCTGTTGGGGGTCATCATAGGTATCTTTGATGGCGGTGGCTTCGCCGGACGTCGTGGTTCCTGCGTTGGCGGCTCCGGACTGTGCAACGGAGTCGTTGGGCGTGGTGGCCGCTCCCGGGGATTCAGCGAGCCGGGAGATGCCCAGGGCCAGGATGATGACGGCAGCAGCAGCCCACCAGGGGGCTCTTCGGAATAGCGGGCGGACGGGGGCTGCCCGGAGATCGCTGTTGGAGGGACCGGGGGCTGTGGCTTCGGCCTGACGGATGCGTTCCAGGAGCCGGGCTTCGAAATCCTCGCCGGGAGTGATCTGCGCCTCCGTTTCGAAATAGGCGAAGACATTGCGCCAGGGTTCCCACTGCGCGGGGATGACCGGCTGTCTGAAGTATTCGGCCAGCTGTCTTTCTTCTTCCACCGTCGTCTCGGCCAGCCAGTATTTCTCCAGCAGCGCGGCTATCATTACCTGTTCCATAATCCCTCCTCTTTGGTGATCGATTTTTTGATGGCATTCCTTCCCCGGAACAAGTTGATCTTGACCTGTTCCAGGCTCATGTTCAGCAGGTCCGCTATTTCATTATAGCTGAAGCCTTCCATTTCCCGCAGGTGTACGACCTGCTGTTGATTTTCCGGAAGTGCGTCCACACATTTTCGGATCCGTGTCAGTATTTCCTTATTCATCATATTCTCGTATGGATCTTTGTCGGTGCTGCTGATATGGGCGGCTCTTTCTTCCTGCACGGACAGGAGCTTCTTTTTACGGATCCTGTCCAGGCAGCTATTCCGGATGGCTGTCATACAATATCCCTCTATGCTCTGCCATAAGGCCCACTCTTCTTTTTTCGACCAGACCCGCACCATTACGTCCTGAACAACGTCTTCCGCCTCCTGCACATTCTGGAGCAGACGGAAGGCAAACCGGAACAGTTTGTCTTTCATGGGCAAAATGCGCTGAGTAAAGAGATCCAGTGACATTACAGGAGATGACGTGAAAAAAAGGGGAATGTTACAGAAAGTTTTCAAATTAAGAAATTTAGCCGGGCCGGGGGGGGAATTGTCCTATATTTACCCCACTTCCTGGTAAGTTGCTGCAAGTATTTGATTTACAGGGGATAGAAAAGTGGCACACGATTAGATGCGGGTCAGAGCAGCCCGTGCAAACGCCCCCCATTACATTCAATCACTCTCAATCGCTTACAGTTGAAAAATACTTCTATCCAGGATCTTCTTTCCCATCTCAAAATATTCCTTCCCGGAGATAATCTGCTGCGTAAGTACGTCAATGAGAAGCCTCCTTTGCGGAGTGAGCTGTTCAGTGCAGACCAGATGGCCCAATATGGCAAGGCGCTGGCGGGCCGTCATCAGCTGGTTACCGGGCGAGGGCCCAACGAATTGCTGAAGCGGCTGGCGAACAATGAAGAGGTATTGCTGGAGGTACACGATCTGCTTACGGATGCCGTCAGGGAGAATCACCGGATCATCCCGGCGGGCGAATGGCTGCTGGACAATTTCTACCTGATCCAGGAGCAGATCCGCACTGGCAAAAAGCACTTACCGAAGGGATATAGCGAAGATCTGCCGCAGTTGAGCAATGGGCCTTCCGCCGGGCTGCCCCGGGTATACGATATCGCTTTGGAGATCATTTCCCATAGTGACGGGCGGGTGGATCAGCAGGGGCTGAGCCATTTCATCACTGCCTACCAGACGGTCACGCATCTGAAGCTGGGCGAGCTATGGGCTATCCCTATCATGCTCCGGCTGGCGCTGATCGAGAACCTGCGTCGTCTGTCGACCCAGATCTCTATAGACAGGATCAATCAAAACCTGGCGGTCTATTGGGCCGAGCAGATGATCGGGATTGCCGAGAAGGATCCAAAGAGCCTGATATTGGTCATTGCGGATATGGCCAGGTCCGGGCCGCCGATGGTAAGCTCATTCGTAGCGGAGCTGACCCGGCTATTGCAGGGCAAGGGTCCGGCGCTGGCCTTACCGCTGACCTGGATAGAGCAGCGGTTGATGGAGACGGGGCAGACCAGTCATGAGCTGGTTCAAGCAGAGTTCTTCAAACAGGCTGCAGACCAGGTGTCTATGAGCAATAGCATTGGCAGCCTGCGTTTCCTCGGGACGACGGACTGGCGGGAGTTTGTCGAATCGACGAGCATTGTCGAGCAGACGCTCCGGGAAGATATCGGCGGTGTCTATGGCAGAATGGAATTTATCACCCGGGACCATTACCGGCATGTTGTGGAAAAAATTGCCCGTTATAGTTCTTACTCCGAAGAGGAGGTGGCCAAAATGGCGGTCGGGATGGCCGGGGGAACCGGAGGACCGGATGTGTCCGGAACGACCGGAGAGATGAGCAATCGGGTGCGGGACCGGATGGCGCATGTGGGTTATTACCTGGTGGGTAATGGCAGGAGACAGCTGGAAAGGAAGGCGAAAATGCAATTGCCCTATGCCGATATATTGGAAAAAGCGGTGCGAAGCTATCCCCTGACCATTTATATTTCAGCTATTCTTTTTATCACTTTATTTATAGCGGGAGGGTTTTTCGTCCGGACGCATGGTCATGGGATCCGAAGCTGGCTGCTTGGGCTGGTGGCGCTGTTGTCCATTCTTGGCGCCAGTCAGCTGGCGGTGACGCTGGTCAACTGGATGATCACCTTACTGGTTAGTCCCCGTCTCCTGCCGCGGATGGATTTCTCCATGGGGATAGCTCCTGAATGCCGGACGCTGGTAGTGGTGCCTACGTTGTTTTCCAGCGAAGCGGAATTGGAGGCCTTGCTGGAAGACCTGGAAGTGCGGTTCCTGGCTAACCGGGATGAGCACTTGCATTTTGCCCTGCTGACGGATTTTGCGGATGCCGCCCAGGAAAAGCTGCCGGGTGATGAGCCCTTATTAGAGCTGGCAAAAGAAAGAGTGGAGGCGCTGAATGTCAAGTATGGCAGTGTGGCCAATACCATTTTTTTCCTCTTCCATCGTCCACGGCGATGGGAATCCCATGACAAGGTCTGGATGGGTTATGAGCGCAAGCGGGGCAAGCTCACGGAGATGAACAGTCTGTTAAGAGGAATGGGCAAAGACAAGTTCTCCCTGATCGTAGGGGATGAATCTTTGTTCCGGCAGATAAAATATGTCATTACGCTGGATACGGATACGCAGCTGCCGCGGGATGCCGCCTGGAAGATCGTCGCGGCTATAGCCCATCCGCTGAACCAGGCCGTATACGATGAGAAGAAGCAACGGGTCACGGAGGGGTACGGGATCTTACAACCTCGCGTGGATACGAGCCTGGCTGGTTCGAACAGTACGCGTTATGCGCGTCTTCACGGCAATGACCTGGGCATCGATCCATACACGCTGGCGAGTTCAGATGTCTACCAGGACCTGTTTGCCGAAGGTTCTTTTATCGGGAAAGGGATTTATGAAGTAGACATTTTTGCCAAGGGTCTGAATGGGCGGTTCCCCGAGAACCGGATCCTCAGCCATGACCTGCTGGAAGGATCTTATATCCGGTCGGGCCTGCTGAGTGACGTGCAGCTATATGAAGCCTACCCTTCCCGGTACAGCGCCGATGTAAAACGCCGTCATCGCTGGATACGGGGCGACTGGCAGATAGGTACCTGGCTGTTGCCGTTTGTCCCCAATGAAAAAAGGCGCCTGCGGAAAAACCCGTTATCGGGGCTCGCGCGCTGGAAGATCTTCGACAATCTTCGCCGCAGCCTGATCCCTTCTTCGCTGATCCTCTTGTTGCTTTTAGGCTGGACGGTCCTGCATGACGAAGTGTTCTGGACCGTAGCGGTGATCTTTCTGATCATCCTTCCGCCCCTGGTCATTACTGTTTGGAATATCTTAAACATACCCGAGGAGATCTCGCTGCGACAGCATATAGAGGATTCCTTCCACTCGATCACCAATTATCTCACGCAGGTAGCTTTTACGATCATCTGTCTTCCTTATGAGGCGTTTTATACCCTGGATGCGATCCTGCGTACGAACTGGCGCATGATCGTCAGTCACCGGAAGCTGCTGGAATGGAATCCGTCCCGAACTGCGGAGAATGACCGGTCCGACACCCTGCTATCGAACTTTTTTACCATGTGGATAGGGCCTGTGATCGGGGTGAGCGCACTCTCCTACCTGATCATTGTCTCTCCGATCAATGTCATTACGACTTTCATTTTGCTGGGGGTATGGGCGGCCTCTCCGGCTATCGCCTGGTGGTTCAGCCGTCCGCTGGAGGCGTCGGAGTCCAACCTGGATCAGGATCAGGTGCTCTTCTTACGGCAGCTGGCGCGAAAGACCTGGTCTTTTTTCGAAAAATTCGTTGGACAGGAAGATCACTGGCTGCCGCCGGATAACTACCAGGAGCATCCGGTGGAAAGGGTGGCTCACCGTACTTCTCCTACCAATATGGGGCTTGCGCTGCTGGCGAATCTTACCGCCTGGGATTTTGGCTATATCACTATCCGGCAACTGGCCGACCGGTGTATTCATACGCTGGATACCATGCAAAGCCTGGAAAGGTTCCGGGGGCATTTTTTTAACTGGTATGATACACTGACCTTACAGGCGCTGCCACCCCGCTATATTTCCACGGTAGACAGCGGCAATCTCAGTGGTCATCTTTTAACGCTGCGGCAGGGGTTGCTGGCGATGCCTTATCAGAAGATACTGACCGCCCAGGCGTTGGAAGGGTTGCGGGATACGACCGGTCTCCTGGAAAAGGAGATGAAAGAGAAGCCGGTAATCCGGCAATTCAAAAAAGACCTGGAGCTTATCTGCAAAGAATCTGCGCTCACGCTGGCGGCAGCGAAAGCCGCCCTGGAAAAGCTGGCGATGTCCTCTACCCGAATGGCAGTAGGGCATGATATAGACAGGGAAAGTGAAATGTACCGCTGGGCGGAAGCGCTTACGCTGCAGATCCAGGGGCACCTGGAGAACCTGTTTGTGCTGGCTCCCTGGCTGCTGCTGCCTCCTGTGCCTCCGCAACTGGCGGACCTCTCCCTGCCGGACGAGATCCCCAGCCTGTATGAGTTGACGGAAATCGAATCTTCCTGGGCGCCTGAGATCGAACGGCGGCTGTCTTCGAATCCTTCTTTTGAAGAAAAGCAATGGCTTAGCCAGCTGAAGGAAGCGCTGGGCAAGTCAGGACATTTGGCCAGGCAGCAGATCAACCTGCTGGAATCACTCGGCTCGCAATGTGCGGCGCTGGCCGATGTGGAATATGATTTCCTTTATGACAAATCGCAAAAATTACTCACGATCGGATACAATGTCTCGGAGAACCGCCGGGATGCCGGCTTTTACGATCTCCTGGCTTCCGAAGCCAGGCTGGGCATCTTTGTCGGTATCGCTGAAGGGAAGCTGCCGCAAGAAGCATGGTTTGCGCTGGGAAGGCAGCTTACCAATGCCGGAGGTTCTTCTATCCTCGTCTCCTGGAGCGGATCGGTGTTCGAATACCTGATGCCCCGGCTGGTGATGCCCGAGTATGAAAATACGTTGCTGGATCAGACCAATAAGGCGATGGTGCTAAGGCAGATCGAATATGGCGATCAGCGGAATGTATGCTGGGGTATTTCAGAGTCCGGTTATAATATGGTGGACGCGCACCTGAACTACCAGTATCGGGCCTTCGGAGTGCCGGGGCTTGGTTTAAAGAGGGGGTTGGGAGAAGACCTGGTCATTGCGCCTTATGCGACGGTCATGTCGCTGATGGTAGCGCCGGAAGAGGCTTGTGAGAACCTGGAACAGATGGCGGCCAGTGGATTCGAGGGAAGGTATGGATTTTTCGAGGCCATCGATTATACGCCGGCCCGTCTGCCCAGGGGGCAGGCGAATGTCATCATCCGTTCGTTCATGGTGCATCACCAGGGGATGAGCCTGCTTTCATTGGCGTACCTCCTGCTGGACAGGCCTATGCAGAAAAGGTTTGAGGCGGAGCTGACCTTCCAGGCAACGTTGTTGTTACTGCAGGAACGGATCCCTAAAGCGACGGGGTTCTATGCGCCGCCGGCGGATATTCCGGATACCAGCGTAACCGCTTCCGATACCGGCATGCGGGTCATCACTACTCCCGACAGTGCGGTACCCGAAGTGCAGTTGTTATCGAATGGCCGCTATCATGTGATGGTGACGAATGCCGGCGGGGGTTACAGCCGGTGGAAAGATATGGCGGTTACCCGTTGGCGGGAAGACGGCACGTCCGACAACTGGGGCAGCTTCTGTTATATACGGGACCTTGAGAATGCGGGATATTGGTCGGCGGGCCATCAGCCTACGCTGCGGGCGGCGAAAAGTTATGAAGCCGTCTTCTCGCAGGGGCGTGCGGAATTCCGTCGCCGGGACAATGATATAGAGACGCATACGGAGATCGTCGTATCTCCGGAGGATGATATCGAGATGAGGAGGGTTCATCTCACGAACCGCTCCCGGAAGAAACGGGTCATCGAAGTGACCAGCTATGCAGAAGTGGTGCTCAGTTCCGCGATTGCCGATGCTTTACATCCGGCATTCAGCAATCTATTTACCGAGACGGAGATCATCCCTGACCGGCATGCCATTCTCTGCACCCGCCGGCCGCGATCTGCATCGGATCCGACGCCCTGGATGTTCCATTTAATGAAGGTGCATGCCACCGATGGGAAGGAAGTGTCTTATGAGACGGACCGCATGAAGTTCATCGGTCGCGGCAATACCATTGCCGATCCCCAGGCCCTGAGCCAGGGGGCTTTATCCGGCACGCAGGGACCGGTGCTGGATCCTATCGTCGCCATCCGCTACCGGATCACATTGAATCCGATGGAGTCCATCACGGTCGATATGGTCTTCGGTATGGGAGAAACCCGTGAGATAAGCATGGGGCTGATTGAAAAATACCAGGACCATCACCTGACCGATAGAGCCTTCGAGCTGGCCTGGACCCATAGCCAGGTCGTGCTGAGGCAGATCAATGCCACGGAGGCGGATGCACAGCTTTATGCGCGTTTAGCCGGTTCCGTGATCTATGCCAATGCGGCGCTGCGGGCGGATCCGGCGATCCTCATTCAAAACCAGCGGGGGCAATCGGGGCTCTGGAGCTATTCTATTTCCGGCGACCTGCCCATTGTGCTGGTGCAGATAGAGGACCCGGCCAATATCGACCTGGTGAAGCAAATGATACAGGCGCATGCCTACTGGCGTTTGAAGGGGCTGATCGTCGACCTGGTGATCTGGAACGAGGATCATGGAGGATATCGTCAGCTGCTGCAGAGTCAGCTGTTGGGTCTTATCAGCGCGGGTATAGAAACGGATATTGCGGATCGTCCCGGCGGCATCTTCGTACGGGTAGCGGACCAGATCTCCGCGGAGGACAGGATCCTCTTGCAGACGGTGGCCCGGATCATCATATCCGATGGCGCGGGCGAGCTGGGCTACCAGGCGGGCAAGCGTAATATACCCAGGACGCTGATCCCCCGGTTCGTTCCCCGTCAGCCTTATTTCCCGCAGGTCGGGCATACGCCGGCGCACCGGGATAAACCTGACCTGCTTTTCTATAACGGGTTGGGCGGATTCTCTCCTGACGGAAAGGAATATATCATCACCACGTCCCGCGAGCAGGCTACTCCTGCGCCCTGGATCAATGTACTGGCGAATCCGAATTTTGGCACGGTCATTTCGGAAAGCGGACAGGCTTATACCTGGCAGGAGAATGCGCACGAATTTCGTTTAACGCCCTGGAATAACGATCCGGTTAGCGATACAGCCGGAGAGACCTTCTATATACGGGATGATGAGAGCAGCATTTACTGGAGCCCGGCGCCTTTGCCGGCCCGGGGGAAATTCCCTTATACGACTCGTCACGGTTTTGGCTATACGATTTTTGAATACAATGAGGATGGCATTTATTCGGAGATGAAGGTGTATGTGGATATCGAGGCGGCCGTGAAATATACGGTCATCAAGCTGAGCAATCATTCGGGCAGGGAGCGGAAGCTATCCCTGACGGGTTATGTGGAATGGGTGCTGGGGGATCTGCGTCCCAAATCGGCCATGCATACCGTTACCTTCATCGACGGGGAAACGGGCGCCCTGTTTGCGAGGAACCCATACAGCATAGAGTTCAGCGAGCGGGTCGGCTTCTTCGATGTCGATGAGGAGACCCGCACTTTTACGGGAGACCGGACGGAGTTCATCGGTAGGAATGGGAGTCTTCGCAATCCCGATGCGCTGACCCGGGTGAAGCTGTCGGGGAAGACCGGCGCCGGCGCGGATCCCTGCGGGGCTTTGCAGGTAGCCATCGATTTGCCTGATGGGGGTGAGAAAGAGGTTATCTTTTTGCTGGGCGCGGCGAAAAGTCCCCAGGAGGCCAGCAGCCTGGTGCGACAGAGCAAGGGAAATGCCGTCGCTGCGGAAGCGCTGGAAAAAGTGCAGACTTATTGGCAAAAGACGCTGGGGGCTTTACAGGTAACGACGCCGGACCCTGCGCTGAATATATTGGCGAATGGATGGCTGCTGTATCAGACCATTGCCTGCCGGATCAGGGGACGGAGCGGTTATTATCAGTCCGGGGGAGCGTTCGGCTTCAGGGATCAGCTGCAGGATTCACTGGCTATCCTCCATACGGAGCCGGCGCTGGTACGGGACAACCTGCTGCTTTTTGCTTCCCGGCAGTTCAGGGAGGGAGATGTACAGCATTGGTGGCATCCACCGGCCGGAAGAGGGGTACGCACCCGTTGCTCTGACGACTATCTCTGGCTGCCATTCGTTACCGGCCGGTATGTGCTGCATACGGGAGATACGGGGGTATTGGATGAGCAGGTGGGCTTCCTGGAAGGCCGTCTGCTGAATCCGGAAGAAGAATCTTATTATGATATGCCGGGAAAGAGCAATCAGACCGGCAGTTTATATGAGCACTGTGTGCGGGCTATCCGGCATGGGTGGCGCTATGGAGAGCATGGGCTGCCGCTGATGGGGTCCGGGGACTGGAACGATGGAATGGATAAGGTAGGGCAGCATGGGAAGGGCGAAAGTATCTGGCTGGGGTGGTTCCTCTATTCCGTGTTGACGCGGTTTACCGTGATCGCCAGGATTCATCATGACGATGCCTTTGCGGAGGAGTGTACCCGGGAAGCGGAGAAGCTGAAAGGGAATCTCAATAAAAATGGATGGGATGGGGAGTGGTACCGGCGTGCTTATTTCGACGATGGCACTCCGCTGGGATCTTCCTCGAATGATGAATGCCGGATCGACAGTATTGCCCAAAGCTGGTCGGTACTGTCCGGCGCCGGGGAAACGTCCCGTGCCCGTCAGGGAATGGAATCGGCCAACCAGCATCTTGTGCGGAGAGATACCGGAATTATCCAGCTATTGGATCCTCCTTTCGATAAATCCGCGCTGGATCCTGGTTATATCAAAGGATACGTACCGGGCGTCCGGGAGAATGGCGGGCAGTATACGCATGCGGCTATCTGGTTAACCATGGCTTTTGCCGCATTGGGGGATCGTGCGAAGGCTTATGAGCTGTTCAACATGATCAATCCTATCCATCACGGGGATAGTGCGCAGAAGATAGGTACGTATAAGGTGGAGCCTTATGTGGCGGCTGCCGATGTCTACTCCATCGCGCTGCATAAAGGCCGGGGAGGATGGACCTGGTATACGGGGTCTGCGGGCTGGATGTACCAGCTGATCTTGGAGTCCCTGCTGGGATTGGTGAGGGAGGGGAAATACTTACGACTGGCGCCTTGTTTGCCTGCGGGATGGGGTTCCTTCAGCATTAAGTACCGGTTTGGCGAAACTCCCTATACCATTCAGTTTGGGCCGACACAGGAGGGGGGCATGAGTTTGCTGGTAGACGAGGTAGCGCAGGAAGGGGACCGGGTGGCCCTGGTCGATGACAGGAAAGAGCATACGGTTGAGGTGAGAATGGCGAAATAGGTGGCGATGGAACGATGTGGGCAGCCGGGGATTTTTTTGTTACCTTGCCGGCTCATTCCAAATACGATTGAATAATGAAAAAATTACCGGGTCTTTTTTTCATCCTTTTTGCCTTCAGCGCCTGCCATTTGAAAAAAGACTATGACAAAATCTTCAACGATCCGATTTTATACTGTAAGACCGTCTATGAACTGAACAATGTAGTGATGGGGAATAATTTCAGCCCTATCGTCGCTTCGCGCAATTATATGTATGCCAATGTAGCGGCTTATGAAGTGATAGCAGCGGGTTATCCGGCCTCTTATACTTCCCTGAAAGGTCAGCTGACGGGGTTAAAATCCGTTCCTGCCCCGATAGCCGGACGGGCAGTCGATTTCCACCTGGCGGCGCTGCTCGCCTTTTGTAAGCTGGGGGAAGCGGTGACTTTCCCTGCGGGCAGTATGAGTGTCTATGTGGACAGCCTGAAAAAACTGGCGTCCGACCATGGAATGCCGGATGAGGTTTTGCAAAATTCCGTTGCCTTTGCCGATACGGTTTCGGCGGCGATCATGAAATGGAGCAAGCTCGACAATTATTTACAGACCCGCGGTGCGCCGGAGTACAATGTAATGGATTCTCCCGGTCGCTGGGTACCAACTCCCCCAGCCTATGCCTCTGCGGCGGAACCTCATTGGAGCGAGATCCGGGAATTGGTCATAGACAGTGTCAACCAGTTCCTGCCTGCTCCCCCCTATCATTTCGATGTTACGCATCCCCAAAGTGATTATTATAAGGAAGTAAAAAAAATAGAGGGAAGAATAGACAGTCTTACTCCTGAACAGACTTTTATTGCGGATTTCTGGGATGATAATCCGTTTAAGCTAAATGTTTCCGGGCATCTGATGTTCGGCACCAAGAAATTCTCTCCGGGTGGGCATTGGATGAGCATAACGGGGATTGCCGCCCAGCAATCGGGCGCCGATTTCCCTACCACGGTCTGTGCTTATGCGAAAACGGCGATTGCCTTGTTCGATACGTTCATTCAATGCTGGAACATAAAGTATAAATACAATACCGTGCGGCCTGAAACGGTCGTCGACCGGTATTTCGATCCTAACTGGAGGCCTCATTTACAGACGCCGCCTTTTCCTGAATACACCTGCGGGCATTGTTATATTTCGGCGTCTGCGTCGGAAGCGCTCACCAGTGTGTTCGGGGATAATTTTGCGTATACCGACACGACGGAAATGGAGTTTGGGATTGGCAAACGATCGTATACTTCTTTCCGGAATGCGGCTTCGGAAACGGCCAGCTCAAGATTTTACGGGGGGATCCACTTTTATTACTCCACGGTAGCCAGTCATGATATGGGGATGAAAATAGGGCAGTATATCGTTAGCCAGCTGAAGATGAAGAAATGAAAGGCCGGTCTCCGGCCAGGCACCAAATCCGGTGACAGGCATAAAAAAAGAGGCTTCTTTACTTAAAAAGAAGCCTCTGTAATAGGAAAACAAAACAAAGCATTATTTTCTGAAATCGTTGATACCGTAGTAGTACACTTCTTTACTACCGGGATAGATACCCTGGATCTGGAAGTTGGTCGATTGATTGCTCAGGACTTCTTTTAACTGATCCACCGTTTTAATGGGTTGGTCACCGATCTTAGTGACAACAAAACCCGGGCGCATATTGGTCTGACTGCCGATGATACCGCCTTCCTGGATATTGGTAACCTGCACCCCGCCGTCGATCCCCAGTTTGGCTGCATCGTCTGCGCTAAGGGCCGAGAAGTCAGCGCCAAGGGATTGAATGGCCGCACTCTGCTGGCTGGCGAAAGAGCCCAGTTTGCTTTTTAGGGTTACTTCAGCTGTCCTTTCGCTGCCGTCTCTCAGGTACGTGATAGCGATCTTATCCCCGGGTTTCTGACGGGCTATCTGTTCGGATAACTGGGAAGTGGTCGTGACACCTGCATTGTTTATTTTCAGGATAGCGTCTCCCTTTTTTAGGCCAGCTGCGGCAGCGGCGCCTGTAGGGTCTACTTCCATGATCCATACCCCGTTCACGTCGTCATTAATGCCCAGCTCTTTTTTCTTTGCGTCGTCCAGCTGTTCAGGCGCCATACTGATACCCAGATAGCCTCTCTGCACGGAACCGAATTTCAGGATATCTTCCACTACCTTCTTTACCAGGTTGGAAGGAATCGAATAGGCGTAGCCTGCATAGGAACCGGTAGGAGATGCAATGGCTGCATTGATACCGATCAGCTCGCCATTCGTATTCACGAGGGCTCCGCCGCTGCTGCCGGGATTTACGGCCGCATCCGTCTGGATAAAGGATTCTACGGGAGCAGATCCCTGCCTGTTGATCCCGATATTCCGGGATTTAGCGCTGATAATGCCTTCGGTGACGGTGACATCCAGGTTGAGGGGGTAGCCGATGGCCAATACCCACTGTCCCAATCTTGCCTCGTCGGAATTACCCAGGGGCATCACGGGCAGGTTGTGGCCGTCGATCTTAATCAATGCCAGGTCGGTGTTGGCATCGGTGCCGACGACCTTGGCCTTGTAGCTTTTTCTGTCATTCAGGGTAACGCTGATATCGGTCGCACCATCCACTACGTGGTTATTGGTTACGATATACCCATCGGCGCTGATAATAACGCCTGAGCCGGAGGCCCGCTGATCCTGCTGGGGCTGTCCGCCACCACCGTCGCCAAAGAATTTCCGGAAGAAATCACCTCCGTCTCCGTCATCCCCAAAGGGGTTCTGCTGAGGGGAGCGGCGTGCGACCTCCTTGAATTTCGTAACTGTTTTAATATGGACGACCGAGGGGACGGCTCCTGTGGCCGCTTTCTCGAAATCTACGGTTGGAGAGGCTGCCGCTGGCTGTCCTGTATAAGATGTATGGGCTGCCGGTGGATTATTGGTCTGGAAAAGGGAGCTGCCGTCCTTTTGGGGATTGGCAGCAAACAATACAGCCCCGGCTGCTATAGCTGCTATGCCTAAGAAGGCGGTTAATTTGATAGTCTTTGTCATGTTTCGCTTGTTTTAGAGCATAAATGTTGCCCTGAATCCTGAATGATTTCTGAATAAATGAAAACAGGAAATGTTAAAACCGGACGGAGAAAGTATGCATTTTATTTTCAAACCGGTATTGAATGGAATAGTGGTTGAGGTTGGTAATTTTTTTAACAATTTCTAAGCCCAGGCCGATGCTGTTGGCGTCGGGGCTTTCTTTTTGGAAGCGTTGGAAAAGCCGGTTGGGATCGAGGGAGGAGGGTCTGCCGGAGTTCCGGATGGTCAGCTCTTTTCCGTTGAGGGTTATATCGATAGAGCCGTTGGGGATATTGTGACGGATGGCATTGGATAAAAGGTTGCTCAGCAGGATCTCTATCAGGGTCTTATTCGCTTCGACGGTGAGGTCTTTTATGTTGGATGCTGGTATGTTGGATGCTGCTATGTTGGATGCTGCTATGTTGGATGCTGGTTTGCCCGGCAGATGGTCTTGTGCATCGCTGAAATGGAGGTGAATGGATTGCTGTTGGATCTGGAATTCATATTGTTGAATGAGTTTTTGCAGCGTCTCTTTTATAGAGACAGTTTCTTTCTCCAGGAATTGATCGTTATCGATTTTGGTCAGCAGGATCAGGCTTTTGTTCAGCCGGACCATTCGCTTGCTGGCATTGGCCAGGTCTGTGATCAGGGCGGCCTGGTCTTCGTTCAGGGGCTTAGTCTGCATCAGCAATTCCAGTTTGGACTGAAAAACGGCCAGGGGGCTTTGCATTTCGTGGGAGGCATTCTCCGTAAATTCTTTCTGGCTGGAATAGACCTGGTAATTCCGTTCGGCCAGCTGTTCGATGGCTTTGTTCAGGTCGTTGAACTCACTGACGGAGGAAGGTTCCAGTTTCAGGACGGGTTGCTTGTCGACGCGGTATTCCTGCAGTCGTTTCAGGGTGTGGTAGAAGGGCTGCCAGATCTTCTTTGTCAGCATGCGGTTGATCAGGAGCAGTCCCAGTAGCAGGGCGACGAGCAGCAGGGCCGAGACCAGGACGATGCGTTGGATCAGTAAGTAGCGATCTACGAGGGATGTTTTTATTTCTACGCGGTAAGATTCCTGGTTGATATAAAAATGGGAGGCCAGGAGCCGGTTGGGAGCTGACAGTTGGGGGTTCGATTCATTGTTATAGAGGGAGTCCCCTTTTTTCCCGGGCTGTTCTTTCTTTAATTGAACATCATAGCCGGGAAGGTGAAGGTTACTTTCATTATTGCCAGCCGCGGCATCGAGCAGCTGCGGCATGATGCGGGTCTTGGTGGCTATCAGGTTTTCGTCTACGCTGGCGACCATCATTCTTTTCAGCGCGAAATAAAAGACGGGGATGGCGACCAGCAGGATGATCACGGAGAAGAGGAAGTAGGATGTTATGGTTTTTTTTAGTAGCTGCATTAGATTTCACGTTAGGTTCCGAAGGAATGCGTTAGACCCGATGACCGGGTTAGATTTCAAATTTATAGCCCATGCCATAGACTGCCTTGATATAATCTTCGCTTCCTGCGGCAGCCAGTTTCTTCTTCAGGTTCTTGATATGGGCATAAATAAAATCAAAATTATCGAATATTTCTGCTTCCTCGCCGGATATCCTTTCTGCGATGGCGTTCTTGGAAATGACTCTGTTCTTGTTGGAGACCAGGTAGAGCAGGAGATCATATTCTGTCCGGGTGAGGTCGACGGGTTTGCCGGACACTTTTACAATTTTGGCGTTGGTATCGAAGGTGAATTCATTGAGGGTGAAGACGCTGCTGCCATCGAATCGTCTGCGTCGGATGACGGCGGCGATCCTGGCGCTTAATTCGGGCAGGTGGAAGGGTTTGGAAAGATAGTCATCGGCGCCCAGGTTCAATCCTGTTATGCGGTCGGTCATGGAGTCACGGGCGGAGATAATGATTACGCCGTCTGTTTTGTTATTGGCTTTTAGTTCTTTCAGGACCTGCAAGCCATTTCCGTCGGGGAGGGAGATATCCAGTAAGATGCAGTCATAGTCGAAGGATTCTGTTTTTTCCATAGCGGTTTTAAAGTCGGAGGCTACTTCGCAGACATAGCTTTCGGCTTTGAGATAGGCGACGATGCTTTTGCTTAGTTCCTCTTCGTCTTCTATTACCAGTATTTTCATGGTCGATGGTTATAAGATCACAAGATAAGAATTGGGAATCAATTTAATGTGTGCAAATAGCAGGCCAGGCGGGGATGCCGGGAAGTCTGTGTTATGAGCCGCGGTATTTTCGGGTACGCTTCCTGCGAATGAACTTTTTCCGAAGATAGTTTTTACGAAGCCGCTTCTTTTTAGCAGCTTCGATTGCCCGACCGAGATTTTGGTATGGTTCTGTATAGTTGTTGTTTTCGTCAAGAATACCCGCGTCCCTTAAGGATTGGAAAGCTTCCTCGCGTGTATAGCCTTTTTTCATCCCTTCAATAGCAATATTGCGCAGGTTTTGGATATCCTGTTCAGTCATAGTAGTATAATTCCGTTAGTTATATTTTTTTATGTATTACGACGCTTCCATTAATTGCGGGAAGACCACTTCTTTCCGGGGAAGGAAAAATCCTTTGATACAATTGGGATTTCGGATGCAGATCTGGATATGGCTTTTTTCGAGAATACCGGCGCCGGTAAAGACGGGGCCGCCTTCTGTAAATACGCCCCGGGTGGAGTCGAAGACTCTTTTAATAGAAAAGCCATCATTGTCTATACCATTCTGAATATTGTATAATACTTTGCCATGCATAAATTCTATTACTGCACAATCCAGTTCCCGTAAAATTTTATCTTTATACATGTCATGAGGCAAGTCTATATTTTCAGGTAATTTCTTATTGACTGCTATATACGCGGCTTCCATTATATCAAAATATTTTTTCAGGAGATTGATATAGCTGGAATCTAAAAAATCACAGCAATGATCTAAAAACAAAATAGCACCTATGACAGAAGGCTTTTCAATTCGCCCCCTTGCCTTTTTATCTTCAGCCCATTGAAAGGCTCGCCTGTAATTGTTTTCCCAGAAATACATTCCATGCCCTAACCAGTCATATTTCTCTTTGCTGAACACAATTTCGTCCGGCTGAGTTAATAAACGGTCCCTTACGCTTTCATCACAACCATGAAAGCCTAATATTAAATTTGGTCTAATGTGATACATGATAAGCTACTTGAATAGCCTATTTTTGGATAGCCTTTACGGCCTTGCCGAGATTTTGGTAAGGAGCTGTATGATCCCCGTTTTTATCAAGAATACCGGCATTCATTAAATCGCGGAGGGCTTCTTCGCGGGTATAACCTCTTTTCAACTGTTCTAAGGCTATATTTTCCAGATTCTTAATGTCTTGTTCGCTCATCGTAGTACGATTGTGATGTAAAAATAATCAAAATAAATACGCCGGTTAAAAAAATCGTTGTTTTTGGATTTTTTTCGGGAAGCTATTTTTTAATCGTTTTGACGGCTTTTGAATGGTGTAAATGTTCATTTTCCAGCGGCTCTATATCTATCAACTTGATACCAAGCACCTGTTGAATATCAACTAATGTGTCAACAGTAAAATTATGCGTCCCGCTCAACCATTTGGAAACGAGAGAAGGGCTTTTCAGATTCAATGCTTCTGCCAATTGGAGGCTTTTCCAACCTTTGGATTTGAGGCCTGCATATATTTTTGCAGCCAGCTGCATCTTATAATCTATTCGTGCGCCTTCCTGAGGGTTGATATCGTTTAAGAGATCACCTATCAGATCACTGGAGTAATTCGTGTCCATGTCTTTAATTTTTTTCATAACATCATTTTTAGTATGTTAACATTAGATCACCTTCGAACTTTAAATTATCATCGGATACCCGCAGGCTGCCATCATTTAGTCTTATCCGGATAATTTTTGAATAGTGCATCATTTCATGGACTTCCCGACTAAGTCTGGGATTATCCTGCCAGGCTCTCACATTTTTAGGGCCGCCATTCCCCACAACAATAATTTTATTACTTAGCCGGATACAATATAATCGCAGGTGCCTATCGGGAGTATCATATAGCGCACAAACCAGATCATTCCATGCCAGGCCTTCATCCAACTTAAAGTAAGTTCTTGTTGCCCCAACGGTATTTCCTATGTTCCTGAGACGTCTCATTATACTCATTAAATCCTGTGTAGATTCCCTTCTATGTTCCAGGGTAAAGTGATCTAAAAAAGATATTTTACTTGATTCAGTTACGATACTATAGATCGACGCCTTATCACCAGATAACTGCGACAGATAAACCAGTCTGGATTCCACTAGATGATCGTTTGGTAAAGGTAATGAGTAAAAATCACTTATAGGTGATCTTTTTTTGGTGTAGCCGATTGATCTGAGCAGAAAACTCAACACTTGCTCATATTCAATTGGTTGTAATAGCAGAAAGCTATATTGCGGAGAAGACCAGGAAAATCATTGCTTTAAGATATTAGTCGCGTTATAAATAGAGATGGAAGTTACGAAAGGCTTATAAATTATTTTGATAAAAATAGACTTGTGATTACCGGGCAAAATCGGATAGGTTTCGATCAATAAATGAATAGCCCCTATTGAGTTGGAATCGTATTTTTAAATATGATACCGAACCGATCTTTTTATACGCTTGCCCTGGCCGGACTGGCCGTCCTTGCACTGTCTTTGCCCGCCATAGGACAAATCGCCGGCGGACAAACAGCGCCGGGCAAAAACGACACTCCGGCTGAACAGCGTGGTAATCTGGCCGTTATAGCTACACCATCCGGCCCGTCCCGGTCTTCCTGGGCTGTATTGAATGACGGGCAGACGCCTACCCCTCCGGGGAATAACCGGGGAGGCAACCGGCCCTTGCAGCGGTTGGGAACACAATGGGTGCAATACGAATGGAAGCAGCCTATCCGCACAGCGGCCATTGCCGTATACTGGTGGGATTATACCAATACGATGCATCTGCCGCAGGCCTACCGGGTGGAATATTGGGACGGGAGCAACTTTATTCCCGTTCAGCACGCCACGGGGCTGGGCCTCGTGAACCATCAATACAATACCACCCGTTTCGACGAAGTAAAGACCACCAAATTAAGACTGGAATTAGATTCGACAGACCGATACCTGGCTACACTGCAGGAATGGACGGTCTATGAGCCGGAAGATGCCCCCCAATACCCTGCAGTAGTCATCGCGGGAGTCGACCGGGATGTCATGTTAGACGGAAAAACTTATTTATCCGGTACGATCCGGTCGGTACATCCTGTTGGCAAAACGCTGTGGAGCAAGGCTACCGGCCCGGGTAATGTCGTATTCAACAATGCCGGCGCACAAGTGACCACGGCGGCCTTCTCCGCTCCCGGAGACTATACCCTTCAACTGGAGACGGGCGAAGGCGCCCTGCGTTCCTACGCTGCCTTACATGTAAAAGTTCGTCAGCAGCCGCAGGACAAACGCCTCGATGTGGTCTACACCAAACGATATAAAATCGACAGCAAACTTTGGAATGACCGTGCCAAATCCATGATCGTCAACTGGATCCCCTTCTGTATCGATCAGTGCAACCGGACAGACCTCTCCACAGGACAGGGGGGCATCGACAATTTCCTCGAAGCGGCCAAAGCCTTACGGGGAGAGCCGCATGCGGGGCATAAAGGGTATGTGTTTTCCAATGCCTGGGTGCATCAGACGGTGGAGGCGATGTGTGAGGCGTTGATGGTGGACCCCCAGGGCGATGCGGAGATGATCGCGGCACAGGAGAAAATGAAAAAGACGCTGGAGCAATGGATCCCTATTATTCTTTCCGCGCAGGAGCCTGACGGGTATCTGCAAACGGCGTTTACACTGCGTGATACCAGCCGTTGGCATGAGAGATGGTCTCCCGAAGGCCGGGGCAATCACGAGGGCTATGTATCGGGCTATTTTATCGAATCGGCAATCAATCATTATACGCTCACGGAAGGAAAAGATAAACGATTGTATAATGCCGCTAAAAAGCTCGCCGACTGCTGGGTAGCGAATATCGGCCCCGGCAAGAAAGCGTGGTTCGACGGTCACCAGGAAATGGAGCAGGCCCTGGTCCGTTTCGGGCGTTTCGTAAACGATATGGAAGGCCATGGCCGGGGGGATAGCTATATATCTCTGGCTAAGTTCCTGCTGGACAATCGCTCCGGCGGCAGCGAATATGATCAGAGCGCGGTTCCGGTACAGGAACAATATGAAGCCGTAGGGCATGCGGTCCGGGCAACCTATACGTATTCCGGCATGGCGGACGTGGCGGCAGAGACAGGCGACGTGGATTATCAAAGCGCGGTATTGTCGCTATGGGATAATATGGTTAATAAAAAGTATTATGTTACCGGGGGGATTGGGAGCGGGGAGACTTCGGAAGGTTTTGGACCGAACTATTCGCTGCGGAATAATGCGTACTGTGAATCCTGTTCGAGCTGCGGGCTGGTCTTTTTCGAATATAAGATGAACCTGGCCTATCACGATGCGAAATATGCCGACCTCTACGAAGAGACGATCTATAATGCCCTGCTGGGATCGCTGGATCTCGACGGTAAAGATTTTTATTATACCAATGCGCTGTCGACGGCACAGGCCCGTTATCAATGGCATGTCTGCCCCTGCTGTGTGGGTAATATTCCCCGCACGCTGCTGATGATGCCTACCTGGACCTATGTACGGGGAGAAGATGCATTGTATGTCAACCTGTTCGTCGGCAGCACTATCAAGGTAGAGAAAATCGCGGGCACCAATGTGGAGATGGTGCAAAAGACGGACTATCCCTGGAGCGGTCATATTTCCATGACGGTCAATCCGGAGCAATCGAAGGAATTTACCATCCATGTGCGTGTGCCCAACCGTACGACGAGTGAATTGTATACGCCTGTTCCGGAAGTCAGGGGCCTGAAATCTTTAGTCGTGCATGGGAAACCGGTAGCGCCTGTCATTGAAAACGGGTATGCCGTTATCCGGCGTGTCTGGAAGAAGGGAGACCGGATCGAGCTGGAGCTGCCGATGGAGATCCAAAAGATAACAGCCGATGAAAAGATCGAGGCCGACCGGGGCAGGATCGCGCTGCGCTATGGACCTCTCCTGTATAATGTAGAGACGGCGGATCACCAGGATATCAACCAGCCGATCGGGAATCAGCCGCTCTCCCTGGAATGGAAGGGAGACTTCCTCCGGGGTATCATGGCTATCAAGGGAACCTGGGCCGACGGCTCTCCCCTACTGGCGATTCCCAACTATACAAGGATGAACCGGGCAACGCCCACCGCTACGCCACAGTCAACCCAAGTCATTCAACCAACCAGACCTAATCAGCCGCCTCAATATGTCGAGCAGACTCCCGGTTCAATCATATGGATAAAAAAATAAAAGCCGCCTTGTGGGCGGTATTGTTGGCGCCTGCGCTGCATGCGCAAGTTGGCGGAATAATCCGCAATGACGCCTTTACGTTGGAGAAGGATCAGTATGGGATCGGCGGGCTCTGGAAGACCGATGATCGCTACCCTACCAATTATATCCGCAAGGGCAAGCGGCTGGGAGAAGTGACGGTACGGTACCGGCGGGAAGGCGGGGTGCTGGATTCCGTGAAGGCCGGAGATGGGATTAAGCCGGTGAGGATTGCTCAATCCTTCGAGCTGAAGAAAGAGGGGTTGGAATGGGCGATCACCCTGGAGAATACGCTCGCGCAGCCTGTAACCGTCGAAGATCTGGCGCTACCTCTATACTATAATAGCGGGGGTGGTGAAAATCCGAAAGAGATCTTCGAGGAAAGAGTGGTCAAGCATCATTTTATTTCGGGGAATAATTCTTTTATATTCTGGGAGCGTCCGACAGGGGTAGGTCCCTACCTGGTGATGGTACCCAGGGCAGGCACTTCCCTTGAATATTTTACCACTAGCTCTCCGGAAGAACGAGGCGTATTCCAGGCATATATCCATGCGGCTTATACGGGTAAAAAGGGAAAAACAGCAGCGGATAAAATGGACAGTACTATTATGGCCAATGCAGGGATGAACAAAGTGGAGCGCAGGGCCAGTTGGCGGCAACCTTTCAGCTCTGCCACGATCCCAGGCGGAGGAAAGAAAACCTATGGTTTTATTTTCCGGTGGGCGAAAGATTATGACGGCATCCGGGACATCCTGGTACAGGAAGGGTTGATCGATGTGCGGGTGATACCGGGTATGACGGTGCCGAATGATCTCGACGTGCTGATCGCACTCAGGACCCATCAAAAGATAACGGCCATCGTCCCGGAATTCCCGCAGGCGACTACGCTCCGCTATACCGGGGAGCAACAGCCGGGGACGATGCTGTATAAGGTAACTTTCGCAAAGCTGGGCGAGAACAAGCTGACAGTCCGATATGGCAACCATTATCAGACCACCCTTGAATTTTTCGTTACTGAGCCGTTGGAGACCTTGTATAAAAAAAGAGCTTCCTTTATCGTCAACCACCAACAGCATAAAGATTCATCTAAATGGTATGATGGATTGTTCTCCATTTACGACATGAAGCATGCGGCGCTGCGGGGGCCTGACAACGCCGATTATTTCGACACGAGCCGGCTGCGCTATGTATTGACCTGTGATGACCCGGGGCTTTGCAAAGCGCCGTTTGTAGCAGCCAAGAATGTCTTTTATCCCGACCAAAAAGAGATCGATGCATTGGAATATTATATCGAACATTTTGTCTGGGGAAAACTGCAACGTACGGATAAGGAAGCACCTTATCCGTATGGGGTCTATGGCACACCCAGCTGGCTGGTGGGCCGGGATAGCGTGGGGCGCTCGAAGAACCTGAATGATCCCAACAGAAATAAGACGCATGTCTGGCGTTCTTATGACTATCCCCATATCATGATGCTGTACTATCACCTGTACCAGATAGCCAGCCTGTATCCGGGGATGACGCATTACCTCGACAAAAAGGGGTATCTGGAAAGAGCCAGGGAAACAGCCAAGGCTTTTTTCAAATATCCCTATGAGATCCTGCCCTGGTATGAGACTTATAAATGGGGCTGTTATAATGAATTGTTGCTGACAGATCTGATGGCGGACCTGGAAAAGGAGGGTTTTTCCGACGATGCGAAGTTTCTTCGCGGTGAATGGGAGAAGAAGGTTAAATATTTCCTGTATGACGACCCCTACCCTTTCCGTTCCGAATATGCCATCGATGCCACCGCCTTCGAATCCAGTCATGCCCTGGCGAAATATGCGCTGTTGAATACGCTGCAGCCAGACAGTAACCTGTGGTTCGATAAGAATTTAAAACGCTGGTATTCGCATCCCCTGATCCGGAAGGAGGATGCCACTTTATTTATGGACCGGCAGATACAGGCCAATATTGCGTTGAGGGGATTCCTGGAACCCGCTTATTATTATCTGGGGAGTGATTTCAGAGGCCGAAGCGACAGTTATACGTTAAGCTATATGTCACAGATGGGCGGGTGGGCGATCCTGGATTATGCGTTGCATTTCAGCGATCGACCTGATGAGTATCTCGGGCTGGGCTATGCCGCTTATCTCAGTTCCTTTGCGCTGATCAATTCAGGTACGCCGCAAAGCAACTATGGGTTCTGGTATCCCGGGAAGGAAAATGATGGTGCTTCCGGTTGGGCATTCGAGCCGCAGCAGACCAGTACTCCCTGGATCCAGAAATCACAGGTAAGGGGTCCCTGGTATTATGACGGAGAGATCGATCTTGGTTTTGGGGGCGCTACCCGTATGGCGGCGACGGTGGTGACGAAGGACCCGGTATTTGGGGTGGTGGCGTATGGGGGGAGGATGGTGCAGGCAGCGGCGGGGAAGGGGGTTCGCTTGAAGGAAGGAGGGTTGACGGCGAAAAAGGATGTGATGATTTCAGTTATTCCCAAAGATGGGCTGCGGCGCAGGCTGTATTACCGGAATGGAGCGCAGCGGATCGATATAGAACTGAGCCGGGATGGCTTTGCGAAGGATCAGCCGGTGGTATTCGATCCTTCGGGGGCTTCTCTCCGGTTTTATGTGGAGAACCGGACGGGCGACGCCCATACGCTATCTATTCATCTGAAAGGGTTGGAGGGCGAGTATGAAGTGACGCAGGAGGGGCAACAGGCTATGCACGAAATGTTGCATAAAGACGATACATTGACTGTCAAGGTTGGGGTGGTGGGGAAAACCCGGATTCAATGTAGGAAGACAACCCTACATATTTTGTAGACTAATAATTATTATATAGTATTGTAGCAAACTTTTAAGCAGCAATCACTATGCAACCAACTGTAACAGCCGATGAACCCATTTCATCGCCCCTCCCGAAACCAATGGCCAAATCACTCACGGAAGACTGGTGGGCAGTCATTCTTGGCGGAGTGATCATTTTTGCCGTACTGCTTTTAAACAGCAGTGGCGTTAGTTTTCATTTACCGGTTTATCAATGGAGCGGGGCTGAGGAGCTTTTCCGAAAGGTGCTGGCCGCCGATAATTTATTGCGGATACTGGAAACGGGGGTGGTCTTTCTGGCGCTGGCCTCTTTTTCCATCGCCTTGTCGGGGGGAAGCGTAGTGCGATTTGCGGGTGGGTTTGCCTTCCTGTATCTGCTGGTCATTGTGTCTTTTATCATAGCGGGTAATAAGAGTGTTGCCTATTACGGGCTGGAATATGTAGTGTTTGCCTTGCTGATCGGGCTGTTGTTCGGCAATTTTACGGCGTTGCCGGCCTGGCTGAAGGAGGCTGTGCGCTCGGAATTCTATATCAAGACCGGGTTGGTGATCCTGGGTACGACCATCTTGTCTTCGGATCTTATCAAAGCCGGCTTGCCGGGCATCGTTCAGGCTGTCATTGTCGTAACGGCGGTCTGGTTCTTTTCGTTGTGGCTTAGCCGAAAGCTGAAAGTAGATGACGAGTTCGGGGTCATATTGGCTTCGGCGGTGTCTATCTGCGGCGTATCGGCAGCTATCGTGGCGGCGGGCGCTATCAACGGGGATAAGAAAAAGCTATCTTATGTCACCACTTTGGTGTTATTAATGGCTATCCCGATGCTGATCATTCAGCCCTGGATCATCAAGGTATTACATATACCGGAGATCGTCGGGGGCGCCTGGCTGGGCGGGACGCTGGATACGACGGCTTCGGTAGCGGCGGCGGGGCAATTGGTAGGGCCGGCGGCAGTCAAGGCGGGGGTCATTGCCAAATTCTCCCAGAATGTATTTATCGGGGTGACGGCTTTCTTTATTGCGATCTGGTGGGCGTATAAGAAGCCCGGGAATGCAGGATCGGAGGCAGGTCCGGGTACGGAAGGACCGGGAGCTGGTTCGGGCGTGGAAGAGGAAGGCCGTTTAAAGATAGACATGGGGAAGCCGGGTTTGAAACTGGTCTGGGAGCGATTCCCCAAATTCGTGCTGGGCTTTATTGCCGTTTCATTGGTCTTCTCTTTCCTTTTAACTCCTGCAACCGTTAAGAGCGTGGCGGGGGTGTTAAATAGTCTGCGGACAGTCTGGTTTGCGCTGGCATTCATTGCTATCGGTATGGAAGCCAAATTTGCGGACCTGGTAAAGATCCAGGGCGGACGGCCGGCTTTTACATTCGTCGGGGCGCAGATCTTCAATATCTTCTGGACCTTGTTATGGTCTTACCTGTTATTCGGAGGGTATATTTTCCCGGTTCCGGATTTTAAATAAGTTTTATTGAATGGTGGTTATCCGGGCCTTTCAGGTCCGGATTTTTTTTATATGTAAAATTTATTTGTTTAAATCAATTTAGTCTACTAATTTAGTAGACTATAAAAGCAGTTTGTAAAGACCATTTAAACAAAACAGTATGGATAAAGTGATACAGGGGACTTTTAGCCTGGAGCGTAACCTAACCAAGGCTCATCTGCAGTATTTTTATACGCATGGGGTTATTCAGTTTAAGAATTTTGTCGACAGGGATACGCTTGCGCTGTTCCTCAGCGAGGTGAAAAGTGCAGAGCGTTATTTACTCTCTAATAATATTACCAAAGTGAATGGAATCCCATTGAAGATGGGTCGTGATATTGACGGGTCGCCGTTGATCCAGCGCATCGCGTTTACCTCTCATTACTCCCCAGTATTGAAGGAATTCCTGAAGGACCCTCGTTTTAAGGCGCTTACGCAATTACTGGGTAATTATGAGGGGCGGATAGGCGAAAATGAGAAGGACGGATTGGTCGTCAATCATTATGTCAATGCCGGCGCCAGTTCCTTTAAGCAACTGGGGTGGCATACGGATAGTCCCAGGGATCTGTTTTTGGGTTCCCGGATCCGGCCAATGTTGAATGTCGGACTCCATTTAGACGATTGCTCTTATGATAACGGAGGGCTTCGGGTACTTCCGGGCACTCATGAACAAAGTTTGTTCAGGCTGTTATTCAGAAAAAAATATTTTATTGACCATACGCCCGACAAGAGGGAGGTAGGATTTAACATCGAAGCGGGGGATCTTACCGTGCATGATGGCCGCCTGTGGCATCGGGTTCAGCAATCGCCGTTCGAAGGGGAGATAAGCCGGAGGAGGGTCATGTATATTCCCATTATTACAGGGGAATATCAACCTAAAACAGCCGACAGTCCCACTCCTTTTTATCATAAGCTGGGACAGCTTAAACTGAAACGGTCCGCTTAAGGGCTCCCGGAAAGGCCTCCCGAGAGAAAAGAAGTACTAACTCAATCCATTATATCATTTAAAACATTTTAATCCAATGGCTAAGTTCATCACAAGAGTACAACTACAGGAAGCGCAGCAAACCGATATTGAAAAACTGGATATCGAAATGGAAAGGGAATCTTTTACACGGGTGGATAAGCCCCGGGACGCCGATAAAAAGCGTCTTTCCAACCCTATCGAATATAATCTCCACAGTAATATCTCTTTACTGGATGTCAATGGCGCGGTATCCAGGGCGGCGAATAGAACAGGGAAGAAATATTCGTTCACGGTGATCAGGGAAAAACGAATATCCTTGCAGTAAATTACCAGCCCTTGATAGCTCCGCCTTTAAAAGCTGTTGCTGCCGCCTGTTCCACTTCGGCGGATTGGTAAGATTTTACAAATTTTTGTACATTCTCCTCGCCTTTGTTATCATCCCGGGACACAATGATATTAACGTAAGGGGATTTTTCATCTTCAACGAAGATCCCGTCACGCCGGGCGACCAGTCCGGCGGGTCCGGCAAACGTATTGTTGATGATGGCGATGCTCACTTTCGGATCGTCCAATGATCTTGGCAGCTGAGGTGCTTCCAGTTCCAGGATGGATAAATTTTTAGGGTTGCTGACGACATCGTTCAGGGTGGGCAGCAGGCCGACGCCGTCTTTCAGTGTCAAAAGCCCGGCCTTTTGTAATAGCAGCAGCGCCCGTCCTGCATTGGTCGGATCATTCGGAATGATGATGGTGCTGCCATTTTTCAATTGGTCGAGGCTTTTTATTTTTTTTGAATAACCGGCCAGCGGATATACAAAGGTATTTCCCAGAATGGCAAAATGATAGCCGCGCTGTTTAGCCTGAACATCTAAAAAAGGCTTGTTCTGAAAGACGTTGACATCGATATCTTTTTGACGCAGGGCTTCGTTCGGCATTACGTAATCATTGAACTGCACCAGTTCTACGTCCAGGCTATACTTCTCTTTAGCCAGTCGCTGAGCGGCTTGCGCCACCACGTATTCCGGACCGGACTCTACGCCTACCTTGATATGATTCGGATCGTTCTTATGGTCGCCCTGGCCGCAACTATAGAGAAATACCGGAAGGGCGAGAAGAAGGCTGGCTATCGGGAATCGGGTGTTTGCTTTCATTATTTTGATTTATTGACTGAGATTCGTTTTGATTTATTTCCGATGATTTATTTACTTCCGGTAAGCCGTTTACTTCCGATGATCGACTTTGCGGGCGATGGTCTGCCCTATCCATTGAATAAAGAATACCAGTCCGACCAACAGGATCAGGACCGTGTTCATCACTACGATATCGTATCCGACATATCCATACTGATAGCCGATCTGTCCTAATCCACCCGCTCCTACCGCGCCGCCCATGGCAGAATACCCAACGAGCGCAATCAAGGTGATCGAGGCGCTGTTGACGATAGAGGGGAGGGCTTCGGGCAATAAGACCTTAGATACGATCTGAGCGGGTGTAGCCCCCATCGCCCGGGCCGCTTCGATTAACCCGTGGGGGACTTCCAGCAGGCTGTTCTCGACCATCCTGGCGATAAAGGGCGCAGCACCGATGCTGAGGGGTACCAGGGCCGCCAATACGCCGATAGAGGTCCCTACCAGCATCCTGGTAAAAGGGATCATCCAGACGATCAAAATGATAAAGGGGATGGAGCGAAAAATATTCACTACGACAGAGACCAGGCGGTTAATGAACCGGTGTTCCAGCACCTGGTCCTTACGGGTCAGAAACAAGAGCACTCCGGTCGGCAGGCCGATCAGGAATCCGAAGAACCCGGACACGAATGTCATCACGACGGTCTCCCAGAGCCCATGGATCAGCAGCGAGATCATTGATTCAGACATATCCTAGTATCTCCGCTTTGATTTGGTGGTTATTGTAATATTCAATCGCCTTCTGTGTATTGGCTCCGGAGCCGGATATTTCCAGCAGCATGATGCCGAATTTGGCGCCTCCTGCATAATCCATCTGTGCCGATACGATATGATTATTGACGCCATACAAGCGGGACGCCTCCGATAGCACCGGTAGTTTTGATGAGTCTCCGGTAAACTCCAGTTTCACCAGGGGATGCTTACGCTCGTCCGGGAATGGGCTCAACCGCTGCTGGAATTCCAGAGGGATATTGAAATGCAGGGAAGACGCGATAAACTGCCGGGTCAGCTCCGTGCGGGGATGGGAGAAGATCTCACTGACCGTGCCCTGCTCGATCAGCTTGCCTTCGCTGATGATCCCGACCTTATCGCAGATAGCCTTTACGACGTTCATTTCATGGGTGATGAGTAAGATCGTGATCTGAAAGCGATGGTTGATATCTTTAAGCAGGGCAAGGATAGAGCGGGTGGTTTCCGGGTCCAGGGCGCTGGTGGCCTCATCACAGAGCAGGACTTTAGGGTTATTCGCCAGGGTCCTGGCGATGGCGACCCGCTGCTTCTGTCCTCCGGATAGATTAGCTGGATATTCATGCTGTTTGTCCTGCAACCCTACCAGGGCGAGCAATTCGGCTACCCTGTTGGCGATCTCCTGTTTAGGAGTGCTGCTTAATTCCAGGGGAAAGGCTACATTGTCATAGACGGTCCTGGAAGATAAGAGGTTGAAATGCTGGAAGATCATGCCGATATGTCGTCTTTCCTGTGTCAAACGGCGGGAGCCCAGCCTGGACAGGTTCTGCCCGTCAACGATCACTTCACCGGAAGTGGGCTTTTCCAGCAGGTTGACACAACGGATCAGGGTGCTCTTTCCGGCCCCGGAGGCCCCGATCACGCCGAAGATCTCCCCTTTTGCCACTTTTAGAGACAGACCGGACAGGGCCGTTACAGCACTATGCTTCTTATAAAATATTTTGGAAACGTCTTTCAGTTCAATCATGTGCGCAATGCACGGTTATTTTTGGGTCAAATAGCCGCCGGCAAATATACACAAACCCTAATTATCCACCAAACCAGTAGACTTTAGATACCAATCGCAGCAGAGGCCCCGGTTTGTCGTATCTTTATATCAGTAATCTAAAATAACCTGCCTAACAATGAAAAATAATCGTCAGCTGCTGCTCGCCGTTCTGGCCGGCATCTTACTGCATACGGGCATCAGGGCTCAAACAACCGTCTCCTACCAGCAGGAAATCGAAGGCTGGCATGCCAAACGGGTTCAAAACCTGAAAGCGCCGAACGGCTGGCTGAACCTTGTCGGTCTATACTGGCTGGAGGAAGGCAAAAACCCTTTTGGGAGCGGCCGGCAGAATAAAGTCATTTTCCCGGCGGGCACCATCGTGGAAACGGCGGGCATCTTTGAACGCACCGGCAATACAGTGAAGCTCGTTACGCTCAACAATACCGCTATAAAAGTAAATGACAAGCCCATCAAAGAAGCAGTGATCTTCGATAAGGATTCCGCCCGCCAGCCGGTGGTATCTTATGGCAATTTGCGCTGGACCATCATTCTGCGGGACGATAAAATAGGGGTGCGTCTGCGAAACCTGGAAAGTCCGCAGGCCACTACATTTAAGGATATCGACCGGTTCCCCGTCGATACGGCCTGGAGGGTCTCCGCCACTTTGCAGACAGGGGGGCAGGCCCGGAGCATCGCTATCACCAATATCCTCGGGCAAACCAATCAACAGCAGACGCCTGGCAAACTGGTCTTTACGGTCAATAACCAGCAATATACCCTGGATGCCCTGGAGGAAGGAGATGAGCTCTTTATCATTTTCGGGGATGAGACCAGCGGCAAAACGACGTATCCGTCGGGGAGGTTCTTATACGCGCAAAAGCCGGGCGCTGATGGGAAGACTATCATAGACTTTAATAAAGCCTATAATCCTCCTTGCGCTTTTACCAATTATGCGACCTGCCCGTTGCCCCCCAAGGAGAATATCCTGCCGGTGGCCGTCACAGCCGGGGAGAAAAATTATGGGCATCATACTACGGAGTAAGCGGAGAGCAGCGCCAACGCGCCTTCTGCTAAGAAGGCAGCGCCGAACTTTATGCAATCTTCATTGAAAGTGACTTTGGGGTGATGGAGAAAAAAACTATTGTTTTGCTCCGTCTTTGCGCCCAGGAAGTAAAACTGAGAGGGCATGAGCCGGGAAAAGAAGGCAAAATCTTCTCCGAGTAATTGTCCGGTTCCTTCTATCACATTCTTTTTCCCGAAGATCTTCTCCTGAACGGGAGCAAGCATATCCTGAACAGCCGGATCATTCAGCAGACTGGGGTAATAGGCGCTGAAGTCCAGTTCTATCTGGCAGCCGTATACCATTTCCATTCCTTTCAGCAAGGACCGGAGCCTTGCCACTAATTTCTGATAAGTATCGATATTCAGCGCCCGCAGGGAACCCTGCAACAATACGCTTTGAGGGATCACATTGAAGCTGGGGTTGGCCAGGGACTGGGTATGGGTAAAAGCGAGTACAGCAGGCTGCAGCGGTGCGGTATGAGAAATGATGGACTGCGCTTCCACGATCAGATGTGCGCTGATCAAAACAGGGTCGATCAGATTCTCCATGGCGCCCGGGTGTCCTCCTTTACCGGTGATGGTAATAGAAAAGTTACTGACATTGGCCAGCGACTCTCCGTTCTTATAAGCGATCTGTCCTACCGGCAATAGGGGATTAACGTGCAGGCCAAGGGCTGCCTGCGCGTCGTTCAGCTTACCGCTTTCGATCATGATCTGTCCTCCCGACTTTCCTCTTTCCGGGCTTCGGGCGCTGCTTTCTTCCGATGGTTGAAAAGCCAGTTTGACCGTCCCTTCGAATGGGGCGTCTTTTAACAGGTGGGCGGCCCCCAGCAGCATAGTGGTATGCAGGTCGTGCCCACAAGCGTGCATGACTCCCGGGGTGAGCGAATGAAAGGGCAGATCCGTATCTTCCAGGATCGGCAGGGCATCCATATCGGCGCGTAAAACGATGGTAGGCCCCTGCCCTTTTTTTAGGGCGCCAATGACGCCTGTCCCGGCTACTCCCTCGAAGGAGATGTCCAGCGCATGCAGCTGCTCCTGCACTAAGGCGGATGTCTTAAATTCTTTAAACCCCAGTTCGGGGTTTTGGTGCAACTGGCGTCTGATGGTGACCAGGGACTCAAATAACCTATTATCCATAATAAGGCGGGATTGCTATTGTACCCTTCAAAGGTAGGGAGTAATAACAAGGTTTGCGAATTGACGTTAGAGAGATATCTTAAAGATATCCTTCAACGCCCTGCGCGCTGCATGGTAACCGCACATGCCGTGCACGCCGCCGCCCGGGGGGGCGGAAGCCGAGCAGATATAGATCCCTTTCGCCGAAGTCCTGTAAGGAGAGCTACGCAGGGCCGGCCGGGTAAAAAGCTGCCCAATATCGATGACGCCTCCGTTGATATCCCCTCCGATGTAATTGGCATTGTACTCTTCCAGCTGTGCCGTGTTCAGCACATGCCTGGCCAGGATGCGATCCCGGAATCCCGGGGCAAATCGTTCTATTTGTCTTTCTATCCGGTCGGTCATGTCGGTGGTCGAACTGTTGGGTACATGACAATAGGCCCAACCGGTATGTTTGCCGGCGGGGGCTCTCGTGGGATCGAATAAGCTTTGTTGCGCGACCAATAGGAAGGGTTTTTCGGGATGCCCGCCATCCCAGGTCAGTTGCTCCGAGGCCGCAATTTCTTCCAGCGTATTGCCGATATGTACGGTGCCTGCCTGATGGCATTCAGGAGCCGTAAAGGGGATAGGTCCATCCAGGGCCCAATCTACTTTGAATACGCCCATTCCATACCGGTATTTTTCCAATTGCCATTTATAGAGGGAGGACCAGCGATGGCCTCCGATCTTCAATAGTTGCCGGGGCGAGAGATCCAGCAATACGGCTTTCGAAGAGGGCAGCTGGTCCAGGGAATCTACCCTGAAGCTGGTCTCCAGCTTTCCTCCCAGCGAGATAAAATAAGATACCAGCGCATCGGATATAGACATCGATCCTCCCCGGGGTATCGGCCATCCTTTACTATGCCCCACGGTCATCAGCACCAGTGCGATAGCCGAAGTGTCCAGCCGGGACAGGGGCAGCATGGAGTGGGCGGCCATTCCGGCCCATAATCCCCGTGCCTCCCGGGTATGAAATTTTTTTGCCAGAAACAAGGCGGAGGTAAGGGCTTTCAGGCCAAAGTTCGCCAGTTTGAGCGGAGAGGCGGGGAAATGTAAGGGTCCCAATACGTCGGGGGCTATGAAGGGCCAGTCTTTCCCCAGCGGCTCCATTATTTTAAGATAAGCGGCTTCATCCTCTCCCAGCCTTGCGGCCGTCTCTTGTTCCGTACCGCCCAGGACAGCGGCCACTCCCCCATCGAAGGGGTGCGCCGCTGCAAAGCCGGGGTAGAGATATTCCAGCCCATGTTCCTGTAAGGGCAGGGAGCTGAAGAAGGGGGATCCAGCCGCCATGGGATGTATGGCCGAACAAATATCGTGGGTAAAACCCGGGAGGGTCAATTCTCCTGAACGCAGTCCTCCGCCCGGCTTATCCGAGGCCTCCAGCAACAGGACCGACAATCCCTGGCGCTGCAAGGTGATGGCTGCCGCCAGGCCATTGGGGCCTGCACCGACTACTACGGCATCGAAGTCCTTTTTCTCCCGGTTATTTGCGGCTGATATCATTTAATATGCGCTGTATTTTTTCATGTCCCCTCCTGCCAGCGGGTATTCTTTATTAATCTTATTCAAGATAACATAAAAAGAGTTCTGCTGTTTATTTGCGCCTTATTACCAATCAGATATTTATTTTTATTAGTCTATAATATCACAAACTAATAAGCGATATATTTCCCTTCATAGCGTCCTTCTATCATCGGATATTTCCGTTCTACTTTATTCAGTACGGCGTAGAGGGAATCTTTCTTCTGGTCGATGCCGGTAGTACGGATCATTAGTCTATCATTATTATAGACTTTTTAATTAAAAAAATAATATTATCTTTCATCACGGATCAGTACAAGTATTATCATCCTCTTAAATATATCCTACTATGTCCTATCGTGTTATTCATGGGTTGTTCTTTCGCTGCCGGACTTTGCTGTTGCTGGTATCAGGGCTGTTGCTCTTGCCGGGACTGGGGGGAAAGCTGAGAGCGCAGCAGAGCCGGCCCAATATTATTTTTATCCTGGCCGACGATCTGGGTTATGGCGATGTGGGTTGTTATGGTCAGCAAAAGATCGAGACGCCGCATATCGATGCGCTGGCGGCCCATGGTCTTCGGTTTACGCAATTTTATGCCGGTACGGCGGTATGTGCGCCTTCGCGGGCCAGTTTTATGACGGGAATGCATACGGGGCATACGGCGGTGCGGGGCAACAGGGGTTTTAAGCCCGAGGGGCAATATCCTTTGCCGGATTCAACGAGAACGATTGCCAGGGTCTTGCGGGAGAATGGTTATGTCACGGCGGATTTTGGCAAATGGGGGCTGGGTTATCCGGGTTCTTCCGGGGAGCCGCTGAAGCAGGGATTTGAAATTTTTTATGGGTATAACTGTCAGAGCCTGGCGCATAATTATTACCCCGATCATCTATGGCAGGACGATCAAAGAGTGGAGCTGCCGGGCAATAAGACTGGGGACGCTGTTTATTCAGCCGATCTGATCCATCAACATGCGATGCAGTTCCTGCAAGGGGCAAAGAGCGGGCCGTTCTTTCTGTGGCTCTCCTATACCCTACCCCATGCGGCCCTGAGTGTCCCGCATGATTCTGTCTACGATTATTATGTGCGCAAGTTCGGGGAGCCCGCCCGTAAGAAAGAAGCAACCAAGCCGTATGAGACGGCGGCTTTCGAGCCTTATCCGCATGCGGCCTATGCTGCGATGGTGGCCCGGCTGGACAGGTTTGTCGGGGAAGTCACCGCCGAAGTCGACCGGCAGGGGATCGCAGGCAATACCCTGATCCTTTTTAGCAGCGACAATGGCCCTCATGAGGAAGGGGGGAATGAGCCCGGATATTTCGACAGCAATGGCGCTCTTCGGGGCATTAAAAGGGATCTGTATGAAGGGGGGATCCGGGTGCCTTTTATTGCTGCCTGGAAAGGGAGAATAAAGGGGGCGACTACAAGTGATTTCGCGGGGGCATTCTGGGATTTGTTTCCAACGTTCGGGGAGATGGCAGGAGCCACGCAGGCCCGGGCGATCGAGACGGGCGCGGTTAAGCCTGGTACAGGGATCGATGGAATTTCGATCCTGCCTACGCTGCTGGGAAAGAAGGGGCAGGTGCAGCACGAGTATTTATACTGGGAGTTTCATGAGAATGATGGGAGGCAGGCGGTGCGCTGGAAGCAGTGGAAGGGGGTACGGCTGAATGTGAGCAAGCAGAAAGACGCGCCGATCGAGCTGTATGATCTGAGCAAGGACCCTTCGGAAAAAAACAACCTGGCCGCAGGGCATCCTGACATTGTTAAAAAGATAGCGGGCTTTATGCGGCAGTCTCACCGGCCGGATAAGAACTGGCCATTGTTGGTGGATGAAGTGAAACAAAATTGATCAGAAGGTTATAAAATTATTAGTCTACTTATTTGGTAGACTAATAATTCGTATTTATATTGCACCCGGTTCGATGAGATGGTCCTGTGGCCGAGTGGCTAGGCGGGGGTCTGCAAAACCTCTTACTGCGGTTCGATTCCGCACTTGACCTCGAATTTTGTCTTTATCATGCAGTTTAACGAAGGGCGGTGTTTCCACACGGCCCTTTCTTATTGGGCGTAGTATGGAGGGTTAGAGGTCAGTAGCAGTTATCTTTCAATCTGTCAATTTTTGCGGCCTCTTTTAATTCTGTGTCACCGTCAACATCGAAAGAAAAATTTTGTATTTGTCAGTTTTGGTTTGGTTTATATAGTTGAAAATAATTATAGATCGGCCTAACCCAGATCTCATATATCTCTATAAATAAAATTATTCCACCCTATTACTTCAATTCCATTACTTCTTTGTTGTTCTTGGTCACCCCCGTAAACAACATATCCTTTGGGGGCTTCACTTAATGTTTTCCAATATAAAATGTTTTTAAAAAATTCTGTATTGATCGTTTTCCCTGATTTGATTTCAATAGGAATTAATTCGCCTGCGTTATCTATGATTATATCAATCTCATGGCCGGTTTTGTCTCGCCAGTAATAAAGATTAATGGGCCGACCGGCGTTGGTTCTTTTTTTTACAAGTTCAGAAATGATAAAGGATTCGAAAAGACTCCCACGTGAAGGATGGTTAATCAACTGAGATTCGCTTGAAATTCCCATCAATGAGCAAACCAGACCGGTATCATAAAAGTACACCTTCGGCCTTTTAACGATGGTCTTATTAAAGTTCTTGAAATGAGGCCTCAATAAATAAATTATAAAGCTGCTTTCCAATATACCAATCCATGACTGGATTGTCTTAGTATCTACGCCTGTTTCAACTGCTAAGGAAGATAGATTAAGCTCTTGCCCGTTTCTGCCAGCCAACAATCCCAGAAAGCGTTCGAAAATAATCAGATCTGTAATGTTCTTAATCTGACTTACATCCCTGTCCACATAAGTCCTTATATAATTAGGGTACCAATCCTGGGGTGGCAAATGAAGGTCATATATTGGTGGATATAGGCCCGTCAATAATAGGCTGGCAGTATCAGGGATATCCTGACGTGTTGGATAAAGCTCCGCGATACTAAATGGTAATAAATTCATAAATGCCACTCTTCCGGCAAGCGTTTGCGAGATATTCTGTTGCAATAGGAAATTATTGGATCCGGTAAGAATAAACTGGCCCGGCGTCTGAGTATCATCTAATATTTCTTGCAGGTAAGAGAACAACTCAGGAGTTCGTTGAACTTCATCAAAAATTGCTCCTGTCGGATATCTCTCCAAAAATCCCCGGGGATACTCCAAGGCAAATTTCCTATTATCCGGGTTTTCCATGGATAAATAGGGTTTATTATCAAATAGCTCTTTTACGAGAGTTGTTTTTCCTGACTGTCTGGGGCCTGTTACCGCCACGGCTTTAAAAACGCTTGCTAATTGCTTTAGCTTTCTTCTCGCGTACGTTGAATCATTTTGCAAAATGATGAAGAAAATGGAATTTTATGGAATTGGATTCCATATTTATCCAAAATTGTTTCAAGTAGATGATTGTCAGTTAATTACATCATCACAAACCGCTTTTTTGCCATACCTAGAAGATAAGCATTGTATATTTATTCGTTGCCTGCAAGCTTCAGCCCGGCGGCGATTTGAATCCAGCTAAAATTAATACTTTAATGTTAGATCAAGACTTTTGCGATTTTCTTGAATATAAAATTTCAGATCTCTTTGCCAATCAACTTGATTACTTCTACACAGGTATTCATTCCATATATATCCAGCCAATCGTCCGACTCGAATTCACGGAGTAGCAATCTTTTCGTAGTAAATATCTTTTTCATTTATACTATTTTGAGTTTCCAGATTTAGGCACAAGAGCCAGCACTATGTCCGCTAAATTTACAATTAGCCCTAAATCATGCAAAAAAGTTGGAATTTTGTCCTGCCAAGCCAACCCAAAATCAGATATTTACAACATGACTTCATGGCGGGATTCTATAAAAAGACTTAACTGGAGGCAAATCCTGATTCATTTTTTAGCATCTTGCTCATTTACAATATCTTTTAAATATCTACTTTTTTTATACGATATCCGTTTATTTAAAATAATTCAGGAGAACGATTCAATCAATTTGCAACTTACAGCTATAAAGAGGCAAAATATAGGTATTACAGAAATCATGAATTATGTTTTTTTTAGTACCTCTTACTGGCTTTGGGCGGTCTTATTGGCTTTTCTGATTTCATTATTTATTTCGCTTAGGAAGCATTGGTTTTGGGTCAATTCGATGCTATCTTTTATAGGGGTGGTTATTATATATAAAAATCCATTAGAAAGAAGACCTCCTGAAAGAGATCTTAATACAATTTATCATAATCTTATGCCTTTATCGGTTGGATACTGCATCGCAATAGGAATTTTATTTTTGGCTATCGGATTGTGGATGTTTTTTTCGCGAAGCATTAATAATTTTATCGCCAGTACAATCCAAATATTACCAAACTAAAGCGGCAGTTTGTTTATCTTTAGCGAAATTTAAGCATACATATATGACTTATGAGGAATTGGTAAAGAACCATGCCGGCGAAATGATCGAGAAACTGGTAACGGACGTAGTCAGTAAAGACTACGTGGAGGTTCGTTTTGATTTCGAAGACAATGAGCAATGGTCCGTGATCAGCATGCATATCTATGAGGAAGACAAGGAAATTTCTTTACGATTACATGCCAACGATCTGTATGACTTATATTTTGGCTATTATGACGATGAGGATGAATTTTTCGAGATCATTCAGCCATTAACCGAAGAAGAAAAAAAGATCATTCCCAAAGGGCTCCGGAAAGTAATGGAGAAAGTGCTGAGCGATGAGAAGGGTATGCGCCTGCCCGGCAATTTTCTTTCAAGATCATGATCCAATAGAACATCTAATAAGGAAGGACATTGCTGCAGATGAACAGAGGTTCATGATAATCGGGGTCTATATTCTTTATTTTTCCTTCCAGCATGCTCTGTCCGGCGTTGGCTGGGTTATTGCCTTTACCCAGGGGCCAGGTTCCGCGGGTCTGCGAAATGCTGATGCCGCCCAGTTCCGCTACATTCAATCCGAAATCGGTGCAATTATTCCGGTTGAGGTTATAGGTCAGGTGATCGTATCGTTTCAATAGTTCGATGATCTTCTGAAACCTTCTGCCAGAAATGAATTTCCCGGCTATTTCATCCCACTCATGCAAGGCGTCGTCTTTGAAAACGGAGGCCGACCGGGCGAGAAGAGGCGTCGCGGAAAGAATATTCGTCTTGTGCGGATAGAATCCGAAGGAACGGGTTACTACGGTATTGTCGTCATTGTATTTGATCAGGGTAATGAACATATGCCCCACATTGTTGATATGGGTAAAGGATTTACGTTTTCCGGAGATGGGTTGTTTGGCGTGGACGATCAGGGCATAGGAAACGGCGGTTTTCCCGTCATCAAAGGATTCCCAGATATCGGAGGTCTTCACCGGTTCGGACTTCGCCGTATAAGGGGGAGGATCGGATAGTTGAGCAGGGGTCGTCCTGTTTAGCAATTGAGCATAAGAGCTGCTATCCGGCAGGGGATTGACATTGTCCGCGTCTACTTCGGCAAAGTCACGGCTTGCGCCCGCATCACCAAAGTCATGGTTTGTACCCGCATCAGCCGTGTCTGAACCTGTCAATCGTATCGATCGATACCAGGTGAGCTGCGTACGGCTCTTATATTGTTCAGCCTTGTAATAACATTTCATGGCCAGAGAGTATAGCTTCAGCTTAACGGAGACACCTGCCAGGTCGCTGAACAGCCGGGCTCCGGACCTTGCATCCCAACCTGCCTTTTTCACCCGTAGGATCTTCAGCAGGCGGACAAGGGTCCTGCGGTTGTTGCCTATTGCGCGATAGTCGGTCTCGGCATCCAGCAGATCGGAGACAAGTTGCTCGTTTCGGGAGGTGAAATCTTCATTCCGAGCGGCAAGTTCTTCATTCCGGAAGCGGGAAATGAGTTCTTCCTTCCCCTGGTAGCTATTCCGGACGGGCAAGAGCGAATCACGGTGTCCTATCCTATCGCTTATCCCGATAATCCCGCCGCCCAATAGGGTTGTTGAGCCCCCTTTGTCAAGGGCATACAAGGGCAGACCTGCCAGTATAAGGATTATGCTCAAAAGTGATTTCAAAGCGGGCTATTTATGATTCACCAACAATATTATTCAATTTTTATTAGTCTACCAAATTAGTAGGATATTAAGATTAAAAAAGACCGGTTTGCTGCGCAAACCGGTCTTTTAGAGGGAAGGATTGGTCAGGTAAGAGGGTCTGTTTATTGGTTCCACCACAGATTGACGGAGAGCAGGTCTGCCGATCCGCCGGTGACGGCTTTGACGGCGGCGGCCCAGTTCGTCGCGTTGGAAGTCTGTTCATTGCCCGGGTAATTGAACCGCCGGGGAAGGTTAACGGTTGCGCTCACGGGAGGATTAATGGCATCCAGGTTGGGGTAACCGAGGCGCCGTATTTCCGTCCAGGCGTCCCAGCCACGGTTGGCATAAGCGATCCATTTCTGGTAACCGATCTTTTGACGCCAGGGGCCGGAGGCTGTGGCATAGGCTACGGAAGACTGGGCCAGGTAGGTAGCGGCATCTGCGGCCGATCCGCCCCAGTATTCGATGGAGGCTGTTACGGCGCTGTCATAGTATTGCTCCGCCGTTCCGCCTACTGCGATACCTCTTTCAACGGCTTCTGCCAGCAGGAAGTTGGTCTCCGCATAATCCAGGAGGTCGCCGGGGAAGGTGGCGGCCAGCCATTGGTCGGAAAATTGCGAAAATTTCACGTAGCCATTACCTGCTCCGGGCACGGCGCCCAGGTAAGAGCCATTGTATTCTTTATAGTACAGGGGCAGGCGCGGGTCATTCCACGCCAGCAGCGTATTGATGATCAGGTTGGTCGGGCTGTAATCATGCCGTCCGCTGGAAACCAGGGCCTGGTACACAGGATTGGTGTTACCGGTGGGACTGGCTTGATATTTCAGGAGGGCATTATCGCTGTTGGAGCTGAAGACACCGGTGGAGACAGCTTCCTGGACCTTGGTAGCGGCGGTAGAGGGGTCGACGTCAGCGACGATCAGGGCCAGTTTTAATTTGAGGGTAGCGGCGAATTTTTTCCATTGGGTGGGGTCGCCGCCATAGATTTTATCGTAGCTGCCCAGGCTGCCGCCTCCTGCGTTGAGGCCGGCGATAGCTGTATCCAGCCTGGTAAGAAGGTCATAATATACAGTCTTTGCGTCGTCGTATTTCGGAAAGGGGATCGAATCATGAAAGGCCTGGGTATAAGGGATATTGCCATAGGTGTTCACCAGGAGCGAATACGCATATACCTGCAGGATATCCGTGATGATCTGGTCATTCCGCAGGGTGGCCGCATCGGTGACATCGGTGGGGAAGGCCTTCTTAGCGGCTACGAGGCTGTTCAGGACACTGGCAGTGCTGGTCGTGCCGGTGGGAGTAGCATACAGGGTATTCCACCAGCCTGTCGGCGCATCGGCGGCAGACAGGATATAATTCGCTTCGGATACGTAGGTGTTTTCCGTCCAGGATTGCGCCAGGACGCGGAAGGGGGCGACGCCATTACCGGTGCTGTTCAGCGCATCCGAGAGATTCTTCTCCCCGTTGAGGAAAAGGCTTCCGGAGGGTACGACGGAAGGATTCTTCGGATCGATATTCAAGTCAGTTATGTGTTTGGTGCAGGATGTATTGAGTAATAAAGAGGACAGCGCCAGGGAAAACAAAATACCGGATCGCTTCTTAGATCGCTTGTTCGCTATGATGGATTGTGTTTGCATGTTCATTTGATTTTTTAAAATTTCAGTTTCCCGGAAGGCCGGTTACTTTTTCATTCCCGATGGGGCTAGAATTTCAGTTTTACATTGAGTCCGAAATTTCTTACGCTGGGATAGGTTCCTACCTGGAAGCCGACGGAGCCATTCTGTACGCCAGTGCCTGTGCCAACGCTTGCATAGCCTTGTTCGGGGTCTGAATAAGGCAGGTTCTTATGGATGATCCAGAGGTTTCTGCCAGTGAGGGAGAGGTCCAGTCCTTTGATAAAGCCCAGCCGTTCAACGATTGGCTGAGGCAGGGAGTAGCCGATAGACAGTTCGCGGAGCTTGATATAGCTGGCGTCGAAGACATAAGATCTGTCGGCCAGGCTATTGTAGGAGCTGAAGGGGAACAGTCCTTTGTTGATATCGGATGCATCTACGTGAACGGTGTTCGCTTTGCCATCGGCGGTGACGCCGGGTAGTATGATACCGCCGCCTGCGCTCAGCGGGCTTCTTACGGGGTTGCCCAGGTCATTCTTGCCAGCTGTCTCCGGGTAGAGGCCAGAGTAATCTCCGAAGTCTTTGTCGAGGGAGTACAGCTGTCCACCCTGGTGAACATCGATCAGAAAGCTGAGGGAGAAGTTTTTATAGCTGAAACGGTTGGTGATGCCTCCGATCCAGTCGGGAGCGGTATGTCCGATATCCGATAAGGAATTGGAGCTTAGTACATAATATCCTTTGGAGTCCACGATCCTCTTTCCGTTGAGGTAGGTATAATCCGAGCCGCGGATGATGCCGTAAGCTTTGCCTACTTCTGCGACGAGCTGGGTGTTGAAGCCGTAGCTGGCCAGCAGGTAGGAGGCCTGGTTATTATAGAGGGAGAGCACTTTATTCTGGTTTTTGCTCCAGTTGAGGGTGAGATCCCAGGTGAAGTCGCGGGTCTTTACGGGTACGATGTTGAGGGAGAGTTCCAGTCCCTGATTCTGGACAGTGCCTCCGTTGACATAATAAGAGGAGTAGCCGCTGGCGCTGGAGACGGTGATGGGCATGATCTGGTCGATCTGCCGGGCATGGTACCAGGTGAGGTCAAAGCCGATGCGGCTTTTCAGGAAAGATGCTTCGACCCCGAATTCATAGGATTGGTTCTTTTCGGGCAGGAGGTTAGCATTATTGTTGGTGACGGGGGCAGCGGCTGTGGGTGAGCCCTGGAAGGGGGCTGTATATTGATAGGTATTCTTTACGCTGTATACGGGTGCGTCGCCGCCGACTTCGGCATAGTTGGCGCGGAGCTTGCCATAGCTCAGCCATCCCAGATCCGGCAGGAGTCGGGAGAACACAAAGTTGCCTGATACGGACGGGTAATAATAGGAGTTGTGGGCGGCTGGCAGGGTCGAGGATTTATCTCTGCGCAGGGTGGCGTCCAGGGTCAGGAATTGCCGGTAGCTCAGGGTGAGACCGCCGAAGATGCCGTCTACTTCTTTTCGGGAAGCGGTCTCGGTGGGGGCAGCGGGCGTATTTACCGAATTAGCCAGGGCATAGACGCCGGGTACAACGAGGCCTCCGTTAGTAGTGGCGCTTATGGAAGTATTGTTTACCTGCCGGACATTAGACCCTACCAGCGCTTTGAGGTTCAGGTCCTGGGTGATATTCTTGTCAAAGTTCAGCAAGAGGTCATAGTTGGTCTCGCTGTAGGTGGAATTATAACGGGTGTATGCGGCCTGGTGTACGCTGCCTACTGCAGTATGGAACTCGACGAGCTGGTTGTAGTTGTCCAGGGACACTCTGCCGAGCAGGTTCAGGTAGCTGGTGATCTTATAATTGGCGAATACATTTCCGAAATACCTTTTGCGGTCGTCGGTTTCCGAGTTCTGGTAGCGGTTCCAATAGATATTGTTATGGTAGGCCGTTACCAGGTTGGAGGGGTCGGTATAATTGCCCAACCGGTTCCAGGTGGCGTTTTTAAGTCCATTGAAATAATCGGCTTTCTGCTGATGAAGGTTGACATTGGTAGGCCACCATTCGCGAAAGTCCATCATGGGATTTAGCTGGGAGCTATAGGTATAGCCGTCCCGGCCTGTCGAGCTGACATCGGAATAGCTGATCTGTCCGCCTGCGGTGAGCTGGCTGGTGAGATTGTTGGTCAGTCCCAGTGTCAGCAGGGTCTTTTGAATGCTGCTGTTGGGTAAGAGCCCTTTGTCCCAGCTGCGGGTAAATCCTGTCTTGTATGTGCCTTTGTCGCTGCCGCCATCCACGAACAGGCTGGTGCTGGTGGTGATGGGGGTCTGGAAAAAGTCGACGGGGTTATGATGATCGGCTGCTTTCCAGGGGGTGGCTTTACCATAGTTGGGGTCGCCGGGGACAAAGGCATCCCAGTTATAGACGAGCAGGCTGGGATCATAGGCGGGGCCGGTAGCGGCATCGACGTCGGTCTGTACTACATTCACCGGTTGTCCGCCACTGTTAAAGGTAGGGGTATAATAGAAGAAGCCGCTTTGGGCGGGATAGGAGCTGCTATAGCCCTGGGAGCCATATCCCTGACCATATTGGGTCTGGTAGACGGGAAGGGTGCTCTTGTCGGGTGTGCCGACGGTGACGCCGGTGGTAAGCGTTACTCCCAGTCCTTTGTTCCTGCGTCCTTTTTTGCTGGTGATCACGATTACGCCATTGGAGGCGCGTGAGCCATATAAAGCGGAGGCGGCTGCGCCTTTGAGCACAGTCACCGATTCGATGTCTTCGGGGTTGATATCGGCGGCGGCGTTGCCAAGGTCATACCCACTCTGGGCCTGGTTGGTATTATCATAAGGGACTCCGTCCACCACAAAGAGAGCCTGGTTGGACTGGGTCAATGATTTGAATCCGCGCAGAATGACATTGTTCGTACCGCCGGTAGTATTGCTGGAGGTGATCTGAAGGCCGGCCACTTTCCCGGACAGGTTGTCCACGAAATTGGTATTCAGCGTTCGGTTAACTTCGTCTCCGGATATCTGCTGGGTCGCATAAGGCAGGGAGTTCCTCGATCTTTTGATGCCCAGGGCTGTTACGACCACTTCTTTCATGTTGTCGAGGCTTTTGAGGGAAACAGCGATCTCCCCATCCGCAGGGACCGGCACTTCTTTTGTTTCAAAACCAGCGGCTGTAATGACCAGCGTGGCGCCCCGGGGGGCATTCAGGGTAAACTTCCCCTCCTGATTAGCGGATTTGGCTTTATTGACTCCTTTGACACGGATGGTGGCATAGGGGATGGGCTCTCCTTTGTCATCCGTGATCCTGCCGGAGGAGCCGGGGTTCTGTGAAAAGGCGCTGTTGCTGATCAACAGGCTAGTAGCCGTCAAGGCCATAAGCAGTAACGTTAAACGTCTGATTTTTCTCATGAGACTCATTTTGTGTTGAAAGGGTTTTAAAAACGGTGTACAGAAATATCAGCAACCGTCTGAAATCTATTAGTCTACTAAATTGGTAGACAAAATAATAACAATTCATTTAGTTAAAAAAATAAATCTCTTGAGAGTGGCTTGCAGGTAATATTTCGGTCGCTGAAGCGTTATATTCATTTATTATGAAATATCCTTTAGCCGTCTCCCTTTTAGGGCTTATTATTTTATCCGGATTTGCCGGATGTTCGAAAAAATCCGATTCGTCCGGCGCCGGGACGTCTGGCGGGACGGTGTCCGACAGCGCTACGGTCACGGTCGTTAATGGCTATGGCAGTGGGCGTTACAAGGTGGGGGACACTGTTGATATCTGGTCATTGGGAATCCCTTCGGGTGAGGTATTTGACAATTGGAGCGGTTACAGCAGCTTATTGGAGAATTCCGGCGAATGGCATAATCGTTTCATTATGCCTGCCCAGGATGTAACGGTGACGGCTGCGCTGAAATCGCTTTCTCCTTATACGCTAAAGTATGAAAAAATAAAAGGCGTCAATATCTTAAAGAACGTCTATTACTATTTCCCCTCCGGTCACAAAGGGATCGTCTATTTATTGCATGGTACGGGGGGAAGCGCCCAGAACCTGGTGAATAATTTCGAATGGATACAAATGATGAACGACCTGGTCTCGGCCGGTTATGCTTTTATCGTCACCGAAGCCGAAGAAGTGTCCCTGAATACCGATCTGAATGGGGATGGGAAAGTGCGCTGGGTGCTGGCTCCGGCGGATACCACCACCAACACGGATTATGGCAACATGCGGGCGCTGGCCGATACTTTTTATGCCCGGGGCTATTCGACTCCTTCTATCCCACTCTATTCGATCGGTATGAGCGACGGGGGAGGCTTTTCTGCCGCCCTCTCTTTTATCTATAAATTTGCAGGAGGTGTATCCTATTGCGCCCCTACCAGCAGCGTAGTCACTTCCACGTCCACTACTCCTTTCCAGTTTTGCATGGCAAAATATGACAATGCCTCCGAAGTGGGGCCGGCCGGCAATACAACGGCGCAGGCCAATTCCGTTGCCCTGACCAGCCGGGGGATCTGCAGTAAATTTTTTATGCATGATCATAGCCCGGTGTATCCCCAGCGTTGGGCCCGATGGAGTGCAATCAGTCTGTCCCTCTCCGCCTCGCTGTATAACGAGCTAAAGTCCAATCATTGGCTGGATAGTAAAAATTATTTGACGGCGGTCTCCGATACGATCGCTGCGCCATCCAGGCCAATCCTTCCGCTTATCCAGTGAGTGCCGCCCTGACAATCCCGCAATATCAATTCTTTCTCAACCAGATCGATGATATGTATGCGGCCCATCAGTTCTACAGCGACTACGATAAAACGACCATTCATTTTTTAACAAGCCCCTGTCAGTAAACAGGGCTGCAGCCCGACAGCGACTATCGATAAATACTTTCGTTCTTCAGGGGGGTAGTCAGGGAAGATATGTTTTCTCCTTTGGCCATCCTTATTCCGTAAATGGGTCCGGCGGTATTGTGTTCTTTGGGAACGATCTTCACCGTTACCGATGATTTGGATGCTGTCAACTCCTTTGGAATGGGGTAACCGACGTAATAGAATTTATTGGTCCTGAATTTATTCAGGTCTTCGGTGGCGACTTTGGTGTCGTTGACGAAGATGTCAAAATTCCTGCCGCGGTTGTCCGTCCCCCAATAGGTGCAAATGATATTATTGATGTCGGTGGGATCGGTCTTCATAATGAAGGAGAAATACCCTCCTTCTCCCGCCATTCTCCATTTCTTCCCCTCTCCGTCGCCGGTAAAGGATTTTTCGCTGACAAATTCATGGTCTCTCTCCGGCTGCATCTCCCCTACCCGTAGGATATCGGTCGTACGGTCTTCCAGCTCTTTTTGTTTTCTCTTCTCTTCTTCATAGGCTTTCTCTTGTATAGTCCATTGATCGGGAGTGAAGACATCCCAGTAAACGCTGTAATATTCGTTGCCGGTCCGGGAAAAGGGGATCAGCTTTACGTCGCCGTGTGCGCCCAGGTTGACGGTCTGAAAGACAAGGTCTTTCCGATCTGTCTGCTTCACCCATTGGTTGGCATCCTGTGCCGTCGTAACGAAGACGGGGATATCCTGTGGCTGCGGCTGCTTGTCTCCCAATACGCCGGCCATCAGGTCGGGGCCGAAGAACAGGGCTTTGCGTTCGGGATTGTCGGGCATGCTCTCTGTATAGAAGCTGGCCGGGAGGGTCAGCTCTATTTTATCGTTATTCGTCCAGGTGCGGTCCAGCACCAGGTAACCATCGTCGCCGGCGGTCGCGGATTGCAGGACTCCATTGACTTTGACCTGTACGTTGCCCGCCCAATGGGGTTTGCGGATACGAATGGGGAACCGGCTGGCTTTGGCGGTAGTGATGGTGAAGCTGGCGTTGTCCGAAGCGGGGATATTCGTTTCCTGCCGGACGGTGACGCCTCTTTCTTTCCAGTTCAGCACGGAAGGAATGAAGAGGTTAATATATAAGCTTTTGTCCTTGCCCCTGTAATAAATATTCTCTCCATACTTAACGTGGTTTTCCATGCCGGTGCCCACGCAGCAGGTGAAGGTGTTAAATTCATCGCTGTAGTCCTTCTGCCCGCCCATACGTAGAGAGACAAAATAGGTCATCATGCCGGTCTCGTGGTTTTGAGAGGCCAGGATATGATTGTACAAGGCCTTCTCATAGAAGTCCATCAGGGCGGCGCTGGGGCGGATACTGAAAAGCTCTCCGGTCAGCTTGAGCATATTATAGGTGTTACAGGTCTCGGTGGTATTGTCGGAAAGGAATTCATTCAGCTTATCGGGGTCGCCGAGGTATTCGTAGTTGCTGTTGCCGCCATTGGCATAGGAGTGGTGTTGGGTGATCGTCTGCCAGAAGAAGCGGGCGATACCCGAGTCTTTCCGGTCGCCGGTCAGCTGGTATCGGCGGGCTGAGCCGATGATCTTGGGGATCTGTGTGTTGGAATGCTTGCCTGCGAGGGCGTCTATTTTCAGGGCTAAAGAATCCAGGATGCGCTTGTCATAGAAGCGGTAGGAAAGGGCGAGGTATTTCTTATTTCCGGTGAAGGCATAGGTATTGGCCAGGGCGTCGTTCATGCCGCCATATTCGGTGCCCAGCATCTTCTGCATCAGAGAATCGTTCAGCCCTTTGATTTCTTCACCTGTCCAGTCTGCCATTCCCTGGTCGACGGTGAGCGCCTGTGCGTTGTGGCAATATAACCAGGCGTCGAGCAATCCGCCCATGATCTTGTGGAAGGTATACCAGGGAGACCAGGCTCCGTCGAGGTCAAAGCCTCTTGACCGGATGTTACCTTTGGCCACCTGGGCCCAGATGCTGTCTTCGTTGGGGATGGCGCCCAGGTAACCGGTGCCTCTCGCTTTCTGGCAAGCGGCCAGCTCAGCTACCATATAATTGGAACGTTGGAGGAATTCTTCTTTTCCCGTAGCGGCATAAGCCATGGAACAGGCCGACAGATAATGTCCGAGGCTATGACCAGCGAGGCCGGAAGACTCCCAGCCGCCATATCGTTTGGCTTTCGGCGTCAAACCCGCATGAGCCCGGAAATCCGAGAGTAAGCGGTCGGGTTCGATCTTCAGCAGATAATTCATATCAGCGGCTCTGGCGCTGGTGAAGGGGCTTTCCAGTAATTGTACGTCACCCAGGTTGAAAGCGTAGGCTCCCAGCTCAATGACAGGCTGGACTTTGATCCGCGGGTCCTTCCACTCGGGGACATAGGATTGTGCAGTTGCTGTAATCGTGAGGGCCAATGAATAAATGAGGATGTTAATCAGCGTCTTCATCCGGTAAATTTAGAATAAAGCCAACCGACTGACTATTCATTTATTCACTAAAACTTGTCTGATTTTAGCAGAGGCCCTACGCCGCTGGATAACCAGCTATCAAAAGCGAGTTACCAGAACGGGCAGCGACCCGCTTCCCAAAGTTAAAATCCGTGTACTATTGATTAATTCACAAACAGGGCGCTGTCTGAACCCTGTTTATATTTGATCATACTCCACTTATTACGACACATATAACCATTGTTGATATGAGAAATTACAAACTACTGCTTTGTTTCTATGCCTTATTCATCTTGGCGCTGCATAACCGGGCAACGGCGCAAGCGTCCGGAGACTATGTGCCTTGCCAGGAAATGCCTGCCCTGATAACGACGTTCAATGCAGACCAGCAGGCATTAATCCGCTATTATAACACCAGCTTCTACGGAGGAAGACATTTCGGCAACCGGGAAAGTACAGAAGGCGGTTCTCCGGAGATAAGAGCCCGCCTGGACGAGCTATACCACGACTATTTGAAGAAGCTCGACAAACTGGATTTCAAGAGCCTGCCCCAGGAATGCAAGGTGGACTATATCCTTTTCAAAAGAGAGCTGACGGGAAAACTCAAAGTGGCGGCTGATGAAGCGGTATTATATACCAAGGCTGCCGGCTGGGTGCCTTTCTCGGACTCTATCTATGCCATGGAGAAATTACGAAGGAGGGGTTATCAGCTGGACGCGCAGCAACTGGCTAAGAACTGGTCCGGCTATATTGGCCAGATCAAAACGCTGGAAGGTAAACTGAAGACGGATAAGAGCCTTGACATGGAATCCATCTATGAGGCCGGGCTGATCATCGGAGATTTGCAGCGGGCCGTAGCCAACATCTACGATTTTTATAATGGATACGATCCCCTCTTCACCTGGTGGATGCCTAAGACGTATAAGGAGCTGGACGATGCGCTGACCGGTTATGCCAATGAGTTCAAGGAAAAGAACAATAGTTTTGCCCCCGACGACAAGAGTGGTATCGTCGGCCATCCCGCCGGCCGGGAAGAACTGATGCGGCAGCTAAAGTATGAGATGATCCCTTATACGCCAGAAGAGCTGATCGATATCGCCAACAAGGAATTTGCCTGGTGTGATGCGGAAATGCTGAAGGCGTCGCATGAAATGGGTTTCGGAGACGATTGGAAAGCGGCACTGGAAAAGGTGAAGAACAGCTATGTTCCTGCCGGCAAACAGCCGGAGATGATCCTGGGGCTTTTTAATCAGTCTGTCGATTTCCTGAAGAAGAATGATCTGATCACCATTCCGCCGGTAGCGGAGGAGACCTGGGGGATGATCATGATGACGCCGGAGCGCCAGCTCGTCAATCCCTTCTTTACCGGGGGCGACGAAATCAGTATTTCCTATCCCACCAACACCATGGACGAGGACGACCGGCTGATGAACATGCGGGGGAACAATCCTCATTTCTCAATGGCGACGGTACACCATGAACTGATCGCCGGACATAATCTTCAGGCTTATATGGAAAGCCGCTATCGTACTTACCGTAATTTTGGATCCGGCTTCTGGACGGAGGGCTGGTCCCTGTATTGGGAGCTTCTGCTTTGGGACCTGAAATTTCCTAAAAAACCGGAAGACAGGATCGGGTTCCTGTTCTGGCATATGCATCGCTGCGCCCGTATCATCTTTTCCCTCAACTACCACCTGGGTAAATGGACGCCCCAGCAATGTATCGACTTCCTCGTAGACCGGGTAGGTCATGAGCGGGCCAATGCAGCCGGCGAGGTGCGCCGGTCTTTTGTCGGGCATTATCCTCCCTTGTACCAGCTCGCCTATCTGACGGGTGGAAGGCAGTTCTACGCCCTTAAAAAGGAGTTAGTGGACAGTGGTAAGATGACTTACAAACAATACCATGATGCCATCATGCACCTGAATGCCATGCCGGTCGAAATGGTCCGGGCGATCCTGACCAACCAACCTTTGGAAAAGGATTTTACCACGAAGTGGCGGTTTTATGATAATATGACGCTGCCGAAATAAGAGGGCCGCATTGGACGGGCGGTAAGCCGGAGCTGACCCGAATACCGGACAGACTGAATTTATGAAAAAAGGCCGCCTCGATGGGCGGCTTTTTCGTGTATCAAAAACGGACAATACCTGTATTAAAAATGAACTCAGGTTGGGTCGGGCTATTTGTAAAAAACTGGCTATCATCATGTTGGGAGAATGGCATCAAAGATGCCCTGCTAAATCGACACAGGGAAAACCAAAACCATATACTATGCTGAGAAATTATTGCAAGATTGCCTGGAGGAACCTCCTTCGTAACAAGACAAACAGCCTCATCAATATCGGAGGGCTGGCCATTGGCATTAGCTGTGTCGTCTTTATTGCCCTGTATGTGCAGGACGACCTGGGCTATGACAAGGGGTTTAAAAAGGGAGACCGTATTTACCAGGTGTTGCTGGAGGGGAACTTCGGCGGGCAGCAGTTCCGCACGTCCAATACGCCTCCGCCGGTAGGCATGGCCATGCAGACGGAAATCCCGGAGGTGGAGGCTTCCACCCGGATCTATCGGTTTGGTAACGAGGTGGTCCGCAATCCCTCTACCGGCCAGGGCGCCCGTGTGTTCACCGAAAAAAATGTCTGGGCGGTAGATTCTAATTTTCTACAGGTATTCGATTATGCTTTTCAGGAGGGGGATGCAGCCAGCTGTCTGAAGAAATTTCATTCCCTGGTGGTAACGGAAAAGACCGCCCGCAAATATTTCGGAAGCAAGCCGGCCATCGGGCAGTCGCTCATCCTGGATCCCTACGAAAGTCCTTTTGTCGTCACGGGGGTCCTGAAGGATCTGCCATCGAACAGCTCCCTGCAATTCGATATACTCTTATCTACCCAGGACAGCCCGCCGGTGAAGCGTTTTAGCTGGAGCTGGGTCTGGTGTAATATGACTACGTATGTGGTGCTGAATGAAAAGGCAGCAACGGACCCCGGCCTTCTTCAGCGGCTGGATGCCAAATTTCCCGCGATTGTGCGCAAGGATGCTCCCGGGGCTTTTGCCCGTATCGGACAGCCTTTCGATGAATTTATAAAGAAGGGGGGGAAATGGGATTTCCATTTACAGCCGTTGGGTGATATCCACCTGCATTCCGCGGATATCGGTACGCCGCTGACCAACCTGGGGAATATCAAGTATGTTTATATATTTTCCATCATTGCCGTGTTTATCATCGTACTGGCCTGCATCAATTTCATGAATCTGTCCACAGCGCAGGCCATCCGGCGGACAAGGGAAGTGGGAGTAAGAAAGGTGTTAGGCTCCATGAAGTGGCAGCTGATCGGACAGTTCATGGCGGAGGCTTTCCTGTATACTATTATCGCCGCGGGGATATCTTTGTTGCTGGTATCCATGCTGATGGCGTCTTTCAATCAGCTGGCCGGCAAGGAGCTGCATTTTGGCGATCTGTTCCGGCATGGCATCTGGGCATTCATTCTTTTGCTGACGGCTTTTACGGGGCTGCTGGCCGGAAGTTATCCTGCCTTCTATCTCACTTCTTTTCAGCCGATCGAGGTGTTGAAGGGGGCTGGGCTTTTTTCGAAAAGGATGGGTCATCAGTTTATCCGCAACGGGCTGGTGGTCTTTCAATTCACAGTGTCTATCGCCCTGATCATCTGTACGATGATCGTATTCAGACAGCTGAACTATATGCAAAATAAGGACATGGGGCTCAAAAAGGATAATGTGCTGATCATTCCCAATGTGGAGAAGCTGGAAGGAAATATGGAGACGTTGCGGCAGCAGATCAGCGAAATACCGGGGGTACAATATGCCAGCGTATCGGCCGGAACGCCTGCCGACGGCTCCGGCGATTTCACGGATTTTTACGTCCCGCTAACCACTGGGGTAAAGGAGCCCCTGGCAAAAGATGTCACCCTCACTTCTTATATGGTGGACGAGCATTTTGTACCAGCGCTGCATTTGCAGCTTATCAAGGGAAGGAATTTTTCCAAAGCATATAACGACTCTGCCAGCATCATCGTCAATGAGGCCACGGTACGGCATATCGGCTGGAAGGATCCCATCGGGAAGGTGATCCGGTACCCGGGCAATAATGATAAGCTGTTTACCGTGATTGGAGTAGCCAGGGATTTCAACCTGAATTCGCTGCGGTATACGGTGGATCCTTTTGCCTTGTTCTATACGACATCCAAGACCTACCATGCCAATAGCGTCTCCATCATTGCCAGCATCGATTCCCGTCAAACCGGTGAGATCGTCCAGGCAGCGGAGCGCAAATGGAAGGCTTTCGATGCCCGGGTCCCGTTCGATTATTCCTTCCTGGACAAGGACTACGAAGCCCTGTATCATTCGGAGCAAAGGTTGGGAAATGTGTTCAGCACTTTCACGTTGTTGTCTATCCTGGTCGCTTGTCTGGGGCTCTTCGGGTTATCCGTCTATACGGCGGAAAGGCGGATGAAAGAAATCGGCATCCGCAAGATCCTGGGCGCCTCGGTACAGGGTGTGGTGGCCTTGCTGTCCAGGGAGTTCCTGAAGCTGGTAATCATTTCGGCTATCATTTCTTTCCCGATCGCCTGGTGGGCGATGACTAAGTGGCTGGATGATTTTGCATACCGGGTGCCGATGAACGCATCAGTGTTCGTTATTGCCGGGCTGCTGGCAATCGTCATTGCCTTGCTGACGGTGAGTTTCCAGGCGATCCGGGCGGCTACGAGAAATCCGGCCAGGAGTTTGAAGGTGGAGTAGGTCCCCGGCTCTGAAGGGGAGTTACCCCCCGGCCCCCTAAAGGGGGAGTTTTAGACTTGAAGACTCTTTTAATTATTCAGATATGTTCAGAAACTATGTAAAGATCGCGTTCAGGAATCTCGTAAAACACCGATTATACAGTGTCATCAATATCGGGGGGCTTTCCATCGGGATCGGGGCCTGCCTCCTGATCCTGTTGTTCGTCATCCATGAGCACAGCTATGACAATTTTCACCAACAGGCAGACCGGATCTATGTCACCAGCGCCAGGGTAAGGATGGGGGGAGATTCCATAGATTTTTCCGGGATGAATTATAGTACAGCCGTCGAGGTGAAAAAGACAGACCCCTCCGTTGAAAGCGCCCTGCGGGTAAGTGGTTTCTATAACAAAAAGGTGGTGATGAATCCCGTCGATCCGGAAAAGAAGTTCACCGAGAATCATTTCATCTTTGCCGACAGCAATTTCTTCCGGTTCTTTTCTTTCCATCTGAAAACAGGCAATCCCGACCGGGCATTGGTCAGGCCTTTCACCGTCGTCATTACGGAAGATGCCGCCAAAAAATATTTCGGGAATACCGATCCTATCGGGAAAGTCTTACGATACGACAGCGCCTATGCTTTTGAGGTCACCGGCATCGTAGCAAAAGCCCCTTCCAATTCCGTCATCCATTATGATTTTATAGCCTCCCTGGCCAGTCAGCCCGCCATGCGGGACGGAGCATATCTCCTGAAAAGCCAGGATATCCTCTTTGGTAATTACAGCACCTACTTCCGGCTTCGGGAAGGGGCCCGGCCTGCCACTGTTGAAAATACCATGCTAGAACTGGTCCGGCGAAATAAAGAGAACAAGGATGTCCCGGCCCGTTTTATGCTGAGGTCCTTCCAGGGAAGTAATCTGCAGGATGCGGCGGGGAATGAAGGCAATAACAAATACCTTAAAATATTTCCGCTGGTAGCCGGCCTGATCCTGTTACTGGCCCTGATCAATTATATGAATCTGGCAACAGCCCGGGCAACCTTGAGGGCAAAGGAGATTGGGGTAAGGAAAGTAAATGGCGCCAGTCGCTCCCGCATCGCCCAACAATTTTATGTCGAATCCGCTCTCTATAGCATTCTATCTTTCGGAGCCGGTTTTTTATTATTCCGGCTCAGTCAGCCTTATTTCTATCGTCTTATCGAAGAGCATATTGACCCGTCTTTTGTTTATCAGCCCATTGTCCTTGTATTTTTTGCGGGATTGTTGCTTGCCACTATCCTTATTGCAGGTATTTATCCTTCTCTTGTCTTATCATCCTATAACCCGGTGGCTGTCCTGTACGGGAAAATGAGTCGGCAGAAAGGGGGCGCCGGTCTTCGAAAATTCCTTACTGTACTGCAATTCTCCGTCAGCATTGTCCTGATCATCAGCAGCATGCTGATCGGGCGCCAACTCTATTTCCTTCGCCATACCAATACCGGCATCGACCGGGAAAATGTCCTGAGCGTTCCTTTTGACAAGACCATCGGTAATCATTACGCCGCTTTTAGAAAAGAGGTGGAGGGCCTGCCAGGGATCAGCGGAGTAGCTGTTGCCAGTAATGAATTGTATGTTGGCTATAATATGGTAGAGGTACAGTTGCCGGATGGTGAAAAATATGCCTCTTCCGTCTCCCTGGTGTGGATAAGTCATTTATTTCCGTACTGGGCATGCAATGGAAAATGGCTCCGGTCGATCCTCTTTTTTACACCAGGTCAAACCAGGTAGTGATCAACGAATCCGCTATCAGCAAATTTCAGTTGCCCGCCAACCCTGTTGGGAAGCAAATCTGGATCGGAGGCGACCCCTATACCGTTGCGGGCGTAGTGGGGAATTTCAATTATACGTCGCTTCGTAGTAAGGTAAGCGCTCTTTGCCTGATGATCGCGCGGGAAAGCTACTCCAAATGGGGCGCCGGCATGAAGGGTTACCTGATGATCAAGACCGGGAAGGGGATCAACCTACCTGCAACCATTGAAAAAATCAGGAAATCATATGAGTTATATGATCACACCAAACCTTTTGAATACACTTTCCTGGATGAGGATTTTTCAAACCGGTATAGAAAAGAAGCAACGCTGGGCGCCCTGCTGAACCTGTTCACCGGACTTACGGTCCTGATCGCCTGTCTGGGGCTCTTCGGACTGGCGGCTTTCTCGGCCACGCAGAAGACCAAGGAGATCGGCATCCGTAAAGTGCTGGGGGCCAGCGTCCAAAGCCTGGTGTTGTTGCTGACACGGGATTTTATCCGGCTGGTGCTGGTCGCGATCGTGGTTGCGGTGCCTGTTGCCTGGTATTGTATGCATAAATGGCTGGAGGGCTTTGCCTACCGAATCCCTGTCGGATGGACGGCCTTCGTCCTGGCCGGATCGGGAGCGATGGGTATCGCCCTGGTGACGGTAAGCTGGGAGGCGGTGCGCGCGGCGGCGGCCAACCCCGTGAAGAATCTTAAGACGGAATGATCCCCTGCACCTTTAGATATTTTTCTACCTTAGTCAAAAAATCGTTTCTGTTAAAGGGCTTGATAATATAGTCGTCGATGCCGGCGGCCATATAGGAATCGATCTGCTGTCCGAATACATCACCTGTCAAAGCAAGAATAGGGACATGCGCTTTTTGCAGGTCGGGAAGGCTACGAATGTTTTTCGCTATAATGGTCCCGTTAATACCCGGAAGATTGATATCCGTGATCACCATATCGAAGTGATGATTTTTAAAAAGGGTCCAGGCGCGGGCTCCGTCTTCGGCCGTCACGACGGAAGCATCCTGTTTTTCCAGCAATAATATAGCCAGCTGCATGACCAGGGGATTATCTTCCACCAATAAGATCTTTTTGTTTTTAAGCGACCCGGGAGAAGGGTCTTCTATCAAGGAAGTGACGGGAACTATCTTATGCGCGGGGATGGTCGTCTTTTCGATGTCGTGTATCTCTTCGAAGCCGATCTTTACGGAAAAAACGGATCCTCTACCCAGCTCGCTTTTAACATCGATGCTACCCGCATGCAGCTGTACTATCTTTTGGCAGATAGCCAATCCGAGACCGGTGCCGATCGGGCTGCCGTCTTCCTGTTTTACCTGTTCATACTCTTTGAATACGTCCTGTATCTTATCAGGGGGAATGCCTATTCCCGTATCCGAAATTTCGAAATGAACGACGGTGCGTTTGCCGGTATCCCGATCGGGCCAGGCGTTGGTTTCAGTCGCCCGGTTAAATGCTCTTATGGTGATCTGACCTTCCCTGGTGAATTTAATGGCATTGCTGGTGAGGTTGAGCAGGACCTGTTTAAGCCGGAATGCGTCTCCCTGCACGGTAAGTCCCGGGGTCAGCTCATGCGTTTCCATCCGCAGGACCAATCCTTTTTGTTCTGCCAGCGACTTCATGATCGCATACGCTTCTTCCACCAATTTCGCGGGTTGCAAAGGCGCCGGATGGATCAGCATCCTTCCTGCCTCCAGCTTGGAAAAATCGAGTAGTTCGTTAACGGTCGACAACAACATGTCCGAGGCCGACCTGATTATTTTTATCTGCGCCTTTTGCAGGTCCGGCCAATTTCCATTTTGAAGCAGCTCCGTTAAACCTCTGATCGCGGTAAGCGGGTTGCGGATCTCGTGGCTCACGCTTGCCAACAGGTGGCTCTTGGCGATAGTCTGCCTTTCCGCATCCAGACGGGCTGTTAAAAGGCTTTTTGCGTGGAGGCTGACCCGGTAGATATTGTATAAGGTGAGTAAAAGCAATAAAACAATGATGAGGGAAGAAAGAGAGCCGATGAGGGATAGCTGCGTAGCGGAGCGACGGGCGATCTCAACCGCCTTGCTTTTATTTAGTTCCTGATCGGCCTGCTGCTGCCGCTGAAAACTGTGCAGCATGCTATTCAGATTCTCTATCAGGGAGAAGTTCAGCAATACCAGTTCCCGATCCCTGGAATTGAGCATATTTCTTGCGGCCAATTGTCGTTTTAAATTTTCTCTATAATCGTCTTCTACCGATCGGACCGCCTTGCGGATCATAATCAAGGCGCTGTCCCGTTGGATATTGGTAGCCGAAAGTCTGTCGACGGTAACGGTATCTTTATCATTCACACCTGATAAAGCGGTTCTAAACCGGTGAAAGAAACCGCCTCTTTTGCTTATTTTTTGGGAAGTGATGACCGTATCCGTCCTATGGAGTTTTTCAAGCGGCAGTTTATAATGTTTATAATAAGGAGAAGGAAGCTGCCAGGCGATCTTTTTACCGGTATCCAGCTGCAGGGCTGCCGTCAAAGCCACGTCTATGGATCGTTTGAGATCGACGATCATCTTGTTAATAAATAGTTTTCTTTTAAGGTCATTCTCCAATGAAGCCCGATCCTTTAGCTCTTTTTCCGGGGCATCATAGTTCTTTTGTAAGGAATTTACAGCTGTCTGGATCTTTTTAAGTCCATTGCAATATTTTAAATAATACACTTTATCATAGGTAACTGTGTACAGGCGAAAATCATTCTCCGCCTGGTACAGGTCGCTTATGCTTTCCTGGAGGGTAGTAATGCCCGAATCAAAGCGACTCAGCGCATTGATAGAAGCCATCAATTCTTCCGTATGCTGCCGGCGCGCAAAGCCGGCGATCAAAACGCCGGCCAGGATGATGCAAAGCAGGGTTATTATTATCTTATTTATCGAAGACACAGGGATGCCTGAAAATTTTGGTTAATTAACTGGTTGTCTGCGAAAAAGAAGATTGTTTTACAGGTTCCTGACCGGATCAGGGGAATGCATGAAGCCGGGATTTATCCCGTGGGCAGATTGATTATTAAGGATCTATAAATATAGATAATTAAATGATATAAACTATAACTATTGACGACAGATCGTTGGCTTTAGTTTCGTTTGTAAAAATAGAGCGGCGCCGGAGTGGTTTCCCTCGTCTCGCTTAGGGTATAAAAACCCGAATAGTCGAGTGCAAAACATACGGCTTCGCCTTGCTGCTCTATCTGGTAATGGAGGATAGAGGGGGTACGCGACAGGGTCGTAGCAATCGATTCCGAGGGGCTGCGGGTATAGAAATAAAGGTTGGTATATGTTTTTACGATCAGCTCTTTGCTGTCCGGGGAGAGGGTTGCGCTGGTCACATAATTATAGGGCAGCCTGGATATGTATATCGCCGTCATCATTTTTGTCGTGTCCTGGGGAAAGGGCAGCTTGTAGAGCCGGGAGCTGTCTTCTCTTTTAGTGATGACATAGATATCGCGGGTATTCGAATCGACCAGGAAAGCCTCTGCATCGTGGGAGCCGTCGGGGTATTTGAAGGTGAGCTTAGTGAAGGTCGTGATAGACGAGCTCGTTATGTCAGCTATATTGATCTTAGGCTCAATAAACCGATAGAGCGTATAACTCGGATATACGGCATTATTATCCCCGATATCGCCTACGTAGAGGTATTTTGTTCCCTTTACCGGACCGGCGCCTAATACGATGTCTTCCCAGTCGCGATTGATACCGCCTACGATCCTGATCTTTCCGGCAATCTTGCCGTCATGGCCCAGGAGATAGAGCTGGGAGGGGTTGCCACTATCTTCCTCTACCCATAGATAGCCGGGATTGGCTTTGCTGTCGGCGATGCCGGAGGCTTCGCGGATAGAGCCGCCGGTAAGGGTGATACTCTGGGGTGTCTCGCTGTATTCATCCGGTCCCGGGGTCTGTGAGCCGGATTTTTGGCAGCCTAACATACCCGCCAGAAGCAGAAATGGCAGAATTCGGCCTGGGGTTCTAAAACAAAAGGGGTTAGGCAAAATGAATGGTTATTTCCGCCAAATATAAGGGTTTGGGAGCTCACCATAATGACAGGGCCCTTTTCATTTTGGCATGGATTGTCAGATGTGGTGACCGGCGTTATTTTTTTTGCCAACAAAAAATTGAGCTTTTTATTTTTTGAGAATGATTGTTTCTGCGGATGGCCGCTGCTGTAAAACAGCGGCCGATGCTCTCTACCTAACCTTCTTTTTCCTTTCCTTAAGCCTTAAGATGCTTTGTTAGCGGGCCATACAATACATGTATTTTATAAATAATATATCAAAACCTCTTCAGTTGGCAAGGATGGCGCAGAACTTGAGATCTATAATTCGATCATGAATTATCAAACTTTAAAAATACATAAAATGAAAAATTCTCTGAAAGCCATCCGCGTGGCATTAGCCACTTTAGGAATCGTTATTGCATCACAGGTCAGTGTGCTGGCTGCCAGTAATGACAGTGAATCGACTTCTTCCAGTCTCAGTGCCGGACAGATTGTAGGCGGGTTCGTATTACTGCTGTTAGTGATATTGGCGCCGCTGGTTAAAAGCAATAAAGTGATTGCGCAGAAATAAGCATAGCGTTTTATTTCTTTCAGGCAGTGACTGGAGTTGCTGCCTTTTTTATGCAATAATAGCGGGTAAATTTTCTATTGCAGAGCTATTTAATACCGTTGCAATTTCAAGCAGAATTGTTTAATTTCGATATATGTCAGTTACAAGAAAAAATACTACCCATAAAAGGGCAAAAAAAACGCCCCCTACTGTAGTTGTAGCAACTAAAACTTATCACCCGATTGAAGAGGCAATTTTCCCTGAAAAGATTAAAAAAGTAAAGGAAGTTCTCTCTAAATCAAATTTTCGGCGTCCCTAACTTGCAATCCGGAATGGTTATCTATAAAAATCAATATTCCCTCGTATTATAGCAGGTTTGAGAGCATTTTACATGCATATTATTTGAAGGCAGTGACTCTGGTTACTGCCTTTTTTGTTGGAGGCCCTATATTCGACAATTGCCACCGCGGCGAGCCTTATTTTCTCCTGGCCATATAGGTGATTCCGACGACGAGAGCGAGGCAAAGCAGGGCTTTAAGGAGGTTGTTCTCCCCCCATTTATTCCCTGTATGTGAATACTTATCGGAAGAGGAGGAGGGAGATATGGACGAGCCTTCTGTCAGCACATAGCCCAGGTCTCCTTTTAGTTTGTCATAGTCGGTGAAAAAGTCGGAGGCTTCGCCGGGGGCGATATGGTCTTTGAGGGCCTGGTATTCGTATTTTATATTGACCTGCCGATCCGTTGCGCTGGTCGACGACAGGAAAAGGAAGTAGGGTGACCGTATCTCGCTAGGCTGTTCTTCGAAATGCCAGTCTTCCGGTACACGGATCTGCATTTCTTCTGTGTAATGGGCGGGATACGTAAGGGCGATCGGCATGGTACGGTCATGCTCTTTGGGTTTCTTGATCAGGCTGCTGATCAGCAGTGCGTTGAATGACGCCCTGTTCTCCCCTTTTTCAGTTTCCCATAATTTGTTGATCTTATAGTATTCGTAGGTGGTGATGGCGCCGTCTTTGTCGTCCTCTACTATTTTCAGGCTGTCCGATGCCTTTGTCCCTTCATAATAGCTATTATAAAAATCCAGATAGGTCTGCTGCAGCTCGGATCTCGTATTGCTGTTGACTTCACTGCGAAGATCATCCGCAAAGGAGCCCGTATACCGGGTGACCACTTCCAGGGTAGCGGGTCCGTGGGTATCTTTTACCGTAAAGACTTCTTTGGCCACTACCTGCCCGGGGTCCTGCAAAGGGATTATGGACGGGCCGGTAGTAGTATCTGTCAATACCAGTCCGCATTTGTAATCCGGGTAGGAAATATCCTTTATACCTCCCCGCTGGAAAGAGATAGTAGGATCGAACCAATAATATTTGCCGCCTACCCGGGCTCTTACCGTCACATGATCGAAGGCGAGGGGCGTTGGAAGCCAGTTCTTGATCTCCTGTTTGTCCGTCGTGTTGATGAATACGGGGGCAGCTTCTATTCCCAGGGACTTTAAGATCGTGCATAGAAGGAAGGTCTTATCCTTGCAATCTCCAAACCGCTGGGCAAAGATCTTATCGGGATCATTGGGCTTATGGCTATTGACGCCCATCTCGATACCCATATAGCGGACTTCATCCTGAACGAAGCGAAGGGATTCCAGCGCTAACTTCTCCTCATCGTTGCCGGAAGCCGAACGGATCTCTTCCACTTTCTTTTTCAGGCCGGGGGAGAGTTCGGCATGGGGAGTGAATAAGGGCTGAGACCATTTACACACTTCATTCCAGCTGGTATATTCGCTGATCATGATCGAGGCATAAGGGTCGTACCAGGAAGGCAGCTCATCCTGCGCCCGCAAGGCCGGCACATCTTTAAATTCCCATTGATAGGTCTTATCCTTGCCTTGTTGTGTAATTTCCGGTTGTTTGTCCGTGAGCCGGTTCTTTATCTGCAGCTGTCTGTCTGCCGGGCAAACGAGCCTGTATAGCAGGCGCCCTATCGGTGCGCCATATTGTGTCTGTACGAAAGTGCTGAATTTGCCCTTGAAGACAGGATTGAACCCTTCTACGGAATAGGAGTATTCTATTCTATCTCCTTTGCGGACGTCTTCGAGGAAGAGGAGCGCCGTCACCGTACCATTATAAATGCTGCGGCCCAGCTCGGTCTCCTGCCGGACCATCTTTATTTTTTTGAGGTCCAGCTTGTTGATAACGGAGTCATCCCGAATGATCTGTATGCTGTGAAAAAGCATGTGCTGATACGAGGGATCGTAGCTGACGGATATTTGGGATCCGTTCTGTATGCCTGCCTCTGTAATGATCTTCGTGACGGTCTTATGATAAACGGTCTGCGTGGCAATATTGACCTGTCGTTCCAGCGCCAGGTAAATGTATCCGTCAGCCGCGTCGCCGGGAACCCGGGCATTATTGTAATCGGTGTTCGTACGGACGATCCAGGAGGGTTCGTTGCCTGCGGCGGCTTTTTGACCGAACAAGGCCGGGCAGCCTAGTAACGCTACCAGAAACAGGCCTACAAAGGGGTATCTTTCTATTTTCATGAACGAATTGGTAAAGAAGAGCAAAATAAAGAAAATCTCCTACAATTTCCTATACATGATATACGCGTTTGTAAATCCATCCCGGCTGTGATTAAATGCTTCCGGGATTTCACCGATTATATTGAATCCCAGTTTTTTCCATAAATGGACGGCTCTGGTATTGCTTTTAATTACTATATTAAATTGCATTGCCTTATATCCCATTCGTTTGGCTTCTTCCAGGGAAAATTCCCCCATCTTTTTTCCTATGCCCTGACCTGAAGCCTGCGGTGAGGTCATAAAAGCGGCATTGGCAACGTGAGAACCGAGGTCTGGTTGATTGTCTTTAATTAGAAATACTCCTACTATTTCGTCGTCAACTAATGCCACGTAAGTATGTTTATCCTGCCCGTACCAAAATCCCAGCATTTTTTCTTTTGATGAATCAGGAGCAAAAACATAGGTATCTCCCGTTGCGATCACTTCTTTTGTAATATGCCAGATTTCATCTGCGTCTGTTGCGACTGCTTTTCTGATTTCAATCATGTTTGTATTTTAGATTCGGCCCGAAGCTGAACTCAGGCACCCGGTCGACCGGAAAGCCTTGCTGCGCGAGGGACCGCATTCTTTTTCTCCAGCCAGGAATTAAAGAGGGTATAGAAGACCGCGAGAATGATGGCGCCTTTAAACATGCCGGTGAAGCCCCAGGCGGCCAGGCCGCCGATCACTCCTAAGAACAGGACGAGGAAGGGGAGTTTTCCGCCACTTTTGGCAAGGAGCAGGGGTTTTAAGAATGCATCGATCAGCAGCAGCGCAATACCATAGATAATAAGGAAGATGGTTACGCCGGTATGTCCCTGCGCTGCCGTGCTGATCACCAGGGGTATCCAGACCAGCAAGGGCCCCAGTTGTATCAGTACGAGGAAGAAGATCAGCGCGGAAAGGCCGAGGGCAAAGGAGATTCCCGCAATGCTCAGGCCGATCCAGGAAATAATCGCGGCTATCAGGGCGGTCCCCATTACTCCGATCGATACGCTTTTGATAGCCTGGGTGGTAGCCTGGAGGAGGGAAAGCCCATCCCGTCTGCCCATAAGATGTTGCATGGTCCTTTTGATAGGACCCAGCATTTTCTCTCCGGCAGCCAGGAAAAAGGCGGAAATAAAGATGCCGGTAATAAATTGAAGGATGGTTCCCAGCAAGCCTGCTCCACTGGTTAAAATATGACGTAGGGCCATTTTGATCTGCTCTTCATGATGGGCGATAGTTTCCCGGGGGCTATTTTGCAACTGTGTCCAAAATTCTGAAATCTCACTTCCTATAACCGGTAAGCGGGGGAGCCAGGTTGGAAGAGGGGGAAGGCCGTTGGCCTTTATATCGTTTATTCCGTCGATGGCTTCCCGGAGATGGTTCCTGAAAGCAGAAATGATAAAAATAAAGGGGGTGGCAATGATGGTCAGTAGTAAAACCGAATAAATAACTGCCGCCAGCCTGCGCCGGCGTCCAACAAGCTTTACCAATTTCTCAAAAGGTCCGGCAAAAGATACGGAAAAGATCAGGGAGAAGGTCAGTACGCCGATAAAGACCCTGAGCACATCATAGAGCGCCAACATCAGGCTCACCAATAAAAACAAGACCAGTATCGTCTCAATCATGCTACGGGAGTTAGGGCCCGCCGGAATAATTTTATTCATAAGTGTCAGTTGCTCTTAAAGTTAGCATAAATTTATAGCTATTTAGGCATCTTTCCATGAAACTGAAAAAGCGCGTCCTGTTCCTGCTTACGCTTCCTGTACTTATCCTGCTGATTGGCGGAGGATTGCTCTACTTCTTTATGGTCCATCGTTTTAAGGACAGCCTAAAGTTCATTGTGAACAAGGAATCCAGGGGCAGGTATGTATTCGATGCAGGGGATGCGCAATTATCGGTATGGGATAAAACGATCGTGCTGAAGGAATCCGTATTGTATAACCAGGATAGTGTAAACGCCGATGTGGCTTACCGGATCAGCATACATGAAATCTATTTTTCCCTGGCGTCCTGGAAAGAGCTTCTTTTCCATAAGAAGATCGTCGCTGACAGTCTCTCCATAGAGAGGCCGGATATCAATATTCATGTCCATAAAATGACAGGGCCGAAGGCGCATCCGGACTTTCATCCTTCCGACCTGGTAACCTACCTGGAAAAGACCCTGCAGCATTTCAATGTACATGCTTTTACCTTAAAAGAGGCGGCCTTTACGTATGAGGGTCCTACTGAGGGGATACCGCTGCATGGGGATCATATCAATCTGGCCCTCACCAATTTTACCAGGGTGAACAACGAGGATAGCCACCTGCTGGGGTCGGATAAGGTGGGGATCTATCTGGGCAGACAGCACTGGGCGCTGCCCGATGGGCAGCATGAAATTGATTTCAGCCGGCTGCAATTCGACAGTAAGGGTCAGCGGTTCGAGCTCGATTCCTTCAGCTTTTTCCAGAAAGCAACGCCGGAGAAAGGAGAGGTCAGGATACAGGGAGACAAATTCTTTTTTACTTCACAGCATCTTCCGGCTATTTATCAGAAGGAAGAACTATTGCTGGACACGCTGATCTGCGTCAATCCAGTGCTTACGACTGTCAATAAGGGTAAGGTGGAAAAAATAAAAGATTCCCTGACAAGGATCCAGGTGACTGGTAATCTGTTCAAACGGATCCAGGTTCAATTCATTTCCGTCATCGACGGGCAGTTAAACCTGCAACGGGACGGGCATACGGAAAATACCGCTACCCGCAAAGCGAATATGAGCATTTATAATCTTTCGGTAGATCCCGAGGCCACCCCTTCCCTTCGTACCGATAGCATCCGGATCAATCTGAAAAAGCTGGAGTTCATCACGAAGGACAGTCTGTTCCGGCTCGGCATTGACGAATTCTCCATCCGGCAGAACGACGTGCTTTTCAGGAATGTGAGTTTCGGGCCTACGTCCTTCAATCGTTCCGAAAAAGAAGTGGTGTTCACCGCTCCTTCCCTATTGCTGAAGGATATCAACATAACCGACCTGATGCAGAAGCACCTGAAAGCATCGGGGGCGGAGCTCTACCGGCCTTTGATCGTTGTGTATGACAAGCGGGGCGGGGGGATCTCCGGGGCGGGAACTGGCCCAGCGGGAAGAAGTTCGGCCGGAGGGCCTGCTGTCATGACCGCCATTTCTCCACACAAGCTGGCCTTGTTTTACCGGTCGCTGCATGGCATGAGCGAATTGATCGATGCGCCGCACTTTATTATTACCGATGGAGCGGCCAATTTCCAGACAACCGGTGCACAGCCGGTGAAGCTGACTGTCAAAGGGTTTAATACACATATATTGCTCAATCAGCTTTTTGAAAGTGATTCGCTGGTGGATATCAAACATGCCATCCCGGATCTACGGATAGGCGAGCTGAACCTGGTTTCGAAAGGGGCGCATATCAAGGTCATGGGGTATCGATTTGACGGAGTCAAGCGGCTCAGTCGGGGGGAACAATTCGAAGCTGCCCTGGCCAATGGAACAGAAATAAAAGGGAAGGGGATTTACTGGAGGGTGTTCGATTGGGATGTTTATCAAAAGACAAAAGATATACAGATCGACTCTTTACATGTCGATGAGCTGGCCGTTCATGCTATCCCATCCGGCGCAGGCATCCATTCTCCCGGTGGAGAAGTCCGATCCCCCGATGGTGACGTTCGTTCTCCCGATTCGGTCAGGGAGCTGCCTGTCATCCGGATCGGGCAGCTTACGGTGAACAATATATTTTTTGACGGTAAGGCCGGGAAGGGGGATCTGCATTTCAGCGCTCAAAAGCTGCATGCGGAGGGTATCGGGTCGGCCAAACGGGTGCTGACCTGGAATCATGCGAGCATGCATCTTGCCGATATCGCCTTGAACGGGAAGAACAGCCGGATCCGGCTTGGGGAAGTCTCGTTTGACGATAAAACGGAAACGGTGCTCAAGGGATTGGAGGTTGAATCGGGAGCTTCCGGGGTCAGGCTGTCGGTTCCGCTGATCCGGATGAGGGTAGAGCTGCATTCCAGTGATCTCAGCCAGCTATCTATTCCGGCCTTGCTGGTGGATGATGCGGCGCTGCATTACGCGAAAACCGCTGCAAAGGATACGCTGGCAGTAGATGCGACCCTGGCTCTGCAGATGAAAGATATACATCCCGGGAAAACGATACAAGCCGGAGAAGCAAAAATTACTATAAAGCAGGCCGATATCCGGTACTCCAAAGATAGTATGACCTTATCGGTCAACCATCTTGCAGCGGCCTTTGACGATAGGGCGTTCAGTTGGGCGAAGCCGGTTAAAATAAGCTGGCAGCAACTGGCTACAAAGACGACCATCAGCGAAGGGCGGCTGCACTATAAGGGGAAAAAGGTCACTGCGGATGCGGCGGATTTTTCCTGGAATCCATCCGGCAATCGTCTGCAGCTGCGGCATTTTAGCGTTATCCCCAACGAAAGCCAGGAAGAAACCTTTAAACAGGCGCCCTGGCAGACGGATTATATCTATGTGAAAGGTGAAGCCCTGACACTGACAGGGATCCGTCCCGACCGTTTGCAGAAGGATTCTTTAATCCGGATCAATAAGCTACTACTGGACGAAGCAGCGATTGCTGCTTCCCGGGATAAGAATATGCCTTTCCGGCATGGCGTCGAAAAGCCTATGCCGACGAAACTGATCAATGCAATCCCTTTTCCTGTAAGGGTGGATTCTATATTGTTGCATCGCAGTTCGGTTGTTTATAATGAGCTGTCGTCCAAGACCCATCAATGGAGCCACATTCCCTTTGAGGATCTGAATGCCGCTATCGTAAATGTGAGCAACCGGAATAACCGGGGAGATACGTTAAAGGTCCTGGCCACGGCCCGGTTATTCAACAGCACGATCCGGCCTTTTATTTATGAAGAATCGTATGGGGATTCTCTGTCGGGGTTTTTCGTCAGGAGCCATCTATCCCCTATCGACCTTACGCTGTTCTCCCAGGTATCCATTCCCATGGGAAATGTAAGTGTCACCAGCGGACATGCCGATACGCTCTATTCCTATTGGGAGGGTAATAAGTATGCGGCGACCGGGAGCATGCATTTCTTTTACAAGGATCTAAAGATCCGGATACTGGATAAAGAGGATAGTAAAAAGAGGCATTTGCTTCCTGTTGTGGAGACTTGGGCGGCCAACCTTATTTTACCGGATCAGCGGAGGAGGGCCGCCGCCATTTTCGTAGAGCGGGACCGGGAAAAATTCATTTTTAATTATTGGGTGAAAGCTATCAGCAGCGGGGCCCTGACCACGGTTGGCATTAAAAAAGACAAAGACTACCGGAAAAAATACCTGGAGAAATATAAACAGTACTCGTTACCGGAGAAAAGGATGGATGCCTGGAAAAAATGAACGGGGCGACCAATAGGGTCGCCCCGTTCAGCGGTCCGGAAACGAATTACATCTTCTTCTCCATCTTCTCACATTTCTGCGCTTCTTCCAGATGATGGTGAAGAGTAGGTAACGTACTATTGGCAAATGCTTTGATATCGGCGTCTGAGCCATTCTTTGCTTCATCTTCGAACAGGCTGATTACTTTCTTGTGATCGTCTACCATCATACTAATATAAGCTTTGTCAAAATCCTTGCCTTCCTTTTTCTGCAGGTCATCTATGTTCTTCTGCATTTCGGGGGAAATAGCAGGGGGAAGGGTAATATTCTTGGACGCTGCGACTGCTTTTAATTTGTCTGCCGCGGCGGTGTGATCTTTTTCCATCATGGCGCCATAGGATTTAACATCTTTGGCCATTCCTTTTTGCTGAGCAAGCTGTCCCGCCTGAATTTCCGTCATTCCGGCATTGGCTGTGTTTACGACGAAGGTCGCATCATCTTTGGATACAGAAGCCGGGATGGATGCTGCGGTTGTTGTGGCGCTATCGTGTACTCCGGTGCTATCCATTTTCACCATATTGGAATCTTTGGCATCCCTGGTAGTATCGGATTGATTACTACCACAACTGAAACAGGAAAAAGCGAGAACGGCTGCAGCACAATAGTTAGACAAATTTTTCATAGTTGCTATTTTTCTTTTATAAAAAATGATATCAGATGGATAGATTCAATTATTATACCACCTGCCCATAGGAGAGCCCGGGCAGGGGTGTCTCCAGGTTATACGGCTTGTAACCGGGCCGGGTATTGAACAGCCAGGCATGTAACTGGGTGCGGAGATCGCGCCACCATCCGCTATGATTGGCGGAAGCATGACTTTCGAAATAATCCACTTTGGTCATCTTCACTTTTATCAGCACCATGTGATCGGCGACTCTTTCCCTTATCTCTTCGTAAACCAGGTTATTGATCTCTTCCGGATCGCTGACGATAAACGCCTTGCCGGTGAGGTGCAGGAAGAACTTCTTCCCTTTGCGGAAAAATTCCAGCTTGATAGGAAATTCCCGGTCAAACTCATGCAGGGCCTGGCGGGGGCGGGGAACGAAGAACCAGATTTGCCCCAGGTCATCTACTTTCATGATGGAGACAATAGTGGTGGACATCCTTAGAAGAGAGCTATTCTGGCTAAAGAATAAAGCGTTTCTCAATTCCTGTATTTTTTCACGTAGAAAGGTTAGATTGGATGGATTCAACATAACTGTCATTTTAACAAGGAATTTCAAATTCAATACCACTCCCTGGTTAAAGGGAAATGGGGAGCGGATAAACCATCGATGAATGACTAAGTATCAATGCCAAATGAAATGTTGGCGGGGATTCCGGGAAGCCTGGCCGATTGATTTGCTTAGGGAATAACTGGGGATTCTGAGGAAAATATTGCACAGGAATGCCGGCGGGAGGTGCGGAGGGAAGGGATGTACGCCTAAACAAAGTTGGCATAATTTTTTAATGTTTGTAAATGTCAATAAACCTGAAAGAAAAAAGAATATTCATAGGGCCCTGTTTCTACAGGGTCCTATATTCTGTTTTTTTTAAATTCAAGGGTATGATACGAAAATTGAAGTCCGGTCAATACCGGATCTATTCAAGGAAGAAAGATCCGAAGACCAATAAACGGAGGAATCTGGGGACATTCGAGTCCATCGAAGCGGCTAAGAAGCACGAAAAGGCGATTCAATATTTTAAACACGGGTAGAGGTCAAATACGCTTGAAAGAGATGGGTTTTCCTTTTTCATCTTCCCATTCCATGGAAGCATTGCCGTTTTCTTTTTTGGTGATCTCTTTGATAATGAATTCTTCTTCTCCCACTACAACCCCACAATAATCCCCTTTGATCGTCAGCGCATATTTCAGGGATTCTTCCCCAAGGGGTGAGGAATGGCGGATAGTCAATTGTTTGAACAACCTATCGTCCCTGATCTCCATATGATCTGCTGTAAATGAATATATGTCTCCATTGTCTGTCCTCTTCCAGCTGCCCGGCAGGGATACTTCGCATTCACTAAGGTCAGTTGTGTTTATCATAACGTATTAATTATGGTGAAATCCAATAATGGCAGAATCCCGGTATCTTTTGACCAGGTCCAATGCCCGCCTCAAAGCCACCTGCTGATCCCTGATCATGCTTGTAATTTTGTACGGCAAATCCACTCCCAGGCTAAGCGCCCACTCATAGGCTTTCTGGATGGCCTGTTCCCCATATTCACTGGCCACTAAAAGGGATTGGGTGTCAAGGCCGCTAAAGCCGGCTTTCAGATCCAGCCAAAAAAGGTAAATCCTGCCCGAGATGGTATTCTTTGCCACCGGAGCTCCCCCCAGGTGTAATACTTCCGCGTGCAGCTCATTGATATAGGATCTGCTTTCCATGGCCATTTTGTAGAAAATATTACGGGCTCCGATATCGGTGTTTTTTTCTTCGTGCGACGCCTTCTCGTACCCACTGACCCGATCAATATTGATCCTGATAAGATCATTCAAAACCTCGATGGTCTTTTCATTCCTGATCATACTAAAAATTTAATTAGGATTTAGATCTTTATTATTAAATAATCGTGCCTCAATCTCTTATACATGCAAAAGCCTGGTAACAGATACCAGGCTTTTGTTGTAAACAGGCCTTAATTGCTAACTGCCCATTCTCTCTTTATGCTTACCCGTTAATGCGGAATCTTCCTCTTGGTCCCTTCCGGATTATCGTCGATCTGGATCCTTTTTTCGGGACTATTTGGATCGAAGTCTGATTCCGTTACCGGTTCGTCGTCAGCATCGGACAAGTCTTGCTTTTTAAAGGCCTTTTGGGCACCTTTGCCCGGATCACCTTTCACGGGCTGGTTCTTATGCCTGGGATCCTTTCCGGATGTCGTGTTTTTGTTTCCCTGTTTTGTCATATAGCTCGTTTTAAAAAATTCTACAATGTGATTGCCGGAATTATCTATAAAAAAACAATGCCAGGGAGAGGGGCTGCGTCAAAAAAAGGTTGTGCAGGCAAGGACTGGACGATGACCGGGGTTAAGACTGGGTAATTAATACGGCAGCCGGGAAATTATTTACCGAGGAAGGATTTACTCATGCGGGCGTGTGCGGCAATGACGGTCTGGTCGAGGTCCTGTATTTCAAAGTCTGTGATTCCCAGGGCTTGTAAGGCGTTGGTATAGGGGTCTCTGAGCGTGCCGCTGCTAACCAGGGTCAGGGGGAGGCAGGTTCCTATTAAGTCCTTGCATTCCGAACCGATCAGGAGCCCGCTCAGGTAATGATAATTATCTTCTTTCGACAGGGCGCCAAAGAGCTGGTGGGTCCTTACCAGGAAGGAATGGTGCAGGAGGTTGGCGTCAATGCTGTCGAGGACGCCCTGTTGGAAGGCTGTTACGGCGGGGGCGGCGGTCTCGGCTACGGAACCGGTGGGTTCAGCTACGGAGCCGGCCAGAATGCTGTGCCGGATTAGCAGGCTGAAGAACTCGCCGGTCATATAGGTTTTAAAATCGATTACTTTCCCGTCCCTGACCCGGATATGTTTGGAGTGGGTGCCGGGGAAAATGAAGATGCGCTCGCCAGAGGCGGGGCTGGGGAAACAGCCGATCAACTGAGTTTCTTCTCCCCGCATCACATCATTGGAAGACCTTACGCCGGAGAGGAGGAGGGTCCGGTGCGGGAATACTTCGGTCGCTTCGAAGATTTCCATCCGCAGGTCTTTTCCGTCTACGCTAAAAGGAAGCTCTTTATACGGGAGCTCTTTCATGCCGATGCTGGAGGAAGCCATGCCGGAAATGATCAGGGGGATACCGGACAGAGGAGATGCCTGCAGCTGCTGCACGCGGGCTTCGAGGAGAGAGCGGTAAAAGGGTATTCTTTCGGCTTCTCCTTTCCCTGTGTTCTTCCATAGCTGAAAGGCGGCAGCGATGCCCTGGTCATCCTTCACCCCGGCCAGCACCCGGAGGGTATGAGCTTCCACCAGCCGGAGCCGTAGGGAGGTAGTTCCCCAGTCGCAGCTGATGAAATGATTGCTATCAGGCATGTGTTATAGCTTGTATGTATTGTTCCGCGCGGGTTTTGAGCTGTTGGAGGTATTCGCCGGTCACCGCCGGTGTCGCCTTTACGAGGGCCGACCCGATGCCGAAGGCCACGGCGCCTGCTTTGAAAAATTCCCGGATATTATCCAGGTTGACGCCGCCGGTCGGCATCAGGGGAATATGGGGAAGGGGGCCGCGCAGGTCGCTGAAATAGCCGGGTCCGACGGATGCCGGGAAAACTTTGACGATATCTGCGCCCCATCGATGCGCCTGCAGGATCTCTGTAGCGGTGAAGGCTCCGGGGATGCTGATGGCGCCCAGTTTCTTCGTCGTTTCGATCGTCGCCCTGTCGAGGGAGGGGGAGATAATAAATTTAGCGCCGGCGGAGATGGCGGCAGCGGCAGCCTCCCCATCGAGCACGGTGCCGGCCCCTACCAGGATCTGGTCGCCCAGTCGGTCTACTACCCGTTCGATGGCGCCAAGAGCATCTGGTGAATTGAGGGTGATCTCCAATAATTTCACCCCGCCCTCGCTGAGGGCCCTGGCTATTTCGACGATGTAGTCCGGGTCGGCGCCCCGGAGGATGGCCACTATTTTATAGATGAGGATCTTTTGTAAGGATGTCATTTCCCCCTAAAATTACCTAAAATAAATTGTTTGTTTATTTCATCGTAGATCAGGAGGTGATCATTCGGGTTTCCGTCTTTATCAAAGATCTTTTCCCAGGTATTCAGGGGTTCCCATATAAATGTGCCTTTACCCCGGCCGCCGGGGACGGTGAAGGCGATCTCATTGACTTCTTTTTTGAATTCCGAGTATTCTACTACGACGACATCCTTGCGGTAGCGGGCTGCCAGATCGCGTACGTTATATTGCAGATCGGTCAGTGTTCCATGCCATTTGGGATAATAGGACAGGCCGATCACATCGAAGGGCACTTCCCGGGCCAGCATATTGTCCACAAAAAAACGGGATTCGTCGTTCTGCCCTCCCAAGGCTATGTGCAGCATGATCGGTATCGTCGGGCTAATAGCCTTTACACCGGAGATGCCGGCATAGATCAGCTGCGCCAGGTTATCGAGGTTAGCGATGGCGCCTTCGGGCCAGATCATGCCATGGTTGATCTCATTGCCTACCTGCACCATATCGGGGTCGGTGCCTTGTTGTTTCAGCGCGGAGATCACTTGTTTTGTATAGTCGAATACCTGCTGCCGGAGGCGGGGGAAATCCGCGTCCTTCCAGGCGGCGGGCTTGTATTGCTTGCCGGGGTCGGCCCAGGTATCGCTGTAATGAAAGTCGAGCAGAAATTTCATTCCCGCGGCCTTGATCCTTTTGGCCATTTGCTTAGTATGCTCCAGGTCGCAAAAACCTTTTTTGGGAGCATAGCCGCTGTCCTGTGCCGGGTCGTTGAAGATGCGCAGGCGGATGTAGTTAAACCCATGGTCCTTTAAGATCTGAAGGGCGTCTTTTTGCTGGCCTTTATCCGAGAATTTCATTCCTCTGTCTTCCAGTTCGGGTAGGAAAGAAATATCCGCGCCCAGGATCTTGCCGAGGGGCTTGAGATGGGTGGGGGCGGTGCGCGATGATGCGGCGGCGTTGGACGATGCCGGGCCGGTGCGGGTTTCTGCGTTGGGTGAGGTGCCGCTGCGGGAGCCGCCGTCGAACCGGAGGGAGGTAACGTCGATGGGGTGGCTGCTCTCTGGCTGAACGGTATGAATATCGGTGGAGCCGGTCTGCAGGCCTTCTGCGGTTGCCTCGAATTTAATGACGCCGCTTTTGTTGCCGGACCGGACGATGACCTGGCATTTGCCATTAAACAAATGTCGCTGCCAGGCGCTGTCGGGGCATTGGTCGGGCTCATGGCTGGAGGGGTCTCCATTCCCCACTCCGATGATTGTCAGATCACCGCGGGTAATAAACCGAATAAGATTATCGGCATCAGGCACTTCCCTACCCTGTCTGTCCACTACGCTGATATTGATGACGGAGGCGTCTTCTCCATCGGCGAACATGGTTGTTTTATAGGGGGTCACCACCACTTCGTAGGCTGGGCCGGTTGTCTCGACCTTACCGGTAATCTTTCTTCCGTTCTTAAAAGCAACGGCTTCCAAAACACCCGCTTCGAAAGGAATGTCCCATTCCAGGTGTTTGTTGCGGGGCATTTCTTTTTTCCCCTGGCTCTTGCCATTCAGAAATAGCTCCACATCATCGGCGTTGGTGTTGACCCAAACGTTGATGGGCTGTCCTTCTTTTCCCTTCCAGTTCCAATGCGGGGAAATATGCAGCACATCTTTATCAGTCCACCAGGATTGATAATAGTAATAAATGTTTTTTGGGAAACCGCAGATGTCCATCACGCCAAAATGAGAGTTGATATTGGGCCACTGATAGGGAGTAGGCTCTCCGCGGTAATCGAATCCTGTCCAGACAAAACCACCGATCCACCAGGGTCTGACGGCGGCCAGCGGCCACCATTGCTCCGCCGTATTGGCCCACCAGGGCGCCGTGATATCCTTATCGGGGAGATAGCCAAGCAGGCTGTCTTTTGTGTAGATCCCCCGGGTGGTGACGGTGCTTCCCATCTCGGTGCCCATCACAGGTTGGCCGGGATGATCTTTATGATAGGGTTCCACGGCCGCGATCCGGTAGTTGAATCCTCTTACCGGGATGACTTCATTGACTCCATGGAAAACATTGGCGAGATCGGCGCCATAGGTGCTGACCCGTGTCGGGTCCAGTTCTTTTTGCCGCTGCAATAATGTCTGCGCTATCCGCCGACCTACAGAGCTGGTCTGGATGCTGCCTTCCTCATTGCCGATGGACCATAGGAATACGGAAGCGCGGCTGCGGTCCCGGAGGATCAGGCGATCGAACTGGCTGAGGTATTCAGGGCTGCTGTTGAGCAGGCGGTTCTCATCCAGCACCAGCATTCCCAGGCTATCGCAGGCATCCAGCAGTTCGGGGGTGGGTGCACCGTGGCTTGTGCGGTAGGCGTTGGCGCCTAATTCCTTTAATAAACGGATGCGGTAATACTGGAGGTAGTCGGGCAATGCGCTGCCCAGGCCTGCGTGATCCGGGTGACAATTCACGCCTTTCAGTTTCGTGTAGCTGCCATTGATGTAGAGTCCTGTTGAATCTATTTTAATATTGCGAATGCCAAACCGTGCTTTGTAAGTGTCGACTATGGCTCCACCAGTCGAACTAATCACCGGCACGACCCGGTATAGGTAAGGGTTATCCGGCGACCATAGGATGGGATGGTCGAGGGTAAGCTGTTGTTTAACGGTCTTCGTTTCGTTGTCCTTTAAGGTGATGGGCAGCTCCCTGCCCCTGGCTATTATTTGTCCATCCCTGTCGGTGATGTAACAGGAGACGGTCCCTTTGGCTGCGTTGAGCGCCTGGTTAGTGACGGTCGTTTCCACGTTGACGGTTGACCGATTATTGGCGGTTGCCGTATAGACGAACAAACCATCGGAGACGATGTGCAGGTTATTATATTGGTTTAGCCATACATGCCGGTAAATACCGGCGCCTTCATAGAACCATCCTTCGTATTGGGTGGCGTCTACCCGTACGACGATGATGTTTTCTTTCCCAAAGTTCACATAGTCCGTGATATCGTAGCAGGTGCCGCTGTATCCGCTGGTATTGCTGCCCACATAGAGTCCATTGACCCAGATCTTGCTATCCCGGAAGATCCCGTCGAACTGGATCACAAAGCGTTGTCCTGAGTCCGGGCGCGCTATCGAAAAATGTTTGCGGTACCATCCGATGCTGTTTTGAGGATATAAGCCGCCCACCGGTTTGTAGCCGTGGGCCATTACATCGGGGTTGGGGGAGTTTTCGAAGGGTAGTTCGACGGCCCAGTCGTGCGGTAATTGAAGGGTTCGCCAGGCGCTATCGTTAAAACGGGGGTCGATGGCGGTGCCGTCGGCTTTAGCAGATTTGGAGAAGATATTGGCCACCGCATAATTAAAATCCTGGGCCGGGTCGGCGGCATTACCCAGGTGGAATTTCCAATCCTTGTCAAAGTCGAGATGCTGACGCGAGGGCGAAGACTGCTGTGCGTGCCGGGACGGGGACTCGCGTTGCGGGAGCGGCTGGGCGATCAGGGTGACGGAAAAGATAGATACCAATAAAAAAACGATCGGGCTGATAATTCTGTTCATCCGTTAATTTTTGAATGCATTCATAGCTATTGTTGGCTTGCCGGTATTATCAAAGGCGCCTAAGCCATATCCCTGCCAGTTGTAAGATTCAGGCTCCCAATAAAAGACACCCAGGGCGTTGCTGTTAGCAACCGATTTGGTCTTGCTGATAATGTCTGTTAAAAAGGATAAACAGGTAGCCGGGTCATCCGCGGGCATGCCGACTTCGCAGATCATGACCTGTTTATTGTACCGGGTGATCATATCATTCATGTTGGCCAGGCATTGGGTATTGTATGACTGCCAGTTGGCGGCGGTGGGATAAAGCGACATGCCGATGATATCCCAGTTGGCTCCGTTGGATTTCAGGCCATCGAACATCCATCGGTATAAGCTGTTGTCATATCCATTGTTCAGATGCACGATTACTTTTATGGAATCGTTGACGGATTTAACCGCCCGATAACCGGCATTGACAAGGGCGGCGAAATTGGCCATGTTGGTGGAGGCCCGGCCGTCCTCCCATAACATGCCGTCGCTGGTCTCATTGCCAACCTGTACCCAGGTAGGCGCGATGCCATTGGCCTTTAAGGTATCCAGGACGGACACGGTATAATTATAGACGGTACTGGTCAGGGTCGTAAAATCGTATCCTGTCCAGGCGGCGGGTTTAGTCTGGTGTCCGGGATCCGCCCAGGTGTCGCTATAATGAAAATCGATCAGGATGCGCATGCCCAGTTTCTTTGCACGTATTGCCTTGGCTACTACGTCGGCATTATTATTCCATCCCCCTGCCGGGTTGACCCATACGCGCAGCCGGATGGAGTTGATGCCCAGGCTTTGCATAAGCTGGATGCAATCCATGGCGGTGCCGGCGCTGTTATAGAATTTATAACCGGAAGCTTCCATTTGCGTGAGCCAGCTGATATCTGCTCCTTTGGCGAATCCGGAGGAAATAGTGACAGTAGTGTCGGGCTGGGTAGGTGACGAGCCGGAACCACCGCTCTTTTTGCATCCAAAAGCTAAAACGACGAGTAAGCAGGCTGCTGCGAAAACAGGTACGAGACGTGCTACTAATTTCATTGATTTTGCGCGCATAGTTTATTTAATTGAATAAGTATAGCTGCCGGCAGCTCCGCTCAGATCCAGGGTAACGGTGTACACGCCGGTCGTAGTCACGGGGATATTACCGCCGTTATACGCCAGATTGCCTTTGGCATCAATTCCGAAATTGGTAGCCCATGCTGCGTCGCCGACAAATTTCAAATTGCCGCCTGCCGTCAGAGAAACACCGGTAGCTGTCCATTTATTCGTTGTCGGATCGAAGGTCATAGGGGTGGCGCTGGTGCTCCAGCTATTGAAGTCGCCGGACACAGTCCATGCTGTCTTCGTGTACGAAATGGTCAGCGCATTGACATCTGCCACTACTTTGCAATAAGCGGGTCCTGCAAAATAAAGGTTGCCGCCCGTGGGGCTCATGGTGGTGGCGCTGGTACCCCAGCCGTAGCTAATACCATTCCAGCTCGGGACGTTGCACAGCTTAAAGTTATTGTTTGCGTTGGGGAAGTTGATATACCCTTCGTAAGTGCCATCGCTCTTGACGGAAGCGAGAATCCATCCGGGCTGGTTGATGGGTGTCCAGGTGGGGTTCAGGAAATCACCGGCGGCGTATAGCTTGGGGTAAATGATAATTATCTTATAGGGCGTGACGGTAAGATTTACCACATTGGAATAAACGCTGGCAGCCGTCGAAGCTACGCCGGTACTTTGGAGGACATCGGCTTTTACCCGGGCCTCGACCTGTCCTGTCACGCCGGGAACGAGTCCCAGGGTGATCAGCAGGGCATTGAAATCGGCTACTGTGTATGATTTGGAAAGTCCGTTGACCAGGGTGACCGTCTGCGGTTTGGCAAAATTGCCATTGGCGGAATCTATTTGCAGGGTATAGGTCACGGCTACGGGCGTATTGAAGTTAACGGCCGGCCAGGTGAAGGATAGCGCCTGTGTGTTAGCCGCATTGGTACTGTCCAGCGTCAGGGTGGTGGAAGACGCGACGAGGCCTGCGGCGCCTGAAGCGGTAAAGCTGCCTTCTTTTAAAACCGCCCGCTGTTCGTCTTTTTTACAGGCAGTGAGGGAGAGCAATCCCATGGCGACGATAATCAGATGTTTCATAAATTATTTTTTTAGTAACCTTTGTTCTGGATTAGGTTGGGGTTAGCGGACAGGTCTGTGGAAGGCAGGGGGAAGAGGTTATATTTGGCGTCTACGGACGTCCCCGTTAGCACTCCGCCCTTCCATGCCCACAAATACGCTGCCGTTGTGAATTTACCGTACCGGATCAGGTCGGTGCGCCGGAAGGCCTCATAGTAGAGCTCTCTTCCCCTCTCGTCCAGGATAAAATCAGTAGTCAGCTGGCTGGCATTGATATTCCCGGAGGTACTGCCGCCATAGGCGCGGGTACGTAACAGGTTGATGTAGTTCAATGCGGTGGCGGCATCGCCGCCGCTGCCTCCTCTCAATACGGACTCGGCATAGGTCAGGTAAGTTTCTCCCAGCCGGAACAAGGGGAAGTCGATATCCGAGAAGTTGCCGGAAGGATCGGCATGGGGGGCCGGGCCACCGGAGCGGGTGACGTTCCTGAACTTAAACGTGGAGAAACCGTCGGCTGCCGTGTACAGATCTTTCATTTGCAGGGTCTGGGTGGATTGCCAGAACTGTGCCCGCTGATCGGTATTGCCGCTATAGTCGGAAAAGAGGTTTACGAAATCCTGCGTGCAACGCAGACCGCTCCAGCTCCCATTAGAGCCGGAGATCGATCCGGGGACACCAGCGGGTCCATGGATCAGGTAAGTAGTGCCTCCATAATTCTGGGTGTAGGTGGCGTCGTAGTTGATCGTAAAGATAAATTCGTCGGTATTCAGGTTGTCATCCGCCAATACCAGTTCGGGGTATTTGGGATGCAGGGTGTAGTTGGCGGCGATAACTTTATTGCAATAGGTGATGGCATCGGTATAGCGGGCAGTACCGGTGTATACTTCCGCATTCAAATAGATGCGTGCCAATAGTGACCAGGCTGCCGCCTGGTCTGCGCGGCCGTATTCATTGGCTTTCGGCGCTATCAGGCTGCTATCGACACCTTTTAATTCCGATTCGACATAGGTGAAGAGGTCTTTGCGGCTGATCTGTTTGGGGATGAAGGAGGCGACCTGATCATTTTCGGTGGCAAAGGGAGGATTGGCAAACAGGTCCATCAGGATCCAGTATTGATAGGCCCGCAGAAAGCGTGCTTCTGCCCGGTAATGCCGGATACTGTCTGCTGTAGCCCCGGTAAAACCTCTGCCGGCAATGTTGGCGTCAGAAGACTGCCGGATGAATTCATTACATAGGGTGATCTGGAAGAAAGAGCGGTAATAGAGTCCGTCGATGATGGGGTTGATCGCAGACCAGCTCATTTCATGCAGGCCCTGGATACCGGCATCGTTCTGCCAGGTCCAGGCGGCTTCGTCGGTCGTGATTTCCTGGAGATTGAAGTAGAGTCGCAGGAAGTCGGAATTCCCTTCGTCGGAAATGATCTGGGTGGAGATGTCGGGGTTACCCGTACCACCGGTGTTACCGGTAAGGGCAAAGGCGGCATAGACTTTGGCCAGGCCCTGTTTGTATCCGGCTGAGGTGCTGTAGGCTTTCGAAGCCGTGATATCGTTGGTGGGGGTCAGCTCCAGCTTTTTGGTACAGGAGGCCAGGGTAGAGATGACCGCGCCGACCAGTATGATTATTTTAAAATATTTCTTTTGCATATAGTATTTTTTGGGGCTGTCAGAATAGTTTAGAAGTCCAGGTTGAGGCCCAGTGAAAAAGTCCGGGGCTTGGGGTAAAGGTTGTTATCGATCCCCGGATTGTTGGACGTGCCGGCGGCAATTTCAGGGTCCAGGCCGGAGTATTTGGTAATGACGAAGACGTTCTGCACGCTGGCATTCAGCCGGAGGGTGGTGTGGGTATGGGAAATGGTCCCGACCTTATACCCGATATTGATATTATCCATCCGCAGGAAAGAAGCGTTCTCCAAATAATAGTCGCTGAGCAATTCCTGTCCGTTATTACCTTTGAATTTGGTGGTCAGGTAATTGGCGGAGGCATTGTACAGGACGGTATTGCCGGTGACCTGGATGAGATTCCCCCCCTGGCTATTGATATTATTATAGGCATAGTTGCCCAGGCTGGACCGCAGGACGAAGCCCCCATTCCATCTGCGCCAGGATACATTGGTGCTGAAGCCGAAGAATACTTTAGGATCGGCAGGCTTGCTCTTAAAGAGGTCGTTCTGGTTGATGATCCCGTCTCCGTTCTTGTCTACAAAGACGCCTTCGATAGGGGCGCCGGATGTGTTGTAGACCTGCTTGTATAAATAAAAAGTG
>Ga0179596_10000052_pt1 | contig 136857 bp, 118 predicted proteins | sample CZODoug1_1_08_16_FD_155494 | JGI IMG/M metagenome (GOLD analysis project Ga0179596, IMG submission 155494) | Vadose zone soil fungal communities from Angelo Coast Range Reserve, California, USA - CZODoug1_1_08_16fungal (Illumina Assembly) | ecosystem: Environmental > Terrestrial > Soil >... | reverse complement strand
TGAACTGCTGGCTCGGATCGGCTTCCGAGATGGCGATCGGCACGTACGGGTAGAGGCCGGCCGTGTAAGAGGTCGATTCCGAGGCGTCCTGGGTTTGGTGGAACTGACGCTGCCAATACGCGGTGGCACTGGTCAGATCGGCGAAGCCGAGATTGTCGGTGATCGTGAGACTGTAGATGTGCACCGTATCGGCGATCGGCTCCGCGATGTTGAATGCGTTGTAAGTGGCGCCATAGCCAGGCCCGGGTGGGCTATCGAATTCATCGTAACCGCCCATCACCATACGCTGATAAAACGCGGTCGCGACGACGGAAAAATCATCGCTCGGTTTGAACAGCACGCTCGCGCGTGCGCCGTACAGATATTCGGTATTGACGTTGGTAGCGACGTTTTGCACCGGGGCGGCCGCCACGTTGCCGCGCACCGTGGCTGTGTCGGCGGGAAACGGATTGACCGTGACTCGATCGAGCCATCCGCTGCGGTAGGTATCGGTGCCGACCACGCGCAGAGCGAGCGTGTTGCCGATCGGAATGTTCAGCATGAAGTTACCGCCACCATTGCCGCTGCCACCTTGGGTATCCGACAAGGTGCCTTGGAAAGAGCCTTCCCAGGTATCGAGCTTGGGTTGGTTGGTGATGACCTTGACCGTACCGCCCATGGAACCCGAACCATAGAGCGTGCCTTGGGGCCCGCGCAGCACTTCGATGCGATTGAGGTCATAGAGATTCGGATCGATGACGATTTTTCCGGCTTGAGACAGGGCCGGCGGGGACAAGGGGACTTCATCCAGGTAGAAGCCGACGGTCGGTGCCGCGCCGCCATTGGAAGCCAGGCCGCGGGCTTCGTATTCGGTCTGCCCCGGTCCGGCGGTGCGCATGGACAATCCCGGGACTTCGCGTGCCAGCCCCTCCACCGACGTGATGCCGGCGGCGGCAAGCTGATCACCACTCATGGCCGAGAGGCTGATCGGCGTGTTCTGAACGGTCGAATTGTATTTCTCGGCCGTGACCGTGATCTCTTCGAGACCCGTTTCCCCGGTCAGGACCAAATTCGGTGCCGCGCTCACCGCCGACAGCAAACTCCCAGACAAAATGAGGCTCCACAACATCGGGCGCAATTCTCGCGCGGCCGCTCGCGATAATACTGGCCCTGCGGGCGAGTTCGATAGTAAGCGGAACTTGTTCCCTTGCATAAAGACCGTCTCCCAATGTTCATTGTCGAAGCGTCAAGGCATCACATACCAACCGTTCCGCGATGTCCGCCCGGAGGGTTGTGAGACTTGATGGAACCTCACCCTCTATTGATGAGTTTTCCAGCGATGGAAAGATGCGACGTGCGATTCATGGACGCAGTGGACGTGATTACGTAGGCACTGTCTTGAACGAATTTGACTTCGAGCGCGAATGCGTTGGTCTTGCACCGGCAACCGTCAATGCGACCTTCGTGGCGCTCTAGGAGAGTGCGCAAATTTCTAACGATGGTCAATTGCAGTGCGCATGCTCAGCGGTTGGGTTCACCGCGTTTACGGCGCTTGAATACCGCCGCTCGAGGGGTGCATCATCAAACGCGTCCACCGTATTGCGGCATCTGCACGGAAACTCGTCACTCAACCCGGCTTTCTATTTCCATTGCACATCAGACCCAAAATGCCTTTGTTTACTGCGATCCCCGCGCACCGCGAACAACGCGACGGCGGGTCGTGGCAGCCCAGACATATTCATGCGGGTGCCTATGCGGCGCTTGTCCTTTCCGGGGGGTATGAGGAAAGCGGAACCTGGGGTCGGTTCCGCGTCCGCGCCGGTGACGTACTGTTGCACGATGCATTTGATGCGCATCTCAATCGCATCGAACCACGCGGCGCGACGACTCTGAATATCCCGCTGACGGGGGCCCAGAATCTCTTTAAAGCCGGGCGTGTGAGCGACGCGGACGCCATCGCTCGAACCGCTGAACGCGATCCGCAAGCTGCCCTTTACGTTCTGGCAACTCAATTGCGGGAGATTGCTCCGGTCGTTGAGGATTGGGCGGATCTGCTGGCAAACGAGATAGTACGCGACCCAAGCTGTCGTCTCGATCGTTGGGCCGACGCGCACGGTATCGTTCCCGAAACCGTGTCGCGCGGATTCGCGAAGGTCTACGGAACGACTGCCGCAAGGTTTCGCGCCGAGATTCGGGCGCGCCGTGCTTTGCGACAAATCATCCGCACGGGTGTATCGCTGGTTGAGATTGCGGCGGTCGTGGGCTTTGCCGACCAGGCACACATGACGCGCGCGGTACGGGCCCTGACCGGCGCAACACCAACGTACTGGCGCTCGAAGTCAAATTCGTTCAAGACAGTGCCTGCGTAATGGCGTGTACTGCGTCCATGAATCGATCTTCGACACCGGCGGCGAGTCCGTTGAACGGATCCATGTGAGTGACTTGTCCGCCGCTGCGCCCCAGTCGCATCGACTCGAGCGCGGCGTACTGACCGTGCCCAATGCCATCGCTTTGTCCACTGCGGCCATGGCGCCGGTGCTTGCGGTGGTGCTCAATGCGCCGGCGGCCGTGCCGGCGGCCGGAGCGGCCTTACCGCTCTCGTTCCTGATTGCCTTCATCGCTGCCGCACTGGTCGGCAATACCGTGGTGCAGTTTGCCCGGCAGTTCCCTTCCGCGGGATCGTTCTACACGTTCAACGCCAAGGGCTTGGGACCGGCGGGGGGCTTCTTTACCGGCTGGCTGTTCTGGATCGGCTACGCGGTGCTCGCGCCGGGACTGTTCGCGGCCTTTGGCGCGTTCGTTCATGACTACATGGTTTCTACATTCCAAGTACAAGTCTCGTGGTGGCTGTTCAGTCTGGCCGCCATGGCTGTCGTTTTCGGACTCTCGCTGCGCAGCATCAAAGCCTCGGTCAACTTGGACCTGACCTTGCTGGTCATCGAGGTCGTGATCTTCCTCGTGCTGGGTGTCATGGCAATCGCCACGGCAGGGAGCGGCAACACCGGCGCGGTCTTCCTCGTGTCCTCCTCGCCGAGAGGGTTCACCGGGGTGGGTCTTGGTGTGGTGTTCGGCTTCTTGTCCTTCGCCGGCTTCGATGCCGCCGCAACCCTCGGCGAGGAAACGCGCAACCCGAAGCGCAGCATCCCTCTGGCCGTGATCGGTGCGCTCGGGTCGGTCGGTGTGTTCTATGTGCTCGTGATGTATGCGCTCACCGCCGGCTACCGACTGAACGACCCGTCCCAGATGACGGCGTTTCTCAACGATGCGAACCCCTTCGTGACTCTCGGTCAGCACGTCGCGCCGTGGCTCCTGCAACCGATCGAAGTGGCGGCCATCGCCGGAATCTTCAGTGCCTTGCTTGCCGTTCACAACACCACCGTGCGCGTGATGTTCGCGATGGGGCGCGACCGGGTGCTGCCGGCCTCGCTGGGCGAGGTGCATGCGCGCTGGTTCTCGCCGCACCGCGCGATTCTCGCCCAGACCTGCTTCACGATTGCCATCGGCCTCGCCGTCGGGGCCTGGCTTGGGCCCGGAGCAACCGGCGCGTACGGTTTCACCGGAGCGATCGGTACCGTGGCGATCGTCATTGTCTATATGCTGAGCAATTTCGCTCACGTCCGGTATTTCTGGCGTTTGCCGGGACGCAGTGCGTTTACGCATGTCATCGTGCCGGCGCTCAGCATCGTGAGCCTGGCGTATCCGCTCCTCTCGGTCGTCGCGCCCGGTCAAATATTCCCCTACAACCTGGTCCCGATGGTGGTGGCCGCCTGGATCATCGTCGGCGTCGTGCTGTACGGCTACTACCGCGCCAAGTCCCCCGAAAAGATCGCCGCCATCGGTGCCTTCACCCCCGAAGATGACCTGCTGTTCGAGGAGACGCACGAGAGCGGGCTCATGGCACACCCTTACGCGGTACTGCATCCGACGATCGCTGACGGGGCAGCGAAGCATCTGTAAACCCAAGGATTGAAGATGATCACTATCGAAGGCAAGAACGTATTCACCGAACTCGCGGAACTCGTCGATCCGGCGCACACCGCGCTGATCATGGTGGACATGCAGTGCGATTTCATCGAACCCGATGGCCTCTTCGGCGCGCTCGGCATCGATCTGTCCATGTACGTGGAGTCGAGACCGCGGTTGGCCGCATTGCTGGCCGCGGCGCGCCGCAGCGGGACGAGGGTGATGCATCTGCAAAACACCGCGTTGCCCGGGCGACTGAGCGATTCCCCCTCGTACATCCGCTTCAATCTGCGCATGCACCAGGCGGCGCGTCGCGACGGACCGCCGTTGCGCTACTCGGTCCCGGGTACAGCGGGGCACGAGTTCGCCGCGGACTTCACCCCGCTGGCTGACGAACTCGTGGTGCGCAAGTATCGTTCGAGCGGTTTCTGGGGAACCAACCTCGACTTGCTGCTGCGCAGTAACGGCATCAAGACGGTGGTGTTCGGCGGATGCACGACGGAAGGATGCGTCGAGTCCACGGCACGCGATGCGATGTTCAACAACTACTACGTGGTGATCGCCGAAGATTGCGTCGCCAGTGACGATAAGGCGCAGCATGCGGCCTCGCTATTGCTGATGCGGCATCGGTTCGACTTGGCCAGCGGCGATGCCATCCGGCAGGTATGGCGCAGCGGTGGCGAGGAGCGCACCTGAACAGACTAAAGGGCCGAATCGCGCTGGTCACCGGCGCAGCCTCAGGGTTGGGCAAGGGGATCGCAATCGCGTTCGCACGTGAGGGAGCCAACGTCATCGCCGCGGACAAGGTCGAAGAAGCGCGTGCCGCCGAGGTCCTTGCCGGTATCCGGGCACATGGTGGCGAGGCGCTGTTCGTTCAAACGGACGTGAGTGACGAGACCAGCGTACGGTCGATGGCGGACGCGGCGCTCGCTCGATTCGGACGGGTCGACATTCTCGTCAACAACGCCGGTATCTTTACCGAATCGCTCATCGAGAATCTCTCCATCGAGGACTGGGACCGCGTCGTCAACACGAACCTGCGCGGCACGTTTCTGTGCACGCGAGCGCTCATGGGTCAGATGCTCGAGAGGGGCGACGGCCGCATCATCAATATCGCGTCGCAGATCGGTCAGATCGGCGGCAGGTCCGTAGGCCACTACGCCGCGAGCAAGGCGGGCGTCATCGGGTTGACCAAGTCACTGGCTCGCGAGGTCGCGACGCGCGGCGTGCTGGTCAACGCCATCGCGCCGGGTCCCATCGAGACGCCGATGCTCGATAGCGAAACCGAAGCGTGGCGCAGTGCAAAGCTCGCAGAGCTTCCGATTGGCCGCTTCGGAACGATTGACGAGGTGACGCCGACCGCCGTGCTGCTGGCATCTGCCGAAGGTTCGTATTACGTCGGGCAAACGCTTGGGCCGAACGGTGGAGACGTCATGCTATGAAAGCGAGGGTCTCATGTTCGATCTCACGGGCCGCGTAGCACTGATCACCGGAGCAGCCTCCGGCATCGGAGCCGCTACAGCGAGGGTATATGCCGCGGCCGGGGCGGATCTTGCACTTGCCTGGTATCCGGCGGACGGGCATGACATCGAACCGGTGCGCAAAGCCGCGGAAGCGGCGGGCCGCCGGGTGGTGGTCGCGGCGGTAGACGTCACCAAGGCCGCCGACATCGCTGCCCTCGTGTCACAGGCGGTGAGCGAGCTCGGTGGAATGCACATCGTCGTCGCCAACGCGGGAATCGCGCGCAAGGTGGAATTGGAAGACCTCGATGACGAGGCCTGGAACAGGGTGATCGATGTCAATTTGACGGGTGTATGGCGCTGCTTCCGTGCCGCGCTCCCGCACATGCAGAAGGCTCGCTTTGGACGCCTCATCGCCACGTCCTCGGTCGCCGGAACAGTGTCGGCGTGGCCGCGCCACTCCCACTACACCGCGTCGAAAGGCGCCCTCGTGGGACTGGTTAAGTCGCTTGCCGTGGAGTTCGCGGGCTACGGCATCACCGCCAACGCAGTCGCCCCGGGCGTCATTCGCACCCCGCAGGCGCTGGACCCGGTCAATTCGCTCGGGCCGGAGGGGATCGAGGCCGTGGCCGCCACGATTCCCGCCGGCAGGGTGGGTACCCCGGAAGACATCGCGTACGTCTATCAATTTCTAGCCAGCGCGGAAGCGTCCTACGTGAATGGCCAGCTTCTGGTAGTCGATGGCGCGCGCAGCCTGGCGGGCCTGAGCTGATCCCATTTTTTATTGACACGAGGAATTCCTAGCATGTCTCTCAACCCCCAGTTTTTCCGTCAAACGGATGTCGCCGATGTGCCGGGTCCGCCGCGCGAGCTGGTCGGATACGGCGAACACCCGCCCCGAGTGCGCTGGCAGAACGGCGCCAAAGTGGCCGTGCAGATCGTGGTCAACTACGAGGAGGGATCCGAGAAGAGCTTCCCCATGGGCGATCAAGTCAACGACATCATGTACGAGCTGCCTTTCGCCGTGGACGGCCAAAGAGACCTCGCCGTCGAATCGATGTACGAGTATGGGTCGCGGGTGGGAATCTGGCGGATGTTCCGGATTTTTGATGCGGCCGCCGTTCCGGTCACCTTTTTTGGCTCGGCAGTGGCGCTCGAGCGCAACCCGGAGGTGGCGGCGAAATTGGCCCGCCGGGGTGACGAGGTGGCCGGCCACGGATATCGCTGGAGCAACCATTACGAAATGACCCGGGACGAGGAGCGTGAGGCCATCAAACGGGCGATCGCTTCCATCGAGAAGACCACCGGATCGCGCCCCGTGGGTTGGTATTGCCGGGAAATGAGCGTCAATACCCGGGAGCTGGTCGTCGAGGAGGGCGGGTTCTTTTACGATTCCGACTGCTACAGCGATGACCTGCCGTATTGGACCACCATTCTCGGACTCAGCCACTTGGTCGTTCCGTACGGGCTCGTCGTCAACGACGCGCGTTACATCCTGGGGACCGGCTATGGCAGCCCGGAACATTTCTACGAAACCGCCAAGGCCAGTCTGGACCGGTTGCGCAACGACGGCGACGATATCGGACGGATGATGTCGGTCGGCTTGCACCCGCGGATCACCGGGAATCCGGCTCGCTCGGACGCGCTGGCACGATTTATCGATTACGCCCAGCGCCTGGATGACGTCACTTTCATGCGCCGGATCGACATCGCACGGAGCTTTGCGGACCAAGTGCCCAAGCCGTAGTTGTAGGACAGCGATGGCTGTGCCCCGATCAATCACGAAACATCGAGCGTGCGAATTTCCCATGGATCAGAGGCGCATTATCCCGCGTGTTTTACGGGCAACTGCGAAACGGACCATCCGACGCGCTCGGCGAGAAAGGCTGCAAACGGGGCAATGTTGAGATCAATGCTCGCGCAGTCCAGGGCGCGAAGATAGCGCGCGCGGTCCTCTACTCTTACGACAGTCCACGGATATCCACCGGACGCGAGCATGGCGTTCATTAGAAAGCGGGCCATGCGTCCATTGCCATCCATAAAGGGGTGGATGTAGCCAGTCAACCAGTGACCTAAGACGGCTCGAACGGCGGGCTCCGGTTCCGATTCAAGAAGATCAAAGAGTGCGGGCATCGCATCGCGCACGGCTTCCCCGCGGGGAGGCACGTAACGGGATGTGCGCAAGAACACGAAATCGCTTCGATAGCCGGCAAGAGCGGTGGTTGGAATTAGTCCTGCGGCGACGGAAGGTTGGAAGAGCTCTCGATACCATTCCCGGTGAGCCGAACGGACGAGCGTGCCCGGGTTTGCTCCGGCTATGATTTCCTCCACGGAGCGTTTAACGAGTTGGAACGCTTGCCAGTATCCCCGTGCGGCAAGAGCATCGCGACTTTTTTGATCGGCTGCGTTCGACTCCGGCCTCCAGTTTCCTGAGCGAACACGCTCGATCAGATCGGGCGTGACACGATATCCCTCAATCGACAGCGAGTGATAGGCATCGCTTTGATAGATCTCATCTACGAAATGGAGATATGCGGCTCGATCTATGGTAAGGCCCGGAGGCGGTGGAAATGTGCTCAAGACAGTGCCGCGCATCGACTCCCACATGCTTTGAATCCGTCCGACGATGGGTGCGGCGGCGGGAGTCAGCTTGCCGATTTCCTGACCGGGAACAAAGGGATCGGACTCGCGGACGGAGTAGCCTGCGCCCGTCATCGCGGCACGAATTTCTTCCGCGATATCGGTGCGCCCGACACGTCGAAATGCGCCGACCAGTCGGCCGGCGACGACTGAGTTTCCGCCATCGAGGAGTCGGCGCAGTAGCCCTGAAGGCTCCCGAAGACTGGCGAGCGCCACTTGAGCTTCGACTGGCCTGGCGGCAAAGAAGGCTTCCGGCACCTTGGTCAGTGCAGGCTCTATCGCGACCAGGCGGAGCCCATCTTTTACGATGAGATCTCCAGATGACGGCGGTTGGCTTTCCTTCAAGTCATAAAGAGATGTACCGAAGAGTAGGGCGGTCGTGTTGTTGGCACCTTTCGGGCTGTAAATGATGACTTGCGGCGGAATCACCGTGTTTTCCGCGGAGATGAGCAACGATTGCTCCGGGGAGAGGTGCCAATCGTTAGAGAACCGCTCTTCGCAGTAGCGGGCGCAGAATTCCCAGAAGGACGCAAACCAGGGTGTACTCTCGCCCGTCGCAGTTCCGGAGCTAGAAGATATCAGCCAACCCCTGACGACTTGCTGTAAGAAGCCAGCGTGCAGGAGGCGCTCGCGATGAACACGCGACAGTTCTTGGGATCTAAATACGCGCCGGCCTTCGGCTTGGAGCTTTTCGAGCTCAGCCATCGACTCCGCTAGTTTTTCATTTGGCGTAGGCATGGTGCGAGTACAAGTCTTAGATGCTGCATTATAACAAGTTTTAGATGCTTCGCGAGGACAAGTTTTAGATGCCGAATAAGAACAAGTCTAAGTTGTCGATTTTAATGCAACTAATTGACATTTAATGAAGTTTTTTGGGACGAGGCCTTGGTTGCTCTAGATGGGGGAAGCTTATGAATCCACAGTTTCGCGTGATCGTCATCGGTGGTACGGGGCAAGTCGGCAGCGCAGTGGTGCAAGCGTTGCTTGCTGAGCCGGTATGCCGGGAAGTGGTCATGGTGACCCGCAAACCGGTGGTGATCGCTGATCCTGCTCGCCTACGTAACGTGGTGATGGATACGGGTGCTGCTGATTTCGAAATGCGCGTTGCCGATCTGGCGAGTGAGGTCGTCGCCGGGGGCGATTGCGTGTCTGCCGTCAGCTGCGTCGGTGTCGGCAGCGGATCCTTGCAATGGACCGAAGAGCGGCTCAAACAGCTAGAAATCGGCGTGGTCGGCGCTTTTGCTCGCGGTGTGCGCCAAGCGGGCGTAGCGCAATTCTGCTTGCTATCGGCAGTCGGTGCTAACGCGGGCAGCCGGATTAAATATGCCCGCATAATGGGCTTAAAAGAAGCAGCGATCCAAGCGGTGAATTTTCCGCGCTTGGCGATTTTCCGCCCAGGCATCATCGTCGGCAATGCCCATACGCCGCGTTGGGTAGCCTGGCTCGGCAAGTTGGTGCCGGGTCCGGGGGGGAATATCGAGCAGCGCGACATCGGTAAGGCCTTCGTCGCTGAAATCGCTAAGAAAGCAGCTGAAACCGGCGTGGCTTTTTACGACAACCAGGGGATGCGTAAAAGCATCGCAGACTTTACTGACCACCTATTCGCTGTCAAACGCGATTAGTTCGGAGTGATTCCGAAGGGCCTCGCGCTGATCGTGTCGGCTAAGTTCGAAGACATATTCAGCGCCGCGCCGCTTCGGTGCCGATTGCCTGAGCCATCCGGTTGGTCGAATCACGTGGGCAGTTGCGCGGCGGTGGCCAAGCGCACGTCGTGCCGTGACTGCGAACGTTTGCCCAGCCAGTAGTAGACGGGGGATGTCACGATCAGGCCCACGATCCACGATAGATCGACGTTGCCGAGGATTCTGGCGATGGGGCCGGTATACAGCGCACTGGCCACGAATGGCAGCTGCACCAGGATGCCGAACGCGTAGCAAGCGATCGCCGGCACGTTGAAGCGGCCGTAGATGCCGCCGTCCCGCCGCAAGAACGCAGCAACGTCATAGTCGCCGTGACGCAGCAGATAGTAATCGACCAGGTTGATGGCCGTCCATGGCACGAGTACGTACAGCAGTAACAGGATGAAGTCCTCGTAGTTGGCGAGGAACGAGTCCTTGCTGAGCAGCGCGGCCGCGAGCGCGATGCCGATGAGAACGAAGGATGTCCATGTGCGTGCGGGCGCGCCGGGTGACCAGGAAGCAAACAACGTCTGGCCGAATGTCAGTGCACAGAGCGCGCCGCAATAAATGTTCATGGCATTGCTCACGGCGACGCCAACGGAAAATGTAATGAGGACCAACGGTGCGATGCCCTGGGTCAGCAGCGCGAGCTGGGCCACGACGCTGCCGTCGCCGGTCATGGTGAGGGCCACGGCACTGCCGAGAATCATCGGTAGCACCGAGCCTATGGTACAGCCCCAGTAGCTCGCCCAGAATGCCGGCCGCGCGCCCGTATCGCGCGGCATGTAGCGCGAGTAGTCCGACACGTACGGGGCATAGGACAGCTGCCAGAGCGCAGCCGCGGACACGATGCCGAGAAAGCCCGACCAGGTAGAGCTGTTGCGGGTCAGGAGATCCGCCGGCAGGCCGTGTACCCAGATGATCCAGCCCGCGGTGAGCAACAGAACCGCGCCTGACAGGTAGGTCATGACGCGGGCATAGGCGTGGATGAGGTCGTGACCGTAGATGGCCCCGACCAGGCCAAGCAGCGCCCCGAGCGCGATGCCGGGTGTGGCGGTTGCGCCGGGGATGAGACTGGCGAGCGCCTCGCCACCCATCACGAGGTTCGAAGCCAAGAACCCGAGGTACATGATGATGACGATACCCACGACCAGCAGCGAACCGACGGCACCGAATTGCCCGCGCGTCTGCACCATTTGCGGCACGCCGAGGGTCGGGCCCTGTGCGGCGTGCAGTGCCATGAAAACGGCGCCGATCAAGTTGCCGACCAGGATACCGCCGACGGCCGCGCCGAAGGGTAAGTGAAATGCGGTGACCGCGAGGGCGCCGGTGACGATGGCGAGCAGCTGCAGGTTGGTGCCGAACCAGACGGTAAAAAGATCCCGCGCCCTGCCATGCCGCCCGTCGACGGGGATTGGCTGGATAGTATTGATTTCGAGCCGTGTGGCTCGTTCGCGATTGCTCATCCCTTACCTCGTTCTTTCCATCGCGGCCGTAGTCGATCCGGTCAACAACCGATCGCGGCGCCATCGCCGCGGCGGGTCGCCGCCACATTGAAATTCGTTGGCGTCGTACACGATCGGCGAAATCATGCGAACAGCGCGGCGGAAATGTGCAGCAACGCCTCCTCTCCATGGCGCCATCCAACCTTGCCCATCGGGAGTGGGGAACTCGCCTTTCATGAACGTATCAAGCAAGGGACGTGCCATGTGGCTTCGGCGCGGGCGGAGAGTGCCTAGCGCTTGCCTACAGGGCCGTATGGCGAAATTGCGGAGAACCGGCAAGCAACAGGGGGCATACCCCGGATCTTGCTGCACTAAATGTTGTCGCGAGCGACGTGCGTTGCCTCATTGTCGTGCGCGATGATCGCGTGCGGCGCATAGGCGTGGCGTGTGGTCGTGCGGAGCGCTCATGCGCGGGCGACAGTGAATTGCACGGAATACCCTGTATATGGCAATGTAGTCGGCAATGCCGAGGGCCGAACGCAAGATCAAGGCGCAGCTGCGCGCCGCCAAGCGAAAGTCGCCGCTGCTGGGCCGGCCGGGATTTTTGATACGCCGCCTGCATCAGCTGCACTGCGCGCTATTTCTCGAGGAGACGCGCGATTTTGCCATCACGCCGGTGCAATACAGCCTCATGGCCACGCTCGGCGAGCGCGGCGAGATCGACCAGAACAGTCTTGCTCTGGAAATCGGTCTGGAGCGTACCAGTGTCGCGGAGGTCATACCGCGGCTGCATGAGCGCGGTCTGCTCGATCGGCGCCGCGGCCTCGATGACGGGCGCCTCAAGCTGGTGAAACTCACTCGAAAGGGCATGATGTTGCTGCGGGCGATGGCGCCGGCGGTACGGCGTGCACATGACCGCACCGTCGAACACCTGGAGGCGAGCGAGCGAGATGTCTTCTTGCTACAGCTCATACGGCTGGTGGAATCCAACAATGACATTGCGGTGGTGCCGCTACGTTTGCGATGACGCCGGGCGGCGGCGCAACTCCGGGTTGATCGAAGCGAGGCTCGCATGACCCCGGAATCATTCTGGCAGGAGATATTGCCGTCCGACGTCGACACCGCTGGCGGATATCCTGCGCGCTTCGAGGACGGCCGCATCCTGCTTCTGCCTATCCGCCCCCTGCCCGACGGTAAGCGCGCGCTGGCTTCGCTCATCATCAACCAGGCCGGTTTCGCCGTGCTCGACGCCCTTGCAACGGCCCTCGCGCAAAAGCTTGCGGCCTTCGCCCCGGATATCGTCGTCGGCCTGCCCACGCTCGGCCTCACGTTGGCCAGTGCCGTTGCGCAGAAGCTGGGCCATACGCGTTATGTTCCACTCGGCAACTCGGTCAAATTCTGGTACGGCGCCGAGCTGTCGGTGCCGCTGTCGTCTGTCACTACGCCGGATCAGCGGAAACGCCTGTTCATCGACCCGCGTATGCGGCCGCTGCTGGAGGGCCGCCGCATCGCGCTGATCGATGATGTCGTCAGCAGCGGTACCTCCATGCAGGCCGCCATCGCGTTGCTGGGAATTTGCGGCCTGAAACCAGTGGTGCTCGGCGCCGCCATGCTGCAATCGGAGCTTTGGAAGGAGCGCCTGGCGGGCTGGGACATGGTCTCGGTGCTGCATACACCCGTCCTGACCATCGCTTGACGCAAGGGATTCTTGGTATGTGCGCGGCAGCCCATACCCGAACGCAACGTTAGTGATGTTGGAGTGCAGCCCGTGTCCACGCGCCGCGCCCAATCGAACCGTCGCCATATTTCTCGACCGGGCGCCGCCGTTGGATACGCTGAGCAAGGCTCCAAGACTGGCACTATTGCTAGACAGGCTCGCGGGGGCAATCGGTAGCGCGAGGATATGAGTGATACAAACATCAAATGCTGCTCCGACGCCTCTTGGTCGAGCAAGATCAACTCTTCCCGAAATTGCTGTTCCTCAATTGTCGAGTCGTCGTGGTGATGGCTATCTCGGCGGATTCGGATCGCTGCCTTTTTCATCTGCTGACCTCTGTCGAGATGCGTCGGCGGGAAAGTCTCTGACCAATGCCTCCTGCATGGCGAGAAGAAGCTGTGGCGCATTGTGCAATGGTTATGTTGCAACGGTGCCGCAGCGGTTAATGCTCGATGTCTTCCGTCGGGATCACGCTGCGGCATAGATTGGTGATTTGCTCTGCTCGATGTAATAGCGCAACCGGCGGTTGCGGATCGCTCGCAACTCTACCAAATCCACCGAACGTCGGAATAAAGCCTCCAGCGATTCTTTCAGGTCCAGAAAGTTTGAGAAACTGTCTGCCGCTTGCGCCTCGAACTCAACCAGAACATCTACATCGCTACGCTCAGCATCGAAATTGTCCCGGAGTATTGATCCGAACGCTTCCAGGCTGCGCACGCCGTGAAGACGGCATAGCCTGACGATGGCCTCGCAATTGTTTTCGATCAGCGGATGCATAGAGAAAGTCTAGCACGGGGTCAAACGGTGCCGCCGAGGGGCACCTCGAGATCCCGCTCGAGTCGCAATGTCTAGCGCCGCCGCCGCCGCTCTTGCTCAGCCGTTCGCCGTGCAGTATTCGTCTGCTCCGCGTCGCGGGACGTGGTGGAGCGTGGTAGTTGCCAATCCATTCGTGTCTTTTACGCCTGACGTAGTGCAGATATCAACGATGCATGCCGAAGAGATACGTCATATCTTCATTGCCCGAGATGGCAAATAATTTGGCGATGGAAGGCCCAGCCGCAACATCGATTTAATTATTCCGTAGGAACTACAAACTAGCGCCTATTGCAACGGCGACCGAACATCAAATTGCTATATCATTCGAATATTGTGATGTAGGTCGCCGTCGACGGTCGGTTCGCGTCGCCGCAATCAGTTCATGATTGAACCGAATGATCCGGTTCGTCAGGGCAAAAAATAAGTTGACTTCGCGAAAGTCAGCAACTAGAGTCCCGCCGATGTTCAAACGCACACATAGTCATTTTATTTGTTGGCCGACCTTAGTCGGGGCCGCGACCGTGCGCCCCGATAATAGACTCGGGCAAGAATCAGGTATGACAATCGATTGATGACGCGTGGCCCCCGGTGCCATGCCGGGGACCAGAAAGGAGGGGAAAATCCCTCTAGATTCCCACCCCGAGACCCAATTACCGGTTGTTCTTTAACAACTTGGGAAAGTATTGAGCGGGCTTGGCCGAGAGGCTAGGCTTGCGGCTTCCACCCGCACTACGCGAGTTCAATTCTCGCAGCCCGCTCCACTTTATTTTCAATTCCGAGGTGGCAGAGCGGTAATGTTCCCGGCTGTTAACCGAAGGATCGCGTAAGCGACGTAGGTTCAATCCCTACCCTCGGAGCCAATCTAAGACCCACTAAGCATCTGGTGAGGCTGGCGAGCTGTCTACTCGCTGAGATGGATTCGATTTCCATGTGGGTCGCCAATATGCTCCTTTAGCTCAGACGCGAAGAGCACCCGGCTTACATCCGGGCGGTCGAAGGCACTCAATCTTCAGGGAGCACCAACAATGCGTCGTTATTTTATGCCGGCGTGGCGGAATGCATACGCACTGCGCTTAGAACGCAGCGCCTTCGGGATTGCGAGTTCAAGTCTCGCCGCCGGTACCAATTGAAGTGTGTTTTGGAGTGGCTGTAGCCAAGTGGTAAAGGCCGAACGCTGTGACCGTTCTATACACGGGTTCGAATCCCGTCAGTCACCCCAAAGCACGCTTTCGGCGTCATGGCAGAGCATCCATGCAGGGGTCTGCAAAACCTCGTACCCTGGTGAGATTCCAGGTGACGCCTCCAAATTCAGGGTTGCCAACGTAGTCTTGATGGGTTCAACTCCCATAACCCGCTCCAATTCAGCCTCGCCGAGGGAATGCGGCCCAGCGCATTCTAAGCGCACGGATAGCGGTTCGAGTCCGCTCGAGGCGACCAATTTGTCGCGGCCGGCGGACGGCACTCTGCCTCCTACGCAGAACATCGAGAGTTCGGATCTCTCTCTCTCTCTCTCGACCCCATTTTGCGTCAGTAGCCCAATCGGCAGAGGCCGGAAACTTAAACTCTCCTACCCTCAAAAAGTAATCAGTCTCGGTTCGAATCCAAGGTAGCGCACCACTTCAACAAAGGAGCCAGTCATGACGTAGTTAACATCACAAGAGGTCTACGTATATGGACAGAGGAACACGGCGGCATCACACCGCTCGCATACGGATCCGCAAGAATCGTCGTCTCTGGGAAGAGCATGGCCACTGGCTATGGGAGCCTGGTGCTCGATCTAAACTCTGGTGGCCGATGCATAAGTTGACGATGAGTAGTTATCCGAAGTGGTGGGATGTCGATTATCACACGCGTCCCGCGCGCATTCGCAGCAATGGCTTGCTGCATCTGATTGAGCGCGGCGTCGATAGTGACGTGCTGCATTTCCCCGATTATCGAAAACCGCACATCTATTATTGGTGAGTTTTTGCCTCGATAGCTGAGACAGAGTAGCGCCACGTTGAAGCCGTGGAGACGAAGATGCGAGCACTTCTCGGGGCACCATTTTATTGCGGTGAGCGAGTGATCGGGCGGCAGAAATATTTCACATGATAGTTGCATTCGCTACTGTAGCTCGCTACAGTAGCGACTCTGCCAATTGACGACAAAACGATTAGGTCGCCAATGCAAGGCCCTCGAAAGGAAGAACGTATTCAATGTCACGGTTACTAATTCAATCGGCAAAACCAGCCGCCCGAGAACTCGGGACGGGTCTATTTTGTCCGCTACATTCCCATTCGGTCGCGACCCGCATTCCGGGCGTGTCCGCAAATGAGGATTGGTTGTTTATGCGCTAGCCGCGACTGAACACCTGCGGGTGGTGGGTCGCAAGCCTACCTGCCTGGTACAGGTGAAGGGGTCTCCAGAATCAAGGAACCCCCGGTAGGCCGAAAGGTTTGCCGGGGGTTTTTCATTGGCCTCATGCAAAAGGTCCGCCGAATCTGGCGTGCGTACGGTGAATACCGGCGCAACGGCCAAACGGACGAATCCGGATCGCAATGAATCCGATGGCCGAGTCGCCATCTGGGCGTTCTATAACAATTTGGACAGTCGTAGAGGTGCGGCGCAGGCCGGGCCTCGATGGACGAAGGCTGCTCGCTGATAGCGATATTCGCATCATCGGCTAGCAACATCTCGCGTTCGTAATTTCGGATGCGACAGGGGTCGTACGGGCGCCCAGTGTCCGTTCTTGAGTCTTAAGACCATCAAAACGTGTTCACCCCGGCGAGAGGTCGCGACCTCCGAACAACTGGGACGCCATGAGCGCAAGGCCGTGGACGGGGTGTTGGTGTGGGATGTGTCGATGATGGCGGCAGAGCCACGTGAGATTGTGGAAATCAACGCAATCACTTGGGAATTGGCTCTGCCTTGAAAAGATATTTCGCTTTAGGGGAGGCGTAGTGATGAAGGAACTATTGGTATCGTTGGATTTGGAGCTGAACCAGCCCTCACGGCGAATCATTCAAATTGGCGCTGTCATCGGTAATATTCGTACCGGCGATATCGTGTCACGGTTCGACTCAAAAGTGTCGCCTGACGAGGAACTGAGTCCCGCGATCGCCAAGCTGACCAAAATCAAACAAGAGGAGGTCGACGTGGCACCAAAGCTGAGAGAAGCCTACGAGTCGCTGAAACGTTGGCTTGAACCTTTTGCCGGCGAGAGGGTGCTCAATCCCATCACTTGGGGCGGCGGCGACACGGAGACCCTCCGGGAACAATTGCAGCTTGATCGCGAGCGATGGTTGTTCGGTCGTCGCTGGCTCGACGCAAAGACTCTGTTTGTCGCTTGGCGTATGGCTCAAGGACGCGAATTGCAAGGTGGGTTGGGTCGATCGATGACGAAACTTGGTCTTGCATTTGAGGGTCGACAGCACAATGCAATATATGATGCGGAGAATACTTTTCGGATTTATCGTGCGCTACTGCGCGAGTTCGGCAAAACACCGATCGCAGCGACGCCAGCGGAGCCATTGGAGACCCCTGATAGTACGTGGTCGTAGCTCAATCGGTAGAGCCCCGGATAGTCGATCCGGCCGTATGGATGAACCGTCACCGTCCATTCCGCAAGCCCCCGCGATAGGTTGGGCACACGTGGCCCGCGTCGGTTGCCGCCTTGAGGTGTGTGGCCAGGGTATCACCGCAGCTCTGATGTCGTAGGTCCTTGCGATGGGCAAGGGGTGCGCGGCGAACCTGCGATTCGATTGTACGACGACTGTCTAAATGTCCTAAAAGCATATGTCTTTGCCGACAACGAAATGACTGAATCCCTAAGGACCGGACGATGTTCCCTCATGTACTGAAACTGGATGTCGGCGGCGTGCCCGTCGAGTGGCTACGGTGGGAAGTCGCCGCTACGCTTTACGCGCGCGGTCGGGTGCGCTGGGAGGCGGGCGAAGCTTGGTTCAAGCTACGAGGCGGCGCTCGCCGAGATGGAACACGGTCCAGCATGGATATCAACGCCATCATCGCCGTCGGCGAGCGCGGCAGGCGTCACGGCCGTGGGAAGCAAATGGTGAGCAACAAGATTCTGTTCGCTCGCGACCGGTATATCTGCTTGTACTGCGGTCGTCGATTTGCGGCGAAAGAGCTGACCCGCGATCACGTCACGCCGGCCTCGCGCGGCGGAAGGGACGTGTATGCGAACTTGGCGACCAGTTGCCGAGCTTGCAATGCTCGTAAAGACGATCGGACACCGGAGGAGGCGCGGATGCCGCTGTTGGCCCTGCCGTTCGAGCCGGACATGGCGAGCTACCTTCTTTTGCTGGCGTCCGGGAGACGAATCACCGGCTGCCAACAGGCGCTTCTTCAGGTGTTCGTGGATAGAGATCGAAGTCCGTCGTGACAACTGTAGCGCGCTACAGTACAATGCCACATGGAAATTGGTCTTGGCTGGAGCGTTGAAAGGCGGAGGGTGGAGATCGGGCGCGTCGTCGATGCGCTCATCTCCGCCCATGAGCTGACTCGGGCGGAGGCGGTGGAATTGTTGTCGCGGCGCATGGGTGCGGGCTTCAACACGGTGGAGGGCTGGATCAGCGGCGGCGGCGAAGGCAGCCGCTCGCCGCCGCCTTGGCAAAACATCCTGCTTCTCGAGTACGAACTCGGGCTGCGAGACGTTTTGGACTTGGCGGCTTGGGGCCAGAGGAAAAACACGACCAAGAATGTGACGCACATCAGGCAAAGAGTGCGCAAGGCTTAAATGACAGGCAATGAATAGGCGGCACATCCGCCGAACGAAATTGGCGCTTGGAAACAGGCGCTAATTCGGGATTGATGAACGACGTTTCGCTGCGGTACCGGCTTGCTCTTACAGGCGTCGGTCCGGTGCACTTTGGCTCTGCCGTGGTGTATGCCGCGAAACGCACGGCGTCACTTCCACCAAGCGCGTTAGCTCAGAGGTAGAGCATCGACCCTGGGAGTCGAAAACGCAGGTTCGAATCCTGCACGTCGCCACGAGATAGCTCAGTGGGTAGAGCAAACGAACTGATAATTCGTCGGACACGGGTTCGAATCCCGTTCTCAACGCTGGGGTGCACGCACCCCTCAACCGGGGACACCCCGTGTGACTGCACGCCAAGCGCTCTGGTTGCCACCGGAGTAGCAACGTGGAATCACAGCGCCGAGGAAGTCAAGATTCCGTCCTTGGCTTTGGCCGGCCACTGAAAGAAGACGATTCCGATGGGGAAAGATTTTCCATTGATATGTCGGACTGCAGGGGCTTCCCGAAGGCGAGCGCGGATTCTTCACTGCTTCGACGTCAGGGGTGTCTTCTTATTGAATTTATGGAAGCGTCCGCGATAGCGGCACAGGATGAAGGAAAATGAACAGGCAATTGAAAGGATTTGCCGCGATAAACACTATCGCGGAAAGCCTGCGTGGCAGAACGGCGGCTACGCGGGAGGTGGGAATCGCCGTGAACAACAGCAAGGAGAATAAGAGCATGTTCGGCATCAAGCGGGTCGCGATCGGAGACGGTGAGCGCGGCCTGCTCTATAAGAATCGTCGTTTCGAGCGCGTACTGGCTCCGGGCGTATACCGACTATGGGATGCCTTCGGCGTCCTGGAGGTCCGCAGCTTCGATATTACTCGACCGGACTTCATCGGTAGGGACGTGGATGCATTGATCGAGCGCCTGGGCGCCGAGCTGGAACTCAGCTTCGCGCTGGCCGATATCGGTGTCGAGGAGGTCGGTCTCGTGTCGAAGAGCGGCAAGCTTGAGGATGTGCTGGCGCCGGGTACGCGCAAGCTGTACTGGAAGGGCCTAGTGTCCGTGACCATCGATAAGGTGTCTCTGGGTGACAGCTTGCAAGTACCGGAAGCGATAGCTAAGCGCCTGCGGCAGCTTGGCGTCCTGGAGACGACGGCGCTAGCGGTGACGGTGCCGACGGAGTCGGCGGGATTACTGTTCATCGATGGCAAGCTGGTACGTAAGCTCGAGCCGGGTGCCTACGCCTTCTGGAACTTCCAGAAGAACGTGAGTGCTGAGGTTCTCGAACTGCGAGTGCAGACCGTCGAGGTGTCGGGCCAGGAACTGCTGACAAAGGACAAGGTCAGCCTGCGGGTAAACTTGGCCGCGAGCATCCGTATCACTGATCCGGTGGCGGTGCGTACCAAGGTCGCGAAGTTCAGTGATTATCTGTACCGAGAACTGCAGTACGGCCTACGCAAGGTGGTGAGTGCCAAGACGCTGGACGAACTGCTGGGCGACAAGGCTTCGCTGGACGGCGATATCTTTGCCTACGTGCGCGGTCGCGTTAGTGAATTGGGCATCGAAGTATTGGGTGTCGGCATCAAGGACGTGATCCTGCCCGGCGAGATGAAGGAGATCCTCAATAGCGTGGTGCAGGCGGAGAAGGCGGCGCAGGCCAACATCATCCGCCGCCGTGAAGAGACGAACGCGACCCGTTCGGCGCTCAACACCGCCAAGCTGATCGAGGACAACCCGATTCTTATGCGTCTGAAGGAATTAGAGGCGTTGGAGAAGGTGACGGAGAAGATCGACAAGCTGACGGTATTCGGCGGCTTGGACGGAGTCCTGAATCAGCTCGTGAAGTTGCGGTAAGCCCGATGGTGTCGGGGCGGCAGCTCTCACGGACAAGTATTTGGGGCCTGACTTAGGCGCCGACCTATCCGGCGGCGCCTTATTTTTCCAACACGTATCATTTCCATCTGCTCGATGCCGATCCCTAAGCGCAGTCATCCGGTCAGGCAGACTTTGAGGACCCAAGGTGGAATCGAGGGTGCCGTAACTGCCCACGTCCGGGTTGACGTCGTAGACGGCTCCGCCAAAGCCGAGCAAAGATGATCGTTCAATGCGAGGCGACAGCCGCTTCCATAAGTGCTCCGCATCGTAAGACCTACTCGCTCGCACTGAACTCAAAGTCCGCTGGGGCAGTGATCTGGAGCTTTGGCGTGATCTGCTCGTCGCCGGTCGGGCGGGCTCGCCGTCTCACTCATTCGAGGGTCTCCATAATGTATAGATTGGCCGTCAGACCGCCGTCGACAACCACATTTGTACCGGTAATCCCGGAAGCCGCGTCCGAGGCGAGGAAGACGAAGGCGTCTGCAACCTCACGCGGCTCAATGAGTCGGCGCAATGGAACCCGGACAAAGGATGTTGACAGACTGAAGGCCTGTTCGGCAGTCAAGCTCTGCGTCGTCATTTCCGTGCGGGTATAGCCGGGGCTCACGGCATTTACTCTGATGCCGAACGGGGCCAACTCAACCGCCATCGACCGCATGACGGCAAGGAGACCAGCCTTCGAAGCCGAATAGTGTGAGTACGGCCCATCGACTCCGGCGGCAGCAATCGAAGCGTTTTGCAAGATCACACCGCCCCCGCCGCGATCGACCATATGCCGTGCGACCAGTTGTCCGGCAAAAGTGGGACCGGTGAGATTGACCGCAATTATCTCGTCCCAAGCCGCCGCGCACATGTCGAGGAAAGGGGCACCCTTACCGGATATTCCGGCATTGTTGACTAGGACGTCGATTCGATTGCTCAAGACAAGTGTTTCCTCGACCGCTCGCGGTATCGCGGTTCGATCGCTCATGTCGCACGCGACCGCGACGGCGCCCCGGCCGATCTCCGCTGCTGCCTCGGCCACCATGGCCTGATGACGGCCCCATAAGACGACTTTTGCTCCCGCTGCAGCAAAACGATCGGCGATGGAGCGTCCCATGCCCCGGGATGCACCTGTAACGACGACGGTCCGGCCAGAGAGATCGGGCGACATGGTTACTTAACCATCGAAGGCGAATGCCGGGATACCCGTCGCCAATCCTTCGCACGCGAAAAGTCCGCCTGCGAGCGGTGCCTCGCGCAGTTGGGTTTCTGTCATCCACGTTCGCGAAGTAGTAATAAATAGCGTGGCGCCATTGATACCGCCGAACGCGCACGTCGTGACGTTAGGGGCCGGTACATATACGACAGCATCGGTCTTGCCGTCCGGTCTAAACGCCGTGACTCGCGCGCCACCGAAATGCGCAACCCAGAGCCGCCCGTCACAATCGACCGTCATCCCATCAGGCAGCCCCGCCTGCTCGTCAAACTGTACGAAGACTCGCCTGTTAGCTATCACGCCTCCGTCCAGGTCGAGATCGAATTGATAAATAGTCCGCCTCATCGAGTCGGTGTGGTAGAGGATACGACCATCCGGGGAGAACGCCGGGCCGTTCGCGCACAGGTAACCATGATCGACCGCTCTCCAACTGAGGTCCTTCCTAACGTGGTAGAGCGATCCCACAGGCTGCGAGCAGTCGCGATCCAACGTGCCGGCCCAGAGACAACCGCGTGGATCGACCTTGCCATCGTTGAACTGGCTGTTCGGTAGTTGTGGCTCGGGACAGGCCATTTCAAAGGCAGTTCCGAGGCCGGTGTCCAACTTGTACAGCTTGTTGTCCATTCCAGCAATAAAACCGCCACCAACACGCTGCGCAACGAACCCAATCACGCCATCGTGTCGATGCACTTCACCGGCGCCCTGAGATTCGCTGTAACGCAGGAGTCTTCCCCTCATGCCGTCGACGAAATAAAGCGCTTGCTCCTCGTCAACCCAGATAGCACTCTCCCCCAACTCTGCCCGGGCTTCCCAGATGCATTCAACTTTAGGATTGCCTTTCATGCCGGCACGTCTCGTTTTACCACTCGTGATGCGCTCTAACTCGGCTGATGCGGTAAACGGCCGGACCTCGTGCGTGCGCTCGCTGGGAGACTGCGCAGAGAGGACAACGCGAGACCGAGACTGATGAATAGCGTGATCGCCGATGCGACGCCGATGGGTGCGACGGTCTGGGCGACCAGCATGGCGCCCAGGGCAGGTCCCACGGCAGCTCCGAAATTCGCGGCGGCGCCGCTGAGGGCCGTCGCACGTCCTGTGCCATCAAGCGATGCGAGCACGCCCTGCACATACGGCGTAGTGAACGTCGTTGTCATGTTGGAAACGAGTGCACCCGCGATAAAAAAAGGGCGAGCGAATGAGCAGTACATCGCGAGCGCTACGAGAGCCTGGATCGTGAAGCCCACGATCAGCGGCACGCTATGGCCGCGGCGCTCGCCTAATGCCGCTGCGGCCACAGCTCCAAGTGGCGTGGTGAAGCCTGCGATGGACAACCAGTGCACCAGTGAATCACCGTCCATCCCAGCTTCTGCGCCGGCCGTGCCCACATAGGCCCAAAGTGCACCCTGTGCAATCCACATTAGGCCGAGCGCCGCAAGCGAACTTGCCGCGCCCTTGGGAAGTTGCACCTTTGGGCCCGTGCTCAACGAAGCAAGGTCGGACACGACCCCTTTCGGGAGCAGTAAGGCGGCAGGCGCGAGGGCCAGCAGGAAGAGGAGATCGACGAGAAAGACAGCATCTCGGCCGGCGATGGACTGTACAGCGCCCACCACGAAGATCGCCAATCCGAAAACCACGCCCAATGCCATCTGCATGTAGGCGAACAGCTTCTCGGGGGCCTGATGTAGAGCAGGTAAAGCGTTGGTGGCGGCCGCAATGATTCCCGTCCCGACACCGAACAATAGCCTGAAGCCGATGATAAGGACCATATGATCGGTTACCAGACAACCTGTCGTGGACGCGGCTGCTATTGCGATACCCAGAATGGTGAGCCGGCGCTTATCGCGGAATGCAACCGATTGCCCCACGTAGCTTGCTGCACAGGCGAGCGCTAGGAGTTCTGCGGCTGTGATCCAGCCCGCTCGAACTGGGCTGAGGTGGTAACCGACGGAGAGCGTGGAGACCTCATAAGGCAGTAACGTGACGCTCAGCCACGCACAGGTGCTGACGACGGCCAGGGCGGCCACGCGGGTAGCCCCAAACTGTTCCGTGCGCATTACTGGCATGAGGCCCGCACAATTTTGACGCCCGCGCATCGCGCGGTCTGCCTCATCCTAAGTCGCATTGGCGTCTCGTCCCAATGGCTCTTCAACAACCGTGTAGATCTCATGTAACGCATTTCCGCTGAGTCTCCGCCCGCAACGACATGGGCGACTCGAAGTCGCCCGTGAGAGTTGAGCCGAGTCACAGGCTCGCAGTGCGAAGGTCCGTAAGGCTAGTGGAGGAGTGGCCAAAATCCACACCCCATCCCCGCATCCCGATCGCCGACGTGGATCGCAAGGCGTCCAGCGAAGTTGGCCATTGCGCACCTCCCTTTCGGTCGCCGGTGCACCGGATGATAAGCCATCAGTAAAAGGGGAGAAAGCGATGCAAATCGGCCTAATGCCATTGTTCCAAGGCCACCCAGGAACTTCGGATGTCGAGATCTATAAACAAGAGCTCGGCCTGGCGCTCGAAGCGGAGGCCATGGGATTCGATCTCCTGATGCCGGTCGAACACCACTTCTTTGATTACGCGATGATTCCGGACAACATCGTCCTGCTGAGCTATGTCGCGGCGCGCACCAAGACGATCAAGCTCATGCCTTGCGCTTTCATCCTTCCATGGAACGATCCGCTACGTGTGACAGAGAAGGCGATTCTCTTGGATCATCTGTCCGAGGGGCGGGTAGTAGTCGGATTCGGCCGCGGTCTCGCGAAACGGGAGTTTGACGCCTTTCGAGTCAAATTCAGCGAGTCACGCGAGCGCTTTGATCAGGCCGCGGGAATTATTGTGCGCGGCCTGGAGACAGGTTTCGTTGAGGGAAATACACCGCACTATCAGCAGCCGCGGATCGAAGTGCGGCCGCGGCCATTCAAGAGTTTCCGTGATCGCACCTACATGGTCGGGATGTCTCCGCAGTCCCTGGAAACCGCAGGGCGGCTCGGACTTGGTTGCATGAAATTCGCCCAAGGACCTTGGGAGGAAGCAAAGGCTGACTTCGACCGTCATCGCGCTCTATTTGAGCAATCATGTGGTTTTGCAGCGCCGCCGCCGATCGCTGCAGACTGCATGGTCTGCGATCCGGACTTAAAGCGAGCAGAGAAGCTCGCGCGCGAGCACGTGACCCGGTATTGGGTTCAATTGATGGATCACTATGAGTTGCTCAGTGACAACTTTGCGAAGGCGGGCGCTGCGTATGCCTCCTATGCCGAGCAGACAAAACATTTTCGATCGACGAGTCAGGAGGCTCAGATTGAATCCTACCTCGAGGCCAACATCTGGGGAGACCCAGCGCGAATTATCGACAAGCTGCAAGAGCGCCGCGAGTTGCTCGGCGATTTCATCTTGGGCGTCTCTCCGAGCTTTGGTGGCATGTCGTTTGAGGACGTCAGCCGATCGCTGCGGACGTTCGTGGACCGAGTGATGCCGGAAATCAAGACCTGGTAGCCATCAGCTCGCGATGAGGGCCTGTAGATGGCGGCCTCGGCGCCGTAATCGATTCGAAAACTTTGACAAGAGGGGATGACAGCAGATGGTCCAAAAAATCCTGCATCGTGTGACGCCGAGCATTGGTCACACAGACCCACGAGCTGGCTCGACTGCCGGTCGCGGCGCGCGAGCTCGAAACACCTGGATATCGTTGGTCGGGCTTCTCTCTACAGTTGCGACACTGGCGCTCCCTTTGATCGCGAGCGCTGACTCCTCTGAGCTCAACGAGGTTGTCGTCACCGCGCAGCGCCAGAGCGAGCGAAGTAAGGACGTGCCTATTGCGCTCACGGCGGTTTCGGCGGATGAGCTGCGTGATCGTGGCATTCGCCAAGCCGCTGATATCACGTCCCTGGTGCCAAACATGCTGTTGAATCTGCCTTGGGGGCCGGAAGCGCAGCCATCGTTCGTGCTGCGGGGGGTCACTACAACGGATTACAGTCAGAATCAAAGCAGTCCTATCGCGATGTATGTCGATGAGGTCTACAAGAGCGTCGGAGCGGTGCAGGCCCTGCAAGTTTTCGACATGGACCGGGTGGAGGTCTTGCGAGGGCCGCAAGGCACGCTGTACGGCAAGAATGCTACAGGCGGCGCCGTCAGCTTCTATTCCGCAAATCCCAATTTCACGACTACCGAGGGTTACGTCGAGGCCGGGTACGGTAACTACAACGACCGCTCCGTCCGAGCGGCCCTGGGCGTACCGCTGGTCGATAACATGTTGGCCGCGCGCGTGGCGCTCTACTACGAGAAGCGGGATGGCTGGACTCGGAGCATCGTGCCCGGAGTCGATCCTCTAAACGGTGTGGACGCGCTGGCGGGTCGTCTCACGATCCTTGCAGAGCCGATCGAGGACCTCAAGGCGACTTTAAAGCTCTCTTCGACGCGCTCGAACGGCACGCCGTATGGCCCGCACGCACTCAACAACGAGCCGGCCGTGACGGGATTCTCGGGGAATATCCCCTGGTTCGATACCGGCGCCAAGTATTCGGTTCCCAAGCAGATTCGTAGCGACAGTACATCCCTGAAAGTAGAAGCCGGGCTCTCCGAGCACCTCCTGTTAACCTCCATCTCGGGCTTCGACTATGGGCGCTGGTACACGTTGAGCGACGATGGTGGGCTTCCGATCACGGCCCGCCTCGATGATCCCAATTCCTACTTCTCGACCGTCAACACCTTCTCCCAGGAGCTACGACTGGCCTCGCGACGCACTAATAGCCTGCAGTGGCTCGCAGGGCTGTACTACGGGCGCGAAAGCGTGCACGCGGTCGTGCAGTATCACTTCTTCGATGGCTATCCGGGGTCATTTGTGACGCCCGGTGGGCAGCAGCTCTATGGCTTCGATGAATACAATAACTTCGATCAGTTGAAAGATAGCCGTGCCGTGTTCTTGAATGCGACCTTCGCCATAACGCCGACGGTCAGGCTTCGAGCTGGCCTGCGATACACGAAGGACAAGATCGAAATCACCAATTTCTACGCGCTTGAGGGCGGACTCACATTGCCCTCAGCGGGGTATGCGCCCAGTGACGGAACGACGCTTTGGACTCAGACGATTCCGTACGTTCCGACCGCTTCCTACATAGGATATTCGAACGTTTTGGTTCCGCCTGGCGGAGTCAATGCGCCACTGGAGCACGATAACAACAACACCAGCGGTAAAGTCGGTATCGACTGGAAGCCAAACGATGAGGCACTGATCTACGCAACCTTTAGCCAGGGGTATCGTGGAGCAGCCTTCAACGGACAGGCATTCAACGCCCCGGCGGAGCTCACCTTCGCCCAGCCGGAGAAGCTCGATGCGTACGAGGTCGGCTCCAAGCTGGAGTTCTGGCAGCGGCGAGCCTCCCTTGATCTCGCGGTCTTTCACTATAATTACCGCAACCAGCAGTTTCTCGACACCTTTGCTCTACCAGGCGGCCAAGGAACCGGCCTGCGTACTGTGAATGCGCCCAAATCGCGGGTAGATGGTGCTGAGGCAGAGTTCCGGGCCAAAGCGACCGAAGCTCTCGAGCTTTCGGGCAGTCTCGGATTCCTCAACGCCAAGTACCAGGAGCTCGAACTGCACGGTGTTGATCTATCCGGTAACCAGCTTATTCAGGCACCGCGTGTGAGTGGAAGTCTGGCGCTCAATTGGCGCTTCCTACAACTCGACGCGGGCGACCTGCGTCTGACGCTAGATGGCAACTGGTACAGCAGGCAGTATTTCGACGCTCAGAACACTCAACGCGTTTCTCAGGGCGCGTACGCCATTGCGAACGGTCGGCTGTCATTTGCGGGCAAGAGGGGACCTATGAGCGGCTTTGACTTCGGAGTGTGGGTGAAGAATCTCGCTGATCGCCAATATATTCAGTACGCCATTGCACAGCGGGATCCAAGCGAGGGCGGCCTGGGGTTTGACTATGGACTCGTCGGTGAGCCGCGCACTTTTGGAGCAGATATTCGTTACCGCTTCTAAGGCGGTGCCAATCTTTCTGCCTAACCGGAGGAGCCATGACACTCGATCGCGACACGCTGCGGGCTCATAGCGGCCACATGCCGCACATGGAAGAGCCCGATCGCGTCAATGAGTTGGTTCTAAAGCATTTCGCAGAGGTGGACAGCGTAGATAGGGGGGCGGTGAAGCTTCAAGGAAAGGTCGCTTACGTGACTGGAGGTGGCCATGGTATCGGTCGAGGCATCGCAGTCACCTTGGCGCGCGAAGGCGTCCACGTGTTAGTTGCGGATGTCGACGCCGCGGCGGCGCGCGCGGTCGCTGATGAGGTATCTGCCGTGGGGGTACAAAGCCACGCCATGCCAATGGATGTCACCCGGTGGGACGACGCCCAAAGGTTACGCAGCACTGTCGAAGAGAGGTTCGGCAGGCTCGATATCGCGGTCAACTCAGCGGGTGTGATCAGCGTGCAGCGTGTCGAGGACATGAGCGAGGCAGAGTGGGATCGCGTCATGAATGTCAATGCGAAAGGAACCTTTCTGTGCTGCCGGGCGGCCATCCCTTTGCTGCGGCGTACCGGAGCCGGAACAATCATCAACATCTCCTCGGTATCGGGAAAGGATGGTTTTCCCGGGCTGGCGCATTATTCGGCGTCCAAATACGCGGTCATCGGATTCACCAATTCGCTGGCAAAGGAGCTGGCGCGAGAGGAGATTACCGTCAATGCCATCTGTCCCGGCGTGGTGCGCACGGCGATGTGGGACCTACTTGTTGAGCAATGGCGCCATGGGCAGGAGACAGCCGAGGAGTCCTGGCAACGACAGGTGCTGGCCTTTGTTCCGCAGGGGCGCCCCCAAACCGTGGAGGACATCGCTGATCTCGTGGTGTACTTGGCTTCGGCGCGCAATCTGACCGGTCAGGCAATCAACGTCGATGGCGGTCTGACATCGCACTGAGCGCAGTCAGAGTCATGAAAATCGAAACACGATCGATCGACTATATTCCTTTGGCGGAACGCCACGGGAAGGTTCGCGACGTGTGGCCCGTATGGTTCAGCGGCGGCGCGCAGCTAGGCACGCTTGCCACCGGTATGGTGAGTGTCGAACTCGGGCTGAACCTCGCTTGGAGCACCGTTGCGATTCTCCTAGGCTCGGCGTTTGGGACGCTCTTCATGGCCCTGCACTCGACTCAAGGTCCGCAACTCGGGCTTCCGCAAATGATTCAGTCCCGCCCCCAGTTTGGGCGACATGGCGCGCTCTTGGTGTGGGCGGTAGCACTCGTTACCTACATCGGCTTCAATGCTTTTGGGCCGGTGCTGGCTGCACAGACTGTGCGGCAGATAGTCGGGCTTCCGCCCACGGCGACTATACTTCTGTTCACGGCCGGCTCTCTGGCGCTGGCCGTCTTTGGGTACGACTCCATTCATTCTGCGCAGCGTTGGCTCGCCTATGCTCTCATTGCCTGCATGGTCGTGTTCTGCCTTGGCGCAGGTGTCATCAATGTTCCCTTGGGCGACCTGAGGGCCGCGAACTATCTACTGGTACCGTTTTTGGTTCAGCTCTTCGCATCGACGGCCTACCAGCTGAGCTGGTCGATCTATGTGTCGGACTATTCCCGCTACCTGCCGCCCGATGTGAGTCCTCTCCAGTCGTTCCTGTCGACCTACTTCGGGGCTTGGACGGGAGGCGCTTGGATGATGGTGGTCGGGGCCGTGGTCGCGGCAGTGAATCCGCACCTGGAAGTCGCCTTGGCGGTACAGCGCAGCGGTGACGGTATGTTTAGCGGATTCGGTACCGTGTTGCTGATTGCATCCTTGGGAGGATTGCTGACCTCGACGGCGATCAATTTCTATGGTGCATCGCTGACATTGCTGAGCGCGATAGACACAGTGAAACCCATTCAATGTACGCGCCGGGCGCGCATTCTGAGTCTGCTGGCGATCGGCGCGGCTGCGACTGCCGCTGCGCTGTCGCTAAAAGGAGATTACGTATCCAGCTTCAAAGACTTGCTGACGATCCTACTGTATCTGTTCACTCCGTGGACCGCGATCAATCTGGCCGATTTCTTCCTGGTCCGCCATGGCCGGTATTCGATCCGAGAGATTTTCAACGTCAACGGAATCTACGGTCAATGGAATTGGCGGGGCCTTATCGCCTATGCGGTGGGGTTTGGCGCCATGATCCCGTTCTTCAGTACGGGATTTTACATGGGGCCTATCGCCAGGCGATTGGAGGGAGCGGATCTGGCCATGTTGGTGGGCTTACCTGCTGCCGCGATGACCTACTTATTAGTCTGTCGTTCCTTGGACCTCGAGACTGAGTTGCGGCAGGTGGTTATCGCGGATCGGGAGCTTGAGCCTGGGCCCGTTGTCCAGCCGATTCCTTCTGATCCGCGGCATGAGCGATTGTCGCTTTCCCAAAGGAGTGCATCGTGAGAGGCCCATCGTGAGAGGTCGTCACTTCGGGCTCCTGGTTGCACTGTTTGCTCTGACACGAGGACTGCTCCCTGAAGTCGCCCACGCACGGGATGCAGTCAAAGCTTCCAATCCGGCCAGCACCGAATGGTCCTCCTATGGCGGAGGCGCCGCGCAGGACCGTTTCAGTCCGCTGAGCGCAATCAACCCGAGGACTGTACGGCGCCTGGGTCTCGAGTGGGCTTTGGACCTTCCAAGTGAGACGAATCTCGTCGCCACTCCGTTGATGGTGAATGGCCGTTTGTATTTCACCGGAAAGTTCAGCGTCGTGTACGCGGTCGACGCACGCACTGGCAATGTCACGTGGTCGTTCGATCCGAAAGCTCGGGAAGAGCTTGCCAAGACTCCAAACCGGATGGCTTACAACTGGGGGACAAGTCGGGGTGTCGCTTACTGGAAGGGCACGATCATCGTTGCCACCGCTGATGGCCGGCTGATTTCTCTTGCCGAGAAAAGCGGCAAACCCTTGTGGTCAGTGCAAACGATCGACCCGGCGCTCTCGTACCTTTCCATCACGGGAGCACCGCTGGTCTTTGGTGATCGCGTTCTGATTGGAAACGCCGGTGGAGATTTTGGCGCGAGCCGAGGCTATGTGACTGCGTACTCGACAGTGGACGGCAGAATGCTTTGGCGCACTTTCACGGTACCCGGGGACCCCGCCCGCGGATACGAAAGCGAGACGATGAAGATGGCAGCCCGCACATGGGGTCCGGAGGGGTGGAAGACGACCGGAGGAGGGAACGTCTGGAATGCGATGACGTTCGATCCGGAGTTCAATCGTATCTATATAGGCACGGGGAATGGTTCGCCGTGGAATCAGAAAATTCGCGGCCGGGCAGGGGGTGACAATCTGTTCGTTGCATCCATAGTGGCGCTGGATGCCGACACGGGAAAGTACGTCTGGCACTATCAGGCGGTGCCGGGGGATAACTGGGATTACGATGCGACAGAAGACCTCGTGCTGGCCGATGTAGTAATCGATGGAACGAGCAAAAAAGTCTTGATGCAGGCAAATAAGAATGGATTCTTCTATGTCATTGACCGCTCCAGCGGCAAACTCATTTCGGCGGAAAAATTCGCTCACGTCACGTGGGCGGATCACGTAGACCTATCGACCGGCCGGCCGGTCGAGGCGCCTGGGATGCGGCCGCACGGGCCTTCCTCGCCCGTCATCAATGTTTGGCCTTGGGAGAATGGTGCACACAGCTGGCCGTCAATGTCGTTCAATCCGAAGACTGGCTTGGTCTACATACCCGGAATGGATGCAAAGCAAATCTTCGACGCCCGAGGTATAGATCCAAATACGTACAAAGCGGATAGGGTGGAAATGTGGACCGGCTACTCGGACGTAATCGGCAGAGATCTTACTGCGTCGAAGGTGGGCGACGATACCTTCAGGCAAGGTGCCTGGCTCAAGGCGTGGAATCCACGAACGAACCGGGAAGTTTGGCGGGCAGAGCAGCCAGGCCTTTGGGCAGGAAGTACTCTGACCACCTCGGGCGGCCTCGTATTCATCGGCCAGGCCAATGGGGATCTTGCCGCCTTTGACGCAAGCACCGGTGAGAAATTGTGGCGCCACAATTGCGGGCGCCCGATCTCCGCGTCACCAATTTCCTATACGGTTGACGGCGTCCAGTACGTAGCCGTACTCGTGGGGTGGGGCGGGAACCCGGCAATCGAGGGCTTCATGAGCGATCCAGGGGGGGTGCGGATGACTTATCGTGATGGAGGGAGGGGTCTGTTCGCCTTTGCGCTGGATGGCAAGGCCTCAGTGCCGTTGCACGCAGTCGCCATAGTCGTTCCGATTGACGTCCCGGAGTTTCGTCCTGACAACGAGAAGGTAAAGCGAGGCGAGCACCTGTTCGATAATAACTGCAGCTACTGTCACGGCACCGATGCATTGAGCGGCGGCCAGGCTCCCGATCTGCGTGCTTCTGCTCTTGCCGCGGATCGAAAGACACTCGACGAAATCGTGCTGAACGGTATATTGCAGCTGCGGGGAATGCCGAAATATCCGGGTTTCTCGGACCAAGACTTCGACGCCATCTACCACTATATTCGATGGCGAGCCCGCAAGGACCTTGCCTGCCTGCATCGCACGGGACCCGAGAGTGCCTGCTCGGGCACCCCGTAACACTAAGTAGTTCCGCGGCGCTTGCTACGTGCTTGCGCGATAAGTGGCGCAACAGACTGGTGATGAGCGATCCGGACGCGTTGGTCGGCCACTTCTGTCTGCTTCGAGTCACGGAGACTTGCGATGATGGCGGCGCTAGCGCGATCCTCTCGTCCGTCCGTGGAGGTGGGACAGAAGATTTCGCGCAACCAGGAATCTTTCATGGCGGCGATGACCTTCTCATCTGTGCCCGGCATGGCGGCCGCACCGCGATAACGAAAGATCATGACGCCGTCGATATGAGCACCGATCATGAGAGCGATCATTGCGGCTCGGTCGCGCGTCAGGGCGGGATTGAGTTCCGCAACAAAATCGGTCAACAGCCCATGATAGGCGACGTAGATCTCCTCGATGAGCTTTGCCACCTCCTTGTCCTTCGATGCAAGGGCGTACAGCTCAAAGTAGCAGTCGCTGACGACCGGATCCGTGGACCAGCTGATGATCTCGTCCGTGATCACATGAAAACGTTCCCGAGCTGGCACTCTCACGTCGTGTTCGATGGCGCGGAGTCTGTCGATATAGCGGGCGGTGATCGAATTGATCGTAATCTTCAGTAGATTTTCGCCCTTCCCGAAATAGTGCTGTAGGGTGCTGAGCGTGACGCCCGCCAGACTGGCGACGCGCCGCATGGAAAATCCGCTCGCTCCTTCCTTCGCGAAGAGCTCGACCGCTACCCCTACGATTTCCTCAATGCGTTTCTCCCGCAGCCGATCGCGGGCAGTCACCTTCCGGTTCAGTAGCTTGGCTGCCTGTGCGGGATTGTAGCTGCTCGGTAGTTGGCGTTTCATGACGTCCAAGTTTTGCACACCTCATCGCTCCTAGTCGCCTATCACCCACCCCGTCTGCCCCCGTATCTCCCAGCGATACTTCGATGTGGGCGACATCGTCAACCCATCACTCGGATATCTCGGCCAGATCACACCCTATATAGTATATATGGTACACGTGACATAGCGAATGTGGTACGCTCGACCTATATTGGAGAGCGGCCGGCTTGGGCATCGAAGCGGAGGGGTACATGATCCATTGGGCGGAGCTTCCAAGGTTCTCACCAGAAGACGAGTTGTTGGCGGCCTCGGAAGCCCTAGACGTCGGCAGGTGCTTGTCCGAGCGCAGGCTTGAGAATCGCCCGCCGCTGTTGCATCGCGACACTCCAGTGTCTGTGCACCAACAACTGAGTATGCTTCGGGCCGCATCCGGCATAGCGGGCGATCCCCTGATTGCGGTCCGCGTGGGTTTGGGGCTGCATCCAACAAGCTACGGGATTGCGGGTTTAGCGCTGCTGAGCAGCGCCTCGCTACGGCATGCGTTACAGGTGGTTGTCGAGTACGGCGCCCTTTTGTGTTTGAAAGTGCGGGTGAACCTGGAGCTTTCCGGAGCCGAGGCGCGATTGGTTCTCAACAACTGCTTCGCGCTCACTCCTGGGCTCCTCCAGGTGTGCTCGCAGTTGGAAGTGGCCAAGTTGTGCAGGTTGTTACGGGATTTGTCAGGGTGCCGCGTCAGCCGGATCCAGCTCGCGAGCCCCCCCGAGCTGCGCCTGCAATTGGAGGTACTCCTGGGGGCGCCAGTGCTTTGTGGAACGGACACAAGTTACGTCTCGTTTGATAGTGCTCTGCTCGACGCACCGTTGCCGCAAGCAGATGCGACGACACACAAGAGCTGCTTGCGCTCCTGTGATGAGCTGATCTCCAGTCTTCTCAGGTGTGACGAGATACGTCGGAGGGTGCGTGGAATGGTTCTAAATGCCAACGGCACCGTGCCCACGCTCTCCCAAGTAGCGAGTCGACTGTTCGTATCGACACGCACGTTACGACGAAGACTGGAGGATGCTCAGACCTCTTATCAGGAGATAGTGGGGGAGACACGCCGGGACTTGGCGGTGCGATATTTGATCCAGACGTCCATGAGTACGGAGGCGATTGCAGAGACCCTTGGCTACAGTGATACGGCGAATTTCAGGCAGGCATTTAAGCGCTGGACTGGAGAGTCCCCGCAGCAATATCGCCGCAGGGCTCGGTCGCCGGAATCGGAGGGACCGCCGCAGGAAGTACGGCACTTGCAGCGCGAAACGAATGAAGGCCGTGACCGTATACAGGGAAGTGCGGCCATCTTAAAAGGGCATGCACTTTTGCGGCTTTCCCCCTGCTGAAAGTCATGACCTCGGCGTTCCACTCCAGCGAGCAGCAGTCGACGGATGTTGATCTGAATAGTGCGAGTGGGGATTTCCTGGTGCCCTTCGGTTACATCCATAAAAATCAAGGTTGGTCCGCATGACAAGAGCGAAATGGCGAGAGTCAGTCGACGCCGAACAGTATCGGGACGCAATGCGGCGAGTTCCCGCGGCGGTAACCATAGTGACGGCGCAGTTCGACCATGAAGCGAACGGGCTGACCGCGACGGCCGTCTGCTCAGTCACTGCCGATCCGCCACAGATTCTCGTGTGTGTCAATCGAGGAGCCACGGCGCACGCATTGATTGCCCGATCGCGACGTTTCGTTGTGAATTTTCTATCCGAGGAGCACGAGGAGCGCGCCCGGCGTTTCTCGCAGACGAAGCTCGCGGCGCAAGAGCGCTTCGCCGGAATCTCTTGGGTCGTGATGACGACCGGTAGCCCGGCGATGGCGGATGCAATTGTTGCCCTGGATTGCAGCGTGAACACGGACCTGATCTGCGGTACCCATGCTATTTATCTCGCCCACGTCGTCGATGTGCGCGTGGGCAACGCTGCGCCTCTTCTGTATCGAGCCGGTGAATTTTGCCGGCTCATGCGTCAAGGCGAGTCTTGATGAACATCAAGGCGTTACTGGATCCACGCGTGCCAACGGGTGCGACACGCAAGAAGCCGCAGATACTGAGCGTGCACACGGCTGCACGATCTCGTCTCTTCCACATTGAAAGTGTTCAACTGAAGTTCGCTAACGGCAACCGGCGCGAATTCGAACGCATAGCGGCTGGGCCGTGCGCGGAAACGGCGCTGGTCGTTGCGATGCCAGACCCCACGACGGTACTCCTGGTAAGGGAATACGCCGTAGGCCTTGATCGCTTTGAACTCAGCTTGCCGATGGGGCGCATCGAATCAGGGGAGTCCGCTATCGCAGCCGCCAATCGCGAGCTCATGGAGGAGACGGGATTCAGCGCCGGCAACATGAGGCCGCTCCACACCTTAACGCTGGCGCCGGGAATTCTCGGGTATCAAGCGGAGGTGTTCCTTGCAACTGAGCTGACACCGTGCGCTCTCGGCGGCGACGAGCCCGAACCTCTGGAACTAGTCTATTGGCCAATCGCACGTCTGGATCAGGTCGCGACCACTGAGGAGATCTCAGAAGCTCGTACGCTCTCGTCGCTATTCTTGGCTCGCTCGATCTTGGTGACGTACTAACCGATGGGGACGTGTCCGCAATCCAGACCTACCTCGTCAATGAGGCCCGGGACGCTTACCAAGAGGAACGCGCAGACGCGACGACAACGCAAAAAAATCAAACGAGCAGAGAGGAAGGAGCCCGACGGATCTACCGTCACTGTTCGTGGAAGCCAGACAAAGCCAATAACACGGTGGCGGGCGAGCCGAAAATGGCAGCGTCAATCGCATGCCATCGGTCGAAGTCCGTGCGTTGATCCGACTCTTCGCAGACAAGACCAAATACCAAGGAGCGACCTCAATATGTCAGTTCTTCAATCCACTCAAGATGGCGTCCGGACCACGCGTGACGGAGCGATCCTCGAAGTCACGCTGGACCGACCAAAAGTGAACGCGATCGATCTTGCGGCGAGCTGCCGCCTCAATGCGATTTTCACCGCCTTCCGCGATGACCCGGCGTTGCGCGTCGCCATCGTAACCGGCACGGGCGAAAAATTCTTCTCGCCTGGGTGGGACCTGAAAGGCGCGGCGCAGGGCGAAGAGTCGGATTCAGATTGGGGAGTTGGCGGCTTCGGCGGCCTGAACTATCCGCGCAATCTCGACAAGCCCGTTATCGCCGCAGTCAACGGCATTGCTTGCGGCGGTGGATTTGAAATCGTCCTCGGCACCGACATCATTGTGATGGAAGAACATGCGCGCTTCGCATTACCTGAGATCAATGTAGGCGTATTGGCCGATGCCGGAACGATCAAGCTGCGGCGTCGAATTCCTTACCACGTGGCAGTGGACATTCTCATGACCGGTCGCTGGATGGACGCCGTCGAGGCGAAACATTGGGGGCTCGCGAACCACATCGTGCCTAAAGGCCAAGCCATCGCCAAGGCACGCGAAATTGCCAGGCAACTGGCGGATGGACCTCCATTGCTCTATCCCGCTATCAAACAACTATTACGGCACAGTGAGGTATTGGGCGAGCACGAAGCGTTTGAACTCCACGACAGCCTGCATGCCGTTCAAAAGGTCGTGCGATCGGAGGACCTTAAGGAGGGAGCCCGTGCGTTCAGCGCCAAACGTAGACCGGTATGGAAGGGGAGGTAAGTCCGCTCAAGCGCACCAGCAGAGTACCGTGGATAGTTCACGCCGACCGACCATGAGATCATTGCGCGCTTGAACGTCGGGCGCTGACAGCACCGCCTGGATCTCGTTCAAGGGCATGTCGAGGTCGCAAAAGCGCCGGATGATCTGCGCTACCGGGACCTGCTCCGTGGTGTAACGACGGTAACCCGTCTGCGGGTCGATATGCGCAGGTTCGAGTAGTCCCGTCTCATGGTTTCAAATCGGTACACTCACCCATGATCGCAGCGCCATACGCTTTGCCTATGATCCCTCGTGGCTTCAGCCGACCATCGAACGCGGTGTCGGCCTCATCATGCGACAGCGCGCCGAACTCTCTGTCGCAGCGCGCGCCACACATGACATTGCCGTCAAGATCGCGAGCGGGGCTGGCTAGCGCCACTTTCCAAGGTGGCGCGACGTTTGGACGGCCTCTTTCCACCTGCAGGCGCGTCGAGATGCATGTCCAGCATCTGCTGGATCATGCGTAGCGCATCCGCGCGCTCCGGGAAGCCTCCGTCGACTGCTTTGCGCACCCAGATGCCATCCATGAAGATACTGAGCGCCTCCGCCAGGTGCTCGGCTTTCCGCGGCGGGAGCAACCGGCGAAGATCGTGCAGAAGGTTACTTCGCATTCGACTATTCTGAATTCTCAACAAGCGCCCGAACCGCTCTGAGACCGTGGCCTCGGCGCAGTAGGACACCCAGTATTGAGCCCTGGCGGTGATATAGATCTCGTTGCTGAAGTTCGCATCGACGATGGCGTTGAGGCGCTGTCGCGGCGTCTTGCAATGACGCACCGTTGCGACCAATTGCTCTGAGATCATCCGATTGCCGTACCGAACCGCGGCCTCGAGCAGTTCGTCGCGACTCTGGAAATAGTGATGCACCAACCCTCGGGAGACGCCGAGTCGCGCGGCGATATTGCCGAGCGTTGCACCGTGGAAGCCGGACTCCGCGAGCAGATCGAAAGCGGCTCTTTGAAGATCCTGCCGCCGTACATCCCGAATTTTCGTTTTCATTCGATCCTGTTGGCGCCTCTGCCGGACGAGGCCCATCGTTGGGGCTGACTGCTGAACGGTACCTTGGTCGTCGGTGACCGGGTAGGCGGAAGTGTAATGAATTTGACGCCTCTGCGGTCAGATAGGCTCGATAGCCAATATATTGGCATTGATGCCAATTTTTTGTTGACAGGGCCAACGGACCTAGCTATGTTGGCCGTGAGGTCCATCGGGGAAGCGCGAACGATGGCAGTGTCGGGCGGCCGGATCGCCGTTACCTGCGCTGCTCTGCGCTCGGCAGGTGTGACGCTCTTACAACCAAATAAATACCAGGAGGAGACCTATGATGCCTTCGAGGTTGACTTGTGCGATCGCGGCCGTGCTCGGCGGCGGTCCGATGCTTCTTTCCGCGGGAACTGCGGCCGCCGGCGACACGCCGGGCGAGACGACGCCGAGCACCGGAGGCATCGAGCTCGAGCAGATCATCGTAACCGCTCAACGTCGCAACGAGAGCATGCAAGATGTCCCGATTTCGATTCAGGCGCTCACGGCCCAAACACTCCAGCAGCTAAACATCTCCACCTTTGACGACTACATCAAGTTTCTGCCGAACGTCACCAGCGCGAGTAACGGGCCCGGACAGAACGAGATATTCATCCGCGGATTGAGCGCCGGATCGCAGGCCAGTCAGGGCAGTTCGTCGATCGGCCTATGGCCGAACGTCGCGGTCTATCTCGACAATCAATCGGCGCAATTGCCGAATCGCAATCTAGACATTTACGCGGCCGATCTCAATCGGATCGAGGTTCTCGAGGGTCCTCAAGGCACTTTGTTCGGGGCGGGAGCCGAGGCGGGAGTTATCCGCTACATCACCAACGAGCCGAGGCTGGATCGTACGGAAGGCTACGTAAAGGGCGGCTACGGAGTGACCGCGCACGGCGATCCGAATACCGACGTTCAAGCGGTAATCAATGTCCCCATTATCGAGGATCGCCTTGCGGTGCGCGCGGTCGTATACAGCGATCGTCGCGGCGGATACATAGACAACGTGCCGGCGACCTTCACGCGCAAGAGCACCGATATCGGCATCCATTACGCCAACTACGCAACTGGATGTTCAGTGGGTGGGCCGGTCAACGGCGTGTGTACGGCGAACGGAGCGGCGACGTCCTACGGCGTACCCCCCGGCAGTCCCGCGATCAACAATTACAGTCAGGCGGGTCGGGCGATCAATCCGGCAAATTATCAGGGTATTCGCGCCGAAGCGTTGTTCAAATTCAATGACGACTGGGATCTGCTCCTGTCTCAGAGCTATCAAGATCTGTCGACGCAGGGTGTCTTCTATCAGCAACCTAATGCGTCGGACGGAGCCCCGCTCGCACCGCTTAATGTGACGCTGTTCAACCCGGCGCATAACGACGACCGGTTCGAGAGCACGGCATGGACGCTCAACGGCAGGCTGGGACCTCTCAAGGCCGTCTACACGGGGAGCTACCTCGTTCGACACGTGGACCAGGTCGGCGACTATACGAACTACGCACGAGGGGTCTACGCGGACTACTACCAATGCTATGGACGGGGCAGCGGGGGCGATGCGTCGCTCGTATCGCGATGCTTCTCGCCGAGCTCCTATTGGCGCGACGAGTCACGCAATACTCACCAGCAGCATGAGATTCGATTCAGCACGCCGGATGACTGGCGTGTGAGAGGGATCTTCGGAGCGTATTGGGAAGACAATATCCTGTATGACCAGACAGGCTGGCACTACAAGACGATCCCCGCATGCACCGCCGCTGACAATGCGGGTTGCTTGACGGACATCGGCACGGTTCCAGGGACCACGGTGCAGTCGGGCGGTGTCCAACCGAGCGACACGTCCTTCTATCAAGACACCACCCGCGAGACCAAGCAAACCGCGTTCTTCGCATCCTTTGATTACGACCTCATCCCGAAGACGTTGACGCTAACGCTCGGCACGCGGCACTTCCGGTTCGACAATTCCTACGTGGGTTCGGTCGGCGGAAGTTTCGGGTGCTTCCAGCAGGGCCCGGCTCCGTGCGTCAATTATCCGACCTACGCGTACAATCTCGACGCGCAGGGGTTGCGGGGCTCGGAGTCGGGTTTCAAGAGCCGAGGCAATCTTACCTGGCACATCACCCCCGACGTCATGGTCTACTACACGTTCTCTCAAGGCTTCAGGCCGGGCGGCTTCAATCAAAACGGAGGCGCGCTCAAGGCCGTCGGACCTGATGGCGTCGCCCAGTATCTCCTGCCCAGGGATTTTTCCTCCGACAAGCTGACGAACAACGAGATCGGTTGGAAATCGGAGTTCTTCGATCGACGGCTGCAGTGGAACGGCGCCGTGTATCAAGAGAATTGGGACAACGTTCAGATCGAATTCTTCAACCCGGGCATCGTAGGCAATCTCTTCTACGACACCAACGGCCAGAACTTTCTCATCCGAGGGATCGAGACTTCTCTCAGCGCTCGCGTGATCGCCGGTTTGACGCTTCAAGGCGCGGCCTCCTGGAATCACAGTCGCCAGACCAACTCTCCCGCTCTGATCGACAACAATCCGGCAAGCAGCAACTACGGGAAACCCATTACCGAAGTGTGCTCGGCTACCTGCACAGCGGTGGTCAATCCATTCGGTCCCGGGGGTGCGCCGAGCGCCGATGCGCCGCCCATCCAATTCAGCATTCGTGGGCGTTATGACTGGACGCTCGAGAGCGACTACCGGCCCTTTGTCCAGGTCGGGGTGATGCACACGGGGCACTCGTTCACTCAGGCGGGCGCCAATCCGACCATCCAAGCCGGAGGGGCCATCAATACCTCACGAGGTCGATTCGAGAATCCGGCGTACTCGACCGTCGATGCCTCAGCCGGCGTCGCCAAGGGCGACTGGATCTTCACGATCTATGGCCAGAATCTCAGCAACTCGAATGCCAGCACCTTCGTCAGCACCGATCAGTTCATCGTCGCTCAAACGCCGCTCCGGCCCCGCGTCATCGGCGCCTCGTTCAGCTACAAGTACTAGGCCCATGCACTTAAGCACCCACCATCTCAAGCGCGCGTATAGCACCATGCGGCGGATTCGTGAATTCGAAGAGCGCGTCAACGCCGAATTTGCCGCGGGGCACATTCCCGGATTCGTGCATCTTTATTCGGGCGAGGAGGCCATTGCCGTCGGTGTGTGCATGCACCTCGAGGTCGATGACTACATCGGCTCCACCCATCGCGGCCATGGGCACTGTATCGCGAAGGGGTGCGACACCACGGGCATGATGTTGGAGGTGTTCGGCAAGGCGGATGGTCTGTGCGGGGGCAAAGGCGGCTCGATGCACATTGCGGATCTTGCACGCGGGATGCTCGGCGCCAATGCCATTGTCGGCGGGAGTCCGCCGCTCGTCGTCGGCGCCGCCTTGGCAAACAAAACCCGGCGAACGGATCGGGTGGCGGTAGCGTTTACCGGCGACGGCGGCTGCAATCAGGGAACCATCTTCGAGGCCATGAACATGGCCGTGGTGTTGCGCCTTCCTGCGATCTTCGTCATCGAGAACAACGGTTACGGCGAGGGAACCGGCGTGGACTACGCGGTGGGCAGCAAGGACATCGCCGGCCGGGCGGCGGGATTCGGCATGCCGGCTGTCGCGGTTGACGGGAGCGATTTTTTCGCGGTCCACGAGGCGATGGGTGCGGCCGTGGCGCGCGCGCGGTCTGGCGCCGGGCCGAGCTTTATCGAGGCCCGTTGCGTGCGGTTTCACGGCCACTATTGCGGCGATCCGCAAACTTACCGCTCGAAGCAGGAACTTGCGGATGCCCGTCAGCTTCACGATCCGATTGCTGCGTTTCGCGAGCGTGTACTGGCTGCCGGCAACCTCACGGAGGCTGAGTTCTCCTCAATCGATGAGGAAGTGCTTCGCGATATCGACGCGGCTGCGGCTGCCGCTCACAGGAGCGTGCCCCCCTCAGTCTCCTCACTCACGACCGGCGTTTATTCGAGCTACTAGGAGCGAGGCGTGCCGCAGATCTCTTTTCGCCAGGCATTGAACGACGCGTTGCGTGCGGAGATGCGCCGCGATCCGGCAGTCGTCATCATCGGTGAGGACGTGGCGGGCGGTGCCGGGGGGACGGGCGTCGACGATGCCTACGGCGGGATCATGGGCGTGACGCGCGGCCTGGTAGGCGAGTTTGGGCGCGAGAGGGTTATCGACACGCCCATCACGGAAAGCGCCATCGTCGGGATGGCAGCGGGCGCCGCGTTGACGGGCCTGCGGCCGGTCGCGGAACTTATGTTCGTCGACTTTATCGGCGTCTGCCTCGATCAAATTCTTAATCAGGTTGCGAAATTCCGCTATATGTTCGGCGGGAACGTCAAGACGCCTTTGGTCATTCGCGCCATGTTCGGCGCTGGATTCAATGCGGGTGCACAGCATTCGCAGTGCCTCTACTCCTTCTTCACGCACGTGCCGGGACTCAAAGTCGTCATCCCATCGACGCCGTACGACGCCAAGGGGCTTTTGATCCAGGCCATTCGCGACGATGACCCGGTCGTCTTCCTGGAGCACACCAAGCTCTACGACCAGGAGGGCGAGGTGCCGTCCGAGAGCTATGCCATACCGTTCGGCGAGGCGAACGTCCTGCGTGACGGCGGTGACGTCACCATCGTGGCTCTGGCGCGCATGGTCCATGTCGCGTTGAAGGCGGCGGACTTGCTGGCATCGAAAGGCGTCGAAGCAACCGTGATCGACCCTCGAAGCACCTCACCGCTCGATGAGGACACGATCCTGGACAGCCTGAGTGCGACCGGCCGTCTGGTAATCGTCGATGAATCCAACCCGCGCTGCAGCGTCGCCAGTGAAATTGCCGCGGTGGTGGCGGAGCGCGCATTTCGGGACCTGAAAGCGCCGATCCGCCGAGTGACGGCACCGCACACGCCCGTTCCCTTCTCGCCGGTGCTGGAGGAGGCGTACATTCCGAGCAGCGACGCCGTTGTCGCCGCCGCGCTCGATGTCATGGGCTGGTCCCGATGATGCCTACCGATGGCGCGAATCGGGTGCCGGTCGTCGCCGTGATCATGCCCACCTGGGGTCTGTCCATGGAAAGCGGCACCATCGTCTCGTGGTCCGTCAATGAAGGAGAGAAGACAGCGCCGGGTCAGGAGCTGGTGCTGATCGAAACAACCAAGATCGTCAACGCCGTGGAATCGAACGTGCCCGGCGTGCTCCGCCGGCAACTCGCCCGGCCGGGCGAGACCCGTGCGTGCGGAGATCTGATCGGCATCATTGCGGATTCTCGCGCGACCGACCGTGAGATCGATGATTTCATCGCGGGCTTCGCCCGGACCCCGTTGCCCGTACGAGACTATGCGGGTGCGTCGGGACAGCGGAGATACGATTCGGTCGAGCTGCCGAGCGGACCGATCCGCTACCAGCGAATCGGCGACTCCGGCCCTCCGGTGGTTTTCATCCACGGCTTTGGAGGAGATCTGCACACCTGGCTCCTCAATCAAACGGAGATTGCCGCCCATCACTACACGACCTATGCGATCGATCTTCCCGGCCATGGCGCGTCTAGCAAGACGCTCCAGGTAGGCTCTGTGGCGGAGTTGGCTCGGGCGGTGGACTCGCTCGTCGAACGATTGAACCTGGGTTGCGTTCACCTGGTGGGTCACTCTCTAGGATGTGCGGTCGCTTTGGTGTGGGCGCGCAATCGTCCGGAACGCGCCATGTCGCTTTCACTGATCGCACCGTTCGGTCTTGGCGGCAGAGCGAATGAAGCCTTCGTCTCGGCGTTCGTTGCGGCTCAGAAAGCGCGGGACATGCAGCGCTGTCTCGCGCTGCTCTTCGCAAATCCCAAGATGGTGACCCGAGCCATGATCGAGACGGTCGCGCAGTACAAGCGGCTGGACGGTGTAACGGAAGCCTTGGGAAAGCTCGTGGGGATGGCCCTAAAGGACGAGATTCCGGTCGTGCCGGAGACCTGGCTCGAGTCCCTGTCGATTCCGGTCACCGTGATTTACGGCGCCGAGGACAGGATACTGACCGCGCCTGAGCTACCGTCCGGGATACAAGTACATCGGCTCTCGGATGCCGGCCACATGCCGCATGTGGAACAGCCGGCAAGGACCAACGAGCTCGTGCTCGCAACGCTGGCCCAAGTCGATCGGCTGACCGGAGAGCATTCATGAGGCTGGCAGGGCGCGTCGCCTATGTCACGGGCGGCGGCCACGGGATCGGTCGGGGTATTGCGCTGTCGCTCGCGCGCGAGGGCGCACAGGTGATGGTCGCGGACATCGACGGTGCTGCCGCTTGCGAAGTGGCCAAGGAAGTGTCGGGCATCGGTCCGCGCGGCCACGGGCTGGCGGTAGACGTGAGGCGCTGGGAAGACGTTCAGGGACTCTGCAACGGCGTCATTGAAGAGTTTGGTCGGCTGGATATCGCCGTAAACTCGGCTGGGGTCATCAGCGTTCATCGGGTCGAGGAGCTCGCGGAGGCCGAGTGGGATCGGGTGATGGACGTGAATGCAAAAGGCACGTTTCTGTGCTGCAAGGCGTCCGTCCCTCTGCTCAAGCGGGCGGGCGGTGGCCGAATCATCAACATCTCCTCCATCTCCGGCAAAGACGGCTACCCGGGTCTCGCTCACTACTCGGCGTCCAAGTTTGCGATCATCGGTCTGACGAATTCCCTGGCGAAGGAGCTCGCGAGGGACGAGATCACGGTGAATGCGATCTGTCCGGGGGTGGTGAAGACCTCGATGTGGGATCTCCTATCCGAAAGCTGGCGCCGCGAAGAAGAGAGTGCCGAACAGTCGTGGGCGCGGCAGGTATTGGCGTTCGTTCCCCAAGGCCGACCTCAGACGGTCGATGATGTCGGTGCGCTCGCCGTCTATCTCGCCTTGGCACCGAGCTTAACCGGCCAAGCCATCAACTTGGACGGCGGGCTGACGTCGCACTGACCCCGTGGAGATCGAGACCCATTCGATTGACTATATTCCGCTCGCGGAGCGGCACGGTACCGTCCGCGAGCTTTGGTCAGTGTGGTTCGCGGGAGGAGCACAACTCGGCACGCTCGCGACCGGCATGGTCGGCGTCGAACAGGGACTGAATCTCGCATGGAGTACGGTTGCCATCGGATTCGGGTCCGCTCTGGGCACGTTTTTCATGGCGTGCCACTCGACTCAAGGTCCACAGCTGGGGTTGCCGCAGATGATTCAGTCGCGTCCCCAATTTGGCCGTCGGGGTGCGCTCTTGGTGTGGGCGGTCGCTCTCGTTACTTACATCGGATTCAACGCCTTCGGTCAAGTTCTGGCCGGTCAAACCGTGCATGAGATGGCCGGCGTGCCGCCGATCTGGACGTTCGTGCTCTTCACCGCCGGCTCGCTCGCGCTCGCCATTTTTGGGCACGACTCGATCCACACCGCCCAGCGCTTCATATCCTATTTCCTAATCGCCGCCATGCTGCTGTTCACTGTTGGAACCGCCTGGGTCCATCTGCCTTTCGGCACGGTCTCGCTCGCTAATTTTCGCGCGGTCCCTTTCCTGATCCAGTTCTTTGCCGCAACCGCGTACCAACTCAGCTGGTCTATCTATGTCTCCGACTATTCTCGCTATTTGCCCCGCGACGTTGGCGTATTCCAGTCGTTCATCTGGACGTATTTCGGCGCCTGGATAGGGGCGGCGTGGATGATGGAAGTCGGTGCCATCGTCGCGGCGATGAGCCCTCATTTGGATGTCGCCGCCGCCGTGCAACGCGGCGGCAACGGAATGTTGCCAGGTCTTGGCACCGTTCTGCTCGCCGGCTCGACGGTGGGTCTTCTCACCGTGACGGCCATCAATTTCTACGGCGCCTCCCTGACGCTGTTGAGCGCGATGGATACGATTCGGCCTATCCGCTACACGCGGCGGGCTCGTATCTACAGTTTACTACTCACCGGAGCAGTGGCCACCGGCGTCGCACTGATGCTGAAAGGTGATTACGTCTCAACCTTCAGCGATCTGCTCACGGTGCTCCTCTATCTCTTCACTCCCTGGACCTCGATCAACCTGATCGATTTTTATCTGGTACGCCACGGACGCTATTCGATCCGGGAAATCTTCAACGCGAACGGGATCTACGGCCAATGGAACTGGAGAGGACTCATCGCCTACGCCGTAGGGTTCGCAGCAATGATCCCATTCTTCAGTACCGGTTTTTACTGCGGTCCAGTGGCGCAACTGCTCGGCGGTGCGGATGTCGCGATGCTTGTGGGACTACCGGTCTCCGGAGCGGTCTATCTGCTGGCGTGTCGCTCCTTGGACCTAGCCTCCGAGATGCAATGTGTGGCGATCGCTGACTACGGTCTGGATTCCGATGGTCCGATCGAGCGCGAGAAGTAACCCTTTACTTGCCGGACCTAGACATCATGGCCGCACATCCTCATTGGAGTGCGGCACATGTTGAAAAATGATGAAATGGTCTGTCTCCTATATCGTGGGTTGCGCAGGTGAGTGCGCCGAGCCACCCCACTATCTGCCGACGGATTGAACTCCGCGAAGTGTCATTACTGTGCTTGTCGCCATGGCGATCAACTTCTCATCCTCGCGAGTGATCCTACATTCGTAATGACTTGTCGTTCTGCCGAGATGGACGGCTTTTGCTTGCGCCCGGAGAGTGGTGTCCCAAATGGGACGGAAAAAGTTCATTTTTAGATCGACGCTGGTGAAGGATTCATCCTCGCTTAGCGTCGTCGCGTGGGCGGTGCCGATGGCGGCGTCAGCCAAATCACAGAGAACGCCGCCATGAATCGTCCCCATGGGATTTGCGTGCCGCGAGGGGTCGGTACGCATTTCAATGGTCGCTTCGCATAACGCGACGCTGACGAGATTGAAACCCAAGGTCGCAGCAATCGGTGGTGGATATCGCATCCGACTCGCGTCATCGGGCGTCAGCGTGCCGTCGATATGTTTACGAAGATAGTCGAGAATAGACAGTTGCATGGTTTCCCCTTGAACTCAAGACGAAATCGTCAGACCCAGTCTCTGCTCCAGAAGACGCCGTGTGTTTTCCAGCAACGCCTCTGCTTCGCTGTCGTCGCGCGTGACCCGCGCCAGTGACAGCGCACCCATCATCTCGGCAATAGTCATCCTCGCCGTTGCTGCTGCATCGTGGGTGCCGAGCGCCTCAAGCAGACGCGCCACGGTCGCGGTAAGGCGCTCGAATCCCAGAAAGAAGCGCTCGCGCGCCGGCTTAGGCAGATGCACCACCTGGCCGGCGAGCACCGGCAGCGGGCAACCGCCTACGGTGCTGTTGCGATGCCGCATGGATAGGTAGACCCGCACCATCCGTGCCAGCGCCGCGCGCGGCTCGAGCGCATCGTCGGTCTCGAAGAAAGTGGCGTAGCGCTCCTCGAACAGGAAGTTCACGGCCTCGGCCACGAGGTCGTCCTTGGACTTGAAGTGCGCGTAGAATCCGCCGGCCGTCAGTCCCGCGGCCGCCATCACCGAGGCGATGCCCATGCGCTCGATGCCCTCGGTGCGGATCGCCTTGGCCGCTTCCTGCAGCACGCGCCTACGCGTGTTCGACTTGTGTTCAGTCGGGTACTTCATCGCCGCTCCTCATCTGTCTCTGGCGTAAACGATTGCCACTGCGGGATTCGCCTGCCAACCGCCGCCCAGTGCACGATAGGCGAAAACCGCCTGGCGTGTTTCATCACCGCGCACTTGGGTGAGACGGTCGGACGCCGCGAGTAGCTCGCGGTCGGCATCGGTGACGTTGATGAGTCCGGTGACCCCACCCTCATACGCCTGCCGGGCCTGATCACGCGCTTGGGTGAGCGAGGCGACTTCTATCTCGAGCGACGAGCGCTCGCGGTGTGCCTCGGCAAGCCGCGCGAGCGCGGTCTCGACGTCCTCGGCGGCGCTCAACACCGATCCGCGCCAGGCCGCGAGCGCCTCGGCTTGCCGCCCGCGCGCGGCCGCGACCTCCGCGTCGATGCGTCCGAAGTCGAATAGCCGCCAGCGTAGGCCGGCGCGGCCCGATGCCTGTAGTGCGTCGCGCGTGAACAGATCGCCCGTAGTGAGACTGGCGACACCGATCAGGCCCGACAGGGAAATGCGCGGATAGTAGTCGGCGAGCGCCTGGCCGATCCGCGCGTTGCTCGCGGCGAGCCGGCGCTCGGCCGCAATCACGTCTGGGCGACGCCGCAAGAGATCCGTGGGCGCCGCGCTGCCCGCCGGAACTGGCGCGTCTGGGATGGGCGTGACCTCGGTGAGGAGTGAGCGGTTGTGGCCAGGCTGGTCGCCCAGAAGCACGTCGAGACGATTGAGCTGCGCCTCGATCGATGCGCGCAGCGGTGCCATCGAGGCGCGTACGCCTTCCAGGGCGCCATTCGCCCGGTTGAGGTCGCGGTCCGCGGACACACCCTGGCCGACGCGTTGGCGCACCATGTCGATCAGCAGTGCTTCGTTCCTTTCCTGTTCGCGGGTTACTTCGAGGCGCGACTGCAGCGTGCGCAGCGCCAGATACGCATCGGCCGTTTCGGCGTCAATGGCAATGGTCATCGCGGCCACGTCGGCCCGCGCGGCCGCTGCGTCGGCGCGGGCGGCCTCACGCCCACGGCGCAGACCGCCAAAAAAGTCGATTTCCCAAGAGGCAGCGCCACCGACCGAGTACTCGGTATAGTCGCGCGGCAGGCCGAGTTCGGTAGTGATGTGCCCGATCGCCGTATCCAATGACTGTCCGATCCGATCGATGCCACTCGTACCGTCGATCACCGGCAGCAGCGCGGCGCCGGCCGCTTTCGCGACCGCGCGTGAACGCAGCACCCGCGCGCGAGCCTGTTGCAGGTCCGTGTTGCCGACACGGGCCCGTTCGATGAGCGTAGCGAGCAGCGGATCGTGGAACGCCTGCCACCAGCTAGCGCTCGCGGCGCGGGTGTCGATCGACGGCGCGGCCAGATAGTCCTGCGTCAGTATGATGCTAGGAGCGTGATAGTCCGGACCGACCGCGCAGCCCGCGAGCAAGGTCATGGCCGGAAGGATCAGCGATCGTGCTCGCACAACGGCGCCCATCAATGCGCTTCGGCAGGCGGGACGGGCGCGGCGGTCTTCGGCACCTTGCAGAAAGGCACCATCACCAGCGCGAGCAGGAACATCCAGGCCATGATGCGGAAGATGTCGTCGAAGGCGATCGTCAGAGACTCGCGGCCGACCACCCGCGACAACATGGCCTGCGCCGTGAGCAGCGCGCGATCGGCGTCGGGTACGACCGCACCGATGCGCGCCGCGAGCTCGGCCGTCGTATCCCTTGCGGTACTGCCATGCGCGCCGAGCGCCTCGCCGAAGCGCGTCGCCTGGATGCGCGTGTTGTCCTGCAGCCAGGTGTTGACGGTGGCGATGCCGATGGCGCCTCCGAGGTTTCTCATCAGGTTGAACAGGCCGGAGGCGGCGCGCAGCTCGGGGCCGGCGAAGCCGGACAGCGCCATATTGACGGTGGGGACGATGCACAGCAAGACGAATAGCCCGCGGACTACCTGCGGGATCAACAGTTCGTCGAAGCCCCAGCTTGAGGCAAGGTGCGAAGTGAGGTAGAGGCTGAAGGCGAAGCCGGTGAGCCCGATAGTGATCAGAATGCGCCGATCAACAGTGTTCGTGAGCCGGGCCGCGATCACGGTGCTGATCAGCTGCCCCGCACCGACCACGAACACCGTGGTGCCGATCTGCAAACTGTCGAAGCCGCGCACCCTTCCTAAGAACACAGGCAGCAGGTAGGTCGATGCATAGATGCCGAAGCCGATCACCAGATTGAAGATGCAGGCGAACAGGAAAGTGGGATTGCGGAACGGGGTCACGCGCACGATCGGATTCTTCGAGTACAGCGACCGTTCGATGAACAGACTGAAGGCGACCAGCGAGAACCAGGCGGCCATCACGATAGTCGGGTCACCGAACCAGTCCGTGCGCGGGCCCTCCTCGAGCACGTACTCGAGGCAGCCGAGCGCCACCGCCATCGCCGCCAGGTGCGACCAGTCGATGCGGCCGAACAGTCGCCTGTCACCGCGATCGACGTCGATGAGGAGGATCGTGAGCAGCGTGACCAGCGCGCCCGGCACGACGTTGATAAAGAAGATCCAGCGCCAGCCGATGGTGTCGGTGATGATGCCGCCGACCGTCGGACCCAGGGTCGGTGCCAGCACCGAGACCATGCCAAGGATGGCAGGGATGAGCGCACGCTGCTTGCCCTCGAATATGGTGAAGCCGACGGCGAACACCGTGGGCACCATCGCACCGCCGACGAAACCCTGGATGGCACGGAAGGTGATCATCGAGCCCATGCTCGAGGCCAGCCCGCAGGCGATGCTCGAGAGCGTGAACAGGGCCGCCGAAGTTGCAAACAGCCATCGGGTCGACATGGCCTGCGCCAGAAAGGCCGAGAAGGGGATCATGACCAACTCGGCCATCAAATAAGCGGTCTGCACCCAGCTGATCTCATCGGGCCCTGCCGAGAGCCCAGCCTGCACGTCGTTCAGGGAGGCAGCCACGATCTGGATGTCGAGCAGCGCCATGAACTGCCCGAAAGCCAAGATCCCGAAGATCAGGAACTTGCGCTTGGTCGGCAGGCATGCGGGGTTGGGGCGTGCGGCGCCGTCGCTCATCGGATTTGGCTGTTCTATGTTTTGCTTGTAAATATGATGGATATAATATTATAGTAATAATATGAATAGAGCAATACGCCCATGAATGCCGTAGCCGGACAACCTGGGAGCCTGGAGGCGGCACCCCGGGGCTTTGCGCTGCCCTCGCGGCGCACCCTGCTCGCGTCAGGTGTGGCAATCGCCGTCGCGATTGCCGGCACCATCTGGATCGTCGCGGCACCCTCGACGGAGTCGACCGACGACGCCTACGTGGGTGCCGACTCCACGGCGGTCGCCCCGCGCGTGAGAGGGTTCGTCGCCGAGGTGTATGTGCGCGACAACCAGCCGATGCATGTCGGAGATCCGCTGGTGCGGATCGATCCCGAGGAGTTCGACGCGCGGGTCGCGGCAGCACAGGCGTCGTTCGCCGATGCAGGGGCCGGCGTCGAGTCGGCCAAGGCCGCGCTGGTAAGTCTGGCGGCCGAGGAGAGACTCTCGGTCGCGCAGATCGTCGCGGCCCGCACCTCGATCCGATCCGCGCAGGCGCAGTCCGAGCGCGCCGGTGCCGACCGCCAGCGCTACGCCGCGCTGGTGGCCAGCGGCTCGGTGGCACGTAGCGACGCTGACACCTACGCAGCCGCCGCCGTCACCGCCGAGCAGGATGCCGCCCGCGCGAGAGCCATGCTCGCGGTCGCCAGCGAGTCCGCCGGCGTGATTCGCGCCAAACGTCCGGGACTGCTCGCCGTGCTTGCGACCGCACAGGCGCGGGTGGACGAAGCACGCTCGGCGCTGGACCTCGCCAATCAGGATCGCCGCCATGCCATCATCGTCGCACCGGTCGACGGGGTGGTTGGCAACCGCCAAGTGCGCGTTGGCGACTATGTGCAGCCGGGGACGCGCCTCCTTGAGCTCGTGCCGCTGCACGCGCTCTACGTCACCGCTAATTTCAAGGAGACGCAGACCGGGCATATGCGCGTCGGTCAGCCCGTGACTATCGAAGCCGACGCGCTGCCGGGAGAGCGTTTGCACGGCACGGTCGAGAGCCTCGCTCCCGGGTCCGGCTCGAGCTTCTCGCTCCTGCCGTTCGAACCCGGCACCGGCAACTTCACGAAGATCGTGCAGCGGGTGGGCGTGCGCATCCGCTTCGATCTGGGGCAGCGCGAGGGAGATCACCTGCGGCCGGGGCTGTCCGTGACTGCAAGGGTGCGAGTGCGCGAAGCACGCTGATCGTCGAATACTGACGCAAGGGCCGGATCGGTCACCGCGTGACTAAGGAGGTGAAAATATATCAACCGGGCCACTTTTTTTGCGGCCTCTCCCACACAGTCAAGTTGTCGAAGATCGCCTGAAGATCAATTTCTTCTGAACTTTGTCTAACGTCTCATCGAGCTCATCGAACAAACTGTTGGCGACGGACTTGAACATTTCCTCTTTGCTTGAGAAGCAGTAGGTCACCGAGCCTGTCGTGCGGCCGAGGCGCTGCCCGACTTTTCGAGGGGCGGTGGCCGAGGACGCAGGCATTTTTGCGCTAGCACGAACGTACCGACACGAATCCCAGATCGGATCGGCGTCTGCGTCGCGCAAGATGCGGCCATCCGTCGGTGTTGATCGCCGCACCCGATGAACACGGTGCATGGCGTGCGTCCCGGTGCCCAATGCCCGATCCCAAGGATGAGGCGATGCCATGAGGGTCCTCCTAACTATCCCTAGCGCAGCTTTTTATCGAAGAAAAATTTCATGGAAATTCAGGTGTGTAGAATTCCGAATCACGCCCCCGCTACCAATTATGTTGCAGCTGCCGTTCGGCGCGATTTGCGAGCATCGGGTTTTTCACTCGAAGGACATCCTGATTTTCAAGATCTCGACGGGCGATCAAAATCGAAATTCGTCGTCTCGCTCATTTCAAGATGAGGCCGATCTCGGTGTTTCCGGAAACAATCCCGGCATCCAGCGCGCCGCCAGCGTCGCGGGGAAGGCGAGGTGGAGCGGCGCGCGCGGACTGGTCGCTATCAGCACGCCTTTGTCCAGGAGCGCCGCCATGATGCGGCGGGCTTGACGCTCGCCGGTGCCGACTAAGTTGGCGGCGTCGCCGCGCGGTAGGGCGCCACGATAGAGCACCGCTTCGAGCACCTGACCGGATTTCGGTGGCAACAGGCCGAGCCGAATTTCCTCCTCGGTCCACAGCAGAATACGCGCGCGCAGTCGATCCGGTTGCACCAGCTCTTCCATGAAGTGGACCTGGTCCAGGCAGATCTCTAGATAGAAGTGCGTGAAAGCCGCGAGCGATTCTTGGCTCAAGGTACCGCGGCCGTCGAGATCGTTTCGTCGCGGTAAATCACAGGCGGCGAGATGCGCTTTGTAAGCCGCAACGTTGCGGGCCAAGCCGCGGGCGACCGACCAGATGCCGCCGGTATCTAAGGCTTCCAGCAAACTCGCATGCGACATCAGCCGTGCCACACGGCCGTTGCCGTCCAGAAACGGGTGAATCCACAGCAGCCGGTGATGCGCCGCCGCCGCGCTCAAGATCGCGTCGGTTTTGCCGAGGCCGCTGAAGGCTTGTTCGAACTTGATCAGAAAACGCGGCACGGCGCCTGGGCTGATGGTCACATGGGCGCCGACTTTGACGTCGCGCGCGCGCAGTTCGCCGGGTACGAGTTTGAATCGTTCACCGGTGTCGGGGTTCGCCACCCACAGCAAGGATTCCGGCAGCTCGGCACAAAAACGGCGATGCATCTCTTGAATGCCGGCCATCGACACGGCGTGGCCCGTCACGCCGCCGGCATCGATCCATTGCTGAACAGCGATGTGCGCCTTCGCTTCGAGCTGGAGATCGCGCTTGCGTGGGTCGGTGCTGTAGTCATTTTTGAGCGCGCGCTCGATCTCGACCGGATGGGTATCGTGGCCTTCGATGAGATTGCTGTAATAGCAATTTATGGCGCGCACGAGATCGGCGAGCGCGGCGCGCACCCCGTCGGGAAGGCTACGGCGGAAACCGGCGGCGCGCGCCGCCAAATCGACCGCGAGATCGGTCAAGGCGGCACGCTGAGGGGCACCTTCGCCGATCCGCAGCGGTTCCATCAGCCCGACGGATTCGCTCCGATCGGCGACCGTTAAAATGTCCGCTTTAATGTCCGGTTTATGTATCGACATAAAATCATGTATATCATGATGTTACTGTCATTGCGAGTCTCCTGGATGGCCGCAGGATGTCCGCTTGTAAGTCCTTGCAAAGACAGCACTTCTGCGGTGCGCTTTTTTCCTTGCTCAGATAAGCATCCGGCGGATAATCGCTCGCGGCTGCCCCATAGACCGCGAGTATCTTCATACCCCGCGCATGCACCAGTTTGACGAGATCGACGAAGAGATCGGGCGACCCTTTGCCGAATCCATCGCGAAACCATTGCGCACGCAGCCGCGCGATCCCATCGAGTACGGTGACACGACGCGCTTCGAAATTGCCCGGCTTGTTGTATTCGGCTGCAAGGAACGGCGATACATTGGGTTCTGACGGCCACCCGAGCGTCCACTGCGTCCCCATGTTGGATCGATCGATGCCGAATTCGAGCAGGGTGCCATGTTCTTGCCGTGCATCGTCCGGCGCGGCCGCCGCCACCGCGCCGCGCATCGCCCAAAAGGCCAGAGCGTATAGTGTTGCCGTCGCTACGACCCGAGGTATTTGTGGTTTCAAGGTGTCTGCCTCCAAGGTCTCGGATCAATCATGGTCATTTCTGGTTGGTCCTTCGATAACGCATACCACGCTATGCACCCAAGTTCGCAACCGCCAATTTGACGAGCCGCTTTCCGGTTTTGCTTGCTGAATTTCATATCCTGGCGGAGTCGATTTCGCATCGCTGCACGTGCTGTTCGAGGATCGACTGGGACCTGCGGGGATGCAAGGCTGCCCGAGAGCGGTGCGCAGATCTGGTAATCGCGGAGCACCCGGAATTACAGACACGCGACGACTTGACGCAAGAGGTGGCTGACCCGATTGAACAGTCCAGCTAAGCTCGGGATGCGGTATGCTCAGTTCGCGAGCCGCAACCTGCGGCCCCAGGGAGATCACATGCAACCGGCGACAGGAGCCTACGGCGATGGCCTGGCGAGATACTTCCGGGCCGATGCGAGTTCACATCTCATCACCAGCGCTTTACGAAAGTCGAAGCTGGCGGTAACGCGCATCCGGCGCGACACGCCGGGACATGGCCTGACATCCCCGTTGCCGGCGCAAGCCGCGTTTTCGGTTCTGCTGCAACTGAGGGACTCGCCCATACGCGAGCTGTTCATTGGTGGGCGTTCCGTGTATCGCGGGGGCTATGGCGCGAGAACCACGAGCATCGTGGATCTTGAACAAGAGCCGACCGCCAATTTGGAAAGCCCTTTCGACGTGATGCACTTTTACGTATCGCGCGCCGCACTTAACGAAATCACCGACGATCAAGGCGCGCAGCGAATCGATACGCTCACCTGCGAACGCGGTGTCTTCGATACGACGGTCTGGCATCTCGGCGAAGCACTGGTGCCGGCGCTCGAGCGTCCCGAGGAAATCGGAGCGATGTATGCCGACCACCTGTTGCTGGCAACGCACACCTATTTCGCCGTCGCCTTCGGCGGCATGCGCCTGCCGGCACACAGCAGGCGAGGGGGCCTGGCTCCCTGGCAGGTTCGCTGCGCCACCGACCTCATGATAGAGCGACTGGGCGAGGATATGTCGCTGTCCGAGCCGGCCGCTGCGTGTGGGCTTTCCCCGGGCTACTTCGCCCGGGCCTTCAGGAAGAGCGTGGGTACGCCGCCCTACCGCTGGTTGCTGCTGCAGCGCGTGCTACGCGCCAAGTCGTTGTTGCGGGATGCCGATTTGTCGCTCACCGACGTCGCCGCCGCGTGCGGCTTCGCCGACCAGAGCCATTTCACGCGCGTCTTCACCGGTATCGTCGGCGCGAGTCCCGGCGCCTGGCGCAAGCAGGTTCAATGATCGTTACCGCGGTATTCGCGAAAAGCCGTTAGAAATCGGCAAGACCTCCCCGGCGCCGACGGCCAGACTTGCGCCGGCACTTAGTCTTCAGGGGAGCGACGTCCGTGGGAATGCACAATCCGATCCGGGCTTTCATGTGGGTTTTCGCAGCGTTGCTGCCGTCCGGTGTGCCTGCGCTAGCCGACACCTTCGATTTCCCTCCCGGCTTCCGCACGCAGGAAATCGAAACCAACGGGACCGTCTTGCATGTTCGCATCGGCGGAACGGGTCCGGCCGTCGTGCTCATCCATGGCTATGGCGACACCGGCGACATGTGGGCGCCGCTGGCGACGGATCTCATGCGTGACCACACCGTCATCGCGCCGGACCTGCGCGGCATGGGGCTTTCGGCGGGCGCCACGGACGGGTTCACGAAGAAGAACCAGGCGGAAGACATCGCCGGTGTGATGAACGCGCTGCACATCGAGCGCGCCGACGTCGTCGGCCACGACATCGGCAACATGGTCGCATTTGCGTTCGCCGAAGCTCACCAAGACCGCACCTCGCGGCTCGTGATGATGGACGCGCCGGTTCCCGGGATCGGCCCATGGGAAGATATTCTCAAGAACCCGCTGCTTTGGCACTTCCGTTTCGGCGGACCCGATATGGAGCGCCTCGTGGCCGGGCGTGAGCGTATCTATCTAGATCGGTTCTGGAACGAGTTTTCGGCCAAGCCGGCGCATTTCCCCGAGACCTCGCGCCGTCACTACGCGGCGCTTTATGCACAGCCCGGCCGAATGCACGCGGGATTTTTGCAGTTCGCAGCTTTCGATCAGGACGCGATCGACAACCGCGCGTCTGCGGCACTCGGCCGCCTGCAAATGCCAGTGCTCGCCATCGGCGGCGACCACTCGTTCGGGACAACCATGGCGTTCGTCATGCGGTTCGCCGCTGACGATGTGCACCAGGTGGTGATCGCCGATTCCGGGCACTGGCTGATGGAAGAACAGCCGCAAGCGACAGTCGCGGCCATTCGCGCCTTCCTGAACTCCGGCGCCCCGCTCGCGCATGCCCGGCTCACGTTAACCGAGATCGACGCGCTGCCGCGGGGGGGCGCAGGTGCGGGAACGTCCGGGCTGAGCGGCATCCAGACGACGGTCCTTTCAGGCGATCCAAACGCACCCGGGCCGTACGCGTTCGAGATCCGTGTCCCCGCCCACACTCGAATCGCCGCACACCGCCATCGCGACAACCGGACCGCGCTCGTCGTCTCAGGCGAATGGCATTTCGGATACGGCGAGCGGGCCATTGAGGCCGCGTCCCAGACGCTCGGGCCGGGCGGCTTCTACACCGAGCCGGCGGGTCAGCCGCATTTTGCCTTCACCGGCGATCTGCCGACGGTCGTCTACATCACCGGTCAGGGCCCGACGGATACAACATACGTCGGCCCCACCGGCACGGCTTCCCACAACTAGGGAAAAATCCATGGCATCGTTCAAAACCATTCGCGATCCACTCACCGATCATCTGCTCACGCCGCAAAACGCCGCGCTGGTGATCATCGATTTCCAGCCGGTGCAGGTCGGGTCGATCCAGTCCCGCCCGAAGCGTGAACTAGTCGCCAACATCACAGCGCTCGCGCGCATCGGGAAGCTCTATGCACTACCGGTGGTGCTTTCCACGGTGAATGTGAAGACCGGGCGCAATCAGCCAACCATTCACCAGATCGTGGAAGTGCTGAACGAAGTCGTTCCGATCGACCGCACTTCGATCAATGCCTGGGAGGACGAAGATTTCGTGCGGGCCGTGAAAGCCACGGGCCGAAAGAAGCTCATCATGGCCGCGCTCTGGACCGAGGTTTGCCTTGTCCATCCCGCGCTTGACGCCATCAAAGCGGGTTTCGAGGTCTACCCGGTCATTGATTGCGTCGGCGGGACCTCGCCCGAAGCGCATGAACTCGGTGTACAGCGCCTCGTTCAGGCGGGCGGCAAACCGGTGGGCTGGGTACAGCTCATCTGCGAACTGCAGCGTGACTGGAACCGCGAGAAGACCACGCCCGGATTCGCAGACATTCTCTTCGCGGTCGAAGGCCACTGACCCGGCGCGGGCCGGAGAACGGGAGAAGACCCTGTTGGTGCGGCGATGACCGCTGGAGGAAAGCGAGGCCGGACACCGTTCGCCTCGATAAACTCAAGCAGGGGATGTTGTGCCAAACATGGGATTACCGCTTTTGAACGTGCTCATCCTTTAGGTGCTTGGCACAGTGGATGCGATGACATCCATCTTCATGGCGCGCTCGGTCAACGCGGCCAGGCGAGGAAGGTTCTTCGCGTTGACGTGATCGGGAAGGACAAGCATCGACGCCCCCTGATAGCAGATGACGGTCATGATGTCTGCTTGGCTGAACTCATTGTCCACGAGCCATCCATCTCCGGTCTGCGCCTCGATCAACTTCAACCCGATGATCGCCTGCTCGGCCAATTCCTCGAACACTGATTCCAGTTGATGGCTTTTCGGGCGGAGGGTTTCGTCGTACAGGGAGCTGAGCTTCGGGTAGACGTTCATACCGATTCCGATGATCTGTAACGCCTTGAGACGTGAAGCGCCCGACGGCGGCATGAGCGCTACCTTTTCGGGCCCGGCCATCTCCTGCAATACGTCGATAATGCCGGAGCTGTCGATCAGGACGTCGCCGTTATCCAGAACAAGCGCTGGCACCTTGCCCATTGGGCTATAACGGCGAACTTCTTCTTTCTGGGCATAAGCGTTGAGATTCAGATGCTCGAAAGGAATGTCTAGCAGCTTCATCGTAATACCGGCCCGGCGGGTAAATCCAGAGAGCCAGGGGCCAACAAGTTTCATCATCGTTTTCTCCACGTTGAGGTTAGGGTTAGGGGTAATTGCAAAGGTCTCAGAAGTTCTCTTTGAACGGGCGAAGGTCCATCTCCTGCGTCCATGCCGACGGATGCTGGAGATGTAGCTGCCAATAAGCGTCAGCAATCGCTTTGGTATTGAGCATGCCGTTTTCTCCGAGCTGCTCGAAGGCACCCGGGAACAGCGATTTCACCCGCTCGCCATCAATCGCACCATCGACGAGGACATGCGCGACATGAATGCCCTGCGGCCCAAACTCACGTGCCATGCTCTGGGAGATCATGCGGAGACCCGCCTTGCTCGCGCCGAATTGGGCAAAGCCCGGCATACCGCGAAGCGATCCCGTGGCTCCGGTAAAGAAGACGGAGCCGCGACCGAGCGGTACAAAACGGCGTGCCGCCTCACGGCCCACCAAGAATCCGCCGAGCGTGTTCAAACGCCAGAATTCCTCGAAAGTCGAGGCTTCCATCTGCCGGAAATCGATCTTCAGGTTTTTGCCGGCATTGTAGGTGACGAGATCGGCGGGACTACCGTCCTTGTCATCGGTCATCGCGGCATCGAAGAGGCGAATGACATCTCCTTCTCGCGTCGTGTCAATCGCATGGGCGGTCGCGCTGCCACCATTGCGTCGGATTGTGGCTGCAACCTTCTCCACCTTTTCAAGTGTGCGTCCGGCGACTAGGACGTGATGGCCATTGGCCGCGTAGCAACGGCTCAACGCTGCCCCGAGACCATCCTCGGGACCGACACCCACAACGACGGCTTTTTGTCTCTGACTCATGACGTTTCCTTTGGTGTGGGCAAAGTAGCCTTCATTTCCTTAGTAATGAACTGTTCGGTTCAATATAAGACACGCCAAAAAGAAAAACAAGACAATTAAACCGATCGGTACAAATGTCGATAAATTCGCTTAAATATCGCGAATAAGTCTCGGGTGTATAGTCGGCCATGCATCAAGTTCTTTCGCGCGGCTCCCTTTCCGCGTATCGTGCGATAAATATGGTCCACTGTATTTAGCTGCTCGACGTGGTTCTGATCGCTGCACCGATGCCCTGCACGTTGCCGACCGTTCTACAATTGGCGCAGATGCGTTTGTAGGCTCGAACAATCAGTATTACCATTTCATCCGTTGATAGGGGGTTCCCGAAATGAAGTCGTCTTATTTCCGCCGCGGCGCGCGACTCGCGCTCCTGACTTTTGCGTCAACCATATCTACCGCTCCCATGTTGGCCATGGGCGCACCAGCTCCTGGCACCGAGGTCACCGCCCCGCAAATGATCGACGCTTTCGAAGGCACCTTCGGCGTACATCCGGGCCAGCGCAGGAACCACATCAAAGGCACGTGCGCGGCAGGCGAGTTTGTTGGGACTGCTGAGGCGGCCGCCCTCAGCCGCTCGATACTGTTTTCGGGAAAAGCGATTCCCGTAATCGCTCGCTTCTCGCTCGGTGGAGGTAGTCCTGAAGTACCCGATGCGGCGCCCGCTCCGCGCGGCATGGCGCTCGAGCTCCATCTTCCCGGCGGCGCCTTGCAGCACATCACCATGATCAACGTGCCGATCTTCGCTGCTGCATCGCCAGCCTCATTCCGCGATGCCATCCTCGCCGCGAAGCCGGATCCCAACACCGGCCAGCCCGACCCTGAGAAGCTAAAGGCCTATGCCGCTACCCACCCCGACGCGATGGCTCTGACGGCGCTGGCGAGCCACCATACGCCAACTGCGAACTATTATCAGACTACATACTTCAGCATTCACACGTTCAAGTTCGTCGATGCGAAGGGTTCCGAGCACCTGGTAAAGTGGCGCTTCATCCCGCGCGACGGCACGAAAGAGATGACCGCTGCGGAAATGAAGGCGGCGCCCCATGACTTTCTCGAGAAGAATCTCATCGAGCGCACCCGCAAAGCGCCAGCGGTGTGGGACATGATTGTCTACGTCGGCGAGCCCGGCGATCCGCAGGACAATCCGACGTTGGCCTGGCCGGAGACGCGCAAGCATTTCACCGCCGGCACCCTCAATATTACCCAGGCGACGACGCAACAGAAGGGCATGGCTTGTGAACCAATAAACTTCGACCCGTTAGTCATGGCTGATGGTATGGCTCCGACCAACGATCCCATTTTGCTATTCCGCTCGCCAGCCTACGCAGTCTCGTTCGCGAAACGCCTGTCCGGTCAGTGAGGCGCCGAAGAACAGGCGTTGTGTCGCCCATCAAAGAGGCTTTAGCACAAACCTGCCGTAGGCAATAAACGTGCATAGGGCAGCCACGACAAGCCAATAGATCATGGGGCCGTACGCTGTGTTACCGGAATAAACATGTACCGCGCAAAAGAGCAGCATTTCCGCGGCAATGCAGGCGGCCGCGATAGGGGCCAGGATCGCGAGGGGCTTATGCAATGCCGGGAGGATCAGAGCCACGCTGAGAAGCAGCTCAACGACGCTCATCGCCAGCCAAACTCCGTGGGGAAGCGCTTTCAAGGAAGGTACAGTGTGCTCGGAATGGGAAAACTTCCACACCGCGCCCATAGTGGTATGCAAGGCGAGAAGGATTTGAAGGACCCATAAGAGAATGTTCATGGTTTACCTCAAGGACAGTCTAAAGGTCCAGAGTCGGGGCAGGGTGGGGTGGAGATTCACGAAGCCGTCAAACGTCGGCATGGCAGTCTCTTCCGGGATCAGGGCCGAGCGCCCTTTGGCGGCCAGCTCGGGGCCTCGACACCGAACTGCTTGGCGTATTCGGTGACGAGGCGCTGCCAGTCGAATTGCATCGCTTCGCCGCCGACGATGCGTCCAACCGGCTCGCCCGCGAGGAACTGCTCGAGGACGTCGAAGCAGATGTGCCAGCCCGCGGCGCCCCATGAGATGAAGCCGCGATCGATGTTGTGCCAGAGCGTGAGGCGCGTGCCGCTGCCGAGCGGCTCGAGCTGCCATCGGATATCGTTGCCACCCCATTGATATTCGAGCAGCTTTGGGGTCTCGGCGCGCGTCACGTGCGTCTCGGAGATCACTGGCGTCGGAGTTCCGACCGTTGAGAGACTGACGGGGCCGACCGAGGCGAGGCTTCGGTCGGCGTCGAATGGCGCCCATTCACGGAGCTGCGTGGGGTCCGTCAGCGCTTGCCACACCTTCGCCGGCGGATGGCGCAGCTCCCGGACGAGAATGAGCGTCCACCTCTCCCCATCCTTGCGAACCTCGGCGCCCGCCGCCGGGCCCGGCTGGTAGTTTTCACGGCTGCTCATCGTTTCTTTCTCTCCCGACGTGGTACTTGATTCATACGGTCGAGGTGACGCTCGAGCGCGCCGACATGGACCGACCAGAAGCGGCGGAACGGAGCGAGCCAGGCGTCCAGCTCAATGAGTGGCTCGGGCCTGATCCGGTAAAGACGCCGCTGTGCATCAACCCGCGACTCCACGAAGCCTGCCTCGCGCAACACCCGCAGGTGTTTGGAAACCGACGGCTGCGACAGTCGCAGCTGCTCTTCGATATCACCGACGGATCGCTCCGAGGTCGCGAGCAGACTCAGGATGGCGCGGCGGTTCGGCTCGGCAATGATGGCAAATGTTGATTCCATATTGGGTATATACCGGTACGAGTATATATCTGTCAAGGGACCTAACTGGACTGAGAGCGCAGGCCAATGTCGGGTATTGCTTATTCGAGTGACTGCTTGGGAGAACTGTGAAGGACCGAGTTGGGTCGGTGGGTAGTCACTATTCTTCGATCATCTCGAATGAGAGCGAGTCGCGGAATCCGCGGGTTTGCCAAACGCCAAAAGCGATTCCAAGAGCCATCCAAAGGGACCCTAGCACCTTGGCTGCCTGGCCGAGGTTCCACCACAGCGCCAAACAGATGGCAAATCCCAGCACGGGCGGGATGAAGTTCCAGGCTTTCTTATTTTTCTCCCGCACAAAATAGCGCAGAAAAGCTGCTGCATTGACTCCCATGAAGGCGATCAGGGCGCCGAAGTTCACCAGTTCTGCGCCCAGCGCGAACGAAAGGAACAACGAGCCAATCAGCGCGAGGGCGCCAACCAAGAACACATTGTTGCGCGGTATTTGGTGTCGCGCGTCGATGGCCCCGAAGAATCGCTTTGGGAGCGCGTTGCTGCGCCCCATGCCGTACAGCAGCCGTGCGGCGCCGAGGTGTGCCGACATTCCGCTCGCAAAGATCCCGAGCATGAGGGTAAAACCTACGATGGTGAATAGTGGTTTCCAGCTGCGTCCCGCGACCCACACGTAAGCCGTATCGACATCGGGAAACTTTTCCGATGCGGGCCACATGAGCTGCGCCACATAGACTTCGCCGGCCGAGAGGATTCCAATGGCGAAGCAAGTCAGCACGGTCGCCAACAGTATGTTGCGCCGCGGATTCAGGGCCTCCTCCGACAAGGTTGAAATAGCGTCGAAGCCGATATAGGTCAATACGGCGATGGACGTGCAACCAAACAGTCCTCCGTAGCTGAAGGTGTGCGCGTCGTAGAATGGCCGCGAGAAGAAACCGGGCCCGGTATGTGGCTGGCCGAGGATGTAGTTCGCCGCAGCAAAAAAAACCACGATGACGACCGCACCCATGCCCGCCGCCATGAGCGCGTTGATGCGGGCCGTTGACCGGATGCTTTGGAGATTGATCAAAGTAAACACGCCGGCGAAGAAAATCTTCCATACGAACATCGGGACGGCGGGTACGAAAACATGCGACTGCTCCGCGCACCATAGGGTGCAGATCAGCGGCAGCAGAAGGTAGTCCATCACCATGCCCCAGCCCGTGACGTAGCCCAGGAAGGGATGGATCTCCTGCGCCACATAGGTATATGCCGATCCGGCGCTGGGGTAAGCGCGAGCCATGCGTCCGTAACTCACGCCGGTAAACAGCATGGCCACCATTGCGATGAGTATGGCAGTCACCACATGCCCGCCGCCACGCTCGCTCAGCACGCCGAAAATCGACATGGGTGCCACCGGCGAAATCATCACGATGCCGTAGAGCACCAAATCTTTGAGCGTCATGGTCCGCAGTAAACGCGGTGCGGACCCGACTGCCATGTTAAAACTCCAAGTTCGCGGCCAAGCCCACGGTCCGCGGACGGAAGGTGGTGTTGGTGACGATGTTCGACGAAGACGGGTATTGGAACGCGCCCAATAGCGGATGACTATTGAAAACATTGTCGACGTATAGGGTCAGGTCGAACTTGCCTCTCGTATAACCCGCTCGCACATTGAAAATGCGCGTCGGCGGATCGGCGACGATCAGCGGATAGTAGTTCGGCGATGTGGGAATTTGGGTGATGAACGGACCCGGATTCCGGCTGTTGTACAAAAAGCCGCCGCGCAGATGGATCTTGTCACTGTTCGGCAACGGGATCTCGTAATTGGCCGACAGGTTCACGTTCCACGGTGCATTTACCTGGGGCAGAAACCCAATCTTGTCGTCTTTTTGAACCAGCGGGATACCGGGGCCTGCAAACACATCTTGGGTAAAATACGCATCCACGTAGCCTACATCGAAATTCACCTTGAGCTTATCAGTCACCAAGGCCTGCAAGGCGAAATCGAAGCCGTTGATGACGGCAGGGCCCGTGTTGGCGGCCTCGGCGGCGCCGCATGGAGGAATCACGATTTGTTGAATCTTCGACCAGTTGATATGGAAGATGCTGGAATCGATCTGCACCCTGCCGTTCAAGAGGGTGTTCTTCGCACCCAGCTCATAACTCCAAACGTAGTCCGATTTGTACGCGCCTGCCGTGATGCCGCAGTAGTCCGGGAGCGGGGCATTGCCGCCGCCGATACGGAACCCTTTACCGATGGCGGCATAGAAGAGGTTGTTGCCGTCAGCCTGATAGGACAGTGCTACCCGAGGCGTATACGGAGTCTCCTTGATGCTCGTGAAGGCAACGGGCGCCTCGCCCGCATTGAAGAGGCCGGCGCCGTTGTCATCTCGCTCGTGAGTTCTGACTTGTGCCACGCGCATCCCCAGGGTAGCGGTCCATTGGCTGCTAAAATGAAAATCACCCTGGGCGAACGCGGCAGTCTGGTCGTCGGTGGTGACTTCGCGCACGTAGTAGCTGTCATACGCGGGATCGCCGAAAGCGGCCGTATAGGAGTCTTGCGAATCCAACTGAGTGCGGTGATCGTTGAAAATCCCGGCGACCCACGTGAAGGCGGCATCTGGATTGTTCGATGCGAGGCGAACCTCTTCGGTAATTCCCCGCAATGAATTGTGGATGATCAGCGGCGTCACGTCCGACGGTGACGTCGGAAACGACACCCCGAGCGAACTGCCGAAACCGCCGGTTGAACTGAAGAAGCCCCCATAGAACACACTGGCATCGCCGTGCAGATCGACCTTGCGGTCGATATAAGACGTCGTGAACGTCAGCTCTGCGAAGGGGAGGTGCGCCTGGACCTTGAGCGATGGCAGCACGAAATGGTCGGTTGACTCTTCTGGAAGCAGTGTTCCATTCACGAAGTGCCCGGTCGAGGTGTCCGAGAAGACGTTACCGTAGAATCGCCCGCTGTCGGCGGCATGGGTGTATTGATAGAGAACAGAAGGTGTAATCTTGATATCGTCGTTCGCTTGAAAGGCAAACGCCGCTTTGAAGGCCTGCTTCTCGCCCCGGTTCGCATTGCGAGCGGTAATACTTCCGGTGATGGGATCGATGCGGTCGATATAACCGCCGTCATGGCGGTCCCACGCGCTGACGCGAAAGCCGAGTTTGTCCTCGACGATCGGTCCGCCCGCGGCGGCTCCGATTTCGTAGCTCGGGCTTCCATCCTGAGTGTACGAAGTCTCGGCATGAGAAAAGCCGCTGAAGGTCGTCAGACTGGGTTCGTTCGTGATGAAGCGCACGGCGCCGGCTTCAGAACCCGCACCGAATAAAGTGCCCTGCGGTCCGCGTGCCACTTCCACCCTATTCATGTCGAAGACGTACGGTAAGGGCGGTCCCACGTTTCCGGTCGCGGGAAGGCGCGTTTGAATCGGCGTATCGTCGAGATAAATACCGACCACCGATGCACCGACCTGAGTGTTCATGCCGCGAATTGACACGGTGGTGATGGTCGAGGCGTAGCCGTTGGGCACGTCGAATTGCAGGCCCGGCGTCAGCGCGGCGATGTCCGCGATATTTTTCGCGCCGGTGTCGCTCAGGTCGCTTTGGCTAAGGGCATTGATGCTGATGGGTACTTTTTGAACTGATTCCGAACGACGCGTTGCGGTGACGGTGATTTCCTCCAGCTTTGGTCCCGCATCGTCCGACGTCTGATTCATTTGTGCCGATTCGGATAGCGCCTGCGGGGGCGCGAGCGCTACGAATAGTGCCGCTATGAACCCTGCGATCGACTGCGTTGGGGCGCTGCGGAGAACCCTGTGTACTTTTCGCGTTGCGATCAGCAGTTGGTGAACAAACATCAGGTTCTCCATTTGATTTTAGTTCGGGATGTAGACGAACAAATAATCACGTCATGGACGACGAATGTCAAGCGCGCGTCTGCATCTTGCCGGCGATTCCGTATGATCTCTACTAATTATGCGATATCTGGGGTACGATTCGTTGTGCGAACGGCAATTGATTCATGGCGGATGACGTTGTGCTGCTTAATGATTCGCATACTAGACGAACTATATAGGATTAGGTCACGATGCTTCATTCGGACGCTTCACCCAACGTTTCGCGCCAGCTGTCGCGGCGCGCGATATTCGACGCGCTTCTGCATAAGGGACCCGTCTCTCGGGCAGAGCTTTCCAAACTGACAGGTTTATCGAAGCAGACGATTTCCGAAGTGGTCGACTCATTCGAACAGCAGGCACTCGTCAGGCCCATCGGGCGAACCAGCGGCAATATTGGTCGGACCGCGGTGCTTTATGAACTGAGCCCGGAGGGCGGTTATGTGTTGGGCGTTGACCTCGGCGGAAGCAAGCTGACGGTTGCGATCGCCGATATCTCGAGCAAAGTATTGTTGGAAGCCACCGAACCCACCAACCCTCGCGGCGGTACTGTCGTCCTGGATCAAATCGCCAAGCTTGCGAACCGTCTGGCGCGCGACGTCAACACGCATCCGAGCCGCATCCGATCCATCGTGGTGGGCACGCCCGGCGTCGTGAATCCGCAAAGCCGAGGTATCGACTTGGCACCCAACATCGCCGATCTCGGTCCACTCGACGCGGTCGCTGTATTGTCCGAAAAACTGGGCAGTGCCGTGAGAATCGAAAACGATGTCAATCTCGCGCTACTCGGTGAAGTCTGGCTTGGGTGCGCGCAAAACTTGTCGAACGTTGCATTCATTGCGCTGGGTACCGGCATCGGCCTTGGGTTGTCTGTCAATGGGAGATTGGTCCGCGGCGAGAATGGCGCGGCCGGGGAGATCGGCTATTTTCCGATCGGCGGCGATCCCTTCAGGGCCGAAGTGCGGGACGCAGGTTGCTTGGAACACGAGGCGGGAGCGGCGGGAATCCTCCGCCGCTACCGAGAAGCGGGTGGTGAGCCGGTCGAGAACGTGCGCGCCATATTTGACCGCATGGAGGGCGGCGAGGAAATCGCAAACAAGATCATCGACGATACCGCCCGACTGATGGCGCTGGCCACGGCGATGGTCATCGCCATGGCTGACCCGAAGCTGATCGTGCTTGGCGGTTCGATCGGCGCAAGGCCCGACTTCGCAAAAAGGGTGTCGGACGAGCTGGCGCGTATCGGCTTGCGCGCCGTTGAAATTCGCCCGAGCGCTCTTGGTAATCGCGCCGGTGTCGTAGGCGCACTTGCGGTCGCATTGAACCGACTTCATGAGGATTTGTTCGGCATCACGGATCTTCCGGGAGTCATGCCGCTACCTGCGCCGCAGACGCTCTCGTGAACCACCACTACGCGCCGGCGCTCGGCGCCGGCTATTGCTTCGGTGTCGACCTGGGTGGTACGAAAGTCTCCGCCGCCATTGGTGATCTCAACGGGCGCATTGTTGCGGAATCGACGGAACCGACCGATCAGTGCGGAGCGCATCAAATCATCGACCAGATCGCTGCGTTGGCACGCCGTCTTGCGCTCAGCGCTGGCGTCGATGTTCGGACGATTCGCAGTGTCATGGTGGGTATTCCCGGAGTCGTCGATCCTCACACGGGAAACATTTCGTTGGCTCCGAATATCAAAAGCCTCGCGGACTTGAATGTATTGCAGTGCCTTAAGCGCTATTTTGGTCCCGAAGTTGCCCTCGAGAACGATGTCAATTTGGCGATTCTCGGCGAACACGCCGAAGGCCACGCTAGGGGGCTTAGAAATTGCGCGTTTCTCTCGCTTGGCACGGGAGCAGGTTTGGGTCTGCTCATCGATGGAAACCTTGTCCGAGGAGCATCGGGCGCAGCTGGAGAGATAGGTTATCTGCCGATCGGCCGGGATACCACATCGCTCGCGGCGCTCACCACCGGCGCATTCGAACTCGAGGTTGGATCGCTGGCCATCGTACAGCAGTATCAACTCGCGGGACGCGCGCCGATCGCGAATGTCCGTGATGTCTTTAGCCTTCTGCAGGATGGCGATGCGATTGCTGAGGACGTCCTCGATGCGACCGCGCGCTCCGTTGCGTTGGGCGTGACGGCGCTGCAAGCCATCCTGGATTTGGAAGTCATCGTCTTGGGCGGCAGCATCGGTGCGCGTCCCGAACTGGTCGAACGAATACGGCGGGCGATGCCCACGGTGTTTGCGCGTCCTGTCAATATCGCCCGCAGCCAATTGGGTACTCGCGCCGGGTTGATTGGCGCGGTACGGGCTGCCGCGAGCCGCTCGAGTGATCATGCATTCGCCAATTCCGCCGCCACTGAGGGTTCAACCCATGTTTCTTGATCTCATCCGACGCCGCAATCCGGCCCTTGTGGAAGCCTCGATAGCGTTGCATCAAGCCAGTCAATTGCCGGCCAACACGTATGTAGTCGACCTTGACGCCGTGGAGCGCAATGCTCGTCATATCAGCAATGCCGCAAGCAAGCTCGGCCTGAAGACCTATGCGATGACCAAACAAATCGGGCGCAATGACTCGTGCTGCAAGGCGATTGCGCGGGGTGGAATCGCGAAAGCTGTAGCCGTGGACATGCAGTGCGCGCGAGCGATCTACCGCGCGGGCCTCGCCCTCGGGCATATCGGCCACCTCGTGCAAGTGCCGCGATTCGAGGCCGATGCAGCGGCCTCAATGGCTCCAGAGCATTGGACCGTGTTCAGCCTCGACAAGGCGGCCGAGGCGGGCGCTGCCGCAAGTAGGGCCGGCCGCACGCAAGCCTTGATGGCTCGAATCGTGGCGGACGGCGACACGTTCTATCGCGGTCACGAGGGCGGTTTCGCAGCCAGCGACATATTGACGTTGGCCGACGCGCTGGACAACCTACCGGGCGTACGCTTTGCGGGTATTACCACGTTCCCCGCGCTTCTTTTCGATCGAGAAAGCGGCAAGGTGAAGCCGACGCCCAATTTAGACACTCTGCGCCGTGCCGCGGAATCCTTGGCGAAGGCGGGGCGAGGCCGAATCGAAGTCAATACACCCGGAACAACGTCGTCGGAACTACTTCCGCTGCTGGCTGCGGCGGGCGCGACACAGGTCGAGCCCGGCCATGGCCTCACTGGCACGACACCGCTACACGCCGTCTCAGACCTGCCCGAGATTCCCGCGGTTGTGTATCTCAGCGAAGTGTCGCACGTGTTCGGGGGGCGGGCGTTTTGCTTCGGCGGTGGCCTCTACGTCGATCCGGTCTTCCCGGCATACCAAGTCCGCGCCGTGGTATCGCGCGATCCGAAGATGTTCGGAGTCCCGATGGAGGTCGACATCCCCGCTCCTGAATCGATCGACTATTACGGCATGATCGATGCGACAGGATCGGAGAAGCCGCGGACTGGCGACAGCGTCGTCTTTGGCTTCCGCCCGCAGGCTTTCGTGACGCGCGCGTACGTAGCTGGAGTCGCAGGTCTTGCTACGAGCAACCCAGTCGTCGAAAGCATCAGCGACTCATTCGGCCGACCACTCAGTTGGCCCCTATGAAGACTCTTGCAGCGCTGCCATCGACGCGCATGGCGGTGGAGACCGCCGAGGCTCCGGCGGTCGTTGCACGAATGTTGCGCAACAATGCGCAAGCTTTGGTCGAACTGGGCAAGCTCTATCGAGAAAGTAAGCCGTCGCACATCATGACGTGTGCGAGAGGCTCTTCAGCCCACGCTGCGGCGTATCTGAAGTACCTGGTAGAAATGTTTTTGGGAGTGCCTTGCTGCTCGATCGGCGCATCGGTTGTGTCCATCTACGCGGCTCCGTTGCAATTGCGCGACACGATTCTGTTTACCATTTCCCAATCAGGCCGTAGTCCGGACATTCTCGCGGTACAGGGCGCGGCGCGGCGCGCAGGCGTACCCACGATCGCAATCACCAATGATCCATCGGCGCCATTGGCCGTTGATGCCGATATTTGCTTGCCTCTATGTGCCGGACCCGAGATGAGCGTCGCGGCCACCAAGACTTTCATCGGGTCCGCCGCCTTGGCGGCGGCAATCGTCGCAGAGTGTGACGACGGTCATCGTTTGAGCGAAGGCTTGCATGGGTTACCGGACGATTTGCAGTTGGCGAGGGACTTGAGTTGGACCAGCACGGAGGAGATCATTGCCGTTGCGCAATCGCTCTACGTGTTGGGTCGCGGTCCTGCAATGCCGATGGCGCTAGAAGCGGCCCTCAAGTTCAAAGAGACTAGCGGTCTGCACGCAGAGGGATTTTCGGCTGCTGAGGTGATGCACGGACCGATGGAACTCGTTCGGGAAGGCTTTCCCATTTTGGTGTTCGCACCCAACGACGCTGCATTGCATACGACTGTCGCCACGGTTGAGCGGCTCGAGCACGCGGGTGCGAGAATATTGCGACCGGAATTTCACCAAACGCGGCATCCGGCCCTCGACGCGATTTCTATGATCCAATCGTTTTACGTCTGCGCGGAACGTATTGCTCGGATGTGCGGCCGTAATCCGGACGCACCGCGAATGCTCAAGAAAATTACAGAGACTACTTAGAGAAGGGTAGTGCCGCTCGGAACCGTTAGGAACGGTCGAGTACCTAGAGGTCGGACTGGTCAAAGCCGGGCAATGACCGCATGCTAAACATATACCCAGACACTAAAAAGTCACGTCAAAAGATTGCATAAAACTACTAACCGCTGTTCGAGTCCGATCCAATCAGCAGGAATGTGGGATAATTAGTCGATATGAACCAGTCCCGGAAGAGGACACAATGGCATTGATATCGGCGCCCATGATGGATACACCATACATCGATCACACTTCACCTGTTCCAGTGTTCATGCAGATCGAGCAGGATTTACGCCGCCAGATTCTTTCGGGCGCGCTGGCCACGGGCACCCACCTTCCTCGAGAGACCGAACTCGCTGAACGTTACGGAGCGAGCAGAGAGACACTTCGTCGCGCATTGAAAGGTTTGGCCGATGCGGGACTCATCCAGCGCACGCATGGGGTCGGCACGATTGTGACGCCTCCGCCATTGCCGGTAACCTGTGACTTGGACCTATTGGTCAGCTTCAGCGAGCAACTGGCACTCCAGGGGCATATTCCCGAAACAACCATAGACATCCAACGGCGTGCGATCCCACCCGCGCCCATCGTGCAGGCATTGGAGCTGGGCGCAAACAAGCGATGCGTACTGCTGCGTCGCATAATCAGTGTTAGCGGCCGGCCGGTCGTGCTCAATACCTCTTGGCTGCCCGCGCTCCGATTTCCGCGCCTCGAGAAGCTGACGTTGGTGCAAGGATCCCTCTGGAAAACGCTCGGCAAGCATTTCGATGTCACTGCGTACCGGTCGGACAACAAGATTGAACTTGTGACGGCATCCGACGAGGAAGCTCGGCTGTTGTATATCGATGCGGCCGATTCTTTATTGCGCCTTACCGGTATCGTGTTTGACCAGGAGCACCGCCCAGTCGAACATTCGACCCTGCTGTCGGCGGGAAATGCACGTTTCCATTTCGCCTGGAATCCTCACGATAAGGCTCCTCGGCGCTAAAGTGAACTGAGACCTGATTCGCGCAGTTCACGGAGTGGGGCAGCGTCCAGGATGGCGCTGTCGACCAGTGCCCAATTCAGCATTGACGGTTTTGGACGTGAAGACGGGCGCCATGTTGCCGTCGGTGTCGCGATGATGTCGACCAGGACATCATCGCTTTCGATCGGGAATGTCACCGTCGTGTATTGAATATCGTGAGTGATGGTCGCGATTGGCACGTCGTCGTCGACCACGCCGATTTGGGCAAAGATCCCCCATTCGATATCCAGATATCGATGTCCCATGCCAAAGCGTAGACCCTCGGCGTTGACGGCGGAAGCGCCCGCGACGGCGAGATCAAAACGTCCACGGCGTTTCAGTTCCGCCAACGTTACTGTGCGACCAAAGTGTTCGACGCCATCGAGCCACGCCGCATAGGTTTCGTGACCCTGGGGTACGTTGTCGGGTTCAAGCAGTAGAAATCCCCGATGCAGTCCGTACGACGGAATCACCATGGTTTTACCGTCTCGAATGGCACACTGCCGAAAGGGGATCAATGCGTTGTCAGGTGTTACGAATAGATAGTGTGCTCGCTGATAGGCGCTCTCCCGGGTGACTCTTTGCGTCGCAATGTCGCCGCCCTCGAAGCCTGGTATGAACTGGGAGAAATCTAGCTGGAAGCGCGAATCTGGAAACGCATACGGGCGCATGGCGGCGCCGATTGCGGCGGCCGTTTGTTCTTTGTTGAGTGCTGCAGTATCGATTGTCACTTGCCGGTCACTTGCACTTGCACGGTGCGCTTTCTGGGACCGTCGAATTCCCAGAAATAGATCTTCTGTGAATGGCCCAGGCCGAGCTTACCCTCGCTCACGAAGAACATGCGCGAATGACCAATCAGGGCCGCCTTCACGTGTCCCGCGGCATCCTGCGGTGTGTCGTGTTGATGCTTGAAGTCGATGCGCGTCGGTACGAGACGATGGATTTCGTCGTTGACATCTTCGAGGCCGCGAACATCCCACGGCGAAACGACGGTCAGGGCCGCTGTCGAGTGGGGGACCGAGACCAGTAGCATTCCTTCCCTCACCCCGCTGGCGGCAAGTTCGGCTTCGGCCCAAGGAGTGACGTCATAGAGACCGTTGTGGTCCGTCGACAGACTAAAAGATTGCATTTATGCGGTCCTCGGAGTGTTCAATTCGATGTCGCTGTTGCGCACCAGGGCGGCATCCCGCGCGCCACGCCATGGTCCGGTATGTCCGCGATAGTGAGGCACTTTGCGCCGGAGGGCGGCAAAGGCGGCGAGCAGCGCTCCCGGCACTGTGTGGAGTATCGGTGCGAACAACTCGTCGACCGGCGGCAAAATCAGCGTGTTCTCGACTGGTGCAAATCCGGTAGCGTCCGTGATCGCGAGATAGGGACGCCCCAGTTGTTGCAGCGTCGCGACGAGTTCTCGTGTACGGGTGATCGACACGGACTTCGTCGGTGCGAATAGGATGGCTGGGACGCTTTTCGGTGCATCCACAAAGTAGTTCAAATGATGGAACTCCTCGGCGTCCTGCGGGGCCGCATGAATGCCTGCCGCCTCGACCAGCTTGGCCGCGGTGTACGACGCTGACCCAAAACTGGGGCCGCTGCCGAGAACATCGGTGGCACGAAAATCGTCCCAATCGTCGATGCGTTTGCGAACGGTGACCTCCATACTTTCGCTCAATCCGTGAAGCGAGGTGGACATACCGGCGAGCGACTGGCGTAACGCGTTGGCGCGGTCCATGGTCATGCACATGAGTACTTCGGCGATCCGAATCGATAACAGATAGATGCCGAGCAGCGAGGCGACGTAGCTGCGGGTGCCCGGTGCGGGGCCCGAGGCGGGAATCGAGATGTCGAGAATTTTTTCCGCTGCTTGCGCGACCCGGCTGGCCGGGCTCGCAGTCACGGCAAGGGTTATCGCACCCAACGCACGTAGTCGATGCGTGGCCTCGACCAGCCGCGCGGCCTCCCCTGAACTGCTGATTGCGACCACGAGCAGGCCGCGATTTCGCCCGGACAGCGGCGGACGGCCATAGTCTACATAGCGTGAGGCCTCCATCGACACCATGGGTTGTACGGGCAGTCCGGTCCAGGCGCGCAATGCCGGCGCGACGGCCAGCGCAGCAGCATAGGAGTCGCCGGAACCGGTCAGAATGATGTGACGTACGCCGTAGATCTCCGGCGTGGACAGGACCTTGCGCGCATCGGCCTCGATACGCGGCGTCGCTTGTTGGACGAGATCTGCCAGGCTGCGAATTTGAGCTACAAACGAATCTATTGATGCGGTCATGGATACACTGTCCTGTTGACTGAAGGGAAATACCTCGAGATGCCGGTGGTGTCATGGAGTCGAACGAGGGTTGGCTGATCGATGGCGGAGGGCATTCCCACTTGCGCGATGGTCAGCGCGGAGGAGGCCGCGGCACACCGTGACGCATGGTCGAGATCGCCGGGCCGTTGGCACCACCCAGCCAGAAAGCCGCCGCAGAACGCATTGCCACCTCCGGTCACATCGACGACGGTAAATGGCGGAGGTTTCACGTGCAGGTGCTCGTCGCCGTTCGAGACCAGAGCGCCGTCGGCCCCCATCCGCAGCAGTACGAGAGGCGCTCCCGCCCCGATCAATTGGGTGACGATCGATTCGGGTTGCTCGCTTCCCAGCAGCCGGTGGGCTTCGGCGATGTTGAGCGAAAAGATATCGAGCTGCGGCAGCAGGGGCGCTATCGACGACAAGTTACCCGATCGAGCGGCATCGCCCTGTAGTTCCCACAGCACGGCTCCCAACTCATGGCGTGTGCCCTCGAATGCCGACCAGAACGCCGGCCAGGTATCCCGAAAAATGTAGGTTCCCGCCGCCGGCAACAGCGCTTCTGGGGTGTCGGAAGGAGTCAATTGAAGGCGCGCAAAATGCTCCGGCCCATACGCAGCGGTCTCAGTGCGCTCGCCGTCCGCGAGATAGATGAGCGTTGACAGGATTGTGTGGGCATCTCGCACGACCAGGCCGTCGCGGCGTATTCCGTACCGAGCCAGGGCGGCGCCAGCCGTCTCCTCGAAATCCGCGCCAACCCCGGCCACGATGGCGATTTCGTCATACCACATTGAAGCTGCGGCAGCCGCGTAGGAGGCGGCGCCGCCGAGCGTCCTCGGGAGCTGACTACCGTCCGGGTATCGAATATCATCCAGAATCACGTTCGACATCACGAGAATGGGCTTTGGTGCACTCATTTGGCGGCGCCCGCAGTTAAGCCCTCGACGAAGCGCCGTTGCAGTAATGCGTAAACGATCAGAACGGGTACGGTCAAAGCTGTCAGTGCCGCGAGCAAACGGGGCCAGTCCACCGAGTCGCGCTGGAAGAAGCTCAGTAGTCCCACCGGTACAGTGGCACTCGCCGGATCGCGCAGGAACACAAAGGAAAGATACAAGTCGTTCCACATCGCCATTGCTTGAATGACGGCCACGCTGGCGAAACCGGGCAACGTCATTGGCAGCACGATGTGCCAGAGGGTGGACAGCGCGCCGGCACCATCGAGCCGCGCGGCTTCCTCGATCTCCCGCGGTACGCTCATGAAATAGCCTCGCAACAGCAGCACGGAAACACCGAAGCCGCTCGCGGCATACAGGCACGCGAGGCCGAGAAACGTCCCGAGCAAGCCAAGTGACCGCAGTAGGACGAAAAGCGGGACGGTCAATACATCCGGCGGCACCATCATCGTCACGAGGATAAGGGATGTCGCCATGCCGCGGCCCGGGAACTGGAAGCGTGCCAAGGCGTAGGCGGTGGTCGACGCCGCGAGGAGTAGGATCGACAGGCCCATCAACACCACCGTTACGCTGTTCCACACGTAGTCGCCGACACGGGCAACGACGAATGCGTCGACGTAGTTGCGGGCCAACCACTTGCCGGGCAAGCCCCAAGGATGGGCGAGGAATTCCGATCCTGACTTGAACGAACCGATCAAAATCCAAAGAATGGGGCCCAGCGCCTGCAGGGCAGCAATGAGCATCGCTCCGTAGCCGAACGCCAGCCGAAAGCCGCCTCTGAAGCGAATATCACTCATTCGATTGCCGGCTCCGCGACCAGAAGATGTATGTGAAGGGGAATATCGCGACGATTCCCAGCAGGAGGTAACCCATGGCGGTGGCTTCGGCAAAATGCCCGAATTTGAATGCCTCGGTGTATAAGTAGGTCACGACGACCTGGGTATCAAAGCCGGCTCGCGTCAACACCCAGACCACGTCGAAGCTGCGCACGAAAGCGCCTATCAACGCGATCAAGGTGGAGACGAAGAGGATCGGGCGCAATTGAGGCACCGTTACATGAAAAAACCTCTGCCATGCATTGGCTCCGTCAAGCTTCGCGGCCGCATACAGCGACGGATCGATTGTTTGCATGCCGGCCAGAAAGATCAACATGTGCAGCCCGGCCCAACGCCAGATCTCGATGGAGGCGACGCTCAATAAGGCGATTCCCGGAGTGCTGAGCCAAGAATGCTCGAGGCGGTCGAGTCCGGCAGCAGACAAGGCGTGATTCAACAGGCCGCCAAAGCGCGATGCCGACAGAAAATAACTCCAGAAGGCGCCGATGACAATGATATTGAGCGTCACCGGCAAGAACAATATCGTGCGGAGTGAACGAGCCCCGCGCAGAGGAAGACTGACCAGGGCGGCAAGCGCAAAACCGACGAGATTTTTTCCCAATACGACAAGCGTGGCAAAGACCAGGGTGTGCCAGAGTGCGCGATGAAAGCCAACATCACCGATCACCTTGCCGTAGTGCGAAAACCCCACCCAGCGACCGACGACGATGCCATTGAACTCGTGGAGGCTGAGCCAGAAGCCATAGCCGATCGGTAGGATCAGGAATATGCCGATAAGAAGCATGCCCGGCAGAAGCAGCAGGTAGGCCGTGTACGTGCGAGTCATTGCGTCGCCGCGGAAAGGCCGGTTTGAGTCGATCGATAGACATACCCTCCTTTAACCAGGGTTTCGTACTCCGCCTGGATATGGGCGGCCGTCTGATCCGGCGTCTGGGTAAGTCCCATCATGGCCTGCATTTCGCGCTGCATAGTGTCGGTGAGTTCCGGGGGGAAGATCCAGTCAAGGAACTTGGTTGCTGGAAGCTGCGCGCGCATTTCACGCGAGATCTCGTCGTCCGCTTGGATGACGTTGACATGCGAGGTGGCGAATGCTTTCAGCGGTGCCAATAGGGGCTTCGCATTTTCGTCGCGTGTCGCAAATTCGATATACGCCTGCGCGAGAGCCGAGTGCTTCGTCGTGGCGGCGAGACATAGCCCACTCTCCACGCCGCCGAAGGCCTCGGCATGACCGGGTTCGGATTCGTACTGCGGAAAGGGGAAGACACCCCATTTGAAATTCACGTTGGAGGCAATGCCGGGACGGTCCCAGGTATCACCGAAGTACGCGGCCGCTTTTCCAGAATAGAAGACCGACTTCATCGTATTATCGTCGAGCTCGTTCGACTGTGCATCCAGCACGCCGTCGTCAACCCACTGGCGTGCGAGTCGCAGGGCGTGAATGTTCGTGGGGTCCGTGAATGGAGTAGTTCCCTCCAACATGTGCTCGACGAAGAGGATCTGACGATTGTCCGTCGCTTCGGTGAGCGCACTCATGTAATAGAACAGCCACATCCACGCGTTCTTGCCTTGATGAATGACCGGAATAATCCCGGCGGCGCGAAATTTCGGTACCAGCGCACGAAATTGCTCATAGGTCCGCGGTGCAGTCGCGCCTATCTGCGCAAACAGGTCCTTGTTATAAAGGAATGTCGTGAGATTCACCGCGGATAGCGGCGCAGCCCAGACATGCCCGTCGACGGTGAAGTTGTCGACCGCGCCCGGGCTGAAGCGCTCGTGCAGCCGTGTCACCAACGCATCCAGCGGCGCAATCAATCCATCCCGTGCATACGCGGTGTTGACTGGATTGGCGGCACAGATGATCACGTCGATCGGATCGTCCGCGACTTCCGCATTACGAAGCCGCGCGAGGCCGTCGCTGACGGGCCCTCTGGCGTCGTGCACGATATATTTGACTTCCGGATGTTCGATTTTGAATTTGGTATCGAGTTCGCTGGTCACGCGCGCCACGACATCCTCCGTCGCGCCTGGCGCGAAAGTATCCCAGCTACTCGGGCCGAAGACGACGAGCCTGACGCCCGTTCCCTGCGAGGCGCTCCGGAGATTCCAGACATGCACCCAATGCACGGCGAGCGCGGTCAGACCTGCGAGGATAGCGCCTAAAATGGAGGGCGTCTTGAAGCTCAAGCGGGGTCCCAATGTCCAAGGAGCGCGTTCGCCTGTCGCGTGTTCAACACTTGAATGATTTTGGCGCGCGCGCTTTTTTTCCGCATAGAGGTCTGGTATGGTAGACCTCGTATGTTGGGCGTGCAATCCTATCTAGGCAAAATATAAGGCATTCTGATGAGCCTACTCGTGGCCGGTAACGCGGCGATTTTTGATCTACTGTTGAGCGTGGATCGGATACCCTCCTCATCCGAGGTTGCTCGCCTGATCGCGAACCCCGGGGCACGCGGAGAGTGGTTGCGCGGCGGGGCTGCGATGACCATTGCGCTTGCTGCGCGTGCACAACGGGTGGTGGTCAAATTGTGGCATCCCTTTCCTCGTGACATGGAGAGCCAGGCCACCCTTGTGCGCCTAACCGAGGCAGGCGCGGATTGCTCTGCGGTACCGCATGTGGACGAAGACGCCCCGCGTTGCGTCTTTGCTTATCACGGCAGCCAGCGGTCGGCATGGTCGACCCAACTCACGGACGTCGTGCCGGATGACCTCGATGCGCTGTTCGATGGCGTCACGCATCTGGTGGTCGCGCCCGTGTGGGGCAACTGGGCCGACTCGCTCGTTGCAGCCGCGGCGTCACGTGGTATTCCGTGTAGCCTCATCGGTGAGGCCGCGCCGCAAAGCCTGAGGTACACCTGGCACACGGTGGTGTTGGACGAGCGTCAGCACGACGCCTCGAGCGGGATTTCTGTGGAGACGCTCGTCATTACCCAGGGGGCGAAGGGCGCTCTCATTGTCGATAAGACTGGCAGGTGGTCGATGCCTGCGACGCCGGCGAACGTTATCGACACCACCGGTGCAGGCGACACGTTTGGAGGCACATTTTTGGCGCGCCGTCTCCTTGGCGATTCCGCGCCGGACGCTGCTAAGGTGGCCGCGGATATCGCGGCGCAGGCCTGCGAGGGCTGGGGCGCCTGGGCCGCGTTCAATGACCTCAAAGGATTCCAACCGTCCGCCTCTCTCGAGGAGCGCGTGCGCGGCGCCTTGATCGGCACGGCGTGCGGCGACGCATTTGGCATGCCCAATTCGTTTCTCTCTGCGCCGCCGTGGCGAACTGAGATGGAGCCGGGGCCGGCGATCAGTCCCTATCATGCAGGCTATGCCGCGGGCCGCATAACTGACGATACGGAACAATCTCTCGCGCTGACCTCCGCCTTGGAGGACGGCTTTACGCCAGCGGACGTGGCGCGTCGCCTGAACGACTGGTTCGTAGGTGTCGGTGGTGAGCATTCTCTCGCGGTGGGACCGAGCACCAAACGAGCATTGATGGCCTACCAGTCGGGAGGCGCTGTTGAGGAAATCGGGCGGTTTGGCGTAACCAATGGAGCCGCCATGAGAATCTCGCCGATCGGTGTGCATGGCGCGCTCGCCGGGCTCTCGACCTCCGAATTGGTCGATATGGTGACCACGGCGTGTTTGCCGACCCACCTCACCAGTCCCGCGATTTCCGGGGCCGCCGCCCTGGCGGCGGCCATCTCCGCCGCGATCAAGGGCGCGCCTTGGAGAGAAGTCATGGAGGAGGCGTTGCGTGGCGCACGTGCCGGTGTGACGCGTGGCAACTGGATCTATGCCGCCGACGTTGCCGCGCGGATCCAGTATGCGCGCACCCTTCTAGTCGGGGCCGTCACGAAGGCGGACGTCGTGCGCCTCATATCGGACGTCGTCGGTGCCGGCGAAGCGACCACGGAATCCGTTCCCGCAGCGATCGCGATTGCGGATTTCGCGCATGGAGACCCGCAATTGGCGATCGAGATATCCGGCAATCTACGTGGGGATACCGACACCATTGCGGCCATGGCGGGCGCGATCTGTGGCGCCTACGCCGGTGAGAGAGCCATTCCGCTCAAATGGCGCACTCTCGTCCAACAGGTGAATAAACTCGACGTCGGTCAATGGGCGGAACGCTTGCATCGGGTGGCGTCGGCCCATCGGGCAGCGTCAACCGCCAATGGGGCATAACCTATGGCCTGGAGTCCGATTAGCAATAGCCGCGCATTCCGAAGCCCTGATGCCTGCGCCGTCCGTGCGCGAGTACCGCTTCTTCGAGCTACCGATCCCTGCATTGTGATTCGACACGACTGCTCTTAAAGATCCGGCGAACCGACGTGAGGCACTGAATTATGCGAAAGAGAACGATCGTCCCGATCACCGAAGTTAGACGTAATTTCGGAATCTTCCATGACCTGGCACTCGACGCACCGGTGCCCGTCTCGAAACATGGCCATGAGTCCGTCTATATCGTCTCGGCTCAGCTATTTCACCGCGTGTTGAGTGAACTTTGCGCCGCGGGTGTGGCGGCCGATTTTCTGAAGCCCGCGGCATCACTGAGTATATCCTCGGATAAGTGAGAATTCGTATCCGCGGCCCGTCAGGCCAACGGAGGTAGTGTTGGCTCGAGCCCCTTGAGTTCCTGCAATGGCGGTATGGTCTCGAGCATCCGTGGATCGAGCAAATTCCACACGATGCCGCACGTCGGCTTATGCGGCAGATTGACTTCTATCGTACGCGTGGGAGTAAAGAGCACATCGGCCACCGTGTCGAAGACCTCTGGGTGCAAGGTCTCGGAGAGAACCTGGCAATCGTGCACTACTGCCGCGACGGGTGTCGCGGCAGAGATGGCGGCAATGCGATAGAGCATGCCCCATTCGACATCAAAGAACCCATGTCCCTTGCCGAACCGGATCCCCTTCTCGTTAATGGCGCCCGTACCCGTAATCATATAGTCGACCTTCCCGAGGCGATTGCGCAGCGCTGCCAGCGGGATGTGTTCGCCCATCCGTTCCATGCCGTCGAGGGTCGCGGCGTACAGCATTTTATCCTTGGGAATGCGCGCGGGATCGAGTAGCCAAAACCCGCGTTTGATCGAGTACGTCGTCATTAGGATGCGCTTCCCGTCAAGCAAGGTACGGTACCGCAGATGTTCGACGCAGTTGTCCGGCGCAATGAATACGATGGTCGCGTCCCGATAAAAACGGTGATTCATCAAGGTATCGTTCGCGCGATCGCTACCCTCGAAGTCCGCAATAAATTCCCCGAAGTCGTAGTGAAACCGGCTGTCAGGAACTGCGACCTTGCGCAGTTCGGCGAAGACGCGCTCACGTACCGACGATTTATGGTCTTGGTGGGATTGCATGGCGATGACACTCCGATGACGTTGACTAGCGCGGGCTTACTGAAGTTGCACTCTCGCAAACCGAGAGGTACAGTATAATAGACCTCGTAGCATGCATGGCGAGTTATTGCGATCGGGCAACAACTAGCGCGGTGAGCGCGGTGCGAACGCCGTCAGATCCATATTAAGGCTCCCGACGACCAGTACTTCGGGAGAATGAGCCGTCTCCTTCAAGTGACCGCCACCAACAAGAGCTCAAGAAATCGCCGTGAATCGAACTCCGTGACCACATTGACTAAAGGTAGGTGGGTCCACTGAAAATGCTCTCGGCGATCGACCACGGTCTGTCCGAGCGTCAACTGGCCTTGAGTTTCGATGCCCACTCGCATCGCCGCCGTGGTGGCGATGGCCGGGTCAAGGGCCACCGCAATCGCCAACGAATCGATCAAGGCACAATAAGGCGCAAATCCACGGCTCTCGACGAAGTCGATGACCCCGTTGAGAAACCAGGCCGCCTTATTGGACGATGAGGCGAGTCTCGCTCGCTGCTGCAGATCGAGCGCAATGGATGGGTGAGTGGCGACTTCGAGGCCGATGGCCGTCAGATTGAAGCCGGCGTTGAATACGATGTTGGCGGCTTCCGGATCGACGTAGATATTCCACTCGCTGACCGGGTTGCCACCGGTGGCGGGCAACGAGCCCGCGCTGCCGACTCCGTACGCGCCACCAATGATGATGAGTTCGCTCACCTTGCGTGGCAGTTCGGGGTCTTTCATCACCGCAAGGGCGAGATTGGTCAATGGCGCAAGTCCAATAATACTGATGTCGCCGGCGTGTTCATTCACCAAATCCACCAATAAGTCTGGTGCAAACCTGTCATCTTCGGCCATGGCGGGCTCTGGGAGTCCGAGATTTCCCAGGCCGTCGTCGCCGTGCGAGAACGGGTCTCTCGGATAAGGACGGATGAGTGGAGATTGCTTGCCCCGCGACACCGGAACAGGATCCGCACCGATGAGTCCAAGTATCTTTCGAGCGTTCGTTGAGCAGCGATCCGCCGGTAGATTACCCGATACAGTGGTGATGCCTTTCAATGCGAGATGGCCCGATCGGAGCGCAAACAAGATGGCCACGGCATCATCTATGCCTGGGTCGGTGTCGATTATGATGTTTCTCACTCCGACGTCCTCATTCGTTTATCGCAAGGGTGGCTCTGGAATCTGGTCTATGGCCAGGCCGCGCGCCCGCTCTTTTGCAAAGACGCGATCTGCCCGGACCAACATCTCGTGTGGTGTTTCCAGATCGAGCCACATGCCTTCCAGATCCTGAACCAGCAGATCCTTCGTCGCGCTGGGAAAGAAGGAGGTGACGTGGTAACCGAATTGGCCGGATTTGACTGAAGCGGAGATGTCCGCCATGGATTGATAGTAGGATTTGAGCACGCCCGTCGCGGTCGGATCGCTGGGAAAATCCTTGAGCGGTACGGACCAGTACCCGGGCCATCGTTTCGAAATGGCCAGCACGAACTCGGGCGATAAAATCATATTCAACACCTGAGCCGCGCCTTTCTTGACGGCGGAGTTGGCATTGATCGAGAAGGTGAACGCGCTTCCGACATCGTAGATCGGATAGGGCAGGTCCGGATTCATGCGCGGGAAAGGAGCGAAGCCCAGATCGTCGGCGTCGGCCCCCTTGAAATAGTTCACCGCCCACTGAAAAGCTAGGTTCGATGCGAAAAAGAAAGGTGATCGCTTCTGATGCAACAGCGCAAGCGAGCCATCGAAGTCCAATACGAAATAATCGCCGCCGCCCAGATACCCTGCCTTGTACCACCGATCGAGTTCCGTCATGGCTGCCTCAACCTTGGGGGAAGACCAACTGACTCGCCCGGTCAGCAGGTCTCGGAGCATTCCCGGACCCACAATTTGATTGAGGAAAATGGATATATAGTCCTCGTTCACCGGCTGCCACCCTTTATTGCCGGTGACGGAGGCATACATGCCCTTCGCCTGCGCGGCTCTCATGATGGTCTCGACATCCTGACGGGACTTGGGGAGCGGCCAGCCGTTCTCGCGAAGCACGGCTTTGTTGTAGAACATGCCGTCGGCATATAACGACGGTGTGACGCAATAAAGATGGGAGTATTGACGGCAAGCGTCCAACACGGGCGTCAGCAGCCGATCGCTCCAGCCATAGAGTTTGGCGTATCCGTCCAATGGTTCGAGTTTTCCCGCCTTCCCCAGCGGCGATACATTGGCGGGTCCCGAGGTATAGATGATATCCGGCCCCCGATTGCCAATGGCCGCTATACGCACATCGTTGTCGACTGTGGTTCGATACTCGATCACCAGCCTGTACTTATCCTGGCTGCTGTTGAACGGCTCGACCAACGTCGCCTGCAGCGCCTCTCGGTATGCCGGTACGGCCCCCCAGAACCACAGGGTGATGGTTGCCCGGTCGCTGCTCACCGCGAACGCCGTGCCGAATATCGCAAGCAGGCCGAGCGCGCGGGGCAGCCAGCGCGCACGGCGGCCCGCGGACTCGAGGCGCGGCGTGGCCGGCCGTTGCATCTAAAGTAGGCACTCGTTCATAGTCGCTCGCCCGTCTTGGCAAATGCGAAAATGTGCTCCGGCATCATTCGAAAATGCATGACGCTTCCTATGTGATCATCGCGCTGCACCCGACGTTCAATAGTGAGTCGGGCGCCGTGTTCAGTCTCGACATACGCGTAGGAGACACTTCCCAATCGTTCGACGATGCCAATCGTCGCCGGAAACCCGCGTTCCGGACTGGATTCGCCAATGTGCTCCGACCGGATACCCAAGGTGACTTCCGTACCCACCGCGGGGCGACTCCGTAGCGTGCGGCACTCGTAGTCGCCCGGGCCGATCGTTGGGATCTTGACCGAAACGCTGTCCTCGCTCACGGCTGAGATTCGAGCGTCGAAAAAATTCATTTTAGGTGAACCGACAAAGCCTGCGACGAACACGTTCGCCGGATCGGCGTAGAGGTCCATTGGTGTTCCGATCTGTTCAATGCAGCCCGATCGTAGGACCACGATGCGATCGGCCAGTGTCATCGCCTCGACTTGGTCATGGGTCACGTAGATCATCGTCGCGTCGAGATCCTGATGGAGTTTGGCGATCTCAAGCCGCGTTTGAAACCGCAGTTCAGCGTCCAAGTTCGACAGCGGTTCATCGAACAGAAAAAGCTTTGGCTTCTTGACGATGGCGCGACCAATCGCTACACGCTGCCGTTGGCCACCCGACAGCGCCTTGGGCTTCCGCGTCAGATAGGGCTCCAGCTTTAAAATTCGGGCGGCTTCCATGACCTTTTCCCGACGCTGTGCCTTAGGGATCCCGGCTATGCGCAAACCGAAGCCGATATTCTCCTCTACGGTCATATGCGGATACAGCGCGTAGTTCTGAAAGACCATGGCCACATTGCGATCGACGGGCGGCAGATTCGTGACATCATTGCCATCGATGCGTATCTCCCCACTGGAGACCGGTTCCAATCCCGCAATCATGCGCAACAGCGTGCTCTTCCCACAGCCGGAAGGGCCGACGAATACGATGAACTCACCGTGCTCCACCGACAGATCCAAGGATTGGATAATCTGGACGGAATCGAAGTGCTTCTCTACTTTTTGCAACACCAAAGTGGCCATGGGTTTTATCGCTATCCTTTAACTGCACCAGAGGTCATGCCATCGACAAAAAGGCGCTGCAGAAACAAGAAAAGTACGATGATCGGCACAATGATGATGCAGGCCCCCGCCATCATGATGCCGAGGTCGGCCGACATGGCGCCAGCCATCGCGTGATAGCCAAGCGTCATGGTGAATCCCGCATCCCCTTGTTGAAACGTGGAGGTAATCAAAAACTCATTCCAGGTGTTGAGTGCAACGATGACGGCAACCGTCACGCAGCCGGGCTTCATCAACGGAAAAATCACATAGCAAAAAATTTGCCATGGCGAGGCACCATCGATGAAGGCGGCATCGTCCAGTTCAGGGGGAATAGTGAGTATATAGGTGCGCAACAGCATGACGGACAATGGCAGATTGACCGCCGCAATAATCAGCGCCGTGGCGAAGACATTCCCAATGAGGCTGAGACGAGCGTAGAAGAAATAGAGGGGGAATAGGAATAATTGTATCGGTACCGTCACGGAGCATAAAAAATACAGCGTCACGAGTTTCCACAGCCGGATACGGTGGCGCGCCAATGGGAATGCGGCCAATGAACCCAATGCCACTGTCACGAGCACGGTCGTGCCCGTCAGCAAGACGCTGTTGAGCAGACCGACGGTAAAATGGCCGCCAATCCAGGCCGCCTTGAAATTTGTCATGGTCAATGAATGCGGCAACGACAGTGGATTCTCCACAATATCCGCATGCTGCTTGAACGCATTGACGAGCATCAGCAGTAATGGAGCGAGCGATACCAGCACCACAAGACCCAACAGCAGGCGGTCCGGAAGTTGGGATCGTTGGTACGATCGGATCATTGTCGCAGACTCTCGCGGTTCATCCAGACGTAGGAATAGGCGGCCACGAGCCCGAACAAACTCATGAACAGCGCCACTGCGGTGGCCTTGCCGACCTCGAAACTCCGAAAGGCGAGACCATAGGCGAGCGTCGAGAGCAACTCTGTCGAATGCGCCGGACCGCCCGCGGTCATCAGGTACACATAGTCAAAAGTCAAAAATGAAAATATCGTGACAATGACGAACATGAGCGCGATGGTGGGAACGATATTCGGGAGCGTGATGTGGCGAAAGATCTGCCAGCCACTCGCACCCTCGAGATATGCCGCTTCCAACTGCTCAGAAGGGACCTGGCGCATGGCGGCGAAGAAGACGATCGCAAGATAGCCCCAGAAGTGCCAGATGTCGACCGAGGCGACGGTATAGAGCGCGGTAGAGACATGGCCCAGGGGATCATGCATCGCCAATAGGTGTCTACTGAAGTAGCCCAGCACGCCTGACCGCTGATCGAAAATCATGTTGCTCCAGATACTGGCGTTGGCGATGGGCGAGAGGATGTAGGGGAGTAGGAAAATGCTCTGATAGACGGCTTGGCTGCGGCGGCGAGTGAGCAGTAGGGAAGCGACCACCAGCGCGATGGCCATGGGTACCGTCAAGAATATGAGGGTCCACTTGACGTTGTTGAATATCGCTCGCCAGAAAATGACGTCATTCAACAGGTCGCGAAAATTGTCGAGACCCAGCCACACTGGCTTGGAAACGCCATCCCAGGCGGTAAACGCCAGCACCAGAGTCATCAGGGCCGGTACGAATATCACGCAAACGCTCAAGCCGAACGCAGGGAGAACAAATAGGTAATATCTCCAGTCTCGCTCGGCTATGGGAGTCACCGGTTTTCGTCGGTCGTGCGGGTAGCTACATGATCCGGACTTGTCTCGTCGTTCGTAGTCAGGGATGGCAGCCACTCCTCGACACCATACCGCGCGCGAGCCCTATCCATTCGGCTGAGGACCGCGATACCCTCCAACGCGACGTCGACCGCAGCGGTGTGTCCTGCGCCCGCTTGAAAGGCCTCTCCCGTGACGATATTGTCGGCCACGGAACAACAGGATCCCCCGCGCCGACCAAACAGGGTAGCCATCGTCACGATGGTGGATGCCTCGCGCTCACCATTGAGAACACCCGATCGGCGACATTCGTCGACCACGCCGGTCTGATGAGGTCGCAGGAAACCGCCGACTGAGGGCCTTCCGGCACCGCAAAGATCGGAATCCGAGGAGCGCGTGAGCCCAATGTGATAGCCGACGTTGAGGGTACGTGCCGCCTCGGCCAGCGCCATCACGAGATCGGGACTACAGATGGCGGGCCACCCGGGCTCGACGTACGCGGTCGTCACGCCGTCTCCTCGCACAATGCCATTGGCAATAACGATATCCCCAGGACGCACGCGCTCGCTCAGGCCGCCCGATCCGCCGACCCGCAGAAAGGTGTTGGCATTCGTATGCTCCAACAGCTCAAACATGCAGAGTTCTGCCTCGGGACCGCCGCTACCTCCACTGATTGCCGTGATGTGCGCCCCACGATAGTAACCGGACCAAGTCGTGAACATACCACTCTTGCCGGCGAGAACGGGGCGCTGAAGGCGCTGTGCCAACTGCGTTGCGGGATCCTCGTCCAGCGCTTGGAACAGCGGGTCGCGCACGAACAACATCACATAGTCACCCACAAGCGCAGGTGTGATACCCGTCAGCGCCGGCCGACCATCGATTTGCAGGCCCCGTAGCGGAACATTGTCCCGGTACTTATAGGTTGACCAGACTTCCCGATGAAGATCACGGCCGCTTGAAGGCGTATTCATGTATCGACCTCCTCAGTTGGAACGGTTTTCGATGGTGTGATTGTCGCGGCAGTCGAGATGAAGGTACTCGATACCCATCATCCGTGATAGTCCAGATCAGCACGCTCGAGCAAAACGGGATCACCGATGCTACTTACCGAAAAGCCATATGCAGGTACGGTGCCCTTGTCGATGACAAAACCAGCGCCGCCCGACAGGAAGCCTGCGTCCTCGGCGACAACCAATTCCTTGCCATCGATGCGGAAGGCAATGTGGTCGCCTTTGACCGCCAGGGTGAAGCGCAACTTGGCATTCTCCTTATAGGCGTACGGGGTCTCGGCCAATACATGCACGGTCTCGTCCTTTCGCTTGATGAGTTTGGCCGTTTGATTCTCCAGAATCGCGGCGTAGTATCGGCGGTGTCCGCGCGCGCGCGCTACCAATCCGACCGCTTTGTGCAAGTCCAACGTGAGTTGCGATGAAACCTCATAGTCGACCCAGTCGCGGCTTCCCGTCGTAATCACACCGCCATCGTCCGGGTGCGAGAGACAAAAGGTAGAAAAGATGTCCGGTCCGAAATGACGCGCCGAACTGACAAACGATTTGATCCAGAATGATGAAATGTCAAACGGCGAAAGCTTCGGCGATAGGTCAAACGCGCCGCGCATCACGAACGCCTTCGGCGCACCCGACCAGTCCATGTCGATAATCGCAATTCGCCCCGACATACGCCGATCCGCCACCAATTCGAGACCTATCCTATAGATCGGCAACCCACCGATGTCCGGTACCGGCCATTCGATTTTGTTATCGCCGAGCACCAGCTTCTGCAAGTCACCGACCACCTTCGTCAGTTCCCCGGCGCCATCGTAGTGAACGATATAAAAACGGATGTCTGGACTCTCGGCTGCGAAACTGCGAAGTGTGGCCTTTACGGTCTGCGTGCCATATAAAGACGGGCTGGCAATGACCTCGAAATAGCTGGTTTCTGCGACGGATTTTGGCTTGGGATCGATGAACGTCGGTACGGAGACGGAGCCCGTTACGCCTCTTGCTAGGACGTCGTAGCGGATTTCAAGGCCGTTCTCGCCCGACGTCGTATTGATATTGCCGACCCCGCTGACCGCTTGCCGCCCCTCGTGCAGGGAGCAGGGCTGAAAGCCTTGTACTGAACCAGGGTATTCGAATGCGAAACGCGCAGTCGGTGATTCGTACTTTGACCCAGAAAGCGCAGCGGCTGCGCGTCTCACGCGCCGAGTTTCGATCACTGCATCGCTCAGGCACTCACCCCCGTCCGCGTTTACCACATACAAGAGGTCGGCCACCGGGCCGCGGAAGTCGGGACCAGCTTCCAGTGCCTTCAACCCCAGACGGATACCATTGAGACAGCCTAGATTACCCGCGTTGCAGTCGGTATCCCAACCGGAGGAGACGGCAATCTTCAGCCCCTGCTGAAAATTGTCCCCGCCAAGAATAAAGGAGGCCAGCAGCAGAGCGTGATTCGGTACCATCGGGCAGCAGCCGGGGTAGTGAGCGTAGCTGTGGTTGTCTCCCAACCATCGACGCACCGCACGCCAGTCATTGGCCTTGGCGCATTGCTCACGTACGTCGCCAACGATTCGCCGCAGATTGTCGTCCCGAGTCATTGAGCAGCCCAGATCCAACAGCTTGTCGATATCAGACTCGACAAAAGCCTGCGCCTGCATAGCAGCCAGGAGCACTGCTGCCTCGACCGCAACGCCATCGTGACTGACCGACCCGGCGGCGCGTGCCATGGCTGCCGCTCGGTCTGGATTGGCGGGATTGGACATCGCCCAGGTATCGATAAATATCTCTGCGCCGATGGCCTCGGCCAGCCCGCGGCTGTTCAATTTGGCGGACCCGCTTTCCGGCGCATGGATACCGGCTTTTAGCCGGAGAAATGCCGTATGTTCCGTCGAGCGTCCGAGACCACCCCACCACAACACGGTCTTATCCTCGACAATATAATTGAGCCAGGTGTCGCCGATGGTCTTTGCCGAGATATCGGTAGGATAGCCATTATCTTCCAGGGCGCGATAAAACAGGAACGTTCCCGAGATGTCGTCATCCGGCACGATCAGCGGCCAGTTGATCTTATCGTTGACGTAGTAATCGATCTCTCCAAATGTGCTTTGGATGCGCGCGTAGGGCCATCCTTCCACCGCGCGACCAAGATAAACGCCAATGAGCTTACCGAGTACGCCTGCATAGGTTTGTTCAGCGAAGCGGTCACCGGCGAACGCGGCGGCTTCGGATTTTGGCGCTAGTGTTCTCATGAAAAATTAGTTCCTGTAGTGATTTCTTTCCCCACGAACGCGCAGACGATTATTGATCGGGGTCATTGCGCAAAAAAACACTCTCGATGCTGCATTATCGAGAGGTCTATGTTACTGTACCACTAGGTTAGAGGTCGTGCAAATAGCATCGACTACAGATTTCTGCGTGTTGGAAATCCATGAGAATTGAATTTCATGCCCGGCATGCTTCATGCGCGACTTGAGTGCATCGGTCGACGACCGTGAGTGTCGAGTTGGTGCATCAGTCGACGACGGTGAGCGTTGAGTTTTTTTTGCTCGGTAGTTTTGCGCAATCTTTTTTCGTGACAGCACAGAATCGGCGTCGCTATATTCATTTTCTACACGCGCAAGGTATTTCGCGCTTGAGCGTTATGTCGATAGGAATGTTTGTTCTGGCTTTGATCTTGATGCACTGAACCAACGCCAGGGCACATTGCGCTTTATATATAAAATGGGGATGTCATCATGAGTAGTTCGGCCATTAGAGTCGTGATCGAGGTTGCAATTGCCGCGGTGCTCGTCAGCACCACTTTCACAACGGCAGCGTTGTCTCAGGAGACGCCTGCCACATCAAAGATAGTGCCGGATACGACCTCTAGCATCACGGAGAAGCAGAAGTCGCAGGCTCCGGCGACCATCGGCACGTCACAGGTTGCCGAGATAGTGGTGACTTCCGGTCGTCCGGCCGCTGGCGGCGGTGCTCTAATGGCCAACGCTGAAAGTCAGGTTGTGGAGTCAGTCACTAATGAGTTCATTTTGCAGCAGACGCCCTCGTCCAATCCTCTTGCACTGATATCGGTGCTACCCAGCGTCAACGTATCGAACTCTGACGCATTTGGCCTCAACGGAGGATCGAATGTACAGGTACATGGCCTGCCACAAAATGATTTGGGATTCATACTGGATGGTATCCCGGTCTATAACAGCGGTGCCGGGTATTCCAATGAAACGATAGAGACCGAAGACCTCGCGACCCTGTCTGTCGCCCCCGGTACGTCGTCGCTCGACACACCAACAACAGGTTCCGCCGCCGGTACGATCTATATGTCGATGAGGGATCCCTCCAAAGAAGGCGGCGTCTTCGTCGGCTTGGGAGCCGGCACGCTGGCCTTCAACCGTGAACATATACGTCTCGACAGCGGGGAATTCGGCCCGATGGGCACCAAAGCCTTTCTTTCATTTACCCATACCGAGGCCAAGAACTGGCGCGGCGGTGGAGAGAATGACAAGCGGCATATTGATTTCAAGGTGTTGCAGGAATTTGGAAACAGCAGTCGAGTCGCATTGGAGGGCTCGGTCAATCAGCAGTATTACGGTTACTACTACTATCCGAGCGCGGCGCAGTTCGCCGATTACGATGCGCAATACAACAATTTCAATACCCACAGCAGTTATCAATATGTGGGTGATACCAGCTACTACAAGTTGAATCAGCAGACTCCTTCCTACGCCATCGCGTTGGGCCTTCCAATGCATATTGTAGCCAGCGATTTCCTGACGATCGATGACACCCCTTATCTTTGGATGTTCTACGGAGCGGGCACGGGCGGCACCGACATGACCGTCGGCAGCACCTATCAAGGAACCCAGCTTGTCAACGTGGACCTCACGAATGGGGGTAAAATTTCACCAACCAACGGTCAGATACTCGTCGATAGCGCATTTGGCGTTACCACTATTCAGCGTGGCAATGTCCTGAAGTTAACCGGGACTCTCGGGCCGAACACTCTGATGGCTGGCCTGTGGTACGAAAGCTACTCTCAATTCGAGCGCGACCCGGTTACTCAAGTCGATCAAGCCACCGGCGTTCCGGTCAATCCTTGGAACTCCAGTGGTTACTATCATCTAAGCAATGGTAGCCCCTACTATTACAACAGTAGCGATCAGCTTTATCGTCTTACTACTCCCTTCATTGGCGATACACTTGCGCTGCTGGACGACAAACTAAAGATTTCCGCGGGTGTTAAACATGTAGCAACCGACGTGACGATTAATAACTTTCTTCCTGGAGCACGTCCGCAGAACAAACTCGACAGCAAGTCCTTCTTGCCGCAATTTACTGCGAATTTTCAGATGGACGAGCACAACCAATTTTATGCAGATTTCGAAAAGGATTTCCGGCTGTCTTATACATATGCACTAATCGATTATTACAATATCAATACGGGTGCTCTGAACTCTGCCGCCAGCAGTGCGCGGCCGGAAATCGCCTCCAAAGAAGAGTTCGGTTATCGCTATCAAGACGATCTGATTTTGTCCGACCTGTCATTCTTCAATATTCATTTAACGGATCGCCTCCTAGGCTTTAACGAGATACTCAATGGGCAACCGATATCACTAACCTCGAATTCCGGGAGTGCAACGTCGCGAGGTATTGATTTCCAGATCGCAACGAGACCGTTGTACGAGCATTACAGCCCCTTCATGTCTGTCGAATACTTGCATTCGACCACCGACAGTAACGTGTCCGCGTTGAATACGGCGGGTGAACAGGACTACTTGCCTACCAAGGGTAAGACCTCTCCTCAGGCTCCAGCAGTCCAAGTGGTGGCGGGCCTGTCGTATGAATATGGCCCCTTCAGGGCCAGTGCGCGCGCGAAATACGTCGGCAGTCAATACTCAACCTTGATGAACGATGAGAAGATGCCTGGGTTCATCACGAATGATTTCTCAATGTCCTATAAGTTCGATGATGTCTGGCATCTCCGGGAGCCAAAGATTCAGCTGAATTTATCGAATATTACGAACGCCAGGTATCGCTCGGGTGTCGATCTTTTCTATTTCAATGCGCAAAGCGCGGTAGGCACGCGAGGAGGCGTCATCGCGGCGGCCGGGACGCCGCTATATTACGTTCAGCCTAGTTTCGCGGCGGTGCTGTCGGTGTCGGCGGGTTTTCGATGAGTAGTGATACCCGGCTTAGAGGCGGAATGCTAAACACCAAGATCTCAGTGAGAATTCAATGTCAGCGGAGGTAAACAGCGGCACGTTGCGTGTCAAATACGCTGACACGGGAAATGTAGTGATCTTCTCCCTCTCCCACCCATTCCCGCGCGTCCTTTTCAGTACCAGTCTTGTACTTGATCGCTACCGAGGGCGCGTGCAGGGCTGTTCCAGACCTATGCCGGATGCCAATCCGATGCAGCTCCCAGCAATACCTGCTGCCGCTCAGGCAGCGGCACTCGCGCGTGATTCCAGGAAGCGCTCGGGTCGATAGGGTGCCAAGGGCTCAACCGGAGAGCCGTGAAGTATCTCTTGGGTCACGTAGCGCCCGAGAATCGGGGCAAGCGTGACGCCGCTGTGTGTGACCACGACATGTACATTGCGCGCACCCGGGACCGCACCAACCACCGGAAGGTCGTCGACCGGCATCGGGCGAAATCCCAAGGTGAGCCGGTCGAGCGCCACGCCGCGCGCGGCCGGCAAGAACGCCGCGATCTTGGTCAATATGCGGTTACCGTGCAGCGAGCGCAGGGCCTCACTCGGAAAGTCAAAGACTCGCTCGCGGATTTCGTGATGTACGGGGAGGTCCGGAGGTTCCGGCGAGTCGGTGCCCACCACGCTGCCGTCGGACATTTGTTTGAATGAAACCCCGCCCGGTGCATCAAACACAATCGGTGTCACGGCCGCAATCGGTGTGCTGTGCGCTAGGATTCCCGGCGCATGCCGCAGTTTGAGATCGAAGCCTGCCATCGCGAGAATGCTCGGCGTGTCTACGCCTGCTGCCACCACCAAGCGGTCGAGGGGAACATGTCCGCGGGTGGTCATGACGCCTGCCAGGGCCTCACCGCGCAGATCGAGATCCTGAACTTCACAGGGGTAAAGCGTTCTAGCGCCATGCCGGCGCGCCTGGGCCAAGAATCGCTGCGTCACCCGCACCGGATCAAGGTGCCCGTCGACGCGCGAGAAGAATGCGGCGGCGACCGGGCCTGTCATGAGGCTTGGAGCGGTGCGACTCAACTCCGCCGCGCTGATCGACCGGACGGCATATGGCGTGCCGTCGAGCTGGCTGCCTTCTGTCCGTAAAGCGGCTACCTGCTCGGTCGCACCGGCCCAATTGATATAGCCGGCCCAGGCGATCCCCAGTTGAAGCCGGCGATCGAGATCATGATAGGCCTTTAGGCTCGACAATCGAAGATCGCGGTAATGAGGATCCGACACAAAGGCATTCAACCAAGCAAATGAATTTTTCGTCGCCCCGCTTGCCGGTTGCGCCTTTTCGAACGTAGTGACTTGGGCGCCGGCCTGCGCCAGATGAAATGCGATCGATGCGCCGACAATCCCGTTGCCCACGACACCAACCCGCAAGGGGCGCTGGCGTGCAATCAGCCGTGCAGACAGTCCGTACGCAGTTGTTCCGGCAACGCCGGTCAAAAATTCTCGACGACGCATCGTTCCCTCACTCCTCAGTTCCGTTATTGATATTACCGTACGCCGCGCCTCAGAACGTCGTCCCAAGGGTGGCGGCATCAGCGTCAGCGATCGCCACCCCTAATGTCGAGCTGCTTGTGATCCCAGAACTGGTTCTCATGGGACACACCAGCGGTGGCATTCGCCCCTACATCGCTAGCGTTCGGACCGCCGCCGGCCTCGGGCCTGCTTCTTGACCGGAAGCAGTCGCGCATCGAAGGTGTAGGCATTAGGCCCCGTCGTGATCCATTTCAGTGAGAACTGAGGATGCAGAGGGTTAAGCAGGACATTCCATTCGCCGGGCGGACAACCCGACTGAAATCGGGCACCCGGACGGACCGCGCGCAGGGTAGGGCGGATGACCGAGCGAACCGAGGGCCCTCTGTATTGCGTCGCAAGGGCTCTCCTGCGCTCGCCAGCAGTTATTCCGCCATCAACGCAAACGATTTGAGAAGCAATTCTGGGCATTAGCCGGTCAGGACGAAAGAGAAGTACCGCGCTCCCACGGGTTGCTACGATTTCGCTCATCGTTCAGGATGCGATGGTGAGCCGTACCTCCCGCCTCTTCATGCTGTTGGATACCCTGCGAGGCCATCGTCGCCCCGTCACTGCGACTCGGCTGGCAGAAGCGCTCTCGGTTTCCTTGCGCACGATTTACCGGGACATCGGTACTCTGGTCGAGCTCGGTGCGCCCATCGACGGCGAAGCCGGCATCGGCTACGTCCTTCGTGCGGGCTTCTTCCTTCCGCCGCTCATGTTTACCGAAGATGAGCTCGAGGCGCTCGTTCTCGGCGCCCGATGGGTCGAGCGGCAGGGCGACACCAGCTTGGCAACAGGGGCCGGCACTGCGCTTGCCAAGATTGCAACCGCTTCGCCGCGGGACCTCCGCGCCTACCTCGCCGAAGCGGGTTTATGGGCTCCGATGCTCGGGGGACCGAGCGCACCGGAGCTACGACTGCAGCCGATTCGCGAAGCCATACGCCGGGAACACAAACTCCGGATCGGGTACGTCAATGAATCCGGAGAATCCAGCGAGCGGGTGATCTGGCCGATCGCGCTCGCATTCATGGAGAAGGCGCGTGTGCTTGCCGCCTGGTGCGAGCTGAGAAACGGCTTCCGGCATTTTCGGGCGGATCGCATCCGCCAGCTCACTCCACTAGGAATGCGTTATCCCACGCGGCGGGCCATGCTGGTCAAGCAGTGGCAAGCGGAAGAGAAGATTCAGCTGCCCGGGTACTCCTGACAGAAACTGTCAGGAGCATGGCTCAGACTCTCGCTGCCGGGCATTACCGAGGGAACCGAACCATGCGTCTCTACTACCATCCGTTTTCTACGAACGCGCGCCGCGCGGTCATTACCGCGATTGAGCTCGCCGCTCCAGTTGAACTGGTGCTGGTGGACCTCGTGAAGCGTGAGCATCGGCAACCGGCCTTCCTGGCCAGGAACCCCGCTGGCCGCGTACCGGTTCTTGAGGACGGCGACTTCGTGCTGCCCGAATCGCACGCAATCATGGTCTACCTCGCGGAAAGATCGGCGCATCAGTCGCTTTATCCGTCGGACTTGCAGGCGCAAGCGCAAGTGAATCGATGGATGTTCTGGTGCGCGGCGCACTTTCAGCCCGCGATTTCCGTGCTGAACTGGGAACACGTTGTGAAAAGGCTCGCGGGACTGGGCGCCCCCGACGCGTCGGAAATCATGCGCGGGGAAAGGCTGGTGCAGGAAACAGCCGCGCTACTCGATTCGCATCTGGCCAGCCGCGAGTGGGTGGCGGGCCCTGCCATGACCCTTGCGGACATCTCGCTCGCCACACCGCTGATGACAATCGCGACGGCAAAACTGCCGGTGACGCAGTTCAAGCACCTGCACAGTTGGTTTGCGCGCATCGAGGCTCGGGAGTCCTGGCAGAGGACAGCAGTAGGAACTCCCTCGTTATCCGCTTCACTTTGCTAGAACGGGGTCGCCGCGAAGGTACCGTTCGAGGCAACTATCCAGGAGCTCGCGGTCGACGGGTTTGGTGATGTAGTCGTCCATGCCTGCGGCCTTGCACTTGAGATCGTCGTCCTTCATTGCATGCGCCGTCAGCGCCACGATAGGGATATGGCGACCGCCACTTTCACGGCTGCGGATCTCGCGCGCGGCTTCGTAGCCGTCGAGCACCGGCATTTGGCAGTCCATCAGAATCAAGTCGTAGCGGCCCGTTTCCCAAGCGGTCACGGCTTCGCGGCCGTTTCTCACCGCGTCGACACTGTAGCCGAGTTTCTCCAGCGTCCGGCATGCGACTTTCTCGTTGACCACATTGTCTTCGGCGAGCAGGATGCGGTGCTTTTCACGGCCACGCTGGGCGCTGAGGTGGTGCCGGTTGACGATAGATTGCGTTCGCGTATGCCATTCCTCTGCCTTTCCGGACAATACCCGCTGCAGGCAGTCGACGAGATCGCGCTGGGCGACCGGCTTGAGCAAAAACCCCGCGAAGCCAAGCGCCGCAAAATGCTGCTCTTCGCCCTGTTGACCGGAAGAGGTGAGCAGCACCAGTCGCGCCGAGTTCAAGTGTGGATCAGCATTGATAAGGCGGCCGAGTTCGGCACCGTCGCAGTCCGGCATTTGGTGATCGATCAATGCAATCTCGAAGGGTCGGCCGATTTGGCTGGCTGCGGTCATCTCGGTCAAGGCCATACCGACCGAGCTGACGCACACGGCCTCGATTCCGCAGCGTTGCAGTTGCATCTTGAGCACTTTGCGATTGGTGGCGTTGTCGTCGACGGCCAGCACTCGCCGTCCTCGCAACGCGCCAAGCATGCGCTGTCGCGGGGCGGTGGCCCCCGCAGTTGCACTGGCTATCGCAAGGCGGGCCGTGAACCAGAACGTCGAACCCAGCCCTTCTCGGCTTTCCACCCCGGCTTCGCCGCCCATGATCTCCGCCAGGCGCTTGACGATCGAAAGCCCGAGGCCGGTGCCGCCAAAGCGACGTGTTGTCGACGTGTCGACCTGCGAGAACGGCTTAAACAAGCTGCCCAGTCGATTTGCTGGAATACCGATGCCGGTGTCGCGAACCTCGAAGCGCAGCGTCGTGCTCTCGGCATCTTTCGCAGTGACTTTGACATCGAGCGCCACCTCGCCCTGGTGAGTGAACTTGACAGCATTGCCGCACAAGTTGATTAGTACTTGGCGCAAACGCCCCGGATCGCCGTTCACCAACTCGGGCACGGCCAGATCGATGTGCGCGGTGACTTCCAGACCCTTCGAGTGCGCTTGAGTGGCAATCAGGCGAGCGACGTCTTCCGACAAATCGCGTACATCAATTGGCGATATTTCCAATTCAAGCTTGCCGGCCTCGATCTTGGAAAAATCGAGAATGTCGTTGATCACGGTCAGCAATGCGCGCGCACTGTCGAGAATGGTCTTCGCACAGTCGCGCTGCTGAGTGCTCAAGTGGCCGTCGAGCAGCAGTTCGGTCATGCCGATGACACCATTCATCGGCGTACGTATCTCATGGCTCATATTGGCGAGAAACTCGCTCTTCGCTTGATTCGCCGTCTGCGCGGCCGCTGCCATTTCGTTGGCGTGTTGGGTCGTCGTGGCCAGTTGCTGATTGATGGTGGCGAGGTTGGCATTGCTTGCCTGTAAATCTACGGTGCGCTCGTTGACACGCTGTTCGAGATCTTCAAAACGCCGCCTGGCTTGCCGCGTCAATCGCCATTTCTCGGTGAGTGCGTTGGCCAGCTGTAGCACCTCGATGTTGTCGAAGGGCTTCTTCAATATGACTAGCCGGTCGGAAGTACCGAGCTTCCCCAACATTTCGTCCCACGAGTAATCCGAATACGCCGTGCAGATCACGACCTGCACATCCGGATCCTCAGCCCAGATTCGGTGAGTGGTTTCGACGCCATCCCAGCCCGGCGGCATGCGCACATCAATGAATGCCAGGGCGTAGGGTCGTTCATGCTCGCGCGCTCGCTGCACCAGCGCCATGCCTTCGTGGCCTTGATGCGCGGAATCGATCTCAAACGCCCAACGAGTTGCAACTGCGGCCGCAGCGCCCGGCGCGTCGCCGAATAACGCGGTCTCGGTTGCCGTCAGTGCATCGGTGCCGGGCAGGTTCGCTCCAAAAATCTTGCGAAAGTCATCATGAATGGCCGGATTGTCGTCGATGATTAGGATACGACGATCGGCATTGCCTGACTCGGGACGATCGGATTCGAATATGGTCACCTCGTCGCCCCCCCGGTCATTGGCAGTTCGAGCGTAAATGTCGCTCCTTGGCCGACACCGTCGCTGTGCGCGCGCAGCAATCCGCCCATCTGTTCGGCGGCGAGCGCAGCGCTGTGCAGCCCAAAACCGTGCCCGCCCTCTCGGGTGGTGAAGCCGTGATTGAAAATACGCGTCAGGTTCTCTGCCGCAATGCCGACACCGTTGTCGATCACCGCAACGCTGATCCGGCCGTTGCCGCTTCCCAGCCGTAGCGTCAGGCGCTGGTCGGCGCGTCCGGATTCGTCGCAAGCCTGTCTCGCGTTGTTCAGCAGGTTAAGAAGGATTTGCAGAACCCTGTGTTTGTCGAGCTGAACCGGCGGCACGTCACCGAATTCACGCACTACCGCCAGGCCATGGCGATGCAGCGAAGCCATATTTCGCAGGCTGTCTTCCACCAGATCGTCGACATTGACGGCTTCTTCGACGTAGGAGCTGCGCGCGTAAGTTTGCTGCATCGCCACGATTATTTTGATGTGATCGATGTTCTGACTCAAGGTATTCAGCTCCTTGGCGCTCACCGCCTGCTCGGCCAGCAGGTGTTCCGACAGTTGGCCCAGATAACCCAGTAGCTGCTGGCCGCGCGGATCGCCGTCGAAGAATGCGCCAAGGTTGCCGTCGTGCTCGCGGAGCATGGCCACCGCCTTGCTTAAGCCCGGGAGCTTGGACCTTTTGAGGCTGTCGACCACCAGCGTAGCGGAAACATTCACGCTGTTCAGCACGTTGCCGACATTGTGCAGAACATTGGTGGCGATTTCGGCCATGCCAGCCGTGCGGGAGGTTTGCAGCAGTTGCTGGTGTGCGCGCTCCAGTTCGCTCTCGGCGCGCCTGCGCTCGGTGACGTCGCGAAAGTCGACCACCATGCCCACGACCTTGCCTTCGATCCACTGGGGTTTTGTATAGCGTTCAAAAACCCGACCGTCTTTCAAGTCGATCACATCAAAGGACTCCGCCTCGGGATGGGCGAACAACTCATCGATCCGCGCGACGAATTTCTCCGGATCTTTCACCTGCGGAGCGATGAACGCGATCAGTTCCGAGTCCACACCCCGCTCCAGGATATCGGGCGGTAGTCCCCACATGACCCTGAACGGGGTGTTGAAGCAAACGACTCCACCGGAGAACCGGGTGGCCAGAATGCCGTCGGCGGTCGAATCTAAAGTGGAATTGAGCAGAGAAAGAGAATTCGCCAGCGCCTCGGACCGGCTTGCAAGCTCCTCTTCGCCACGTTTCTGGCGTGCAACATCCTCGGCAATCCGGGCGGCCATCACGTCAATCCCCTTCGCGACCTGCGCCAGTTCGTCGCTTCCGATAATTCCCGTGCGCGCCGAAAGATCGCCGCCAGCAAGGTGTCGCGTAGTGGTCAACAACCTTGCCACGCGCCGCGTCAGGCTGACATGGACGAATCCCCACGCGCACACGGCCAGCCCGCCGAAGAGCACCGCAAAATCTATCGCTTGGCGCCCGGCCGCCTGGAGTGCCCGCGCTTTGGCCTTTTGCAAGTCCGACACCACCACCAAAAGCCCGCGCCGCTCCGATCGCAGCGCATGCTCATCCACAGCGGTCAGTAACGGATAGTACGCGACGGTCAGGCGCCGGGCCTGTGAGAGCACGGTGCTTCCCTGTGTCGAAGCTCTGACCTCGGCGATGCTCGCGGCTTCGGTACTTTTCAAGTCCTCCGGAAGCTCCTGCCCGATGGTATCCGCGGCAGCGCCGATCGTGGCATTTCGGGTCGACGCCACGATCACGTTCCGATCATCGACCACAAACGCCGCGATCACATCCGGGCGCGTAGCCATACCCGATACTTCCCCGCGTACACCGCTCAAGTCGCCCTTGCGAAAGAAGTGTTCCAGAGTCGATTGCATACCGGTGATCCGAAGTCGCGACTCTTCGAGGAACTGCGCTTCGATTTGGCTGGTTATCAAGCGAGTGCTGAGTTTCCACGCAATCAATCCCGCGGCGGCTGCGCAACTCAGCAGCAGCACGGGCAGCAGAACTCGCAGGGGGGGCGTTGCCAGGCGGTTCATGGATAAATACGATCGAGTATCCGTTCATCGAAAAGCGATTCGACATCGACCGTTTTGTGCAATAGATTTTGGTCGACCATCAGGGTAGCCAGCGATCGCGCATTCTTGAGCAGAGCGGCCGGTTGTCCCGTCAGCATTGCCCTCGACTCGTTCGCGTCCAGCAAGCGGAGCAGCGTGAGTGAGGAACGAAACTCATCTGGGGTGGTCCTCTCACGAGCAGCGGCAATGCGTAGGAAGTCCTGTGGATTTTCTTTGAAATAGTGCTGCGCTCGATAGAAACTTCGCAGAAGCAGCTGCACCGCATCCGGGTGCGCCCGTAAGTATTCGGCGCGCATCACGAGAACGTCGACAATTTCGCCGGGCATCTGACTGCTGTCGAATATTTGGCGCGCCCCGACGTTGCGCAGTTTTGTCCGCGTAGGCTCGTACGTCACCACCGCGTCGACAATGCCGTGTAAGAAGGCGGCTTCATCCTCTGAAACTTCCAGCGGCACGATTTCCACGTCCTCGCGCGTAAGCCCCGACAATTGCAATGCACGCAGCAGAACATAGGCACCCAATGCCGTGGTTTCCGCGCCGATGCGATGGCCCTTGAGATCCTTGACGCTGTCAAATTCCGGCTTCGCCAGGATCACATCGGCACCGTTGGACACATCCGCCACCATCACCACGCGAATGTCGGCGACATCCTCCGTCATCAGCAGTGCCTCATCGAGCGTGAGCATCGCCCCGTCGATCGTGCCATTGCGAAAGGCGCGAATGACCTCCGAGGTGGAGGCGTATTCCACAAGGCGCATCTGATCCGCGTTCCAATAACCCAGTTCCCGCGCCACGTAGAACGCCTCGAAGCCTGGCCACGTCGAGCTGCCCACGCGAAGCGGGGCGGCTTCTTGGCGGGAACAGCCCGCGCCGATAAAACAGAGCGGCAGACACATCGCAGCTGCGAACCATCGCAACAGACCCGTCGCGAGAATGCGCTGTTTTGTCATCGATACTTTCGGTCTGAGTTAACTGTGCTCATCGTCTCGGGTGGACCAGAAGCCACCGTTCCCTACGGACTCTGTCGAAGGACTTGTGGGATGCGACGCGCCCTACCGAACTTTGACGCGACACAGCGAACAGCAGGAGATTACTCTAAAAGCCGGTTGACTGCTTAGTTAGGCGTATGAAATCCATGCGGATTACGGCAAGCGAGTTTCAAAAGCAATATGGACGTTACGCCTCATTGGCCAGGCGCCAAGCGGTGACGATCATCAATCATGGTCGCGCCGAACTGGTTATCTTGGATGCCGAAGAGTACGAAATTTTGCGGCGGCTCGATGGTCGGGTGGCGATGCCGGTCGAGGCGTTGAGCCAAGCTGATCTCGACGGGCTTGATGTAAACAAATTCGCCCCCGGCGCAAGGCCGGGGGGTGGTGAGTTTGCCTCTGACTGCTTGACTAATTGGTGCTGGCGAACTGATCGATTGGGGCGCGCTTCTCGGTTGCCCCCACCATTTTCCGTACCGTAGCCAGGGCATCTCTGGCTGCGGTTTTGGCACATTGCGACTCGCTCGGTGTTCCAACCGGGTATCTGATCGCGAGTTCTTTGCAAACCGCTTGGGCCGCATCGGTCACGCGCCATTTTAGCTCCATGACACCGGCATGCGTGCGGAGATTGAGGTCCGCGATGTTCACGCGAGAACTCAATTTCGCGCTGTCGATGACATTAAAACCGCCATTCAGCACCGTCACATGAGTCACGCGGATTGGAAGAAACGAAACATCGGAAGTGATCACCAACGGTGAGTCGCCGGTAATGTCGATCTGCTGTGTTGCATCCGCGCGCACGGTCATCGAGGTAAGTGGAAGTACACCAGCGGCCAAGGCCAGAGCGGAAAGGGAGGTGCGAAAGGAGTCTATCGTGGAGTACATAATGAATATCCTCGCCCGGCAGGCGGGCAGTTATTCGACCCGTTTATTCAGATAGACGTTCGCGTCATGCCACGAGCGCATACACGCGAAAACGTGTGTGATTATACGCCGATGCCAGGCGCGTCGAAATCGTGGGTTACTTAGCGTAGGTGCGAGCGGAATTTCTGGTGACGCGCTGCGGCACTAGCGGTCATTCACAACCGATCGGCCATCGCCTGGAATATCCCGGCTGCGGCTTCAATGTCCGCGTAGGCAACGCTTGCACTTGGCTCGACGCAGGATTTTACCGCGGTAGCGACCTGGCGTAGCCTAGCCGCTATCTTCGCATCATCGGGGACAGTTGCGCCGGCTCTCGAACGCTGCACGACGCCAAGGCCGTCCAATGCCGCTTGAACGGTGGCCGCGTCTGTATGGTCCAAATGTTTCGACTGCGCGGCCCGCAATACCCTAATCGCCTCGCAAATGTAATTGTCTGCATCGACGCGTCGCGGATCGTTATCTGCCATATTGCACTGTCCCGGTGAGGTGATCGATGGTCAAGGATGCGCTGCGCATGCGATGGCGCGGAAGTATAAAAATAGATCTGCGGGCAAAGTCACAACATGAATTTAATAAGTAACATCGTCGGGGGTCCAAGACTTCGTACCCCGAAAGCTCGACAAGTCATTGATCGCAAATGCGCGCGATCAGTGGAAAACAGGACATCTTCTTGGCGAAGAGACACCGACTGCCCATAGGCTCCTCGAATAAGGGCGCGAAAGGACTCGGCGTTAGCGCTTAGAATGCAACCTGACTGCTCTCACGACGGCACCGTTATGTCCTACACACCGATTCTCGCGACGCTCGGCTATGTGCACTCGCCCGACCAAGGGCGCGTCCTGATGATCCACCGCAACGCGCGCGACGACGACCACCACCTTGGCAAATACAACGGCCTCGGCGGCAAGCTCGAAGCAAACGAGGACGTCGCGGCGGGCATGCGCCGCGAAATCCGCGAGGAAGCGGGCATCGAATGCCTCGATATGAGCCTGCGCGGCACGATTAGCTGGCCAGGATTCGGCAAGCGCGGCGAGGATTGGTTTGGGTTCCTGTTCGTCGTCACGCGCTTCAGCGGTGTGCCGCTCGAGCGCAATCCTGAAGGCGCGCTCGAATGGGTTGAAATCCAGAAATTGGAGGAGTTGCCTTTGTGGGAGGGCGACCGTCACTTTCTGCCGCTAGTGTTTGATGCCGACCCGCGACCGTTCCACGGCGTGATGCCGTACCGCGACGGGCGCATGTTGAGTTGGATATACACCCGGATCTGAGCGGACTGCGAGATCGTTCGCTGGCAGGGCGGCACTCCGCCGGTAACTTCCGACGGCGCTGGCCTGGTCACCGTATTGTTCCAATGCGAAAATCACACCCGTATCTAGAGTGTTACCTCTAATCAGCAAGGACAAACCCGAAAATGACAAAGACTTGGTTAATCACTGGAAATGCGGCGGATGGCCATGCAAGGTAAGGTGGTGGTGGTGACCGGTGGCACGTCAGGCATCGGACAGGTGGCTGCAGAGACGTTGGCCGGCCAAGGTGCCCGAATTGTCCTCATCGCGCGGGACCAAGCGCGGGCGGCCGAAACCATGGAGAAACTGCGGACCGCTGGGCCTAACGCAAAGCATGGTTTGCATCTCGCTGACCTCTCCAGCATCGTCCAGACCCGACGAGTGGGCGAGCAGATCGCCGCCGGCGAGCCGCGCATCGACGTGCTGATCAATAACGCCGGTGCAGTGTTCAGCCGGCGCAAACTGTCGCCTGAAGGCCTGGAGATGTCCTTCGCCACTAACCACATGGCTTACTTCGTATTGACTCAGGCCCTGCGCGAGCGCCTGGTGGCAACGCCCGGCGCTCGCGTCGTCAGCACGTCTTCCAACGCGCACACGTCCGGTAAGCTGGATTTCGACGATCTGCAATCGGCGAGGTCCTATTCCGGCGTTCGCGCCTACGGGACATCGAAGCTGTGCAACGTACTGTTCACTCGCGAATTAGCACGGCGTTTGGCGGGAACCGGCGTTACAGCCAACTGCCTACATCCAGGTTTTGTCGCCAGCCGCTTCGGCAGTCAATCCGGCGGCCTGATCCAAGTCCTGGCGCCGTTGGCCAAGCTGTTTGCCGTTACCCCGAAACAGGGTGCCGATACCATCATCTATCTTGCCACCTCGCCCCAGGTCGCGGAAACGACCGGTCTCTACTTCTATAAAGCGCAAACCCATCAGCACCAGTCTTGCCGGCCAGGATGACGCCGTCGCCGCGCGGCTCTGGGCGGCAAGTGAGGCGATCGCCGAGGGGTGGGGGAAGTAGAAGCCTCGAGAAGCAATTGATGAAGACGTCGTCAGGAGACGTCGTCGCATCGGAAGCCAAACGCTATTTCTTGGGGCTCGAATGCAATGTTCGCACAGCACTTCTCGCTTGACTCAACGAAATTGAGCCGCCTTTTGAGGGAGGGCGAAGTACCAATGATCCGGTGAGCGCGCTTCGGCCGACTGCATTTACCTTGCGCTGGGCAATTTGGCTATTGTCGACTTATTCGTTTTCGCACTCAGATGCACACATTGCGACTGGTGCACGTAAACCGCAAGGGTCAACTTCCCGCGCCCCGGTGACGACAAAACATACCAATGTTCATGCGTAACATCGGCTGACATACCAAAACACGCCGAGGCCCACCAGAAATGCCGACGCGACGTCGACCACGATGGGGCGCGGCAGCGCGAGTCGGAGCTTTCGCAACAGCACCACCAGCAGCGTCGCACCGATGACCAGGGTCAACTGGCCGATCTCGACGCCGAGATTGAAGCCTACCAAGAGTTCCGCCAGCCGCCCCGGGGGCAGTTGCAACTCCAATAGATCTGCGGCAAATCCAAAGCCGTGGATCAAGCCGAAGACCAGGGTGATGAGCATGCGCAGACGCCCGGCGTCACCTAAGCTGCCGGAGATCACCAGGTAGCTGGCAGTGAACAGGCCGGCGCCGAGCGACAAAAGGCCCGGCAGGCCGCCGAACCCCAGCCACTCCGCCGCCGCCATGACGGCCATGCAACCGCCGGCGATCAGGGCGATCGGTTTCGCCTTCTGGGTCTGAACGACGATATTCTCCGCCCCGATCAGCGCAATGGTGAGCGCCACCAGCGCATCGATGTATTCCGCGTGCGGCCGCACGATCCCTGTCACGGCGAGCGCCAGGGTGAGGCTGTGGCCGATGGTAAAGCCCGTGACCACGAACACCAGGTCCCGCAGCCGGCGCGATATCAGCACCAAGCCCAGGAGAAAGGACATGTGATCGACGCCCGTGAATATGTGCATGGTCCCCATGCGGATGAATTCGAAGAAGCGGGCGTTCTTGAGCCGGCTGCCCGATCGGCCGGTCACGTCCACCGTCTGGTGCTCGTTGGTGATCAGTTGCTCGGTAAATTCGCCGCTAGCCTCATTTTGGATCTGCGCGAAATTGGTGTGGCTCGGGACCAGATCGAAGAATGCCGCGGAGTGGATTTGCACATCCTCGGCCGTATCGCACTTGAACGTGAAATCATACTTGTGGTACCCCGACAGGGCGGCAAGCGCCTCGACCGGTGGGATCAATGCGCAGCGCCGGCCGGCCGCGATCGGGTAGACGTGCGCGGTCAGATAGCTCTTGATCCGATCGTCTGAGGGAGCCGCCGCGCCATCGCCGATGCGATCCGTCTCGATCGTCGGGATGGTCATCACCAAGTCCACGGCCGTACCCTTGATTTCCCATACGGAATGCGACTGGCTGCGCGTGTGACCGACCGCCGAACCGGCGGCGAACAGGAGCGCGAGGACGACCCAGCGGAAGGCGGCGCGCATCAACGCAGGTCGTCGGCAATCAGGATATTGGCGCGCTTGCGCAGGAACGCTTCATCTCCCGTGGTGAGGTGGCGGATCCGCTCGTTGCGATAGTCGCTCAACACCTTGTCGCGCGCCGCGCCGAAATCCAGGAGCGCGGGCTTGACGTTCTTGTGCATGTACAAAACGTGAATCCCGTCCGCCATGTCGGTGGGGGCGGATACGCCGCCTTGCGGCAGACTTCGGGCCGCCTCGAAGAGGCGATCGCCCAGATGAATCTTGGCGGCAAAGTAAAACTCTTCATCGCCGACCTTGCCGGAGCTCTTGCCGCCGAATCGCGCGATCAGATCCGGTGTGGGCGCCTGGATCTTGAGAGCGTCGATGGCCAGGGATACGGCGGCGGCAGCGTTCGCGGGGAACACATAGTCCTCTACCGTCATGATGCCCTCGCTGGCATACCGCTCCGGGTGCGCCTGGTAGTAGCTGCGCAACGCCGCCTCGGTGGGCTGCGAGGTGATGGCGTCCGACGCTATTTCCAGCTCCACGGCATTGACCAGGGCGTTGCGCACGTCGGGATCGGTCGACGCCACGTCCAATTCCTTGCCTCGCTGCACGAACAACTCCTCCCGAATCATGTCGTTCAGGACCTTTTGGCGTTGCTCGCCCGTTGCATGCGAGAGCTCGACGTTGTAGAGATTCTGCAGTTGCATGAGATAGTCGCTGCGCGAAATGGGTTGCTGGTTGACCAGCGCCACATCCTCCGCCGGCACCATGAGCGTCGACGTGCCGCGCGCCGTGAACAGCGCGTACCCTGCCAGCAGCAGGCCGATCACCGCGCCGCAAACGGCTAAGAAGAACGATCGTTTGGAATTCACCTTCGTAAGATCGCGCCAGGTGCCGACTTCGAGCAGGCTACTTGTCATGTTTCGATCCGACCGGGTGGGAGAGCGAATAAACGTACAGGGCGAGTTCGCGAGTGCCCGCCGGGCTGATCTGCCCGAACCAGGCGGGACACACGCCCTGGCGCCCATTGGCGATGGACATGAACAGCGCCTGGCGGCTGCCATCCCCGTAGAGGGTGACCTTGTCGATCAAATTCGGCGCGCCGATCGCAGCATCACCTCTCAAGTCGGTCGTATGGCAGTCGAAGCAACCGCCGGCGCCCAAGTACAGCGATGCGCCTCGCGCCGAAGCTGCACCGTCGGCATTCCGCCCTTGCTCATGGACAATGAACTCGATGAGGTCGCGAATCTGCGGCGGCGCGAGCGCCGTGATCTTGGCGTCCGCCTCGCTCGGCCGGGGGCGGCCGAAGGCCGGCATGATGGCAAGATTCCAGGCCTTGGGGTGATGCGAGCGAATCCCATAGTCGATCACCCGCTCGATATCGATGACCTGGCCGGTGCCGTACAGCCAGTCATCATCGGTCAAATCGGGTATGCCCTTGGCCCGATCGCCGCGGCCGGCAAGGCCATGGCAGCTCGCGCAATGAGCATCGAAGAGTGGCCGGCCGCGACCGGTGGCGAAGCTCATGAGAGCCGCGTCGGACGGTATGCTGCCCGGATCGGCCCGCAGCACATGCGCTTCCAGATATCGTCCGCGCAGCAGCAGCACGGCAGCCACCATGCAGACTGCAAGTACCAACGAAGCGATGATGCGCATGCAACCACCTTCAACCGTGGAGACGAGGCGACAACTCAGGTCGTGAATCCGATCCAGCGGCCGAAGAAGATCACACCGATCCACAGCGCGATCGACAGCGCGCCGGCCAGCCGCGCCGCGCGCGGCGGTGGATGCCTCTCATCCCAGTCGAGCACGTGACGATAGGCGCCGAAATGGAACACCGCCATGTTCACGCCTGCCAGGAACATGCACAGAAACTTGAGTTGGAACTGCAAGTTGTAGAAGTACACGTGCGCCTTGGATACGAACAGCAGCGTGCCGGTGATGGCCGCGCAGATGAACGCACTCCAGGTATAGGGCAGCACTTCGCCCGACAGCCTCGACACCGCGCTGTTGCGCGAGGCCGCACCCACCAGGCGCAGGTCCACCATGACAATGGAGCCGAACACCATCGCCAGCGAGATCACGTGCAGCGTCTCGACGATCGGGAACAGCCACTCCCAGCCAAGCTCGCCACGCATCGCGGCGGCGAGCGAGGTGTGCTCCGCAGCTAACAGGAAACTGGGCATGGTCATTCCCACAGGTCCGCCGCGCGTCAGAGATAGAGTTCCCAGGTGTAGCCGATGAATCGGCCGCAGAAAATAATACCGACCCACAGACCCAGGGAAATCAGCGCGAACCACTTGGCGCGGGCGGGGCGGGCCGCCGTATCCCATCTTGCCGCATTGCGACGAACCGCACGGGCGAAGCAAACCGTCAGCGCCAGCACACCTATGATCATGAGCATCTTCCACCAAAACACCGGTGCCACGAACTGACGCACCGGTTCAGCGACGATTTGAACGAGACCCGTGAGGAGCAGCGCCGCGAGTGCCCGGTACATCCAAGGCACCAGGGTATCGACGAGCTGCGACACGCTGCGGCCGGAAGCGCTTACCCTAAGAAGCCGCAGACTGATCATCACCGCGCAGCAGAACACCACCGATACGCTGACGATGTGGATGGACTGCGAGGTGGGGACCACCCACGCCTCATTCTGAAGCCAGCCGCTCAACGCGGTACTGGCTATCCAATCTGCCCAATGATGCGTAACGCGCAACACCTCTCCCCCCGCTTTGGAACATCAACGCCACCCTAAGCGGTATGGTATGCACGGAAAATTTACGTATCAAGAGCTCTCCTCAGATAAAATATATTTATTTTATTATCTCTTAATGTCTTTATATCTACAATTTATTTACAAATGTACAATACGACACATTTCGTAATCTCCGGCAATTGCCAGGCGCGTTATGCTTGCGTGGGGCGGTGAGAGACCCGGCATTTCAGCGGGCATGCAGTTACGCAGGAGGTGGCGAATGGGGATGAGCGTTCTATCCGAGACGAGAGTGCAAACCGAAACGAACGCGGCGCGTCCACCGTATCAGACGCTCCTCGTCGTCGAAGATGACGAGGAAATTCGTATGCTGCTCGCGCAGCAACTCACGAAGGCGGGCTATCGGGTCCTGACCGCCTCCGATGGTCCGACGATGTTTGCGGCGCTCAACACGCACTCCGTCGATTTGATCGTGCTGGATTTGAATCTGCCGGGAGAAGACGGCTTGTCGCTGTGTCGCAGCACTCGCAGCCGCCGCAACATTCCCATCATCATGCTCACGGCCCGCAGCGAGGCCATCGACCGGATCATCGGGCTGGAAGTCGGTGCCGACGACTATATCTCCAAGCCATTCGATCCCAGAGAGTTTTTGGCACGGGTGCGCAGCGTCATGCGGCGTACTTGCGCCGCGGCCGGCCCGCAGGAGGCAGCGCCGCCGAAGCGTGCCTTTTTTCGCGGCTGGATGCTCGACTTTGCCAATCGGCGGCTGACGGATGCCAAAGGTCGCGTCGTCATGTTGTCGGGCGCCGAATTCAGTCTGCTCAAATTCTTTATCGAACATGCCAATCAGGTGCTGACCCGGGAACAGCTTCTCACGTTGACATCGCACCCGGTCTCGGCCGATGGCGCCGCCCAACGGGTTGCCGACCTGCAGATCAGCCGCTTGCGCCAGAAATTGGATGACGACGAGGCGCGAGCTACGGAACTCATCATGACGGTTCGCAGCCAAGGCTATGTGCTCGCCACCGAAGTCACGTTCGAGTAATGCTGCAGCGCTACTTCGGGTCCATGGCGGGACGCCTTTTCTTATTGCTGCTGGTCGGGGTCATTGGATCGGCATCCATCGCATTGGGAATGGCGGACATGCGCCGGCAAGCGGATCTTCGACGCATCCAATGGGAACGTCTCTCCGATCGCATCCAGGATTTTATCTCGCTGGTGAACAGCGCCCCGGAGCCGCTTCGATCGCAGATGATCTCGCGCGGCGTCGGCGGCCTGCGACCGGCGAGCGGCGAAGAGAAAATCGAGAGAGCCGACACCGAGCTCACGCGGCGGCTGAATTCTCGCATTGGCTCCGGCATTCGGTCGCAATACGCGTTACCGTGGAGCTGCTTTCCGCGGGGCGCTGATCGTCGCGCTTACGTGGCGCTGGATTGCCGGCTGATTTCCGCCACCCTCGCCGACGGGTCCACGATCAAAGTCGTCATGATCACGCCGCAAGCTTATAACTTTGGCCTGCCTGGGCTCGATCCGGTGTTCCTATCGGTACTGGCCATCGGCGTGGGTTGTCTCACGTTCTTTGCGGCGCGCATGGCAGCGGCGCCGCTCAACGACTTGTCGCGCGCGGCGCGCGCGCTCGGCGGGGATCTCAATCGCCTGCCGTTGCTCGAGCGCGGTCCTCGCGAGGTGCGTGATGCCGTGCGAGCCTTCAACGCCATGCAGGCCAAGTTGCGCGATCACGTCATCGAGCGCACGCACATCCTGGCGTCGATCACGCATGACCTTCAGACTCCGCTTACCCGCTTGCGCCTGAAGCTCGAAAAGGTTGCGGACATCGCGCTGCGCAGCCGATTGATAGACGACCTTGATCGAATGCAGGTCCTCATCCGGCAAGGCCTCGACTTTTCACGCGGTAATCAGACCGAGGAACCCTTCGTACCCTTGGTGCTGGATTCGCTGCTCGATAGCGTGGTGCACGACGCCGCTGAAGGCGGGCGCGCCGTCGTCTTGGTGGAATGTTCCGGGTGTGACGTGGAAGCGCGGCCGCAGGCGTTGCAGCGATGTCTCGCCAACCTGCTGGAAAACGCCGTGAATCATGGCGGTTCGGCCGAGGTTTCCGCCAGACGGGTGAACGGCGAAGTCCACGTCCGGATACGCGATCATGGGCCGGGAATTCCGCCGGACCAGCTCGAAGCCGTGTTCGATCCCTTTGTCCGGCTGGGGTCTTTGCCCTCGCGCGCGGCGGCCGGTGTTGGACTGGGCCTGACGATCGCGCGTCAACTGGCACAAAAGAACGACGCGGAACTCATGTTGGCCAACCACCCGGCCGGCGGCTTGGAGGCGTGCTTGATTTTGCGACGGGGTGTCGTACCCAGCGCAAGTTCCGCAGAAGCGGCGCATCCGGCTTAAGGTTCCGTACCGTATTGCCCACCCCGGTTTTCGGCAGCCGCCCGGGCGTTCGACCTCGCAGGTAGCTCGCAGCTCCCCGCGCTGACGTGCCGATCCCTATCCCAGGTGCTCGTCCGAACGGCTGCGGTGAAATCATTCCCGGCGAGGGTGCCATGATCCGCGAACCTGCCCGCGGGCCGAGAAAGTAGCGAAACGTGTCGTACTTTATAAATGTAAATAAAAATATATAGAACGATAAATTTCGATAATTAAATAAATATATTATTTTGTACTGCGCTGTATTGACTCCGTAAATTTTCCATACCTACTATAGCCGCAAATAATCAATCGCATTGAGTGTCGGACAGGAGTAGGCAAACAAATGGCATCGGCAAGCATCCGTTTCAAATTCCGTATTGGAGCATTGCATGGCATCTGGTTGGCGATGTGGGCCGTTCCCCAGCTTGCGCTGGCACAGCAGGCCGCCCCGCCCGGAACTCAGGGCGCCGCGCAGGTAAACTCTGCGTCCTCCGATTCCGACAACTCGCTGGAGGAAATCGTCATCATCGCGGAACGCCGCAAGGAAAACCTGCAGGACGCTCCGATCACCGTGACGGCGGTGTCCGCCGCCACCCTGAAGTCCGCCGGCGTGACGGGAACGACGGAACTTGCGAATGCCGTGTCTGGTCTGACCATGCCTCAATCGCAAGGCACTCCGTTGCCGCACATCCGCGGCGTCGGCAATACCGCGATCGGTACGGGCATCGAGAATTCGGTGGCCCTGTATGTCGACGGCGTCTATCACGGCTCCGCCAGCTTCTCGGCGCTCACGTTCAATAACATCGCGCAGCTCGAGGTGGCGAAGGGTCCGCAGGGCACTTTGTTCGGCCGCAACGCCACCGGCGGTTTGATACAGGTGATCACCTTGGATCCGCAGCCCGGATTTTCGGGCTCGGTCGATCTCGGCTACGGGAATTTCAACACGTCGACGGAAGAGATGTACGTCACGGGCGGCTCGAACCGCGCCGCCGGCGATTTCGCTTTCCAATCCAGCCAGCAATTAACCGGATGGGGAACGAACGTCTACAACGGCGAGCAGGTGAACAAACAGGCCCTCGATCTGTCGGCTCGCTCGAAGTGGCTTTTCAACCCGGCGGAGGGGACCGCTATCAGGGTGATCTTCGATTACGCCGAGAACAACAGCACCATCGGCGCGCTGCGCAACTACGGCAACACACACAACATCTACTACCCTCTGGGGTTCGCCAACTTGGCGACGTTCGACATCGATGCCAATCAGCAGCCCTATCGCAATAAAAAGGGGGGCGGACTCAGTGCTCAGCTCGATCAAGAGGTCGGCTTTGCCTCGCTGGTGAACACGCTGGCATACCGCCAGGACTCGATCAGGAACGGCTTCGACGTCGATACGGGTCCGCAACCCATCCTTGCCGTTCTCACTCAGTCGGCGGACACCCAGTTTACCGAGGAACTGCAACTTCTCTCCCCGACAGGCTCCTCCTGGAAATGGACCACGGGTCTTTACTACTACCATGCCACGAACGGCAACGTACCCGGGAATACGTATTTCGGCGGTCCTGCGGTGAATCCGAAAACCAACATCACCATGAGCAGCAATAATTCGATCGAGACTACGGATTCGTTAGCAGGTTACGGGCAGGTCACCAAGGAGGTGTTGCCCAAAACCGATCTCACCGTGGGGCTGCGCTATACGTACGAGCAGCGCGGCGTCGACAGTGAGTCGACCGGCTTGATCAAGAACGTGACTCCGGTCACACCGACCATCATCAATGCGAGCGGAACGAGCAACATTCCCACCTGGCGAGTCGCCCTGGACCACAAGTTCACGGATGACGTCATGGCCTATATCTCCGACAGCCGCGGCTTCAAGAGCGGCGGCTACAACCTCTCCAACGGCGATGCCGCTTACAGCCCCGAAAAGCTCGCCGCGTATGAGACCGGTTTGAAAACCGAGTTTCTGGCGCGTCGTCTGACTCTGAATTCCTCGCTCTTCTACTACGATTACAAGAACATCCAGGTCTCGCGCTTCGTCAACGGTGCGGCGCTCATCTATAACGGTGCGGCCGCGACCAGTTACGGTTTGGATCTCGATGTGACGGCAGCCGTGATGACGGGATTGACGGTGCGCGCCGGCATCGAGCTGATCCGCGACTATTTCAATACGTTTCCCAACGCCGATCACTTCCTCACCTGCCCCGGTGGATCGACCAGTGTCTGCAGTTTGTCCGCGAAGGGAAACCAGCTACCGCAGACCCCCACCGCGACAGGCACGATCAATGTCGACTACAGGCGGCCGCTGGCGCACGATGATGGGGCGTTGAATTTCAACCTGAACGCGGTGATCAATTCCAGTTATTACTTTGCACCGGACAACGAGTTGCGTCAGCCCGGCTATGGCTTGCTCAACGGTTCGATCCTGTGGACCTCGGCGCATGATGGTTACAGTGTGCGGCTGTGGGGCAAGAATCTCACGGACAAGATCTACGCGCTGAGCGTGAACCAATCACCGGGCGCGACCGCGGTCAGCTACGCGGCGCCGCGTACTTATGGCATCACCGTGGGCAAAAAATTCTGACGGCCGCCGCGCCCACCACGGTTGCGTTTCAAGCGAGCGACCGGGGTGGGAACCGACACCGTCGGTGTAGGGCACCACGCGCCCGTATCCGTGACTACCGCGACCGCGACTCACCGTGATTTTTGTGTAAATTAATTTACGAGTGTAAAATTTACGCCTATTAATATCGTAGTCATCTAGGATTTACATAAATGGGCGCAGAGGGCGAAGCCAGCCTACCGAAGCCAGCGTATATCCCCTTGATAGCGTTGGATAATTTCATAGAGAGGCTGAGGGCGAGCGGGATTCCCGTCGTCATCGATTCGAATCTGACGCAGACCATGTCCGGCGGGACGGCCAGCGCCCTCATGAGCGCACTGCGATTCCTGGGCCTGGTGGACCCGTCCGGAACACCCCAGGATTCACTCCGGAAGCTGGTCGCCGCCTATGACACGGACCGATGGAAGGATGTGTTCGGCGACCTCGTCGATCGAGCCTACGCGGGTATCATAGGGGATCTCGATCTGACTACCGCCACGCGAAGCATGCTGGACGATAGATTTCGAAAGAACAGCAAGGCCGCGGGACAGGTGCTCGACAAGGCGGCGCGGTTCTATCTGGGGGCGCTTGAGAAAATGCAACGACCGGTATCCCCGCACTTCAAGGTGCGAAAGGCACGCGCGATGACGTCGCGAAAACCTTCACGCATCACGGACAGGAAGTCCGTGCACCCGCAGGACGGCGAAACCGACTCCGACCCCAACGTGCAACACATCCGGTTGCAGCTCCTGGATAAGCCCGACGTGACCATTACCTTGCCCAGCGATTTTGACGCAGCGGACTGGACGTTTATCAAGCCCATCCTGGAGGCTTATATCGCCCGCCTGACCGGCGCGCCGTCCAAGCCCTAACCGGCCCCGCGATACCGGCTAAGGCGTGTCTCGAGCACGATGCGCGTGCCGCGCAATGCACGGGTTGGAGTTGCCGCGAATCAGTTACACGCCGGCAGAAACGTTGAGTACGTGGTCAAATGCTCAATGCCATCTTGCGATCGATGACCCGCCGGGCGATTTTCCAGGAACCGCTCGGGTCCCTCTGAAACTCATCCACGAGGTCATTCACTCGCAATTGAGTGGGTACTCCGGCTCCGCTTTGCTCGAACGTGAGCTGGATCGCATTGGACGCGGCGCTATCACCGTCCATGCGATCGATACGCAGATTGGACCAGACATGCCGGGTTTTCCGATCCGGATTGAGAAACCGGCGAATGCAGTCTTCGGCAATCTGCTCGCGCCCTCGCAACTCGTTTCCGGAAACCAACAGCACGCCATCGGGGATGAATAGCTGGGACATTGATGTCCCGTCGCCACGATCGGCGAACCACCCAAAATCGGTCAGCAAACGCTCGATCATTTTCTGGTCGGATTCCATCGTCGTCTCTCCATAGCGTCATGTTGGTGCCCGAGACCGGACTCGAACCGGTTACCGTTAGATTTGAGAAATGTTCTCTCCACCACTCGGGACGATAAAAACGATCGCCAATCTTCGATTGGCCATGTTGCATCGGCGTACCGCCGGCTTACAAGATTAGATTCATGCATTGCGCGCTCGTGCATTCTCGAACGAATCGTAGCCGGAGAGAACTTTTAGCACACGCTCATTTTTTTGCAGCGCTAATTTCGTGCAGCGCCAGTTTTTCGCAGCGATGATTTTGCGCAGCATTGAATTTTTGCGGTGCCAGTTTTTCATAGCCGATTGTGCGCGACACTGATTTTGCGCAGCGCCAAGTTTGCGCAACGCGGAGTTTTTGTAGCGCAGATTTTGCGCAGCGCCGACTTTCTAATTTTTCTTTTTGTGTCGGTCGATCTTTATCGAGCTACTACGACCTTGATTTGGCGAGAGTATCGACGATGCCCGGCACATCAATACATATCGAATTATATCGTTGTGTGTCGTGGTGTGTGTCGTGGGTAAAGATCATCCACACGCATAAAAGCCCGTGTATATTTCTCGCCCAACAAACATCACCGACTTGTCGTCGGCACGAAGATTTCTATTTTGTTAAGGGCTGGTTTTGACTGCGAAGCCAAATGCAGTTCCTGATAGGGCGGAGGAGAAATATGAAGTTGTGTACCTTGGCTGAGTGGCGCTCCGCGTTATTTCGATTGCTTGCGGCGGGCGCATTGTGGACCGCGGCTGCGTCCGCATCGGCCCATCATTCCTTTGCAATGTTCGATCCCCAGCATCCTGTGCAGATCGAGGGGACCGTCAAGTCGTGGGAGTTCACCAACCCGCATAGCTGGCTCATTCTGATGGTCATGCAGGGGGACACGGCGATCGAGTACAGCATCGAAGGTGCCAGCGTAAGCACGCTCATCAGGCAAGGATTCGGTCCGCACACGTTTTCGCCGGGGGAGAAGATCTCGGTCACCTTCAGCCCTCTGAAGAGCGGTGCCATCGGCGGCGCCTTCGTCAAGGCGGTCAAGGCCGACGGTACCACTCTCACCGAGTCGTCGACACCCAACTGATTTACGTAACCCGCGCTAACTTTTTTAAACGGGATCTCAATGAACATGTACGCGATTGGCCGGGCGACGAAATTGTGTGTGCTGGCCCTTACCGTCGGACTGAGTGTGGCGAATCAGCCGGCGCTGGCGCAGACGGCGAATTTCCCGCCCGGCACTCCGAAGCTTCTTGCGTGGTCTCACCTTCCCGACTGGAACGGGATTTGGGAGCGTGGTGGCGATATCGTCTGGGACGATAGTCTCCCCAACACGCCCGGAGAACCGCAGGTTCCTCCTTACAACGAACAGTACATGAAGGAGTACCAGGCCAGGCGGGCGGAAATACGTGCCCAAAATCTGGCCGGCCGCGCTCGCAACCTCCGCGGCGGCAACTTATACGCCGCCATGCCGGCCATGATGATCATGCTTCGCCCGATGGATATCGAAATCAATCCACGAGAAGTGGTGATCATGTCCGCCAACGGCGGCGAGCGCGAAATCTACACCGATGGGCGCCTTCATCCCGCCGACGCGTTGCCGAGCAAGAAAGGCCATTCGATCGGCCATTGGGAGGGTAAGACCCTCATCGTCGATACCTGCTGCTTCAAGGACGATACGAGATTCCCCGGTGGCGGTGCGCATAGCGATGCGATGCACATCACCGAGCGCCTGTGGTCCCCCGATGGTCACTCTTTGAAGGATGCGATTACCGTCGAGGACCCGAAAGCGTTCACCAAGCCGTGGACCACGGAGAAAACCTATTATCGCAGGCCGGATTGGGAGCAGGTCGAGGATGACCCTGAGGAAAACACGCGCGAGTTTCCCGGCGTCGGCACGGGCGCCGGTGGACCTCAGCCGTACGGAGCACAAGCTGCGCCGGGCGGCACAGTTCAGCCGGTACGCATTCAACATGACGACGACAAGCCGTATGCAGGCCGTGATGCGGAGACGCTGCAGAAGGCGACGGCATTCGCCGTGGGCAATCTGGCGTGGGAAACGGTGAAGATCGTCAATGTGGAACGCGGCGCGAGCCAGGTCAAATGGCTGGGGCTCACCCGCTCTGCCCGGTGGCGCTGTACCGCGGCGCCGGACGCTACCAAGGTGTCCTGTGAGAGCGCCTTGGCGCCGGCTGCGGTGGCTGCCGTGCCGGTGACGCCGGCCGTCAAACCACCCACCGAGGGTCCGCTGGTCAGGAACAGGATCAGTGTGGATGGCCGGGACAGAAGCTACTCCTATTACGTCTCCTCGAAGGCCGACAAGAAGGGGTTCAATTTCATTGTCTACGCCCTGCACGACAACGGGCAGACAACCGAAGAATTTGCGGAGCGGTCCGGATGGAAAAAGATCGCGGAGAAGAATGGCTTCGTCGTGGTCTTTCCCGAGATGGCCGAAAGCATGACGGGTGAAAGCAGCTGGGCCACGAACAGCGGCGGCGAGGACCACTACCTCAAGGCCGTGTACGACGATGCTTCCACCCACATGCAGCTGCCGGCGGCAGGCGCGGGCGCGCAAAATTTCGGCGCGCCGCGTGGGGGTGCTGATGCGGCCGGCGGCGGCGCGCCGCCTCGTGAAGGAGCGGGCCCCGCCGGCGCGGGCGGGCGCGACCGTGAAGGTGCCAATGCAGAAGGCGAGGGCAACAACCGGCGTGACGATGGACGAGCGCCGCGCGTCATGACTTGGTTCCCATTTCAATATCTGACCGGAGTGGGTGCCGGCGGCAGGGTCGCACAGGAATTCGCGATCGATTGTCCGGGTGTGTACGCGGCCGTGGCAACGCTGAATGCGACGCCGTTCAACGCGATATATGCCAAGGGTAACGAGCCTGCCCAAGGATATTTCCAGCAAATGCGCATGAAAAATGCGGTGCCGGTGTGGAAGCAGCTCAAGAAAGACGTGCCGGTCGCGGTCTGGCTCTTCAACTCGCATCAGCCCAGCACCGCCGAGACGAAGTTGGCGGACTATTGGAAGCATGTCGATCGGGTTTCCAGCGACGGATCGGAAACGACCCTCGCCGGATTCAGCACGGTCATTTACAGAAATTCCGGGAATGCGGCCCAGCAGGTGCGATTGAGCACCATCCCGGCATCTTCGATACCCAATGAGGCTGTGGCGTCAGTGATATGGAGCGATTTTTTCGCTCACGTGGCACGTTGGACCTCGTCGCCCAACGGGGATCTGGGCACGCTCCTGACTCAAACTGAGGTCAACGCTTCGTTCGACGTCCGACCCATCACCGTCGATGGCAAGCCTTACAAATACTATTTGAAGCGTCCGTCCGGCTATGAAAAGGGCAAGTCACTGCCGCTGGTGATTTCGGCGCATGGCCATGGATATCCCGCATGGCTCTACCTCAGCCAAATCAAAATGCACGAGGTGGGCGAGAAGGAGGGATTCCTCACCGCCTATCTGGAGGGTCCGGGGCCCGGGTGGGACTTCAAGTTACCCGACGGCGCGGACGCGCAGTTCGTGCAGAAGGTCATCGCAGACGTCGAGCAGGCGTATGGAGCAGATCCGACCCGGATCTACATGCAGGGCTTTTCTCTCGGCAGCGGTCTGAGCTACATGATGGGTATCACGCACCCGCGCCTGTTCGCCGCAGTCTCCCCCAACAGCGGCATTGGTCCCATGAGCAAGGAAGTGGAAGCACGCATCGCCGACGTCAAGGCTCAATCGGATTTCCGGATCCCCATGATAATGGTCTATGGAAACGTCGATTCGGGTGGCTCCGTCGATGGGAAAATCCCCGCGCAAGGCGTCATTCGCGGCGCCTTCGACGAGATCAAGGCATACGACCACATCACTGCGCCGGACCGGACTGAGCTCCTCAACAGCGACAATTCCGAACCCTACGAGGTGCTGATGCCGGGAGGTAAATTGGTACGGGGTGGTGTCGACAAGCGATATCCCAAGGGCCGCTTCGAAATTTATCAATACACGAGTGCCGATCCCAAGCCTCTCAATTTATTCAGCTTCGTGTGGGTCGAGGATATGGCGCACGGCGGCGACCCGCGGCAGGCACAGCTCGAGTGGGATTATTTCAAGCTGTGGCATAGGAATGCGGATGGCTCTCTCACCTACACCGGCCGTTAGCTCGGCGAAGCATGCGAGATCAGTGATGCGGCACGTCGGATAGAGAGCCTTAGATGGGACATAAAAAGCTCAGCCTAGAGTCGCTCGTCGATGACAGCCCGCTTGGACGCGGGCAGATCATGATCATCGTGATCTGCGCGCTGATCGCCGTGGTGGACGGCTTCGATACGCAGTCTATTGGGCTGGCAGCCCCCGCCATTGCCGCGGCCTGGCAGGTAGCGCCGTCCCGTTTCGGCATGGTGTTCGGCGCGGGACTGTTCGGCAGCTTGCTCGGGGCGCTGCTGTTCGGCATTTGCGGCGATCGATTCGGTCGCAGGCCCGCCTTGATTGTCGCAGTGGCATTGTTCGCGGCAACCACGTCGATAACGCCTTTCGCGTCGTCCCTTCCCGTCTTAGGCCTTGTCAGGCTGGCCACGGGACTTGGCCTGGGCGGGGCATTGCCCGGCATCATTTCGATTACCTCCGAATATGCACCCGCCAAGCTGCGCGGCACTCTGGTGGCGCTGATGTTTTGCGGCTTTCCGCTGGGCGCCGTCATCGGCGGCATCGTTTCAGCCAGCATGATTCCGGCGTTCGGTTGGCCAAGCGTGTTTTACGTTGGGGCCGCGATTCCCGCTCTCCTGTTGCCGGTCATCTGGGCGGTGCTGCCTGAATCGGTGCGCTTCCTCGCGATGAAGCAGAACCGCGTGGGCATCGAGCGGGTGCTCGAGCGAATGCGGTGGCCGGCGCAGTGGGACGGGGTGCTGGGTTCCGCGCTGCTCGAGACACGCTCACCGGTCGCAAGCTTGTTCGCGAGCGGCAAGGCGCAGGGCACCGTTCTTTTGTGGACCACGTTGTTCCTCAGCCTGCTGCTTACCTATTTTCTGGTCAATTGGATGCCCATCATCGCGCGGCAAAGCGGTATCGGCATGACCGCCGCCGTATTGGCGGTCGCGGCGCTCAACCTCGGAGCGATAGTCGGCTGCCTGGCCATCGGCAGGCTTTGTGACCTGTATGGACGGGCCACGATCATCATCGGCTGCGCGTTCGGGCTGGGCGCGGTGGCCATCGCCTTGATCGGGGTTTCCAAGCAATCCGTACCGGTGCTTCTCGCCGTCACCTTCTTGGCGGGTGTATTCAGTATCGGCGCGCAGATGTGCACCGTTGCCCTATGCGCGAGCTTCTACGAAACGTCGTTGCGCGCAACCGGGGTCGGTTGGGCAATCGGCATCGGACGCATCGGCTCCATCGTCGGCCCGGTGTTGGGCGGCGTGCTGATCGCCGCCGGAATGGCCGCAGTGCCCTTGTTCATTCTGGTGGGGGCCATGTCCATCGGCTCCGCAATAGCCATCGTGACACTTGGGCTGCGCACCGCTCCGAGATCCGTGATAGTCCAATGATACCCGTGATAGTCCATTGAGGCCGTGATAGTCCATTGAGGTTCCGCTAATGACCAATCTCTCTCTTCATCAGGCCGAAGCCATCGTCGACGCAGGCTTGGATCGAGCGCGCGAGTTGGGACTGAAGCCCCTGACGATTGCCGTGTTGGACGCGGGCGGCCATCTGGTAGCGTTCAAGCGGCAGGACAGATCCGGCATTCTCAGACCCGACATTGCCCAGGGCAAGGCCTGGGGAGCGCTGGGCATGGGATTGGGGGGCAGGGCACTCGCGCAGCGTGCGGAGATGGCGCCGGCATTCTTTACCTCCCTGGCCAGCGTTTCCCACGGCCGGGTTGTTCCGGTCCCCGGCGGCGTTCTCATTCGGGCAGCCGACGGCGACATCGTGGGCGCCGTCGGCATCAGCGGTGACACTCCCGATAACGATGAGGCGTGCGCCGTTTTTGGTATTGAACGGGTTGGATTGGTGGCTGATGGAGGCATGGCCGAGGGTCACACCGCCGCACAAAAAAAGCAGTAGGGCGGTTTACCGGTCGCTGAAAAACCGCGCGTAATGCAACGAAATCTTGTCCAGCTACCTGCTCACACAGGTGTGCACATAAGCTAACAGATCACGTTCACGCCGAGTGCGGGCGCAAGCGCGTCTAAGTCTTGGCGTCACCCGGCGTCGACGTCTGCGGTACGGCAGCTGATTGCGCTTCGTAGGTGGCGAGACGTTGTTTTAGCTCGCGCTCTTCGAGCCATCGCGCGGTTTCGTCGCGAATCACCGCCGCAACGCCGGTCACTTTGTGATTTTCGTCGAACAGCATGGCCACGGAAAACGCGATCGACAAGGGTCGCCCGTCCTTGTGAGTCGCCGGTACCTTCAATAATTGCGATCCATAGCGTGTCGTTCCCGTCTCCATGGATTGGTCGAAACCGACGTTGTGGCGATGACGTAGCCGTTCGGGAATGATTAGCGTCATGCTATTTCCCAATGCCTCAGCCTCGCTGAAGCCAAAAATTCGGGTGGCAGCCGCATTCCACCCGATGATGTTTCCATTGGGGTCCGCCACAATGACGGCGTCGCCGAGCACATCGAACAATTGCGCCAGATCCAGCTGCGAGTTCATCAGGTCAGCATACTCCTAGCACATGAAAAAAAAGAGGCGCCCGGGGCGCCTCTCGCTCGAACACCCGCTTGGGTTGTTTAAACGGCCTTTGCCGCGTGCAACCTGGCAATGTCTTCCTTTCCATAACCCAGGTCGCTCAGAACTTCATCCGTGTGCTCGCCCAACACGGGCGAGGGCTTCACTTCGACCTCCATGTCGGAGAACTTGATCGGGCTGCCGATCGTCAGGTACTTACCGCGAACCTTGTGGTCGACTTCGACGATCGAGCCGCTCTTGCGCAGATCGGGGGATTCGGCCAATTCCTTCATGGAGAAAACCGGCGCGCAAGGAATATCGAACTTGCGCAGAATATCCACCGCTTCGTACTTGGTCTTGTCCTTGAGCCACTCTTCGATGGTCTTGAAGATGTCGAAAATCTTATCCTGGCGTGCTTGGGCCGTCATATAGGCAGGATCAGTGGCCCATTCGGGTTTGCCGATGGCTTTGGTGATCGGCTCCCACGCATGGCCCTGAATGGTGAAATAGATATAAGCGTTCGGATCGGTTTCCCAACCCTTGCATTTCAAGACCCAACCCGGCTGTCCGCCGCCGCCGGCATTGCCGCCGCGGGGTACGACATCGGTGAACTTGCCATGCGGGTATTGCGGATATTCCTCGAGGTAACCGATTTTGTCCAAGCGCTGTTGGTCGCGCAGTTTCACACGGCATAGATTCAGCACCGCATCTTGCATCGAGCAGGAAACCTTTTGTCCCTTGCCGGTCTGTTGACGCTGCATCAACGCCGTCAAAATACCGATGGCGAGATGCATGCCGGTGTTGCTGTCGCCCAATGCGGCGGCAGAAACAGTGGGAGGGCCGTCCCAGAATCCGGTGGTGGACGCGGCGCCGCCGGCGCATTGCGCGACATTTTCATAAACCTTCAGATCTTCGTACGAGTGACCCTCGCTGAAGCCTTTTACGGAGGCCATGATCATCTTGGGATTCAGCGCTTGAATGCGCTCCCAGCTGAAGCCCATTCGATCCAATGCTCCGGGACCGAAGTTCTCGACCAAGACATCCGAGCTCTTGATCATTTTCTCCAACACTTCTTTGCCTTCCTGGGTCTTCGTGTCGAGAGTCAACGACCGTTTGTTGCCGTTGAGCATGGTGAAATACAGCGCGTCGGCACCGGGAATGTCGCGTAACTGGGCGCGGGTAACGTCACCCGATCCAGGACGCTCAACCTTGATGACATCGGCACCGTAAAATCCGAGTAACTGGGTACACGCCGGCCCGGCCTGCACGTGGGTGAAATCGATGATGCGTATACCTTCTAACGGCATGGTCATAATTTAGAATCCTCAAGGCAGATTGATTTAAGTAGTCTTACTTCTTGGTGGCAGTGCTTGCCGGGTTCAGGTTGGTCAACCGACCGCTCTCCGTACCTGCTGCTTCGTCGATCACCGCATTGATGAGTGCGGGCTTCCCCGCCGCGATCGCTTCGGTCAGGAATTTCGAGAGTTCGGCGGGCGTGGTGGCGTGGTAGCCGATACCCCCGAACGCTTCGATCATCTTGTCATAGCGAGCGCCTTTGACGAAAACGGTGGGCGCGACATCGGTGCCGCCGGTTGGGTTCACATCGGTTCCACGGTAGACGCCGTTGTTGTTGAAAACGATGGTGACCACCGGCAGTTGGTAGCGGCAAATGGTCTCGAGTTCCATTCCACTGAACCCAAAAGCACTGTCACCCTCGATTGCGACCACGGGCAAGCCGCTGGTGACAGCTGCGCCAATGGCATAACCCATGCCAATGCCCATGATGCCCCAGGTGCCGGAGTCGAACCGCTTTCGCGGCTGGTACATATCGATGATGCTGCGGGCAAAATCCAGGGTATTGGCGCCCTCGTTGACCAGGTTGATATCGGGTCTGGTCTTCAGCACGTCGCGGATCGCCCGCAGTGCGCTGTGAAAGTTCATCGGCACGGGATTTTGGTCGAGCATGGCCGCCATTTTCGCGAGGTTTTTGTCCTTGCGCGCCTGGATGGCTGACGTCCAATCATTGCTCGGCTTGTCGAAGCCAGATTTGATCCCGGCGAGCAGCGCCGAAACGCACGACCCGATGTCACCGATCACGGGAGCGGCGATGGCCACGTTGCTGTCGATTTCAGTTGGGGCGATGTCGATCTGGATGAATTTCTTCGGCGCGCCCCAGGTTTTGCCCTTGCCGTGCGCAAGCAGCCAGTTGAGGCGGGCACCGATGAGAAGGACGACATCGGCCTCGGCCAGGACAAACGAGCGGGCCGCTGAAGCGCATTGGGGATGGTTGTCGGGCAGCAGGCCCTTTGCCATCGACATCGGCAAATAGGGTATGCCGGAGGTCTCGACCAGCGCGCGAATGGCCGCGTCCGCCTGTGCATAGGCCGCACCTTTGCCCAGCAATATGAGTGGACGCTTTGCCCCTTTGAGAACATCGATGGCGCGTTGCACAGCGTCCGGCGCCGGAATTTGGCGGGGAACGGGATCGACCACGCGGACCAGCGACTTCCGGCCATGGGCCGCGTCCAGCGACTGTCCCAGTAACTGCGCCGGTAAATCCAGGTAGACGCCACCCGGACGACCGGACACGGCAGCGCGGATCGCACGGGCTACACCAATCCCAATATCTTCGGCTTTGAGGACGCGATACGCAGCTTTGGCATAAGGTTTTGCAGCGCTCAGCTGATCCATTTCCTCATAGTCGCCCTGTTGCAGGTCGACGATTTCGCGCTCGCTCGAACCGCTGATGAGGATCATCGGGAAACAGTTGGTGGTCGCGTTGGCCAGTGCCGTGAGGCCATTCAAAAACCCAGGCGCGGACACCGTCAGGCAGACGCCCGGCTTTTGTGTCATGTATCCGGCGATTGCCGCGGCATTGCCCGCATTTTGTTCATGTCGGAAGCCGATGTATCGCATTCCCTCAGCTTGCGCGAGACGCGCCAAGTCGGTGATCGGGATACCCACGAGGCCAAAGATCGTGTCGATGTCATTGCACTTCAACGCATCGACGACGAGATGAAAGCCATCCGTCAGTTCGGGCTTTTCAATCGCAGTCAGTTCCGGCTGTTGAAAGTCGGTGCTGGTAAAAACGCTTTTTAGCTTGGGTTCGGTCATTTATTGAGTTCCGTCAGCTGAGAAGTTGAATGTGGGAAGGCCGATCAGCGCCGGTTGGCGTTCGCCGGCGTGTAAGACATTGCGTCGTGAAGCGAAGGCGAGAACCAATCAAATGAGTGGCGGTCAAACTCGCGGTTGGACGCGATTTGAATACCAATCGCTGGCTGTTCTTTGTGAAATTTGACTTCGTTCGGCACTAAACCGCCCCTGACACTCGCTTTGACAAGCCAACGATCAAGGGTGGAGTGTAATATATCAGATATCATAAGGGCAAGGATCCGTGTAAAGATAGGGGCCAGGGGGTCCCTTACCAGAGGTCGCCGCCGCACTGCAGCAGTTGTCTGGGACAAGTCATAAAGGATTGTTCCATACGCCCCACCTATCGGCGGAGGTGAGGACGAACTTTAGCGCTCCGGATCGAAGTCGAAGCCGGCGTCTGGCACGGGGTGTTTTTTTCCCTCGTCTTCGAGCTCCTTCCCATGACTCGAATCCCTCTGAGGTTCGAGTTGATTCGCCCGCTTGTCGCGGTAATCCCGTCGCCAGTCTTCGCGCGCCTGACGTCTTGTTTCCTCGAGCGAGAGTCGCCGGGTTTGCTGCTTTACCGGTACATCTTTCAAGTCTGTAGCTACGCCCCGATCTTCTTGGCCGGCCGAAGGTGCATCGTGATTCGTTTGCTTCATTGAATCGCCGAGACTGAAGTACTTTATGCTCGGTAAGTCACTGACAGCGGAAAGCCCAGGATTGAGCTGACGGATTTGCGAGACTTCGGGATGGCAATCCAACACGAACGCCATCATCTCGGTAGCGTCCCGACTCGTATAGAAATTGACCATCCGAGAGTTGAATTCGGCGGCACGGATGGCTGGAATGCTGACGGCGTCGACCCCCTCCGTCATCAAAACACCATTCATCATAAAACGCGATGTGCGCTTGTTTCCGTCACAGAAAAACTGTTGAAGCGACCCAAATAAAAAAAACGCCGTTGCCCGTTCGAATGGATTTGTGACGTTCTGTTCCAGCGAACGGATTCCGCTCGCGAACACCTCATTGAGTCGGCCTGCACCCGACTCGGTGGCCAATGGCGTAAACCGCCCACGCTCACCCAAGGCGACGTCGGGGGTGAATTGGGTTTCGAGGCCCTCGCCGCGGAAGTGTCCCCATTCAAGCGCTTCATTGCGGGCCACGAGTGAATGTAGCGAACAGAATGTGGACTTTCCAAGTTTGAATTCTCGATTCTTCACCAAATCCACAAGGTACTTCGAGCTCTCTGCGAGGTTCAGTATCTGCTCCTGATCCGAAAGCTTTCGACCACCTACGGTCACGCCTTCAAGGAGTGTCTTCACTTCCGGGAACGTAAACGGATTCCCCTCCAGGACGCCAGCGTCCCACACATACTCGGGGAGCATTCGGCGAAAGCGAAAAACTACGCGTTCAAGAGAGGCGCGGGGAACCTCCCGAGGAACGGAGTCTCGGTTCCACTGAAATCCCAATGTATCAAACAGCGCCATAATGAATGCATTGTATCGCGTGAAGACCGTTTGGGATGCACCCATGCACATCAATCAGTTACCGACGGCGAAGCCTCGAATCCGCGAATTCGACTGGCTTCTGGGAAGAATCCGTCGATGAGGGCGGTGTTTGCTTCGCGGCAAACTTGAAGGCCTCACGCACTTTGCGGTGCACGTGCGCTTCCATCTGCTCCCGGTAACGCCGGCGAGCTTCCTCCGATTGATTCGGATCGTTCGCCAGCGTCACCCAACGGGTGTAGTCCGACGACTCGTCGGTGCTCATTCATCAACCCTTGAGAGTCACGAGGCCCCCGAGAGCCGGATCCGAGAAGCTGTCTCGTCCGGTTTCGACGTGACCCGCGAGGCGGTATTCGAAAGTCGGGTCCTCGGCAACGGTGACGATCAAATCGTACCAGCCATGGAACTGGTGCAGTGACCACTCGTCTTCGAACGTCTCGTGGGGCTGGAGAAGTCGCGTGACCTGGTTGCCTGTATAGGCATCGAGCACGCGAACCGCTGCGTTCTTGGCAGTGACATTGGTGATTCTCCACCCGATTGAGCCGCGATCATCATCGCTTCCACAGCGGGAGCGGACATCGAGAGCCGCGGCGCTGGAGCCGACGCTGCCCTTGAAGTAACGCACGAAGCCGTTGGGGCCGTAGACCGACAAATCATAGGACCCGGCAGCGTTCCACGTGCCGGCAAGCTTCTTGCCGGGTTCCACCGTGTAATTGCGCACCGGATCTGCGGCGTTGACGGAACGTACCTGAAACACCGCAGTCGCGGTGCCCGTATTGAAGAACGTCAGACCTACAGTGCCGTTCGACGCATCGACCTTCCCGTGAACATCCAGCTCGTAGGGCAGGGCACGCGCCGGGCGAATACCTTTTTCCTGGGTCGGCACGCCGATGATCACGCCATTCAAACTGGGTTCGTAGGTGGAGACGTTTGCCCCCGCGAGTTCGCCCTGGGGCGGTAGATAGCCATCGGCACTAGGAAGGTTGACGCGAGCGTCATTCGGATTGGCGAAATTGAAAACCGACGTCAGATCACCCGCGACCGCACGGCGCCACGGGGAAATATTGGCCTCGTGTACTTCGAAACGCTTCTCGATGAACTGGATCAACGAGGTGTGATCGAAGACCTGGGAATTGACATAGCCTCCCTTGCTCCAGGGCGAGATGGCGAGGAACGGTACCCGCACGCCCAGGCCTATCGGACCGCTGGGGCTCGCCGTAGTCACGATCTCGTTCTCGATACTCACCGTCGAGGCTCCGTTTGCGCTCGTCTGCGGGGGCGTCGGCGGCACGATGTGGTCGAAGTCGCCGTCGTTCTCGTCGTAGTTGACCAGGAACACCGTCTTGCTCCACACCTCGGGGTTGGACACCAGGATGTCGAAGATCTGGGAGATGTACCAGGCGCCGTAGTTCGACGGCCAGTCGGGGTGTTCGGTATAGCCAGCGGGCGCCACGATCCAAGACACCTGCGGCAGCTTGCCGCTGCTCACGTCACTGCGGAGGTCGTCGAACAGGTGCTCGGCCCAGGCCTGCCAGGCCTGTTCGGGCGCCCCTGTGGGCGGAGTGAGAGTCGTGATCTGGGTGCCGGTACAGGCGTTGTTGAACAGCGGCGTCCCGGGAGCGGCGGTCGCATACTGATTGAAGTACAGCACCGGATTGTCGGTGAAGTTGCCGGCGAAGGGGTTGGAGGTTCCGTCTCCGAAGTCCGGATTGAAGGTCTGCCCGGCGAGGTCCTGGTAAATCTTCCAGCTCACGCCGGCGGCCTGCAGCACTTCCGGGAATGTCTCCCACACGTAGTACGAATTGTCCTGACCGAGACCGTTGTCGGTCACCGGTCCGCTGCCGTGGCCGTCGGTGCCTCCGCCGCCCAGGTAGTTCACGTTGCCGATGCAGCCAGTCCACAGGTAGCAGCGATTGGGATTGGTCGGACCCATGATCGAACAGTGATAGCCATCGCCAACGGTAAAGGCATCGGCCAGCGCGTAATGGTAGGGGATGTCCTGGCGCGTCAGATACGCCATGGTGATCGGACCCTTGGCGATCGGCCATGAGTCGTACTGGCCCTGATTCCAGGCTTCGTGGCCGGTGGTCCACGAATGATCCGTTCCGGGCAGGTAGGTGAGACCCAAGCTGTTCAGACCCGGGCTGACGCTTTCGGGATTCACGCGGAAGGGCGGTATCACATATGCCCCGTCTGCTGGTCCGCCTAAAGTTCCGTAGTTCGGCGGTATTGCGTATCCCGCCGCCGCATTGGCCGCGCCGGCCGGCTGCAAAAAGACCGAAGCCGGGGTGGTGCCGGTGCCGCTCTGGAGCGGGAGATTGATCTTGACCGCGCGCGGATCGGAGAAGCCGCGCACGCCGCGCAAGGTACCGAAATATTTGTCGAAGGAGTTGTTCTCCTGCGTCAGGATGACGATGTGCTCAACATCGCGAATCGTGCCTGTGCGGTTGTTTGCCGGAATGGCGAGCGCCTTGGCGATGTTAGCGTTCAGCGTGCTGGCCATGGCGCTCATGCCCATCAACTGAAGGAATTGACGACGATTGGTATTCTTCACGGAATGACTACCCTTCCCAACATCGTGGGGTTTGGAAACTGCGGTTGCCGACTACCATTGGCGGACGGCCAGCGACGCAATGTAGGGGCGCGTTGTTGCGATCCGATGAAATTTGCGTGACTTCGTTCGGCATGTTGAAGCTGCGTCAGCTGGTGGTCGAGCACCGCGCGCTAAATGGTCACAAATTAGACATACCCGAATGGGATAGTCTTGGAAGTGCGTGAAGAAAGGCTACAAGGCAGCTCACTCGGCTGCGCGCCGCCCCTAGCATCGCAGATGGAGCTCGAGGTACGCCGCATTCGCGATCTCACCAAGGGGCGTCGGCACGCCGACGCGCTGGCCGCGGCTGAAGCGCTGGCGGTTACAGTGCCCGAGAGCCGCGAAGTCCTGTATCTGATCGCCGTCAATCAGCGATCCTTGAACCGGATCCCCGCGGCGCTCGCGACTCTGGAGCGCCTGGAGCGGCAGCATCCGCGGTTCAGCCGCCTGTACCAGGAGCGCGGTCATTGCTACCTGGCCATGCGAGATGCGCCCCGCGCGATCGATGCCTTCCGGCAGGGCGTGAACATCAACCCGGCGCTGTCGGCGAGCTGGAGCATGCTCGAACGCCTGTATGGCATGACGGGAGACATGAAGAATGCGGCGACGGCAGCCGAGCACGTCGCCACCCTGAAACACCTGCCGCCCGAAGTTGTGCAGGCCGGGAGCCTGTTCTCGGACGGCGAACTGACACTCGCCGAGAACACGGTGCGCGCCTACCTGCTCCACGCCGGCAACCATGTCGAAGCGATGCGGCTGCTGGCCCGGATCGGAATCGAGCGCGGCGTGTTCGACGACGCGGAGCTGCTGCTGGAGGCCGTACTGAAGCAGGCTCCCGACTACGTAGCGGCCCGCCATGACTATGCCCGCGCGCTGGTGCACCGGCAGAGGTACCCGCGAGCGCGCGCGGAACTCGAGACGCTCGTAAAGCTCGAGCCGCGCAATGTCCAGTATCGCGCCCTCTACGCGGCTGCGTGCGCCGGTCTCGGCGAGCATGAGAAGTCGATCACGATGTACCGGCAGCTTCTCGCGGATGCGCCAGAGGCGGCCGATCTGCACCTGTCACTCGCGCATTCGCTGAAAACCGTCGGCCGGCGGCAGGAGTCCATCCAGGCCTTCCATGCGGCCGCGGCCGTCCGGACGGACTTTGGCGATGCGTACTGGAGCCTCGCCAATCTCAAGACCTACCGCTTCACGGACGACGAGATCGCGCGCATGCGCGCCGCAGAATCGGCGCCGGGCACTGTGCTCGTCGACCGCTACCATTTGAGCTTCGCGCTCGGCAAGGCCTTCGAGGACCGGGGCGAGTATGTGGAATCCTGGCGCCACTACGAACGGGGCAATGCGCTCAAGCGCTCTGAAAGCCGCTACCGTCCGGAGATCAGCGAGACCAACACCCGCAGACAGATCGAGGTCTGCACGCGCGAATTCTTCGAGGCCCGCGTGGGTGTGGGTGCCCCGAGCTCCGCTCCGATTTTCATCCTGGGGCTGCCCCGTTCCGGCTCGACACTCCTGGAACAGATACTGGCCTCGCATTCGCACGTCGACGGCACGCAGGAACTGGCCGAGATCCCGCGGATGGTGCTCGACCTGCAGGGGCGGGACCCCGACCTCGACAACCCGCGCTACCCCGGCGTGCTGTCGCAGCTTGGGCCCGAGGATTTTCTCCGACTCGGCGAAAAGTACCTCGGCGACACGCGCATCTACCGGACGGACAGGCCGTATTTCGTCGACAAGATGCCGAACAATTTCCGGCACGTCGGTCTCATCCACCTGCTTCTGCCCAACGCGAAGATCATCGATGCCCGGCGCGAGCCGATGGCCTGCTGCTTCAGCAACCTGAAGCAGTTGTTCGCCGGCGGGCAGGAATTCACCTACGGCATCGAGGATGTCACGCGCTACTACAGGACCTATCTCGACCTGATGCAGCACTGGGACGAGGCGCTTCCCAAACGGGTGCTGCGGGTGTGGCACGAGGATGTCGTCGAGGATCTCGAGGGAAACGTGCGGCGCATCCTCGAATTCTGCGGCCTGGAGTTCGAACCGGCCTGCGTCGAGTTCCACAGGACCGAGCGCAGCGTGAGCACGGCAAGCTCGGAGCAGGTGCGGCAGCCGATCTTCCGTGAGGGTCTCGACCAGTGGCGCAAGTACGAGCCCTGGCTCGGCCCCCTCAAAGAAGCGCTGGGCGACGCCCTGGTTCGCTTCCGTCAATAGCGATTCGCTGCGCGCTTCGGGACGTGTATCCGATCTCGGCGTCGAAATCTAGTGGGTGTCCTGGCATTCTCCGATGTCCTCATTCCAGACGTCCGGATTCTGCGCAATGAATGATGTCAGCAATTCTTCGCACTCTCTGGAATGCATGTCGATGACCTCGACACCGTGTTCACGCAGCCAATCGATCCCGCCACGAAACGTGCACGACTCGCCGACGAGTACCTTCATGATCCGGAACTGTCGGATGAGGCCGCTGCAGTACCAGCAAGGCGCGAGCGTCGTCACCAGTGTCGTATCCTGGTAGCGTCGCTGACGGCCGGCCCGGCGAAACGCATCGGTCTCTCCATGTACGGAGGGATCGTTTTCCTGGATACGCCGATTGTGCCCTCGGCCGAGCAGCGTCCCGTTGTTGTGGAAGAGGGCGGCACCAATGGGGATGCCCCCTTCGGCAAGGCCTAACTGGGCTTCTTGAATGGCAATGTCGAGCATTGCTTGATACTTGTCGGGCACCTCATCGAGTCCCATACAGCCGGTCTCCAGCGTCTCCTAGACCTGGAAGAATATAACCGTGTTCGTTCAATTGCTCGTCGATGGCCGCGGTCCACACGCGCACTTCCGGGTGGTGGCTGTGAAAGTTTGCGAGCCCCACGGGCGTTGCCAGCAGGCAGACGAAACGCAGCTCGCCCGCAGCATGCTCCTTCAGGCGATCGACCGCGGCAACGGCGGTATTGCCGGTCGCGAGCATCGGATCAACCACGATCACGAGTCGCTCCGATAAATCGGAAGGCGCTTTGAAGTAGTACTCGACGGCGGTCAACGAATCCGGATCGCGATAGAGCCCGATATGCGCAACGCGGGCGGACGGCACGAGATCCAGCATGCCTTCGATCAAACCCATTCCGGCACGCAGGATCGGCGCGAACACGAGCTTCTTTCCCGCCAAGATCTGCGCCTGCATCGGCATCATCGGCGTCTCGATCTGTACCGAGTCGAGCGATAGATCGCGAGTCACTTCGTAGCAAAGCAAGGTCGCGATTTCGCGCAACAACTGACGAAATCCCTTCGTCGAGGTGGTTTTGTCGCGCATGAGTGTGAGCTTGTGCTGCACGAGTGGATGCGCCACCGTCGTTACGTTTTCCATCAGAACACCGTCCCGTCGCTTACAACATGAAATGGAGGACCGCCATCGGCGCGCATTTTGCGTGCGGTGAGGCGGCCGGCTGCCCAGGTTCCACCCTCGAGTACGCGCGCCAGAGGAAACAGCTCTGGCGTGAGGCCTAGTCCCGCGCCGACCAGAGGCGCCAATCGATCGAGCAGCGCCACGGTCAGCGACCGCCACCCGACCACAAAGGGATCCGCAACCGCGTACGTCTTCGACAAGGCCGTGGGTGTACGGGGAATGAGCACGCCCATGTCGACCAACAGGCCGCCGTTTCGATACTCGGCCAATCCGGTCAACTCGTGCACGTCGGACACGGAAATTCCCGCATTTTCGAGTGGCTCGATCAGAGAATAGGTCAGCCATTGTGACAGTTTGTGCAGGGGAACGTAGCCATCTTCGGGACGCTCACCCACCAGTGCGGGATGCGGCCAACAGTCGCCGAGCGGCACGCCGCCCAAAGTAGGTCGAGCCTCCCATATCGGACCCAAGGCCTCGAGCAAGGTCTCGAAAATCGCGGCGGCCGGCAATCGCCCATTCAAGGCTCGCGAACTCAGTGCATCGAACAGGCCCCCGGGCCGCGGCGAGTCCGAGATCGCAAACAGATCCGGTCGCGACTCCATGACGGCGCCGAGCCGGTTCAACAGCCCAGCGCGCCCTTCCAAGCCGAGCAGTCGATTGCCTTCGCGGGCCTGAAACGCACCCTGGATTGCGTGACTGTCGACACGGCGCAGCGCGGCTGCGTCCACTCTATAAGGCTCGCTCGGATTGTCCGAAAGCCCACCGCGTTCAAACCAGCGCAGGCTTGCGAGCGCCAGTCCCTCAGAGCGCGCAACAACCAGGCCGGTGGCGCGATCTTGATAGCGCCACTCCGCGCCGGCCCCCGCATCGAGCAGGACAGAGGTGATTACCAGATCGAAAGCGGAGCGTGCCGCAGCGTCAGCATCCCTCCAATTTGCGCCGCCGACCATCGCACCCCACAGATCGCGACCTCCAAATACAAAATGCCGCCAGCGCGAGTGCACCGGCACATCGAGTCGTGGATAACGCTCCCGAACAACCTCCGCCACAAAATCCGCAGTCGGGGCCAACCGATCGAGATCGACCGTCCAGTCTTCCAATCCCCCCTCGAGCGCCACCGCCAACATGCGTTGCGCGCTCTTGCGTACCGCCTCGGCGCGCAGGAGCATTCTTGCGCCTTCCGTCGACGCGCGTTCCGATCGAGGCTCAGTAGTCCTTGATGTCACGTCCAACTACCTGTGACGGGCTCTCGCCCAGGGCCGATAGTTCTGACTCCGGCGTGAAATACCCGGCCGCCTTCTTGGCTTCGATCTCGACCATCGCGTCCTGCGGCACGAGGCCCGGCGGAAGTGAAACCCGTTCGCCAATCTCAATTCCCGCAGCGATCAGGGCGTCGTATTTGAGATTGGACATGGACACGAGGCGATCGATTCGCGTGATCCCGAGCCAGTGAATGGTGTCGGGCATGAGCTGTTGGAAGCGCGCGTCCTGGACACCCGCGACGCATTCCGTGCGCGCGAAGTAGGTTGCGGCCTGATCACCACCCGGCTGGCGCTTACGCGCGTTATAGACCAGAAATTTCGTAACCTCGCCGAGCGCTCGTCCCTCCTTGCGGTTATAGACGATCAATCCGGCGCCGCCCGCCTGGGCCGTCCGAATGCACTCCTCAACGCCGTGGGTCAGATAAGGGCGGCAGGTGCAGATGTCCGAGCCGAAAACGTCCGAGCCGTTGCACTCATCGTGGATCCGGCAGGTCAATGGGCGTGCCGGGTCATGCATCGCCGCCGGGTCTCCAAAGATATACAGCGTCGTACCGCCAATCGGAGGCAGGAACACGTGTAGGTCGCGACGCGTGACCAGCTCCGGATACATGCCGGCGGTCTGCTCGAATAAGGTTCGACGCAGTAGCGTCTCCGTCACGCCGAAGCGCCGCGCAACACCCGGCAGGTGCCACACGGGGTCGATGGCGGCCTTGATTACAGCGACTTCACCGCCCGCGCGAACGACTACACCATCCTCCGAGAGTCTGTTTTGCTCGATCGCTTCGCGAACCTCGGGCAGCATCAGGCGCGCCTTGGTAATCGCAATCGTCGGACGAATGTCCATGCCGTCGTCGATTTCGGTATCGAAATCTTCCGCCACTCGATGGCCCCAGGGATCGAGCGACACGATCGTGTCCTGTCCTGCCCATTGCCGATGAGGACCAATCTCGATGAGCGGACCCGTGTCTTTCAGGTCGGGGCGGGCGTTCGGATCCAGCGCTCCGGATGAGACCGCGAGGGCGCGGTAGATCGAATAGGCACCGCCATGCGCGCCGATCACATTGCGGTGATGGCGCGCCGTGGTCGAACCAATGACGGCACCGCGCGCCTGCGCGGTCGGCGCACCCCATTCGATGGGAAACCGATGCGGTTTTCCCCCCGAAGGGTGTGAGGTCAAGCGAATGTGACTTGAAGTATTCCTTTTCATGGGAATGGGTGCGAGCTCCGGACTGTTTACGAACGGCTTCCTGAGCCGGCAGATCAACTCCTCGACCATAATCCACCCCAGCTGCGTACAGAGGTGAGCTACCGCACATCTGGCGCAGCCGCCGCCGTAATTATCACATAAGCGTGGCTGGTGGATTTGCTTGCCGGAAAGCGGCCGCACGCAGCGAGTGAAAGGATGTCCGCCACTCACTACGGGCAGCTTCAAGGTACCGTGCTCCAGTAAGGTGCCCCGGCCAGTGCTGCCATACAGAGCGGAACCTTAAGGAACCGTGTTTCGTGGTGAAGACGGCAGTTTGATCGCTTGACGCTCCCGGCATGGATGGGAGATATACCGTAAGTGGATCGGCCCCCTGCTCCAGCTCGACCTATCAGAAAAGCAGACTTCGATGGACCGACGCGAACTGACCGATGCGCTCCTTCTAGGCCGAGGAACTGGGGTCGCCGATCGGTGCGTCCCGACCCCGACGCGGGAGCAATGTTGCGCACATCAATGTCCCGGGCGACGGTGGCCGACGATCACGCGGCGCCGATCGCCGACCCGTATCATCGCGAAGGTCGCAAAGGCGACCCTGCTATCGTCGCGAATGACGGCAATGTGGTAGCGGGAATTCTCTAGGAATCACTGTAATGTTACGAGTCAGGTTATCCCTGACCGCGCTACGTTCATTGGCATCCGGTGCAATTCCATTTCTAAAGGAAGTTAGACATGGCCAAGATGTCTCTGCCAGGTCGCCTATTAGTACTCGTCATTGTGGTGACAGCATTATCCAACAATGCGCAAGCGCTCGAGCTTGCCACTTATAAAGTAGTAGATCTTGCCTATGGCGTTAGTGTATCAAGCCAGAAAAACCCGGCCCTCCTGGTGTTGGCTGATCGCAAGATGGATGATTCCTACGCCGAACAGAATAGTGTGACCTTCAAGGTGTATACCCTGAAGCAAGCCTTCCACGACGAGTTCGACATTGGCGACTGCCGGGACAGAGCGAATTGACTTGCAGCCATACGCTTCTGGCCGGGACTTGCCGGTGGCGCTCCAGCGAGCAAGCCGCCTTAAAGTGGCGCGTTTAGGCAGGTGCCGAAGCAGGGCGGAACACCGTCGCACTCACGTGAATGACGCACCTCTTTAAATCCGTGTTCAAAAAGAGACTGCAATTTCATAAAGAAATCAGTGATGTTCGAATTCCTTTTGCGCAACAGCCGCACGATCAAGAAAATCTCGTCATCGAAGTGAAATGCGGCGGTGCGCCAGCGTTATGTTCGATCACGCACTGTGCTTGTTCATCCCCGAACACTGGCGCAGACTTTTAATTGCGGAGTGGGAACAAACGGAGTGTCGGGTCACATTAACCGCGGCAAACTCGCATCAGCTTAAGGGGGATGCATTGTCGCAAGAGAGGTATTTGTGCGCGCTCATAATACAAGTGCGAATATCACTCGAACGTTAGCCTGCGCTGTCTTACTTGGCTTTGTCTCGCAAGTCCCTAGTCAAGCCGGCGCGCAAACGCAAACATTCGTCGTCCACGGGACGCCGAGGACATGCAGTTCGATCACGCAATTAGACAGCGCCCTGTCGACGGATGGTCAACAATTTTTCGCGGGATGGACTGAGAAGGACTATGTCGACGCTGTCGCGTGGTCTCAAGCGTGTTCGGAATACGGGTGGCATATACCAGGTCGCCCTCGGATTCCGCTCTTACAAGTGCAGCAGGATAGGGCGCTGGCCTCGGCACAAACGCAGATTGTCTCGAGCATGGTCACCGCCGATACTCCTGTTCAAGCTGCTGTCGTGACGACAGCGCAAGCCGTACCGACCGCTGCGACGGGCAGCGCGTTACCGAGTCCTCCTATTCAAGCTACTGTCGTAATGCCAGCCCAAGCCGAACAGAGCGCAGCAACGGGCAGTGCATTGTCGAATCCCCCTGTTCAAGCTGTTGTTGCGGCGCCAGCGCAAGCCGTTCCGACCGCTGCGACGGGCAGCGCATTACCGAGTCCTCCTATTCAAGCTACTGTCGTGATTCCAGCCCAAGCCGAACAGAGCGCGGCGACGGGCAGTGCATTGTCGAATCCCCCTGTTCAAGCTGTTGTCGCGGCGCCAGCGCAAGCCGTGCCGACCGCAGCGACGGGCAGCGCATTACCGAGTCCCCCTGTTCAAGCTGTAGTCGTGGCGCCAGCGCAAGCCGTTCCGACCGCAGCGATGGGCAGTGCATTGCCGAGTCCCCCTGTTCAAGCGGCTATCGCAGCGCCAGCTCAAGTCGAACGGAGCGCCACGACGGGCAATGCATTGCCGAGTCCCCCTGTTCAAGCGGCTATCGCAGCGCCAGCTCAAGTCGAACAGAGCGCCACGACGGGCAATGCATTGCCGAGTCCCCCTGTTCAAGCGGCTATCGCAGCGCCAGCG
>Ga0179596_10000051_pt1 | contig 137449 bp, 133 predicted proteins | sample CZODoug1_1_08_16_FD_155494 | JGI IMG/M metagenome (GOLD analysis project Ga0179596, IMG submission 155494) | Vadose zone soil fungal communities from Angelo Coast Range Reserve, California, USA - CZODoug1_1_08_16fungal (Illumina Assembly) | ecosystem: Environmental > Terrestrial > Soil >... | reverse complement strand
CTGCTCGGCCTGCGCGTTGACCATCTCGATCATGCCCGACTGGTTGATCATCACCATCGCGCTCGGCGCCGCCTCGACGACCCGCCGGAAACGCTCTTCGCTCTTCTTCAGAGCTTCCTCGATCGTTTCGCCCTTCCCGACCGCCTGGCCGGCACCTCCTTTCAACACGTCAGATCGCGGAGAACGCGGCGTCGACGGCCGCGCGCAACTCGCCTGACAAGAGAGGTTTGATCAGGACATTACCGAAGCGCTCATTGGCGTTCCCCAGCACCTTCACCTGCTCATAAAAGCCGGTCAGGTACATGATCCTCAGCTCGGGTCGCCGCAGAAGGGCCATCCGGGCGAGACTGAAGCCGTTGAGGCCCGGCATGATGACGTCGGTAAGGAGGAGATCCAGCTTGGCGTCACTATCGAGGATATCGAGAGCCAAAATGCCGCTCTCAGCCGTGATCACGTCATGGCCGCCAGATTTGATGATGAGTTTCAGCGTCTGGAGGATTTCGGGCTCGTCATCGACGAGCAGCACGGTTCTTCGATATTCCACTCTGTCAGCTGGTGAGAACGAAGCAGGGACCGGGGGAGCGGCTTCTTCGTGAGACGCCTTGTGGGCAGGACCAGCTTCGTCGAAGCGATGGACGCCTGGGAGATCCGCCCCTGAAGGGATTTGGGTGTCTTCACCCAGCGGAACTCGACAACTTTGCTGCATTTTCGTGCCTCCTCCCTACAGCCGTGCATGCGGTTTTTCTTTGCGCTGGCGGCCGCGCGCACCGGTGTTGGCTATCGCTTGTCGAGTGTCCCGCCGGATGGGTCTTTTAGCTTCGGCGCGCCATTTCCTTCGCCTGGCACATCGCGGCGTACGCGTTCTGGATGAGCGTCTCCGCATCCAGGCCGTCATCGGGATAGAGGCTGACGCCAATGCTGGCATCGAGGTAAAGAGTGTACCGGTCGATGGAATGGGCCGCCGACACCGCCTGCAGCATTCTGTTCGCCGTCAGGGAAACATCGTCCGATAGTTTCACCTCCGAGAGCAGCACGATGAACTCCTCGTCGCCCCGCCGGCTTACGGTGTCCGAGCCGCGTACGCACTCTACTAAACGGCTGGCGGTGGATTGAAGAAGTTTGTCGCCAATGGAACGGCCCAGCGACTCATTAATCTGCTTGAGACCATCCAGTCCCAGAAATAGGATCACGACTCTCTTCTTGTGGTGCGGCGCTTCGGAGATTGCGCGGCTGATGCGCTCGGTCAGCAGCGACAGGCTTGGCAAACCGGTCAGATCGTCGCGCTGGACGAGCATCGTTTCGGTGGGACGGTGCGCCGGGATATCGATCCAGAATTTGCTGCCGACGCCGGGGGTGCTTTCAAAGCCGATGCGCCCGCCCATGAGCTCGATCAACCGCTTCGATATGGGTAGGCCGATGCCGGTACCTTCGACTGTGCTGCACTCGGCGCCAAGCCGATTGAACGGTTCGAACACCTCGCAGTTCCGCCGAGCCGGGATGCCGATCCCGGTATCGGACACGGTAATCCGCACCCAGCCCTCGGTGCTTGCTTCGTCGGTCATCCGCACCGAGCCGCCCGGGCGGTTATATTTGATCGCGTTGGAAACGAGGTTGGTCAGCACCTGATATAACCGCGTCGTATCCGCGTCGACGACCAGATCGCCGCGCGTCTGCGTCGTCAATACGATCTTGTGTTCCGCGGTCAACGAGGCGAACGAGGCGGCGACACGCTTCAGCAGTGGCGCCGTTTCGACACTGTCGATCGTGACCTGGAGCTTCGCCGCCTCGATCTTGCTGAGATCGAGGAGGTCGCCGATAAGGTGCAGCAGATGTTCGCCGGCCTGCAGGATATGGCCGACATATTCGTGCTGACGCGTGTTCAACTGGCCGAAGGTCTTGAGATCCAGGAGCTGGCCGAAGCCGAGGATCGCGTTCATCGGCGTGCGCAGTTCGTGGCTCATGACGGCGAGGAAATCCGATTTGGCGACGCTGGATTTGCTCGCGGCGACCAGCGCCACGGACAGCTGTTCTTTCTGCGACACCAGCTCCGCCGCGGCCTTGTGCAGCCGTTCGTCTTTTTCTCGATTTTCGGTTACATCTTGCATCACGCCGATGATCCGCTTCGCGCCATCGGCATCGCCGGGAAACTGCTTGCCGCACACCTTGATCCAACGTGCCCCGTCTTGATTCGGCCGGCGGAACTCGACCGCGTCCGTGCCGCCGTTCAATGACAGATGGGCGAACATGGCTTCGATGAGCGGTCGATCTTCGTCGTGGATCTGAGCGAGCAAGGTGTCCCAGGTGCTGGGGAAAATACCCGGCCCGCTACCGACGATATGATCGGCATTGTCCATATGGACGAAGGCGTGGGTCGCCGCATCGAACTCCCAGGATTCCATCTCCGCGGAAGCGAGCGCGAGGCCCAGCCTCTCCTCGCTTTTGTGAAGCTCCAGGTCGACTTTGCGGCGCTCCAGCACCATCTGGATGGTGGCATGCAGCTCTCGATCGGAAAAGGGCTTCACCAGATAGCCGTAAGGACGGGTGCCGCGCGCCCGCTCCAGCGTCGCCTCCTCGGAATAGGCGGTGAGGTAAATCACCGGGATCCGCAGCTCGGGCGGGATCGATCTGGTGGTTTCGATTCCGTCGATCGCACCGTCGATGTGAATGTCCATGAGGATCACATCGGGGTTCTTCCTGTGTATTTCCCGAAGAGCCTGAGCGCCGGAGGCGACCGTGGCCGTCACCTCGTAGCCGAACTTTGCCAATCTCTGCCGCAGGTGGAGTGCGACGATACGTTCGTCTTCTACAATGAGAATTTGCGTCTTCAGTGCGGCGTTCGATCCCGCCTCACGCCCATCGGAAAGTACGGACATGTCGCCTCCCTCCATTCAAGATGCTGCGATGTGGGGATCGCTGGCACTTCGGGCCCCGTCCTTGCTGGGAAACCCTGTGCCACTATTCTAAATTGCTTGGCATGGCGAGGGGCCTCTTGCCCTCTTCTTCGGAAATTACTTGCGGAGTCGCCACCGTTGATCGTTGTCAACGGCCCAAGCCGACAGACCGCTAAACTGCGGACTGTTCGCGTCGCTGAAGAATCTGTATCCCGAAGCCTGTTCATTGACGATCTCCACGAAGGGAGGAATAATTCGGCTCTCGCTAAGGTTGCGCTACCGCCATGCGTCTGGTCTGTCCGGTTGCCGACATTTGAGGCCAGACCTTTTTTCAAGGACTTCGCATATGTGCGTTGAAGCTGGTGCTAACCTGCTCGTAGGGATCGTTTTCCCAGACTTTTGCTCTGCCCCGAGGAAATTGGCCGGCCTCTGCGGGACATCCGGCAAGCAATGGGGGGCTCGATTGCCTGGAAATGCTGTTTGTAGGTCTGATTCCCGCGGAGCGCCGTCGATGCGCGGAGCAAAATCCCTGGAATGATCTGCCCGATCGACCGGGGAAAGGACGTTCCGATGAAAATGGCCAATTCCATCCTATCGACCAACCGCATCCTGGCATCGCTGTCGCCCGGCGACGCCTCGCGCCTCGGCCCCTTGCTCAAGCCGGTTTCACTCGAGCAGGGTTACGTGATCAAGGCGCCTGGGGAGGAAACGGAGCACGTCTATTTTCCCCATGCCGGCACGATCTCACTCCTTTGCGTCATGAGGAACGGCAGCAGCGTCGAGACGGCGATCGTCGGCAGAGAGGGTATCGTGGGCGCGATGGCGGGCCTCGGTTTACAGCTCACGCCCATGCGAGCCGTGGCGCAAGCGCCTGTGATCGCCTCGAGAATCGCTGTGCGGCCCTTCCGGAACGCGATGATTGGAAGTGATGCTTTGCGTGATTTGGTCCTGCGCTGGAGTGAAGTGCTGTTAGCCCAGATACTCATGACTGGAGCCTGCAATGCCTTGCATCCCATTGGGGCGCGGCTTGCGAGACGGATCTTGCAAGCCAGGGATCGAATCGATGATGACGCCATCCCGCTCACGCAACAGCAGCTTTCAGAGATCCTGGGGGTGCGCCGAAGTTCGATCAGCGAGGTCGCGGGGACGTTTCTGAGCATGGGCCTCATTCGCTATCGCCGCGGCCGGATCGAAATCATGGATCGAGCCGGGCTCGAGCAAGTGGCATGCGAGTGTCACGAGACTATCGCCGAAAACGTCGAGCGGCTTCTGTCGGCACTTTGGCGGGGAACGGCGTGAGCAGCGGTGCTTTGTCGGTGCCGTCGACTGGGTTCAGGACGGTTCCGGCAGCAGCTTGAGGTGGCGCAGCAGGTCGACCAGCTTGGCCAGGGTCTCTTGCTGATAGGCGGGGATGTCGCGGGATGCCCAGTCATGAAACCCGGCACCGGCGCGCATCCCGGTGCGGCCCTTCTCCATGTTGTCCACGATCACCGGTGGTGGCGCGAAGCGCTGGTCGCCCAGCGCGCCGGCGAGATAGGTGCCGGCGTAGTAGAGAATGTCGCCGCCGCCCCAATCGACGAATTCGAGCAGCCCCAGGATGGCGAAGCGCACGCCGAAGCCGACCCGGGTCGCGGTGTCGACCGCCTCGGCGGTAGCGACACCTTCGGCGACGATGCGCGCCGCCTCGTTCATCGCCAGCGCCTGGATACGCGGCACGATGAAGCCGGGGGCCGCGCGGCATTCGACGGGGATCTTGCCGGCCGCGCGTAGCGCCGTCAGCACATGGGAGGTTACCGCCGGATCGGTCGCGGTGCCGGGGCTGACCTCGACCAGGGGCACCAGGAAGGCCGGGTTCAGCCAATGGGTATTGAGAAACCGGCGCGGTTCGACGACGAACCGCGCCAGGTCGTCGACCATGAAGGTGGAGGTCGTCGAGAGGATCGGCGTCTCCGGCGCCACCGCCGTGCAGATGCGCGCGAAGGCCGCTTGCTTGACGTCCATCACCTCCGGTACCGCCTCGAACACCAGATCCGCCTGGGCGAGCGCCCGGTCGGCGGCGTCGCCTGCGAGAAAACCGACGCGATCGACCATGGTCGCGGCCTGCTCCGTCGTGGCGATGCCCAGCAGCGTGGTGAGGTGCAGGCTGCGCCGCACCTCCGCCATGGCGTCGGCCAGGGCCGCTGCCGTGCCATCCGGGCCGCGCGGCTTGACGTCGATCAACTGTACCATGTGCCCGGTGAAGGCGAAGGCATGGGCCATGCCACGCCCCATGCGGCCGGAGCCGACGATCGCGACGGTCGGCTTACCGCTCTCGGGGATCATGCCGTTTCGCCTTCGATCAGCAGAGAGGCCATGGCATCGGGCGTGAGATCGGCCAATCCCAGGCGCTCCAGGGTGCGGCCGGTGGCGCGCAGATCCTCGCCGATCACCGCCGAGGCGATCGCCAGCAGCCCGCTCGCCACCGGTGTGGCCACACCCGCCCAGGCCGCGACCGAGACCAGCAGCGCCAGGCCGCAAGCGACATCCTCGCGCATGTAGCGATGGCTCATGAGGTCGATCCGCTCGCGCCAATCGGCGCTGTCGACCAATTGTTCATGGCCGCGCCGGCCATACATCCATTCGTCGCCATCGGTACGGTAGTGATCGGCCAAGGGATAATGCGGCGCGCCATAGCCCAGGCGCAGGCGCAGGGCGATCCGTTCGTTGTCCAACGCGTCGGTCACCTGACGGATCGCCGGCTGGGTGCCCTCGTTGTGGATGTCCCAACGGTCGAAATGCTGCAGCGGCCCCGCGTTCATCAGAATCAGCGGCGGGTGGATGATCGGCCCGGCATTGGTCAACGCCCCATCCAGCGCGTCGCGCAGTTTCTCGACGGCGGGATAGGCTGCCTGAAGGATCTCGAAAGCCGGAGCGGCCAGCCGGGCGGGGTAGACCCCGGTGGGCAGCCGGGTGGCGCGGACCCGGATCGCGATGCGTCGCGGCCCATGCTTGCGTGCGAGATAGGGCAGCGTGCCGGCCTCGGCCACGGCGATCTCGGCCGGGTTGCCGGCGGCACGGCAGGCGCGGCGCAGCACCAGGGTGCCAAAGCTGCCGGGCGGCAGGAAGATGACCTGGCCGTCGCTGAGATGCGGCGCCAGGGCCTGCCCCAACTCCGCCTGCGCGAACGCGGGTACCGGGGCGACGATCAACGCCGCGCCCCGGACGACCTCGCCGAGATCTGTGCTGGCGAGCGCCAGCTTTACCTCGCGCAGGCCCGTCGCATCCATCAGCTCGATCGACTGTTCCGCCAGCACCGGGGCGAAGGCCGAGGCGTCACGCCGCCAGAACCGGACATTGTGCCCGGCGGCGGCCAGATCCGCCGCCGCCGCGTAGCCGCCATTGCTGCCGCCAATTACCGCGATCTCCACGTGCCGCTGTCCTCCTTAGTCGCTAAAGTTCATGCAGCCGGGCACGCAGCTCGTGCTTTTGCACCTTGCCGATCGAGTTGCGCGGCAGGCGATCGGCGAACACCACCCGGCGGGGGTGCTTGAACCGGGCAAGCCGGCCCTGGAAGGCGGCGAGGATCGCCTCGGCATCGGCGGCGGCGCTGGGCGTCATCACGACGATGGCCACAGGAACCTCGCTCCAGCGCGCGTCCGGAGCGCCGATGACGGCGCTCTCGGCGATGCCGGGCAGCTCGGCCAGAACCGCCTCCAGCTCTGCCGGATAGATGTTCTCGCCGCCCGAGATGATCACGTCCTTCTTGCGATCGTCGATCCAGATGAAGCCGGCCGCGTCGCGATGGCCGACATCGCCGGTATGGAACCAGCCGTCGCGCAGCGCCTCGGCGGTGGCACCGGGGTCCTGCCAATAGCCGGTCATGACGTTGCGGCCGCGCACCAGAAGCTCGCCGGATCGCCCATCGGCCACGTCGGCACCGGTGTCGTCGATGATGCGTATCTCGCAATGCGGCGCCGGCTTGCCGGTGGACCCAATCCTTGCCTGCGCATCCTCCGGCCGCAGGAAGATCGCGATCGGCGCGGTCTCGGTCGAGCCGTAGACGGGGATGACCGGCACGCCGCGCGCGTGAATGGCTTCGATCAGCGGCCGCGGCACGATCGACGAACCGGTGGCGATCAGGCGCAGCGACGAGAAATCCGTGGTGGCCCAACGCGGTTCGACCAAGAGGGTGGTGATCTGTGCCGGCACCAGAACGGCCAGCGTCGGGCGCTCCGCCTCGATCGCGGCGAGGCAGGCGGCCGGTTCGAACCGTCGGTGCAGGATGACCGTGGCGCCGGCATGCAGCGCCGGCAAGGTCTGGATGTTGAGGCCGCCGACATGAAACATCGGCAGGGTGGTCAGCACCCGATCGCGGCTGGTGAGGTCGTGCATCGCAGTGCTGTTGATGGCGTTCCACAGCATCGCGTCCTGGCTCAGCACCGCCCCTTTGGGCCGGCCGGTGGTACCGGAGGTATAGACGATCAGCAGCGGTGCCGCGTAGTCCGAGCCGGTATTGGCGTCATCCCAGCCGGCCTCTCGCTCCAACTCGGCGAGGGCGGGAAAACCGGGGACGCCGCCATCGATGCAAACCGGCCGGCACGCCGGTAGACCGGGCAGCACGCTCGTCACCGTTTCGGCGAAGGCGGCGTCGAACAGCCATGCCTTGGCGCCGGCATTGGCCACGATGAAAGCATGTTCCGGGGCGGCCAGGCGCCAATTCAGCGGCACCAGCATGGCGCCCAGCCGCGCGCAGGCGAAGATCAGCAGGATCAGCTCGGGGCTGTTATAGCCGAGATGCGCCACCCGATCGCCACACTCGACGCCCAGCCGGTGCTTCAGGGTCGCGGCGAGATCGCGGCTGCGCTCGAACATCTCGGCATAGCTGATGTCGCGGGTCTCGAAACGCAGGGCTGGGCGTTCCGGAGCTTGCTCGGCCCAACGTTCCAGCCAGTGCGACAGGTTCATCCTCGCCGGCCTATTCGTCCGTTTCGCCACGCTCGTAGAGCGTCTCGCGGCCCAGCCGGTCGAGGCAGAGTTCGGCGGTCCAGGGCAGCATCAGCGAGCCGCACCGGCTGTCACGGTAGAGCCGTTCGAGCGGCAGGGAACGCAGCATGGCCTGGCCACCGCAGGTCCGGATGGCCAGCCGGGCGATCTCGTTGGCGTTCTCCATCGCGGTGTATTGGGCGGTGTACGCGCGCAGCACCTGTTCCTTGGACGGGTTCGGCCCGGCCTCGGTGATCGCCTGGAACCACAACCCCTTGGTCTGCTCCAGCATGATGCGCATCTGCGCCACGGCGATCTGCTTGGTCGGGTACATCCGCCGCTTGACCGGCGGCGTGCCCGGTACCTCGCCGCGCAAGTAGCGGATTGTGAAGTCGTAGGCCGCCTGGGCGATGCCGATATAGGCGGGCGTCAAGGTCAGAAACATGTGCGGCCAGCGCGTCGCCGCCTGGGCATAGATGCCGCGCGGCATCAGCGCCGCGTCGTCGTCCACGAAGACATCGACGAAGGTCAGCGTGCGCGAGACCGTGCCGCGCATGCCCAGCGGATCCCATTCACCGCTGACACTGACACCCGGCGCATCCGCCGGCACCGCCAGATACAGCGTGTCGCGGCGTCCGGCGTCCGGCCGATCCTCGGTACACAGGATGCCGTAATAGTTGGCGTGGCCCGACAGCGAAGCGAAGATCTTCTTGCCGGTGACCAGCCAGCCGCCAGGCACCTGCTTCGCCTTGGTGCCGAAGGCGGCGACGCCGGCCGCGGCGGCGCCGCCTTCGGAAAACGGCTGCGAATAGATCGCCCCGTGCTCCAGGATGCGGCGGTAATGGATGCCGCGCCGAGCCTGATGCACCTCCCGGGTCGCCGCGTCCATCTCCAGGCCATCGGTCAGCGAGCCGCTCCACAGGCAGGAGCAGACATGCATGTTCCAGGTCAGCGCGGTCGAGCCGCAATACCGGCCGATCTCGGCGGCGACGATGGCATAGGTCTGAAAATCGGCGCCGATCCCGCCATATTCCGTCGGGATGCACACGCCCAGCAGCCCGGCCTCGAACAGATCGGTGTAGTTCTCCGTCGGAAACGCCGCGCGCCGATCGTAATCCGCCGCGCGCGGGGCGAGTTTGGTGGCGCCGATATGCCGGGCCAGCGCCGTCAGCTCGGCTTGCCGATCGGTCAGCCGAAACGCCGATTGGTCGAAGATCGGCGTATCCTCCAGCGTCGTCGATGCGCTGCCGTGCATAGGTTTCTCCATCGTAATGTCAGGCATCAGGCGAGGTTGCCGATGAATTCGCCGAGCACGGCCGTGAAGGTGTGCTGCCGTTCCAGATTGGCGAGGTGACCGGCGCCGGGGATCATGGTGAACCGGGCACCGGGGATCTTGCCCGCCATGCGCTCCATCATCGGCGCCGGCGCATTGGTGTCGCTTTCCCCGGCGATCAGCAGCGTCGGTACCGCGATGCCGGGCAGCGCGTCGCGTCGGTCGAAGGTGACCAGGCAGCGCATCGCCTGGCGATAGGCGTCGGCCGGCACCGCCGACATGCAGCGCCGTGCCAGCTCGATGCCCGCCGGATCGGCATCCTCGCCGATCAACTCGGCGACGATGCCGGACGCCAGATCGGCCATCGACATGCCGTTATCCAGCGGCTCCAGCCGCTTGGCGACGAAGGCGCGCTGAAAGGCGCCGTCACCGCGGCCGAAGGCGGGGCTGGTCGCCGACAGCACCAGCGAGCGCAGGCGGTGCGGCCAGGTCGCCGCGAATTCCTGCGCCACCATGCCGCCGATCGAATGGCCGACCAGATGGACCCGATCGAGCCCCAGATCGTCGAGCAGACCGAGCAGCGTCTCGGCCAAGGCGGGGAAGGTCATCGCGTCGAGGGCCGGGGAGCCATGATAGCCCGGCATGTTCCAGGCGATCGTCCGATACCGGGGCGACAAGGCGTCGAGCTGTGGCGCCCAGCTATCGGCGCCGCCGCCGATGCCGTGCAGAAACACGATGGGCTCGCCGGATCCGCGCAGATCGGCCGAGACGCGGGTCTTCATGCGAGGTCTCCGATTTTCATGCGAGGTCTCCGACCAGGATACCGTCGCGGATGATCACGGTGTCGTCCAACGTCAGGGTGCAGCCGCGCACCGGCAGGTCGAAATGCCCCTGGGTATAGCGTTGGGCGAATTCGTTGGCGCCGGTCGAATAGAGGAAATTGCCGGCATAGGCGCGCAGTTCCGTTCCGTTGGTATCGCGGCGGTCATAGAGCGTCAGCGCCTCGTAGCGGGCGGCCGGGTTCATGCCCCAGCCGACATGCGAGGTGGCGAAGGCCTCGCGATCGCCGAACGCTTCGAAATACCGCCGCGTCAGCTCCGCATCCGCGCCGCTGCCGTCGATCGCCGTCACGTAATCCTGTTCGATGCGCAGCGCCACGGGCGAGGTGAGGTAGCGCTTGAAGGTGAGGTTGATGTCGCCGGCATCGAGTACCAGGGTGCCGTTCACCGTGTCGCGTGCCGGGAAGCTGACGACGATCCCGCCCGGCCAATGGGCGACGGCACCGGGCCGGTCGCAATAGCCCCAGACGCCGACGGTGCTGGCCCCGGCCATCGAGACGGTGAGATCGGTGCCGGCATTCGATGTGACGCGCAGGGTCGTGGCGGCGCGCGCCATTTTGATGCCGGCCTTGACCTTGGGTGTGAGGTCAGGATCCGGGACCAGCCGCTCCAGCGCGTCCGGATGTTCGTTGCTGATCATCAGCAGCCGCGCGCCGTTGCCGAGGATCTCCGGCAGTTCACGGGCATGCAGCAGGCCTTCGACGGTGAGGTCGACGACCATGCCGCTGGCCTTCAACGCCGCCACCGCGGCCGACTGGCCGGTCAGGGCTTCGGACGCCCCGGTCGACCGGATCGGCACGATGGCGTGTTGCGGTGGGGTCGGCACCACCACATGGAACGGCCGCGCGCCGATGCGCAGCAAGGCCAGCTCGGCCAAATGGACGTTGAGCGGCCGCGACTGCGTCTCCGACAGGATTGCGACCTGTTCGCCGGGCGCCACCTTGCACAGGCCGAAGACCGCCGCGAAGCTGTCGATCCACTTGCCTTCGATCCGATCCACCAGCATCGCCAAGCATCTCCGAAAGGCGCTCCGGCCGCGACCCCGAGTCGCACGCCACGCTTGAACCCTAAATCAATCCGTATTATATGAAAAGTCATATTTATGGCGTGGTTCTGAAACATGTGGATTCAGGGCGAGGAGTGGCGAAAATGAGGGCGGGCAATGCTCAGCGGCAGGCGAAAGAACCGGCCGACGCCGAAGCGCCGGCACCGTTCTTCGCCGGATACTTGCCCTATCTGCTCGCCCGGGCGAGCTTTCTGGTCAGCCGGGAGTTCCACGAACAACTGGCGCCCTGCGGCATCGATGTGCCGACATGGCGCGTGCTGGCGATCCTGTCGGACGGCGCCGGCATGACGATCGGCGACCTCGCGGCGATCGCGCTGCTGAAGCAGCCGACCTTGACCAAGGTCGTCGACCGCATGGAGGCGGCCGGCCTGGTCCGCCGCGGCGGCGGCGCCGAGGATCGCCGCAAGGTGCTGGTGACCATCGCGCCGGCCGGGCGCGACCTCGTGACCACCCTATTGCCGCGAGCGCTCGCGCACGAGGCGGTGGTGCTCGGCGATTACACGGCGGATGAGAAGCGGCTGTTGAAACGCGTGCTGACGACGCTCATCGAGCGGACGGGGGTCGAGCGAGCGGGGCGGTGATCGCGAGAACAGGCGGGCGCGTGCCACCGACATTGATCGAACGGGCTTGGCGTTGATACTCTGCCGCCTCCGATTCGATTGTCAGGGGTGGCGGGATACCGATGGACCTTTTTCGACGGGCACTGCTTCGCGCGTGCCAGATCGCCGTCGCCGCGACGTTCGTGCTGGCGATGCTCATTCCGCCGGGCGCCGCCGCTCCGGTACAGTTCTCGCCAATGGCGTCCTACCCGAACTTCGTCGAAGCCGATTTCCTCGTGAAGGATTTCTTGCTGGCCAATGGGGAGCATCTGGCCGACGCGAAGTTCCATTACACGATGTTCGGCACGCCGCGGCGGGACGCGTCGGGCGCCATCACCAACGCGGTGCTGCTGCTGCATGGCACCACCGGGACCGGGCGGAATTTCCTGGCGCCCTCCCTGGCGGATTTCCTGTTCGGTCCGGATCAGCCGCTCGACGCCACGCGGTTCGTGCTGATCCTGCCGGACGGCCTCGGCCATGGCGCGTCGAGCAAGCCCAGCGACGGGTTGAAGGGCCGGTTCCCGCATTACGGCTATGGCGACGAGGTCGAAGGCCAATACCGGCTGCTCACGGAGGGGCTGGGGATCCGGCATCTCAAGCTGGTGCTCGGCACCTCCATGGGCGGCATGCAGACGTGGATCTGGGGCGAGCGGCATCCACAGATGATGGACGCGTTGATGCCGATCGCCTCGCAGCCCGTGGCGATCGCCGGCCGCAACATGCTGTGGCGTCGCCTGATCATCGACGCGATCCGAACCGATCCGGATTGGCATGGCGGCAATTATCGCCGGCAACCCACCCATTTCATCCATTTCCTGCCGATCTTCAACATCATGGTCGGTAACGCCCCCGATCTGCAGACGGCGGCCTCGACCCGTGCCGCGGCCGATGCGTTCTATGACCGGCTGGTCGGGCAATATGCCCTGACGACGGATGCCAACGACTATCTCTACTGGTTCGAATCCTCGGCCGATTACGATCCGTCGCGGGATCTCGAAAAGATCACGGCGAAGCTGGTCGCGGTGAACTTCGCCGATGACCTGTTGAACCCGGCCGAATTGGGCGTCATGGAGGCGGCGATGCGACGCTTGCCGAACGCCCGCTATGTTCTGGTGCCCGCATCCCCGGCAACCCACGGCCACCAGACCCTGCAATCCGCCGTGGTTTGGCGCGACGAACTGGTCGAGCTGTTGAAGTAGCTACTGCACCAAGGGACAACCACCCTCTTTCAGCGGCCGGAAGGCCTTGTCGCCGGGCACCGTCGCCACCAGGGTGAACAGGTCCCATTCGTTCTTGGACTCTTCGGGCTTCTTCACCCGCATCAGATACATGTCATGAACCATGCGGCCGTCTTCCCGAAGATGGCCGTTGGTCGTGAACATGTCGTTGACCGGCGTCGCGCGCATTTTCGCCACGACGGCCTTGGCCTCGGCGGTGCCGGTCGCCTGGACCGCCTTCAGATAGTTCGTGACCACCGAATAGACGCCCGCCTGGATCGCCGACGGCATCGCCTTTTGCCGGGCGAGAAAGCGGTTGGCGAAGGCGCGGGTCTGATCGTTCAGATCCCAATACCAGGCGCTCGCCAGCATGAGGCCCTCGGCGGTCTTCAGGCCGATCGCCTTGATCTCGTTGGCATCGGTCAGCAGGGCCGCCACTTGCTGGCCACCGGCGATCAAGCCGAACTCGGCGGCCTGTTTGATCGCCGTCGCGGTGTCGCCGCCGGCATTGGCAAGTGCTACCACCTGGGCCTTGGACGCCTGCGCCTGCAGCAGGAAGGACGAGAAGTCCGGCGTGTTCAGCGGGTGGCGTACACCGCCGACCACGGTGCCACCCAGGCGTTTCACCGAGGCGGTGGCATCGCGTTCGAAGGCGTGGCCGAAGGCGTAGTCGGCGGTCACGAAGAACCAGCTCTTGCCGCCCCGCGACACGATCCCGTCGGCGGCGACGCTGGCCTGGCCATAGGTGTCGTAGGTCCATTGGATGCCGGTCGGCGAGCAGGCGGGTCCGGTAAGCTCCGAACTGCCGGTACCGGACATCAGCAGGACCCGGTTACGCTCCCTGGCCAATTGCTGCACGGCGAGGGCGATCGGGGAGGTCGGCAGGTCGACGATCGCCGCGACCTGGTCTTGATCGAGCCACTGCCGCGCGATGGCCGCCCCCACATCGGTCTTGTTCTGATGATTGGCCGACAGCACCTGGATCGGCTTGCCCAGCACCTTGCCGCCGAAATCCTCCACCGCCATGCGGGCCGCGAGCAGCGAGCCCGGCCCGGTATCCATCGAATAGACGCTCGACATGTCGGTCAGCACGCCGATCTTCAGCCCATCGGGCGAAACCTGCGCCATGGCGGCGGGTGTAAGCGCAAGCGTGCCGATGCCCCCCAACAGGAGCACCCCCCATAGGAGCGTGTTTTTCATTGTTTCCTCCCCTGTGCCGACCTTATGGCGCGGCGTTTCTTGTAACGGACAGCATAGGTGGTGGGCGGCACCGCGCAAGGCGGGCGGTTTATCGCGAGGGGGCTTTTCAACCGGGCACGCATGCTGCATTCATCGCAATTGGACATCGCAATTGGGCATCGGGGCCGGGGTAAACCGGAGGTAGAATGAACCTTATGGAAGCGACCGGCCGCGATGCGGCCTCAGAAGTGGTGCTCTCGGTTACCGGGTTGACCAAGCGGTTCGGCGGGGTGCAGGCGGTCGGCGATGTCGATTTCGACGTGCCTGCCGGGCAGCTCCTGGCGCTGATCGGCCCGAACGGCGCCGGCAAGACGACATGCTTCAACATGTTGAATGGCCAGTTGCGCCCCGATGCCGGCCGCATCCGGTTGAGCGGCCGCGACATCACGGGCCTCGCCCCTCGGGCGGTATGGCGGCTGGGCGTCAGCCGGACCTTCCAGATCACGCAGACCTTCGTGTCGATGACGGTGCAGCAGAATGTGCAGATGGCGCTGTTGTCACATCGCAAGCGGCTGTTCGCCATCGGGCGCCATGCCGGCGATCTCTATCTCGACGAGGCCTTGGCGCTGTTGCGGCGCGTCGGCATGCACGAGCACGCGACGCGCTCCTGCGCGGTGCTGGCCTATGGCGATTTGAAGCGGGTCGAGCTGGCGATGGCGCTCGCCAACAATCCGACGCTGCTGCTGATGGACGAGCCGACGGCCGGCATGGCACCGAAGGAGCGGCTGGCGTTGATGGCGCTGACCGCGGAAATCGTGCGGGAGCGGTCGATGTCCGTGCTGTTCACCGAACATGACATGGATATCGTCTTCGCCCATGCCGACAGCATCATCGTGCTGGATCGCGGCCGGATCATCGCACGCGGTACGCCGGCCGAGGTGCGCGACCATCCCGAAGTCCGCCGGGTCTATCTCGGGTCCGGCAGCATGTATGGACACGCTTGATGCTTGCCAGCCTCAAAACCCTGCCCGACACCGAGCCGGATACCGTGCTGTCCGTCACCGGGCTCAACGCCTTCTACGGTCTGGCGCATATCCTGTTCGATGTGTCGCTGGAACTCGGCCACGGCCAGGTTCTGGCCTTGCTCGGCCGGAATGGCGCCGGCAAATCGACGACCTTCAAGTCGATCATGGGCGTCGCCGGACGCTCGACCGGCACGATCCTGTTCGGCGACCGGCGCATCGATGGGCTGTCGCCCAGCCAGCGCAACCGGCTGGGGCTCGGCTACGTGCCCGAAGACCGCCGCATCTTCGCCGACCTCACCACCCTGGAGAATCTCGAAGTCGGCCGCCAGGTGGCGCGGCCGGGGGTGCCTGTTTGGACGCCGGAACGGCTCTTCGCGCTGTTTCCCAACCTCGGCGAGCTGCGCCACCGGGCGGGCGGCAGGATGAGTGGCGGCGAACAGCAGATGCTGACCATCGCGCGCACGCTGATGGGCAATCCCTCGGTCATCCTGCTGGATGAACCCTCCGAAGGTCTGTCGCCCAAGATCGTCGAGCAGATGGCCCAAGCGATCCTGCACTTGAAGGCGGAGGGGCTGTCGGTCGTGCTGTCCGAACAGAACCTGCATTTCGCCACGCTGGTCGCCGATCGGGCGACCATCATCGAAAGCGGCCGCATCCGCTATGCCGGCGACATGGCGGAGCTGCGCGCCGATGCCGAGCTGCAACGCGAGTTCCTGAGCGCGTAAACGCCATCTAACGGACTGTCACATGTGGTTGGGCAGGAAGGTCGACAGGATCGGGAACGCGATCAGGATCGCCAGCCGGATGAGGTCGGTGATGACGAAGGGGATCACCCCCAGGAATATCGTGGACATGCTTACGTCGCGCACCACGCTCTTGATCACGAACACGTTCATGCCGACCGGCGGATGGATCAACCCCAGCTCCACCGTCATGACGATGATGACCCCGAACCATACGGGATCGAAGCCCAGGGTGGTGATGACCGGGAAGATGATCGGGATGGTCAGGATCACCATCGCCATGGCATCCATCACGCAGCCCAGCGCCAGGTACATCAGCATGATCAGCAGCAGCACGCCGTAGCGGCCGAGGCCGAGGCCGGTCAGGAACGTGGTCACATGCTGCGGCGTCTGCGTGACGGTCAGGAAATAGCCGAACAACAGGGCGCCGATCAGGATGCTGAAGATCGACGCGGATGTCCGCAGCGCGCGCATCAGGCAGTCCATGAGCTGCGACGCGTTCAGCCGCCGGCGCGCCACCGCGATGATGAAGGCGCCGCCAGCACCCATGGCGGCGGCTTCGGTCGGGGTGAAGACGCCGCCGTACATGCCGCCGATCACGAACAGGAACAGCAGAGTGATCGCCCATACGCCGCGCACCGCCTGCCAGCGTTCCGCCCAGCTGTGGCGGGCGCCCTTCGGCAGGTAATTCGGCCGTGCCAGGCCGATCAGGGTGATGGTCGCCATATACATCGCGATGGCCAGAATGCCCGGCACGACACCGGCCATGTACAACTTGCCGACGTCCTGCTGGGTGATCAGGCTATAGACGGCGAGCACCAGGGATGGCGGCAGGATCGCGCCCAACGTGCCGCCCGCCGCGATCACGCCGGTGGCGAAGCTTTGCGGATAGTGGTAGCGCCGCATCTCCGGATAGGCGACGGCGGAGAAGGTGGCGGCGGTCGCGACCGAGGAGCCGGACACCGCGGCGAAACCGGCGCAAGCGGCGATGGTCGCCATGCCGAGGCCGCCGCGGTATTTGCCGAGGAATGAATTGGCGGCGCGGAACAGCTCCGTGCTCATGCCCGACACGGTGGCGATGGCACCCATCAGCAGGAACATCGGGATGACCGCGAACCCGGCATCCGTCGCGGTGCGGATCGGGGATTGCGCCAGCAAGCGAAGGGCGGGACCGAAGCCGCTCATGACGCCGAAGCCGACCACGCCCACGGCCCCCATCGCGAGGCCGATCGGCATGCGCAGAAGCATGAGGGTGAACAGGGCGATGAAGCCCAGCGCCGCGATCAAACCGGGATCCACCTGAATGTCCTCAGTGGCTGAGGGTGATCGGGGTGGCGTCCGTGTTCGACCCTGTGCTCGCCGCCGCCGGCAGGGGCCGCGTGAGCTGCCTGACCAGGCGCAGGATCAGCAGCGGCACGGAAATCGCCAGCCCAACCCAGGCCAGGGCATAGAACGGCCAGATCGGCAGGCTGAGATCATAGGTCGTCTCGCCGCTGGCATGGGCCCCGACGACTTTCGTCGCCATGGTCCAGGCGAAGACCGTCATGCAGCCGAGGGTGAACACCGTCGACAGCGCGTCCAACACCCGCCGGCCGAAGGGGGGCATGACGCCCCAGACGAGGTCCACGGTGATGTGCTCGCCGCGAAACCCGGTGACGGCGATGCCCCAGAAGATGAGGATGCCGAGAGCGTTTCGGCTTAAGTCATAGCTGTCCGGAATGCTGATGCTGAAGCCATAGCGCAGGACCACGGTGACGAAGGTGAGTGCCGTGACGATGGCGAGGAAGCTGCCTGCCACCCGCTCCGCGCCACCGATGAACAGGTCGGCCCAACCGGAACCGCGCATGCTCAGCGCCTCGCCGAAGACTGTTCCGCCGCATGCTGCGCCGTCAGGGCGGCCACGAACTCCGTCGCGATCGCGTCCGGGTCACCGCCCGTCCTGCGCACACCGGCCACCCAGTTGTCGCGCAGCGGTGCCGCGGCCACCCGCCATTGGTCGAGCTGCGCCGCGGTGAGGTCGACCACCTCATGCCCCGGCTCGGCACGGATCTTGTCCCGCCCGGCGGCCTCGAAATCCACCCAGGGGCTGGCGAAGCGCACGGCCCATTCGGTGTTGCAATGATTGTCGATCACCACGCGCTGGGCCGGGGACATCGCCTCGTACTTGTCCTTGTTCAGCACCCAGACGAAGGTCGAGGCATAGAACTGCGCGTTGATGGCGTAGCGGATCGCCTTGTCGATACCGAACAAGACCGTGGAGCCCCACGGGAAGAAGATGCCATCGGCGACACCGCGCTCCAGCAGGTCGCGCGATTGCGGCGCGGACGCCTGAACGTTGTTGCCGCCGAGCACGGTAACGAAGCCGCCGATCGACGCGTTCGCCGGCCGTATCTTCAACCCCTTGATATCGGTCGGGACGGTCACCCGGGTCTTCGAGAAGAGCGTGCCCGGATCCTGGATGAAGGCGAAGCAATAATGCACGTCCTTCATCTCGCGCGCCGCGTATTTCCGGTACCAGGAATCCACGGCCGCCGTGCCGGCCTTGCCGTCGCTGTAGTTGAACGGCAGGTCGCTCAGCGAGATCACGGGGAAGCGTCCGGGTTGGTAGCCGGGGCTCACATAGGCGGCATCGGCGATCCCATCGCGCGCCATGTCGTAATGGTCGAACGCCTTGCCGAGTTGCTCCGCGGGAAAGATCGTCGCGGATATCGAGCCGCCGGACTGCGCCTTGATGTCGGCTGCCCAATCCTCGATCGCCGTCTGCAGCGGATGCGACGGGGGCACCCAATGAGACAGCTTCAATTGCACCGGCGCATCCGCGGCCCGTCCGGAAGCGGCCCCTGCGATCATGACCAGGGCGACCATGGCCAGGGCCATGAACGACACACCGACACACCGCCCAACACACCGCCGCGCCGTGCCCTGGCTTGCCAACATAGCGTCCCCACCCTGTTTATTTTTTGTTTTCACCCGGCGCCTTGGTGGCGCCGTGGCGTCTCATCAAAAAAGAAGCCAGCTTAGTTTAGGCCGCCATGGTCCTGGCGGCTGCACGCGCCTCGATCCGAGGAAGCTCGATGACCAATACCTCCAAGCCCGCGCCGGCGCTCAACGCCGCTGTCTCACCCGCTTCCAGGTGAAGGCTGGCATGTGCCTCCACCGGCTCATCGCCGATGCGTCCCTCCCCGGATATCACGAACAGGATACACGCGCCCGATACGGCGTGGGAGGCGCCCGCCGCGAGCGTGAGAACCGATACCGTCGTGCCGCCGTGGAACCGGCCGAAGGGCTTCGTCCGTAGGCCGGCCGCGGTATCCTGCCAGGCCACGGTATCGTCTCGCGCTAGGACGGGCGCCGGATAGAGCGGCTTCGGATACACCAAGGGCCGGTCATTGAGATTCTCCCAGGCGGCCTCATACGCATCCTGCCGCTTACGGCCCTCGCCCGTCGATCGGTGGAACACCCCCGCCCGGAACTCGCCGACCTTGCTAAGTTCGGCGACGCTTCGTTGCAGGTCGTCCTCACTCATATAGCCGCTGCCGCTCGGGCCGCCGAATTGGAGGACGAGCACGAGTGCCGCCCCTTCGGCGGATTGGGGACCATAGAAGGCACCCTCCGGGAAATAGCCGATGGTGCCGGGCACCATATCGCCGTCGCGCCCGAACGAGCATGTGCCTTCGAGCTGAAAGCGGATCTGTTCGAAGTTGTGGTGATGCCGCGGCGAGTCGAAATTGTCGTAGGTGCGCGACAGCATCAGACCGAAGTTTCCTGGCGTGCCGGAGATGCCCTCGACGAGCCGCTTGTAGTGGAACGTTCCGCCGCGTGGGTTATTGCGTTCCGTGAACGCCATGCGACCACCATGGACGATGTTCATTCCACTCCCTCCTTCGCGCGGATTTTTCATTCTATTGAGCAGCGAGAGGCATATTGTATGAAATATAATACGACTATCTCGGCCGGCGCGGTCAAGAGGTTGTGGACCGGCGACGTCCTTCGATCCGCGCATATCCTCGCGGATGGATGAGTGACCATCACTCTTCGTCGGGCAGGGCCACCACCCGATCGGCCGGGATCAGCACGGTCACGCGGGTGCCTTCGCCGGGTGTGCTGGTGACGGTCAAGGTGCCGCCATGCAATTCGACCAGGGTCTTCGACAGCGGCAGGCCGAGGCCGGTTCCTTCGAACCGCCGCGCGAGCGACCCGTCAACCTGGCCGAACGGTTCCAGTGCGCGGGGGATGTCGGCTTCGGCGATGCCGATGCCGGTATCGCTGACCACGATCTCGATCCCACCGCTGGCGACGAGGTTACCGGCGATCGTGACCGTACCCTGGCGCGGGGTGAATTTCACCGCGTTGGACAGGAGGTTGATCAGCACTTGCTTCATCCGCACGACATCGACGCGGATCGGCGGTAGATCGGCACCGAGCTCGACCGTGATCGTGAGTTCCTGCCGCGCCGCGCGTTCGTTGATGACGGACAGGCAGGGCCGGATCAATCGCCTCAGGTCGATCAGGCTGTCGGTGATCTCGACCTCGCCGGCCTCAACCTTGGCCATGTCGAGGATGGTATTGATGATCGCCAGCAGATGTTCACCGCTGCTTTGGATATCGGCGGCGTATTCCCGATAACAATCGGCCCCCAGCGGGCCGAATACCTCGGTCTTCATGATCTCCGCGAAGCCGATGACGGCGTTCAGCGGCGTGCGCAGCTCGTGGCTCATATTGGCCAGGAAATCGGTCTTGACCCGGCTGGCCGCCTCGGCGGCTTCCTTGGCGGTGCGCAGTTCCGCCTCGCGTTCCTTGTCGCGGGTGATGTCGATATGGGTGCCGACGACACGGGTCGGCGCCCCCGATGCATCCCGCGTCACCGCTTTGCCGCGCGCCCGGATCCAGATCCACCGGCCGTCCTTGTGACGCATCCGGAACTCGGCTTCGTGGGCTTCCGTCAACCCGTCGAAATGCCGACTGAGTTTCTCGGCCACACCCACCGCGTCTTCCGGATGACGCAAAGCCTTCAATGTACTGAGGTGGGGGAGGAGTTCGCCCGGCTGGTACCCCAACATGGACAGGTAGCGCGGGCTGAAATAAATCTCGCCGGTCTGCACCTTCCAGTCCCAAAGTCCGTCATTGGCGCCGTCGAGCGCATAGGCGAGGCGATCATGGGCCTCCCGCGCCGCCGCCTCGGCCACCTCGGCACCCGCCTCGCGCGCCGCAAGCGCCCGGTTGGCTGCCTCGAGCTTCTCCTCGCGGCGTTTGGTCGCCGTTATGTCACGGAAAATCCAGATCCGCCCGGCCTCCTTTTCGGTACGGGGCGACGGTGGTATCAGGCCGCGCGAATAGCGTTCCAAGATGCGGCCGTCGCGGAGCCTCACCTCCTCCAGGGCGGCGGCTTCGGGGTTGCTGTAGAGTTCGGCGATCTGTGCCATATAGGCTTGCGGATCGGCCAAATGCGGGATCACCACGTCCAGCAAGGGTTCCGCTGGAAGGCCGATGGCGATCGCCCCGGCCGGGATCTGCCAAAGGTCGACATAAGCTTGATTGAACGACAGAATGCGCCGGTCGCTGTCGACGACGATTGTCGCATCCGGCCAAGCATCTTGCACCGCGATGAGCAGATCCGAGAAACCGTGCGCGATGCTGTCATCGGGGTCGTCGACGGCTTGGGCCGGTCGGTCGGTGGAAGAGCGCATGCCTAGTCAACCACCTCCCTAATAAAAGTACTCCGCTGACTGACCTTATAGCAGATTCGTGAGTTTTTGGTTGACGAGGCTAGGTCGGGGAGCTGACCAGTGCCCTAGACTTAGGCGCCCTACGCCTCGGTATACGCCCTACGCCTCGGTATACTGTGCGATGAACGCGCCCAGCCGGTCCATCGCCGTATGCAGCAGCTCCGGGCTTTTGGCATAGCACAGCCGGACATGCGTCTCGGCGCCGCCGCTGAATGCGGTGCCGGGGGCGAGGCCGACCCGTGCCTCGATGACGGCGCGCTTGCAGAACTGCAAGACATCCCTGACCCCGTCGATGTCGATCATGAAGTAGAACGACCCGTTATTCGGTACCACGCGGACCCGCGGCATGGCCCGCAGCCGGCTCAACGCCACCTCGCGACCCTCGCGACAGCGCGCGACGAAACGCTCGACGAACGGCTCGCCGTCGCGCAGGGCGGCGATGGCACCGGCCTGCAGAAACGCCTGTCCGCCGCTGGTGTTGAACTGGATCAACTTTTCGAAGGCGTCGAGAGCGGCCGGCGGATAGATCAGCCAGCCCATCCGCCAGCCGGTCATCGCCCAGCTTTTGGAGAAGCTGTGAACGACGAAGACCGGATCGTCCGGTTCGGCGATTTCCAGGATCGACAGGGCTACCGGTCGATCATAGACGATCCGGTGATAGACCTCGTCGACGATCAGGGCGATGCCGCGCGCGCGGGCGAAGGCGAGCAACCGCAGCGCCTGGTCCCGCTCGATCATCCAGCCCGTCGGATTGCCCGGTGAGGCATAATAGATCGCCCGCGTCCGCGCATCGCAGCGCGCGAACACCGCCTCGATGTCGAGCTGCCAGCCCGCGTCGCCGCTTTTCAAGGCGACGGTGCGGATCTCGCCGCCGGCCACGGTCACCGCGCGCAGGATGTTCGGCCAGGACGGGGTGATGGCGACCACGTTGTCGCCTGGATCGATGATCGCCTGGGCGACCAGCACGACACCGTTCATCCCCGACGACGTCACCGCGACCCGTTCATCGGGCAGGGTGATGCCGTAATGCCGTCGATGGTAGTCGATGATCTCGGCGCGCAGCGAGGGGATGCCCCGATTATGCGAATAAAAGGTTTGGCCGGCCGTCAAGGCGCCCGCCGCCGCCCGGCAGATGAAGTCCGGTGTCGGCAAGTCGCTTTCGCCCGCCCACAGGCCGATGACGTCCGGCACCGTCTGGCCCAGGCGCCAGACATCGATGATCGGCGAGTCTTCCAGATCCTCGATCTGGGCGCGGATGAGGGCCATCAGGCCGTCCGGTGCGAGCCGGGCGTTTTGGCCGCGGCCGTCTTGTGTGCTGCCTTGGCTGGTGCCGCCGTACCCGGGATCGCCTTGTTGGGCGTGGCGGGCCGATCGCCCGGCTTGTCCGGCTGACGCAGCCGCTTTTCGCCGAGGAACAGCAGGATGGGTGCTGCGATGAAGATCGACGAGGTGGTGCCGACGAAGATGCCGAACACCATGGTGACGGCGAAGCTCTGCACCGAGCCGCGGCCGATGATCGCCAGCGGCAGGATCGACAGCAGCACGGTAAGCGAGGTGGCGACGGTACGGCTCAAGGTCTGATTGATGCTGAGATCGATCACCTCGCGCAGCGGCAAAGCGCGGTACTTGCGCAAGTTCTCGCGGATCCGGTCATAGACCACCACCTTATCCGTGACCGAGAAGCCGATCAGGATGATGAAGGCGGCGACCGAGTTCAGATCGAACGGCATCTGGGTCACGACGTAGAAGCCGATCGTCTTGGTCGCATCCAGGAGCAGTGTCGCGACGATGCCGACGCCGAACTGCCAGTCGAAGCGGAACCAGATATAGGCAAGGATGGCGAGCAGCGCCGCCCCTGCGGCCAGCAGGCTGTCCCGGAACAATTCGCCGCTGACCTTGGCGCCGACCGCGTCGAGCTGGCGCAGCTCGCTGCCCGGGAAGCGCTGGTTCAACATGTCGAGAATGGCCTTGCGGGCGTTCTCGCCCTCCGCCTGGCGATCCAGCTTGATCAGCACGTCGTTGGCAGCTCCGAATTGCTGGATGCTGACCTCGCCATAGCCCAACTGGTCGAACGCCGATCGCAGGGCGCTGGTGTCCGCCGGCCCGGCGAGCCGCACCTCGGCCAGGACGCCGCCGCGGAAATCGATCGTGTAGTTCAGCCCCGGATGGAAGAACAGGATGATCGAGGTGATGCTGAGGATCGCCGAAACGATGACGCCGGCGAAGCGGCCCCGCATGAACTTGATGCTGGTGTTGTCGGGAACGAGGCGCAAGGGACGCAAAAGCAACGGTCTCCGAAACAAGGCGACGGGCCCGGGCACGACGCGCGGCAGGCCCCAAGCTAAGAGGTGGAGCCGGATAAAACACCGGGACGCGACGCCTGAACAGCAAAAAAGCGCCGCCCCTGGTGGGACGGCGCCTATCGGTGGCTCCGCAAGCCCTGCTGGCCGGAGACCAAGAGCGCATGGTGCCTACGCCGCGGATTCACGTTGGCCGTGCAATCTCCGTTTCGGCCCAAGCGGCGAATTCTTCGAGCTGGGCCAGCAGATGGTCGGCCTCGGTGCTGGTCTTCACCCGCATCCCGTATTGGACCTCATCCTTTTCCGCCAGGATACGGCGCAGCCTGGTCTCCTGCGCTAGGGGAAGGCGGTTCCCAAGCGCATCTCTCAGTGTCTTCACCGCCGCGGCGTGATCCTGCTGGTTGGCTCGGCCTGCGTAGCGCGCGGTCAATGCGTCGGTGAAGGCTATGGCGGCGTTGACGATTTGCGACATGATCGGATTCCCCGCGTCGCCCTCTTCTGCCACCGTCGCTTCGGTACGGGCGGCCTTCAGATAGGCGCGGGCCAGGCGAAGCCGCCCCTCGCCGAACGAGGCGTCGACAGGTTTCGCGGCACCCCTCCTGGTCACGCCGCCGCTTCCCCGTCGCGCGCCCACCTAGCCATCTCGTCGGGGCGCGAGCCCAGCAGAACCATGGCGTCAGCGGCGACACCCGTCCACCAGGGATCGCGCTCGCGGGAAAGTCTCTCGACATCGTCGGGATCGAGGCCGATCACGGAGGGGACGAAGCCAAGCTTCTCACCGGGCACCAACAGCGCATCGCGGAGAGCGTCCACGATCCGGGCGAGCTCGGCCGGTTGGGCGACCACGGCGACGTCTAGGTCACTGTCCGGCCGATCCTCGCCGCGCGCGACGCTGCCGTAGACCCAGACGGCTAGAACACCCGGACCGCTTCCCGATGCGGCTGACCGAACGGCCTCGCGGATCGCCGTGAAGCGAGCCTCCTCGGCGTCAAACAGCGCATCGAGCGGGGCGAACAGCGGATGGTCGGTCCGAATGCGGTACAGGCGTGCGCGGCCGGTCCCGGCCGAGGCGACGATATGGATTCCTTCGAGGGTTGCGAGAGCCGCCCAGACGCTCGTCTTCCCGAGGCCGCTGCGGGCGACGAGGAGTGGCGCGGACAGTTGGCCACCATGCCGAGATAGTTCGCGGAGCAGCCGGACGTTTGCTTCGGCGCCGAGGATCGTCGTAAGCGGATAACGCTGGGTACTTTGCGCGGCCGAGCGGGCCATGGCCGACCTCCGGAGCCTCCTGACAGGTTCAGTCATAGGTAGGCGCCATTCGTTCGGCAAACAAGACTTATGTTCGGTTAACGGAACATAAAGCTGCTTAGCCGAACGAATGGGTAATCGCCGGGGCTGCCGCGCGATCGGTTCCCAAGCTAGGATCTTCGCAGATGGCAGTTGCCGCCAGTGCCGGTTACTTCGCCGGACCGACCTGGAAGAACGGTACCGGCGACGTGCCGCCGCCGAGGATCGTCTGTGCCGGCTGGCCGTTCCACTTCTTCATGGTATCGGCGGCCATCAGCTTGGCATAGGCGTCGGTGCCGCCCGCGGCCTCGACACGGAGCCGGATGGCAGTGGAATCCGCCTTCGCCTGAATCTCGGTCGCCTGACCCTCGGCGGTGGCGTTCAGCAACCGGCTCTGGCTTTGGCCGCGAGCCGCCTCGATCGCGGCATCGGCCTGTCCCTTGGCTTCCGCGGCGGCTTGCTGGGCCTCGATCTGCTTTTGCTTCAGAATCTGCTCGGCCTTATACGCGTTGGTCTTGGCCAGGGTATTCTCGTTGACCGCGTGCTCGTATTCCGGGCTGAAGCGGAAGCCGGTGATCTGCAAATCGACCAGCTCGATGCCGAACAGGCGGCGCAGATCGGCCGAGATGACGGTCTTCATCAGCCCGATGATGCGCTCCCGCTCGGTCGCGATGTTCAACACGTCCTCGCGTCCGAAGATCGTCAAGGTGCGGTCGGCGACGATCGCGAACATGTTGCGATCGATATCGACATTGCCGACCGCGCCGGTGTTGTACAGCAGGTTGTACACGGCGGCGGCCGGGATCTTGCGGGTCAGGGAAACGCCCAGCGAGATGACCTGGCCATCATGGCTCAGCACGCGCAGATCCGCCGGCGGGTTCACCGTATCGGTGCTGACCTGGATACGGTCGACCGTGGTGATCAGCGGCCATTTCAGATGCACGCCCGGCGTCAGCGGTTGATCGGGCGCCTGATCGACCCGGCCAAAGGTGCGCGTGAAGCCGAGCTGGGGGGGTTCGATCGTGTAGATCGCGTTCGGGACCACTGCTAAGAGCGCCAAGGCGACGAGCAGCAGGGCTATCTGGCGCGGCCCGATCGGGAAGGCGGCTTTCGGCTGACGCGCGCCCCAGGGGCCGGTCGAAGCATTGTTTTCCAAGTGTAAGATCCTTGAGAGCGTGACGCCCAGGTGATGGACGGCGATTTTGGCCGATCCGGTCCTCGCTCACGGCCGCGAGATCGCGGCGAGACGGACCAAACCTCAGGCCGCTCATAGAGTCGTCATCGCCCCATATAAATGCCATGTCGGGAAACCGGCTTTTGTATAAAGGCGGTATGCGACCAGATCTGACAATTTCTTGACGAAAGCGCTGGTTTAACGAACAGTGCGTGACTTTCGTCAAGCCGCTCGACCGGCTCGGCGCGGACCAATGTCACATGAGGGAGCGCACGACCATGGCTGTTGAATTGGGCACGATCGCACCGGATTTCACCCAGGCGTCGACCGCCGGGGAGATCCATTTCCACACATGGCTGGGTGACAGCTGGGGTGTGCTGTTCAGCCATCCCAAGGATTTCACGCCGGTCTGCACGACCGAGCTCGCCGAAGCCGCCCGCCTGAAGCCGGAATTCGACAAGCGCAACGTCAAGGTGCTGGGCCTGTCGGTCGATGCGCTGGGCTCGCATGAGGGATGGGGCGCCGATATCGAGGAAACCCAAGGTCAGCGGCTGAATTTCCCGTTGATCGCCGATGGCGACAAAACGGTCTCGACCCTGTACGGCATGATCCATCCGGCCGCCGATCCGGCTCTCACCGTGCGGTCGGTCTTCGTGATCGATCCGAACAAAAAGGTCCGCCTGACGCTGACCTATCCGCCCTCGACCGGCCGCAACTTCGCCGAGATCCTGCGGGTCATCGACAGTCTGCAATTGACCGATCAATATAAGGTCGCGACGCCGGTCAATTGGCAGAATGGCGAGGACGTGATCATCGTCCCGTCGCTATCCGACGAGGATGCGAAGCAGCGCTTTCCGCAGGGTTGGAAGACGCTGAAGCCATACCTCCGGGTCGTGAAGCAACCGGGGCACGCCTGATCCAGGGCGCGCCGCCCCCTAAACGGAACGGTAGGACCGCATGACCACCTATGCCGGCGATGTCTCGCCGAAGGACACTTGGCAACGCTTGGCGGAGGATCCGCGGGCGGTGCTGATCGACGTCCGCACCCGCGCCGAATGGTCCTATGTCGGCGTGCCAGACCTGGCGACCTTGGGCAAAGAGGTCGTCAAGCTGGAATGGCAGACCTGGCCCGACGGGGCGGTCAATCCGGGCTTCGCCGACGCGGTCGCCCAGGCGGGGATCGACAAGGACCAGCCGGTGCTGCTGTTGTGCCGATCGGGCGTGCGCAGCAAGGCCGCGGCCGAGGTGCTCACCGGTGCCGGTTGGCAGCGCTGCTTCAACATCCTGGGCGGCTTCGAAGGCCCGCACGACGCCACCCGCCATCGCGGCACGGTGGCGGGCTGGAAACATGACGCCCTGCCCTGGACGCAAGGCTAAACAATGAAAGCCGGGGCTAAGCGATGAAGGCTAGCGCCACCTGGGTCGAGGGCCGCATGTTCGTCGGCGAAGCCGGCAGCGGCCATGCCGTGGTGATGGACGGGGCGCCGGAGGCGGGCGGCCGGAACGTGGGCATCCGGCCGATGGAGATGCTGCTGATCGGCCTGGCCGGCTGCTCCGCCTTCGACGTCGTGCATATCCTGGAAAAGGGCCGGGAGCCGGTGACCGGCTGTGTCGTATCGGTCGAGGCCGATCGCGCCGAGACCGATCCCAAGGTCTTCACCCGGATCCATCTGCATTACCGGATCACCGGCCGTGGCTTGGCCCTTGCCAAGGCCGAGCGGGCGGTCCAGCTCTCGGCCGAGAAGTATTGTTCCGCATCGGTCATGCTGGGCCATACGGCGCGAATGAGCCATGAGGTCGAGCTGCTCGACGAAGCCTAAGGAAACGAACCCGCGCATGAGCGCCGACCCGCCCGCCGAAGTTCCCACCCGCTCGCTCGACCCCGAAGACTGGTCGGAACTGCGGGCGCTGGGCCACCGGATGCTCGACGACATGGTCGATCATCTGGAGGGCGTGCGCGACCGGCCGGTCTGGCGGAAGCTGCCGGCCGAACTCGCCGAGGCGTTGAAGACGCCGCTGCCGCGGGCACCGCAGGGGCTGGACGCGGCGTACCGTGATTTTCAGCGCTTGGTGCTGCCCTATGGCACCGGCAACGTGCATCCGCGCTTCATGGGCTGGGTGCATGGCGGCGGCACGGCCGTGGGTATGCTGGCCGAGATGCTGGCGGCCGGGCTCAACGCCAATCTGGGCGGCCGGGATCACGCGCCGATCGAGGTCGAACGCCAGGTCGTCCGCTGGTCCGCCGAGATGCTGGGCCTGCCGGAGACGACGTCCGGCCTGCTGGTGACCGGTACCTCGATCGCCAATCTGATCGGCCTGCTGGTGGCGCGTCGCGCATCGCTGGGCGACGCGGTGCGCAAGCGGGGTTTGGCGGGCGCGCCGCTGACCGCCTATACCTCGGCCGCCGCCCATGGCTGCATCCCCCGCGCGATGGATATGAGCGGCCTCGGCACCGAGGCGCTGCGCCTGGTGCCCTGCGGCGCGGATCATCGGATGGATGTGGCGGCCCTGGCGGCGGCGATCGCCCGCGACCGGGCCGCCGGGGCGATCCCGTTTCTGGTCATCGGCACGGCGGGCACCGTCGATACCGGCGCCATCGACGACCTCGCCGCGATCGCCCGCCTGTGCCGCGATCAGGGTCTGTGGTTCCATGTCGATGGCGCGTTCGGCGCGCTGGCCGCCTTGGCGCCGGGCCTGAAACCCCTGCTGGCCGGGATCGAGGATGCCGATTCCGTCGCCTTCGATTTCCATAAATGGGCGCAGGCGCCCTACGATGCCGGCATCATCTTGGTGCGTGATCAGGCGGCGCAGATGGCGGCGTTCGCCGCCCCCGCCGCCTATCTGCGGCGCGAGGCCAGGGGCCTCGCCGGCGGCCATCCCTGGCCCTGCGATCTCGGCCCCGATCTATCGCGCGGTTTTCGGGCGCTCAAGGTCTGGCTGACCTTGAAGACCTACGGCGCCGATCGTCTGGGCGAGGCGATCCAGCAGACCTGCGACCTGGCGCAGTCGCTGGCGGCACGGGTCGATGCCGCACCGGAGCTGGAGCGCCTGGCACCGGTCCCGCTCAACATCGTCTGCTTCCGCTATCGCGGCCCCGCGGGCGGGTCCCTGCCGAACGACCTCGACCGGCTGAACGTCGAGATCGTCGCCGATCTGCAGGAGAGCGGGGTGGCCGCCCCCTCGACCACGATGATCGGCGGTCAATTGGCGATCCGCGCCGCCCTGGTCAATCACCGTACCGGGGCGAGCGATATCGAGGCGCTGGTCGAGGGCGTATTGGCTCGCGGCGCGGCGCGCGCCGTCCTGACGTGACGGCGCGCGGTATTCTTCTCGTCTTCGGCTGGGTGTTTCTCATGGCCACACGACAGGGTTTCGCCGGTGAGGCGACCGCGCCGGAAATCGATCGGCCGGGCTTGCAATGGTTCAACGTCCCGGCGCCCTTGCCGATCGACAGCCTGCGCGGCCGGGTGGTGATCCTGGATTTCTGGACCGAGGGCTGCATCAACTGCATCCATATCATCCCGACCCTGCGGCGCATCGAGGAGCGGTTTCCCGAGCAGGTCGCGGTGATCGGCGTGCATTCGCCGAAATTTCCCAATGAGCGTGATCCGGCCAGTGTCGCGGATGCGATCCAGCGCTACGAGATTCGCCACCCGATCGTGCACGATCCCAAGCTGACGATCTGGCAGGCCTATGGCGTGCAGGCCTGGCCGACCCTGGTGGTGATCAACACCGACGGGACGATCCTGGGCCAGATCGCCGGCGAACCCGACCCGGACCAGGCGCTGAAGGCGATCGGCGATCTGGTCGACCGCTCCGCCCAAGCCGGCTCGCTGCGGCCGCGGCGTCTGGACCTCGCGGTACCCGTGGAGCCGCGGGGCAAGTTCCTGTTTCCGGGCAAGCTGAAGCCCTTGCCCGGCCCGACCAAGGAGTGGGTGCTGGCGGATGGCGGTCACCATCAGATCGTCGTGCTGGGGGATGACGGCGGCGAGCGGCACCGCTATGGCAGCGGCGAGGCCGGCCTGGTCGATGGCACCGAGGCGACCGCCCGGTTCAATCACCCGCAGGGTGTCGCCGCCAGTGCCGAGGCGATCTTCGTCGCCGATACGGATAATCACGCCATCCGCCGGATCGACCGGGCGAGCGGGGCGATCACGACGCTTGCCGGCACCGGCAAGCGCGGCAAGGTGCTGACCGAGCCGGCGGACGCCCTGGGGACCGCGCTCGCCTCGCCGTGGGATCTGGAGGTCGCCGGTACCACGCTGTACTTCGCCAATGCCGGCACCCATCAGTTGGGGGCGCTCGATCTCGGCAGCGGTCAGGTGCGCCGCTTCGTCGGCAGCGGCGAGGAGGCGCTGACGCCGGGCGACGCCGCCACCGCCGCCATGGCCCAGCCGAGCGGCCTTGCCTTGAGCGCCGATCGCCGCACGCTATACGTCGCCGATAGCGAAAGTTCGGCGATCCGGGCGGTATCGCTGGGCGACACGACGGAAATCGGCAATCTGGTCGGCGCCGGTTTGTTCGATTTCGGCTGGGTGAACGGTGCTCTCAAGACCGCCCGGCTGCAGCATCCGCTGGGCGTCGCCGAGGTCGAGGGCGTCTTGCTGGTGGCGGATACCTACAACAACGCGATCCGTGCCATCGATCTCGGGCGCGGCCAAGTCGCCGATTTCGACGGCGGCGCCTTCACCTGTACCGACCCGATCTGCGTCCCCGCGCGGGAACCCGCCGGGATCGTCGCCGACGGCCCGGATCGTATCCTGCTGGTCGATACCGGCAATCATCGGATCGAGGAATACCGGCCCTCCACCAAGACCTATCGCACCTGGGCGCGCTGAGCCGGTTCCAAATCGCGCAAATCGCCGATGTGACGATTCGCCGGCCGAGGCGTTACTACCGGTATGATGTGCTATCGCGTGCTCTGCTTGGCCTTTGTGTGCTCGCTGCTTGCCGCTTGCGGAACCTCCACCCGCGGATTGGTCGATGTCGGCCTGCCCGACCGCTGCGCCGACGTCATGGAAAGCGCCTTTCCCGGCAGCGATATAGAAGTCACCGACCAACATGCCTTGGCGGTCATGACCACGGCCAAGGTCGAACTGCGCGGTGTGCGCAAGGATGTGGCACCAGGCACACCCACCCGCCGCGACATCGCCGTCGAATGCCAATTCGATCACGAAGTCCTGACCAGCTTCCGCTGGACCGCCGGTCCGCTCTGATCTTAACGGGAATCGGCCGATGTTGAGGTGTGCGAGCGTTTGAGCGCCGCCCGCCTGGGCTGCTACAGCCCGAGCACACGCAACAGGAGCGGCTTGTGGGCGGCCATGAACTCCGACGGCATGGAACCGATACGCCCCGCGATGACCGATTTCGCCAAGGTGGCGATCTTGTCGAATTGAACTGTTGAGGGAATTTTCAGCCCGGTGGCGTGGCTGGCAGAAACGGGGATGTCGTATGGGCCGCTGTGCGGTCTGGATGTGATGGCGCAAACAATGACGTCCTCGCCATCGTTATCCACGGACAGGACGACAACGGGCCGCCGCTTGTCGGCCGTTAGATCGGTGTAGGGGAAGCGCGCAAGAAGCACATCACCGGCCGAAAACCTCATTGCGTTCGACAAGGTCGGCGTCACTGTAGAGGTCGGGTTCTTCGGCAAGGTGGGCAAAGGCTCCGCCGTGTGCGTTCATCGCGGTGATGCTGATTTCGTCGTCCTCGGTATCGACGGTTTCCAGCACGACGCGAAGCAACCGGCGCGGCGTGAGGCCGAGCCGGGCCAGTTCATCGGCGGGGAGAAGCTTGCCCGCCTCGATACGGTCAATCGTCGTTCGCATAGCGGGATAATATCCCTGATGGGAGGGTTGTGCCAGCCCCGCCCTGATGAAGCCCCGCCCTGATGAAGGGAGAGCCGTCCGTCACATCTGGTCGAGGATCGGGCACTCGCTCTGTTCTATCGGCCGGTAGATCTCCGTCGCGGGCAGGCGCTTCACGACCTTGTAGAGGTCCCAGGGGCCGGTCGATTCCGATGGCGCCTTCACCTCGAACAGCAGCAGGTCGTTCATCAGCCGGCCATCCTTGCGGATAGTGGTCTTGCCCTTGGTGAAGAAGTCGTCGACCGGCAACTCCTTCATCTTCTTGATCACGGTCTTGGCGTCATCGGTGCCGGCCGCGTCGATCGCCTTCAGGTAATGCATCACGGCCGAATAATTCGCCGCCTGCTCGTGGTTCGGCATCTTGCCGATCCGGTCGTAGAAGCGCTTGGCGAAGGCGCGCGTCTTGTCGTCGTAATCCCAATAGAAGCTGGCGCTGAGATACAGGCCCTGCGCCGTTTCCAGCCCCAGCCCCTTGACGTCGTTCAGGAAGAACAGGAAGGCCGCCAGCTTTTGGCCGCCCTGCACGATGTTGAATTCGTGCGCCTGCTTGATCGTGTTGACCGTCTCGGTTGCGACATTGGCGAGGCCGATGACCTGCGCCTTGGAACCCTGGGCCTGCAGCAGGTAGGAGGAGAAATCCTGGGTCCCCAGCGGATGGCGGACCGCGCCCAGCACGGTGCCGCCGGCGGCGGTCACCACGGTGCTGGCGTCGCGCTCCAGCGAGCGGCCGAACGCGTAGTCGGAGGTGATGAAGAACCAGCTCTTGCCGCCATTCGCGACCACCGCCCGGGCATTGCCCTGGGCCAGCGCGAAGCTGTCATCGGCCCAATGCACCGAGGTCGGCGAGCACATCTTGCCGGTGAAATCGGACAGCGCGCCGCCGGAGATCAGGAACGCCTTGCCCAGGCTGCGCGACACCTCCAGCACGGCGATCGCGGCGGAGCTGACGGGGACCTCGACGATGGCGTCGACGCCTTCCTGCTCGTACCAGCGGCGGGCGAGGGCGGAGGCGATATCGGGTTTGTTCTGATGATCGCCGGTGACCAGCTCGATCTTGGCGCCTTTGACCGTGCCGCCGAAATCCTCGATCGCCAGCTGGGCACCCAGCGCGCCGCCGGGACCGGTCACGTCGGAGAACGGGCCGGACATGTCGTTCATCACGCCGATGCGGACCACATTATCGGAAATCTGTGCCTGCGCCGTCGCGGCGGCCGCTATCGTCACTCCGGCCGCCAAGTACATCCCGATAAATCGCCGCATCTCACCATCCCCACTTGGTTCCGAACCGTTTGTCGGACTCGTGCACGCCTTATGCCGTGTCGTTGGCTGTTCCGCTGAGGGGCCTCGGTCGCGTATCGTCGCTCCGTCGCCCCTTTTGCTTTCGCGCATGGAGCCCCAAGAGATGACCATGTCCCCCGGTGTAACCCCCGCCAAGGAAGCGCTCGACGGTGCCATTTGGAGCATCCTCGGCCAGACTTATACGCTGAAACAGCATTCCGAGAATTCCATGGCCTGGGACGCGGTGTTTCCGCCCGGCACCTTCGTGCCGCCGCACGTCCACCCGACCCAGGAAGAATTCATCCTGATGATCGAGGGCCGCTTCGACCTGCTGATCGACGGCCGCGAGATGCAGGCCCGGGCGGGCGACCTGATCCGTCTGCCGATGGGCCTGCCGCACGGCATCTTCAACAAGACCGACAGCCCCGTGCATTGCTTTTTCTGGGTATCGCCGGCCCAGCGGCTCCGCCAGTTGTTCGAGCGGATCCACAACGTGCCGGACCCGGCCGAGGTGGTGCGCATCGCCGCCGAGCATGACGTCCATTTCCTGCCGCCGCCGGCGTGAGGATGAGGCGCCGGAGTAAGAGCGTCAGGCGCTTTTCGCGACGGCGAAGCCCGCGAGCCGGGCATAGCCCAGCATGATCGCGGTCAGTTCATCGGGCGGGATGACATCCTCGATCCGCTCGAACCCCTCGGGTGCCCGTTCCTCGACCACGTCGATCACCCGCTCCGGCCCGCCCAGCCGGTTGGTGCGCACGATTTCCGCGGTTTTCGGCCGCCGCTCCGCGTCATAGGCTTGGAGCGCCGCCACCGGGTCGGCGGTGTCGGCGAGGCAATCCGCCAGCGCCGCCGCGTCGAGGATCGCCTGGGAGGCGCCGTTCGAGCCGACCGGATACATCGGATGGGCGGCATCGCCCAGCAGCGTCACCCGGCCGTGCGACCAGCGCGGCAGCGGATCGCGGTCGCACATCGGGTATTCGTAGAAGTCCGGCGTGGCCGCGATCAGCGCCTTCAGGTCCAGCAGCGGCATGGTGAAGCGCTCGATGAACGGCATGAAATCGTCGAGCCGCCCGGCACGGCTCCAATCCTCGCGCCGGGGTGGTGCCGTGTTGGCGGTGCCGAGCTGCGCCGCGATCGCCCAGTTCATCAATTGGTGTCCCGGTGCCGCCTGGTTGGAGATCGGATACAGCACCAGCTTGGCGGCCATGCCGCCGGCCACCACCATGGATTGCCCGGTCAGGAAGCCCGGCCATTCCGTGGCCCCCCGCCACAGCATGATGCCGTTCCAGTTCGGCGGCCCCTCATCCGGGAACAGGCCGGCGCGCACGGCGGAATGAATACCGTCCGCCGCGACCAGCATGTCGCCCCGGATGGCGGTCTCGCTGCCCTGCCGCTCGCCGCCCTCCCGGCGGCCGACGAAGCGGGCGGCGACGCCCCCGGCATCCTGCTCGACCGCGACCAGGCGATGCCCGGTATGGATGGCGCCGGGCCCCAGCCGTTCGAGGACGGCTTCGTGCAGCACGCCCTGCAGCCGGCCGCGATGGATCGAGAATTGCGGCACCGGATGGCCCGCCGCCATGCCTCGCTTCTCGCGCAGGATCTCCTGCCCGAAGCGGTTCATATAGATCAGCTCGCCGGTGCGGATGCCGACCGCGTCGAGCCGCTCCAGCAGCCCCAGCTCCGCCAGGACACCGATCGCATGGGGCAGGGTATTGATGCCGACGCCCAGCTCCCGGATGGTTTCCGACTGTTCGTACAGCGCGCAGTCGATGCCACGGCGGTGCAGGCACAACGCGGCGGCCAACCCGCCGATTCCGCCGCCGACGATCAGCACCTTCATTCCGCGACTCCGTTTTCGGCCAGGGCTTCTGGGCGGTAGTCGAGCATCAAACGGGAGTGGTCGCAACTGCCCTATCATTGGAGGAGAGGCTCGACTCGGTTGGCTATTACCCAGTCGGGTCTGAAGCATAGCTCAGTCCTACATCGACAAATTCTTATGTGTTGCTCGGGCAAGAGAGTTTCCGATCGCCCGAGGGTTGCCCATATACAAGTGGAGCATTAGAGAAGTACAGTTTTGGATCGGAAAGCCGATACTGTCGGAATTCGGCGTGTGGGGATCGTGGCTAGTCACAGCTTTAGAAATTTAATCCAACCAAATTTGAGATGTTCCGTATGGTTTGGGCAATGATGAATGAACCGCAATACAAGGCGATAAGGGAGCTAACGACAGGTAAGCGTTCCGAGCGAGTTGTTGCTATTGTTGGTGGAGCTATTCTAGATCAGAGTCTGCGGATCGCCCTAGAGCTTCGCTTTCGTCCCACGGAAGGCAAGAGTGACATAAATAAAAAGCTGTTTGACGTAGGTAATTCACTTGGAAATCTGGGACCGAAAATAGATCTTGGTTTCCAGCTCTATATGTACGACGAGGCGTTTAGAAATACCGCTCATGGCTTGTGTAAAATTCGCAATTCATTTGCCCATGATCTTGATATGCATTTCGAATCAAAAAACAAGGATTTTATAAGGGCGTTCGGTAAGCTTACTTTGCACATAAATCAGACGCACTATATGCAGATTTTTGGGCCAGAAGCTAAAAAACACAAGATAGAAAAAATAAAGCGAAAGTCAGATGTTTTTGTTGTTAATTTGAAGATGTGCCTTCTTTGGTTGATGGCAGATAGGGCAAAACATGCACCATGGACGAATGAGCGTTAGCATGGACGTATAGGAGACAAAGGGGAGACAAAGGGACCTAGTATACAATTGGACCTATATTTTCCTTGGCAGCGTCGCGAAGATCGGCGTCCATCGTGTCGTCCCTTTCGGCCATGTCCGACGCCGCGGCTTGTGCGGTGGCGGTGGGCAGCTTGGGCTACGCGCCGGCCACCGTGGTGCGGACCATGTGACGGCGTTCGTTTGTGCTCTGGAAGGGCGTCGCGCGGTGCAGCACAGCCCGGTTGTCCCAAAGAATGAGGTCATTCGACGCCCAGCGATGGCTATAGACGAACCGCTCCTGCGTGCCGAAGGCGATCAGCCGGTCGATCAGCGCCCGGCTGTCGGCCTCGTCCATACCCTCGATAAAGCGGGCGTGGGCCCCGAGATACAGGGCCTTGCCGTTCGGGCTGTCCATCACGACAGCCTGCCGCGCCGGTGGGTTGTCCGCCCGCTCGGCATCGGTCACGAGCGTCGGGTCGATGCGGGAGCGGGACCAGCCGAAATCATGCACGGCGACCAGCCCCTCCACCAGCCGTTTGTCCTCATCGGACAGGGCGGCATAGGCGGCGCGCATGCTGGCGTATTGCGTGTCCCCACCCCGCGTCGGGATCTCGCGGGCTGAGAGCAAGGATGCTCGGGCCGGCATCGGCTTGAACGACGAGTCTGTGTGCCAGATCTGGTTCGCGCGGTTGCTCAGCACTTGCTTGTCCGTTGGCGCGGCGATGCCGCCGTCGGCTGCGATGTTGGTGAGCACGATCAGCTTGCCGCCGGCGCCGTTCGCCCCGGCCCGCGTCGCCTCAAGCTGGCCGAACCGCTCACTGAAGCGGACCTGCTGACCGTCGGTGATCGTTTGGCCGGGGAAGACGAGCACGGAGTGGCGCTCGAACGCGTCCCGCACGGTAGCGAAGGTGGCGTCGTCCAGATCTTGGGTAAGGTCGAGCCCGCTGATGCGGGCGGCGAACAGCGGCTGAAGTGGAGTGATCGTCGGCATGATGGTCCTCCCCAGTTATGGCGGTAACGATCGGGACTGGAGCGGGCGTTCGGTCGCGGCCGACGGCATGATTGGCCGGAGGTGGCGCCGCTTGCCAGCGCAAAGAATTTGCCTCCGAGGTGAGGAAATTTCATCTTTCCAGCAGGCAGGTGCCGCGGAGGTGAGATGGCGCGCTCGTGGTCTTAGCCGGGCTCATCCTTAGTGAGCTGGCACCCTCTAGCCCGACCCTGCCGATCGTGATCCACTGCGCGCGGAGGATAACGCCATGAAGGTCATCGTCATCGCGGCCCTGTGCTGCGCACTCATCGTTCCGGCTGTCGCCGCCGAAGGCCCGCTGGAACTCGCCCATGAGGGGTATTTCTACACCGGGATCCAGCGCCTACCCGACGGCACCGGGGTCACCGGGCAGATGTTCGTCGAGTATCAGATCCCGGCTCATCTGACCGCGCCGTACCCGATCGTCATGATCCACGGCAATTACCAGAACGGCAGCAATTTCCTCGGCACGCCGGATGACCGAGAGGGCTGGCGCGAATATTTCGTCCGCCGCGGCTATGCCGTGTACGTGGTCGACCAGCCGTCCCGGGGGCGTTCGGACTACGCCGCGTCCAACGGACCGACCGGCCTGCCGAACACCGAGGGCATCGAGCGCCAGTTCACCGCCATCGAGCGTTACAATCTCTGGCCGCAAGCCAAGCTCCACACCCAATGGCCCGGTACCGGCATGGCCGGCGACCCGGCCTTCGACCAGGCCGAGGCCGCGCAGCAACCTTCGCTGCGCGACAATGTCCGCATGGACGCGCTCAACCGGGTGGCCGGCACGCAGTTGCTGCAACGGATCGGCCCGGCGATCTTGCTGACCCATTCCCGGTCGGGTGCGATCGGCTGGGTGATCGCCAATGACTCGAAGGGGCTGGTGAAGGGCATCATCGCCATCGAACCCAGCGGACCGCCCTTCGTCGATGTGGTCCCCGTCTCGATGAAGGGTCCGGTGCCGGTGCGCGACTTCGGCATAGCCTATGACGCGCTGACCTACGACCCGCCGGTGACGTCCCGCGCCGATCTCGACCCGGAGGAGGAAGCCGAGTCGCAGGGCCCCGACATGGTGCGCTGCTGGTTGCCCAAAGCACCGCATCGACTGGTCAACCTGGTCGGCGTGCCGGTCATGATCCTGACTGGCGAGGCGTCCTATCACGCCGGCTACGACCAGTGCACGTCGCGGTTCCTGACCCATGCGGGCGTCGCCAATGACTGGATCAAGCTCGGCGACCGCGGCATCCACGGCAACGGCCACATGATGATGTGGGAGAAGAACAACCTCGAGATCGCCGGCGTCATCGCCGACTGGGTCGAGGCGAAGGTCAAATAAGGGGCCGCCCGGTCGTTACGGGGCCCGTGCAGGGCGCCGGCATGCCCGTGTCGCTCGCATTGTGTTCTTCACCTGCCGCATCCGGTGACCCAGCGGGGCAATCGACGGCGGCAGGTGTTTTTCGATTCGGCGGACAAGCGCGCCTACTTCAGGCGGCGGCCGATCCTTGGAAGAGACAGGACAGCACGTCACGCAACATCAGTCTTCGTGAAATCGTCGCCCTTGAACAGCAGGCTGGTACGGCGGTTCTTTGCGACGGCGTAGGCGAAGCAGTCGCCGAGATTGAGTTGGGCGGGATGTCCTCTGCCTTTGCCGTAGCGTGCAAAGGCGTCGAGGGCCGTGCCCGCTTCCTCTGGGCCGATCGGGACGAGCGTGATGTTCGCGATGGAGAGGAAGTCGGTGACGTCTCGGGTGGTTTCGTCGATGTCCCCCTGTCGCTTCCGGCAAATGCCCAGGACGGCTTCAAAGACGGCGATCGCCGAGGTGATCGGAGCATCGGCCTGTTCAAGCCGTTCGACGAGGAGGTCGGCTTCGGCCTCGCGGGTCAGGATGGCGACGATGGCGGATGCATCGACAAACATCAGGCATCGCCACTGAGGTCGTCATAGAAGGCCTTGTCGGCCTCCAGCCCGGTTGCCGGTCGTGCAAGCAAGCGGTCTTGCAGCGCTCGGAGTTTCTCGGCAAGCGGGACGGTGGCGTCGAGGCGGCGCAATTCGTTTTGGAGGGCTCGCTTCACGGCGTCGGTCTTGGTGGTGTGGGTGCGATCGGCGAGGCGCCCGGCAAGGTGATTCACCTCTTCATCGCGGATGTTCAGTGGCATGTAAGCCTCCGTGTAGACAGGGGTAGTATATTGTCTACACATTGGGGCGGCAAGCGCCCTCTCCCGCGATGCGGACGAGGGGCTGGAAGCTTTGCCCGATCGCGCTGGACTCCGGCCGACCGCCTCCTCTTGACCTTGTCCTGCCCGTGAAGCATAGCTCATGGATACATGAACAATGTCTTATATATCGTTATAACATAACGGATGTCGCCGGATGCCTGACGACCATGACCATCACGGTCATCCGCATGATCATGGCCATACGGGCCATAGTCATACGGGCCACAGCCACGCCGGCCACAGCCATGGCGCCGGGATCACCGATCAACGGCGGATCGGTTGGGCGTTCGGGGTGATCTTCGGCGTGATGCTGGTGGAGATCGTGGGTGGGCTGATGTCCGGGTCGCTGGCGCTGCTGGCCGATGCCGGTCACATGGTGTCCGACGCGGCGGCGCTGGGTATGAGTTGGACGGCGCTGCAGATCGGCAAACGGCCGGCGGATGCCCAACGCTCCTACGGCTATCAGCGGGTCGAGGTGCTGGTCGCCTTCGTCAATGGCTGCACCTTGTTCGCCATCGCCGCCTGGATCGTCGTCGAGGCGATCCGGCGTTTCGCCGCCCCGGCGCCGGTGCTCGGCGGTCCGATGCTGGCGGTGGCGGTCATCGGCCTGATCGCCAATATCGCGGCCTTCGCCATCCTGCATGGCGGCAGCCGCGACAACCTCAACATGCGCAGCGCCTGGCTGCATGTGCTCGGCGATTTGCTGGGCTTCATCGTCGCGATCGTCGCAGCACTTGTCATCCTATGGACCGGCTGGTCGCCGATCGACCCGATCCTATCGGTGCTGGTCGCCCTGCTGATCCTCAAAAGCGCCGCCGACATCGTCCGCTCCTCGGCGCATATCCTGCTGGAGGGCACGCCACCCGGCCTCGATCTCGGCGGCTTGCGCGCCGATCTCGTGGCGGCCGTGCCGGAGGTGACCGATGTTCATCATGTCCATGCCTGGTCGTTGACCGCCGAGCAATCCTTGGTGACGCTGCATGTCCGTTGCGGTCCGGGCGCCGATGCGGGCAGAATCACCCCGGCCATCGTCAAGCGGCTGAAGGAGCGGTTCGGCATCACCCATTCGACCGTCCAGGTCGATGCGTATGACTGCGCCGACGAGCATCATCATTAGCGCAACCGCCGCCGGAGACCCCCTGCCTATGACCTCACCCCTCGGCTGCGTCGTCGTTCCGGTTACGCCCTTCGCGCAGAACGCGTCGATCCTTTGGTGCACCGAGACGATGCGCGGCGCCGTGATCGATCCCGGCGGCGATATCGACCGGCTGCTCGACGCTGCCAAGGCCAATGGGGTGACGATCGAGAAGATCCTGCTGACCCATGGGCATCTCGACCATGCGGGCGGGGCGGCCGATCTGGTCGACGCGATCGGCGTGCCGATCGAGGGACCGCAGCCGGAGGACGCGTTTCTGCTCGACAGCCTGGCCGAGCAGGGTGCCCGCTTCGGGCTTGCCGGCTGCCGGCCCTGCCGCCCGAACCGGTGGCTGAAGGATGGCGAGCAGGTCACCATCGGCACGCAGAGCCTCGATGTGCTGCATTGTCCGGGGCATACGCCCGGGCATGTCGTGTTCTCTCACCCGGCGACGCGCTTCGCGATCGTCGGGGACACGCTGTTCCGGGGCTCGATCGGCCGCACCGATCTGCCGGGCGGCGATACCGCGACCCTGCTGCGGGCCATCGTCGCCAAGCTATGGCCGCTCGGCGACGATGTCGCGTTCATCCCCGGTCACGGCCCCGGCTCGACCATCGGCGAGGAACGGCGCGGCAACCCCTTCGTCGGCGACGAGGCGCTGAAGCGGGCCGCGCGCTGAGCCCCTCGGCAGGGATGACGAACCGGGCGGGCTCTTAACGAGGGCCGGGACGGTGGCGCTGGCGCTGGTTGAAATCGCGCTGCGCGTTGTCGGGTTCGACCCGGCGCGGCGGAATGATCGGCAGGGCCGAACGCGATGAGACCGCCTCCAACCGCTCCAATACGATGGTGGTGCGCGCGGCGACCCGCATCAAATCGGCGGCGGCTTGACGCAGCTGCTGCCGGACCTCCCGGGCATCCGAGGCCATGGCGGCGTCGAACGCGTTTCGGAAAATGTCGACCGCGCCATTCGCCTGCGCGCGCAACTCGTCATCGAGTCGCGCCGTCAAGGCGGCCGGCACCTGCGCCCGCTGCGCCGATTGCTCGAAGAAGGCGGGGGCGGGCTGGTTCTGCGCGGCCGGCTGAGCGGGTGCTGGCTGAGGGGTAGGCTGAGACGAGGCGGTCACGGGGGCCGCATGGCGCGGCGCCTCGGCTTCCGGCTGCGGCGGCCGTTCCGACGGGCGCGAATCGCCGGCGCCGAGCCGCAAGGGCGCCCGCAACGTATTGGAGCTTTGCTGCGGGGCCGGGCTTTGCGCGGTCGGCCGTGGTGCCTCCGGCGCCCGATCGGGCTGAACCAGGGGCATGCTGATCTGCGGCGACTCCGCCATCATCCCGGCCGGTGCCGTCTCGTCTAGCGTTTCCTCGTCGCCAGCCTCGTCGTCCAGCGTCGGATCATCCGCATCGACGGCGCCATCGGCGCCACCCTTATGACGCTTTAGGATCGAATAGATCGCTGGTGGGCTGCAGCCATAGCTGCGGGCGATGAAGTTGACCGATTCGCCCTGCTCGCGCCGCAACACGATCGCGTCCCATTCACTCGGTGGGATCCTAGCTGCCATTTTTCCGAAGCTCTTTTGAAACGAAGCGGCATGCGCTCCTGGCGCTAACATGGGGATAAACCGCTCGCGCAAACAGCCCCTTTTTTGCAGGGGGCTCATTCCTTTTTCACCAGACGCTTAACGATGACGATTCCGCACGCCGCCGGAGCCTCGAAAACCGTTACGAATGCTTGGCGCGGCCGAGGCGAAGCAGCAGCGCATTGGCGCCGATCGCGACGACCGAGATGAACAGGGCGACCGCCAGCACGGTCGCGATATCGCCCCGTCCCATCGCATTCATCGCAAGAAAGCCCAAGCCGCGTTGCGACGCGAACATCTCGCCGATCAGCACGCCCAGCAGACACAGCGAAAAGCCGAGGCGCATCCCGGTCAGCAAATCCGGCAGGATCGCCGGCAAGATGACCGTCCGCGCGGTCTCCAGGGCGGAGAGCCGCATCACCCCGGCGGTCCGGAGATAGACCGGCTTCACCTGGATGATCGCGTTCATCGTGAACAGGCAGAGCGGGATCAGCCCGTGCATCACGCCGAACGCCACCTTGGCCGGGGCACCCAGCCCGAAGATCAGCAGCACGATCGGGTACAGCGTGACCTTGGGCAGTGAGTAGAGGTTGACGAGAATCGGTTCGGAAACCAGCCCGGCGGTCCGGTTCATGCCGAGCGCCAGGCCGAGGACGATGCCCCCGATCATCGAGAACACCAGCGCCCACCCGAAGGCATAGCCGGTGGCGCCGACATGTCCCCAGAAGGGCGCGCTGCCCAGCAGGTCGACGAGCCGCGCCAGCGTCGCCGTGGGCGAGGCGAGCCCGGTATCGCCGACCACGCGAAAGAGGCCATACCAGGCCGCGACGAGGACCAGAAGCAGGACGAGCGAACAGAGCGCCTGCTTCATCGCCGCGACCGGGCCTGAAAGCGCCGGTCGATGCGATCGAGCAGCGCGTTTACGATCGTCACGACCAGCAGGGTCAGCAGCATCAGCCCGTACATCGTACGGTTGTTGAAGTTGTTATAGGCGTAGGCGATCGAATAGCCGAGGCCGGAGCCGGACAGGATGAATTCCGAGGCGATCACGCCGATGAAGGCGTAGGCGACCGATAGTTTGACCCCGGTGAAGAGATACGGCAGGGCCGCCGGCAGGCTGACCCGCCACGCGGTCGAGATCGGGCCCATCCTGAACATCCGCGCCGTCCGCCCCAGCACGGGCGGGATCCGGTCGAGCCCGTTGAGCGTCGCGGTCAGCATCGCGACGACGGCCAGCAGCACGGCGATGGCGATGATCGCCAGGCTGCCGACGCCGAACAGGATGATGAACACCGGATAGAACATGAAGGTCGGCACGGCGTAATAGCTCGCCAGCAGCGGCTCCACGGCGAGGCGCAGGACATGGATCCGGTGGATGACGACGCCCAGCACGAAGCCCGACAGGATGGCCAGGGCGGACGCCGCCAGGATATTGCCGAAGGTCTCCAGGATGTCGCCGTCAAGCTCGCCCGCCCGCAGTATTTGCCACAGGCTGATCGCCATCTCGGAAGGCGGGATGACGACCGAGAGGGGGATAATCTGGACGCGGCACAACAGCTCCAGCAGCGCCACGGCTCCGCCGATGACCATGAAGCGGATGAGGCCGATGCGTGTCACCTAGCGCGTGCCGATATGTTTCAGCGACTCCACGCGCAGCTTGTCCCACAGCCGGGCGGTGATTGCGCCGAAATGGGGATCGGACACGACGCGGCTGTCCCGGTCGCGCGGCCAGCCGGTCTCGACGATGTCGATGAACCGGCCCGGCCGGGCGGACATCACGCCGACCCGATCGGACAGCATGGCGGCCTCGTCGAGCGCGTGGGTGATCAGCAGCACGGTCGCATCGGTCTCGCGCCACAGGCGCAGCAGTTCGTCGCCCATCAACAGGCGTGTCTGCTGATCGAGCGCGCCGAACGGTTCGTCGAGCAGGATCAGGCGTGGCTGCAGGACCAGAGTGCGCGCGATGCAGACGCGCTGCCGCATGCCGCCGGACAGCTGGGCCGGATAGGCCTTGGCGAAATCCTTCAGCCCCATGAAGCCAATCGCGTAATCGACCCGCCGATCGATCTCCGCGGGATCGACCCCGGCACGGCGCAGCCCGAACGCGACATTGTCGCGCACGGAGAGCCAAGGGAACGACGCGTCCTCCTGGAACACCACGCCGATCCCGTCCGGCACGCCGTCGATCGGCCGATCCTCGAACGTGACGGCCCCATCGCTCGGCTTCGACAACCCGGTCAACAGATCCAGCAGGGTGGATTTGCCGCAGCCGGACGGGCCGACCACGGAGAAGAACTCGCCGCGCCGGAGATCCAGATCGAGCGGCCCCAGCGCGTGCAGCACGGTGCCGTCCTTGCCCGCGAACTTGCGCGTGACGCCGGTCGCCCGCGCATGGAGGATGGGGGTGGTCACCGGCGCCTCGGCAAGGGTTAGGGCTGGAACTGGAGCTGGGGCGAGCGTCACTGCTTGGTCCGCAGATCGACCGGCAGGAAGGATTTATCGACCAGCTTCGACCAATCGACCTCGCCCTTGACCTCGCCGATCAGGCGCAGGGCGTCGATCATGCGGTCGAGTTCGACCTGGCTGAAATCCCCTTCGCTCCACATCTTGGGGCCGATCATATTCTGTACCGCCTCCTGGGCGATCGCGGGGTCGAGCTCGAAGCTTTTCCCGACGATCGCCGCGGTGGCCTGGGGATCGGCATAGATCGCGTCGACCCCTGCGCGGCGCCCGGCGATGATCGCCCGCAGCTTGTCCGGATGGTCCTTGGCGAATTGCCGTGTGGTGATGCCGACCGAGGTGGTCATCGGCGGCAGGATGTCCCGGGCGGCGACCACCGTGCGGTATTTCGATTTCCGGATGATCGAGAGCGGCTCGATCAGCGTCGCCGCCGAGACCGCACCCTGTTCCAGCATGGTCAAGCCGTTGACATAGCCGCCGGACGCGATGCGCCCGACCTTGGTGGCGTCCAGCCCCTCGGTGCGCAGTTCCAGCAGCAGCAGCATCTCCGACACGCCCTTGGGCGAGGTGATGGCGACCTTTTTGCCGATGACGTCCTTCAGCGTGTGCACGTCCGAATCCGGCATGGTCACCAGCGAGGATTCGGCGACGCTGCGTGTGCCGACATTGACGATGACCACGTCCAGCCCCTCGCGCTGGGCCGCCAGCGCGGCGGAGATGGCGACTTCGCCATAGGGGGTGGCACTGGCCAGCAGGTTGCGGACGGTGGTCCCGCCGCCGCCCGAGCCGAGGATGCCGGTGATGTCGATGCCGGCTTGCTTGAACAGGCCCCTCTCCATCGCGACGGCATAGGGTGCCCCATAAAGGCTGGTGCCCCATTGGGTGACCGAGATCTCCTCCGCCCGCGCGGCCGTGGTCGCCAGCGCGATAAGAGTCAGGAGGCTTAGCCCGGCGCGCCCGAGAACCCCGCGAATGTTCATGTCGAAAATTCCTTCATGCTGTCGAAGCCGGGTTCCGGCGCCGATGAGGAGCCGTCGAAAACAAAGCCGCAATGGTCGAAAGCGAGCGCGATGGCGGCGTCCAGATCGGTGGCGGTGGTCGAATGGATGACGAACAGCGGCTCGCCGACCGAAACGCTGTCGCCGACCCGGCGCAGCAGGTCGAGGCCGGCCGCCTTGTCGTTCGGTGCCCCGGCGCGGCGGGCGATGCCGGCGATGGCCCAGCCGTCGATCGCCCGGATGGTGCCGGCACGCTCGGCGCGCAGGGTATGGACCAGCGGCCCGGGCAGGACCGGATCGGGCCTCCTGCCCTGCGCGTCGATGATCGCGTCGAACGCCCTGCGCGCGGCACCGGAGGCCAGCAACGCCGTGGCGCGCCGCAGGGCCGCCGCTTCGTCGCCGATGGCCGGGTCCCAGGCGATGATGCGGCTGGCGAAGGCCAGGGCCTTGTCGCGCAGATCCGTCGGGGCATCGGGGTGCCCGTCCAGCACCCACGACACGTCGCGTACTTCGAGCGCCGGGCCGATACCCCGGCCGATCGGCCGCGTCCCATCCGTCGGGATCGCCTTCACCGTCAGTCCCAGCCCGGCGCCGACCGTCTCGAACAGCCGCGCCAGCTGGGTCGCCTCCGCCTCGCTATGGATGCGGGCATGGGGACCATAGGGCAGGTCGATGACGACATGGGTCGATCCCGCGGCCAGTTTCTTCGACAGGATGGATGCCACCGACCAGCGGTTGGAATCGATGCCGAGCGGCCGGGTGATGGCGTTCATCACATCGTCGAGCGGCGAATGGCTCAGCCTTCCGTTCCAGGCGACGCAGCCACGGGCGGCCCGCACCGTGGCACGGACCTCGTCGGGGCCGAGATCGACCCGCGCCACCGTCTCCATCGCATCCGCCGTGCCGGCGGCCGAGGTGATCGCGCGCGACGAGGTCTTGGGGATGGCGAGGCCATGCGCCGCCACGATCGGCACGACGATCAGGGTGATCCGGCTGCCCGGAATCCCGCCCATCGAATGCTTGTCGACGACGATCGGTTCGTCCCAGCGGATCGGGTTGGAAAAGCGATGGCGCACGCGGGCGAGCGACAGCACCTCGTCATCGGTCAAGCGCTGATTGGCGGCGACCAGAAAGCCCGCGATCTCGCTATCGGGATACCGCCCTTCGACGATGTCACGGACGACTCGCTCGTATTCGACCTCGGTCAGCTCGCCGCCCCGCACCTTGCGCCGCAAGGCGTCGCGGCTCTCCGGCGAGGGGGTGCGGCTGATCGAGACCCGGGTCAGCTCGTCGCGGCCGAAATCCTCGAATGCCTCGCTCGACAGGCCCAGCTCGTCGGCGCCGAGCAGTGTGCCGGCCTCGACCACCGCGACCTGGGCGCGGATGCTGCGCACGCCATCGCCGATATCGATACGGCCGGGGCCGAGGTAATCCGTGGCGGTGACGATCCGGCTATCGGCCGGCAGAAAGGCGGTGTGCGGCCGCCCGGTATCGATCGGCAGCCGGCGCAGGCGAAACCGCGACGCGGCACGATCGAGGACCGCCAGAAAGCGCTCGACGCCGATCTCGGGCAGGCCGTCATTGACGACCCGAACGACCTCGATCCCGGCGGGCAATTCCGGCACCTGCCGGTCGAGCCGCCTGCGGATGTCTTCCGCGGTTTCCCGGCCGCGCCGCCGCAGCCGCTCCGCCAGGATTTCCTTCGGGGCGGTGACCTCGATGACCACCAGCCGGCCGACGCGCGCCGCCAGATCGGCGACCATCGCGCGGGACCCGTTGGCGATGACATGGCGGCCGCTCTCCAGCTCTCCGGCGAGGGCGGCCAGCAAGCCGTAGCGCAGGCCATGGGCATCCCAGGCGATGAGGAAATGGCCGGCCCGCTCCAGCTCCGCGAAGCTCGCCGCCGTCACCCCGTCGTGATCCTCGCCGGGGGAACCCGCTGCGCGCGTGATCACCCGGCGCGCGAAGACATAGCGGCCGCCGGCGCTCAACGCGGCCTTGGCGCCTTCGATCAGCGTGTCCTTGCCCGACCCGCTCGGCCCGATGACGAAGAACAGCGTGCCGGCGGCCATGCGGGGTTACGCCGCTTCGTGCAGGGCCGCCTCGTCCAGGCCGATATCGACGGCCGCGGCCGATTGGGTGATGCGGCTGGTCGAGATGTAGTCGACGCCGGTCTCGGCGATCGCCCTCAGGGTCTCGAAGCGGATCCCGCCCGAGGCTTCCAGCGGCACCTTGCCGGCGACCAGGCGCACCGCCTCGCGCATCGGGTCGAGCGCCATGTTGTCGAGCATGATGACATCGGCGCCGGCGGCGAGCGCTTCCTCGACCTGTTCGAGCCGGTCGCATTCGACCTCGATCTTGGTCAGCACCGGCAGGCGCTTGCGCGCGCGGGCGACGGCCGCCGAGATGCTGCCGCAGACGGCGATGTGGTTGTCCTTGATCATGACACCGTTATCCAGGCCCAACCGGTGATTGAGCCCGCCGCCGGAAGTCACCGCGTGCTTTTCCAACATGCGCAGGCCGGGGGTGGTCTTGCGGGTATCGATCAGCCGCGCCTTGGTATCGGCGATCAGCGCCACGTATTTCGCCGTCTCGGTCGCGATACCGGACATCCGCTGGGTGATATTGAGGGCGGTGCGCTCCGCCGTCAGGATGCCCTGGGCGGGGCCGCGGACGGTGAGCAGTATGGCGCCGGGCTGGACCCGGTCGCCGTCCTTCACCGCGACCTCGATCGCGCAGCGCGGGTCGTAGCGGCGAAACGTCTCGGCGGCGATCTCGATGCCGGAGACGGTCATCGGTTCGCGCGCGTTCATGTGAAAGGCGCCGGTCTCATCCGGATCGATCATCACCTGCACGGTGAGATCGCAATAGCCGATGTCCTCGGTCAGCCAGGCATCGATCAGCCGCTGTGTTACGAACCGATCATACATCGCGCTTCTCCCCCTGGTGGCGGACCATACACCGTCATCCGGCTTCCCGCCGATGCAATCAACGCCAAAAATTCATACGTACGCAACCAATTTTTTTCGCCAACTTTTCGGTGGGGAGATGTCTATAGAAGCTTGTGCATGAAGATGGCCGGCGTCGGCACGCCCGCCGTCGAGCAAGCGTATCGGGGGACGACGCCCGTGACCGCGAACCCGAGCGAGCGGTAGAGCGGTTCGGCGGCGCTGCCCAGCTCCGTATCCAGGATCAACAAGCTGCGCTCGGCTTGGCGGGCCAGGCTTTCCGCGGCCAGCATCAGGGCGTGGGCGACACCCCGTCGCCGGATCTCGGGATGCACGAGCAGCTTGGCGATATCGGCGCGATGCCTGCCATTCGGCGGCATGCCCACGACCAACTGCACCGTGCCGACGATACGCCCCTCCCAGCGGGCGACGAGCAGCCGCCGGTCCCCCGACTGGAAATGAGGCAGTAGGCCTGACCAGAATCGGTTCGCCTCGTCGAGGGAGAACGGCAGGACGAAACCGATTCCGGCCCCGCCCAGCACACAGGCATGGAGGATGCCTGCGAGGTCCGGCAGCGCCGAGGGGATCGCATCGGCGGGCAGTTCCGCCACATGAACCATGCCGGTGATGTCCTCGGTGACGCCCTCGGTCATGGCCGGCAGATCGCGATGGCGTAGCGGGCGGCTTCAGGACCGGGGCAGGCGAAGCGGGATGGTCCGAACAGCCGATAGCGCAGGCAATCGCCCGTGCCGAGCCGATAGGTTTGCAAGGCGACGGAGAGATCCAGCAGACCGCCGAGCATCCAGACATGGTGCTCCAGCCCGTCGAGCGGCGGCGCGTCATAGGCGATGACGGCGCCGGGCGGCAGCTCGCCGGCGATGAGTTCGGCCGCGAAGCCGATGGCGGGCGGGGAGGTGCTTCTGCGGCGGAAGCCGGTCTCGGGATCGGTCCACAGGACCTGCGCGTCGTGGTGGACCAGCTGGGGCGGATCGGTTTCCACCTCCGCCAGGAGCCGGGACATGGTGCGCCCATAAGCCGTGCAGAGGCGGCCCAAGAGCGACGCGGTAGGGCTCGTTTCGCCCCGCTCCAGCCGGGACAGGGTGGCGCGGCTGATGCCGCTGCGCTCCACCAGCTCGTCCAACGACCAGCCCCGTTCCTGGCGCAAACCGGCAAGCCGCGCCGCCAGGCGCCGGTCGATCGGAGTGGCATGGTCGCTCTGGTCGCGCACGAAGTCAGATGTGAGAGAATTTCCCATATTTGGGAAATTCTCTCACATGCGGGTTTTCGTCAAGAGAAATGGACGATCAGGACACCAGCTTCGCCAAGGCATACGCGGCCGCGGCGGCCAGCCCGCCGATGCACAGGGTCTGCAGCCCGGCGGCGAAAGGCCGGGTGCCGGTCAGCCGCCCCTTGATGGCGCCGAACAGCATGAGGGCGGTCAGCGTCATCGCCGTCGAGCCCAGGAAGCCCCGGCTCATATCGCTTGTGAGCATGTAGGGCAGCAGCGGCACCAGCCCGCCGATCAAATACGAACCGCCGATGGTGGCGGCGCTGACCGGCGCCCGCTTCGCATCCGGTTTTTCCAGGTTCAGCTCGAAGCGCATCATGAAATCGACCCAGCGCGCCCGGTCGCTGGTGATCGCCGCCACGGAGAGGTCGAGCGCCTGGCCGGTCAGGCCGTGTTCCATGAAGATATGGCGCACTTCGGCCAGCTCTTCTCGCGGCATCTCATGGGTCTCGCGCAGTTCGCGGGCGTATTCGGCCTGATAGTGCTGATCGTCCGTCCGCGCCGCGAGATAGCCGCCCAAGCCCATGGCGATGGCCCCGGCGGCGATCTCGGCCAGGCCGGCCGTCACCACGACGCCGGTATTGGCGACGGCCCCGGACAGGCCGGCGGCAAGCGCGAAGGGCACGGTCAAGCCATCCGACATGCCGATGACGACGTCCCGTACGGTTTCGGACGCGGTAAAGTGACGTTCGGCGTGGGGCCCCGGCGACATGCTTCAGTCCAATAAAAACGTGAATGATCGCCACCGATGTGGCTGGGCATTTCTCAAATGGCAAGCGTCGATATTGTTTTTTCCCTTAAAAATGGGAAAAAATCGCGGCTAATATTGATTATGACAATCAGTATCAAGAACCGCCTATTTTATTGATAGTCATTAGCGGTTCCTCGTCCCAGGGTTCCCATGCGGCGGCTTGTCGCGGCCGGCCGGCCGCGCATGGTGAACAGGCTTCCCAAGCTCCCTGTGCGGGTGATTTATAGCGGTGCCGGCCGCCTGCTCCCACAACGGCTCGCCGCGAAAGCTGAAGGTTTCCCGCTCATGACGCTCAAGACGCTGCTCGCCCGCAGCCCGATCGATCCCTATATCGTGGCGATCGTGGTGATGGTCGGCATCGCCTCGATCATGCCGGCGCATGGCGATGGCGCGGTGGCGATGAACTACGTCACCAATATCGCGATCGCGCTGCTGTTCTTCCTCTATGGTGCGCGCCTGTCGCCGCAGGCGGCCCTGGCCGGAGCCCGGCATTGGCGGCTGCATATCCTGGTGCTGCTCTGCACCTTCGTGCTGTTCCCGGTGCTGGGGCTGGCGGCGCATGTCCTGGTGCCGAGCGTGCTGACGCCGCAGCTCTATTTCGGCCTGGTGTTTCTCTGCGCGCTGCCTTCCACCGTGCAATCGTCGATCGCGTTCACGTCGATCGCCCGCGGCAATGTCGCGGCGGCGCTGTGCAGCGCCTCGGCCTCCAACCTGATCGGCATTCTGCTGACCCCACTGCTGGTCAGTGTGTTGCTGTCGACCCAAGGCGGCGGCTTCTCGCTGACGGCGCTCAAGGACATCGTGCTGCAATTGCTGGTGCCGTTCGCCGCCGGGCAATTGCTGCGGCCCTGGATCGCGGCCTGGACCCAGAAGCACAAATACCTGCTCGGCTTCGTCGACCGGGGATCGATCCTGCTGGTCGTCTACACGGCGTTCAGCGAGGGCGTCGTCGCCGGCATCTGGCACCAGTTGAGCCTGGAAAACCTGGCGGCGCTGCTGGCCGTCAACATGGTCCTGCTGGTCCTCGCCCTGGTGATCACCACGGCGGTCAGCCGTAGCCTGGGCTTTTCGCGCGAGGACGAGATCGCCATCGTGTTCTGCGGCTCGAAGAAAAGCCTGGCGAGCGGCTTGCCGATGGCGAGCGTGCTGTTCGCCGGGCAATCCGTCGGCCTGATCGTGCTGCCGCTGATGCTGTTCCATCAGATCCAGCTGATGGCCTGCGCGGTCCTCGCCCGCTGGTACGCCCAGCGCACGGACGCGCCGGTCGAGGTTAGATCCGAAGCGTAGGGCGGCGGGAGCCCTCCCTTGTTACGCCTTCAGCATCATGTCGTCAGGGTTCGTCGCCTCGAATGAGGGCCTGGAAGCAACCAGGATTTTACCTTGTCGGCTCCAGGCTTGGCCTGGAGCAGTGCAAGAACGCGGAACTGTCCAGCACGGCCTCATTCACGCTCAGCCTCAGCGCGCCGGAATGCTGCGGCGACGATGGGCTTTGCCCACTCGGGCGTTGCCTTTAGGGCTTCCGCATCGTCGTGACCTGGGTAGATCAACCGACCCGTCTTCATCTCCAGCACGAGTACGGGAGGCGGCACATCCTCGCCGAGCGCCGCCTCCTTACTATTGTCGAACACTTGAAGGTGCGCCAAGCGCGGCAGCAGTTTGATCAAGTTCTGCCGCGAACTTTCCCATCGTTTTCTGATCTTCTCCTCGGGGATGTCGTGACCGCCATGTCCGACGCGGATCTTGACCCGGTCAATATGCATCTGCACCGAGGCGAGCCCACAGAATATCATGATGACGTCGTGCGTCTCGGAGGCCTCGCCGAGCAGGCGGGGGATCGTGTTCGCGCCGAGCGTGGTCTCGAAGGCAAAGTTGGTCCTGTTGGCCATCGCCGCTTCGAGCGTCGCCTTGCCGTAGGCCCATGCTGCGCCCTCGGCCTCTTCCTTGCGCAATCCGCTCCTCGCCATCAGCTCGCGCGAGAAAGCATCGGGATTGAACCACGTTAGGCCATGGGTAACGAGGATGCCGCCGCCGACCGAACTCTTGCCGGCGCCGTTTACGCCGGCAAGCACAAGGATGAAAGGGCGCTTCGGTGCCTCCCCGGAGACCATCAGAACGATGTGCCAGCCTTCGGGCGTGGCATGGCCTGGCCCCGCGACGCCATCGCAGCCTCGACGCGCTCGCCTGTGTCTGGGGCCTTCAATGTCGCAAGATGCCGATCAAATTCCGCGGTAAGTTCGGCCAACGTCGCCTGCTGGCGCTCCTGGGCGGCTTCCACGAGCGCGGTCATTTCCCGATACTTCCCCGCCTCCACCACAATCATCTCGACCTGGTCGTGATGCGTTACCGCGACGCTGCCGGACGCGCGAACCTGACGCACCAGATCGCTCCACTTGTTCTTGACCTGGGTCGCATTCCGACGAGGAAGCTCTTCGATGCGTAGGAAGCCGGTGACCATGACGAGAAGTCCTTACGAGACATGATGTCATATATGGCAATCATGTCTAATATTGTCCAGTGGCTCGAAAAATTCCCATTTTGGCTAAATGGATCGCGGTGCGGCCTAGCAAGAGGTGACGTTGTTTTTCGACTGAATTCAGGCAGACTCGGACCCGAAGAACTGTCGCCACCGCCAATGGCGCCCTACCTTCTCGAGGATGCGGCAGCTCGGGCCAAAATGGCCCTCTGAAAAAGACGGACAGTCACCCGAGCCTCCTCCAAATCACGCCCGCCGGATATTCCAGAACACCGGCAACCCCGTCAGCGTGCCGGTCAGGGTCTTGCGCTGGACGGTCGGCTGGAGATACATGCCGAGCGGCAGGAACGGCACCAGCTCGAAGGCCTTCGCTTGCATCTCGGTGGCGATCTTCTGCTGGGTGGCGAGGTCGGGGGCGGCGAACCATTGATCGCGTAGCGTCTCCAGATCGGGCGCCGTCGGCCAGCCGAACCAGCCATCGGTGCCATTGCCGCGCAGGCCGACGCTGGAGGCCGGGCTGGCCATGTCGAGGCCGGTGAAGGTGGTGAAGAACACGCTCCAGCCGCCTTGCTCCGGCGATGATTTCAGGGCGCGTCGCTGGACGACCGAGCCCCAATCGGTGGTGACCAGATCGACGTTCATGCCGCAGCGCTGCAGCATGTCGGCGCCGACATTGCCCAAGGCCGCCAAGGCCGGAAAGTCGCTGGCGACCATGACGACGACACGCTCCCCCTTGTAGCCGGCGGCTTTCAGGTCGCGTTTCACCCGATCGAAATCGGCCGGCCCCTTGAGCGCCGCCATGCCGGCATCGTTGGCGAAGGGCGTGTCCGGCGTGAAATAGCCGATGCCGGTCCGCCAATTCTCCTTATTGTCGCCGGCGACGGCGGTCATGAAGTCGGTTTGGCTCACCGCCCCCAGCAAGGCCCGCCGGATCGCCGGGTTGTCGAAGGGCGGGAATAGCTGGTTCATGCGCAGCATGCCGATATTGCCGGTCGTCTCGACCGTCATGATTTGGAGATTGGGGTCGCGCTTCAACAGCGGAAGCTGGTCGAAATCCAGCTTTTCCCACCAATCGACCTCGCCGCGCTGGATCGCCGAGGAGGCGGTGGCGGTGTCCGGGATGACCTGCCACTCGACCCGGTCGAAATGCACGATCTTGGGCCCGGCGGTCCATTCCGGCGTGCCGCTCTCCCGCGGCTTGTACTCGGCGAAGCGTTCATAGGCGACGCGGGCGCCGGACACGCGCTCATCGGCCAGGAAGCGGAACGGGCCGCTGCCGACCATCTCCGTCACCTGCTTGAACGCATCGGTCTGGGCCAGGCGCTCCGGCATGATCGGGCACATGTTGGGACCGGCCTTGCCGAGCGCGTCGGGCAACAGCGGGAAGGGCTGCTTCAGCCGGAACTGGATGGTCTTGTCGTCGGGGGCGGACAATTCGTCCGTGGCGCGCAGCAGCGCCTGGCCGAAGGCGTCGCGCTTGCCCCAGCGCCCGATGCTGGCGACGCAGTCCCGCGTCAGCACGGGCGTGCCGTCATGGAAGCGCAAGCCATCGCGCAGGGTCAGCTTCCACAGCTTGCCGTCATTCTCGGTGGTGGCACCCGCCACCATCTGCAGCTGGGCCTTGAACTGGCCGTCCTGGCCATAGAGCGTGTCGAACACCATGAAGGCGTGATTGCGGGTGACGTAGGCTGTGGTCCAGACCGGGTCCAGCACGGCGAGATCGGCCTGCGGGATCAGCTTCAGAACTCGCTGATCCGCCGCCTTGACGATCGCCGGCGCGCCGAGCACGAGGCCGGCGGCGCCTGCCGACTTCAACAGGGTGCGTCGCCCGATCGCGGATGGCAAAGTACTCATCTGTTCCCGCCTCTTGTCATGCCGCAGTTTATCGTGCCGGCCACGCTGTAACGGAGCTGGAGCGATTCCCCTTGCGTGAGATTCGCTCTAGGTTGCCGCGTATGATCCGTATCAACGATACCCTGTCGCTGCAAGACGACGAAATCGAGGAAACCTTCGTGCGCGCGTCCGGCCCCGGCGGCCAGAACGTCAACAAGGTGTCGACGGCGGTGCGCCTGCGCTTCGACGTCCGCGGCTCGCCGTCGCTGCCGGACTATGTCCGGGCGCGGCTCGAACGGCTGGCCGGGCAGCGGCTGACCCAGGATGGCGTGTTGATCATCAACGCCCAGCGTTTCCGCTCGCAGGAACGCAACCGGCAGGACGCGCTCGATCGGCTGATCGAACTGATCCGCGCCGCGGCCCTGCGCCAGACGATCCGCCGTCCGACTCGCCCGACCCTGGGCTCCGAACGACGCCGGATGGCGGCGAAGACCCAGCGGGCGACGCTGAAGCGCCTGCGCGGGCCGGAGATCATCGAGTAGCTGGCGCCCTTTGGCTAGACATATGGAGCTAATGGCTAGCCAAAGGACGATGGAGACGCTATTTCAGAGGCGAGGAGTTGCCGATGTCCCGCACCGATCCTGTCCAGTTCAATGTCCGATCCGCGTTTGCTCGGTCGCGGGCCCATGATCTGGCGCAGCGGACCGGCATGACCGTCACGCAGGTCGTCGAGGAGGCTTTGCGAGGCTATGTGCCGCCGGGTGCCGCGATCAAGGTGGGCCGGCTGGCGCAGCGTGGACTGATCCTGGTGCTGCCCGCCAAGGAATCGAGCATCAGTCTCGCCGAGGCGAACGCTGCGTTGAACGAGGTGCGCGAGCGCGATCTTGAGGATTGAGGCACTCCTCGACAGCAACGTCTTGATCGCGATGCTCGTCGAGGCGCATGAGCATCACGGTCCGTCGCTAAAGCTTCTGGTCGACGGCACCGAGATGCAGTTCGCCATCGCCGCGCATAGCTATGCCGAGACGTATAGTACGCTGACCCGCAAAGGCGAGCGTTCGCCGTTCCGCTTCACGCCCGAGGAGGCTTGGGGCGCCCTGGAGAGCGTTCGTGCCGTGACGGGGCTCGTCGGCTTGACTGCCCCACAGACCTTCGAGGCGATCAGGAGTTATGCGCAAAACGGCGGCATCGGCGCACGCCTCTACGATCGCCTCATTGGCGAAGCCGCGGTCGCGCACGAAATTCCGGGAATCGTGACGTGGAACGCCGGGCATATGCGAAGCTTGTTTCCGGACCTGCGCATCACCACGCCGTCGGAATTCGGAAAGGGAGGGGGCGTGGCAGAGACCCAGAGGGCGACGCCGAAGCGCCTGCGCGGGCGGGAGATCATCGAGTAGAATGGAGTTTCCAAAAGCCCGCAGCTTTGGAGGGCGTTTGCCACCGATACATAAGGCGACATTTGGAAACGGTGTATCAGCCGGAAGGAACAGCATGGCGGACGAACAGACCCTTCCCCTGGGCTCGGCCCCCAACAACCAGTGGCGCGTTTCCACCACGGCGGTCGATCTGGTGCGGCGGCCCGTGGCGCCGCGGCCGGTGACGATCGCGGCGGAGCCGCAGCGGGTGACGCTCGATCTGGCGCGCACGGCGATGGTGGTGATCGATATGCAGAATGATTTCTGCCATCCCGACGGCTGGCTCGCCCATATCGGCGTCGATGTGGCGCCGGCGCGGGCGCCGATCGACCCGCTGCGCGCGCTGTTGCCGGCGCTGCGCCGGGCCGGCGTGCCGATCGTCTGGGTGAATTGGGGCAACCGGCCCGACCGGCTCAATCTCAGCCCCTCGCTGCTGCACGTCTATAAGCCGACCGGGCAGGGTGTCGGGTTGGGCGACCCGCTGCCGGGCCGTGGGGCTCCGGTGCTGGAGGCGGGTTCCTGGGCCGCCGAGATCGTCGACGAGCTGGCACCGGATCCCGCCGATATCCATGTCGCGAAATACCGGATGAGCGGGTTCTGGGATACCCCGCTCGACTCGATCCTGCGCAAGCTGGGGGTGACGACTCTGTTGTTCGGCGGCGTCAATCTGGACCAATGCGTGCTGTGCACCCTGCAGGACGCCAATTTCCTGGGCTATGATTGCGTGCTGGTCGATGATTGCGCGGCGACCACCTCGCCCGCTTATTGCACCGACGCGACGCTCTATAACGTCAAGCAATGCTTTGGCTTCGTCGCCCGGTCGGCGGCGCTCATCGAGAGACTTGCCCGATGATTTTCCCCGCCCCGATGATTCTACCAGCGATGAAGAAGACCCTGCGGGATTGTCCCGCCTATCGGATCTCGCCCGAGGATTCCAACTATTTCGCCCTGGTGTTCGACGGGGTGGGCGAGGGCTGTCCGTTCGTCGCCGTGGTCGAGATCTTCGCGGTCGGGGGGCGGACGCCGCCCAACACGCATCACGCGGCCCATGAGATGTTCTTCGTGCTGTCGGGCGAGGGTGTGGCCCTGTGCGACGGCATGCGCGTGCCGATCGGCCGAGGCGATGCCCTCGTGGTGAAGCCCGGTGGGGAACATGTCGTCGAGAACACCGGCATGGACAAGCTGTACTGCCTGACCATCATGGTGCCGGACGAGGCCTTCGCGGCGCTGATCCGCGCCGGCACGCCGGTGGTGCTGGACGAAGCGGATCGCCTTGTGCTCGGTGGCCAGGGCGGTCTCTCGTGACGCTGTACGAGTTGCGGCCGCGTGAGGACGTGTCGATGCACTGCCGCGACGGCACGCGGCTCGACGCCCATGTCTATCGTCCGGCCGATGCCGGCGATTTCCCGGTGCTGCTGATGCGCCAACCCTATGGTCGCAGCATCGCCTCCACGGTGACCTATGCGCATCCGAGTTGGTATGCCCGGCAGGGCTATCTCGTCGTGATCCAGGACGTGCGCGGGCGGGGTATTTCCGAGGGCGCCTTCCGGCTGCTGGCCGACGAGGTCGCCGATGGCGAGGACACGGTCGCCTGGGCCGCGGCGCTGCCGGGCTCGTCCGGTGCTCTCGGCATGTACGGCTTCTCCTACCAGGCGATGACGCAATATTTCGCGGCGGCCGGCGGTCATCCGGCGCTGAGGACACTGGCGCCGGCCATGGGCGCCTGGGATCTGCATCACGACATGGCGTATGAGGGCGGCAGCATCCGGCTGCAGACCGGCATCGGCTGGGCGATCCAGCTGGCGGTCGAGGGTGCCAGGCGGGCCGGCGACGCGGCGGCGCATCGCGCCCTCTACGCGGCCTCGCGGGCCCTGCCGCTGCACGAGGCGGTGCCGTCCTGGCCCGCCGTGCTGCGCGAGCATGAGCGGTATGCCCATTGGGGCGATTGGTTGCGGCATCCCGATCCCGAAGACGCGTATTGGGCGGAGCGTTCTCCCCGCCATGTGGCGGCCGGCATCGACCTGCCGATCCTGCATATCGGCGGCTGGTTCGACCCGATGCTGACCGGCACGCTGGCGGCCTATCGGCATTTCGCGGCGCGGGGCAAGGCTCCGCAAAAGCTGATGATCGGGCCCTGGGCGCATATCCCCTGGGGGCGCCGGGCGGGCCAGATGGATTTCGGGCCGGCGGCGGCGCGCAGTATGGATCGCCTGCAGCTCCGCTGGTTCGATCATTGGCTGAAGGGCCTCGATACGGGGTTGCTCGACGAGCCACCGGTCGAGCTGTTCGAGATCGGCCGAAACGCCTGGCGCGGCTTCGATCGCTGGCCGGCTGCCACGGAGGCGTGTTTTCTTCACAGCGATGGTCTGGCGGCGATGGACCCCGCATCCGGCGGCCTGGCGGCGACGGAGCGGCAGGCGTCGGGCGAGGATGTTTTGGTGCTCGATCCCTGGCGGCCGTTTCCGACCACCGGCGGGCATCTCACCCATCCGGCCGGTCCGGCCGATCGGGCGGCGGTCGAGCAGCGCAGCGATTGCCTTACCTTCACCACGCCGCCGCTCATGACGGAACTATCGCTGGCCGGCGATGTGGTGGCGGAGCTGTTCGCTGAGGCGGATCACCCGTCCTTCGACCTCGCCTGCGTGCTGTCCATGGTGCAGCCGGATGGCAAGGTCCTACCGCTGACCGAGGGCTATGCGCGGATCGATACGCCCGGCCAAAAGCCGATCCGGATCACCCTGCGCGCGGTGGCGGTATGGCTCCCGGTGGGCGGCGCCCTGCGGCTGACGGTGCAGCCCTGCTCGTTCCCCGCCCATCCGGTCAATCCCGGCACCGGCCAGCAGGCCTGGGAGACAAGGCTGATCGACCAACGGATCGTGACCGTGACCCTGCGCCATGGCGGCGACACGCCGTCGCGCCTGCTGCTGCCGGTACTCTAGTAAAGCCGGGCATCCCACCAAACCGGTTGGTGGAGAGACGCGCGGAGCTTTGGGAATTCGGGGTGCTCGGGGTTGATCAGGATGTTCCGTTCGAGGCGTGCCACGACGCTCGGAACGATCAGCAGGAGCGACCGCTTCTCGATTTGCCAAGCCTCCCCATAAGCCTTGGAGGACGTGCACGCGGCATCGGCCCAACTGGGCAGGTGAGCGGGGTTCAGCGACTCGTATGTGACGCCGTTGGGAATGGTGATTTCGATAAAGTGCTGATTCGGCGGGAGATCGCCGCTGCCATGCACGAGCTTTTCCAGCATCGCCGTGGAATAGTGTTCGCTCGTATAGATCATCGGGCTGGCAGGCGTGTTCCAGCGGCCGGGACTTATCTTCGATCCAGCGGCGTCGAAAATCGGGAAATCGCCATTTGGATCGCCGATTCTGTAGGTTTTGAGGACCTCTTGAAGGGTCTGCGCCTTCAAGCCGCGGAGCCGTATTTCAACCGGCCCAGGATGTCCTTGACGATCTGTGCCCCCACCTCGGCTTGCAAGGCGACGTTGATGGGTGGCCTGCCATCGAGCATCGCGTGCGGCCGAAAGAGGAAGGCGCGGGCGGCTTCGCCGGTCTTCCACACATCGACCGCGGTGGTCCATACATCGGTCAGCCTGACCAGCCGCTCGCTTTCATCCGTCGAGAGCCGATCATTGTCGTGCTTGCGCCGGCGGGCGAGGGTCGTCTTCGATACGATCCGATATTTGAAGGCGCTGTCGGCCGGTGCCACGGTTTCGGATACACGGTCGAGGGCCGAGACCGGGAAACCCCGGACGATCAGGTCGAGGAAGGAGATGGGTGTCACCGGCGGCGTGGCGGTGAAGCCAAGCATCGTCGCCGTCTGCGGATTGTGAAGCATGGCCGGCCTCGATCAGTTCCATATGGAACTATGATTAGGACCGAGTGGGTCGAAAATCAAGGAATGCGAAATGTATCCCCCATCGCGCCCGTTACACCCGTGGTGACGGGGCTGAAAAAATGCCAGGCTCAAGACGTCGAGGTGTTGAGGGAGATGCGACGTGACTCTGATGACTGACCGGCAGGAAGCGAAACTCTTCCCCACCCAAATCCACGGCGATGCCGAACGCGCGCTGGTCGAGACGGCGCGGCGGGTGCTCCCCGCCGGCGGCTTCGGCAATTGGTCCTCGGACATCGTCATCGCCAAGGGGCGCGGCGGCCGTGTCTGGGATGAGAGCGGCAATGAATACGTCGATTTCCTGCTCGGTTCCGGCCCCATGGTGGTGGGACACGCGCATCCGGAGGTGACCGCCGCGGTGCAGGCGCAGATCCCCGAGGGCACGACCTTCTTCGCGAACAACCGCCACGGCATCCTGCTGGCCGAGGAGATCGTCCGGGCGATACCCTGTGCCGACCAGGTGCGCTTCGTCTCCAGCGGCTCGGAGGCCGATCTCTATGCCATGCGGGTCGCGCGCGCCTTTCGCAAGCGCGACAAGATCCTGAAATTCGAAGGCGGCTATCATGGCATGAGCGATTATGGGCTCATGAGCATGGCGCCCAAATCGCCGGGCAATTTCCCCCAGGCGATCCCGGATTCGGCGGGCATCCCGGCGTCGATACGCGGCGAGGTGCTGGTCGCTCCCTTCAACGACATCGATGCGGCCGTCAGCCTGATAAACGCGCATAAGGACGAGCTGGGTGGCGTAATCGTCGAGCCGTTCCAACGGCTTATCCCGCCGGCGCCGGGCTTTCTCGAAGCCTTACGGAAGGTCACCGCCGAGCACGGTATCCCGCTGATCTTCGACGAGGTGGTCACCGGCTTCCGCTTCGCCTATGGCGGGGCACAGGAATATTACGGCGTGGTGCCGGACCTGTGCACCCTGGGCAAGATCTGCGGCGGCGGGTTTCCGCTCGCGGCGATCGCCGGCCGGGCGGATATCATGGCGCATTTCGATCGCGCCCAAGTCGGCGATGACGGGTTTCTCATGCAGGTCGGCACCTTGTCGGGCAATCCGGTGGCCGCGGCCGCCGGCCTCGCCACCCTGGCGATCCTGCGCCGGGACGGTGCCTATGAGCAGCTGTTCGCCACGGGCCGCGAGCTGATGGCCGAGCTCGGCGCGCTGCTGCGCAGGGCGGATATCCCGGCCACGGTGATCGGTGAGCCGCCGCTGTTCGACCTAGTGTTCGCCACCGGCGATCTGCGCGACTATCGCGCCACGCTCAGGGGCGATGCCGCCGCCATGAAGCGGTTCAATGGCTTGCTGCGCAGCCGGGGCGTGCTGAAGGGCGAGTCCAAATACTACGTCTCGCTCGCCCATACGGCCGAGGATGTGCGCCACACCAAGGAAGCCTGGGCCTCGGCGATCGAGGAGTTCGTCGCGACGCGGGGATAGGCTCCCGCATTCCTCATCGGAGGGCGACGGCAAACCGGCGTTCTCCTCCTTAGCTCCGTACGGGTCGGGCGGGGCTTTCCGGCTCGAAGCTGATACGCAGGCGCGTGTGCGTGGCTTTGGCGAACCGCTCAAGGGTGCGGGTGGACGGTTTGGTCCGGCCGCTTTCCAGCCGGGCGACCACGGCTTGGGTTGTGCCCATCGCCTTCGCCACGTCTTCCTGCGTCATGTCGGCATTGGCGCGCGCCGTGATAAGGGCTTCGGCGAGGGCGAACTCTTCCTCAAGCGAATCATAGACCGCCACATACTCCGGGTCCGTCCGCCACTTGGCGAAGGTCTCCGCGACAGGGATGGCTCTTTGGGTCACACGACCTCCTTTGCCCTTTGCAGGGCGATGTCAATTTCACGACGGGGCGTCTTCTGTGTCTTCTTGGGAAACACATGCACCACCACCACACGGCGTCCGGTTGCGGTGACATAGGCGGCACGGGCTATCCCGTCCTTGCCTTTCATCCGCATTTCCCATACCGGCCCCTCCAGATGCTTCACATAGGGCTCACGCATCAGCATGAGGCCATGAGCTTCGATCAGATGGACAATGCGCTCGAAGCTCGCCCGGATGTCTCTGGGCAAGGCCGACAACGTGGCTTCAACTTCGCCATTTAGAAATTCGACCGACCATTTCACCCTTTTTGAACATACCTTTTTTGCAATAATCTGCAAGTGGCCTCAAAAGCCGAGAACCGATCCCTCATCCAAGCGGCCCTTTCTTCAGGCTGCTCAGCGGAAACCGGGCGACTTCGTCGAGCAGTTTTGCCAATCCGGCGGCGCGGAGGGTGATCAGCTGCTCGCCGCGCCCGGCATCCGCGTCGGTCGCGTCGCCGACGGCGCCGGCGGGGTGCAGGTCCTGGGTTTGCCAGCCGAAGCCGACGGCATGGCCTTCCGGCCGCAGGAAGTCGTAATCCCGCTCCCAACCGATCGAGGCGGGGGCGAAATCGCGCCGTTCCGCCTCGGTCACCAGATCCGGCCGCAGGTACAGGATTTGGGAGGTTTCCGACGACCCGCCATGGATGCCGTGGCGGTCTTCCAGCTCGGTGAACAGGCCGGGGACGCGGCCGAGGCCGCCGGCATTGGCGGTGACCACGAACAGGCCGAGCCGAACGCGCAGATCGCGGGCGACGATGTCCATGATCTGCGGCTGCCCACCATGGCTGTTCAGCAGCACCAGCTTGCCGATGCCGGCGCGCGCGACGCTCTCGCCGATCTCGGTCCAGAGCCGGGTCAGCGTCTCGGCCGACAGGGTGAGGGTGCCGGGGAAGGCCAGGTGTTCGTTCGATTTGCCGACCGGCATCGCCGGCAGCACCAGCACGCTGTCGGGCATCAGCGTCATCGCCCGCTCGACGATGCCTTCGTTGATGATGGCGTCGACGCCGACCGGCAGATGCGGCCCGTGCTGCTCGATCGCCGCCACCGGCAGCAACGCAACGGTTCGCTCCCGGTCCAGGCCGGCGAATTCGATGGTCGATAATTCACGCCAATACCGCGCCATGGAGGCCCCCGAACCTGACGAATACCCGAACTTAGTACCGGTGCCCGCCGAGCCCCAGATAGCTTTCGATCACCCGTGGATCATTGGCCAGGGTCGCGGCCGGCCCCTCTAGGGTTATCTCACCGGTTTCCAGCACGTAAGCGTAATCGGCGATCTGCAGGGCGGCCCGCGCGTTTTGTTCGATCAGCAGGATGGCGACGCCGGTGGCGCGCAGTTCGGCGATGATCTGGAAGATGTCTTTGACGATCAGCGGCGCCAGGCCGAGGCTGGGCTCGTCCAGCATCAGCAGGCGCGGCCGGGCCATCAGCGCGCGGCCCATCGCCAGCATCTGCCGCTCGCCGCCGCTCAGGGTGCCGGCCGCCTGGCGGCGCCGTTCGCGCAGCCGCGGGAACCGGTCATAGACCCGGTCGAGGTCGCCACCGCCGCCCGCGACGCGGAAGGCGCCCAGCCGCAGATTGTCCTCCACCGTCATGGTGCCGAATAATTCGCGTTTTTCCGGCACCAGGCTGATGCCGGCGGCGACACGCGCCTCGACCGGCAGGCGCGCTATCGATCTGCCGTCGAAGCTCAGCGCGCTGCGGGACGGCAAGATGCCCATGATCGCGTTCAGCAGGGTCGATTTGCCGGCACCATTGGCGCCGATCACCGTGACGATCCGCCCGGCGGGAACCTCGATCGTGGCGCCCCGCACCGCGTCGACCTTGCCGTAGCTCACGGCGAGGTCGCGCACCGACAGCATCTCGCCACTCATTCCACACCGCCCAGATAGGCTTCCAGCACCACCGGATTGGCCTGGATTTCGGCCGGTATGCCCTCGGCCAGCTTGGTGCCGAAATCCATCACGACCAGCCGGTCGGTGACACCCATGACGAAATCCATATCGTGCTCGACCAGGAGGATGGTGACGCCCTCCGCGCGCAGCCGGCGCAGCAGGTCGGCCAGCGCCTGTTTCTCCTTGTGACGCAGCCCGGCCGCCGGCTCGTCGAGCAGCAGCAGGACCGGCGACAGACACAGCGCACGGGCGATCTCCAGGATGCGCTGCTGACCGAGCGCCAGGTTGCCGGCCAAAAGATGCATCTCGGCGCCGAGGCCGACGCGCTGCAACTGCCCGGCGGCCTCGTGCAGCAATTGCCGCTCGACCGCGCGGTCCAGCCGCAGGATGGCGCCCAGCACGCCGCCGCGCAGGCCGGACGGCGCGCGCAGGCTGGCGCCGATCGCGACATTCTCCAGGACGGACATGCCGGGCAGCAGGCGGACATGCTGGAAGGTGCGGCCGATGCCCAACCGGGCGATGCGCCGGACCGGCAACCCGTCGATCCGCGCGCCCGCGAAGCGCACCTCGCCCGCCGTCACTGGCGCCACGCCGGTGATCAGGTTGAAGGTGGTGCTCTTGCCGGCGCCGTTCGGGCCGATCAGCCCGACGATCTCGCCGGCCCGCACATCGAAGCTGATGTCGTTGACCGCGATCAAGCCGCCGAACTCCTTGCGCGCAGCGGTCACCTGGAGCAGCGGAGTGTCCGGCGGCGGCATCGGCCGCCGCGGCAGGGGCGGAGCGGCATCCGCTGCCGCGCGCGGGCCGCTTCCAGGCGGCACCAGACGCCGCAGGAACGGCCACAGCCCGTCGCGCATGGTCTGCAGCAGCACAACCAGCAGGATGCCGAAGACGATCAACTGGAAATCGCCGCTGGTGCCCAGCAGCCGAGGCAACACATCCTGCAGGATGTTCTGGATGATGGTCAGCACGCCGGCGCCCAGCACGGCCCCCCAAACATGGCCAGATCCACCGACCACGGCCATGAACAGGTATTCGATGCCGGCATCGATATCGAACGGCCCCGGACTGACCGCCCGCTGCAGATGCGCGTAAAGCCAACCCGACAGGCCGGCGAGCATGGCCGCGATGACGAACACGACGATTTTCATCCGGGCGGTGTTGATGCCGAATGCCTCGGCCACCAGGGTGCCGCCCTTGAGCGCGCGGATCGCCCGTCCCGGCCGGCTGTCCAGCAGGTTCACCATGCCCCAGGCGACGATCAGCACCACGATCCAGATGATCGCATAATATTCGCGGCCGCTGGACACCGGATGGCCGCCGATCCGTAGCGGCGGCAAGCCGTTCAAGCCGTTATGCTGGCCCAGCCATTCGATGTTGCCGAACAGATAGTAGAGGCTGATGCCCCAGGCGAGCGTGCTCAGCGACAAATAATGGCCGGACAGGCGCAGCGTGATGGCGCCGATCAGCCAGGCCGCGAGGCCGCTCAAGACGAGGGCCACCGGCAGGGTCAGCCAGGGCGAAACGCCATAGACGGTGGTCAGCACGGCGGTGGCATAGGCGCCGATGCCGACGAAGGCGGCCTGGCCGAACGAGGTCAGGCCGGCGACGCCGGTCAGCAGGACCAGCCCGAAGGTGACGATGCTGTAGAGGCCGATATAGTTCAGCAGCGTGATCCAGAATTCCGGGATCGCCGGGATCAGCGGCAGCGCCGCCAGGGCGACGACGAACGCCCCAAGCACCAGACGGGAGCGCATGCGCTACTCCTCGTCGTCGACGGCGACAGCGGCGAGCGACCGCCACAGCAAGACGGGGATGATGACGGTGAAGACGATCACTTCCTTATAGGCGCTGGCCCAGAACGAGGAGAACGCCTCGATCAGGCCGACCAGCAGGGCGGCCAGCACGGCGGCGGGATAGCTGCCCAACCCGCCGATGATCGCCGCGACGAAACCCTTGAGGCCGATCAGGAAGCCGCTGTCGTAATAGATCGTCGTCAACGGCGCGATCAGAATGCCGGACAGCGCGCCGATGAAGGCGGCCACGGTGAAGGCCATGCGGCCGGACAAGGCGGTGCTGATGCCGACCAGTCGGGCGCCCAGGCGGTTGACGGCGGTCGCGCGCAGGGCCTTGCCCCAGAGGGTGTGTTCGAAAAACAGATAGAGTGCCACCATGAAGCCCAAACTGGTGGCCAGCACCCAGAGGCTTTGGCCGGTGATGGTGAGGATGCCCATATCCATTCTGGCATCCGAGAAGGCGGTGGTGCGCGACCCTTCGGCGCCGAAGAAGATCAGGCCCAGCCCCATCAGCGCGAAATGGATGCCGACCGAGGCGATCAGCAGCACCAGCACCGCGGCCTCGGCGAGCGGCTGGTAGGCGATCCGGTAGATCAGCGGGCCGAGCGGGGTCACCAGCACCAGGGTGATCAGCACCTCGGCGGCCAGCCCAAGCTTCATCGGCGCCAGCCAACGGCCGAGCGCCAGCAGCACGAGCGGTCCGACGATATAGAGGCCCAGGATCCGCAGCATGGCGCGCGCGGTCAGCGACCGTCCGGCCTGGGCGAGATCGAGCACCGCCGCGATGACGCCCAACCCGACCAGCAGCCAGGCCACCACGGGCGGCTGGCCCAATTCCAGCCCCGCCAAGGTCAAGGCACCATAGGAGACGAATTCGCCTTGCGGGATCAGGATTACGCGGGTGACCGCGAAGACCAGTACCAAGGCGAGGGCCAGCAGCGCATAGACGGCGCCATTGGTCACGCCGTCCTGGGTCAGGATCAGCAGGATCGACTGGTCCAACTCGATGCCTTTTCTACAGGCTAGCAGCGTTATTCGGAGGAGATCCGCTCCTCTCCGCTCCCGGGGGCGGAGAGGAGATGCAAGCTATTGCAGCAGCTTCCAATGATTGTTCTCGACCGTCACCATGACGCGGGCGCGGTCGTCGAAGCCGTTATGGTCGGTCGGGGTCATGTTCATGATGCCGTGGGAGACGATCAGATTGGTGGTCTTCTCCATCGCGTCGCGCAGCGCCTTGCGGAATTCCGCCGTGCCGGGCTTCGCCGTTTCCAGGGCAGCCGGGACGGCGGCGAGGATCAGGCGATCGGCGTCGAGGGCATGGGCGCCGAAGGTCGCGACGGATCCCACCCCGTACATCGCCTCGTAGCGGGTGACGTAATCCAGCGCGATCTTCTTGATCGGATTGCCGTCCGGCAGCTCCGCCGCGACCAGCACCGGACCGGCGGGCATGATCGTGCCCTCGACATCCTTGCCGCCGACGCGGAGGAAGTCGCTGTTGGCGGCGCCATGGGTCTGGTAGATCGGACCCTTATAGCCGCGCTCCTTCAAGGTCTTGGCCGGCAAGGCGGCGGGCGTGCCGGCGCCGGCGATCAGCACCGCATCCGGATTCGCCTGCATGACCTTCAGCACCTGACCGGTGACGCTGGTATCGGGCCGGTTGTACCGCTCGTTGGCGACGATCTTCAGCCCTTTGGCCGTGAAGGCCTTTTGCGCCTCGGTGTACCAGCCGTCGCCATAGGCGTCGGAGAAGCCGATGAAGCCGATTGTCTTGAGGCCCTTCGCCGCCATGAAATCGGCGAGGGCGGTGGCCATCAGGATGTCGTTCTGGGGGGCTTTGAACACCCAGGCCTTCTTCTCGTCCATGGGCAGGATCAGCGAGGCGGTCGCCGCCAGGGCGACCATCGGGACCTTGTTCTCGGCGACGACGTCGATGATGCTGATGCTGGCCGGCGTGGTCGAGGAACCGATGACCGCGTCGACATTATCCTCGGTGATCAGTTTGCGGACATTGGTCACGGACTTGGTCGGGTCGCCGCCATCGTCGAGCACGATGTATTGGATCTTCTGCCCGGCGATCTCGGTCGGCAGCAGGGCGACCGTGTTCTTTTGCGGAATGCCGAGGGAGGCCGCGGGCCCCGTGGTCGATAAGGTCAGGCCGATCTTGATATCGGCGAGAGCGGGGCCGGCGGCGAGCCCGGCGATCGCCAGCGACAAGCCGAGAATTTTGAGCGTCTGCACGTGATGTTCCTCCCGTTGGGTCGTGCCGTTTATTGCTTCGTACCGCGACTATCGTGGCGTCGTCGCGGCTGTCTATAGCCGAAAACTCCCGGTGCCGACATATCCGCGCCGATCAAGTCCGATATGACGGGTCAAGGCGGTCGATCACCCGGGTCAACGCATCGAAAACGTCCTGGCCGGCGCCATAATCGGGGTTGAACAGCAGGCGCGGCCCCTCATCGACATGCACCATGATGCCCTCGAAGTCATAATAAGCAAGCTTATCATGGAGCTGCGCCGCGTAGAAATTGCTCATCGACAACCCGGCGTGACTACAGGCCACGGCCATGCCTGCGGTCGCGTGCGTGTGCATCACGCAATGCGCCTGGGGCAAGCCCGGATGGATCGCCGCGTGCACCGTGAAGCCGGCCGGATTGACCGGCCGACGAGCCGTCCGTCGATATCGATGCGTACCAGATTGGACGCGCGAACCTCGCTGTACATCAGGCCGAACGGGTTGATCAGGAGGCGCGAAATCCAGCGCGAAGCACTCTTGATCGACCAGGAGGATATTTATGGTAGTCTCCGTTCTCAACTTTTGGGAGAGTGAAAGCACATGCGCTTTGCAGCGATCATCGTTTGTGCCGCGTTGCTCAGCGCATGCGTCCCGCACGAAATCATCGTCATGAAGAACCCGGCGACGGGCGAGACCGCGCAGTGCCAGACCAACAGCGGTCCGTCGTTCTTTCCCATCGCGCAGACGATGATCGACAATTCCGCCGCGCGGAGCTGCGCGGAAGGCTACAAAGCTGCTGGATGGCAGCGGATGAACTGAGCCGCTAAGAAACTTCGCCGTACAATGCGTGTCCGGACCGGGCAGGCGCAGGGTGATGTGGTTGTAGATCAGCTCGACCCAGCCCAGATGGGCGAAGATTCGGTGGCACGCGGCCAGTTGGACCCGCATTTCCCACTCCGCCGGATCGATATGCGCGGGCCGGCCGCGCTGATCCGACGGGCTCATCTCCAAGATCGTCATCGGCCTTTCCATCCCATAAGCCGCGCGGCAATTCGCCGCATTTCCCCTAAACTAGGGGTTTTGCGGAACGCGCGTTACGAAAAAGAATCAAGAATTGACGTTCAAGCAGCGTATTAGTCGGCGATGCGATGTCGCCTGGCGCTTCCCCCGCTTCGTCGAACCGTCCTTATTCTGGCCCTGTTGCAGGGCTTGTCCGCCTGCTCGTCGCTGCTCGGCGGATCGGCGCCGGCTCCCGAGGAACCACCGGCGCCTGCCGAGCAGCCCGCACCCAGCCCAGGCGAGCAGCCGAGCCTGAGCGCCGTTGGCATCGCGTCCTGGTATGGCGCGCGGCATCACGGCAAGCGGACGGCGAGCGGCGAAGCCTTCGATATGGCCGCGATGACGGCGGCCCATCCGACCTTGCCGTTCAACACCATCGTCCGCGTCACCAATACCGCCACCGGTGCCATGATCAAGGTGCGGATCAACGATCGCGGTCCATCGACCAGGGCACGGCTGATCGATTTGTCGCGTGCCGCCGCCGTGGCTCTGGAGGGGAACCGGCTGGGCGCCCTCGCCGTCCGGATCGAGGTATTCGCCTCCGATCAACCGCGGAAGGCCGGAACGTGACCTCCAGGCGACGCTGTCGGTCGGCTCAGGATAGCGGCTTGTGGGCTGTTTCAGGGGCGCTCAACGCCGCGACAAGCGTGATCATCGCGAGCGTGATGAGGTAGAGCGAGATCGCCCAGGTGGCGTTCCCGGTCGCACTGAACAGCGACGTCACGATGAGCGGCGTGAAGCCGCCGCTGAGGGCCGCGCCGACCTGAAAGCCGAGCGAGGCGCCGGTATAGCGGATGCCGGTGTGGAACAACTCCGACATGTAGGTGGCGCCGACCCCGAACATGACGCCCTGACCCACGCCGATGGCGATCGCGACGGCGAGGGTGATCGCGCCGGAGGTGGACATGTCCATCAGCCAGAACATCGGGAAGGCATAGGCCATCGAGAACAGGCAGGCCCCGATATACATGGGCCGGCGGCCCAACCGGTCCGACATCCAGCCGTAGAGCGGCGTGATCACCATTTGCAGGAAGGCCGCGATCTGAACGGCATGCAGGGCGGTCCCGCGCGGAAGATGCAGTTTGTCGGTCACATAGGCGATCGAGAACACCGAGCCGATGATCGCCCAGGAAATCTCGGAGACCTTCAGGCCGATCGCGGTGACGACCATGCGCGGATGCTGGGTCACCACTTCCATGAAAGGCGTACGGCTTGCCTCGACTTTCGACTGAAACCGCTCGAAGATCGGCGTTTCCGTGACCTTCAAGCGGATCCACAGGCCGACGAAGACCAGCGCGAGACTCAGCAGAAACGGCAGCCGCCAGCCCCAGGACAGGAAAGCGTCGTTGGACATGCTGCCCGACACGATGTTGAACACCAGGATCGACACCAGCACCCCGAACGGCGCGCCGATCTGGACGAGGCTGCCGAACAACCCCCGCCGCTTGGGATGCGCGTTCTCAACCATCAGCAGGACCGCGCCGCCCCATTCGCCGCCGATGCCGATGCCCTGCAGCAGACGCAGGATGATCAGCAGGATGGGGGCCGCGACGCCGATCTGCTCATAGGTCGGCAGGCAGCCGACGAGAAACGTGCCGACCCCCATCAAGATCACCGTGGCGACGAGTGTCTTCTTGCGACCGAGCCGATCGCCGAGATGTCCGAAGATGGCGCCGCCCAGCGGACGGGCGAGAAAGCCGACACCATAGGAGGAGACCGCCACCAGCGTGCCGATCAAGGGGGTAAGGGTGGGGAAGAACACCTTGTTGAACACCAGCGCCGTCGCCGTGCCGTAGATGGTGAAGTCGTACCATTCGATCATGCTGCCGATGATGCTGGCGAAGACGACCCGGCGCATCCGTTCCGGACCGATTCCGACCTCAGTCCCGGCAAGTTCAACGCTGCTCATGTCAGATCCCCTTTCCTGCTCGCTGGCTTGGCTCCGTCCGCGCGACGGAAAGGCGGAGGCGTTCCCCCAGTCGGCTTGTTCGCCGCCCTCTGGTCGTGAGGGCAATGTTCGTGCCAATGCGTTGTTGCCTTTTATCCGATGACAGAGGCCGCTATTTTCTGAGGATCTTTGCGTCCGTTTCCCGTACTGATAGACTATTGGGCAACAAGTTGCCCCAATCGAAAGCAGAATGAATGTCGATCTCCCCTACATGGCTCGGTGCCGTCGCGCACCTTCACATCACGCCCCGCGCCTTCCTGCCGATGCAGGCGCGGGACACCATCGAGCTGGTGGCCGGGCAGGGGGTTCTCGGCGATCGCTACTGTATCGGGGTGGAACAGGGCTTCTATTCCGAGAAACCGGAGGACGGGCGGCAGGTGACGCTGTTCGAGGTGGAGGTCCTCGGCGACATCCTGCGGGACTACAAGATCGATCTCTCGCCGGAGGAACACCGGCGCAATATCACGACCCGAGGCGTGCCGCTGAACCACCTGGTCGGCAGACGCTTCCGCATCGGTGGCTGCGTCGTGGAGGCGACGCGCCTATCGATTCCCTGCCGGCACATCGAGGAAATCCTCGGCAAGCCGGTGTTCGACCCGCTCGTGCATCGTTCCGGGCTGAATTGCCGAATCCTCGAAGGCGGCACGGTACGCCTTGGCGATCCTATCGGGCCGCTGTAAAGAGCCGATCATGCCGCGCCATATCACCCTCTGCGTGGTCGCGTCGCGCCCAGCCGGGCCCGGCGTGCGTCGCCTTACCCTGCGTGATCCGGACGGTTACCCACTGCCGCGCGTCAAGCCCGGCGCGCATCTGGACTTGGCGGTTCCCGACGTCGGAATGCGCGCCTATAGCTTGTGCGGCGATCCGGCGGTCGGCGACCGCTGGGAGATCGCGGTAAAGCGCGAGGCGGCATCCCGCGGCGGCAGCGCCTGGCTGCACGACGGGGTGACTGTGGGTGATCAGCTGGCTGCGTCGATGCCTCGCTGCACCTTTCCGATCGTCGATGGGGCCGCGCGTCATGTCATGATCGCGGGCGGCATCGGCGTGACGCCCTTCCTCGCCATGGCGCCCGTTCTCGAGCGCGCCGCGGCCGATTGGGTGCTGCATGTGCTGTACCGGGGCGGGCCGCCGCCCTGTCCCGATGATCTCGCCCCTTGGATCGCGGCCGGCCGCGCCGTGCCGCATGACACGCTGGCGGTACCGCGCCCGGCGCTCGCCCTGCTTCTGGGGGGCCATACGCCCGGTCTCCAGGCCTATTGCTGCGGCCCCGAGGCGATGCTTGATGCCTTCGAGCAGGCCACCGCCGATTGGCCGGATGGTGCCGCGCGCGTCGAGCATTTCGTGCCGCCGGCGCTACCGCCCGACCCTGCCGCGCGACCCTATACCCTGGCCCTCGCCGCCTCCGGCTCGACGATCGACATCCCCGCGGGAGGGTCCATGCTGGAGGGGCTGCGCGCCTTGGGTGCCAAGGTGGAGTCATCCTGCGAAGGCGGCATCTGCGGTGCCTGCGAGGTCCGCTGGCTCGACGGCGCGCCGCTGCACCGTGACCGGGTGCTGTCGCCGGCACGGCGCGCCACGCATCTGCTAAGCTGCGTCGCCGGCTGCGCATCCGGCCGACTGGTGGTGGAGGCATGAGCGGCGCGAAAGCGTCTCGTCCGTCGCCCGATGGTGCCATGACCGCGCTCGCGGCGCGGCTGGGCGTCCTGCGCCAGGAACGGGGCCTGACACTGGATGCCCTCGCCGAGGCCACCGGCCTCGACAAGGGGTACCTGTCGCGGCTCGAACGCGGGCTGAAAGGGCCGTCCATCGCCACCTTGCTGCGCTTGTCCCAGGCACTCGATGTCCCCGTGGCGGAACTCCTGGGTGAGCGCCTGGCCGAACATGCCGTGCGCGTCACCCGCGCCGCGTCCCGGTTGGTCGGGGCGCCGGTCAGCGACACCACCCATGGCTTCGAGGGGCTGAGCCGCGCTGGCGCTGCGCTGGAGGCTTTCGTGGTCCATCCCGCCGCCGAGTTCCGCACCGATGGTCCCATAGCCGAGCATGCCGGCGAGGAATTGTTCTACGTGCTGACGGGCACGATCGAGCTGCGCTTCGTCGATCGCGGCTTCGTGCTGGAAGCGGGCGATTGCGCGCAATTCCCAGGCTCCCTGCCGCACCGCCTGCGCCGCATCGGCCCGGAACCGGCCTCGGCGCTCGTCGCTGTGGCTAAGACCCGGACTTCCGGCCGGCGCGGCACCGCCACGTGACGGGACCGGCCGCGAGCTGAGGCAACCGCTCGTATCTCCGCGGTGTTTTTGGCGGTTTGAATTTGCGACTTGCAAAAGGAACATTTAGCGAACATTATCCCGTATGTTCTTGTTTTGATCTTATCAAGGGAGGGTTTGCGCATGATCACGGGTGTCCCGCGGACCATGTACAAGCTCTCCAATCAGCCCGGTAGCCTTGGGTTGAGTTGCACGGCGGCGGGTTTGACGTTGGCCGGGGTGTCGCTTCTGAGCAAGGGCCTCGGCGGCTTCGCGCCGCGCTCGCGGGGCGAGGTGGAGCGGCTGTTGCACCGGGCCTATGCGACGACGGCGGATGTGGGGCCGGTCATGAGCGGGCTGGGCGCCGTCGCCCGTGCGCTGAATGAGGGTGCGGAGGGCCGCGCGATGATCGCGGCCCTGCATCTGAAGCTGCCGGAGCTGGATTGGAATGCCGCCAGCCGCATCGCCGGGGCCGAGGCGGCCCTTGGCAAATACGACCCGGACGAAGCGCGCGACGGGCATGGCCGCTGGACCTCGGGTGGCGCCGGATCGGCAGCCGCGATGCCGTCCGAAACCCGGCCGAACGTCGGGGTTGCGCCGACACCGATGTCGTTCGATGACCCGAAGGGGTCGCCTCCCCAGGGGAGCGCCCGATCGGACGAGAACACCCCCGTCGCCCTGCCGGCCGTCGAGGGCGGGCACCAGCAGCAGCGCGACCTGCTGACGCGCCTCGCCAACGCGACCCCCGACCAGGAGGCGAGCCTGCGCGCCGAGATCCGGGAGGTGTACTACAACCAGGGCGACAAGCGCGGCGGCGAGGCGATGGACCGCGCGCTGAGCGACGCGCTGGACCCGTCGATCGATCGGGCCGGCCGGCAGAATATCCTCGATACCTTCGAGATCTACACGCATCAGGATCCGGCAGAGGCCGGGCAGGTGGCCCGCGACTTTATCTCCGGTGCCCTGCTCACGCCACCCATGGTAGTCGAAGGCCGCGCTGGCACCGCCGCCGCCGAAGCCACGGCTGCGGAAGAAGCACGGATCGCTGAGGTCGCCGTGGAAGAGGCGCGGGTCGCGGCAGCGGCGGAGCGGGCCAGGCAAGCCGGGTTTTGGAAAGAACAACCTGTCGAACGCGGAAACCTAATCCATGAATTATGGCGACAAAGTTTGGGGAACCACCCGGCAATTGACCAGGCCATCGGAAAGACGATTAGCAGCTTCAAATCGATCGATCTGGGGGCACCCTCTTATGCAAGGGCTGGATACCTTAAGAGTAAGCTCAACGGATTTATCAATGACCTTGCTAAATACAAGGCGCGGCCCTGGGGAGTGCATGACGTTCAGGTAGATGAAAACACGGCGCGGGAACTCAGGGTCGCTATCCCGCCGAACCCGCCCTCCAATTCCCAGCGGGCGATTATGGATGAGATGATCGAGGTAGCTCGCAAGCGCGGCGTCACGTTGAACTTCGTTCAGGTCCCGGAGTAATCATGAACCTATACAGATGTTATCTGCGAAAAGGCGTCGTATATCTCCCCACGACCGGGCGGATCTGGCGCAGTGATATCGCCTTCAGGATCATCGAGCCGGTCGAGGTCATATCTGTCGGCGATACAGCGGCGTTGAAACGCGGGCTGGTCGAAATGATCATCCGGGGCAATCAGCCGCTTTCGTTGGAGGAAAGCCGGGACTCGACGATGCTGATGCCCAAATACGCCGGAGTGAAGACCCAGAGGAGTTTCGAACGGGGTACGCTCACCTGGAGCATCAAGGATCGGGATGGTGTTTTGACCATCGATCCCTATCGCAGACATCCGCAGGGTGGCTGGGAAATCGATGAGAAGGGGATCATCGCGCTGCCGCCGGGCACTACCACGGGGCAGCTCTGCGACCGAATGGTGGCGATCCTGCAGGCCTACGCGGCCAATCCCGCCCTGGCCGCCGCCCATGAGGCGCCGCCGGTCGAGCCGGAGCCGTTCGGCACGGTCTATGACGGGTATCTGATGCCGCCGGACAATGAGGAGCGGCATGAATCCGTCGAAGGGCTGATGGCGACCATCGTCAATCTGGAACCTGGGGACGTTCCGGACGTCCGCGCCAATATCAAGCGGGTGTTCTACGATGTCGGCGATCGTCAGGGCGGCGATGCCTTTACCCGCGCCCTGGCGGAGGCGCTGGAGCCCGGGATCGACCTCGACGGCCGTCGGCGCATCCTGCAGACCTATGACCCCTATACCATCGGCCTGCCCGTCGACGCGGTCCGCTATGGTCGCGATCCGGTCACGGGCGCCATCCTCGGTCCCAAGCGGCCCAGCAACAATCCTTATGACGTTGTTGATCCGGATGATGAGGCATAGAGGCCCCAATCGGATCTGCCCCTCTCCGCCGGCGGGGTAGGGTATCCTCGCCTTTTGTCGATAATGGCCTGTCAGGAGCCTGTCGGCGGACTGATCGCGCGACTGCGAGGATGCTGATCCTCACTCTTACCCGTCGTTACGTCCCAGCGCCGCTTGGCGTGCCTGCGTCGGCTGCTACAGGCCTATCTTGAAGCCCGTGTGAGTGGGCGAAAACCCGATCCTGTTCCAGAAGCGATGGGCCGCTGCGCGCGCATTGTCAGAGGTAAGCTGGACGGAAAGGCACCCAGCCGAGCGGCATTCGTCGAGCGCCCAACGAACGAATGCTTCGCCAAGACCGCGGCCGCGCTGGTTTGAGGCAATTCTCATCGCCTCGATCTGACCGCGCCAACTACCGCCCCTGGAGACAGCTGGGATCAACAGCAGTTGCATTGTCCCCACGATCTTCCCGCCCTCCGTCGCAACGATCAGCCGTTGGTAAGGTGACACCGCTATCGCCCTGAACGCGGCGTGGTAGGATGGTGCCAATGGCAAGCTGGGATCCTCACGGCTTGCTCCAAGCGGATCATCCGCGAGCAATGCGATTATTTCCGGTAGATCTTCCTCTGTTGCATCGCGGTAGCTCACCATAATGGGCGGAACACTAGGATAAGGGCCGGCAGGCAGCAACTGAGGCGGCAATATTTTTCGCTTGAAAATAGAACAATTAAGGAACATTCTAGCGGAATATTCCTGAACGAAGGCTGGTGGAGCGTGGGACCCGGTCGATGACGCATCGGGAGACATTGATGTCCATCCATCGCGGGATATTCTACTTTCCCGGAAACTGGGTCCACAGCTTCAAGTCGATCGATCTGGGTTCCGCCGCGCAGGCGAAGCCGGGATATCTTCGCGGCAAGCTGAGTAGCTATATCGAAGATCTTGCGGACTACTCCGAGCGTCGATGGGCGTCCGTTACCGTCTGCATCGAGGACGATACGCAGCGTGAGCTGAGAATTGCCATTCCGCAGGGACCGCATCCCGCTTCGCAGAAAGCGATCATGAAGCAGATGAAGGTGCGCGCCCTAAAGTGCGGCGTCACTCTGAATTTCGTTCGGTTCCCGTAGTCATGAAGTTTTACGGCTGCTACCTCCGGGAAGGGCTCGTCTATCTGCCGACGAACGGGCGGATATCGAACACCACTACTGCCTTTCGCGATGTCGAACCGATCGAGGTGGTACCCGTCCGCGATACCACGGCGCTGCAGCGTGGGTTCGCCGCGATGATTGTCCGGGGGCATCCCCAGCTTTCGCTTGAAGAAGGCCGTAGCTCGGTGACGCCCCTGTTGAAACATGCTGGGGTGAAGAGCTTGCGCAGTTTCGAGCGGGGCACCCTGACCTGGGCCATTAAGGATCGGGATGGCGCGTTGACCATCGACGCCTATCGCAAGCATCGCGACGGCGGCTGGGAAATCGATCGGAGCCGCGCCATCGTGCTGCCGAGTGGCACCACCATCGCAGAGGCATACGACCGGCTGATCGCTATTCTGCAAGCTTACGCGGCCGACCCGGCGCTGGCCGCCGCGCATGAGGTTTCCCCGCTCGAACCGAAGCCATTCGGCACGGTGGAAAACGGCTTCCTAATGCCGCCGCTCAATGGCGAGCGGCATGAATCGGTTGAAGGGCTGCTGGTGACCATCGTCAATCTGGAATCCGACGATGTGCCGGACATCCGGATCAATATCCAGCGGGTCTTCTATGCTGTCGGCGACCGCGAAGGCGGCGATGCCTTTACGAGCGCTTTGGCCGAGGCATTGGCCCCCGAACTCGACCTCGCCGGCCGTCGGCGCATCCTGGAGGCCTACGCCCCTTACACCATCGGATTGCCAGTCGACGCTGCCCGCTACGGCCGCGACCCGGTGACTCACGTCATCCGCTCTCCCCGGAGGGTCGGCGACAATCCCTATGACGCCGAGGCGGAGTTAGGTGCTTCAGGGAATAACACTGCCGAGCGGGGGATTTTCTCCGCCGTTCTCGCTTTCGCTGTACGGCATGTTGCGAATTTGACGTATCGGATTTTGGGGCCGTTCTTCGGGTAGGAGGGCACAATCCCGCTCGCAGAGGGTAGCGATGCCTTCATCCCGCGCTCTGGCGGAGGCGCAGAAACCTGGAAGTCACTCGCCGGCCGCCGGCGCATCCAGCGGACCTGCGACTCCTATACCTTCGCGCCGAACCGCCCTTTGGATCGTCATCCCCGCGTAGGCAGGGGATCCATGGATCAGCCGCCGCACGGGTGGATAGATGAATCCCCTGCCTACGCGGGGATGACGGAAAAAGAGCCCAAAAAGCGGCAGATTATTGACGAAGCCTAAGGCCGATCCGATCGGCCTTTCCCTATCTCCGCTCGTATAGGAACCGGGCGCGGATCGTGCCGGGGATGGCGCGCAATGCCACCAGGATCTCCTCGGTATCGAGGTCGCCCTCCGCGTCGATCACCGAATAGCCGATCTCCGCGTCGGTCTGCAGGTATTGCGCGGTGATGTTCGCATCCTGGCAGGCGAAGACCTCGATCACGCGGGCGAGCAGGCCCGGCACGTTGTGATGCAGATGCAGGAACCGCACGCCGGCCGGACGGGGCGGCAATTGCGCCTGCGGGAAATTCACCGCGCCGAGGCTGCTGCCGATATCGCTCCAATCGGTCAGCTTGCGGGCGACCTCGACGCCGATGCGCTCCTGCGCCTCGGCCGTGCTGCCGCCGATATGCGGCGTCAGGATGACGTTGGGGAGGCCGCGCAGCGGCGAGACGAACGGCACATCGGCGCCGGACGGCTCCTCCGGGAAGACGTCGATCGCGGCACCCAGGATGTGTTGCCGCTTCAGCGCCTCGGCCAGGGCGTCGATATCCACCACCGTGCCGCGCGACGCGTTGATGACCAGGCTGCCCGGCCGCATCGACGCGATCTCGGCGGCGCCGAGCATGCCCGCCGTCTCCGGCGTCTCCGGCACATGCAGCGAGACGACGTCGCTCTCGGTCAACAGCTCCCGCAGGCTGCTGGCGGGCCGGGCATTGCCCAGCGGCAGGCGATCGAGCACGTCGTGATAGAGCACCCGCATGCCGAAGCCGCTTTCGGCGATGATGCCCAGCTGCGCGCCGATATTGCCGTAGCCGATGATGCCCAGCGTTCGGCCGCGCACCTCGTAGCTGTTCGCCGCCGACTTGATCCACTCGCCGCGATGGGCCGCCTGCGATTTGGGAAAGATGCCGCGGATCAGCATGACGATCTCGCCCATCACGAGCTCGGCGACGCTGCGGGTGTTGGAGAACGGCGCGTTGAACACCGGGATGCCCAGCCGCCGCGCTTCCAGCAGATCGACCTGGTTGGTGCCGATGCAGAAGCAGCCGATCGTCATCAGCCGGTCGGCCGCCGCCAGGACCGGCTCGGTGATCTCGGTGCGCGACCGGATGCCCAGGACGTGCACGCCCTGGATCCGCTCGATCAGTTCCGCCTCGTCGAGCGCCTTGGGCAGCCGCTCGATGTTGGTATAGCCATGGGAGGCGAGCACGCCGACGGCGCTGTCATGGACGCCTTCCAGCAGCAACACGCGGATCTTGTCTTTGGCGAGAGAGAGTTTGCTCATGGTCGTCCTGGATCGAAAAACCGGCCACCGGGGCCGCAGTACATAGCGGATCGTCGGTCCGCTTCATAGACACCGAGACATGGCGATGGCGGCGGCATAGCCAAGGCCCATGATTGTGGCCCCATGATTGGGGGCTTATGATTCCGGGATCGCGCGATCGACCTGCCAGGTCGCGGCGGTCACATAGGGTTCCAGGCTGAGCCGGCCGACGATCTGCTCCAGGGCTGTGTCATTGCGCGTCATGGCGACCGCCTGCGCGGTGACGGAGACCTTCGAGGTGTCCGGAATATCCTCGCTGTCGATGCGGCGCAGGCCGAGGCCGGCCTGCGACAGGGCATGCAGCAGCAACGAACGCATATGTGCCTCCTCGGCACCCTTGCAGGTCACTTCGACCGTGTAATGCGTTTCCACGTTGCCGGCCAGCAAGGCCCGGCGGTTGAGGCGTCGTACCAGCGGCCGCAGGATCAGGTTGGTGATCACCACGAAGCCCGTGGCGCCGAGGCTCGGTCCCCAAAAGCCGCCCCCGGCGAAGGTGCCGACCATGGCCGAGCACCACAGCGTCGCGGCGGTATTGAGGCCGTGGACGTTGACGCCTTCGCGCAGGATCACCCCGGCGCCGAGAAAGCCGATGCCCGACACGACCTGCGCCGCGACGCGGGTGGGGTCGCCCTGCGCGACCATGGCGGAAAACACGACGAAGCCGCTGGAGCCGAGCGCCACCAGCGCGTTGGTCCGCAGCCCCGCCATTTTTTGATGCCATTGCCGCTCGACACCGATCGCCGATCCGAGCACGAGGGCGAGGCCGAGGCGCAGCAGCGCCTCGATCATATCGGGGTGGGTTTCGGTCACGTCGTGCCGTCTCTCACCCGCGCCGCGGCCGTCCGCCCGGTCCTGTCGACCCCTCCGACGTCGAGGGTCGGGCCGGCCGGGTATGCTGGGTCATGAAGTGCTGCGCGCCGTGCTTGCGGCCGGTCCGCATGCCTTCACCGCCGGCGCCGCCCGTGCCGGCGGGCTGCCAGGATGGGATCAGGTGATGCTTGCCGGGGCCGATCAGGTCGGCCCGTCCCATGCGCTGCAGCGCCTCGCGCAGCAGCGGCCAGTTCTCCGCGTCGTGGTAGCGCAAGAACGCCTTGTGCAGACGCCGCTGCTTCAGGCCGCGCGCGCTGAACACGACCTCGCCGCCATTCCGGCGGATCGGCCGCAACGGGTTCTGCTCGGTATGGAACATCGTGGCCGAAAGCGACATGGGCGAGGGCAGGAAGGTCTGCACCTGGTCGGCGCGGAACTTGTTGCGCTTCAGCCAGATCGCCAGGTTCATCATGTCTTCGTCGGTGGTGCCGGGATGCGCCGCGATGAAATACGGGATCAGGAAGTACTTCTTCCCGGCCTCCTTGGCGAACTTGTCGAACATCGCCTTGAACTTGTCGTAGCTGCCCATGCCCGGCTTCATCATCATGGCGAGCGGGCCGCTCTCGGTATGCTCGGGGGCGATCTTCAGATAGCCGCCGACATGGTGGGTGACGAGTTCCTTCACATAGGCCGGGCTGCGCACGGCGAGGTCGTAGCGCAGGCCCGAGGCGATGTGGATCTTCTTGACGCCCGGCACCGCGCGCGACTTGCGGTAGAGGTCGATCAGCGGGTCGTGATCGGTGCCGAGGTTCTTGCAGATATCCGGGAACACGCAGGATGGCCGCCGGCAGACGGCCTCGATCTTCGGGTCCTTGCAGGCCATCCGGTACATGTTGGCGGTCGGCCCGCCCATATCGGAGATGATGCCGGTGAAGCCCGGCACCTTGTCGCGGATCTGGCCGATCTCGCGCAGGATCGACTCCTCCGACCGGCTCTGGATGATCCGTCCCTCATGCTCGGTGATCGAACAGAACGAACAGCCGCCGAAACAGCCGCGCATGATGTTGACCGAGAACTTGATCATGTCCCAGGCGGGGATCCCCGCCTCGCCATAGGAGGGGTGCGGCGCGCGGGCATAGGGCAGGTCGTAGACGCCGTCCATCTCGGGCGTGGTCAGCGGGATCGGCGGCGGCGTCAGCCAGAGCAGCTTGTCGCCATGCCGCTGGACCAGCGCCCGCGCATTCCCCGGATTGCTCTCCTGGTGCAGGATGCGCGAGGCATGAGCGTAGAGGATCTTATCGTCCTTGACCAGATCGTAGGCGGGCAGTTGCACCACGGTCGTATCCATCGGCGGCCGGGCGCGCTTCACCTCGGCGGCATCCGGCTCCATCGTCGCCTCGGCGGGCTCGTCGACCAGATCGGGGGCCACGACGCCCCAGCCCTCGGGGATGGCGTCCAGCAGAAAGGCGGTGCCGCGGATGTCGTGCATGTCGCGCGGCGCTTCGCCCTTGGCGGCGCGATGGGCGATATCGACGATCGCGCGCTCGGCATTGCCATAGACCAGCAGGTCGGCCTTGCTGTCGAACAGGATCGAGCGGCGGACCTTCTCCGACCAATGATCGTATTGGGCGATCCGGCGCAGCGACGCCTCGATGCCGCCCAACACGATCGGCACGGTCTTGTAGGCCTCGCGACAGCGCTGCGAATAGACGATGGCCGCCCGGTCCGGCCGCTTGCCCGCGGCACCCTGCGGCGTGTAGCTGTCATTGTGTCGGATGCGCCGATCCGAGGTGTAGTGGTTCACCATCGAATCCATGTTCCCGGCGGTCACGCCGAAGAACAGATTGGGCTTGCCCAGCGCCTTGAACGCGTCGGCATCGGTCCAGTCCGGCTGCGCGATGATGCCGACGCGGAAACCCTGGGCCTCCCACAGCCGGCCGATGATCGCCATGCCGAAGCTCGGGTGATCGATATAGGCGTCGCCGGTCACGACGATGATGTCGCAACTGTCCCAGCCCAGTTCGTCCATCTCGGCGCGCGACATCGGCAGGAACGGCGCCGGCCCGAACCGGTGCGCCCAGAACTTGCGAGGCGAGAAGAGATTCTTTGCGCTTTGCATGGTGTCGACGGTATCCGATATCTCTCGCGGCCCGGCCATCGGCCCGATGCCCCGCGATCGGCGGGACTAAAGGCGCCCTGCCCGTGAAGCGCAAGGATCTTGCGCGTTATCCCTGACGCGCCGGGGGAGCATAGCGGCTTTTCGGCGGCATGGCGAACCGTCGGGGATGGCGGTGCGCGATCGGCGTTTTCCCCATCGGGGATTGTGCCGTCCCCTTACTCAACCCCAGGAGAGGGGCAGGTCAATGCTGTGCTCGCCGAGCAGCCTTGCCAGCCGCGTCACCGCCACCCGCAGATCGTCCTGCCCCTCCCGCCGGACCAGCCAGCGGAGCTGTGCGTCGAGCCGCGCGTCAGCCTCGTGCTGGGCGGTCGCGACCACGGTCAGCAGGTGTCGCTCGTCGAAGGTGAGGCCGGCGCAGCCCGGATGGCCAATCGAGAACCGGCGCCGACTGTCGCGGTTCAGCAGCACGATGAAGCTGTGGAAGGCGATCAGCGCCGCTTCAGCCTCGTCGCCGAACGCATCGGCGAATTCCCGCCGGATCAGCGGAGACTCACCGCCGCCGACGATGACGCGGCGCAGCGTCCAGACCAGCAGATGCTCGCCATAGCTAAGATCGAGGATCCCCGCGCCAGGGGATGCCGTCACATCCGGGTTCAGCATGCTCGCTCTCATTCGTCCCTCATGCCACAGCCTAATTGCGAACAAGTTTCATTTGCAATAGAAATTATGAAGAGGCGATGGCATGAGAGTTGCGCCGCTCATGGCTTTCCTCGCCGCCGCCGACCGAGAGGCCATGATGCTGAAACGCGTCCTCATCACCGGCGCCACCGGATTTCTCGGCCTCAACCTGATCGATCGGGCGATCGCCGACGGGCTCGGCGTCGTGGCGGTCGATCGGTCGCCGCCGCCCGGGAGGACGCCGGATCGGTGGCCCGCCTCCATCGTCTTTCGCCAGGCGGACATGGCCGATCCGGTGGCGCTCGGTCAGGCCTTCGCGCTCGGCGCCGATGCGGTCATCCACGCGGCGGCGATCACCAATGGCGCGGCGGGGGCGATGGCCGAGGTCAATGTCGGCGGCACGGTCCGCGTGATCCGCCTGGCGATCCGCCACGGCATCCGCCGGCTGGTCTTGATCAGCTCGGGTGCCGTCTATGGTGGTGTGCCGATCGAGCCGCCCGCCCGGATCCCGGAAACCGCCGAGCCGGAGCCGCTTGCTCCCTATGGCACGAGCAAGCTCGCCGCCGAGGCCGTCGCTCGGGCGCTGGCCGAGGAGCATGGCTTGGACCTCACCATCATCCGCCTGCCGCCGTTGTTCGGCCCCTGGGAATATGCGACCGGCGCGCGGGTGGTGTTGAGCCCGCAATGGCAGTGCCTAGACCTCGCCCGGCGCGGCCTGCCGATCCGTTTGTCGCGTCCGGGCAGCGGCGATTGGTGGCTCGCCCCCCATGCCGCAGCCGCGATCCTGGGCTTGCTACGGGCAACGAACGGGCGGTTCGTCGATTACAATATCGGCCCGGGCGTCGCCACGACCGCCGTCGATTGGTGCCGCTGTCTCACCCGGTTCTACCCGGCGCTCGACTGGCGGATCGCCGACGATCCGGCCGACGCCACCATCACCATCCTGGCGGCCAGGGACCGGGCGCCGCTCGACCCCTCGCGCCTGCATGCCGCGATCGGCGCCCCACCCGCCTGGGATCTCGATGCCGCGGCCGACGCTTATCTGGCGTGGCCTGGAGAAAACCCGTAGCCGGGCTACGCGTCCAGCGTCGCCCGGAACGGTCGTGCCTCGATCGCGACGCCGGTGCCGCGCAACACCAGTTTCCGGCGATCGGCTAGGGGCAGAGACACGCCGATCGGGCCGGGCAGGACCAGCGGTGCGCCCGTCGCGATGGCGGTGAGCGTGACCTCATCCGGCGTCCAACTCAGTTCCAGACCGATGCGCGTCGGGACGCCGTCGGCCGAGATGCCGTCATCCTCGACCAGCACGAAGCGGCCATTGCCAGTGCCGGGGCCGGGGAACAGCCGGACGCAGCGGCTCGGCTCGTCATGCAGCCGGATGAAATCGGCCGGTTCGTCGGTCATCGGGATGATCGCTCCGGCGGCCGCCACCAACGGCAAGCGGTCAAGCGGCGCCGCCAGGGTGGCGACCGTGCCGGCGGCCAGCCGCTCGCCGGTCCAGAAATCGAACCAGCATTCCGGGCCGGTCGGCAAATAGGCGCTCCGCGATCGCGCGCCCTGTTCGACGACCGGGGCCCCCAGCAGCAACGGCCCCAGCATCAGCTCGTCGCAATCCGCCTCGGTCGCGGCATCGCCATCGAACACGGCGAAGGTGGGACGCAGTGGCGCCGGACCGCCCGCCGCCGCGTCATGCAGCAGCGAATAGAGATACGGGATCAGCCGATAGCGCAGCCGGATCGCGGCGCGGATCAGCGGCGTCACCTCGGGATGCAGCCAGGGCGAGGTATAGACCCCGTCCGGCTTCCACGAATTCATGATGAAGCGCGGATGCAGCGCGCCAGCCTGGGTCCAGCGCACCAGCAGTTCCGCCTCCGGCACCGGGCCGGAAAAGCCGCCGATGTCGTGGCCGATGTTGTACATGCCGGACAGGCTCATCTGCAGCCCGGTGCGCAGGTTCCATTTCAGGCTGCGCCAACTCGTCGAATTGTCACCGCTCCAGGTCTGGGCATAACGCTGGATGCCGGGACAGCCGGCGCGGGTTACGGTGAATTGCCGCTCGGCCGGCTTGCGCGCCCGCTGTTCCTCGATCGTCGCACGGGTCATCAGCAGCGGCTGCAGACCGCGCGCGAGATCCAGCGGAATCGGCGTGCCGAAGCCGTCGCAGTCGGCGGCATCGTCCCACAACCCGTATTCGTTGTTGTCGTTCCAGCCGACATCGATGCCGACTTCCAGCACCTGGTTGCGCAGCCCGTCCTGCCACCAGGCGATGGCGGCGGGGTTTGTGAAATCCAGATGGGCGCCCTCGCCATCCCAGAATTGGCTGATCACCGGGGCGCCGCTCCGCCGGTCCTTTACATAGGCGCCGGCGGTCAGCGCGTCGCCATAGCGCGGATGATCGTCGAGCAGGCAGGGCTTGAGGTTCGCCACCACCCGCAAGCCGGCGTCGTGGAACGCGCTGACCAGCGCCTCGGGCCGCGGGTATTTCGAGCGGTTCCAGGTGAACACATAGCGTTTCGGCCCGATCGAGGTATAGCCCGAGCCGAAATGGAACGCGCTGACCGGGATCCGTTCCGCGGCGCAACGGGCGATGAAGCTCTCCATGCGGGTCTGCGCATCGGCGCTGTCGGCGATCGCCATGGCGGTCTGGGCAAAGCCCAACGTCCAGCGCGGCGGCAGGGCGGTGCGCCCGGTGAGGGTCAGAAACTTCGCGGTTACCTCGTCGAGGCGCGGACCCGGAAACACATAGTAGTCGAGATCACCGCCGGCCGCCTCGTAGCCGCGAAACAGCCCGTAGTAATTGTCGTGCTCGGCACCGAGATCGAAAATGCCGTCGGCCAGGTTGTCATAGAAGATGCCCCAGGCGATACCCGTGGCCCCGTCGCGGGTCAGCACGAACGGCCAGTGCTTGTAGAGCGGGTCGCCGCGTTCAGGATCGTAGCCCAGACTGTCGAGCATGGTCGTGCGCAGCCGCCGCCCATGCAGGTCGAGCGGGCCGGTCTTGTCGCCGAGACCGTGATAGCGATCGGCCGCGTCGCGCGCGTGATGGTGGCGCAGGCGTTCACCGAAAAGGTACGGGTGGCTGTCCCGATCGCGCGCGAAGACGCGCCCATCGGGCAGCGCCCAGGTCAGGGCCAAAGGTGCCAGGCGGATATGCAGCGTCAGCGCGCCGGTGACGATGCGCAGCGCGCCGGTTTCCTCGACCAGCCGATGCGCGGCACGGGGCCAGGAGCTGTCATCCAGCCGGTCGCGTCCCTCCCACGGCACGTCGGGGGCGCCATAACCCGGTACCATCCAGGTTCGCTTCTGGCGGATTGATCCGTCGCGCAGAAACACCACGCGCACGAGATCGTCGAGCAACACGGCGATGCGGCAGGTGATGCCATCGCCGCAATCGAGGACCACGCCGCGATCGGTGGTCGATGCCAGCACGGCGTGACGGATCGGTTTCATCGCAGAACCTCGTCGATTAGAGGGGCGTCGATCAGAGGGGACGTCGCGGCAGCGTGAGGCCGGCGGCATCGAATACATGAATGTCCTCGATCGGCAGATGGATCGCCGTCGCCTCGCCAAAGGCCAGCGGCGTCTGGCCGGGGACCTGCAGCGTGACGTCCGGCTTATCTAAGCGCACATAGCTCAAGCCGCCGAGCTGTTCGACATGGGCGACGACGCCGCTGAGATTATTGACGGCTACCCCGGCGGAGTGGCCGGTACGGACATGTTCCGGGCGAATGCCGATCGTGACGCTGTCGCCGGGGTCGCCGGTCCGCGGCGTCGCCAGGGTTCGCACCATGCCGAGACCGGGAATCTCGACCGAGATGCCGGTTCCGCCATCGACCATGATCCGGCCTTCCAGGAAATTCATGCGCGGCGAACCGATGAAACCCGCGACGAAGCGGTTGCACGGATGGTTGTAGAGTTCCAGCGGCGGGCCGACCTGCTCGACCCGGCCATCGCGCAGCACGACGATCTTGTCGGCCATGGTCATCGCTTCGACCTGGTCGTGGGTCACATAGATCATGGTCGTCTTCAGCCGCCGATGCAGTTCGCTCAGTTCCGCGCGCATGCCGACGCGCAGTTCGGCGTCGAGGTTGGACAGCGGTTCGTCGAACAGGAAGATCCGGGGCTCACGCACGATGGCGCGGCCGATCGCGACCCGCTGCCGCTGGCCACCGGATAGCGCGGTCGGCTTGCGTCGCAGATAGGTCTCCAGCTTCAGCATCCGTGCCGCCTCGGCGACGCGGGTGACGATCTCGGGTTTGGGCATGCCCAGATTTTCCAGACCGAATGCCATGTTCTGGTAGACCGTCATATGCGGGTAGAGCGCGTAGGACTGGAACACCAGTGCCAGCCCACGCCGCGCGGCCGGCACGGTGTTGACCATCTGGTCGTCGATCCAGACCTCGCCGTCGCTGACCGTCTCCAGCCCGCAGACCATGCGCAGCAGGGTCGACTTGCCGCAGCCGGACGGACCGACGAAGACGACGAATTCACCATCGGCGACGTCGAAGCTGACGCCATGGATGACGACCACATCGCCGAAGCGTTTCACCACGGACCGCAGCGACAGGCTGCCCATTACTTCACGCCCGCCGACGCGATGCCTTGGGTGATGTAACGCTGCAGCAGCGCGAAGATCACGGTGACCGGGATCAGCGTGACGATTGTCATGGCCAGGAGGTAGTTCCATTGGGTCGTGAGTTCGCCCTGGAACGAATTCAGCGCCAGCGGCAGGGTGAAACTCTCGCCGCGGCTCAGCACGACCATCGGCCACAGGAACTCGTTCCAGCGCCACATGACCGAGAAAATCGCCAGCACCGCCAGGGCGGGGGCGGAGAGCGGCAGGACGATCCGCCAATAGATCCGCCATTCCGACGCGTTGTCCATCCGCGCCGCCTCCAGCAGGTCGTCCGGCAGGGTCAGCATGTACTGGCGCAGCAGGAACACGCCGGTCGGGGTCGCGACGGCCGGCCAGATCACGCCCCAGGGGTTGTCGGTGAGGCCGAGCGTCGCCGCGATCAGATAATTCGGCACCAGGATGATGGTCGGTGGGATCATCAGCGTGGCGAGCATCATCAGGAAGATCGGCTCGCGCCCGGGAAAGTGATATTTCGACAGAGCGAAGGCGGCCATGGAATTGACCAGCAGGGTGATGATCGTCGCTACCACGGTGATGAACACGCTGTTCCAGAGATACCGGCCGAACGCGAACTTGCCCAGCAGGTCAGTGTAGTTGTCCCAGGCGACATGCACGCGCGTCACCTTGGCGCGGTCCTCAACCGGAACGCGGATCGTCGTGCCCGGCACCACTGGATCAACCATGGTTGCCTGCAACCCGATGCGACGGATCTCGGCAAGCGTCTGACCGGCATGCTCGCCCTTGGTGACGCGGTAGAGCGGCAGCGGGGCCGGATATCCCGGCACCGCGACGCGTATCGGTTCGGTCGGCAGCAAGCTGGGAGGGAACTCGATCAGTCCGGTCGGGCTTTTCAGCGAGCTTAAGCCCAGCCACAACACCGGGCCGAACATCACCAGCACGCCGAGGCAGAGATAGAGATAGCTCGCCCAATCGGTCCAGTCCCAATGGTTCCGGCCGCGCGTCGCCGTCAGCGTTCGGGCGATCTTACCCACGCGCATCCCCTTTCGCGCGCATGCCGCGGAGTTGCACAAGGGTCAGGATCAGCAGCACGCCGGCGAGCAAGAGCGAGGCGGCGGCGGCCAAGCCGTATTGCCGGACCTGGCTGGCAAAGCCGGTGTTGTAGATGAACTGAACTAGATAGGTCGTCGCGGTACCCGGGCCGCCGCCGGTCAGCACATAGACCTCGTCGAAGATCTGCACCGCGCGGATCAGGCCCAGTACCAGCACGACCACCAGGCTGGGCATCAGCAGCGGCAGGGTGATGCGCCGGAACACACGGCCCGCCGGCGCCGCGTCCATCGCCGCCGCCTCGTAGATATCCGCCGGGATCGCCTGCAGCCCGGCGAGCAGGATCAGCGTATAGAATCCCATATGCGCCCAGATCGAGACGAACACCGTCCAGCCGAAGGCCCAACGGGCGTCCAGCAGCCAGTTCACCGGATCGGCGCCCAAGCCGAGCATGCCGGCATTCAGCAGCCCGTCGCGTTGTAGGATCCATTTCCAGATCAGCGCCACCACCACCGGGCTCAGCAGTACCGGATAGAAGAACACCGCCCGGAAAAAGCTGCGACCGATGATCTCGCGGTTCAGCACCAGCGCGGTCAGCAGGCTGAACAGCAGCATCAGGCTGACCTGCAAGGTGACGAACCCCAGGGTGTTCCAGACGCCGTGCCAGAATTGGTCGCGCGCGCAGCTGTTCGGATCGAGATAGTTCTGGCAGTCCAGCAGCGAGGCGAAGTTCTCGCCGCCGATCCAGGGCCGCTCGCTGGGCAAGAGGGCGGTGCCGCCGGTGCCGGCATAGTAGAAATCGATGAGGATCGGCAGGAAGGTGAATATCGCGAAAACCGCGAGATTGGGGGCGACGAACAGCCAGCCCAGCCGGCCGTCGCGCAGGCGGTTCTGCGCCCAGCGCATCGGCCGCTCGGGGATGTTCATGATCGCCCCGAACAGCGCGGCAGCCAGCCGGCCCGTCATGTCGGAGAAGGCGTTTGTCACCCGATCACTTCTTGGCCGATGCGGCGACCGCGTCGGCGACGTCCGAGGTGATGCGCTGATAGGCCTGGTCCAGGGTGATCTGGCCAGAGATCGCTTGGCTGATCCGATCGACCACCGCGTTCGCCATCGGTCGGCTCAAGGCCGCGCCCTGCAGCCGATAGGCGATCGGCGACAGCTTGGTGGCATTGGCGCTGAAGGCGGCGATCGCGGCGGTGCCGGACGGCGACAGGCCGTAGATCAGTCCTTGCTTTTGCAACGTCACATTGGCCGGGACGTTGGCGGTCTTCACCATCCATTCTGCATAGACCGGCCGGGTGGCGAGGTAATCCAGGAAGCGGGCGACCTCTTTCGGGTTCTTCGTCGTCTTCAGTGCCACGAATCCCGCACCGCCCGGCATGCCGGTGCAGGCCGCGGGACCGCAGGGGTTGCTTGCCACCTGCCACTCGAACCCGTCACCGATCTGTTTTTCCAGCCGCTGTACCTGCCAGCTGCCGGAGAGATAGGCCACGACCTTGCCGTTGGCGAATTCTTCGAAGGCATCGCGATAGCCGCCACCGGCGGCGACCCAGACATCCTTTTCGATCGTGCCGTCCTGGTTCCATTTGACGAACCGTTCGGCCATCGCCTTGAAGCCGTCATCGACCACCGCGGGGTTGCCGGCAGCGTCGAAGAATTTCGCCCCCATCGAGATCGCCGGGCCGGAAAACCGCACGCCGCTGCGATCCCAGGCCATGCCATAGGGCGTCTTGGTCGCCTTCGCCACCTTCGCGACTGCCGTGGCCCAGTCGTCCCAGGTGGCGCCCTCGGCGGGAACCGGCAGGCCAGCCTGGTCGAACAGCGTCTTGTTGACGATCGGCGCCGAGATCGTCAGCTGGGTCATCAGCCCATAGATGCCCTTGTCCTGCGGTCCGCTGCGCATCCAATTTAGCACTGGGCCGTAATCGGTCTCCCAGACGGCGGGATCCTTGAGATAGGGGGTGAGGTCCAGCAGGTAGCGCATGACCGGACCGAAATCGGTGGTGCGCGCGATGTCAGGGCCATTGCCGGCGGCAAGCTGCACCGGCAGATTTTCCTGGATCGCCTTGAATGGCATCTTGTCGATCGCGACGTGGATATCCGCATTGTCCTTCATGAACCGGGCGGCCAGCTCGTCGGTCGCCTCGCATTCATTGCCGTCGGAGTAGCAGGCGACGCGGATCTCGGCAGCCCATGCCGTGGAGAAGCCGGCTGCGGGGAGGCCAGCTATGCTCGCCAGAAAAAGCGCCGCGAGGACGGTGGCACGCGGGCAGGAACAGGTGAGCATGGGGGCCTCCCGTATTTTTTTATTAGGACGCCTGATCCCATGGGGTCAGGCAGCTTAGTTGGCGTGCATGTTACCGATCCCAGGCGAGCCGTCTAGCCCTCTTGGCCGGAGACGGGCGACACCCCAGCCCTTCGCGTTACCGGTGTTCCCGCCTGAACCGGCTGGGCGGCGCGCCGGCGCGCTTGGCGAAGAAGCGGCAGAAATAGGCGGGGTCCTTGAAGCCCAGATCGAAGCCGATCTCGCTCACCGTCATGCTGGTGTAGAGCAGCCCGCGCTTGGCCTCCAGCATCAGCCGGTCATGGATCAGGGTCTGCGGCGGCTTGTCGGCGGCCTGGGTGCAGATCGCGTGCAGGCGGTCCTCGCTGATCCCGGTGGCCTCGGCATAGCGCGCGACACCCCAATGCGCCCGGAAATGCTGGTCGACCAGATGCCGAAAGCGCCGGAACAGGGAGGAGCGCAGCTGGCCCAGCGGCGCCTCGGCATGTCGGATCGCCCAGATCCGGGCGAGGCCGACCAGGATCAGCTTCAGATGCGCTTCGACGATGAGGCGCGAGCCGAACTCGATCAGCGATCCGGCCCGCAAGATCGCCTCGAAGGATCGGGGCAGGTCGAGCTCGCCGACCGCCGGCGGGATCGGTTCGGAGATGAAGCGCTCGGCGGTGCCCGACAGCTCCGCCGCGTTTTCGCCGGAGATGGTGGCGCCGAGGAAATCGGTCGATACGGTGACGACGAACCCCTCGGCGGAGGCGTCGAAGTGGAAGCCATGAACCACCGCCGCCGGCAGCCAGAGCAGCCAGGGCGCTGCGAATCGGCTGACCTCGCCCTCGACCTCGATGGCACCGCCGCCGCTCGTGACGATCAGTGCCTGGCACAGATCCGGGTGGCGGTGGGTGCCGATGCGCCAATCATGGATCCGGGCGCGGGTGGTGATCCGCTCCGCATGGACGAAGCGCGGCACCAGGAACGCGGTCGGGTCGCCATAGAGGCTGAAGGCCGGGATCTGCTGTCGTTCGGTGATGAGGAGGCACCCCAAAAAGACAAGTAGGTTCACCGGGTTGGCTCGCTTTTGAGGCTTTTCCGCCGGTATCTCACCAGATGCGTACAAGTTTTCCCGGCTTTCGTCCATTCATTGGGGAGCCCCCGCGCGCTAAGGTGCGACAACACGGTCAGCCAAGAAACCAGCAGAGGGGATGTCGGATATGCGCACGCAAGTCGGGATCGTGGGAGCGGGGCCGGCCGGTCTGCTGCTGTCTCATCTGTTGCACTTGGCCGGCATCAGCTCGGTCGTCGTCGAAGCGCGTAGCCGGACCTATATCGAGGGCCGGATCCGCGCCGGCGTGCTGGAGCAGGGCACCGTCGACCTGTTGAAGCAGTCCGGCCTGGGCGCGCGCCTCGAGCGTGAAGGGTTGGTGCATCACGGCGTCTATCTGCGCTTTGGCGGCCGCAACCATCGCATCGATATGAGCGCCCTCACCGGCGGCAGCGCCGTCACGGTCTATGGCCAGCACGAGGTGGTGAAGGATCTGGTCGCGGCGCGCCTCGCCGCGGGCGGCGACCTGCGGTTCGAGGTGTCCGATACCAGCATCCACGACATCGACACCGCGACGCCGAAAATCCGGTTCACCCAGGCCGGCGAGAGCCAGGAGATCGTCTGCGACATCATCGCCGGCTGCGACGGGTTTCACGGCATCTGCCGGCCCTCCCTGCCGCCGGGCGTGCTGACCGCCTATGACCGGGTCTACCCCTTCGCCTGGCTGGGCATCCTGGCGGAGGCGGAACCGTCATCCGACGAGTTGGTCTATACCAACCACGAGCGGGGCTTCGCGCTGTTCAGCATGCGCTCCCCCAAGATCACCCGGCTCTATCTGCAATGCGCGCCGGAGGAGGATATCGCCGATTGGTCCGACGACCGGATCTGGCACGAGCTACAGGCACGCTTCGCCGGGGAGGATGGCTGGCAGCTCAAGGAAGGGCCGATCCTGCAGAAGGGCATCACGCCGATGCGTAGTTTCGTCGCCGAGCCGATGTCCCATGGGCGGCTGTTCCTGGCCGGCGACGCGGCCCATATCGTGCCGCCGACCGGCGCCAAGGGCATGAACCTCGCCGTCTCGGATGTCCGCGTGCTGGCCAAGGCGCTGACCCGGTTCTACGAGGCGTCGCGCACGGATCTGCTGGACGGCTATTCGGCGACCTGCCTGGAACGGGTCTGGCGCGTGCAGCGGTTTTCCTGGTGGATGACCTCGATGCTGCACCGCTTCGACAGCGCCAACCCGTTCGACCAGCGGGTTCAACTGGCCGAGCTCGGCTATGTCACCAGCTCCGCGGCCGCGTCGAAGACGCTGGCCGAGAACTATGTGGGCCTGCCGGTGACCTGAAGCCTGTTTGGGGTCAGGCCGCCCGCACCGTTGCCAGGAAGCTGTCGACCTCGCGGCGCAGCGCCCCGGCCTGATCGGCAAGCTCGTCCGCGGCGGCCAGGACTTCTCCGGCCGTGTTGCCTGATTCATCGGCCGCGGCGCTAATCTCCTGGACATTGCGCGACACGTCCTGCGTGCCGTTCGCGGCTTGCTGAACGTTGCGCGTGATCTCCCGTGTCGCCGAGGATTGCTGGTCGACCGCCGCCGCGATCGCGGAGGAGATCTCGTTGACCTCCAGGATGGTCTTGGAGATGGCACCGATCGCCAGGGTGGTCGCCTGGGTTTCGCTTTGGATCGCGGTGACCTGGGCGCGGATGTCCTCGGTCGCCTTGGCGGTCTGGTTCGCCAGCGCCTTCACCTCCGACGCCACGACCGCGAAGCCCTTGCCCGCCTCGCCCGCCCGTGCCGCCTCGATCGTGGCGTTCAGGGCCAGCAGGTTGGTCTGGCTGGCGATCTGATTGATCAGCGATACGACATCGCCGATCTTCTGCGCGGTCGCTTCCAGCCCCATCACCGTGGTGGTCGTCCGCTGGCCCTCGTCGGCGGCCTTGTTGGAGATCGTGGCGGCCTGGGCGACCTGACGGCCGATCTCGGCGATCGAGGCCGATAGTTCCTCCGAGGCCGCGGCGACGGTCTGCACATTCATCGTGGCTTCATCGGCGCCCGCTGCCACCGCGAGCGACCGCGTCCTTGTGTTGTCGGCGATCGCCGACATCGACCGGGCGGTCGATTGCATTTGCGCCGCGGCTCCTGAGACCCGCTCGACGATGCCGCGGATCTGGCCTTCGAAGGTCTCGGCGAGCGACGCCATGGCCTGCTTCTTCTCCCGCTCCGCCTGAGCGCGGTGCTCGACCTGTTCGGCCTCGGCGCGCTTCAGGGCGATGGCGTTATCCTTGAAGATCTGGACGGTCTTGGCCATCTGGCCGATCTCGTCGCGCCGGTTGACCTCGACGATATCGACCACCAGATCGCCATTCGCCACGCTCCGCATCTTGTCTCTGAGGGTGCCGAGCGAGCCTGCGATGTTCCGGTTGATGAAATAGGCGACGACCGCCGAGACGGCACTGATCGCGAGCGCGAGCAGGCCGAACTTGATCAGGATCGAGCGGTATTCCGCCTCGATATCGTCGACCCAGGCACCGGTGCTGAAGTTCATGTTCCAGGGGGCGAATTTCCGGTTCAGGTTCATTTTGGGCAGGGCTTCGGTCGTGCCGGGCTTCGGAATGTTGACGGACTGTATGCTTTCGCTGGTGTCTTTGACGGAGTCGACCACCGCCTTGAGCGCGGCCTGCATCTTTGGGTCGGTCTGCTGTGCGAGCGTCTTTCCCTCGGAATCGGGAAAGAGGGGGTTGGCGATCATCATCAACCGATCCAAATCGATGGCGACAACATAGCCACGGTGATCGTCGTACCACATGGTGTGAAGCTGGGCGCGGAGGCGGTTGATCGCTTCCTCATGGCTGATGCGTCCGGCCTTGGTCTCCGTTTCCAGAGACAGGGCGACACTCTCCACCATCTGCAACACGACGCGGAACTTGCCCACGCGTTCCGTCAGCATCTGCTGATGGATGAATGACGCCGCGATCAGGGCCATCGCCAGCAGCGATAGGGTGGACAGACCCAGAAGGATCGACAGCTTGGCTTTGGTCTTGAGATTATTCAGGATCACCACCGTCGCCCCTCCTTTTTATCACACCGCTCGCGTGCAGGATGAACGAGGTAGATTAATGAATCCTAATCAGCTTGCGGCATGCCCTGGGGCACGATCGTCGTGACGATCGACTGGTCGAGCGCCTCGTAAGTGGCATAGCCGATCGTCGCGTAAAGCTCCGTGCGGGTCTGCATGCGGTCGATCAGCTTCTGCGCACCGCCGTCGCGCCGGATGGCGGCGTAAAGCTCGCTTTGGGCCTTGGCGGCGCAGCGTAGGGCGCTGACCGGCCAGATCACCATGCGGTAGCCCATCGCCTCGAACTCGGCGGCGGTGAAGAAGGGCGTGCGGCCGAACTCGGTCATATTGGCGAGCAGCGGGACGCCGGGCATGCGCCGGGCGAATTCCCGGAACATTTCGGCGTTGTAGAGCGCTTCGGGAAAGATCGCGTCGGCGCCCGCCTCGACATAGCGCCGCGCCCGGGCGACCGCGCCATCCATGCCCTCGCTGGCGGCGGCGTCGGTGCGGGCGATGATATAGAGATGCCGCCTGGCCCGGGCGGCGGCATGCACCTTGGCCGCCATGTCCTGGGCATCGGCCAGCTTCTTGTCATTGAGGTGGCCGCATTTCTTGGGCAGCAACTGGTCTTCGATATGCACGGCGGCGGCACCGGCCTCCTCGAAGCAGCGCACCATGTGCATGACGTTGAGCGCCTCGCCATAGCCGGTATCGCCATCGACCAGGACGGGCAGACCCGACCGCGCCGCCTGCCGGATGAAGAAGCAGACCTCGTCCACGGTGATGATGCCCAGATCCGGCAGGCCCATCGACGCGGTCATGGCGGCCCCGGACAGATATCCGGCCTCGAACCCGGCCGCCTTGGCCTGCAGCGCCGCGAGACCGTTATGGGTGCCGGGCAGTTGCAGGATGCCGGGGCGTGCCAGCAGGCTGCGAAAGCGCTCGCCGGCGGGTGCCTCGGGCAGGTCGGTTGCAATCAGATAGGTCATGGTCGGAACTCCCGATGCTCGTGCGCGCGTCAGATGACGTAGAGATCGACATAGTCGGGCACCGACATGCCTTCGATCGTCGCTTGATCGAGCGATACGTCGAGGATCGCCTGTTGCTGTTTCTGCGGAAACCGGCGGGCGAGGTTGGTGCGGAATTTCGCTTCGAGCAGCGGGATGCCGTCCCGCCGCCGCCGCTTATGGCCGATCGGATACTCGACGACGACCTCGTCCAGCACGGTGCCGTCGGTCAGTTCCACCGTCAGCGCATTGGCGATCGAGCGTTTCTCCGGGTCGTGATAATCCCGGGTGAAGGCCGGGTCCTCGACGCAGGTGATCTTCGCGCGCAATGCGTCGATGCGTGGGTCGGCCGCCACCGCGTCTTCGTAATCCGAGGCGGTCAGCCGGCCGAGGATCAGCGGCACCGCGACCATGTATTGGATGCAATGGTCGCGATCCGCCGGGTTATCCAGCGGGCCGGACTTGTCGATGATCCGGATGCAGGCTTCGTGGGTGCGGATGGCGATCCGCTTGATGTCGGCGGCCGACCGGTCCATTTCGGCCAGCCGGCCGTGCAGGGTGATCGCCGCCTCGACGGCGGTCTGGGAATGGAACTCCGCCGGGAAGGAGATCTTGAACAGCACGTTTTCCATGACGTAGGAGCCGTAGGGGCGCTGGAATTCGAACGGCTTGCCGCCGAACGAGACGTCGTAGAAGCCCCAGCCCTTGGCGGTGAGCGCCGAGGGATAGCCCATCTCGCCGGTCTTCGCGATCAGCGCTAGGCGCACCGCCCGGCTGGTGGCGTCGCCGGCCGCCCAGCTCTTGCGCGAGCCGGTATTGGGCGCGTGCCGATAGGTCCGCAGCGACTGGCCATCGATCCAGGCGAGCGACAGGGCGTTGACGATCTCGGCATGGCTGAGGCCGAGCAGTTTCGCCACGACCGCCGTCGAGGCGACCTTGACCAGCACCACATGGTCGAGCCCGACCTTGTTGAACGAGTTTTCCAGCGCCAGGCAGCCCTGGATCTCATGGGCCATGATCATGGCTTCCAGCACGGCGCGCATGGGCAGCGGCGGCTTGCCGGCGGCGACGGCGTTGCGCGACAGCCAATCGGCGACCGCCAGGATGCCGCCCAGATTGTCCGAGGGATGGCCCCATTCCGCGGCCAGCCAGCAATCGTTGAAATCCAGCCAGCGGATCATGGTGCCGATGTTGAAGGCGGCCTGCACCGGGTCGAGCTGGAACCGGGTGCCGGGCACCCGGGCGCCGTTCGGGGTGAGCATGTCCGGCACGATCGGTCCCAGCAGCTTGGTGCAGGCCGGATATTCCAGTGCTTCCAGCCCGCAGCCCAGGGTGTCGATCAGGCAGTTGCGCGCGGTCTCGAAGGCGAGGTCGCTGTCGATCCGGTAGCCGGTGACGTAATCGGCGATGTCGACCAGGACCTGGTCGGGGGCGGGACGGTTTGTGGCGATCGGCGCGGACATGGATGGGCTCCGGGGTGCTTTACGGCTTCGGGACGGATGGCTTGTTCGGGATAGCCGGCTTGGCGGTGCGCTGGGCGAGGGCGGCCTCCAGCATCTCGCGGGCGCCGGCGATGTGCCGGCGCATGGTCAATTCGGCCATGTCGGGATCCCGCTCCTCGATCGCTTCCAGGATCCGGCGATGCTCGATCAGGACGCGCGCGCCGCGGCCGGGCAGGTCCTTGGTCTGCGACCGGTAGAAGCGGAGCAGCGGATAGAAATCGTCGCAAAGCAGCGCGATCAGCGTCGGATTGCGGCTGGCTTGGGCGATCAGAAAGTGAAAATCGTCATCGGCGGATTTGCGCGCGTAAAGCCGCAGCGCATCCGGCCCGACCAGATCCGCCTCGTAGCGTCGGAACGCCGCCCGCAGCGCCGCGAGATCGGTGGCGGTCGCCTGTCGTGCCGCCTCCCGGGCGGCGACACCTTCGAGCGCCTCGCGTACGATGAAGATCTCGTGCAGCAGGCGAGGCGACATCTCGGCCACCCGGGCGCCGAGATGCGGCACGCGGGTCACCAGCCGACGTTCCTGCAGGCGATGCAAGGCCTCGCGCAGGGGACCGCGGCTGACGCCGTAGCGCCGTGCCAGCACCGGTTCGCTCAGCTTGCTGCCTGGTGTCAGGTCGCCGGAAATGATGGCGTCGCCGAGCTGCTGAAACAACTGCTGCGCCAGCGTGCGGCCGGCGTCGTGCGATGTCCCGTCATCGGGAAGTCTGTCGACAATCTGTGCCATGGCCCTTGTCTATGACTCGAAAATTGGCCCGTCAAGGTCGATGGGCACATTTTCTGTTGACACTGTTACAGTATCTCTGGCCCATAAGCGAAAGTTCCTAGAAAACAACAACCCGGTCCGGAGACGGAAAATTGCGGGTGAAGCTATGGGGGGAAGCATGCCGACACTCACGACGGACGCCGCGGCCATCGCGGCTCGGTTGGATCGCCTGCCGGCATCGCGCCATGTCTGGCGGCTGGTCGTGCTGCTGTCGCTGGGCGGCTGTTTCGAGTTCTACGACCTGTTCATGACCGCCTATGTGACGCCGGGCTTGATCCGCAGCGGCGTGTTCAGCGGCACCGCCAAGGGCCTGTTCGGCTTGAGCGACCAGGCGACTTTCGCCGCCGCGACCTTCGCCGGCTTGTTCCTCGGCACCATCATCTTCTCGCAGCTGACCGATCGGCTGGGTCGCCGCACGATCTTCACCTTCTCGCTGTTGTGGTACACGGCGGCGACCATCGTCATGGCGTTTCAGGATACCGCCATCGGCATCGATGTCTGGCGGCTGATCTCGGGCATCGGCATCGGCGTCGAGCTGGTCACGATCGATACCTACATCACCGAACTGATGCCGAAGCACTTGCGCGGCCGCGCCTTCGCCATCAACCAATTCATCCAGTTCCTGGCGGTGCCGATCGTGGCCTTTCTGTGCTACCTGCTGGTGCCGATCGACCCGATGGGCATGCCGGGTTGGCGCTGGGTCATGCTGATCGGCGCCGTCGGCGCGGTGTTCGTCTGGTTCATCCGGGCGGCGGTGCCGGAATCGCCGCGCTGGCTGGCGCTGCATGGCCGGCTGACCGAGGCGGATCGGGTGACGGCCGAGATCGAGTGGCGGATCATCGACGAACTCGGGCCGCTGGAGCCGCCGAGCCAGGTGCCGGTCGAGGAAGAGGGTCAAGGCCGGTTTTCGGAAATTCTGCGGTCGCCCTATCTCGGCCGCACGATCATGCTGTCGGTCTTCAATTTCTTTCAGACCATCGGTTTCTACGGCTTCGGCAATTGGGTTCCGTCGCTGCTGGCCGCCCAGGGCGCCAGCGTCACCAAGAGCCTGCAATATTCCTTCATCATCGCCATCGCCTATCCGATCGGCCCGCTGATCTGCAGCACCTTCGCCGATCGGTTCGAGCGGAAATGGCAGATCGTCGCGGCCGCCATCGGCACGGCATGCTTCGGCCTGCTGTTCTCCCAGCAGAGCGAACCTATGGCGCTGATCACCTTCGGCGTGCTGATCACGCTCAGCAACAACCTGTTGTCTTATGCCTATCACGCCTATCAGGCGGAGCTGTTCCCGACCCGGATCCGTGCCCGGGCGGTCGGCTTCGTCTATTCCTGGAGCCGGCTATCGACCGTGGCCACCAGCTTCATGATCGCCTTTTTCCTGCAGGATTTCGGCACGATCGGCGTGTTCGCCTTCATCGCCGCCAGCATGGGCATGGTCGTCATCGCGATCGGCATCTTCGGTCCGAAGACCCGCAACTTGGCGCTGGAGGAGATCTCGGGCGCCTGAGGGGATCTCCAGGCGCCCGAGGAAACCTTGGGCCGGTAGGGCGGTCGAGCGATTTTCCCTGTTAAACGCCTGTCGCCCGGAAGGTTCACATCGATCGCGCAAAAGCCGCGCGCTACGGCAGGTCGATGATCTCGACCCAATTCGGGTTCTTGCCGACGGGATAGCGTTGCAGCGCCTTCAAGCCGCCTGTCTCGCCGTCGATGGCGTAAACCGTGGCGGAGTCGGATTTCTGGCCGACGGCGACGAGAAATTTGCCGCGAGGATCGAGGTTGAAGCCGCGGGGCTGGGTTTCCGTGGCGAAATTCCCCGCCGGGGTAAGCGTGCCGGTCGCGGCGTCGATCCGATAGGCGGCGAGCGTGTTGGAGGTGCGCTCGGCAGCGTAGAGGAAGCGTCCATCCGCGGTGATGTGGAGGTCGGAGGCGGCGGGTGCCGCTCCCTTGAAATCCGGCGGAACGGCGCTCACCGTGCCGATCAGCGTCAACGTGCCCTTATCCGCGTCGAAGCGGTAGGTGTTGACCGTGCCGTCGAGCTCGTTGGTGCCGTAGACGAACCGGTTGGTCGGATGGAACGCGATGTGGCGCGGACCGGCGCCCTGCTTGGTCTCGACGAAGGGCGGATCGTTCGGCGTCAGCTTTCCACTCGCGGGATCGAAGCGGTATTGCAGCACGATGTCGCCACCGAGATTGGTCGCGAAGACATAGCGGTTCGACGGGTCGGCCTGCGTCGAATGGGCGTTCTTGCGGGTCGCGATCACGTCCACCGGCTCCGCCAGCACGGCGCCTTGAGGCCCGATCGGGTTGACCGCGATCTTGTGGCCGGTATAGGAGGCGCTGAACAGGAAACGGCCGGTCCTGTCGGTGGCGATGTTGGCCATGTTGTCGGGGAGGGGCACGGTCGAGAGCAAGCCGAGCTTGCCGGTGGCCGGGTCGATCGTGAACGAGCTGACCGAGAAGGGCTCCGAGCGCAGCGACGCATAGAGGTGGTGCCGATCCGGCGAGATCGCCAAGGGCATGACCGTGCCGGTGGTCGGTGTCTTGTCGATCAGCGTCAGGCCGCCGGATTGCGCGTCGAGCGCCATGACGTAGATGTCGCGGCTATCGGCGTTGGAGATATAGGCAACCGTCGCGGCGCTAGCGTGGTTAGGCACGACGGCCCCAAATATGCCTGACAGGGCTACCAGGGCCGTGGCGCCGGCGATTACGGGTTTCGCATTCATGGATAATCCTCCCCTTTTTTATTGATTAGGCCGATATGGGCCGGTTCGTCGCGAGTCAGGTGATCGGCGCGGGATTGAACAAGGCCAGATCGTTGAAGAGGCCCCAACGATCCGACCAGGGCTTGGTACGGCCGCTGGCGACGTCGAGGATGAGGTGGAATATCTCCCAGCCGACATCCTCGATGGTGGCGTCTCCGGTGGCGATGCGGCCGGCATCCACGTCGATCAGATCCGACCAGCGTTGCGACAGGTCGGTCCGCGTCGACACCTTGATGACCGGCGCGGCCGCGAGACCATAGGGCGTGCCTCGTCCCGTGGTGAACACCTGCAAGGTCATGCCGGAGGCGAGTTGCAGCGTGCCGCAGACGAAATCGCTCGCGGGTGTGGCGGCGAAGATCAACCCCTTTTGTCGAACGCGCTCGCCGGGCGAAAGCACGCCGACGATCGGGCTCGATCCCGATTTGACGATGGAGCCCAACGCCTTCTCGACGACATTGGCGAGGCCGCCCTTCTTGTTGCCGGGCGATGGATTGGCGCTGCGATCGGCGCCGCCCTTGCGCAGATACTCGTCATACCACGCCATCTCGCGGATCAGGGCGCGGCCGACATCCTCGTCGATCGCGCGCGGCGTCAGCAGATGAATGGCGTCGCGCACCTCGGTAACCTCCGAGAACATCACGGTGGCGCCGGCCCGCACCAGGAGATCGGCGGTAAAGCCGAGTGCCGGGTTGGCGGTGACGCCGGAGAAGGCGTCGCTGCCGCCGCATTGCAGGCCGATGACGAGGTCGGCGGCGGGACAGGGTTCCCGCCGGCGTCGATTGAGCTTGGCGAGGCGGTCGTCGGCCATGGCCATGATGCCGTCGATCATGGCGCCGAAGCCGTGGAACGCCTCGTCCTGCAGCCGCACGATGCTGTCCGTGACGCCCTCGGGCAGAAGCCGCTCGGGCAGCAGCTTTTCGCAGCCGAGGCCGACCACCATGACCTCGCCGCCGAAATTCGGATTCTGGGCCAGGCCCTGCAGCGTGCGGATCGGCACGACGGCCAGCGGCGCGTTGATCGCGACGCCGCAGCCATAGACGTGGTTCAGGGCGATGACGTCGTCGACGTAAGGGTATTTGGGCAGCAACTGGTCCTTGATCCGCTTCACGGCGAAATCGAGGGTGCCTGCCACGCATTGGACGCTGGTGCTGATCGCCAGGATATTCTTGGTGCCGACCGACCCGTCATGGTTGCGGTAGCCGTCGAAGGTATAGCCGTCGAGCGGGGGCAGGGCCGCCGGTATCCGAGTCGCCAGCGGCAAGTCGTCGAGGGCGGGTGCCGCCGGCAGCCGGACTTTCGCCTCGTCGATCCAGCCGCCCTGGGGAATCGCCTGGGCGGCGTGGCCGATCACCTCGCCATAGCGCTTGATCGCGTCGCCTTCCGCGAGGTCGACGAGGGCGACCTTATGCCCCTGCGGGATGTAGTCGCAGAGGACGAGGCCGTCGGGAAACCGCGTCTTCGCGGGCAGGCCGAACGAATTGACGATGATGGCGACGTTGTCGTCGTCATGCAGCCGGATGTAGCGCGGCGCCTGTGCGGTGATCGCCATCGGCTCGGACATTATTGATCCTCCTATCGCCGGGGGTCGTTCATTCGGCGGCGGCGGAACGTCCGGCGAGATCGAGCCGAGCGAGCCCGGCGACCAGGGCGGCCACCTCTGCCGTCTCGGCGTCGCTGAGATCGGTCAAGGGGGAGCGAACCGGTCCGGAATCGCGGCCGATGACCTTCATGCCGGCCTTGATCATCGACACGGCATAGCCCTTCTTGCGGTTGCGGATGGCGATGAGCGGCAGGATGAAATCCCGCAGGCCCGCGAGGACGGCCGCGTGATCGCGACGGCGCACCGCCGCGTAGAACCAGGTCGAGAACTCCGGAACGAAGTTGAAGACCGCGGAGGAATAGGTCGTCACGCCCATGTCGAGATAGGGCAGGGCGAAGGTTTCCGCCGTGGGCAAGCCGCCGATATAGGTGAGGCGGTCGCCCATCCGGGAATAGATGCGCATCATCAGCTCGATATCGCCGATGCCGTCCTTATAGCCGACGAGGTTGGGGCAGCGCCGGCACAACCCCTCGAGCGTCGTCTCGTTCACGATGGCGTTGTCGCGGTTGTAGACGATGACGCCGAGCTTGGTGGACGCGCAGACCGCCTCGATATGGGCGGCGAGGCCGTCCTGCTCCGAGGTGATCAGATAGGGCGGCAGCAGCAGGATCCCGTCGGCGCCGGCGCGCTCGGCGGCGGCGGCCAGGTCCTTTGCCATGGCCGTGCCATAGCCGGCGCCGGCGATGACCGGAACCCGGCCCTTGGTCTCGTTCACGGCGACGGTGACGATCTTTTCGATCTCGGTCGCGGTCAGCGAGAAGAATTCCCCCGTGCCGCCGGCGGCGAACAAGCCGGCGACCTCATAGCCGCACAGCCAGTCGAGATTGGCGCGATAGCGCTCCTCGTTGAACGACATGTCGGCGTGGAAAGGCGTCACAGGGAAGGACAGAAGTCCCGAACCGATCTGCTGAGCCATTTCCTTGGGGGTCATTCCGCTCATGGTGGGTCCTCATCTGGGAGTCAGTCTGGCGGGGCGGCGCGAGACGCACCCCCGCATATCGTTTCGGCCGCTAGTCTATCGCCGACATCAATTCAACGCTAAGCCAAAAGCTGGATCGATTAATCCACAAATGATATTGATCTCACCTTCTCGCGGCCCGACAGCGTCAGGGCGATGTCTTTGAGGATCGGCAGCAACGGATTGTTGTTGTCGGCGCGCCAGACCATGAGCAGTTCGACCTGCTTCGCCGGGGGCGGCGTCAGCGCGCGCAGGGTGACCCCTTTGACCTGGATGTTCGTGGCGGCGGCCGGCACCAGGGCGACGCCGACCCGGGCGCGCACCATGGCAAGGATCGTGTTGATCTGACTGAGGTGCTGGACATAGGTCGGCTGGATCCCCTCGGCCCTGAACAGCTCGACGAGGAGATGATAAAAATAGCGCGATTCGTAGGGCGCATACATGATGAACTGTTCGCCGTCGAGATCGGCGAGCGACACGCTTTTGGCTTCCGCCAGGCGATGGCCGTCAGGCAGGGCGGCGACCAGCGGCTCCGCGACCACGCGGAACCCTTCGGTTCCCGTACGCGGGATCGGGGGCCTGAGCAGGCCGACATCGATCCGGCCGCCATCGAGGGCGTCGAGCTGGTCGCTGCTCACCATCTCTTTCAGCAGCAGATCGACGTCGGGCAATTGCGTGCGGCACGCGTCGACCAGATCGGGCAGGAAACTATAGGCGGAGGCCGCGGTGCAGCCGATCGTGATCGATCCGGCCGAGCCGGACGCCACCCGCTTGGTGAACAGCGCGGCGCTTTCCGCCAACTTCAGGATGCGCCGCGCGTCGATGAGGAAACTGCGGCCCGCCGGCGTCAGTCGAACCGACCGGCTGGTCCGCTCGAACAGGGCCACGTCCAGGATGCGTTCCAGGATCTGGACCTGCCGGCTGAGCGGCGGCTGGGTCATGTTCAGCCGTTCGGCGGCCCGCCCGAAATGCAATTCCTCGGCGACGGCGACGAAACAGCGAAGTTGGCTCAGATCGAACATCGGGTGAGGGCCAAGTGTGAGGACCGATCACTCTTCGTTATCTTGGGTGCCTCCGCAAGGGACGCGCGGCCGCTGTGTCATGGCGCGCGCAAGACGACCCGTTTGATGTCGCCGACGACCACCAGATAGGCGGCCATCGCGATGAAGGCGTTGAGTGCTACGAACAGCAGGGCGCCATCGAACGAGCCCGTGCTCTGGAGGATATAGCCGATGATGATCGGCGTGCTGATCCCGGCCGAATTGCCGAACATGTTGAACAGACTGCCGCTGAGCCCGCCGCTCTCCTTCGGCGAGGTGTCGGCCACGACCGCCCAGCCCAACGACCCGATGCCTTTGCCGAAAAAGGCGAAGGCCATCAAGGTCACGACCAGGCTGGGCGAGCTGACATAGGTGCAGCCGATGATCGACATCGACAGCAGCATGCCGGTGATGATCGGCAGCTTGCGCGCCAGCGTGAGCGAGTTGGTTCGCTTCAGGAGATAATCGGAGATGACGCCGCCGAGCACGCCGCCGATGAAACCGCACAGGGCGGGAAGCGAGGCGACGAAGCCGGCCTGGAGAATGGTCATCCCACGCTCCTTGACCAGATAGACCGGAAACCAGGTCAGAAAGAAGTAGGTGATCACGTTGATGCAGTGTTGGGCGACGTAGATACCCAGCAGCATGCGATTGCCGAGCAGTTGCTTGATCTGGTTCCAGGAGGAGGAGCGGCTGCCCGCTTCGGTCACGGCTTTCGCGGAGGGGCCCATGTCGATCAGGGCACCGCCCTTCTCAAGATAAGCCAGTTCCGCGGCGTTGACGCCCGGATGGCTCTTCGGGCCATGGATGACTTTGCGCCAGACGAACACCAGCGCGAAGCCGATGGCGCCCATGACCAGGAACGCGTCGCGCCAGCCATATTCCTGCGTGATCCAGCTCACCAGCGGGGCGAACAGGACCGGCGCGAAATATTGGGCCGAGTTGAAGATCGCCGATGCCGTGCCCCGCTCGGAGCTGGGGAACCACGCCGCCACGATGCGCGCATTGCCCGGGAAGGAGGGCGCCTCGGCAAGACCGACCAGGAGGCGGAGGATGAACAACAGGGCGATGGCCGATCCGCCGGCGATGAACCCGACCCAGCCTTGGAGCAGGGTGAACAGGGACCAGAACAGGATGCTCAGGGCATAGACCGGCTTCGGTCCATAGCGGTCGAGCAGCCAGCCTCCGGGGATCTGCGCCGCGACGTAGGACCAGCTGAAGGCCGAGAAGATGAAGCCCATGGACGCGGGATCGATATGGAATTCCTTCGACAGAGGAATTCCGGCGACCGACATGATGGCACGATCGGCATAGTTGACGACCGTGACCAGGAAGAGCATCGCGACAATCAGATAACGGGCGCGACTTCTCGCGCCAACGCCGATCGCGGTTACTACCGTCATCCGATGCCCCCCACCGCATGCTCTCTGCCGCCGACCTGAGGCCCGAACGGAAGACGCAATGTTATTCGCTGCGGGGACAGTAAGGATGCATTTGATCCAGATCCATTGCAGTTGATGCATGGATCGATGCGCAAATTATATCGATGTGGGGGAGGTTCGCGGTCGGGCACCCTGAAGCGCCCGTTCCGATGGCGGGTTTTTCGCAGCCATCGCAGCTATAGCCATCGGCACGCGCTACCCAGGGCTGTTCAACGCTCCTGATGTGAGCGGTGGCGCGGCGGGCTGGACCGAAGCTATGGACGAAGGTCGTCGTCATAGCGCCAGCGCTCGCTTGAGATCATCGTGCTCGAAGGCGCTGGCCATGCGGTTGATTTCGGCCGCGCGGGCGCCGACGGCTTTGGCAGTGTCCCGCCAAGTCGCGGTTACCGTTGCGACCTCTTTGATGATCGCGCGCGCCTGCGCCAGCGTGAGCGCGAAGAACTCCGACGCGGTCTCAAGCAGGTCGAGCGAGCAGGTGCCGTCGTCGAGATCAATGGTCGTCGTCAGCACCCGCTCCTTGAGGTCGGTCGGAACGGGATTGAGATCATAGGCTGGGGAGAGCGACCATCCCGCCTTGCCGAGCCACAGGAAGCCGTGGTTGCGCAGGTGATCGTCGACATTGGATATCAGGACGTTGAAGACGACACGCCGATAGAGTGCATGAGCGTCGGTCTTTCCGTGGGCCCCGTGTTGCGCGAGGGCGTCTACGATCTCCGGGTAGCTGCCGCGCTCGCCGTCCTTGGCGCCCATCATCGCCATGGCCGACAGGAATGGGATGCGTATGGTGCCATCACGGTCGAAGCGTCGCGACAGCATGACCGACTTGCCAGCTACGTCGATTAGCTCGTGTTGTGGGGTGGCGATGCCGGCCTGGCCGGCCAGTCGCAGCGCGATCTCCTCCCAGGTCTCCATGCTGTAATCGTCGGTTTCCTTCGGAAACTTAGCGATGGAGAGATGCCCGTGCTGGTCGATGACCGACGCCTTCGGGCGTGCGCCGCCGAGGGAGGAGCCTGGGGCGAAGATAAGCTGGAGGTCCTCGTCCGTTTCCTCGTCTCGGAGGATCCGTTCGGTAATCTGGAGCAACCGCCCGAGTTCGATCAGGGCGGGCACGCCGGCTCGGCTCGGCGCTTGGAAAGTCTCGTCGCCGACCCTGCGGAATCGGAGTGCGCCAAGCCGGATCTCGTCGGCCACGCCGAGCAGATAATCGCTCTCCGTGAGCGTGCGGATGGCGCGCGCCCCGCGCTCGGCGAGGCGGCGTTCAGTGCGTTGCATCAAGCGCCGCCCCCAGGTGTCGGGGGCCGAGTCGCCGATCGAGCCGAAGATGGACTGGCCTGGCAGTGGCGCGAAACCGCCGCGTGTTAGAGCAAGGGCCGGCTCGATCGAGAAACGATCGGCATCGGCGAACCAGTCAGATGTATATTCGAAGAGGACGGTTTCGTTGCCCCGGACGCGGTTGCTCCTGGCCAGACCGATCCGTCGTGTCCGACCGTTCAAATCTATATGGACTTCGAAATCAGCCATTGTCGGTTCTGGCCATTCGTTTGAGATGGATGTGCTTAGGCAACTCGGCGCTAGCGAGCGCTTGGCCGACGCTGTCGTTGCCGATGTCGGCTACCTGGCCCAGTCCTTCGAGCAGGCCAAGCGCCTGCAGGACCGCGGCGTAAATGCCGATACTGACACCGGTGTCGCCAGCCTCGACCTTTTGGAGGGTGGAGCGTGACGTGAAGGCGCGCTCGGCCACGACCGCCATCGGCAGCCGCCGACGGCTGCGGGCGTCGTGGATATCCGCGCCAAGCTTTCGCAGTGCGCGGCGCACGGCGGCTGACGGATTGTGAGGAGTAGGCATATGGCACCTTCACACGACATATTACCAAAATATGTAGCACGAAGATTACAAATGTTCTAGGCTATCGAAACGCGTCGGCCTCATTTGCACCCAGATGACCCCCGCCCGCTCGGTCGCATCAGAGGCGTTGAACAGCCCTGACGCGCTACCTGAGGGAGCGCGTGGCCGATATTCGACAAGTCCGGTCAAATAATACCGCAAGGATGCACGCCGCCGGGAGTGTCATGAACAGGAGGCAGATTGAATGGTGCCGAATATCGAAGTAGAATTGGTATATTGTATCGAATGACTCACTATCAAAAAGACAAATTATGTCGGACATGCCGATTAATGCCCAAGGAAAGGCGACCCATGCTGTTAAACCAGAGACAAATATTATCTTTTTCCAATTAATATTCTGGGGCGGAGTGATAATTTCCATTGTCCACGGGCTCGCGGTCGGACCCATGAAGGTCATTGTTGGTGGGATGGCGCCGGCGCCGGTCGAAAACATGATGGACGGCGCCTTGTATTAATGTACGATATCGTATACTAATACATATGTGAACGGGCCTGTCCACATATATTCAGGAGCCCGATATGCCAACACTGTCGCCCCCCGGCCGGAGACCGGGCCGACCGCGAGACCTGGAGAAACGGGCCGCCATAGTCCAGGCCGCGATGTGCCTGTTTCTGAAGGACGGCTTCGCCGTGGTGACCATGGAAGCCGTGGCCGCCGCCGCCGCCGTGTCGAAGGTGACGCTTTACAGAAATTTCCCCGACAAGGAGGTGCTGTTCGAGGAAGCGGTAGGGCAGGAAACCACGGCTCTGACCGATGAACTGTTCGATACGCAGGCCGCCGGGGGCACGCTGGCGGAAAGTCTGTGCGCGCTCGGCCGCGCCTTCCTGGCACTGGTCTGTCGCCCGGAGGTCGTATCGGCCGAGCGGACCCTGCCGATCAGTCTCGCCAGCAACCCAGCATTAGCGAAACGCTTCTTCGACGTTGGCCCCGGCCGGATATTTCAATCCATCGCCGACACGCTGGCGCAGGCGGTCTCCCGCGGTGAATTGGTGGTCGAAGATCCGCTCGACGCGGCGATGGACCTCCTGTCGCTGTGGCAAGGCGACTTGCAGAAGCGCCTGACCCTTGGTCTGGCCAAGACGCCAACAGCCGACGAGATCGCCGATCGCGTCGCCCGCAAGACCGCGATCTTCCTCCGCGCCTATGGACCGTAGGGCCTATGAGCGGAATGCCGGACATCAGCGTGATCCGAATTGCAGGAGAATTGTTGGTGATCGGGATCATGGGCTGAGCGGTGGCATCGGCCGCCACTCCGCCAATTGAGTGTGGTATCGAGTTGGCGCGCGCGGGGCGACGGTCGCAGTAAATAGGTATTGTGTCCCCGATAAAGGTGCCCGCGGGCTGCGGCGAATGGCCAAGTACGCTAGATTGGTTCATTTTATCGGGTCTGGGGAAGGTCGCCGGGCTGATGAGCGTGCGTGCAACGAGGGAGTGGAACTTGTCGAGCGGATCGCCCTTTGGCGGAGATCGAAAGGGCGCCGTGAAATGCTTGGCTTGCGGTGCCGAATTCTCATGCCGCCCAGGCGCCGACTGCTGGTGCGCCGCGATACCGTTTCAGCCGATGCCGGAGGCGGCCGAACGCTGCCTATGTCCGAAATGCTTGAATGAGCGCCACCCCTCGCCGCCATCAGGCGTCATATAGGCTGTGCTCGTCGGCCAACGTCAAAGACGCTCGCGGTCCAACATGCCCATAGCCAATTTGCCATGTCCGATTTCAGGACAAACCTCGATCATCAAGAAAAATTGGCCTGGCTGAGAAGCCAATCATACGCAATGGAAACCGGCCGTCGGCTGCCCGACCGCAAGGGAAGCAGCCAATAGGATACCGACGGTCGGTTCTCTTCCGACACCGGAGAGACGAGACGTCCCGCCCCGGTGTGCTCCTGGGTGAGAATGCTGCTTTCGAGGATGACACCGATGCCCTTCACCGCCGCCTCGATGGCAACGTAGGACGGGTCTATCTGGAGGTGATGGATGGCTTCGGCTTTGAACGGCACGTCGCGGTTTCGGAACCATTTCTCCCAGGAAATGCCGGTTTCGCCGCTTCGGATCAGCGGCTGCGTGAGCAGGTCGCAGGCCCGCATCGAGGCCGCGCCTTGAAGGCGGGACGGGGCGCAGTAGGGTTGGATGATCTCTTCCAGCAGAGGTCTCGCCCGCCCACCCCATCGCGCGACATCGCCATAGCCAATGGTGATGTCAAAGTCATCCACGTTGCCGTCCGCGGTGCGAATCGCGAAGACACGGATGTCGATGCCCGGATAGGCCTCGATGAAAGCAGGCAGGCGCGGCATCAGCCAATGGGTGGCGAGCGAGGGCGGCGTCATGATCCGCACCGTACCGGTGGTCACCTGAAGCCGCCCCCGCGCCGCGATGTCGTTCGTCGCGGTGCGTATCCCCGTGAGAAGCTCGCGCACCTGGCCGGCATAGTCCGAGGCCGCCGCTGACAGTCTCACCCCGCGGCCGTCGCGGGTGAACAGATCAACCCCAAGATCCCGTTCAAGCGAACGGATCTGGTGACTGACGGCGGACGGCGTCAGGTTCAACTCCTGGGCGGCGGCCTTGAAGCTACCGAGCCGGGACACCGCCTCGAACACGGCGATACCTCTCAGGGGTAGCCTGGACAATGTCATTCCAGCCTCGCAGGTCAAATGCGCTGATCAAGGTGAAATTTTTTCACCTGAACGTCAAATTCTTTGAGTTCGACGGTTTGCCTCCCCTGCAACAAAGTTCAGCCAGGAGAAGGAGGTTCCCAAATAATGCCTTTCACACGCGTGGATAGCCCGTTCTGGGCGCGAGCCAATCAGCATCTTCTGCGGTTTGGGTGCGACTTCGCGGCCTTCGTACCGGCACGGGCCGAGGGCACCTACCTGTATGATGCGAACGGCGCCCGGATGCTCGACTTCACGTCGGGCCAGATGAGCGCCATTCTTGGCCATTCGCATCCCGAGGTGGTGGCGACGGTCCGGGAAGCGGCAGGCAAACTTGACCACCTCTTCTCGGCCATGATCTCCGAACCCGTGGTCGGGCTGGCGGAGAAGCTCGCCAGCCAGGTGCCTGAGCTCCCCAAAGTCATGCTGCTGTCGACGGGCGGCGAATCGAACGAGGCCGCGATCAAGCTTGCCAAGACGGTCACCGGCAAGTGGGAAGTCGTCACCTTCACCAAATCCTACCATGGCGTCACGGCCGGGTCGGCCGCGGCCACGTTCAAGATCGGGCGAACCGGGGTCGGCCCGCTGGCGCCGGGCTACTTCGCCATCCCGGCCCCAAACGCGTACCGCCCCCGCTTCGTGGGGGTGGACTGGCGCCGCGAACTCGACGACGCCTTCGACCAGGTCGACGCGCAATGCACCGGAAACCTGGCGGCCTTCATCGCGGAGCCGATCCTGAGCAGCGGCGGCGTGATCGACCTGCCGCTTGGCTATCTCGCCGCACTGAAGGCGCATTGCCAGGCGCGCGGCATGCTGCTGATCCTCGACGAGGCACAGACCGGGCTGGGCCGCACCGGCACGATGTTCGCCTTCGAACGGGATGGCGTGGTGCCCGACATCCTGACCCTGTCCAAGACGCTGGGCGCCGGCATGCCGCTGGCCGCCGTCATGACCGGCGAGCGCGTCGCCGCGATCGCGGACGAGAAGAACTTCTTCTTCTACACCACGCACGTCAACGATCCGCTGCCGGCCGCGGTCGGTCTGAAGGTTCTTGAGATCGTGCTGCGCGACCGTTTGACCGAACGGGCCCGGTATGCGGGGGAGCGGCTCGCCACCGGGCTGCTCAGGCTCAAGCAGCGCTTTCCCTGCATCGGCGACGTTCGCGGCCGCGGCCTGCTGCGCGGTATCGAGTTCACCGATTTCGCAGGACGGGACGCGACGACGCTGTCCAACGCGGTCACGGCCTCGGCGATGAACATCGGCCTCGCCGCCAATCTCGTTCGCTCGGGAACGTCGGGGGGCACGATGCGGATCGCCCCGCCGCTGACGGTCAAGGACGAGGAGTTGGACGAGGGGCTTGACCTGCTCAGGCAGGCGATCGCAGCCGTCGTCGAGGCATGAGCATGGAGCGGCCATGCGTGGAAGAAACGAGAGAAGACGGCCACGGATAGGCAAAGTCTCCAGGGCCTCCCGCCCGCCTTGTCGGTCGAATACCTCGCCAATTTCGCGACAGAGGGAAGGGTGAATTCTTATGATTATCAAGCAACTTTATATCGCGTTTTTGGCATGGATCCTCTTGGCCGCCCCGGCCTTGGCACAAGGTCGATCGACGACGTTGGATGCGGTTCTCGCGCGCGGCCAACTATCGTGTGGCGTTGGGGGGGACATCGCGGGATTTTCCTTGGCCGACGGCCAGGGGGCGATGCGTGGTCTGGATGCCGATGGCTGTCGCGCGATCGCGGCAGCGGTATTGGGAGATGCGAAGAAAGTCCGTTTCGTTCCGTTGACCGCGGTAACCCGCTTCACGGCCATACAGTCCGGCGAGGTGGATGTCCTGCTCCGGAATACGAGTTGGACGCTCGCCCGAGAGTCCAACTTAGGCCTGCTGTTCGCCGCCACCAATTTCTGGGACAGTACCGGCTTCATGGTCAAAGCGGCCTCGGGAATCAAATCCGCGTCCGACCTCAATGGTGCGTCGATTTGCGTGCGATCCGGCACGTCCACGGAAATCGACGTGGCCGATTGGACACGTAGCCATGGCGTCAAAGCCACAGTTGTCTTGATCGGCGACGTCAACGCTATTCAACAAGCCTTTCTAAGCGGGCGTTGCGACGCCTACGCGACGGATAGTTCACAGCTCGCCGGTTTCCGCTTCACCCAGGGCGCCAATGGCAACACATTGCTCATCCTTCCGGAGACGGTCTCGCCGGCTCAGTCGGGGTCAATGGTGCGAAAGGGCGACGACGCATGGTTCGACATCGTCCGTTGGGTGCATTTCGCGCAAGTCGCGGCCGAGGCGGAGGGTGTGACAAGCGTATCCGTCGAGAGCCAGCTTACGTCGACGAGCCCCGACATCAAGCGCCTGCTGGGAGTTGAGGGCGACCTGGGTAAGTCACTGGGGCTCGATAATCGATGGGCTTACAACGTCATAGCGCAGGTCGGCAATTACGGTGAGATGTACGACAGAGACATTTTGCCCTTGGGCCTAGCCCGTGGCCCAAACGCCCTCGTCACTAAGGGCGGCTTGCAATTCTCGCCGCTGATGCGGTGAGGGAATTCCTTCCAGATCTCTTGGGGTAATTGATGGGCGAAGACTATCAAAGGGCACTTGAGCGGGCCATTCGCTATCTTTGCAACGGGGCTGACGCGGTTTGCGACGACATGAAGGTGAGCGGCGGGGTGCCGCGGCTTAACTCCATGACCGGCGGATATACCTGGGACGACGACTACGTCTGGGATAGTTGGGCCACCTTTCAATGGGCCGGCTTCCTGGCCGGCCGCCTGTGGCTCCTGCATCTCTTGACGCGCGAACAGCGTTACGCGGACGCCGCCATGCATATCTGCGAGCGGATCGGCCCGGTTCTCGCCAAGCATCCGACAGTGTTCTCGTCCACCGGCATCGATATGTATTACGCTTTGACGCTCGGTTATCAGATCACCAAAAACGAGTCCTTGAAAAAATGGGTGTTCTCTGGCGGCGATAACTTCGCAAACATCTTCGATCGCAAGGCAAACGCGTTTCTTCAGATTGCCAATGCGGACCGTATTGTCATCGATACGGGACTCAATCTCCCTTCAATGCTGTGGGCCTCTCAATGGGAGCCGGAGCGGGCAACTCTAGCGTACCGCCATCTCGATACCGTCCTTCAGGTGGGCTTGGTCCGTCCCGACGGCTCGAATTGCCATGCCGCGGCGCTTGATCCGCAAACGCGCGCCGTCACCGGGTTGTTCAGCCTTCAGGGATGGAGCAACAGCAGCACCTGGGCACGAGGGCAGGGGTGGGCCATGCTGGGCTTCGCGCACGCCTACGAGGCAAGCGGAAAATCGCACTATCTGAACGCGGCAAGGTTGGCGGCGGACTGGTACGTCGAGCACGCTCCGCCGGGTTGGGTGCCGCGATACGATTATGACGATCCAGATCGTGCGACGCTGCCCTATGACTCGTGTGCCGCGTGTATCGCAACGGCCGTTCTGATGCGTCTGGCCAAGTGGCTGCCGGACCGGGCCGAGCGCTATCAAACTGTTGCCCGCGAAACGCTTCGGGCTCTGATTTCCGACTTTCTGACAGTCGGCGGCACCGTGCTGCACGGGACGTGGGGGCGCATGAGGCATATCGAGCCCGGCAAGCCCCGTCTCGGCCGCTTTCCGCAGGAAGATATCATGCCATATGGCAACTATTGGATCGCCGAATGTCTCTATCGCGAGATGTCGGACGACTGGTCGGTTCTATCGCTCCGTGGATCAATCTGATTTTCGACTCTCGGAAAGAGACGGTAAGTCATGAAGGACACGCCGAAAGAAAGCCCCCAGGTTTCAGCTCGACTCGGCCCAGCTCACGGCGTCGGCGCCGGCGGGGATTCGCATTGGGCTCGACGGATCGTTCACCGCGCGCCATACCGCTACGGCCCGCCCGACCTGCGGATGCTGGCGGGCCATTGCAGCTTCGGCTCCCCCGACGCGGGCTTGCTGGTGTCGCTGCTTCCTCAGCTCGTCCATGTGCGCGGCGAACCGCGGCTCGCCACCCTCGTGCAGCTCGTGAGAGACGAATTCCGCGAACGGCGTCCGGCGCGCGAGGTCATCCTCGCCCGCCTCCTCGAGGTTCTTCTCATCGAAGCGTTCCGCTCGACGGCGGGCACCACAGCGTCGCCCGGCCTCGTGCGTGGGCTCGCCGACGAGCGCCTTGCCATGGCGATACGACGGATGCACGAGAGCCCGACCAGGGCGTGGACGGTCGCACAGTTGGCGAAGGAGGCCGCGCTCTCGCGTTCAGCGTTCTTCGAGCGGTTCAGCCGCGCGGTGGGCGTCGCGCCGATGGGGTATTTGCTCGCCTGGCGTATGGCCTTGGCAAAGGACATGCTCCGGCAGAACGAAAGTGGCGTCTCAGAAATCGCGGAACGCGTCGGCTACGGCTCCGCAAGCGCGTTCAGCGTCGCATTCAGCCGCTATGTCGGACTGCCGCCGGCGCGGTATGCGCGCGAGCAGACAGAACCGGCGACGCTCGCGGCCTCGACACTCCGTGGCACTCACGTCGGCCGCTCGGAGCAGTGATCACATCTCCTCGCGTCTTGGCGTCGAGCCGATCTGCGATCTGATCATCTCCGCATCCGCCGGCGTCGCCGGATTGTAGACCACCATGCTGAGATCCGTCCGGCCGTCGACCGAAAACGCCGAATATTCAAAGGCGAGCGGGCCGAGAACCGGGTGGCGTATGTGCTTGACGGCTTCGTGCTGGCCGCCACGCACATCGTTCTCCGCCCACATCATTCTGAACTCGGGACTGAGCCGGCAGAGTTCATCGACGAGAGGCTCCACCTCCGCGGCGGCGCCTGCACGGGCCGCGTCTACCCGGAACGCGCCCACCACGTGGCGCGCCACGCTCTCCCAGTCGTACTGTACGGCGCGGGCACGCGGGTCGAGGAAGATGATGCGCAGCACATTGCGCTGATGCGGCGGCAGGGAGCCATAATCGCCCAGCATCGCGGTGGCGGCGCGATTCCAGGCGACCACGTTCCAGGTCGCCGTCCGAATGAGCGCGGGGCTCGGGTCCAGCGCATCGAGGACGCGCTGCAGCCGGGGCGTGACGCCGTCGTTCTCCCGGTAGCGGGCCTCGGGCGGGCGCCCGAGGCCGAGCAGGAACAGGTGCTCGCGCTCGATATCCGTCAGCATGAGGGCGCGAGCGATGCGATCGAGCACATCGGCCGAGGGCGCCCCGCCGCGCCCCTGTTCGAGCCATGTGTACCAGGTGGGACTGATGTTGGCGCGTTGCGCCACTTCCTCGCGGCGCAGGCCGGGCGTGCGGCGGCGCTCCGGGGGGAAGCCGAACGCGCCCGGATCAAGCTTCATGCGCCGGTCCCGCAAATAGGACCCGAACAGGCTCTCGGTAGCCAGATGCTCGCTCATCCTGTTAGTCATCTTACTATGATAAAGTCACTACTTTACCAGAATAGACCGCGAGCCGAGATTTGTCTCCAACGAAACCTGGAGGCCTGCTCATGCGTGTTTTCGTCACTGGTGCTACCGGATTCATAGGCATTCCCACCGTCAACGAACTCATCGCCGCCGGACATAAGGTTCTTGGCATGGCCCGGTCGGAGGAAGGGGAAAAATCCCTGGCCGCTCTTGGCGCGGATGTTCTTCGCGGTTCGCTTGAAGACCTTGATAGCTTGCGTCAAGGGGCAAGCGCTTCCGATGCCGTCATTCACCTGGCCTTCATCCACGACTGGTCGAAATTCGTGGAGAATTGCGAGATTGACCGCCGTGCCATTGAAGCCTTGGGTTCCGGTCTGGCTGGCTCCGACAGGCCCCTCATCGTTACATCGGGGACGGGGGGATTAGCTGGGCCGGGCCAAGTTACGACCGAAGATCATGTGATGCCGCCGGATTACCCATTCCCCCGTGTTTCGGAACAGACGGCTCTCTCGCTGAAGGGCGTCCGCGCCTCGGTCATGCGCCTTCCTCAGGTCCACGACCCGGTCAAGCAGGGTCTCATCACCCCTACGATCGAGGTGTATCGCGAAAAGGGCGTGTGCGCCTATATCGGCGACGGACTCAATCGCTGGCCGGCCGCGTATGTTCTCGACGTCGCGCGTCTCTACAGGCTGGCGATCGAAAAGGCTGAACCGAACGCAAAATATCACGCGGTCGCGGAAGAAGGTGTCTCGATGCGCGATATTGCCGAAGTCATCGGCCGGCGCCTGAAGCTGCCGGTCAAATCCATCGCCCCCGAAGAGGCAGGTGCCTTTTTTGGCTGGCTCGGCATGTTTGCTGGGCGAGATATGCCCGCCTCAAGCGAAAAGACGCGGAGGAAACTGGGCTGGAATCCAACCGGGCCGGGATTGATCGCCGATCTCGAACAACTGCGCGTATCCGATAGCTGACGGTCGCGCGGTTCAACGTCATACGGGCAGCGAGTCGAGGAAGACGTATAGGGCGGCGATCTTCCCGTCGCGGACGATGATGACGTCGAGCCCAGTGTAGCGGGGCGGCTCGCCGGCTGGTCCGGATCCCCACGCGATGCGTCCCCCGTTCTGAACCGCTTGTGGGGCGCTGTGCGGTGTGTAGACGAAGCTCGGATGACCGGCCCGCAATTCGCCCGCGATCTGATCCAGCGCCTCGTGGCCGACGTAACGGCCTATGGGGAGAAGAACGGTGCAGTCCTCAGTGTACAATTCTGCGATGGCGGCGCGTCGAAGTGCAGGATCGCCTTCGCCGAAGACCTCCTGCAGGTTGCGCTGCAGCAGCGTTTCGATGGTGTCCGACATGATCCTGTTCCTGTCCGATGGGGTGAGGGACGGACCGTGAGCAACGGTGGGTCGGCTCCCGGTCCGCCGTGATGGCTCAGACCTGGGCCTGGCCGCCGTCGACGAAGAGTTCGGCGCCGGCCATGAAGCTCGAATCATCCGAGGCGAGGAAGGCGACCACCTTGGCGATCTCGTCGGAGCTACCGACGCGGCCGATCGGGACCTGGGTCGCCATGTAGTCCAGCAGCCCCTGCTGCTGGGCGGCGTCAGGACCGGCCAACCCGACAAGGCCCGGGGTCTTCACGGGACCAGGGCTGATGACGTTGACGCGGATGCCGCGCTCCTTGAGGTCGAGCGTCCAACTCCGTGCCAGGTTGCGCACCGCGGCCTTGGAGGCGCCGTAGACGCTGAAGGCGGCCGTGCCGGTCACGCCAGCTGTGGACCCCATCAGGATCACCGAAGCGCCATCGCGCAGCAGCGGCAGAGCCTTTTGCACGGTGAAGATCACACCCTTCACATTGCGGCCGAAGGTGTCCTCGTAGTGCTCTTCGGTAATGGCGCCGAGCGGCAGCATTGAGCCGCCGCCGGCGTTGGTGAAGACGACGTCGATCTGTGAATGCTTCTGCTGGACCGCGTCGTAGAGGCGGTCGATGTCAGCCAGCTTCGACATGTCGGCACACACGCCGCTCACTCGTCCGCCGATCGTCCTAACCGCCGCGTCCAGTTCTTCCTGGCGACGGCCGGTGACGAACACGGATGCGCCCTCGGCCGCGAAGCGCTTGGCGGTGGCAAGGCCGATGCCGCTGGTCCCGCCGGTCACCACGACCACCTTGCTCTCGAATTTGCCGGTCATCTTCTGCCTCCTTAATCCGGGCGGCAAATGGCTCGCCCTGTCAGTAATAAGATGTTCATGGAACGAAGAACGCGGTAGACAGAGGTATTGAGCTTCAGTGTTCCCTAAATGAGACAATGATGGTGTCGAACCTCAACGATTATGCCCTCTTCGCCGAGGTGGTGACCCATGGCGGCTTCGCTGCGGCGGGGCGGGCGCTGCGGGCGCCGAAATCGACCCTGAGCCGGCGAATAGCGGCTTTGGAGACGCGCCTCGGCGTCCGGTTGATCGAGCGTTCCACGCGTCGCTTCCGGGTTACCGAAATCGGACAAGCCTTCTACGAGCGCTGCCGCATCGTCGTGATGGATGTGGAGCAGGCGGATGCGGTCGTGTCCGAGGCTCTGGGCGAGCCGCGCGGCGTTGTTCGCTGCAGTTGCCCGCTGGGCCTGGTCGAGGCGCTATCGTCCACCTTCGTCGGCTTCATGAAGGCTTTTCCGAAGGCGAAACTGCAGATCGTGGCCGTCGATCGCGCGGTCGGCCTTATCGACGAGCGGATAGACGTCGCGGTCCGCGTCCGCGCGGCGCTCGACACCGACGCCGCCCTGACCATACGGACTTTAGGTCGCTCCAGCCGGATCTTGGTCGCCTCGCCGACCCTGGCGGCTTCATGCACCGTCGGCGACGTGACGGCACTCTCGGAGTTGCCGACGCTCGCCACGACCGATCAGATGGGCGAGATCGTGTGGGAATTCTCCGGGTCGGATGGCGAGCTACGCTCGATCCGTCATGAGCCGCGGATGACCTGCGTCGATTTCATGGCGCTTCGTGATGCCGCCGTCACTGGGCTTGGTGTGGCCCTCCTGCCGGATCATTCCTGCCGAGGCGAACTGGCGAGCGGTCGCTTGGTGCATGTCTTCCCGCAGTGGCGCACGGAGGACGGCATTGTCCACTTGGTCTTCACAACGCGCCGTGGCCTGCCGCCGGTTGTGCGCGCTTTTATCGACCATTTGGCGGGAGCCTTCCGAAACGGCAACGTCGCAAGCTGAAGTAACCACCAAAGAAGGCGGCCCGCAATCAGGGTGTTTGCTCGGCAGCGAGCCTGGGAATCGCCCGTTCAACCTATCGCAAGAATCGGGTGTTGTGGCCCCCGCAACCAACGATTCTTGCGTAACCGCGATCCCCGGAACAGACGTTCCATTTCGCCGGGATCGGGTGTCGCGTGTCCGGGATTTAAACCTAACGCGGTGCTGGTGCGACGGGTATGTATCGCGCAGTCACCGGCATCCAGCGAAATCCGCCACCGTATATTAGACAGATACACCGTATATTAGACAGATATTGGACGCTCCGGCGCCTGCATCTTGCCAACCCGTTGAAAGAATTGGCGTCCCCAAGGGGATTCGAACCCCTGTTACCGCCGTGAGAGGGCGATGTCCTAGGCCTCTAGACGATGGGGACTGGAGGCGAGGGGCGAGTTCTAGCTGAGCGCATCGGCGGGATCAAGCGATTACCGCAAGGCGGTTCATGGCGCCGTATTCGTATGGTGGCCAGTGGTCAGCTGGTGCAGAATCTCCGCCAAGGCCGAGAATTGATAGGGTTTCGCCAGAAAGGTCATGTCATCGGCGATGCCTTCGCGGTGTATTCCCTCGCGCGTGTAACCCGAGGCCAGCAGGATTTGAACGTCCGGCCGGAGGCGCCGCGCTTCGCGGGCGAGGTCGACGCCGTCCATCCCCTTCGGCATCACGATATCGGTGAAGAGAACGTCTATCGGTATGTCGCGCCGGAGGATCGTCAGGGCCACCCGCGCATTGGCCGCCGAAAGAACCTCGTACCCCAGGCTGCGCAGCGTCTCGACGGTGATGTCGAGCACCTCGTTGTCGTCTTCGACAACGAGTACCGAGGGCGGTCGGGTCTCCTGCTTCGCGCCGCCGGCCTGCGACGCCGCGTCGTCGACATCGCCGACGCCGCACGGCAGATAGAGGCGAATAGTGGTGCCTTTTCCCGGTTTGCTTTGAATTTCGAGCTGCCCATTCGACTGGCGCGCGAAGCCGTACACCTGACTGAGACCAAGCCCAGTGCCCTTGCCCACGTCCTTGGTCGTGAAGAACGGTTCGATCGCCCGCGCCTTGACCTCGGCGCTCATGCCGTCGCCGGTATCGTGGATGCTTACGACGACATAAGGCCCAGGCCCGATATCGGTCAGGGCGGCGGCGTGTTGTTCATCGAGGACGATGTTCCTGGTCTCGATGAGCAGCGTGCCGCCGACGGGCATCGCATCGCGTGCATTGACGGCGAGATTCATCAGCGAGGATTGGAATTGCGCCTGATCGACGCTCATGCCCCAGAGGTCCGGGGCGAGTTTCGTCTCGATCGAGACGGTTTCTCCGACAGCCCGGCGCAGCAGGGTATCGAATGCGGTGATCAACTCGTTCAGGTCGGATGGTTGCGGCTGGAGCGTCTGGCGCCGCGAGAAAGCGAGCAACTGCGCCACGAGTTGGGCGCCTCGATCGGCCGCCCGATGGGCCGTCTCGGCGATCCGTTTCACCCGCGCATCGGGCGTGATCTTGGTGATGAGCGAGAGGCTTCCGATCACGGCGGTGAGCAGGTTGTTGAAGTCGTGCGCGATGCCGCCGGTCAATTGTCCGACCGTCTCCAGCTTCTGCGCCTGATAGAGCTGTTCCCTCGCTCGTTCGAGCTGTCGCCGTTCGCTGATGTCCCGGGTGATTTTGGCGAACCCGACGAGGTTGCCCCGTTCGTCGAGAATGCGGTCTATGACGACGCTCGCCCAAAACCGGGCGCCGCCCTTGCGGAGGCGCCAGCCCTCAGCCTCGTACCTCCCGGTTTCGGCGGCGGTACGCAGCGCCATCGCCGGAAGCTCGGCGGCCCGATCCTCGTCGGTGTAGAAGATCGAGAAGTTTCGCCCGACGACCTCCTCGGCCGTGTAACCCTTGGTCCGTACGGCTCCGGGGTTCCAATTCTGGATGATCCCAGTCCTGTCGATCATGAAGAGCGAGTAATCGACGACGCCCTCCACCAGGAGACGAAAGCGCTGCTCGCTTTGGCGAAGCGCCTCCATGGTGGCGCGCCGCTCCGTCACGTCGCGGGTTATCTTGGCAAAGCCGATGACGCGGTCGGCTTCGTAGATCGCTTCGATCACGGCGAGCGCCCAGAACTGTGTTCCGTCGCGCCGCATCCGCCACCCTTCTTCTTCAAACCGCCCGGCCCGGCGCGCCTGGTCGAGTGCCCGTTCGGGCTTCCCGGCGGCGCGATCCTCGGGCGTGAAGAGTATCGAGAAATGCTGGCCGATGATTTCCGCGGCGGTGAACCCGCCCAGACGTTCCGCCCCGGTGTTCCAACTCGCCACCACGCCATGCTCGTCAAGCATGAAGAGGGCGTAGTCGGTGACCGCCTGAATGAGCAGGTTCAAGCGATGGCCGTCATTCTCGGCCGGGCGCATCTGAATATCGTCCGCCACCCGTTTCTCCCAGCGCGGCAAGTTCGCTTCAGATGCGGCGGAAACTCATGTACCAGCCGACCACGCGACGCAGCGAAAACAGCTTACCCGTGCAGCTCTCGTGCCGGTAGCAACTTTCGAGGCCCCCAGTGGGTCAGTCGCGGAAGTTCTGGTACTGCAGCGGATACTCGATCTTCAGACCGCGGACGAAGGCGATGGCTTCCTGCAGATCGTCGCGCTTTTTGCCGGTGACGCGCAGCTCGTCGCCCTGGATCGCCACCTGGACCTTGAGCTTGCTGTCCTTGAGCTCGCGCACCAGGCGCTTGGCCAGGTCCTTGTCGACGCCTTGCTTGATGGTGATGGTCTGGCGCAGCGTGTCGCCGGATGCCTTTTCCGGATCCTTGAACTCCAGCGCACCGGCATCGACCTTGCGACGGGTGAGGTGGGTGCGGATCAACTCGTGCAGCTGTTTCAGCTTGAGTTGGTCGTCCGCCAGCACGGTCAAGACATCGCCGGCGCGCTCGATCGAGCATTTGCTGCCCTTGAAGTCGAACCGTGTGTCGATCTCACGCTGAATGCCGCCCAGGGCGTTGTCGACCTCGGCGAGGTCCGTCTTGGACAGGATGTCGAAACTCGGCATTGGGTGTCGTCCCGGTTTAGCCCGTGCAGCCGGCATCGATCCGGCGGCGCATGGCCAAGTATATAGCCGATGCGCCGCCGGACGGTAGCCGTCGATCGTCTAAAGGGCCGAGATCAGCCGACGCGGCGCAGCGAGCGCCGGGCGGCGTCGCCAGTGTGGCCGCCGGTCGAGCGGGCGCCGTAAGGCTGCGCGCTGGCCGGGCGGGGCCCGCCGGACTTGTTCCAGGAGCCGCCCTCGCCGGGCCGGCCGAACCGGCGCTTCGGACGGGAATGGAAGCCGCTTTGCGGCTCCAGTCCGGTGACGACATGCGGCACCAGCGGTGCGCCGGTATAGCGTTCGATGCGATCGACCAGCCCCTTATCCGCCGGCGAGGCGAACGAGATGGCGATGCCGGTCGCCCCGGCGCGGCCGGTGCGGCCGATGCGGTGGACGTAATCCTCCGCCTGGCGCGGCAGATCGAAGTTGATGACGTGGGTGATGTCCTTGACGTCGATGCCGCGCGCCGCGACGTCGGTCGCGACCAGCAGGCGGATATGCCCGTTGCGCAGCCGCATCACGGTGTGGTTGCGGGCACCTTGCGTCATGTCGCCATGCAGGGGGGCCGCGTTGTGGCCGGCGGCGGTCAGTTCGGCCGCCAATTGGTCGGCGTCGCGCTTGGTCGCGGCGAAGATGATCGCCTTGCCGACCTCTTCGCTGGCCGCCCAATGGGCCAGCAAACGGCGCTTATGGCCGAGATCGTCGGCGATCTGCAGGCGCTGTTCGATCCGGTCGACCGTCACGTTGCCGACATCGACGGCGATCCGCTCCGGCTCGGTCAGCAGCCGGTTGGCCAATTCGGTCATGCGCCGGTCGAAGGTCGCGGTGAACAGCAGGGTCTGGCGGGTCGACGGGCTGGCCGCGGCGATGCGCTCCACATCGTCGATGAAGCCCATATCGAGCATGCGATCGGCCTCGTCGAGGACCAGCAGCTGGAGCTGCGACAAATCGATGGTGCGGCGGGTCAGGTGATCGATCAGCCGGCCCGGCGTCGCGACGATGATGTCGACCGGACGCGACAGCTGCTGCATCTGCAGGCGATAGGGCATACCGCCCAGGATCGAGACGGTGTTGAGCCGCATGAATTTGCCGAGCACGCGCACCGCGTCGACGATCTGGCCGGCCAACTCGCGGGTCGGTGCCAGGACCAGGATATGCGGACCGCGCTGGCGCGGCCGTCCGGACTTATCGTCCAGCGTGGCGGCGATGCGCTGCAAGGCCGGCAGAACGAAGGCGGCGGTCTTGCCGGTGCCCGTTTGGGCGGTGCCGATCAGGTCGCGGCCGGCGATCGCCAGCGGCAGGGCGGCGGCTTGGATCGGCGTCGGCTCGGTATAGCCGGCGGTCTCGAGGGCTTGGAGAAGCAGCGGATGCAGGTTGAAATCGGCGAATGACAAAAGCGGAATCCTCAACAAAGCGTCAGATTCGCGCGGTGTCCAAACGGCCGGAAAGCCCAGCTGGGAAGACGAGGACGCGCGACGGACAGAAAACGGGACTGCGCGCCCCCTCAGGAAAAGGAGACGCGGTTAGGGCCGGTTCCGGTCGGTCGCGGAAGCGGCGGGGTTGGGGGCGGAAGGACGTGGTATCACCGGGTCGGCACTGCCCCCCGTCACAGGAACGGTCTGTCACGGGAACGGCGCTGCCACCAGCTGAAGAACCTGCGACCAACGCGCCTGCGCCTCAACCACTTAACTGCGGCGCACAATACTGGTTTCGCCAAAAAACGCTACCCCGATCCATTCAGGTCAGAGCCGCGTCAGGCGAGGGGTGCGAGAAGCGTTGGATGCCGGGGGGTGCGACAGGAAGCCCGGGGACAGGAGACCCCGAGGATTGCTACGGGAATGTGCCGAAAACCATCGCCATGATACACAAGGTAAACTCGGCCATCTCAACCTGCCGGCGATTGAGGAAGGCCGGCGATTGACGAAGGCTGGTAGCGGCAAAGGACCATGATGCAGCGACTATGGTTGGCGGCGGCGGGATTTGGTGGGTTCGGAGCCGTGCTGATCGGTGCCGTGACCGATCACATCGTCGCGGGTAACACGCAAGGCGCGCGGCTGATGGGTATAGCGTCGCAATTCGCCATGTATCACAGCCTGGCCTTGCTGGCCCTGGTCGCCCTCGTCAACCGGTTGGACGGCTTGGCGGCGCGGCTCGTCGCCCTTGCCGCCTGGCTGTTCATCGCCGGGATCGTTTTGTTTTCGGGCAGCCTGGTGGCCTTGGCCATGACATCGTTCGTGGCGGTGGCCTACGGCGCCCCCTTCGGCGGTACCGCGTTGATGCTCGGCTGGCTATGCTTGATCGTCGCCGCCCTCAAGGCACGCGCCTAGGATCGTTTCCGACCAGGTCAGGCCGGCATCGGATTGCCGATGGACGCCTGAAGCGGTCTGGCGAAAGCCTCGCAAAGCGTGCGCATAACCGATACGGCATGGTTGCTCGCCAACGAATAATAGATCGTCTGTCGATCGCGCCGGGTCGCCACAAGCTTGTCACGGCGTAGTTTTGCCAAGTGTTGAGACAAGGCCGACTGACTAAGGCCAATCATGACTTCCAACTGGCCGACAGATCTTTCGCCATCCGACAGATAACACAGCACCATCAGGCGGTGCTCATTTCCCATGACCTTTAAGAGGGCGCTGGCTTCGCCGACGAAAGGCTTCAACTCTATTGGTTTCATGCGAAATAAATCGGCGTATTGTTTTATCCAACTTAAAGATAAACTTAAATGACCCGCCGTCAAGCCTGTGTAACCAAAATTACCATGAAGGGTGCGATCTCGCCGGGGGGCGGGGCCCGGTACGGATGGGCAAAAAAACAGCGGCGCGCAGGACGCGGCCGCCGTCTGAGTCGATGGAAAGTCCGGGGGGATGGCCGCTTAGAGGACGCTTTCGACCCACTCGATCAGTTTCGATTTCGGCTGCGCGCCGATCTTGGTCTCGGCGACCTGGCCGCCCTTGAACAGGATCAGCGTCGGAATGCCGCGGACATTGTATTTCGACGGCGTCTTCGGATTCTCGTCGATATTGATTTTCGCGACGGTCACGCGTTCGCCCATGGTCGCTGAAATCTCATCCAGGATCGGTGCGATCATTTTGCAGGGGCCGCACCATTCGGCCCAGAAATCCACCAGAACCGGCTTCGATGAAGCGAGCACGTCGGCTTCGAACGATGCGTCGCTGACCTTTTTGGTCATGTCCAATCTCCTTTGGCGCGGCGCGCGGTCCATCTCAGTCCGTGCTGCCGACACACTCACTGCGTGACACTAGGCGACGCCGGAAAGCAGCGTCAAGTGACCCCCCATCGTCGATCGGGGCATGGGTGCAATGTCCTGTGGACTATTCTCTCCCGGCTTCGGATGGCGCTCAGGAGTCCAGGTCGACCGGCATCAGGCGCGGGCCGTCGGTCCAGAGCAGGGCCGCCCGCACCGGGCGGCCGGGATAGATCGCCGCCAGGGCCGCGCGATAAGCGCGCAATTGTTCGCGATACAGCGGGGCGATGTCGGCCTGGTGGCGGGGCGGCGGCCGGTTGGTCTTGTAGTCGACGATCAGCACGGCCGCGTCGGTGACCACCAGCCGATCGATCCGGCCACTGATCACCCGGCCCTCGATCAGGCCGACCACCGGCACTTCGGCCCGGCTGCCCGGCCCGAAGATCGGCGCGAAATCCGGATCGGCCAGAACAGCGAGCGTTTCCCGCGCGATCGCCGCCTGCTCCACGGGATCGAGGTCGTGGGCGGGGCTGGCGAGATACCGGCGCGTCGCCGCTTCGACCGACTCGCGCGGCAGGTCGGGCAGGGTCTGCAACAGGCGGTGCACGATCAGGCCGCGGCGAAACCGCCTGCCATCATCGGCCGCCAGCGGCGACAAAACAGCCGGGTCGGGCAGGCTGGGCCGGCTCGCGACCAGCGGGCGCGGCGGCGCCGGCTCCGGCGGCGGCGGCGCATCGATCCAGGCGGGCAGCGCCGGGGGGGATGCGTCGAGGGACGCGCGCGGCGGCTCCGTCACCGGTGCCGCCTGCTGCCGGCAGGCATAGCGTCGGACCAAGCCGGGTTGCGGTCCGGGCGGCTGGGCTATCGTGTCGAAGGCGGCGATCTCCTCCACCGGGGTGAGATCCGCCATGCCGGCGGCGATCATGTCGTACCAGCACGGGCTGCCGCCGGCCGGCGCGCGCTTGGTGCGCCAGCCGCCGATATAGAGCCGATCGGCCGCGCGGGTCAGCGCCACGTAAAGCAGCCTGCGGTATTCGTCGTCGCGCCGGCGGCACGCGGCCTCCCGCGCCGCGGCCGCGACCGGTTCGCCCTGGCCGCGCGCCGGCACCCAGAGCAGCGGGCCGGTGGCCGGGGCCAGCTTTTCAGACCCGAGCTTTTCGGGCCCCAGCTTTGGCCAGAGCAGACTCGGTACCTGGGTCGGTACGGCGACCGTATCCGGCAGGAAGACGATCGGCGCCTGCAGCCCTTTGGCGCCGTGCACCGTCATGATCCTGACCTCGTTCCGTCCGGCCGGGTCCGGGTCGCGCTTGGCCTCGAGCTCGCCGCGATCGAGCCAGGCGAGAAAACCCTGCAGCGACGGCACATGGGCCGCTTCATAGGCGAGGGTCTGCGCCAGGAATTCGTCGATCGCGTCATTGGCCTGCAGGCCCAGCCGGCCGATCAGCCGCTTCCGACCCTGACGCGGGCCCAGCACCTCGGCGAACAACTCGTAGGGCGGCCGGTAATCGGCCTCGGCCAGGAGGTCGGCCAGAAACCGATGCGCGGCCTCGAATCGCGGGGTCTCGGCGCCGCGCCGGCGCAACTCGCGCCACAGATCCACCTCGCCCCGGTGATGGGCCAGCGCGAAAAGCTCGTCCTCTTCGAGCCCAATCAACGGTCCTTTCAAGACGGTGGCGAGCGTCAGATCGTCTTCCGGCATCAGCAGGAACCGGCCGAGCGCCAGCAGGTCCATCACCGCCAATTGTTCGGTCAGCACCATGCGGTCGGCGCCGGCGACCGGGATCCGGCGCTGTTTCAACGCACGGACGACATCCTCGACGAAGCCGCCGCGCCGGCGCACCAGGATCATGATGTCGCCGGGCTGGATCGGCCGGTCGCGCGACTCCAGCCGCTCCCCCCGATCCAGCCAGTCGCGAATCGTCGCCGCGATCTGCCCGGCCAGGCGGGCGCTCGGCGCTTCGGCGAGATGCTGCTCGACCGGCGGCTCCCAGGGCGGTGGTTCATCGGCCTCGTCGGGCTCGATCACCGGCCAGAGTTCGACCAGCCCCGCCTGGCCGACGCGCGAGGCGGCGTGGCGGATCGGCAGGTCGTCGATCGCCACCCCGGCACGGGCCTCCGGCCGGGCGAACACCGCGTCGACCAGCGCCAGCACCGCCTCCGTCGAGCGGAACGACACGTCGAGCGGCACCAGGTTCCAGCGCCCTTCGGCGGCGTGCACGCGCTCCTTGAAATGATCGCGCATGGCGATGAAGGCCGCCGGATCGGCCCGCTGAAAGCTGTAGATCGACTGTTTCGCGTCGCCGACCGCGAAGATCGTCCGCGCCGGTTCCCGCGCGCCAAGCCCGCTGAAGAATTCCTCGGCCAGTGCCCTGACGATCTGCCATTGATCCGGGTTGGTGTCCTGCGCCTCGTCGATCAGGATGTGATCGATGCCGCCATCCAGCTTGAACAGCACCCAAGGGGCTACCCCCGGTGTCGATAGCAGCCGGCAGGCGGCCAGGATCAGGTCGTCGTAATCCAACAGACCGCGTCGGCGCTTCAGCGTGTCGTATCGATCGAGCACGCTGCCCGCCACCCGGATGAGGGCGGTGGTGGCGCCGGCCACCACCAGGGCGGCCCGGCGCGCGCAGAACGCGATCAGCCGTTCCTGCTCGGCGCGCAGACTCTCCTCCGCCCAGGGGTTGGCCTTCAGCACCTCTTTGGTGGCGAGCGTTTTGCGCGGCTCACCCTTGCCGGTCACGAAGACGTCCAGATAGGCCTCGATCTCCGCGACGCGTCGCTCGGCATGCGCCAGCCACGGGGCTATCGCGGCGGCGTGCTTGAGATCGGTCGATTTCGTCGACTCCGCCAGCACCCCGACGACCCGGCGCAACCCGGCCGCGTCGAAAGCGGCATCTTCGCAGGCTTTCGCCAGGAACGCGGCCTCGGTCTCGCCGGGCGGCAGCCCCAGGCATGCGCGGACCAAGCCCGCGAACCGCTCATGCCCGTCCGGGCCGGCGATCAACTCGCGGACCCGGCCGCGTTCCAACAGCGTTTCCGACAGCAGCCGGGTGAAGCCGCTCTCCTGGACATGACCGGTCACCTCGGCCAGCGCCCGGGCGAGCGGGCTGTCCGGTTCGGCGCGCGCCGCCGTGACCATCTCCGCCTGGGCCTGGGCGACCAGCTCCGCCTGGGTCCGGTCGTCCATCAGCTCGAAATGCGGGGCGACATCGGCTTCCAGGGGAAAGCGCCGCAGCAGCGATTGGCAGAAGGCGTGGATCGTCTCAATGCGCATGCCACCAGGGCTGTCGAGCACCCGGGCGAAGAGGCGACGGGCGGCGGCGGCGGTTTCCGGTTCCGGCGGCTTGCCGGTCAAGGTCATCAATTCGTCGCGCAGCGCGCTGTCGGAATGGGTCGCCCAGGCGCTCAGCCTATCGTTCACCCGATTCGCCATTTCCGCCGCGGCCGCCTTGGTGAAGGTCAGGCACAACAGCCGCGACGGCGGCGTGCCGGTCAGCAACAAGGTCAAGACGCGGTCGGTCAGCACCTTGGTCTTGCCGGTCCCGGCCGAGGCCGCGACCCAGATCGAGCGGGCCGGGTCCGCCGCGACGCGCTGGCGGGCGCCGGGGTCCAGATCGGCTAAATCCAGATCGATATCCAGCGGATCGGTCATGAGGCATCACCCGTCGCCCATTCCGCGACCCGGGCCAGATGGCCGTAATCGCTGTAACGCGGCTCCCAGCCGGGCCTCGGCCGGGCGCGATAGGGCGTCGCCGGATCGTCGAAGCGGGCGGCCAGCGCCTGCAACCCCTCCATCGCCTGCCTGGCCAAATCGGCCAGACCGGCGGCATCCATCTTGATGGGCTTTTCCTCGCCCGCCGGATCGCCGCCGGACAGCCGCCAGAAGGCCAGTTCGGCGATGGCGCCGGCCGGCACGCCATCGAAGCCGCCCGCCGCCAGGATCGCCGCCTCCAGCGGCAGCTGCGGCGCGAAGCCCAGCTCGATATCCTTCGGCTTCGGCGGCTGACCGGTCTTGTAATCGATGATCGCGGCACCGCCGGCACGCAGCCGGTCGATCCGATCGGCCTTGGCGGTCAGCACGAAGCCACCGGCCGGCGCCGCCCATTCCAGCCTGCCCCGGATTTCGGTCAGGCTTTGCGCCAGCGCCGGCCGGCGGGCGCGTTCGGTGACGGCGAACCACTCGGCGACGGCGAGAAATCTAGGCCACCAGAAGGCCCAGACGCCCGGCCGGTCGAGCGCCGCGCCGAACACCTGCCGGCCGATCGCCGCGAGGGCCGCCGCCGGATCCTCCGGCAGGCCGCTGCCCGGCGCGGGAGCATCGGGGGCGAGCGGATAGGCGCGCATGAACTGATCGAGGGCGTCATGAATGAAGCTGCCCCGCTCCGCGGCACCGGGATCGGCATCGATCGGATCGAGCGCCTTGAGACGCAGCACGCGCTTGGCATAAAGCGCGTAGGGATCGCGCATCCAGGTCTCGACCTCGGTGACCGAAACCCGGCGCGGCCGGGCCGCGACCGGCGGGCGGGGGGCGGGGGCCGCGCGCGGGCTGATCGCCGGGGGGTGATCGAGCAGCGCCTGCAGGCTACGAAAGCTCGCATAGGGGCCGGCATCGACCACGGTGCCGGTGGCGCGCAGCACCGCGTCGAGGCGCAGCAGCCAGCGCGACGGCACGGTCGGCGCCCCTTCGACGCGGGTGGCGCGGGTCAGCACGACATGGCGGGCGCCGAGGCCGTTGACGAAATCATGGGCGGCGATGCCGACCTGCATCTCGGGCGAGGGCAGGCCAAAATCCTGGCGCATCGGCCGCGACAGCCAGGGGTCCGCACCGGGATCGGCCGGCCAGACGCCGTCGTTGAGGCCGCCCAGGATGACGAGGTCGGCCTGCTGCAGCCGTGCCTCGACGGTGCCCAGGATGGCCAGCCTGGGGTGCCGGCCAAAACTGGGGCGCACCACCGAGCCGCTCATCAGCGCCTCCAGCAGCACCGGGTAGTCGGCGCCGCGGATCGGCTCGAACGCGCCGGCCGCCCCGGCAAGCTCGGCGACGAAGCCGGCCAGCGCCTCGCCCGCGTCGCCCCGCCACAGCCGCTCCGGACCGCTCGCTTGATCGGTCGCGGCGAGGGCCTCGGCGACCGCCACATGCTCGGCGAGCACCGCCGCCAGCAGGGTCTCGCCAGCGGCGATCTGAGCGCAGAGCGGTCCCAGAACGACCGCCAACCGATCGACCAAGGCGATGAGATCGGCCCGGTCGTTCGCCGGTGCTTCCGCCAGCGCCAGACGCAGGCCGGCGATGCCCGGCGCGGGGCGGGGTCCGCGCAGGATGGCGCGTTCCAGGGCGCGAATTTTGGCGCGGAAGGCTCCGGGTGCCAGGCCGGCGGCGGCCAAGGGGTGTTTCAAGGCGGCGAGCAACGGCACCGGCGCCAGCTCCTGCAGCACCGCCTCGGCCAGGAGGCGCAGATAGGTGCCGGGCGCGGTCTGGTTCAACGGCAGGCCGGCGCTGTCATCGATCTCGATGCCCCAGCGGCCCAATTCGGCGGCGACCCGGCGGGCGAGGCTCCGGTCCGGCGTCACCAGCATGGCGGTCTCGCCCGGCTGTTCCAGCCGCTCGCGCAGGATCAGGGCGATGACGCCGGCTTCCTCCTGGGGGCCGAGGCAATCCAGGCGGCTCACCCCGTCGATGGCATCGGCGGGCAGCCGGCGCAGCGCCCGCCATTGGTCGGTCACCGCCGCCGGACGCATCAGCTCGGTGGCCAGCATGGCGCGGCCGGGCAGGCCGGAGGCGATGGCGCCGCCCCCGTGATCCCACGCCGCCACATCGTCATGGGCGACGCCCATGCGGCTCAGCAGCTCCGCCATGCCCCATTGCGGGTGGCTCGGATCCTCCGCGATCGCGGCCCAGCTCGCCGGATCGGCGGCGACGTCCAGACCGGGCAGGACCACGGCGCCACCCGGCAGCAGGGCGATCTGGGTCAACAAATCGGCGGCGGCGGGGACGGCGCTGGCGAAACCGGCGGCGATCACCGGCCGATCGGGGGGGCTCGCCCGCCATTGCGCGGCCTGCGCCGCCATCAGCCGGTTGCGCCGCTCGGCCGGGTCGAGCGCGCCGATACCCTCCAGAACCGCCGGCCAGGCGGTCGTGAGAATGTCCAGGAATTTGAGCGTCAGCTCCCAATGCCGGGCGTATTCCTTGGGCACCAGGCCGGGCAGCACGGTGAGGCTGCAGCCCTGCGCCTGGACCTGATCCATCAGGCGGGCGAGGTCGGTCGCCAGCGTCGCTGCCTGGCCGGGCAGGATCTCGCTGCGCCGGGCCCGGCCCCAATGACGGATCAGCCGCGCCAGCAGCAGGCGGCGGCGCAAGCCGCCGATCTCCGGCGGCAGGTCCAGATCGGCACGCAGCGTTTCGCTGGCGCTCAGCGACACCTCATCGGCATCGATATCGCCCAGCGCCGAGAGGCGCGGCAACAGCATCGCCGCGCCATTGCCGGTGCGCAAAAACGCCTCGCGCAACGCCCGGCAGGACCGGCGGGTCGGCAGCAAGACGGTGACGTCGGCGAGATCGAGCGGGTCGGCGCCGACCCGCCGGCGAATGCCGAGCGCCAACGCGTCGAGGAACGGCAGATGGGCCGGGATGGTGAAGACGGCGGCCCGGCGCGGCCCGGAGGTATCTTCCGTCATCAGGAATCCGGCGGGCTGGTCTCCAGCCGCTCGGCGGTATCCGCCAGCCCGCTCGGGGTGCCGACATGATACCATTCGCCGTCATGCACCAGCCCCATCAGCCGGCCCGCCTCGGCCGCCCGGTCATAGATGAGGTTGAGCGAGAACGGGCCGGAGGGAACGTCGTCGAACAGCCTGGGCGACAGCAATTGGATGCCGGAGAACAGGTAGGGCGCGATTTCGGTCTCGCGCCGCCGATGCGCGCGGCCCAGCTGATCCAGAAAGAAATCGCCCCGGTTGCCGTCATAGCCGATGGCCGTGGCCGTCCGCTGCAGCACGATCAGCGCATCCATGTGCTCGCCATCCCAGGCGCGGGCGAGGCGGGTCAGCGCCGGGACCTTGCCGTCGAGCCAGAGGCTGTCGCCATTCACCACGAAGAACGGATCGGTGCCCAGCAGCGCGCGGGCATGCGCCACCGCGCCGCCGGTTTCGAGCGGCGTGGTTTCCTCGGAGATGAGGATCCGGGGCCGGGTACGCGCCGCCAGATGGGCGGTGATCATCTCGCCCAGGTAATGCACATTGACCACCACGCGCTCGACACCCACCGCTTCCAACCGGTCGATCGCATGGTCCAGCAAGGTCCGTCCGCCGACCGGCACCAGCGGCTTCGGCAGCTTGTCGGTGATCGGCCGCAGGCGCAGCCCGCGCCCGGCGGCCAACACCATGCCGGTCGTTACCAGCCCTGCCGTTAAAACAGGGGGGGGCGGCCCGGCGGGTGGCGGCGCGCCGGGTTTGGGGGTGGTCATACGCGGAAGCCCTCGATCGGCGGAATGCCACGGGACGCGGCGGGAATGTGTCGGTCGAACCACTGGGCGAGCGGCGCCAGGGCGGGATGGTCCAGGCTGTTCTGCAATAGCCGCCAGACGCGTGGCAGATGCTTCAGATAGTCCGGCTTGCCGTCGCGGCGGGCCAGCCGGCAGAAAATCCCGACGATCTTGGCGTGGCGCTGGGCGCCGATCACCGCGGCCGACGAGCGCAACGCCGCCGGATCGATCCGCGGCCGCGCCGCCAGATAGCGCTGCCACAGCGCCTCGGCGAGCGGCGGCGAGACATCGCGCCGGGCATCCTCGATCAACGAGATGAGATCATAGCTGATCGGCCCGATCACCGCGTCCTGAAAATCCAGGAGGCCGCATGCCGCGAGCCCGGTGCGGTCGGGCAGGTGCATCAGATTGTCGATGTGATAATCGCGCAGGACCAGGCCCGCCGGCACCGAACGGGCGACCGGCAGGGCGGCGGCCCAGAGGCCGAGATAATCGGCACGCAGCGCGTCCGGCACGGCACTCCCGCTCGCCGCCGGCATGAACCAATCGACCAGCAAGGCCGCCTCGTCGAGCAGCTTGCGGTCGTCATACTCGGCGAGGCCATGGGAGGCCGCCGGATCGAAACGGGCGTGCAGATCGGCCAGGAGATCGATCGCCAACCCGTAGAGCGCCCGCTCGTCGGCGCCGCGATCGAGCAGCCGCGTGTAGGTGCCGTCGCCCAGATCCTCCAGCAGCAGAAAGCCGCCCTCGATATCGGCAGCCAGGATGTTGGGCGCCGAATAATCCAGCCGGTGCAGCAGGCTTGCCACCCGGCAGAACGGCCGGACATCCTCCTGTGGTGGTGGCGCATCCATCAGCATGGCGCGGCGCCCGGCATCCTCCAGCCGATGATACGAGCGAAACGACGCGTCGCTCGGCAGGGGATGGCGCTGGGCGGTCGCCCAGCCGGCCCCGGCCAGAAACTCCGCCCGGCGGCGCTCGCGCTCGGTCACGGCGCCCCACCCTTCTCGTTGTGGTCGCGATCGGCGTTTTCCCCCTCCAGGGCGGTGCCGTCCCCCAGGGGCGGAGAGGGGCAGGTCGTGTCAAAGCCTCCGTGCAGCGGTGCCAGGCGGGTCGTCCAATCCGTCGCTCCCGCCGACGTCAGCCGGGCCAGCCGGGCGGTCGGGCTCGCCCCGGGCAACAGCGCCACATCCAACCGGTCGGCCGGCAGCGCCGCGCCCAGCCGCTCCGGCCATTCTATCAGCATCACACCCTCGCTCAACGCTTCCTCCAACCCCAGCTCGACCGCCTCCTCCGGATCTTCCAGGCGATAGGCATCGACATGCCAGACGGTACCGCGCCCGCCCGCATAGGTCTGTACCAGGGTGAAGGTCGGGCTCGGCACTTCCTCGTCGGGGGCGTCGATGAACGCGCGGATGAAGGCGCGGGCGAAGCTGGTCTTGCCGAGCCCCAGATCGCCGCGCAGCGCCACCACGTCACCCGGCCGCGCCACGGCGGCGAGCATCCGGGCGAGCGCGTGGGTCGCCGCCTCGTCGACGAGACCCTGTTCGATGGCGGCGGGGGCGGCGGATGAGGACACAGCAAAGGTTTAATGCGGGGGGAGGAGCCTCGCAACAGCGCCGATCGGGTTTTAGGCCAACCCGCTCGGCATGCCCGCTTGCGTATAAAGGTTGGCGTTTTGTTCTATGTGTGGGATGCTTCAAGCTGGTTGTTTCGACCGGCCGGAAAACGGTGTGCCCAATGCGGGAAGTTCAATCCTCGGAAGCCAAGGCCCATCTCTCTCAACTCCTCGACGATGTAGAGCAGGGCGAAACCGTCATCATTACCCGTCATGGACGTCCCATTGCCCGGATCGTACCGGAGGCACACCGTCGGCAGGGGGAGATCGACAGGGCCATTGAGACCATCAGGACGCTGCGGAAGAATGTCGGTCCCATTTCCCTGGACGACCTGCTCTCGGCGCGCCACGAAGGCCATAAGTATTGATGCCGTTTGTTATCGACGCGTCCATTGCCGCCTGCTGGGCCTTCAAGGACGAAGACCACCCAATCGCGACCCTGGCGCTTGAGCGTATTCGCTCCGACGAGGCGCGTGCCCCGAGCTTATGGTGGTTCGAGGTGCGCAACACTCTCATCGTCAACGAACGACGCGCCCGACTCACCGAAGCCGACACCGCCGCCTTCCTGCGCGGGCTTTCCCGTCTCGGCGTAACAGTCGATCGCGCGCCCAACGAAGCCACGGTATTGACCCTCGCCCGTCGACACCGCCTGACCGTCTACGATGCGGCCTATCTGGAACTGGCGCAGCGGGACGGCGTCCCGCTTGCGACACTCGATGCCGCGCTCGCCAACGCGGCCCGCGCCGATCGGGTCCCCCTGCTTTAAAAACCGATCGTCGTCAGGTCCTGGAACCAATGCTGGGCCTGGACGAATTGGGTGATCTTCGGCGACAGGGCGTGCGGGTTCACGTCGTGGACGACCCAGATGTATTGCGCTTCGTCGACGAAGATCTCGTCGATCCGGGCCATCAGCTCGTCCTGCTTGGCGACGTCGAAGGTGGTGCGCGCCTCGGTCAGCAGGGCGTCGATCTTGTCGTTCTTGTACCAGCCCCAGTTCACGCCGCTGGGCGCCGTGTACTTGCTGTCGAGGAAACGGGCGAAGGCGTAGAACGGGTCGGAGGTGAGATAGGCGAGGTTGATGCCGCTGATCCCCTTGTTGAGGTCGGCCTTGGCGCCGGCGCGCCAATGGGTATAGAGCGTCTCCAGATCGACGACCTTGAAATCGAGATCGATATAGATCTCCGCCAGGTTCTGCTGGACGAACTCGTTCATCGGCAGGGACAGCATCTGGCCGGTGCCGCCCTGGGCGATGATGAAGGTGGCCTTTAGCCGCTTGGCCGCGGAATACCCGGCCTCTTCCATCAGCTTTTTCGCGGCGGCCCCATCGTATTTGATGTCGAAGCCGGGCTTGCCGAACCAGGGGCTGGTCGCGTCGACCTGGCCCTTGGCGGGTTTGCCGAGGCCGTTCAGCAGCACGACGAGGCCGTCCCGATCGATCGCCAGGTTCGCCGCGCGCCGTACCCGCTGGTCCAGCCAGGGGCTGTCCGGCAGCATGCTGAGGTGATACGGCCAGACATGCGGATAGACGTTGGTGACGATGCGCATTCCCGATTGCTTCAGGCGCGCCACCGCGTCGGGTGACGGCGTCTCGATGAGATCGACCTCGCCCGCCAGCAGCGCGTTGGTCCGCGTCGCGGCTTCCGGGATGCAGATCAGGATCATCCGGTCCGCCTTGGGCAGGCGGGTCTTGTCCCAGTAATCCGGGTTGCGCACCATCTCCAGCCGCTCGCGCGGGACCAGCTTGTCCTGTCGGAACGGCCCGGTGCCCGAGGGGGCATTGGCGAATTTATCCCAGTCCCGGCCCAGCTTTTCGAACTGCGCCGGGCTGGAAATCAGGAACCAGGGCAGTTGGTAGAGGAAGAACGCGTCGATTTCCTTGGTGACGATCTCGACCGTGCCGGCATCGATCTTGGCGTAGGATTTGATCGAGGGAATGCGTGGCCGCACCTGGGCCGCCTGCTTGGGGTCGTATTGCGGCGACTTGTCGTTCAACACCTTTTCCAGGTTCCAGATCACCGCATCCGCGTCGAAACTCGATCCGTCGTGGAACTTGACGCCTTGGCGCAGGGTGAAGCGCCACAGGGTCTTGTCCTGGGGATCGACCGCCCAGGCGGTGGCCAGGCCGGGGATGAGCTTGCCCGGCCGGTCGGCGACGTTCATCTCCCACGCGATCAGCGGGTCGTACAGCGTATGGCCGGTGAATTGATAGGCGCCGGCGCCGCTGTTCGGCTGTCCCGTGGTCAGCGGCACATCGGCCAGCGAGATGCCGTAGCGCACCACGCTCTCGGCCCGCGCGGCCGGGGAGAGCACGCCGAGTGCCAGCGCCGCGAGCAGCAAACCCGTCTTCTTCATGAAATCGCGCACCCCGTGGTCCCCCAAGGTTCTCCGGCTTGGTTCCGAAGCCGCAAGCGGCATGCCACGCCCATCTAATGCCTGGCCCGTCTAATGACTCGGCTTTCAATACGTGATGGTGTGCGCCACGGCGCCGGCTGGGGTTGATCCGGCGAAGGGCTGCGGGCATGGTCCCGCGCGGAAGCGTTCCGCAGTCGCGCGGGCGGGCGAATGAGGGCGGGTTGATGTCCACGATCCATGAGACCGATGTCGCGATCATCGGCGCCGGCCCGGTCGGCCTGTTCGCGATCTTCGAATGCGGCATGCTGCGGATGAGCTGCCACATCATCGATGCGCTCGACGTGCCGGGCGGCCAATGCGCCGCCTTCTATCCGGAAAAGCCGATCTACGACATCCCGGCCCATCCGGCGATCGACGGGCAGGCGCTGATCGACCGCCTGATGGAACAGACCGCGCCCTTCGACCCGGTCTTCCATCTGGGCCAGCAGGTGACGGCGCTGGAGCGGCAGGCCGATGGCCGGATCAGGCTCGGCACCTCGACCGGCATCGCGATCGTCGCCCGGGCGGTGATCATCGCCGCCGGGGTCGGCGCCTTCGGCCCGAATCGCCCGCCGCTCGATGGGATCGAGCGGTTCGAGGGCAAGAGCGT